>Ga0302325_10000356_pt1 | contig 129551 bp, 118 predicted proteins | sample Palsa_T0_2_FD_201948 | JGI IMG/M metagenome (GOLD analysis project Ga0302325, IMG submission 201948) | Peat permafrost microbial communities from Stordalen Mire near Abisko, Sweden - Palsa_T0_2 | ecosystem: Environmental > Terrestrial > Soil > Palsa > Peat permafrost | place: Sweden: Abisko...
CTAGTGGACGCGTCCGCAAGTGTTGCGGTTCATGCTGCGAGGGCGAGGGGTTGCGCTTCGTGACGGGTGATCTTCTCGATCACGTTGTCGAGCTTGGCGCGGGTGAAAGTCCACTCAAACGGTCGGGCGAGCGTGCGGTAGTGCTGGGCGAAGTCCAGCAGGTGCCTGGCGAGTTCGGGCAGGGTCGCGAAGTCGTTGGGGGTCAGCGCCTTGCGCTGAACGATCGAGAAGTAGATCTCGATCTGGTTCAGCCACGAGGCGTGGACGGGGAGATGGATCAGCCGGGCGTTCGGGTATGCCTCGGTCATCCGTTTGACGGAGGCCTTGCCGGCGTGGCTGGAGCCGTTGTCCACGACCCAGTAGACGATGCGGGCAGATCGGTAGGGCTCGATCTGCATGACCTGGTCCACGAGCCGGCCGAAGGGGACGATCCCGGTCGTCTGCTCGACCCGGTCAAACAGGTTGGCGTGGTGCACGTCCCAGGCAGCGAGGTAGGCGAGCGTCCCGCCGCGCAGGTACTCGAACTCGACCAGGCCCGGGCGCCCCGGCCCAGGCGCAATCGTCTGATGATGGCGACCGAGGGCTTGCAGCTGCGTCTTCTCATCAGCGCTGATGACGTACTCGTCTGGGCGCAGCCGCTTGCCGTCGAAGACGCGCGCGTAGAGATCCAACACGCGCGCGGCCTTGGTAGCGAAATCGGGGTCGCGCGGGAAGATCCAAGAGCGCGTCTGCCACGGCTTGATCGCGTCCTCATGCAGCCACCGCCAGATCGTCGAGGCCGACGCCTCGGTCACGCCGCGCTCGATCACCAGCCGGTGCAGCTCAACCCGGGAGAAACGCGAGAGCGCCAGCCCGTGGGTGCGCGGCAGCTCGCACGCGACCGCCTTGACCTCGGCGACCTCTTCCGGGGGGAAAACGACGCGGTCGACCAGACCGCGCTTGATCCTCAAGCCCATCCAGCCGCTCAGCCCGAAACCGGGCTCTTCGCCGCGCGACACTATCCGGCGAACAGTCCAGCCGCGCGGCGATATCGATGTCCTGCATACCCTCAGCCGCATAGAGCATCATCCGCGCCCGCTGCACCACCCGGAACGGCAACGTGACCGTGCACGCCCGCCGCTCAAGCTCCACCCGCTCCTCCTCGGAGAGCTCGATCACCTGGGTGCTGGACCTGGGCACAACACATAATTCTGCGCGCCGACCATCATCCCTCCCAATAAACCGCAAAACTTGCGGACACGTCCACTAGGAGCAGGCCGAACGGATTGCGGTACGCAAGCGCGCGGCTGACGCAGCCGCGGTCGCCGAGATCACGGCCGAGTAGCCCGCTCAGGCGAGCCTCAGACAGCGAGCGCGACGGCCCCTACGCGACCACCGGCCGAGCCCTATCTGGCCACACGGGCGCGCACGCGCACATCTGGCCGGCTCCGCTGACAGGTCCGCAGGAGGCGGCCCAGCTATAGACTCGACCGCGGTGCAAGGGCCCGCCACGCAGAGCTTCAGATTGAGATGGCGTCCGGAGTTGCGCTTCTACGAGCAGCGAGTGCCAATCCTCCGCGGCTTGGAAGGGGAGAGCCTCCTTGAGGGCTTCAAAATGGGCGAGGACGCGATCGCCGCCCAGCTTTCGGGCTTGCGATGGTTGTCGATCTGGGCCAGCGGCCTGACGTTGAACGTCCTCACCGAACGGGAGGACGTGAGCGATCTGTGGCCAGTGGTCGAGGAGGTCTGCGCTGCTCTCGCTCCGCTTCAGCTCAGCCATGCGCGGGTGTCCTACCAGCACATGCTCGAGCTTCCGTTCACGCTCGACGAGGCCATAGCTCGCGGTCAGGGGCGCCTGTTTCACGGCCTCAGCACGTCGGAGATCGTCCTCGGTGATTGGGCGCTCCTTTCGGACATCTACGCTGCCGGACCGCCGGCCTCCCAGGGCATGATCGAGTTCGGGATCGTCAACCGCGAGGAGGCGCCGCGGCGCCTCCAGCGGATGGTCGGCCGGGGGCCCGGAATGCTGCACATTGGGGAGCGCGAGTGGGAGCCTGAGGCTTTCAAGGATGTCTCGCTTTATGCCGATTCAGACCTCACATGCCCCGCGACGGAAGGCCAAGGGGGGTCGTTCCTCGAGGAGGCCGAGCAGTTCTGGACGACATCGAGGGGTCAAATGACTAGACTTGTCGAGGGGTTGCGAACCAAATTGGTCGGAGAACCATGAAAGACGGAGGTGACTGATGGCCAGCGCCGTGTGTGAACGCGAATCGGCTATTGAAGCCGCCGCAACGCCGCCGCAGCCAATCGCGGCGGAACCGACGAATGGGCCGCCTCAGGCGGCGTGGCAAATGATCGTGGGACCGATATCGGACGGCACGACCGACGAGCAATATCTCGCGGTCACGCGAAGCCTGCTGAACCTAGCCCCTGGGACCGTCGACCGTGAGGCCGAGGCTGAGTTCAGCGCGATCCTTAGGATGAAGCGAGAGCCGCTTGTGCTCGATGCGGCGGAGGCGGCCGTGTACGCTGGCCTTCGGCAGCGACGCGCTCGGCGCGTCGGTGAACCCTTGCCGATCGAGTAGCTCTGCCCGTCTCATTGCGGGCGCGCGCGCTCGATTGCGAGAGCGTCGACGCGAAGGAGGCGTGTCAAGCGTTTGACTTCGGCCCAGAGGACTGGTCGCGGGATGTCCGGAAGTGGCTCGCCGAGCGGCTCTGGCTGGAAACGCCGCACGATCGGGGGCATACGATCATCTTCAGCGACGCCGGCACCGGCGTCGACGTGGGCTACGTCACCTGGAGGATCCGAAAGCTGCGGCTTCCGCACGACAACAAACAGCGGAAGGTGATCGAGCTGCACTACATCGGCATCGTCCCCGACTACCGCGGCGAGAAGTGCACGGGCGGCGAAAGCGTCGCCTCGCAGATGTTCGCGACCGCTGAGGCTGCGGCCCGGGCAGACACGAAAGCCCGGCCTGACATGCCCGTTGTCCTCGAGGTTGAGGTCGAGAACACCCACGCGCGGGAGGTGTATGTGGAGGGGTGGGGGTTCGAGCACCTCGGCTTCCGCAAACCGACAGGCGACCGTCGCTACGAGGTGTTGGCGCGCGCCGCCACAGAGCCCGCCGACGATACACGCGCCTGAACGCGGTCCGCAACCGGACCGACAGTGCTGGGGTGGACGGAGACGTCATCGAGAACCTGACCCTCGCCATTGAGGCGATGGGTCTCCCCGAGGCGGCACCAGCGGTTGACGACGCCGGTGGAGCTTCCCGTGCCCGCACCTTTGGGCGCAAAACCTTAGCCTTCGCGCGATGAGCACGACCTGGACAGACGCCGCGGCCCGCGCCAACGCCGACTTCACGGACATCCGCTACGAGAAGTCAGCGGCTCCGGACGGGGGGATCGCGAAGATCACGATCGCCCGCCCCGAGGTCAGGAACGCGTTTCGCCCGCGCACGGTGATCGAGCTCTCCAGGGCATTCGAGGACGCGCGCGAGGACCCCGAGGTCGGCGTCATCATCCTCACCGGCGATGGCCCCGACGCGTTCTGCTCGGGCGGCGACCAGCGCGTGCGCGGCGACTCGGGCTACCTGGACGACGAGCAGATGAAGGGGCCCGTCCATTCGAGTGTGGGGCGCTTCCACGTGACCGACCTGCACGTGCAGATACGCCGCCTGCCCAAGCCCGTGGTGGCGATGGTCGCCGGCTACGCGATCGGCGGCGGTCACGTGCTGCATCTCGTGTGCGACCTGACGATCGCCGCCGACAACGCCCGTTTCGGCCAGGTCGGTCCGAAGGTGGGGTCCTTCGACGGCGGCTTCGGCGCGGGCCTCTTGGCGAACATGGTGGGGCCGAAGAAGGCCAAGGAGATCTGGTTCCTGTGCCGGCAGTACTCGGCCGAGGAAGCGCTGCAGATGGGGCTGGTGAACACGGTGGTGGCGCTCGAGCGCCTGGAAGAGGAGACGGTCGGCTGGTGCCGCGAGATGCTCGCGCTCTCGCCGTTCGCGCTGCGCCTGCTGAAGGCGAGCTTCAACGCGGCCGAGGATGGGCTGTCGGGGATCCAGCAGCTCGCACACGACGCCAACCTGCTGTTCTACGGCAGCGAGGAGGCGCAGGAGGGCCGCGACGCTTACCGGGAGAAGCGCAAGCCCGACTTCTCGCGCTTCCCCAAGCGCGCTTAGCGTGAGCGCCGTCCCGTGAGCGTCGCCCCTCCGCTGCACGCCGTCAGTCCCCCGAGCGCCCGCCGGTGAGCCCGGTTCCCTCGGCGAGCCCGGTGCGCATCTGGGTGATGGCCGCGCGCGTGCGCACTCTGCCGGCGGCGATCGCGCCGGTGCTCGTGGGCACCTCGCTGGCGCTCGGAGCGGGGCACTTCCGTCCGCTGGCGTTCGTCGCGGCGTTGCTCGGAGCGGTGTTCATCCAGGTGGGCACGAACCTGTCGAACGACTACTCGGACGCCAGGCGGGGGGCCGACACCGAGGATCGGCTCGGCCCGGTGCGGGTGACGGCCGGTGGGCTCGTGCCGCCGAGCCAGGTGCTGCTGGCGACCTACGTCACGTTCGGCCTGGCGGTCGCGTGCGGCGCCTACCTGGTGGCGGTGGCGGGGCCCGAGCTGCTGGCGGTGGGCGCGGCGTCGATCCTGGCGGGCGTGCTGTACACGGGCGGGCCGCGGCCGTACGGCTACGAGGGCCTCGGCGAGGTGTTCGTGTTCCTGTTCTTCGGGGTGGTCGCGGTCACGGGCTCGTATTTCGTGCAGGTGCAGCACCTGCCGTGGCAGGCGTTCGTGTGCGCCGTGCCCGTCGGGCTGCTCGCGAGCGCGATCCTGGTGGTCAACAACGTGCGCGACCTCGACACCGACCGGCGCGCCGGCAAGCGCACGCTGGCGGTGCGCCTGGGCCGCTCGCGGACGCGGGTGCTGTACTCGGCGATGTTGGTGGTGGCGTTCGTGACGGCGCCGCTGCCGTGGGCGCTCGGCTCGATGAGCGCGTGGCTGTTGCTCCCGTGGGCGGTGATCCCGCTCGCCGTCCGCGTGGCCGCGGTGGTGCGCACACACACCGACGGCCCGGCGCTGAACGGCGCGCTCGCCAGGACGGGGGCCCTGCAGCTGATCTTCTGCCTGCTGTTCGCCGCGGGCATCCTCGCCAGCGGCGGCATCAGCGCGTGAGACTGGAGATCGAGCACCGCACCCTGGAGCTCGCGCGCCCGCTCGAGTCCTCCTACGGCGCCGTCACCGAACGCGAGCTGCTGCTCGTGACGCTCACCGACGAGGACGGCCTGCGCGCCTACGGCGAAGCGGCGCCGCTCGAGCCGTATGACGGCGTGAGCATCGAGCGTGTGCACCGGGCGCTCGAGCGCTACGCCCCCGTGCTGGGCGAATCGGACGGTCTCAACGGCGCGCGGCTCGTCGACGCCTGCCGGCTGGTCGAGGACCTGCCGGAGGCGTTCGCCGCGATCGACATGGCGCTGTGGGATCGCGCCGGCCGGCGCGCCGGACGACCGGTGGCGCAGCTGATCAGCGACGCGCCCGCCGCCAGCGTCCCGGTCAACGCGACGCTGTCGGCCCTCGACCGGCGCGGTGTGGCCGAGCAGGCGGCGGCGGCCGTCCAGGCGGGCTACACGTGCGTGAAGCTGAAGGTGGGCGTGGGCGATGACGCCGGGCGCGTGGCGGCGGCGCGCGCCGCCGCCGGCCCGCGGGCGGCGCTGCGCCTGGACGCGAACGGCGCGTGGGACGTCGAGGAAGCGGTGGCGGCGATCGAAGCCCTGTCCCCGGCGGGGCTAGAGCTCGTGGAGGAGCCCACCCACGGGTTGCACGCGGTGCGCGCGGTGCGCGAGCGGGTGGCCGTGCGTGTGGCGATCGACGAGACGGCCGCCGAGCACGGTGCGCTGACGGCGGGGGTGGCGGACGCCGTGTGCCTGAAGATCGCCCGCTGCGGTGGCATCTCCGGGCTGCTCGCCGCCGCGTCGCTGGTGCGCGCGACCGGCGCCGAGGCATATGTGGCGTCGACGCTCGACGGGCCGCTGGGCGTGGCGGCGGGAGTGCACGCCGCCGCGGCCCTCGCCTCTCGCGATGGCGCTGGCGCTGCGATGCCTCACTGCGGGCTGGCGACGCTGGAGATGTTCGCCGAGTTGGAGAACCCGCTCCCGGCGCGCGCGGGGGCGATCGCGCTGCCGCTCGCGCCCGGTCTTGGCGTGGAGCCGCGTTAGCGCGCCCTTCACCCCGGACCACGCGGATGTGGGCTCGCCCGCTTGCCCCACATTTCCGGATTGGTCTGTTACGCAGTTGTTCTCGCTATTGCAATCAAACCACTGAATGGTTACGATCTTCCCCGCTTCATCCCGGTCGTCGGCGAGACGCCGGTCCTGGTGAGACAACGAAATAAGGGGGGAGCATGGCTGAACTACGCCTGCCCATCAGCAACGTGCCGGCCGGTGGCGACTACACGGCCGCCTTCAAGCTCGGCTCCACGGGAGCCGAAGTCCAGCTGCTGCTGGACACTGGCAGCAGCAGTCTCGGTGTCGTACCCGTACCGGGACACTACGACCCGGACGCCGACACGGACCTCACCGGCACCGACTACGCCCAGGACGTCATCTACGGGACTGGGGGTTGGGCAGGTCCGGTGATAGAGACAAAGGTGCAGATAGGCGACGTCGTCCTGCCCAAAGCCTACGTAGCGCTGATCGACGCGCAATACGAAGGCTTTGGGACTGCCGACGGCATCATCGGCCTCGCGTACAACCGCCTCAACCCTGCATTCAACATCGGCAGCTATCTGCGCGCCCATGGCAAACAGGCAAGCTACCCGTGGCCATTCAAGGTGAGAAACTCGCGTCTCGGGATTCGCTGGCTCTTGCGCCTGCTATCACGGATGCCGGTCGAAGAACTGTCCGCGTACTTCACCGCTCTCGACTCGGCCGGCGAGGTGGCGAACGTGTTCGCCTTCTACACGCTGCGCTCCTCCCCGAGCCTCGCGAGCGAGAACCCCGTCAGCGACCCTCTCAACAAGGGCTGGTTCGTGCTCGGCGGCGGGCCCGAACAGAAAGGTCTCTACGAAGGAAGCTTCGAGAAGGTGGCGGTGGTGGACGACGTCTATTACAACGTCGAATTGCTCGCCGTGCAGGTCGGCGCCGGCGAGGAAACGCGGGTGCCGGCGCAGGCGGGAGAAGAAGCGCCGTCCAACGCGATCGTCGACAGCGGCACGAATCTGCTCCCGCTGAACAGCGCGGCCTACGACGCGTTGTTCAATGGCCTGGTCGAGCTCAACTCGAGCTTCCGCGAGGCGATCGAAGCAGGCTCAACTCGGCAAGGCTTCGATCAGAGCCAGTTGAATCTCGACGACTGGCCGCCGATCTCGTTCATCCTGCGGGGCTCGGAGGCGGACGACGTGAAGCTGGAGTGCGCTCCCTCCACCTACTGGCAGCTCGACGCCCCGGCGGCTGGACGGGCTGCGTTCAAGCTCGCCGACGCCGGCGCGTCCATGTCAATCCTGGGTCTGCCCCTCTTCAACAACTACTACACGGTGTTCGAACGCTCGGACGACCGCACCGGCGTGGTCAGCTTCGCCAAGCTCAAGGCGGGGCAGTCATGACGCCCCTACGTCCCACTCGGCTTACCACCGATTCCCGCGAGTTCTCGTTCGATCCGCACGTCGAGGACCTTCCTCCACTCCCCCCCATCGATTGGGCGGCAGCGGGGTTCACGCCACCGGGGGTGCTCGAGACGCCCGCTGATCTGCCACAGGCGGACGTCGTGGTGATCGCGTGGGCCGATGCCGAGTGGGCTGCCCTACAGCACGTGTTCTGCGCAAGCGACGAGCCGATGCCCTACAGCGAGAGGGATACCTCGGGCTTCCCAGGCTGGCAGAAGGACGCGGCCGACCTCGTTGGGAGAACCGACGAATGGACCTACTGGGGCTACTTCCGCCTGGTGCAGGTGGGCGAAAAGCGCGTGCTCCTGTACAAGTCGAACACCCATCTCGACTTCCCTGGGGCGAGCGCGTTGAGCGCGCTCACGCGGCGACTGGCGACCGTGGTGAAACCAAGCCTGATCATCTCCACCGGCACCGCCGGGGGAGCCAACGACACCGACCACGTCGGCACGGTGCCGATCGTGAAAGCGGCGACGCTCTACGAAAAGGGTAAGCAGCCGAGCGCCTGGCCCACATACCGGAGCTCGTGGACGGCGCCGACGGCGACTCTCGACCAGCCGGGTGTCACGGAGCTGCTGATGGCGATCCCGATCACCGACTCAGCCCTGGAAGAGCTCGCCGAACAGTTCAACCAGGCCAAGGGCACCAGCTACACGCTCGATGAGCTCGACCCGGCGCACCTGAACCGGCCCGACCAGACGCCGACGATCCGCAACCTCAGCGGCGGCGAGACATCGCTTCTGACGGCGTCGAGCTTCCTCGTGGGAACGACCGCCAACACGTATGACGAGTACGCATGTATCGAGATGGACGACGCGATCGTCGCGGCGGAGTGCGCAAAGGAGGGCGTGCCCTTCGGCTCGGTGCGCAACCTGTCCGATCCGGCGCAGAATCCGGAACTGCCCTCCAAGGAGGCGGGCGACTGGGGCAGCACGATCTACCGAGCGTACGGCCTGTACACGAGCTTCAACGGCGCCTTGGCGGCCTGGGCGACGATCGTCTGATCGCCCGACACGACGCATCGGAGGCCCGCGCGACAGCACCGCCGCGTCGCGATCGAGCGCGTGGGCGCCTACCCTTGGGCGAGCGCGCGGGCGAGGCCCCGCGGGTTCTCCAGTGGCAGCCCGTGACCGCCCGGCAGGGTGACGAGCGCACCGGCTGCGAGCAGCGGAACCATGCGCCGGGCGATCGCACGGTACTTCTCGTCGCGCTCGCCGACGAGCACGCTGACGGGCATCCGTAGCTCCCCCAGGCGACTCCACAGCGGCTGCATCTCGCCGGCGCCGATCCCGCGCAGGACGGAGGCGAGCGCGTCGGGGCGGTTGCGCCGCTGGTCGGCGCGCGCAAGCCCGCCCGCATCCGGCGGTTCGCCGGCGAACAGCGGCTGCGTGCGCCAGCGCTCGATGAACTGCTCGAACGGCTCATCTTCGAGCTCCAGCGCGAGCCGGTGGTCGGCCTCGCTGCGGGCGGCGCGCTCGGCCGGGTCCTCGATGCCGGGGCTGCAGGACACGAGCACCAGCCGGCTGACGCGCTCGGGGGCGGCGAGCGCGACGTGCAGGGCGACGCGGGCGCCGAGCGAGTAGCCGCAAAGCGCGAACCGCTCGGGCGCGCGAGCGAGCACGTGGGCGACGCATCCGGGGAACGTGATCGGGCGCTCGCCGTCCGCGGCCTCGCCGTGGCCGGGCAGGTCGAGAGCGAGCACCGGGCTGTAGCGTTCGCGATCGAGCGCGGCGATCACGCCGTCCCAGGCGCGATGGGTGCCACCGAACCCGTGCAGCAGGACGACGCTCTCCGGCATCCCACGATCGTATGACCCCCACCACCGACATGTACATGCTGCTGCGGGCGTTCGTCGACGAGCTCGCGCGCTGCGGGATGCGCGCGGCGTGCACCTCGCCCGGCTCGCGCAGCGCGCCGCTCGTGCTGAGCCTCGCGCGCGAGCCGCGCCTGCGCTGCTACTCGCACGTGGACGAGCGCTGCGCGGGCTTCTTCGCGCTCGGGCTGGCCAAGGCCTCAGGGCTGCCGGTGGCGGTGACATGCACGTCGGGGACCGCCGCCGCGGAGCTCCTGCCGGCGGCGATCGAGGCGCGCGAGGCGCGGGTGCCGCTCCTGCTGCTCACGGCCGACCGCCCGGCGGAGCTGCGCGAGAACGGCGCCGGGCAGGCGATCGACCAGCTCAAGCTGTACGGCTCGGCGGCCAAGTGGTTCTTCGAGGTGGGCGTGCACGAGGCGGACGACGAGCGCCTGCGGTGGATGCGCACGCTCGCGTGTCGCGCGTACTGGACGGCGCTCGAAGGCCGACCGGGAGTGGTGCATCTGAACTTCCCCCTGCGCGAGCCGCTCGTCGGCGATGAGGACCTGCCCGCGGAGAGCAGCGGGCGAGCCGCGGGTGCACCGTACGTGCGACGCTCGCCGGTTGCTAGCGCGAGCACGCTCGATCAGCGCGTGCACGAGCTGGTGGCGGAAGCGCGGCGCGGCGTGCTGGTGGCCGGGCGCGAGGAGCGCCGGCGGGGGCTCGGCGAGGCGGCCGCGGCGTTCGCCCTCGCCGCCGGCTGGCCGCTGCTCGCGGACCCGCTGTCGGGGGCACGTCGCGGCGAGGCGGCAATCGCCCACTACGACGCGCTGCTGCGCGACCCGTCGTTCGCGGCCGCGATGAGACCCGACGTGGTGCTGCGGGTGGGCGATCTGCCGGTTTCCAAGCCGTTGCGTAGCTGGCTCGCGCAGTCGGAGGACGCGCGCCAGCTCGCGCTGGACCCCGAGGGGGCGTGGCAGGACCCGGCGTCCGCAGTATCGGACTCGCTCGCGGTCGATCCGGTGGGCGCGCTCGCCGAGCTGACGGCGGGGCTGGGCCGGCCGGCTGGCGCCGTGGCGTCCGCACCCGGCGAGGGCGGCGGACGGGGGTGGCTTTCGCAGTGGCGAAGCGCGGATGCCCGTGCGGCCGAGGCGATCGCCCAGACGCTCAGCGGCGAGCGGCTCACCGAGCCGTCGGTCGCCCGGATGCTCGGCGAGCTGTTGCCCGCGCAGGCGACGCTGTTCGTCGCCTCCTCGATGCCCGTCCGCGACATCGAGACGTTCTGGCCCGTCCGCGCGCAACCGCCGCGGGTGCTGTGCAACCGCGGGGCGAACGGAATCGACGGCACCGTCTCCTCGGCGTTCGGCGCCGCCGCCAACGGCGACGGCCCGGTCGTGCTGCTGATCGGCGACGTGGCCCTCACGCACGACATCGGCGGCCTGCTGGCGGCCAGCCGGCTGTCGCTCAAGCTGACGATCGTGCTCATCGACAACGGGGGCGGAGGCATCTTCGACTTCCTCGCGGTGTCCAGCGCCGGCATGGCCCGTGCCGCGGAAGCGCCCCGGCCGCCCGGCTCCGGTGACCCCGCCGGCGCGATGCCCGACACGACGCCCGACATCTACACGCGCCACATCGCGACCCCCACCGGCCTGGACTTCGCGCGGGCGGCCGCCCTGTACAGGCTCGGGCACGAGCCGGTGGCCACGCCCGCGGAGCTCCGCCATGCACTGGAGCGTGCGCTCGCGGCCGGCAGCGACTCGACGATCGTGCACGTCCGTGGCGATCGCACGGACAACGTGGGCGTCCACCGCGCGGTGTGGGATGCCGTCTCGCGCGCGGCGAGCGCCACCGCCGCAGGATGAGCGAGGCGGCCGTGATCGGCGGCGGCGTGGTCGGCTGCGCGGTCCTCCACGCGCTCGCGCGCCGCGGCGTGCAGACGGTGCTGCTCGAGGCCGAGCAGGAGCTGGCGCTCGGGGCGAGCGGCGCCAACTCGGGGATCCTCCACACCGGCTTCGACTCGCAGCCGGGCACGCTCGAGACGCGGCTGATCCTGCGCTCGAACGCGTTGCGCGCCGAGCTCGACGCCGAGCTGGGCGTCGAGGTTTGGCGCTGCGGAGCGCTGCTCACCCCGCACAACGAGGACGGGCGCGCCGCGGTGGCGCGCCTGGCGGAGAACGCGCGCGCGAACGGCGTCGAGGCGCAGCTCGACGGGGACGGCGCCCTGAGCGTGCCCGGCGAGGCGGTCACCGATCCCGTGGCGTACGTCCGCGCGCTCGCCGCCGCCGCGCAGGCGGGCGGGGCGCGGGTGCTGCTGGGCGCACGCGTGAGCGCGATCGCGCGAGATCCCGACGGGGGCCTTGTCCTGGAGTGCGACGGCCGAGAGCCGTTGCGGGCGGGCGCGGTCGTCAACTGCGCGGGGCTGTTCGCCGACGAGATCGCCCGGCTCGCCGGCGAGGATCCCGTGAGCGTGTACCCGCGCAAGGGCGAGTTCCTCGTGCTCTCACCGCCGTCAAGCGAGCCGCTTGCGCGGATCCTGCTGCCGGTGCCCTCCGCGCTCGGCAAGGGGGTCCTCGTCTTCCCGACCCTCGACCGCATGCTCATCGCCGGGCCGACCGCCCGCGAGCGCGAGGACAAGCGCGACTGGTCGGTGGAGGACGACGCCCGCGAGCTGATCCTGGCGCGCGCCGTCTCGATGTATCCGCCGCTCGCGCTTGCCGAGGAGGTTGCCGCCTACGCCGGGCTGCGCCCCGCCGGACGCGGCGCCAACTACGTGATCGAGCCCTCGCGCGCGCTCCCCGGACTCGTGCACGCGGCCGCCATCCGCTCCACCGGACTGTCAGCGGCGCTCGCGATCGGCGAGTACGTCGTCGAGCTGCTCGCCCGCGACGGCGCCGTGCGCCCGCGAGCGCCGCGGCCGCTGCCCGCGCCCCCACGCTCGCCGGCTTGCGAGCCCTGGTGGCGGCGCGCCGCGCGCCGCAGCGAACGTGCGCAGGAGCCGCGCCCGTGAGCGACGCGCTGCTGCTCGGCATCGACGAGGGCACCACCGCGGTGAAGGCGGCGCTCTTCGACGACGAGCTGCGCCCGCTCGCCCAGGCGCGACGCGAGGTCCCCATCTCCCATCCGCGAGTCGGCTGGGTCGAGCAGGACCCCGCGCTGATCCTCGACGCCGTCGTGGAGTCCGTCGCCGAGGTGCTCGCCCACGCCGGCGGGCGTCCGGTGCTCGCGGCCGGCCTCGACCATCAGGGCGAGTCGGTGCTCGCATGGGATGCCGAGGACACCCGGCCGCTGACGCCGGTGATCGTGTGGCAGGACAAGCGCCAGCTCGAGCTGCTCGAGCGCATCGACGAACACGAGGTGGTCGAGCGCTCGCGTTTGCCGCTCGACCCCTACTTCTCCGCCGGCAAGCTCGCCTGGCTGCTCGCGCACGACGAGGAGGTGCGGCACGCGGCCGAGCGGGACACGCTGCGCATGGGAACCGTCGACGCCTTCCTCGTCGATCGTCTCGGTGGACACTTCGCCACGGACCTGTCAACCGCCTCGCGCACGCAGCTGCTCGCGTACGAGGGGCGAGACTGGGATGAGCGGCTGCTGGGCGCCTTCGGCGTCGAGCGCCGCTGGCTGCCCGCCATCGGCCCCACGTTCGGAGCCCTCGGGGAGCTTCGCCACGAGCGCTGGCCGTTCGCGCTGCCGCTGTGCGCGCAGCTCGTCGACCAGCAGGCCGCGCTCGCCGGCTCGGGCGCGGTGCGCGCGGGCGAGCTGAAGGCGACGTTCGGCACTGGCGTGTTCGTGCTCGGCCGCACCCCCGGGCCGACGCTCGCCGACGGGCTCCTGCCGACGGTCGCCTGGGCCGCGCCCGACGGCGAGGTCTCCTACGCGCTCGACGGCGGCGTGTTCGCCGCCGGCTCGCTGCTCGACTGGCTCGCCCGCGACCTCGGTCTCGCACCCGACGCCGCCGCCCTGGCGGGGGCCGCCGCGGAGGTACCCGACAGCGCCGGCGTGCTCGTCCTCCCGGCGCTCGCCGGGCTCGGCGCGCCCTGGTGGCGTTTCGAGGCCCGCGGCGTGATCGCCGGACTGCATCCGGGAGCACGGCCGGCCCACATCGCGCGCGCGGCGCTCGAGGCGATCGCCTGGCGGGTCGCGGACATTGTCGAGGTGATGGCCGCCGTCGCGCCGGTTAGCGAGCTGCGCGTCGACGGCGGCCTCACGAACGACGAAACGCTCCTCCAGATCCAAGCGGACGCGCTGGGCCTGCCGCTCGCGGTCGGGCACGCCGACGCGACGGTCCTAGGCGCGGCGATGCTCGCGGGCGTCGGCGCGGGCATGTTCGGCGGACTCGACGACGCAGCCGCGCGATTGGCGCCCGGCCGCGTTGTGACACCTCGCGTCGACGACGACGAGCGCTCCCGAAGTCGAGAGCGCTGGCGCGCGTTCGTGCGGGCAAGCGCGGCACTCGAGCCTGCGACGAGCTAGCGATACCCAACACCGATGGGCTTCGCCGGATATAACCTCGACATCATTCCGTGGATTGGACGTTCGCCGGCCCTCGCCGGTTTGGTTGCTGGGCTAGCGTGCGCGTGTGCGAGCCTGCTCGCGCCCGCACTGGCCGCGGCCCGCGCCGACGATGGCGCGGCGACGCGCGCGTACCTGCGCGCGAGCGAGGCCTACGAGCGCGGAGCGAGCGCAAACGTCGAGAAGAGTGTGGCGGCGATCGCGGCCCGCGCGAGCGAGATCGCGCGGGAATGCCCGGGCGCGCTGACGTACGCCCCTCGCGATGCCGCGTTTCAGGAACTTGGCGAAGAGACGGCCACGTTGTTGTTCTATGCGGGCAGCGCGGCGACTAGCGCGACCCGGCTGGGTTTCGCGCGGTCGATCCGCGGGCTGAGTTGGAGCGATCGCAGGCTCACGCGGCTCGTGCGCGCGCAAGCCGCCACGGAAGCCACAGCCCTGGCGCTTGCACTGCCAAACGTGTGCGCCGATATCGAGGCGTGGAAGGCGAGTGCTTACGCGGTGCTGCCACAGAGCGCCACGGCATTCCTCGCGCAAACAGATGCAATCGAATCGGAAGAATTGGTTGGATCATCAGAAGAACTGCGTGAAGCGGCTATCAACCGCCTGCTCAAGCGATATGAGACGCCGAATGAGAAGCTGACAGCGAAGCGGCTCGAGCAGCGCGAACAACGTACGGATAGACAGCTAGGGGCATCCGAGGAAGCCGCGCACGCGATGCTCGTGGCCGCGTTGGGGGTCTCGACGCTGTGAGCCCGAGCACCAAACTTGCCCCCATGCTCGGGCTGTTGTGCGCGGTACTGCCGCTCGCATCGCCCGCCGGCGCCGCCGCGCGGCCTCCGACGCTGGCGTTCGGGGCTTGCTTGCCCACGCAGGTCGTCCACCCCGCCGCGGGCTTGCAGTGCGCGACGCTCGACGTGCCTTTCGACCGCGCCGACCCGGCCGTCGGCGACATCGCGCTAGCCGTCCAGCGCGTACCCGCCAGCGCGCCGCGCGCCGGGGTGATCGTGCTACTCGCAGGCGGCCCCGGTCAACCGGCGCTGCCGGCGTTCGAGGAGCTGCTCGCGCCGCTCGCGCGCGACCCCGCGCTGCGGGGCTTCGAACTGGTGGCGTTCGATCAGCGCGGGACGGGCCAGTCGGAGGAGCTCCAATGCCCTGCAGAAGGGCAGCTCAAGCGCGGCCCGTCGGCCTACTTCAGCGCGTGCGGCACGGCGCTCGGCCCCACCCGCTCCTACTACACGAGCCAGGAATCCGTCGAAGACCTCGACTCACTGCGCGAAGCGCTCGGCGGCACGCCGCTGTCGCTGTTCGCCGTCTCCTACGGCACGCGCGTAGCCGGCATGTACGCGCGCGAGCATCCGGAGGGCGTCGCCCGCATGGTGCTCGACTCGCTCACGCCGACGACCGGCCCCGACCCGCTGGGGCTCGCGCGTCTGCACGCGCTGCGGCGGGTGCTCGATGAAGGCATCTGTGGAGCCGGCGCCTGCCGCTCGTTCTCGAGCGACGTCTACGGGGACCTCACGCGCCTGGTTGCGGTGCTCCGCCGCCACCCGTTGCACACGAGGATCTACGATCAGGGTGGGCGCTTGCACCAGGCGCGCGTCACCGAAAAGGGCGTCCTCAGCCTTCTGTTCGGACTCGACCTGGCGCCACTGACGCGTGAGCTCGTACCCGCCGCGATCGCAGCGGCTGCCCGCGGCTATGCAGCGCCGCTCGCGCAGCTGACAGCCTTCCTCCAGCCAGAAGCACCCGGCAGCAGCATCGTGGCCACGTCGGGTCTGGCGCCGACGCTCGGCGCGTTCGGCGATCAGGCGTATGCCGCGACTCAGGCGCCGGCGAGCGACTCGCTCATCTCCATCTCGCTGTTCGCCGCCACCTCCTGTATCGAGGACCTACTGCCATGGTCCCCTGAATCCCCGCCCTCCGGGCGGGCCTCGACGCTGCATACGTGGCTCGCGTCGCGGGGCGCCGGGGCGACAGCGCCGTTCTCACCCGCGACGGCGCTTGCCGCGTCGTCGCTGCCGCTGTGCCTGGCCTGGCCCGCGACGCCGCCCGCGCCGCCCTCCCCCACGGGCGTCTCGGCGACGCCAACGCTGATCCTCTCGGGCGACGACGACCTTCGCACCCCCTATGAACAAGTTCTCGCCAACGCCGCCGCCTACAGCGACATGCGGCTGCTGAGGATCCCCGACGTTGGGCACTCGACGGTCACGAGCGACCCTACGGGCTGCGCCGAGAACGCGATGATCGGGTTCCTGGCCAGCGGACAGGCACCCGCTTCGTGTCCCCCATCCAGCGAAGCACAGGCGCTGGCGTTGGCGCCGTCCTCGCTCGTGCAGGTCGCGCCGGCGGCATCCCGCTCGCGCGTGGCCGGCCAGGTCGCCACGGCGGCGGCGATCACGCTCGAGGACCTGCTCGGGCAGATTGGCCCCTCCGGCGGCGGGCTGCGCGGCGGCGACTGGAAGGCGAACGCACGCGGCGTTGCGCTGCACGACATGATCGACGTGCCCGGCGTCGAGCTCAGCGGTACCGTCCACATCAAGGTCGTCGACTTCATTCAGCTCCATCTCACAGGCCGACTGACCGTCCGCGGGCGCCTCACCGGCAAGCTCGCGCTGCACGACCGCACGCTCACCGGCCGCGTCGGCGGGGCCCAGGTCCGCGCACGGCTCGCCGCCCTCTAGCGCGTCTGCGCCTCGTACCCGGCGGCCCGCAGCGCCGCGAGCAGCTCCTCGGCGTGCTCGGCGCCGCGCGTCTCGAGCGTGAGCTCGACGCCGGTCTCGCGCACATGCAGGGGCACGGCCTCGCGCAGGTGCTCGATCGCGATCAGGTTCGCGCGGCCGTGGGCGACGACCGCCAGCAGCTCCGCCAGGCCGCCGGGACGGTCCGGTACGCGCGTGAACACGCGCATCCGCCGGCCCTTCTCGGTTTCGTGGCGGCGCAGCAGGCCCGCGAGCAGGCCGCCGTCGATGTTGCCCCCGGAGACGATCGCGACGGTTGTCCCCGCGACCGGCTCGAGGCGCCCGCCGAGCAGCGCCGCGACGGTGACCGCGCCCGCGCCCTCGGCGACGAGCCGCGCGTGTTCCGCGAGGAACACGATCGCGTCGGCGATCTCGTCCTCGGCGACCGTGAGCGCGCGCTGCATGCACTCGCGCAGCAGCGTTCTCGTGAGCGCGCCCGGGCGCTTGATCGCGATTCCGTCGGCGATCGTCGCGCCCGGCGCGAGCGCCCCGCGGCTCGCAGGCTCCTCGCCGCCGAGCTCGTGCGCGAGCGGCGCGCACGCCTCGGCCTGCACGCCCACCAGCTCAGTCTGCGCATCCGCGCGGCGCAGGGCGACGGCGATCCCGCTCGCGAGGCCGCCGCCTCCTACCGGCACGATCACGCGCGCCAGGTCCTGCAGGTCCTCGAGCAGCTCCAGGGCGAGCGTGCCCTGGCCGGCGATCACATCGAGATCGTCGAACGGGTGCACGAACGCCGCGCCCGTCTCTCCCGCGCGCGCCACCGCGAGCTCCACCGCGTCGTCGACCGACTCGCCCTCCAGGTGCACCGCCGCGCCCAGGTCGGCGACGGCGGCGACCTTCGAGACGGCGGCGTCGCGCGGCATGAAGACCTCGCACTCGAGACCCCTCGCGCGCGCGGCGAGCGCCAGTGCGCGGGCGTGGTTGCCGGCGCTCGCGCCGATCACCGCGCGGGCGCCGGCGTCCAGCGTGGCGATCTTCGCGAGCGCGCCGCGCAGCTTGAACGAGCCCGAGCGCTGCAGGCACTCCGCCTTCAGCACAACCTTGCTGCCGGCCAGCTCGGAGAGCTCGTCGCTGGGGATCGTCGGCGTGCGAATCGCGACGCCGGCGAGCGCCGTGCGCGCGGCCTGCGGGTCCACAAGCGCGATCAGCTCCGCCGCGGAGGGCACGCCGCCCACCCTCAGAGGGGTGTCGTGTACGCGCCGCTGAGGCCGCCGTCGATGAGGAACGTCGCGGCGGTCATGTAGCTCGACTCCTCCGAGGCGAGGAACAGCGCGCCCGCGGCGATCTCCTCGGGGCTCGCGAAGCGGCCCATCGGCACGTGCACGAGCCGCCGCGCCGCCTGCTCGGGATCGGCGGCGTACAGCTCTTTCAGCAGCGGCGTGTCCACCGGGCCCGGGCACAGCGCGTTCACGCGCACGCCGCGGCGGGCGAACTCGACGCCGAGCTCGCGCGAGAGCGCCAGCACCCCTCCCTTGGAGGCGGTGTAGGAGATCTGCGAGGTGGCCGCCCCCATCACCGCCACGAACGACGCGGTGTTGATCACCGAGCCGCGCAGCGGGCCGTCGTTCTCGAGCAGGTGGGGGATCCCGTGCTTGCAGCACAGGAACACGCTGCGCAGGTTCGCCGCCTGCACGCGCTCCCACGCCTCCAGCTCGGTGTCCAGCGCCGAGCGGTCGTCGCTCGGGGAGATGCCGGCGTTGTTGAACAGCACGTCGATGCGGCCGTGCTCGGAGCGCACGCGCGCGAACACCTCCACGACCTGGCGCTCGTCGGTGACGTCGGCCTGCAGCGCCAGGTCGCCCGGCGCGTCCGGGCGCAGGTCCACCCCGACCACGGTCGCGCCCTCGCGCTGGAAGCGCTCGACGCTCGCCGCGCCGATCCCGCCGCACGCGCCGCTCACCACGCACACACGTCCCTGCAGCCTGCCGGCCATCATCCCTCCGTCGCGTAGAAGATCGTCTTCACCTCTGTATACGCCTCGAGCGCGTGCGGCCCCAGCTCGCGCCCGTAGCCGGACTGCTTGAAGCCGCCGAACGGCGTGCTCACGCGCACGGAGGTGTTCGCGTTGATCGACAGCACTCCTGTCTGCACGCCGCGCGCCACGCGCAGCGCGCGGGCGCCGTCGCGCGTCCAGATCGACCCCGACAGGCCGTAGATCGTGTCGTTGGCGAGTGCGATCGCGTCGGCCTCGTCCGCGAACGGGATGACGGCGGCGATCGGGCCGAACACCTCCTCCCGGGCGACGCGCGCGTGCGGGGAGACCGGCGCGAGAACCGTCGGCGCGAACCAGTAGCCCGGCCCGTCGGGAGCGCTGCCGGCGAAGGCCAGCGGCGCGGAGCCGTCGAGGAACGAGCCGACCGTCTCGCGCTGGGCGGCGGAGATCAGCGGCCCCATCTGCGTGGCCTCGTCCAGCGGGTCGCCCACGCGCAGCCCGGTGACGTGCGGCTCGAGCAGCTCGAGGAAGCGCTCCATCGCGCCCTCCTGCACGAGGATGCGCGAGCGCGCGCAGCAGTCCTGCCCGGCGTTGCCGAACACCGCCAGCGGCGCCGCCGCCGCCGCGGCCTCGAGGTCGGCGTCCGCGAACACGATGTTCGCCGACTTCCCCCCCAGCTCCAGCGTCACCCGCTTGATCGTCGCGGCGGCGCCCGCGGCGATCGCCCGGCCGACCTCCGTCGAGCCGGTGAACGCGATCTTCGCCACGTCCGGGTGCTCGACGAGCCGGCTCCCGCACACGCTGCCGGGACCGACCACCACGTTCACGACGCCCTCGGGCAGGCCCGCCGCGAGCGCCAGCTCGGCGAAGCGCAGGGCGCTCAGCGGCGTCAGCTCCGCGGGCTTGAGCACGACCGTGTTGCCCGCCGCGAGCGCCGGCGCGAGCTTCCAGGAGGCGATCGTCAGCGGGAAGTTCCACGGCGTGATCAGCCCCACCACTCCGAGCGGCTCGCGCACGGTGAACGCCTGCCCGCCCGCCACCGGGATCGTGTCCCCCAGCAGCCGCTCGGGCGCGCCGGCGTAGTAGCGGAAGGTGTCGACCACCATGCCCATCTCGCCGCGCGCATCGGCGATCGCCTTGCCGGCGTTGCGCGCCTCCAGCACCGCCAGCTCCTCGCGGTGCTCGGCGAGCGTGTCGGCGAGCGCGTGCAGCGCCGCTGCCCGCGCGCCCGGCGCGAGCGCCCGCCAGCCCTCCCCCGCCTCGCGGGCGCGGGCAACCGCCTCGTCGACCTCATCGACGCCCGCGCGCGGGACCTCCGCCAGCACCCCCTCGGTGGCGGGCTCGATCACCGCCAGTCGCGCGCTCACGTCTCAGCCTCGCGTCGTCGAGCGAGCCCGCGGGCGCAGGCGTCAGGCAGCAAGGCTCACCCTCAGGGCGCCTGGGCGATGTCCGGGAGCGCGATTTCGCTGTCGAGCTCGTCGATCGTCCGGATCGGACCCTTGAACGTCTTTTTCGCGGAGACCGCGAACCAGATGGTCACCGCCAGGATCACCCCGATCGTCACGATCGGTGCGTAGTTGACCGCGTTCCAGCTGAAGGCGCTTTCCCAGGGAACGCCTTCGGGGCTGAACGGCAGGCAGAAGATCACCACACAGAGGGCCACCCAGACCACCGCGATCGGATTGATCCATTTGTATTTGCGCCCGAGCGTCCATGTCCCTGTTACGAAGCTCTCGCCGGCGCGCCAGCGCAGGTACACCGGGATCGTGTACGCGATGTACAGCCCGATCACCGAGATCGACGTGACCGCGAGGAACGCCACCGGCGTGCCCAGGTGGTTCGGGAAGTAGGCGGGGATGGTGACGATGATCGCGAACAACACGACGAAGAAGATGGCCCAGTTGGGCGTCTGGCTCGCGCTCAGGCGACGCCACAGGTTGTGCCCGGGGACGGCGCCGTCGCGCGAGAAGGCGAAGGTCATCCGCGAGGCGCTGGTCACGCATGCCACCCCGCAGAACAGCTGACCGACGGTCGAGATCAGCACGACCGCCTTGTCGCCCGCTGAGCTCAGCGCGGAGGTGAAGATCGTGAGCGCCGGGAAGCCGGCTTTGTAGATTTCGGTTTCGTGGCTCTTCTGGATCGCGAACGTGATCGCCAGCAGCACGATCCAGCCGAAGATCGCCGAGTAGAGGACCGAGCGCCAGACGCCCTGCGCGGAGGAGTGTTCGGCTCCCCGCGTCTCCTCGGAGATGTGCGCCGAGGCGTCGTAGCCGGTGATCGTGTACATCGTCAGCAGGAAGCCGAGCGGCAGGATGTAGATCCAGAATTTGAGCCCGGTCACCGCGCCCCCGTTGAAGCCCGATTCGTTGGCCTTGTGGCCGAAGACGTAGGACAGGCTCGCGTGGTGGGAGGGCACGAGGATGAGGATCACCACGATCGCGAGGACGCCGATGATGTTCCACCACGCCGACACGTTGAACAACGTCGAGATGAGCTGGCGCGAGAACACGTTGACGAGCCCGCACATGATCGCGATGAACACGAACATGGCGAAGTTGACGTGCGCCGAGTAGTGCACGTTCGTCCCCGCCGCCGCCTTCACGAAGTTGAAGATGAAGTGCACTTCGTAGAGGCCGAGCAGGTTGATCAGGAAGGTCGCGCTCACGTACACCACCGACGCGACCACGGCGACCAGGCCGACCAGGTTGAACCAGCCGGTGAACCAGCCCCAGCCCGGTCCGCCCAGGCGCGAGGCCCAGTAGTAGATGCCGCCGGCCGTCGGGTACGCGGAGGCGAGCTCTGACATCGACACGGCGACCGCCAGGATCAGCACGCAGATCAACGGCCACGCGATCGAGATCGCGATCGGCCCGCCGTTCTTGAGCGCCTGGCCGTAGGTCGTGAAGCAGCCGGCGAGGATGCAGATGATCGAGAACGAGATCGCGAAGTTCGAGAACCCGCTCCAACCCCGGTGCAGCTCCTGTTTGTAGCCGAGCTCCGCAAGCTTCTGCTCGTCGGTGCTCAAGGTCCCGGTCGTGCTCATCGGCTGTGCCCCCAATCCCGAAAAGGTTTGATGGTCCTTCCTTCAATCGTGACATTACGCTCGATCCCGGATGGAAGTCAAGCGCAGTTGGCCCAAATCGCGACGTTTATAAAGGACACGGGGCCAACGCCCCGCGGCCGCGGCGCCGGCGAGGCCGGTCAGCCGCCTGGCAAGAGGCCCGCGAGGATGTGCTCGGTGCCGCGCAGGTGCTCGCTCATCACGCGCGCCGCGCGCATCGCGTCGCCCTCGCGCACGGCGGCCAGCAGCCGGCGGTGCTGGGCGTTGGACGACGCGAGCACCTGCGGCGGGTGCGCGATGTAGGCGATCAGGTCGGTCATCGCCCCCTGCGTCTCGGTCATCGCGCGCACGAGCTCGGTCGAGCGGGTGGCCTCGGCCAGCCCGACATGCAGGCGGATGTCGGCCTGCCGGTAGGCGGCGAAGTCCTCGAGCGCGTGCTCGAGCGCCACCGCCACCTCCTCGAGCGCGTCGAGGTCCGAGCGCTGGGCGCGCTCGGCGGCGAGCACCGCCACGCCCAGCTCGACCGCCAGACGCCGATCGCACGTCTCGTGCCACTGCGCGAGCGTCTGCGGCGAGGGCGGATCGGTCGGCGGCAGCGGGTCGGACACGAACGTCCCGCCTCCGCGTCCGCGGGTGGCGAACACGTGTCCGCTCTGGCTCAATGCGGTGAGCGCCTGGCGCAATGTCGAGCGGGCGATCCCGAGTCGCGCGCACAGCTCGCGCTCGGCGGGCAGCTGCGATCCGGGCGCCAGCAGCCCGAGCTTGATCGCGGTCCCCAGCCGCTCGACCGTCTCCTCGAACGCGGTCTGCGAGCGCACGGGCGCGAACACGCCCTCGGGGGGCGTGAGCGTCCCGGCAGCGGCTTGATGCTCAGGCTCGCCCGCCATCGTTCTCGATCCCCCGCGCGATCACAGTCGCTCGAATCCTCGCACCCGCTCCCAGTCGGTGACCGCCGCCTGGAAGGTCGCGAGCTCGACGTCCGCCGCATTGAGATAGTGAGCGACGACGCCCTCGCCGAATGCCGCACGCGCCACCTCGCTGGCGGCGAACAGCTCGCGGGCGTGCGCCAGCGTGACCGGCAGTCGCGGCCGCTCGCTGGCCGCGTACGCGTTGCCCTCGTGCGCCGGCTCCAGCTCCAGGCCGGCGTCCACGCCGTGCAGCCCCGAGGCGATCAGCGCGCTGAGCGCCAGATAGGGGTTGAGATCGGCGCCGCCGCAGCGGTTCTCGAAGCGCAGCGACGGTCCGTGGCCCACCACCCGCAGCGAGCACGTGCGGTTGTCGCGCCCCCACGCCACCGCGGTCGGCGCGAAGCTCCCGGCGGCGTAGCGCTTGTAGCTGTTGACGTGCGGGGCCAGCAGCAGCGTGAGCTCGCGCAGGCACGCGAGCTGACCGGCCAGGAACGAGTCGAACAGCGCCGGCTCGCGCGCGAACAGCGGACTGGGTGGGTCCGAATCGTCGGCGAGCGAGAAGTGGATGTGGCACGAGCTGCCCTCGCGCTGGTCGTACTTGGCCATGAACGAGATCGCCATCTCCTCCGAGGCGGCGATCTCCTTGGCGCCGTTCTTGTAGATCGAGTGCTCGTCGGCGGTGCGCAGCGCGTCCGCGTAGTGGAAGTTGATCTCGTGCTGGCCGAAGTTGCACTCGCCCTTGGAGTCCTCGACGACCATCCCGGCCGCGACCATGCTGTTGCGGATACGGCGGATCAGCGGCTCCACGCGGGCCGTGCCCAGCATCGAGTAGTCGACGTTGTAGAGGTTCGCCGGACGCAGGTCGCGGTAGCCCTTGTGCCATGCCTGCTCGTAGCTGTCGAGGAACACCATGAACTCCAGCTCGGTGCCGGCGTTCGCGCTCCAGCCGCGCTCGGCCAGGCGCGCGAGCTGCCGGCGCAGGATCTGGCGCGGCGAGGCCGCCACTTCCGAGCCGTCGAGCCAGGCCACGTCGGCCAGGCACATCGCCGTGCCCTGCTGCCAGGGCACGGGACGCAGCGTGTCCAGGTCGGGCACCAGCAGCATGTCGCCGTAGCCGCGCTCCCACGAGGCCATCTCGTAGCCGTCCACGGTCCTCATGTCGACGTCGACCGCCAGCAGGTAGTTGCAGCCCTCGGCGCCGTGCTCGGCGACCTCCTCCAGGAAGTGGCTCGCGGTCAGCCGCTTGCCCTGCAGGCGCCCCTGCATGTCGGTCATCGCCAGCAGCACCGTGTCGATCGCGCCGCTGGCCGCCTGTGCGCGCAGCTGCTCGAGGGTCATCGTGGTCTCAGACGTAGCGGACATCGCCCGGGTGGTGCCCAACGCTCTCAGACGTGACGGACATCAGACCTTGAAGGTATAGGTTGTGTTCCTTAAGTGCAGCGGAGCGGGAGCGCGGTGGGCGACCTCAACGAAATCCTTACGCATCTGCAGGGCGAGCTGGGCCCGCTCGCCACAGCCCCCATGGAGCTCGAGGGCGGCATCACCAACCGCAACTTCCGCGTCACATTCGGCGGCGGCGAGTACGTCCTGCGCCTGCCCGGCAGGGACACCGAGCTGCTGGGCATCGACCGCCGGGCCGAGCGCATCGCCAGCGAGGCCGCCGCCGCCCTGGGCATCGCCCCGGAGGTGGCCGCCACCTACGATGACTGCCTGGTGACGCGCTTCCTCGTCGGCCGGGCGCTGCAGGCGCGCGAGCCGGCGGAGCACGTCGAGGAGATCGCGCGCGCCCTGCGCCGCTTCCACGACTCCCCCACGCGCATTCCCTCGAGCTTCTCGGTGCCCGAGTTGCTCGCGCGCTACGCGGACATCGTGCACGAGCGCGGCGGCACGCTCCCCGACGCCTACGCCCAGGCGCGGGGCGCCGCCGAGCGCATCGGCGCCGCGCTGCCGTGTACGCGGCCTCGACCCTGCCACAACGACCTGCTGGCCGCCAACTTCATCCGCGCGGAGCACGACGGGCGCGTGCTGATCGTCGACTGGGAGTACGCCGGGATGGGCGACGCGCGCTTTGACCTCGGCAACCTGTCCGTCAACAACCACTTCGACGCCGCCACCGACGAGCGCCTGCTGAGCGCCTATCACGGGCGCTCGCCCTCGCCGGGCGAGCACGCGGCGCTGGCGCTGATGCGCGTGCTCTCGGATGCACGCGAGGGAGCGTGGGGCGTCGTGCAGCGGCATGTCTCGGAGCTGGCCTTCGACTTCGATGGCTACGCGCGCGAGCACTTCGCGCGCATGAGCGCGACGGTCGCGCGGCCGGAGTTCGAGCGCTGGCTGGCGGCGGCGGGCGCGGAGCGGACGGAAGAGCACGATGGCCAGGCCGCGTGAGCTGCCCGACCGCGCGCGCGTGGTGATCGTCGGCGGCGGTGTGGGCGGCGCCTCGATCGCCTACCACCTGACGCAGCTGGGCGAGCGCGACGTGGTGCTGCTGGAGCGCAGCGAGCTGACCAGCGGCTCCACCTTCCACTCCGCCGGCCTGGTCGGGCAGCTGCGCTCGAGTCTGCCCCTGACGCGCATGATGATGGACTCGGTGGAGCTGTACGGCAGGCTGGACTGCGGCTGGGTGCAATGCGGCGGCATCCGCCTGGCGTGCACGCCCGAGCGCGAGCAGGAGGTGCTGCGTCAGGTCGCGTGGGCGAAGACGTTCGGGCTGCCGCTCGAGCTGATCTCGGCGCAGGAGGCACGCGAGCTGTTCCCGCTGATGAGCACCGACGGGGTGCGCTGCGGATCGCTGCTGTCGAGCGACGGCTACCTCGACCCCTCGCTGCTGACGATGGCGCTGGCGCAGGGCGCGCGCGAGGGCGGCGCGCAGATCTTCACGCACACGCGCGTCACCGCCGTCGACGTGGACACGAGCGTGCCCGGCCGCCGGCGCGTGCGCGGCGTGCAGAGCGAGTGGGGTCCGATCGAGGCGGAGGTGGTGGTGGACGCGGGCGGCATGTTCGCGGCTGAGATCGCGCGCATGGCGGGCGTGCGGGTGCCGATCGTGCCGTTCGCCCACGAGTACCTCGTGACCCAGCCCTTCCGCGAGCTCGGCGTGGGCGGGCAGCGCGTGCACCTGCCCACGCTGCGCGATCCCGACCTGTTGATCTACTTCCGCGAGGAGGGCGGCGGGCTGGTGATGGGCGGCTACGAGCGCTCCTCGGCCCCGTGGGCGCTGGACGAGCGCCTGCTCGACGCGATCCCCACGGACTTCAACGGCCGCCTGCTCGAAGAGGACTGGCCGCGCTTCGAGGAGATCGCCGCCAACTCGCGCCGGCGCGTGCCGGTCATGGACGAGATCACGGTCACACGCCTGATCAACGGTCCGGAGGCGTTCACCCCCGACAACGAGTTCTGTCTCGGCGAGAGCGAGGTGCGCGGCTTCTTCGTGGCCGCCGGCTTCTGTGCACACGGCCTGGCGGGGGCGGGCGGGATGGGCAAGGCGATGGCCGAGTGGATCCTGGCGGGCGAGCCCGAGCACGACGTGTGGGAGATGGACATCCGCCGCTTCGGAGCGCACTTCCGCTCGCCGGGCTACACGCTGGGGCGCGCCAAGGAGGTCTACGAGACCTATTACGACATCCGCTATCCCGGGCACGAGCGCCAGGCAGGGCGACCGCTGCGGACCTCCAGCGCGTATGCGTGGCACGCCGAGCACGGCGCCGCCTTCGGCGAGAAGTCCGGCTGGGAGCGGGTCAACTGGTACCAGTCCAACGCTCCGGCGGGCGAGGAGTCGCTGCGCCCGCGCGGCTGGGCGGGCATGCACTGGTCGCCGGCGATCGGCGCCGAGCATGTGGCCACGCGCGAGCGCGCGGGGCTGTTCGACGAGTCCTCCTTCTCCAAGCTCGAGATCTCGGGGCCTGGCGCGGCGGACTTCCTGGAAGGGCTGTGTGACAACCGCGTGGCGCGCGAGGTCGGGACGATCACCTACACGCAGATGCTCAACCGCCGCGGCGGCATCGAGTGCGACTTCACCGTCACGCGCGTCGAGGAGGAGCTGTTCTCGATCGTCACGGGCACGGCCTTCGGCAACCACGACCTCGGCTGGATCCGCCGGCACGCGCCGCTCGACGGCAGCGTGAGCTGCACGGACGTGACCGCGCGCTGGGCCTGCTTTGCCCTGTGGGGTCCGCGCGCGCGCGACATCCTCGCGCCGCTCACCCCCGACGCGCTCGACTTCCCCTACATGAACATGCGCGAGCTGACCGTCGGCTACGTGCCAGTGCGCGCGCTGCGGGTCACGTTCGTTGGTGAGCTCGGCTGGGAGCTGTACTGTCCGACCGAGTTCGGGGCGGGGCTGTGGCGGGCGCTGTGGGCGGCGGGCGAGCCGCACGGGATGATCGCGGGCGGCTACCGGGCGATCGACTCCATGCGGTTGGAGAAGGGCTACCGCGTGTGGGCCGCCGACATCACGCCCGAGGAGACGCCGTTCGAGGCGGGACTGGGGTTCTGCGTGAAGCGCGAGGGCGGCTTCCTCGGGGCCTCGGCGCTCGGGCTCGACACGGACGATGGATCGCCGCAGCCGGCCCAGCGGCTGCGCTGCCTGGTGCTCGAGGACCCGCGCTCTGTGGCGCTCGGCAACGAGCCGGTGCGTGTGGACGGCGAGCTGCTCGGGCGCGTGACCAGTGGTGGCTACGGCTACACCGTGGAGCGCTCGATCGCCTGCGCCTACCTGCCAGCCGCGGTCGAGGTGGGCACGTCCGTGGAGGTCGACATCTTCGGCGAGTGGATCGCCGGCGAGGTCGTGCGCGAGCCGCTGTTCGACCCCAAGGGCGAGCGCGTCAGGTGAGCTTCGGCTAATCGTCGAGGTTTTCGAGGATCTCGTTGGCGCGCGACCACTGCTCGGGCGGGACCACGAGGTAGATGTCTCCGCGGCCGAAGCGGTCGAGCGGGTGGTCGGCCATACAACTGGCCTCGACACCCATGTTGCGCAGCTGATCGCGCCACGCCAGCGCCGCGGTCCGCTCCTCGAACACGCTCACGGTCTCCCAGCCCTCGAGGCGGGGGTCGCCGATCGACACCGCGTCTTCCTTCGCCGCGCGGCCCTTCAGAAATCGCGGGATCGGCACCCCACGAAGGGTAGGGCCTGCGACATGCCCGCCGAGCCGGTAGGCGCTCCGCGGCGAATCCGCCGCGCGGCCGGCTCAGCCGGCGAGCAGCGGCAGCAGCGCCTGCAGCTTGACCTCCGTCTCGGCGAGCTCGGCCGCGGGGTCGGAGTGGCGGACGATGCCGTTGCCGGCGTAGCAGTGGGCGACGTTCTCGCGCAGCAGCGCGCAGCGCAGCGCGACGCAGAACTCGCCGTCGCCGGTGGCGTCCGTCCAGCCGACCGGGCCCGTGTACCAGCCGCGGTCGAGACCCTCCAGCGCCGGTATCAGCGGCGCGGCGCGCCCGAGCGGCTCGCCGCCGACGGCGGGCGTGGGGTGCATCAGCTCGGCCAGTTCGAGCGCATCCATGGGAGCGGCCAGCTGGGCGCGGATGGGTGTGGCGAGGTGCTGGATGTTGGCGATGCGCGCGAGCTCCGGCTCGGGCGCGGAGGTCACCCACACCGCGTGCGGGCGCAGCGTGCGCTCGATGCGCCGGGCGACGATCGCGTGCTCCTCCCGGTAGCTGGCGTCGCGCAGGAGCTGCTCGCCGAGGTGCGCGTCGACGGCGGGGTCGGCGCTGCGCCGGCTCGAGCCGGCGAGCGCGAGCGTGCTCACGCGGTGGCCCTCGCGCCTGACGAGCAGCTCGGGGCTGGCCGCGATCAGCGTGGCCTCGCCGTGCCCCACGCAGAACACGAAGCACGACGGGAACTCCTCGCGGAGCACCCCGAACACGGCCGCCGGGTCATACGCGCGGGGGGCGTGCACCTGCACCTCGCGGGCGAGCACGATCTTCTGCAGCCTGCCGGTGCCGATCAGCTCGGTGGCACGGGCGACGGCCTGCTCGTAGTGCTCTGGCGGCATCGTGCTGGCAACCTGAAAGCGCCCGGTGGGCGCCGGGTCGAGCAGCGCGAGCGGCGCCGAGCGCAGCTCATCCAGGCGGCGCTCGAGGCGCTCGAGCAGCTGCTCGGGCAGATCGTCGGGGCAGGCGAGCGCGACCAGCGTCAGGCGTACGCTCGTGTCTCGTCCGCGCTGGCTGCGCACGAGCGCGACCTCGGGGACGGTCAGCGAGGCCGGCGCGAACCCGCGCCAGTGTGGCGCGCCGCCGCCGTGGGGCGCGAACGCGAAGCCGCCGACCGCGATTGGACCACCACCCACCCCGGCGCCGGCGGGCGGGTCCTCGGGATCTGCCACCGCCGCCGCCGCGAGCGCGCGCCAGCGGTCGGCCACGTCGGCGAAGCGCGACGGCCCCGCCGCCTGCAGGCTGGTGGCCTCCCCGAGCGCCGCCAGAGCCGCGCGTCCGCGGTCGGGCTGCTCGAACACGAACCAGCGCTCGCCCGGCCGGCGCGAGGCGCACACGACCGCCGAGGGATCCACGCCGCCGTCCAGCTCCACCGAGATGCTCGCCAGCACCTCCCCGCCCGCGCGCCGCGCGCGTCTGACGGCGAGCGCGAGGCGCGCGGCCAGACGCTCGCGGTCACGCTCGCTGAGGGCGAAGGCGGGCTGGGGCTGGCCGGCGCCGGCGGGGCTGTGGGGTGGGTGCTCAGAGCGGGCGCGGACGCGCGCCATCACGTTTCGCTGCGCCCGCGCGAGATCGCGATCTCACCGGTGCGCATCATCTCGATCAGGCCGAACGGGCGGACCATCGTCTCGAACGCCTCGATCTTCTCGGTCGTGCCGGTGACCTCGAGGATGATCGCGCGCTTGGTCACGTCCACGACCTTGCCGCGGAAGATCTCCGAGATCTGCATCAGCTCGCCGCGCTGCGCGCCGTCGGCGTTGACCTTGAACAGCGCGAGCTCGCGGGCGACCGTGTCGGCGGGCTCGAGATCGCGGATCTTCAGGACGTTGACGAGCTTGTGGAGCTGCTTTGTGACCTGGTCGATGGGGTGCAGCGCGCCGTCCACGGTGAGCGTCACCCGTGAGACCTGGGTGTCCTCGGTGGGGCCGACGGTGAGCGTGTCGATGTTGAAGCCGCGCCTGGCGAACAGGCCGGCGATGCGCGTGAGCACGCCCGACTTGTTTTCCACGAGGATCGACAGCACGTGCTTGCGGCCCGTGCGCATGTTCGTCGACGCTTCGAGCTCCTCGAGGCTGAGCGGGACCTTGGTGCCGGGTTCACCCATGATGGTCACCCGACCATCTCGCGCGCGGCGGAGCCGGCGGGGATCATGGGGTAGGTGTTCTCCTCGCGCGTCACCCGCACGTCCACCAGCACGGGGCCGTCGGTGGCGATCGCCCGCTTCATGTCCTCCACCAGCGTGTGCTTGTCGGCGAAGCGCATGCCGGTCACCCCGTGGGCCTCGGCGAGCTTGACGAAGTCGGGGAACTCGCCCATGTCCACGTGGCTGTATTTGCCGTCCCAGAACAGCTCCTGCCACTGGCGGACCATGCCCAGGTAGCCGTTGTTCATGATGAAGATCTTCACCGGGATGCCGTTCTGCGCACACGTGGAGAGCTCCTGCGCGTTCATCTGCACCGAGCCGTCTCCCACGAGGCCGCACACGAGCTGCTCGGGGCAGCCGACGGCGGCGCCCATCGCCGCGGGCAGGCCGAAGCCCATCGTGCCCAGGCCACCGGAGTTGATCCACCGCCGTGGCGCCGGGAAGTCGTAGTACTGGGCTGCCCACATCTGGTGCTGGCCGACGTCGCTGACCACGATCGCCTCGCCGCCGGTGGCCTCGTACAGCGCCTTGACCATGTACTGCGGCTTGATCTCGGCGTCCGCGCTGTCCTCGAAGCTCAGCGGGTACTTGGCTTTCCAGCCTTCGATCCTGCTCCACCACGCATCCAGGCGCTCGCGCTCGGCGCCGATCGCGCGGTACTCGATGATGAGCTTGGCGAGCACGTTCTTGGCGTCGCCCACGATCGGGATGTGGGCGGGCACGTTCTTGGAGATCTCCGCCGGGTCGACGTCGATGTGGATGAACTTGGCGCGGGGGGCGAACTCGGAGAGCTTGCCCGTGATGCGATCGTCGAAGCGGGCGCCCACCGCGCAGATCAGGTCGGCCTCGTCCATCGCGTAGTTGGCCGCGCGCGTGCCATGCATGCCGAGCATGCCCAACCACTGGGGATTAGGTTCCCGCCCGCCCTCCCGCCCGCCCGCCCCCTCCACCGTGGCGGGGAAGGCGCCGAGCCCCATGAGCGTGCAGGTGACGGGGAAGCGGTCTGAGGTGGCGAACTCGATCAGCTCGGCGGAGGCGTTGGCGTTGACCACGCCGCCGCCGGCGTAGATGACCGGCCGCTGGGCGGCGGCCAGCGCCTTGGCGGCCTGGCGGATCTGCTTCTGGTTGCCATCGATCTTCGGTTGATAGCCGGGCAGGCGCAGGTCGGTGACCGGCTCGTAGTCGATCTCCGCGCGGGAGAGGTCCATGGGGATGTCCACGAGCACCGGACCGGGCCGTCCGGAGCGCGCGATGTGGAAGGCCTCGTGGATCGCCCGGGGGATCTCCGTCGGGTGCTGGATCATGAACGAGTGCTTGACCACCGGCATCGTGATGCCGATCGTGTCCGCCTCCTGGAAGCCGTCGGTGCCGAGCAGCTCGGTGCGCACCTGGCCGGTGATGAAGACGGTCGGCGTGGAGTCCATCATCGCGTCGCAGATCGGCGTCACCAGGTTGGTCGCGCCCGGACCGCTGGTGGCGAAGGCCACGCCGACCTTGCCGGTGGCGCGGGCGTATCCCTCGGCCGCATGCCCGCCGCCGGCCTCGTGGCGGACGAGGATGTGGCGGATGCCGCCGGTGACGAACGCGTCATAGGTGGGGAGGTTGGCGCCGCCGGGCAGGCCGAAGACGACGTCCACGCCCTCCGCCTTCAGACATTCCATCAACGCGTCAACCGCCCGCATATCGCCGACCTCCTTCCGTCAATTTGGGGAAAAAGCCAGTGTACCAGCGGGTTTGCGCGCCCCCTCAGGACAGTCCGAGCGCCACGCCGATTGTCAGCGAGATGGCTCCGCCGACCGTGACGATGAGCAGCGACGAGCGCATCGAGACGCCGAGAAAGCGTTTCCTGACCCAGGCGATCACGAGCAACTCGATCGCCACCACTATGCCGGCCACGATCAGCGCTTTGTGGACGTTGGAGATGAAGAACGGCAGCGTGTGGAAGATCCCGCCGAGCGTGGTCATCGCGCCGGTGATCGAGCCGCGCACGACCGCCGAGCCGCGGCCGGTCAGCTCGCCGGTGTCGGACAGGGCCTCCGACCAGCCCATGCTCACGCCCGCGCCGAGCGCGACGCCGAAGCCGACGAGCAGCGCGGTGTGGGAGCTCGAGGAGATGGCGGCGGCGAAGATCGGCGCCAGCGATGACACGGTGCCGTCGATCATGCCCACGAGCGCGGGCTGTACGACGCGCAGCACGAAGTCGCGCTCGTCCTCGAAGCCCGCCCGCTTTATCCAGCGCGCTGTGAACGACGCGGGCGCCTGTGGCGCTGCCTCTACCTGGGTGCTCATGGCATCGACAGCCTAGGTCAAGCACCGGATTAGGTCAGCCGAATTCGGCTTAGGGAAGCCGAACTCCGGCGCAGCGAGGTGGCCCGGACGCGTCCGCGCTCAGCGCGAGGGAGCGGAGGGAACGCGCTCCCAGGATTCGGGCGCGATGGCCACGTCGGGGAACTCGAGCTCGGCCCCGCAGCGGGTGCACAGCGCGTCGTAGAGCTTGGTCACCTTGCCGCACTCCGGGCACTCCCGGCGCAGCTCGTCGCGCTCGAAGCGGTAGGCCATGGCGGCGAACAGGCCGAGGAACGGCACCGCCCCGGAGATCAGGAACCACAACCAGAACGAGCTGCCCTTGTACTTGCCGACCATCCCCCCGCAGATCCCGAAGGAGGTCGCGATGAGGACGTAGGCCATCGCCGGCGGCGCGCCCTACAGCAGGATTCGCAACGCCCAGATGACGCCGACCACGGCTGCCACCAGGATCACGGTGCTGAACAGGAAGGACAGCACGTGGCCGATGATGCCGAGCAGCAGCCAGGCGGCCACCAACAGCACCACCGCGGCCAACGCCGTCCTACCGAAAGACCTGGAAGATGACTCTTCGTTCATGGCGATCTTCCTGGATGGTAGCGCGGCCGGACAGGAACTCCTACCCCTGCCCGGCCGCGCCGCCACTGCGCCGGCCGAGGGAAGCCGGCGCTGGTCGCTGCGGAGGGATCACTACATGCGACCCAACCGGCCGAGCTCGCGTGTCATCCTTGCCGTTGCGATGTCGACGTTGCTGATACCCGCCCGTCCGTGCCGCGCACCCGTGCCCACGCTGGTGAGCTGGTAGCGGCGGATACGCGGCCCGCGGTGCTGGGCATCAATCTGTTCCTCGGGCAACAGGATGAACCGCCGAGGAGATGAAACGCTGGGGTGGTTTGCTGAACGGTCCATGGCCACCATATTGGCGCGAGCGACCTCGCTTGCCTTTGGCCGGCCGTCCAAAATGTGCTGCGCACGGATGTCCGCTTTGCTCGTGCCGACCCAAACTGTATAACTATAGATATACAGAGTTCGTCGTGGGGAACACCGCCGCCGTCACGTCCCGAGCTGCTCGTGCACCAGACGCGCGACCTCTGTGCCGTCCGCGCGCCCCCGGGTCTCGCGCATGACGTGCCCGACGATCGGGCCGATCGCCTTGGCGTTGCCCTCGCGCACGCGCTGGGCGGCGTCGGCGTTGGCCTCGAGCGCAGCGGCGACGATCGCGGCAAGCTCGTCGCCGCCGTCGAGCGCGGCCAGGCCCTCGGCCTGGACGATCACGTGCGGGTCGCCGCCTTCGGCGACGAGCGTGTCGAGCACCTGGCGGGCGGCCCCCACGCTCACCTGCTTGGCGGCCACCATCCCCACGAGCGCCGCGAGCGCGGCGGGGGTGACGCGCGAGTTCAACGGATCAGCGTCGGCGCCCTCGCCCGCGCCCAGACGCACGGCTAGCTCCCCGGCGATCCAGTTGGCGAGCGCCTGTGGGGGCGCCGGCGGCTCGCCCTGCGGGGACGCTTGGGCGCCGGCGGCGAGCGCCGCCTCGAGGTAGTCGCCGAGCTCGGCGCGAAAGGCGAGCAGCTGCGCGCTCTCGGCGCTCAGGCCGAGCTCGCGCTCGAAGCGCACCGCCCGCTCGGCGGGCAGCTCGGACATGGCGGCCTGGGCGGCGGCGAGCATGTGCTCGTCGATGGCCACGGGCAGCAGGTCGGGCTCGGGGAAGTAGCGGTAGTCGTGGGCCTCCTCCTTGGAGCGCAGCGAGGTGATGTGCTCGGAGGCGGGATCGAAGTGGAGCGTCTCCTGGACCACCTGGCCGCCACCGTCCAGGATCCGGCGCTGGCGGGCGATCTCGGCCCTGATGCCGCGTTCGATGAAGCGGAAGGAGTTCATGTTCTTCAGCTCGGTCTTGACGCCGAGCTCCTCCGTGCCGGCGGGACGGAGCGAGATGTTGGCGTCGCAGCGCAGCGAGCCCTCCTCCATGTTCACGTCGCTCACGCCGAGCTGGCGGAGCGTGGTGCGCAGCAGCTTGAGCCACTCGCTGGCCTGCTCGGGCGTGCGCAGGTCGGGCTCGGTGACGATCTCGGCGAGTGGCGTGCCGCCGCGGTTGAAGTCCACGATGGACGCGTCCGAGCCGTGGATGCGCCCGGAGGCGCCCTCGTGGATGAGCTTGGCGGCGTCCTCCTCGAGGTGCACGCGGTGGATGCGCACGTCCGCCAGGCGGCCGCCGCGGCACAGCGGCTCGTCGTACTGGGAGATCTGGTAGCCCTTGGGGAGATCGGGATAGAAGTAGTTCTTGCGGTGGAAGATCGAGCGTGGGGCGAGCTCGGAGCCGAGCGCCAGCCCGATCACCAGCCCGAGGTGGACGGCCTGGGCGTTGGCCACGGGGAGGCTCCCCGGCAGCCCGAGACAGACGGCGCAGGTGCGCGTGTTGGGGGGCTCGCCGAAGGACAGCTCGCAGCCGCAGAACATCTTCGTGCGGGTGGCGAGCTGCACGTGTATCTCGAGTCCGATGACGGGCTCGTATGGGTCTTGTTTAGAGGAGCCGCCTGCCGGCGGCTGGGCGGGCGTGCGCGGTTGCTCAGACATGGGCCGCGGTCGCATCGAAGCCGATGGCCTGCTCGAGCGCATACGCGGCGTCGAGCAGCTTGTTCTCGCTGAAGGCCGGCCCGGCGAGCTGCAGGCCGACGGGCAGCCCGCCGCCGTGCGGCCCGACGCCGTCGCTCTGCGCGCTGAGGCCGCCGGGGATGGAGATGGCGGGGATGCCGGCGAGGGACATGGGCACGGTGAAGTAGTCGCTGAGGTACATCGCCCATGGATCGGCGGTCTTCTCCCCCAGCCCGAACGCGACGCCGGGCGAGGTCGGGGTGGCGATCAGATCGACGCCCTGGAAGGCGGCGGCGAAGTCCTGGGCGACCTTCGTGCGCACGCGCTGGGCGCGGCCGTAGTAGGCGTCGTAGTAGCCCGAGGACAGCGCGTAGGTGCCGAGCATGATGCGCCGCCTGACCTCCGGCCCGAAGCCGTCGTGGCGGGTACGGGTGTACATGTCCAGCAGGTCGCTGGCGTTCTCTGCGCGCAGGCCGTAGCGGACGCCGTCGAAGCGCGCGAGGTTGGAGCTCGCCTCCGAGGGGGCGAGCACATAGTAGGCCGAGAGTGCATGCGGGGCGTGTGGCAGCTGCACCTCCTCGACGCTTGCCCCGAGTTGCTCGGCGAGCGTCAGCGCGCTCTCGAAGCAGGCGCGCACGCCCGGCTCGATGGAGGCCCCCGAGGCATCATCCAGCCCGGCGGGGACGCCGACCCGCAGACCGTCCAGGCGCTCGGCGGTGGGCAGCTCGATCTCGTGCGGGGAGACCAGCGAGGTGGCGTCGCATGGGTCGTGCCCGACCATGTGCCTGAGCAGCAGTGCCGCATCGGTGACGTCGCGGGTGAGCGGACCGGCCTGGTCGAGTGAGGATGCGAACGCGATCATCCCGTAGCGGGAGATGGACCCGTAGGTCGGTTTCAGCCCGACGATCCCGCACAGCGCGGCCGGCTGGCGGATCGAGCCGCCGGTGTCCGTGCCGAGCGCCCACGGAGCGAGGCCGGCGGCGACCGCGGCGGCGCTCCCGCCCGAGGAGCCGCCGGGCACGCGCGCGCGGTCCCACGGGTTGAGCGTCGGCCCGAACGCCGAGTTCTCCGTCGAGGAGCCCATGGCGAACTCGTCCTGGTTGGTCTTGGCGAGCAGCGTGGCGCCCGCCTCGCGCAGGCGCGAGACGGCGGTGGCGGTGTACGGCGGCTCGTAGCCCTCCAGGATCCGCGACCCCGACTGGCTGGACACGCCCTCCGTGCAGAACAGGTCCTTGACGGCGAGCGGCAGCCCTGCGAGCGGCCCGACGGGCACCTCGGGAACGCCTGGCGATGTCCACGTGAAGCAGTTGAGGCCGCCGCGCTCGACGTCCCCACCGTGCTCGACGGCGCGCCCCCGGTAGAACGCGAACAGCTCCGCCGCATCCAGCTCGCCCGCGCCGATCGCGGCGATCGCCTGCGCCGCGGACAGCTCCAGCATGGCGGTGTCGCTCATGCCTGCGGGCTTGGGACTAGAAAGCCGTCATCGCTGACGGCCGGCGCCTGCGCGAGCGCGACCTCGCGCGGCAGGCACGGGCGCGGCTCGTCGGGTCGCAGGGCGCCGGTGACGTCTATGACGTGCGAGGTGGGAACGACGTCATCGAGATCGAGCTCGCCGATCCTGGCCACGTGGTCGAGCACCGCCGAGAGCTCGCGGGCCATCGGCTCGATCTCCTCCTCGGCGAGCGCCAGACGCGCCAGCCGGGCCACGTGCAGAACCTCCTCGCGTCCGATCACAGTGGCGCATTCTAGGGGCCACCCCTCAGCGCCTCTTCCCCGGCGGGCCGGCGGCGCTCAGGCGGTCGCCGCACCCGGGGGCTCGGGGGAGCCCGGGGGTGGGACCGGCGGTGGCGCCGGCGCGGGACTTGACGGCGCGGACGGCGCGCCCGCCTGGCCGGAGGCGCTCGCACCGCCGGCGCCACCCGCATCGCCGCCGCCCGACCCCGCCAGCCCGCTGACCCCTCCGCCCGCCTGGGCGCGAACGTCCGCCAGGGAGGCGCCTTCGTCCTGCATGGCGAGATAGCCGCCATAGGTGATCGCCGCGGCGGCGATCAGACCCAACCAGATGCCGATCTTGATGCCCACGGAGGTGTGCACCCCGCCGAAGCTGGCGTTGAAGGTGGGATGGTGGACGATGCGGTAGATGATCAGCACACAAGACAACGCACCGAGCACGAGCACCACCACCGCCGGCTGCACGGGCGACTCGAAGTCGAACAGGCCGGCCCTGAGCGCCACCGCGACCAGCGCCACGATGATCGTGAGCAGCCAGATCCAGCGGCTGTTCGTGAACGTGTGCCAGCCGTTGTAGCTGAAGCTGCCGCCGACGTTCACTCCGTCGACCGACGCGACGTTGCTGCTGATGCCGTACCAGTCGAAGAAGAACAGGAAGATGAAGAACAGGACGGCGCCCGCGCCGATGATCTGGTCGGAGCGGCGCAGGCGTGTGGCGTCGAAGTTCATCGTGGCTGACCCCCGTGCGTCGTGGTGAGTACGACCACCCGCCCCGACGGCAGGCAGGAGATTGCATCTGTTATTACAAAGTTCCTCGCGCGGGGATCTGCTCCTGCACGAATGTCCGAACGAGCTGCCTCCACGGGAGCCCGCGATGTGGAGGGCTGAGCGGGTGCGTCCTACGGGCGCGGGCGCAGAGGTGGTTCCGCGGGCTTGTACAACCCAGGGCGTTCGTCGCGGAGCGCCTGCCAGGCGCCGGCGAGGATCGCCACCGAGCCCGCCAGCGCCAGCCATGCGCCGATGCACACCTCGCTCGCGTGGTCGGGGCGCTCGAGCACCCTGACGACCGCCGCGATCACCGCCAGCAGGCCGAGGAGCACGCACCACACGGCGGTGGACACCGGCAGCGCGGTGGAGCGCTCGGTGAGCGCGCTCGCCACCATCGCGAGCGCGGCGGCGGTGGCGGCGAGCAGCAACACCACGCCCGGGCCGAACGTGTCCCAGGCATCGAGCGTGCCGGTCGGGCCTTCATAGGAGCGCTCGAACAGCGACACGATCACGCAGATCGCCCCCGCGAGCGCCAGCAGCTCTCCCAGGCGCAGGCGCTTGAGCATCAGCCGCGGTCCTCGGCCTCCGCCAGCAGGGTTTCGAGCTCGGCCTGGTAGCGGGCCGCCTGCAGCGTGTTGCGCAGCAGCAGCGCGATCGTCATCGGGCCCACCCCGCCGGGCACCGGCGTGATCGCCGAGGCGAGCTCCACCACCTGTACGAAGTCCACGTCGCCGACCAGCCCGCTCTTGTTGCCCGCCTGCTCGGGCGTGAGGCGGTTCATGCCCACGTCGATCACCACCGCGCCCGGCTTGACGAACTCGCGGGTCACCAGCCGCGCCCGGCCCACGGCCACGATCAGGATGTCCGCGCGTGAGCACACCTCGGGCAGGTCCCGGGTGCGGGAGTGGCAGTTGGTGACGGTCGCGTTGGCCGCCAGCAGGAGCTGGGCCATCGGCTTGCCGAACAGGTTCGAGCGTCCGACCACCACCGCCTCCGCACCCTCCAGCTCCACGCCCGTGTCAGCCAGGAGCTCCAGCACGCCCAGGGGAGTGCACGGTCGCAGCCCTGCGCGCCCGAGCGCGAGCAGCCCGGCGTTCACGGGTGTGAGGCCGTCGACGTCCTTCTCGGGGCTGATGATTCCCGTCAGGGCCGGCCCGTCGAGGTGCTCGGGCACGGGGAGCTGCAGCAGCACGCCGTTGACGGCCGCGTCGGCGTTCAGGCGCTCGAGCTCCTCGGCGACCTCCTCGAAGCTCGCGTTCGCCGGCAGGCGCCGGTCGAACGGGGTCATGCCCACCTCCGCGCAGGCCCGCTGCTTGCCCCCCACGTACACCGCCGACGCCGGATCCTCGCCCACGAGCACCGTCGCCAACCCCGGCGGGCGGCCCGTCTCGCGCACGAAGGCCTCGACCTCGCGCGCCACTCCGGCGCGCACCCGCGCGGCGATCGCTTTGCCGTCGATGATCGTGGCGCTCATTGTCAGCTTTAGATGCTATGGGTTTGCACGGGCGCATCCGTGTGCGACGCGCCGGGCGCCGGCGCGTCAACGGCGGCTGACGGGGGCGTACTCGGCCATCAGCTTGCGCTCGGAGCCGTCGCCGGCGAAGCGCACCACGATCACCCCTCCCGGCTCCACCCCCGTCACCACGCCCTCGCCGAAGGCGGCGTGCACGACGTCCTCGCCCAGGCGGAACCGGTCGCCCGCGGCGCTCGCGGGCTCCCCACCGCCCACCAGCCAGCCGCCCCCGGTCGCCGTCCCGCCACGCCGGCTGGCGCGGGCGCCCGGGGCGGAGGCGGCGCCGACCCCGGATCCGCCCGACAGCGAGGCGGCCCGGAAGAAGCTCCCCTGGGGCTCGTCCAGGAGCTCCGCGGGGATCTCGTCGAGGAAGCGGCTGCGCAGCCCGTAGGTCTGCGCGCCGAACACCGCCCGGCGACGCGCGTGGGTGAGGTACAGGCGGCGCATGGCGCGGGTGATGCCCACGTAGAACAGCCGGCGCTCCTCCTCGAGGCCGCCCTCGTCGATCGCGCGCGAGTGCGGGAACACGCCGTCCTCGCAACCCGTGATGAACACCACCGGGTACTCGAGGCCCTTGGCGTTGTGGAGGGTCATCAGCGTCACCAGCCCCTCGTCGCTGCGCGTGTCCGCGTCGGCGACGAGCGCGATCTGCTGGAGGAACACGTCGAGCGTGCCCTCGGGTGTGCGGGGATCTCGATCGGCGCCGGCGTCGAACTCGCGCCCCACCTCCACCAGCTCCTCGAGGTTCTCGATCCGGCCCTGGGCCTCGATCGTCCGCTCGGCCTCGAGCGCCTCCACGTATCCCGTCTGCGCGAGCACCGCCTCGATCACCTCCGCCACCGGGGCCGCCCGCTCCGGCTGCGCCGACTCCTCTGCGCGCGACTCCCCGTCGCCGGGCGCGGACCCGCGCGCCCCCAACTCGTCCGGCCCCCCGTCGCCGGGAGCGGGCCCGCGCGCGCCCCCCTCGTCCCGCCCGGCCTCGGCGGAGAGGCCGGCCATGGCCCGCAGCTCGCCCATCGTGTCCATGAACCGCCGCAACGCCTTCACCGCCGCGGCGCCGAGCCCGGGCACGGCGTCGGGCTGGGCGGCCGCCTCCCACACCGATATGCCGACGCTCGCCGCGTGGGACACCACGCGCGCGAGCGAGGTCTGGCCGATCCCCCGCCGCGGCGAGTTGACCACGCGGCTGAAGCTCACCACGTCGTAGGGGTTGGCCAGCAGCGACAGGTAGGCGATCGCATCCTTGATCTCCGCGCGCTCGTAGAACTTCGTGCCGCCGATCACCTGGTAGGCGATCTCGTTGCGCACCAGCGCATCCTCGATCACGCGCGACAGCGCGTTCGTGCGGTAGAGGACCGCGATCTCCGCCCGTCCCACCTGCTCGTCGTCGAGCAGACGCTGGATCTCGCCGACCACGAACCGGGCCTCCGCGTGCTCGTCGTCGAGGACGCGCAAGCGGATCTGCTCGCCCTGCCCCAGTTCGCTCCACAGGCGCTTTGCGATCCCACCGCGGTTGTTGGCGATCACCGCGTTGGCCGCCGCGAGGATCGTCTCGGTCGAGCGGTAGTTCTGCTCGAGCTTGACCACGCGCGCGTCCGGGAAGTCGTCGCGGAAGTCCAAGATGTTCCTCACATCAGCCCCTCTGAAGCTGTAAATGGAGTTGTGGGTGACCAGATCGTTGGCGACGAAGTTGTGGACGCCTTCAACGTCGAGGTCGTACACCGGTACGCCGAGCGGAACCCTCTCAACGTTCGCGATCACATCAAACTCGCCATCGGCACCGATCATCACCATGCCGGGCCGCAGCGAGGAGGCCGGCAAGAACGGAAGCGCATTGGCGAGGCCATCTGCGTTACGGGCAAGTCGCGCGTTCATCTGGAGATGGACATCGAGCTCGCTGCGCACTCGCTCCGCTGTCGCGAGCAGCGAGCTCATGTCCTTCGAGGCCGTCTCGTAGCGCCATCCGGCAGACCCGCGCCGTGCGGGTCTAATGCTGAGCCCAAGACGTTCGAGCGTCTCCCTACCGTGCACGTCGTAACCAAACATGGCGATACGGTGCATCGGGGAAGCGCCGCGCCGGTCCCCACAGAGCGTCACGACCATACGACGACGCACGCGAGACGACTCACGCCTACCCGATGTATGCCCATATGGGGTGACGTGCGGAAAGCGGAAGCTGAGCCCCTCGTCAGCGAACAGTCGTTGCGCCGCCGCCTCGGTATCCAGTTTGGCGAACACGCGGTCGAGCAGATCCTGGTTGCCGACGACACTGTCACGTGCCTTCGGCGAAGGCCTCGCATAGAAGGGAAGCGTCGGCAAGCCATAACGAGCAGAAAGCACGTGCTCAGCCACCCGCGCCTCCGCATCACTGGCGTGCACCGACACCACCCAGGCTGCATCGGCACCCTCAGTGTTGACCCTCATGCGCACGCCAACAACAGGCTTGGCCTGGCCTGCGGTATATGTCCGAGATGTCCCAACGCGGAATCCCATACCGCGCTTCCACATCACGTACGTCATGTGCAGTTGGGGTGTCTTGCCCACCACGAATCCCGCAAAGTGCACGTGATCCGACGTACTGACAAGTCGACGTCCCGACGCTGTGGTGACCGCGATGCCATGTGAGACGCCAGCCACATGGCAGCGCGTAACAGTTGCCGGACGAAAAGCGCCGCTGCCGTAGCAGGCAAGGATCTGTTCGCCTGATCGCACGTCCTCGATCGGCCGCTGCTTTCCGTCTCCCATCGTGATGAGCGTTCCCTCAACTAGACACTGCGAGTCGTCCCCCACGACCGCCAGGTTGCGGTGCCCAACGGGGCCCGCGTAGATGGGTCGATCGGATGGGTGGGCCACCGATCCATCGCCGCCGCCCGGCGGGCGCCCGCCGCCGACGAGCAGCTGCAGCAGCCGGTACTGGGCGTGGTTGGTGTCCTGGTACTCGTCCACGAGCACGTGGCGAAAGGTCTCCTGATAGCGCTCGCGGACCTCCTCGAACAGCTCCAGCAGGTTGACCGTCCTGAACAGCAGGTCGTCGAAGTCCATCGCGTTCATGCGGTGCAGGTCGCGCTCGTAGATGTCGTACACGTCGGCGAGCATCTCCTCGAACGGCGAGCCCACCTGCTGGCGGTAGGCCTCCGCGTCGCACAGGCGGTTCTTCAGCGCCGAGATCTGGTTGTGGATGGCGGCCGGGGTGTAGCGCTTGGGGTCCACGCCCACGGCGTCCGCCGAGCGCTTGGTCAGGCGCCGCGCGTCCGCCTGGTCGTAGATCGTGAACTGGCGGGTGTACCCGAGGCGCTCCGCCTCGACCCGCAGGATGCGCGCGCACGCGGCATGGAAGGTCATCAGCCACATCCCACGGGTGCCGTGCCCGAGCAGCTGCTCGACCCGCTCGCGCATCTCCCGGGCGGCCTTGTTGGTAAACGTGATCGACAGGATCTCCCCCGCCTGCGCCTGGTCGGTGTAGATCAGGAAGGCGATCCTGTGGGCGAGCACGCGCGTCTTGCCCGAGCCGGCGCCCGCCAGGATCAGCAGCGGCCCATCGCCGTGCGTGACCGCCTCGCGCTGGGGCTCGTTGAGGTCCTCCAGCAGCTCCTGGAGGTGCTCGGCATGCGGGTTGACGGCCATCACAGCCCAGCATAGATGCGGGTTCGGCCGCAGGCACGCGGGCTACCGCGGAGCGCCACGCGCCCGGTGGGCACGGCCTGCGGGGCGAGGGCGTCGCTCAGCCGCCGGCGGGATTGGGGCCGCGCACGCTCCGCAGCGGCCTGACCTCGGCCGTCGGCTGGGGCTCGCCGTCGGAGAGCTCCCCCTCCGGGGACGATGCCGCGAGCTGGCGTTCGAGCGTGACGATGCGGCTGGAGAGCGCCTGGATGGCCTCGGCGATCGGGTCGGGCAGGTGGATCCAGTCGGCGTCCGGACCCTCCATGCGCTTGCCGTCCACGCGCACCGGGTGACCCGGGTTGCCCACCACCGTGGAGTTCGCCGGCACGTCGGTGATGACCACGCTGTTGGCGCCGATCTTGGCGCCGTGACCGACCGTGATCGGCCCCAGCAGCTTGGCGCCGGAGCCGATCGTCACGTTGTCCTCGACGGTCGGGTGGCGCTTGCCGGTGGCGAAGCCCGTCCCCCCCAGGGTGACGCCCTGGTAGAGGGTCACGTCCCGGCCGATGTCAGCGGTCTCGCCGATCACCACGCCGGCGCCGTGGTCGATGAACAGACCGCCGCCGATGCGCGCCGCCGGGTGGATCTCGATGCCGGTGAGCGCGCGTGTGAACATCGAGATCAGGCGGGGCAGCAGCGGCACCTCGGCGAGATACATGGCGTGGGCGACGCGGTAGGCGAGCAGCGCGTGGATCCCCGGCCACGTGGCCAGGATCTCCGTGCGCGCCACGCCGCGGGCGGCGGGATCGCGATCGCGCGCCGCCCGCACGTCACAACGGACCTCGCTCACAACCCGCCCGACTCTGCCGAGACCGGCCATGGCAACAGCGTAGCGGCAATCACGGAGATAATTGCCCACGCAACCGCATTGCGTGCACCACGCGACCCGCGGGCGCCCCCCTCAGGGGCGCCCCCTAAATATGTACTTCACATGTCGCTCACAACGCGTCAGGGGGCGAAGAAGGCCTGGGAGACGTAGCGCTCGCCCGAGTCGGGCACCATCACCACGATCCGGCTGCCCTTCGCCTCCGGGCGGGCGGCCACCTGCAGGGCGGCCCACAGCGCGGCCCCGGAGGAGATCCCCGCGAGCAGGCCCACGCGCCTGGCGCACGTCCATGCCGTTTGGATCGCGTCGTCGTCGCTCACCGCGATCACCTCGTCGATCAGCTCACGGTTGAGCACCGACGGGACGAACCCCGCGCCGATGCCCTGGATGCGGTGCGGGCCAGGGCGTCCGCCCGACAGCACCGCCGAGCCGCGCGGCTCGACCGCCACCACCCGCAGCTTCGGGTTGGCGTGCTCGCGCAGGTACTCGCCCACGCCGGTGATCGTCCCGCCGGTGCCCACGCCCGCCACCAGCACGTCCACCCGCCCGTCGAGGGCGTTCTCGATCTCCGGCCCGGTCGTGCGCCGGTGGATCTCGGGATTGGCCGGATTGGAGAACTGGTCGGGCAGGAACACGTCCTCCTCCTGCGCCATCGCCCGCGCCGCCGCCACCGCCTCGCCCATGCCCCCGAGGGACTCCGTGATCTGCACGCGCGCGCCGTACAGCCGCAGCAGGCACTCGCGCTCGCGGCTCATGCCCTGGGGCAGCGTCAGCACCAGCTCATAGCCCTTGGCCGCGCACACGAACGCCAGCGCGATGCCGGTGTTGCCGCTGGTGGCCTCCACGATCAGCGAGCGTCCCGGCTCGATCCGACCTTCCGCCTCGGCCGCCTCGATCATCGCCACGCCGATCCGGTCCTTGACGCTCCCCCCCGGGTTGAACGCCTCCAGCTTGGCGAACAGCTCCACGCCGTTCTCCGCCGCGGGCGTCCCCTCGAGCATCCGCGGCATCCCCACCAACGGTGTGCCGCCCACCAATTCGGCAATGTTGATCGGGATTCGGGACATCGACCGCAACGACAATAGTGCAGACACCTGCACGCGGCCGGGGAGCTCCGATCAGCCCTTGGGCTTCGGCTTGCGCGTCGGCGGCTGGGGCGCCAGGCGCACGCTCGCGGTCCGCGCCAGCGAGGGCAGCGGCGAGCTCTTGACGAGCAGCAGGCTCGCGTTCAGGCGCCCGTGGTGCGCCCGCAGCAGCGCTCGTCCCGCGCGGTTGAGCTTCACGCTCACCGACACCCGCCTGCCGGCGGAGATCGTGAACACCGCCGTGCCGATCGTCTTCAGCATGAACCGGTGGTGACCGAGCTTCAAGCGCACACGCAGCCTAAGCTTGCCGCTGCAGCGCCCCAGGCCCGTCCCCACGAGCTTGAACACCGCCAGCTTGTGGCGTTGCACCGAGATCTTCTTGCTCAGCAGCGATGCCCCGCACACGTCTGCGCCGATGGGCCCGAGCGCGAGCACCCCTCCGGCCCCCGACTGCAGGGCGCCCTGGCCCGTACCACCGCTGCCGGTGCCGCCAGAGGAGCCATCTTCGCCGCCGCTCGTTTCTCCGTGCTTGCCCCCTCGTCCGCCCGGTTCGGTGTAGGTGAACCGGTCGGCCGGCGTCGTTTCGCTGACGCCGTCCGACGTCACCACCGTGACGTCCACCGTGCCCACGTGGCCCCCGGGCGAGATCGCGTTGATCGCTTCGTCACCTTCGGCTTCGAACTTGGCCTTCTTGGAACCGAACCGCACTTCCGTGGCCGTCTGGAGGAACTTGCCTTCGATCTTCACGGCGGTCCCGCCCGCATTCGTCCCCGAAGTGGGCGCGATCGAGGTGACCTCGGGATGTTCGTAGGTGAATTCGTCAGCCGGGTTGGCTTTTTCGCTCGTGCCGACCGGCGTCGTGACGGTGATGTGCACGGTGCCCGTGCCCGGCGGCGAGATGGCCTTGATCACGCTCGCCGACACTTCTTCGAATTTCGCTTCGACCTTCCCCGCGGCGGATTCGAAGAACACGTTCGTGGCGCCCATGAAGTGCTGGCCCGTGATCGTCACCGGTGTCCCCCCCTGGGGCGGGCCGCTCGCCGGTTTCACCGACTGGATCGCCGGCCCGGGCCCGAACGCCCACGCCGTGCCTTCGCGCCCGCCGTTGCCGGGAGCGCCGATCAGCTCGACTTCTCCGCCGGCAGAGGCCGCCACGCTCTTGCCGAAGCGCGCTTTGCCTTGCTCATCTCGGCCGATCAGCTCCGTGGCCGGGGAGCTCCAGCCCGACGCGGAGCGTTCGTACAGCCATGCCTCGCCCACCCCTGCGCGTCCGCGCGGAGCGCCGACCACCGCCGTGTCCCCTTCGGGGGAGAGCGCGACGCTGAAGCCGAACAGTTCGTTTTCTTCGGCGGGACCTTCGAGCGCGGGCTTCTGTTCGGCCCATTGCGAGCCGTACCGTGCGAACGCCAACACGGCCCCCGCGTCCTGCTCGCCGCTGGGGCCTTCCCGGTCGGGCGCGCTCACCAGCGCCGTGTCGCCGTCTTCGGACAGGGCCACGCTGGACCCGAAGCGGGCCTGGGAGCCGAGTGCGGCAGCCTGCAACCTCGAGCCCAGCAGGAACCCGCCCGCGACGGAGCTTTCGAACACCCACACGCCACCGTCGTGTTCGCCTTCGTCCGGCGCTCCGATCAGCGCGACTTCCGCGCTGCCCGACAGCGCCACGGACTTGCCGAAGTGCGCATCGTCTTCTTGGTCCCCGGCGGACAGCGGCTGACCCAGTTGCGTCCAGGTCGTGTCCGAGCGCTTGTACACCCACGCCTGACCACGTCCGTCGCGTTCACCCGGCGCCCCGATCAGGGCGATTTCACCATTGGCGGAGAGCGCCACGCTGCGCCCGAACACACCACCCACGGTCGCTCCCGGGCTGGTCACCTCCATGCCTTCCCAACCCGAACCTGAATTCGTGAACATGAACACCGCGCCCTCGCGGTTGTTCGCGCCCGGCGCCCCGACCACCGCTGTTTCGCCGTCGGGCGAGATCGCCAGGCTGCTGCCGAAGCGGCATTCGTCGGGTTCTTCACCCGCTTGCTGTTCGCCACAGCTCGCGAGGATGGATGACACTTCGGCGTCCCCGCTGGTCAACTCTTCGGACTGTTCGTAGTCCCCTTCGGAGTTGCGAGTGAACACCCACACGGCCCCGCCGCCTTCGCCCGCGGGTGCGCCGACGAGCGCAGTGCCGCCGTCGGCGGACAGCGCGACGCTGATGCCGGCGCGTTCGGTTTCTTCACCTTCCGTCGGGCGCAGCTCTTTTTCAGCTTCCTCCACATTCGGGTCCACCCGCAGCGGGTAGCGCGCGCCGCGGGCGTCCACGCGCAGCAGCAGGCGCCCGCCCGCGAGCGCCAGCGAGCTGTGCAGCGCGCGGCCGCTCGCGTCGGTCACGCTCAGGCCCCCGTAGCGAAGCGCGCCCCCGCCCGCGGCCGTGAAGTTCACGCTCTGCCCGCCGGCGACCAGCGACGCGTGCGCGTTCCCCGACAGCGAGATGGCGAGCGTGAGCGGACCGGCCGCGCGGAGCACGGGCGCATGGTTGACGGTGAAGCCCTGCTCGAGGCCGAGCGGCCCGTTGGCATACCACTCGCTGGCCTGCGCGCCGGCGTAGGTGACACGATTCGCCACGCGCGAGGGGCCGAGCGTACGCACGGCGCGCAGCGAGTTGCCGTAGCCGATCGCCTGCAGGCCAAAGCCGAGCTCGAGGTGGCGCTCGCGCACCGACACGCCGGCGCGACCGGCGCTCACCGCGAGATGCTGGGCTGGGTTCGCCGCCTGGAATCCGCCCGGCGCGCGTGCGAAGTGATAAGCCTGCTCGTCAGCCCCCAGCGATGCGGAGATCGACGCCCGCGCGGCCGGCGAGAGCCTGCCGAGAGCGCTCGACGACGTCTCGGTGGCGCGCGCCGAAGGCGCCCCGGAGCCACCGCCTGCAGCGAGCAGCGCGTGCGAGAGCACGACGGCGAGCAGCGCCGCCGCCAGCGTCACGATCACCAACACCCGCACGGACACATGCCGCGTGGCAGACGTCACGATGCGTGCAGTCATCGGTGATCCCCCCATGTCATCAGCACAACGCCGAGCCGCTCGGCTAGGTCCAATCCGCAACCCTCCATAGTCGCCACCCGCCGCCGCGCACCGAGTGCGCGGTTCGGCCGTCTCTCAACCATCCAGTTACATTGCCTTGACCAAGGCTACACCCACACGGCAGGAAGTCAACCGTGAAGCCATTTCCTGGCCGGCTGACCAGCCAGTTCCGCCGCGGCTTGGGCATATGTGGAAGTGGCCCAACCCGCCCGCTCGGGCCCCGACGGTCCCGCCGAACCGCCGAGCCCGACACCTCCGCTGGTGCCTTACCGCACGATCGCTCGGCTCTCGCGCGGAGCTCTGAGGCTCGGGGCTCTGCCGCCCGCATGTCATCTAGTTATTCGACGTATCCCGCTAGTTCGATTTCACATGACCAGCACATGCGAGACGTTGAGCCATCAGTCAAAGCAGCCGGGGGGTGCGACGGAGCAGGGTCAGATACCGGTGTCGGGCGCAAGCCCGAGCTCGGCAAACGCTCGGTCGCGGTCAAACCACACGACGATCTTGGCGACCTTGCCATCGTGTATCTCGAATAGCTGTGCCGTGTTCTGCCCGATGCGCAGGCGGCTGGTCTTTCCGCGTCCACTGAGCTTGTTGAGGACGAGAACGCGCGTTGGGTCCAACTCGCGATAGGCCTCGGCCTCGTCACGGAAGTCATCCCAAGTGCGCGGGTCACGTTATCCACGACGCAACCCTGTGGGCCCTCACCACGCGATGGCCCGTGGTATTGACCGGCTCGCCGCGTCGCTGTGGACCTAACGCACGCCCTCGACGTCAACCGTTATCGAGTCGATGGTGAAGTGTCCTTTGGGGCAGGATTCGACTGGTTCGACGGTGATCGTGTCTTCCTTCGCTTCACTCGACGGAAACAACCACATGTCGGTCCCATTGGCCGTTCCCTGCACCCAACCCAGCACGTCCGTTTCTTCCGTTTGACTCGGCCCGTTTTTGAATTCCTCTTCCCCGACGGATTCCCCATTGACGTACAGGCTGACATAAAATGGCCGATCTCTGCCAGGGCATTCCGCTTCACTGGGCCGCGTCACGGTCATCTCGCCGAACAGCTGATTGACTTCTTCGGGATATTGCGTCCAAGACGCGTCCGACAAGGGAACTTCGGTAGCGTCTGCACGCAAATGCGCGCCCTTTGCCGGCCGAGGGGAGGTGGTGCGGGAGGCATCGAAGGGTTTGGTGCTCTGCGCGACAGCACGAATGATGTGACCGCCCTTGGCAGCCGGCTTCACGGAGGCGGCCGATGCCTCCGCTTCTCGACGCAGTGCCTTCAGCACGCTCGGCTCGATCTGGCTGGTGCTCGTGATGATGTAGCGGCTGGCCGCGACCGCAGTGCCGCCAAGGGCTACGAACAGCGCAACCACGGCAATGATCGTTGTCGGCGAAGGTTTACGCGCCCGCATGATGCCTCCCTTACCCCTAAGACGGACAGACTCTACCAGTTTCGCCAAGCCTCCTAGTTAAGTTAGGAACGGTGTACCGGTTAGCCGGATCGTAGGTTGTCTAGCGCTCTGCGCGTGGTCCCGCGCTTCTGCGATGAGCTTGGGACTGCACCCATCACCAACCATTCGCACGACGCTCTCGCGCAGCTCCGCACGCAACTCGCTCCGGGCGTCGCTGACGCGGCCCGCCAGAAACGCCACCCGCTTGTGCCTTTTAGATGTGGTACATGCTCGCGCCCGCCTCGCGCATCTCCCGCTCGAGCACGTCGGCGATGGTCGTCTGCGCCAGCACCCTACGGGCGGCCTCCGCCGCGTCGTCGAACACCCCGTCGGCGCCACGCCCGAGCGGGCCGTCGAGCAGCTCGACGATCTCGAGCACCGTGATCGTGGAGGGCTCGCGCGCGAAGCGGTAGCCGCCCTTCACGCCGCGCTGCGAGCTGATCACTCCCCCACGTCGAAGCACCGCGAACAGCTGCTCGAGGAACTGCACGGGCACCTCGCGCCGGCGCGCTAGCTCGCCGATCGGCACGGGCTCAGAGCCCGGGCTGCGTGCGAGCTCGGCCAGGGCGAGCACCGCGTAGGGAGACTTGCTTGTTATCGAGATCATGTTCGCTGGCCGCTGCGCCGCTTGGCGGGCGGCGTGAAGGCATCCAATCGTCCTGGGCCCGAGACTCGGGAGAACTGTTTGCCCCGCTGGTTCTGTATGACTCTAGCGTCACACCTTTTTGCGAGGCAGCGTCTCGCGCTGGCCAACGCTGCGCTGGGACCCGAGCCCCGCTGCATCGAGGCATGCCTGCCGATCTTCGCCGAAGTACCGGTAGGTGATGATCTTCCCGTCGCGAAACGTCAGGACCTGGCCGACGCTGACGACGACCTCGACGCCGGACTGCGCCCGGCCGGTGTCCCTGCTGAAGACCACGACGCTGTCGCCGGCGCCCAGGAGGCCCTCCACCTCGCGGTGAAACTCCTGCCAGACGCCGCTGAACTGGCGCGCGAACGCCAACCAGCCCTCGAACCCGTGGTAGACCTCGCCGTCGAGGCCTCGACGCGAGAAGTCCCATTCCACCTCGGGGTCGCAGAACTTGTTCAGCCAGGCAAGCGCATCGCGCGGGCCGCTGCTACAGCCAGCCGCGCTCCGTGGCGATCAGCACCGCCTGCGCGCGATCGACGGCGCCGAGCTTGCCGTAGATGTTGTGCAGGTGGGTGCGGACGGTGCTCGTCGACAGCGTCAGCTCGTGGGCGATCTGCTTGTAGACCTTGCCCTCCGCCAGACGCTGCAGCACGCCGAGCTCGCGGCCCGAGAGCGGGCACGGGTCGACGTGGCGCTGGCGCTGGCTGGTGGCGCTGGGCAGTTCGTAGAGCACCCGCCGCAGCTCGTCCGGCCCGAGCCCGACGCTGCGCGCGGTGTGCAGCATTTCGGTCGGGGACACGCGCCCGCCCTGCTCGTAGTGGGCGAGCATGTCCGCCAGGCGGATGAAGGCCGCCTCGCCTTCCACGTCGGGGTTGTGGTGGCGCTCGATCGGCGTGGCCAGCGAGCCGGGCAGCCCCCAGCGGCGGATCAGCACGCCGCCGACCAGCGCGTGGTCGACGCCGAGCTCGCGGCGCTCCTGGTGGATGCGCTCCTCGGGCGTGCGCGCGCCGCGGTGGACCTGGGAGGGGTAGCCGGGATAGGCGTGCAGCAGCACCAGCTTGCCGACGTCGTGGAGCAGGCTCGTGACCGTCAGGCGGTCGCGGTTCTCATAGCCGACCTCCGTGGCGAGGCGGTCGGCGGCGTGCTGGGTGGCGAGCGCATGCAGGCGGAAGCGCTCGGGCGCCGCGTCCCACACGCTGGCGCGCTCGAAGAAGTCGAACGTGCGCATGCGGTTGGCGACCGCCTGGACCGTGTGCGGACTGAGGATCTCGACGGCGGCGACCGCCGTGTCAACGCGGGCGCGACCGTCCTGGCTGCGGTTGGCCAGGCGCAGCACGGCGATGATCAGCGCCACGTCGGACTCCACCGCGGAGACCACGTCGGCGGTGGCGACGTGATCCTTGGAGACGACCGACAGCAGGCGGTCGCGCGACTCGGCCAGCGCGGGAAACGCCTCCAGCGCTTCGAAGGCCATCGTCAGACGCCGCCCGTGACCCTCGTTCTGGTGGCGCTCGCCGGAGCCGGGCGCGGTCGCGCCGGGGCGTCGCTGGGCCTGGGCTGCCCTGTTCGGGCTCGCCTTGGTCAAGCTTCTCGGTGGCGTCGCCGCCTTCACTGCGGTGGGTTTCTTGGCTACTGTCAGCTTCTTTGCTGTGGCCAGCTTCTTTCCTTGGGCCGGCTTTCTAGCTGCGGCGGTTGCCTGCATGCGATCTTGACCCCTTCCTTGGGTTCGCCGATGTTTTCGAGCCGGTATTCCGACGTCGCTCTCCTATCGGCATCTACGCCCAAAAATTTAGGCCCGCAAGGCGCCCGCGAGGGACGCGGAATGCTCAGCGCCCGAGGGCGCTGGCGATGCGTTGCAGCGTCTCATCGCGCCCGAGCAGCGCGACGCTCTCGAAGATCCCCGGCGAGATCGTGGTGCCGGTGAGCGCCACCCGCAGCGGCTGGTAGATCTCGCGTGGCTTGGCCTGGCGCTCCGCGATGACCGCGGAGAGGGCCTCCTGCACGGCGTGCTCGTCGAAGCTCGGCGCCGCGGCCAGCGCGTCGCTCACCTGGCTGAGCGCCGCCCGCCCGTTCTCGTCGAGCCAGCGCTCGCGCGCGCGCGCGTCCTCGGCCGGTCCATCGAGCAGGGTGCCGGCCAGCGGCCAGAAGTCGGCGAGCGTCTGGATCTTCTCCTGGCTGATCCGTGCCGCCCCCTCCAGATGCTCGCGCCCGGTGAACTGCTCGAGGCGAAGGGCGAGCTCCTCCGGCGGCAGTTTGCGCATGTACACCCCGTTCAGCCACCGCAGCTTGGTCTCGTCGAAGCGCGCCGGGTTGCGGCTGACGCGCTCGAGCGTGAAGCGCTCGATCAGCTCCTGCGTGGAGAGCACCGTCTCGTCGTCGCCGGCGCCCCAGCCGAGCAGCGCCAGGTAGTTGCGCACGGCCTCCGGGAGATAGCCGGCGTCGCGCAGCTCCTGCACGGAGGCGGCGCCATGGCGCTTGGACAGCTTCTTGCCGTCGGGCCCATGCAGCAGCGGCAGGTGGGCGTACAGGGGCAGCGACGCATCGGCGCCAAACCCGGCGGCTTTGGCGGCCTCGAGCACGAGCAACTGCTTGGGCGTGTTCGAGAGATGGTCCTCGCCCCGCACGACGTGCGTGATGGCGGCGTCGAGATCGTCGACCGCGACGGCGAAGTTGTAGAGCACCGAGCCGTCCGCCCGGGCGATCACGGGGTCGTCGAGATGGAGGTGCTCGAAGCGCGTGTCCCCACGGATCACGTCGTGGACGACCGTCGCCCCCTCGTCGCCCACGTGCAGGCGCACCGCGCCGTCGGGCTCGCTCTCGCCGCGGAAGCCGCGCTCGGCGCCGTGCTCCTGCTTGTAGGCCTTCACGTCCTCGGCGGTGGCGTTCGAGCGGTAGGCGCGGCCGGCCTCGAGCAGCGCCTCGAGCACCTCGCGGTGGCGCTCGGCGCGCTCGGTCTGCAGGATCGGACCCTCGTCCCAGTCGAGCTCCAGCCACGCGAGCGCGTCGAGGATCTGCTCGATGTTCTCGGGCGTGGAGCGCTCGCGGTCGGTGTCCTCGATGCGCAGCACGAGCTCGCCGCCGGCATGCCGGGCGAGCAACCAGTTGAACAGCGCCGTGCGCGCGCCGCCGATGTGCAGCGCTCCCGTCGGAGATGGCGCGAAGCGAACCCTCATAGGATGGGCCGCATGCTAGTCGCCGCCTCATCCTCCCCGCAGGTGCAGGCGCACGCCCACCGGGCTCCGGCGTCGACGGCGTGCTGATCGGCGCCCACGTCTCGCCCGCCGGCGGGCTGCCCAAGGCGATCGAGCGCGGCGTCGAGCGCGGCTGCCGGGCGATCCAGATCTTCAACCAGTCGCCGCGCATGTGGAAACCCACGGCCTACCGCGACGAGGACGTCGCGGCGTTCCGCGAGGCGATGGACGCGAGCCCCATCGACGCCGTGCTGATCCACGCGGTGTACCTGCTCAACTGCGCCAGCGAGGACCCGGACATACGCGCCAAATCGCTAGCCTCCCTGACGCACTCGCTGCGCGTCGGTGCGGCGATCGGCGCCGCGGCGGTCGTGCTGCACCCCGGCTCGGCCAAGCAGGGGGATGTCGGCGCGGCGATCGCGCGGGCGGGCGAGACGATCGCCCGCGCGCTGGCCGACAGCGCATCCTCCGCCGGCGGGAAGGGCTGCGAGCTGCACCTGGAGAACACCGCCGGCGCAGGCGGCACGCTCGGGCGCTCCTTCGACGAGCTCGCCCGCCTGCTCGAGGCCGCCGAATCGTCCCCCGAGGGGGACGCGAACGGGCGGCTGGGCGTGTGCCTGGACTCGTGTCACCTACTGGCCTCCGGCTATGACATCCGCACCCCCGGCGGGATGCGGGCGACGCTGGCGGAGGCCTCCCGCAAGCTCGGCCGCGGACGGGTGCGCTCCCTGCACCTCAACGATTCGCAGACGCCGCTCGGGTCCAACCGCGACCGTCACGCCAACCTCGGCCAGGGGGAGCTCGGCGAGCGGGGCTGCACGGCGTTCCTGTCGGCGCCCAGCCTGCAGGGCCTGCCGTGCGTGCTGGAGACCCCCGGGCACAACCGCTCCGGCCCGTCGCGCGAGGAAGTCGCCTACGCGATCAAGCTGCACGATCGCGGCATCGCCGCACGCAAGCGGCGCTAACGCCCGGCGCCCCACGACGGCACGCGGCGCCCGTGCCCGATCGCTGCTATCCGATCGCGCTCGCCGCCGTCGCGTGCGACACGGCCGCCACCGCCGGCACGACTTTCGCCGGGCTGAGCGCGTGCTCGAGCTCGGCGCGCACCGTCGGGGTGTTCTGCACGCGGTATGCCTCGCCCAGACGCACGAACCGCCGCCGCCCGGGGGCGGCGATCTCGACCACCACCTCGGCCGGCCCGGAGAAGTCCTCGATCGTCTGCTTGAGGTCCTCCACGACGGTCGGGGACAGGCCATCGGCGGCGACCCGCAGATGCACCGGCTGAGCCTGGGCGGCCGCGGTCCGTTCCGCCGTGCGGGCCTGCGCCCGGGCCCGCTCGATCTCCTCCTGGGTCGGCGCGAAGGTCTCGGCGCTCTGCACCACCAGGCAGGTCTTGCCCGCTTCCTTGTGGTCCACCCGCCCCTTCACGATCACCACCGCGTCGAGCGCCAGCGTCGCCTCGTGCTCGTTCAGCGCCTTGCCGAACACGAGCATCTCCACGGATCCGGCGAGGTCGTCGAGCGTGGCGAACATCATGTGGTCGCCGTTGCGCGTGCGGATGCGCTTGGCCTCGGTGATGATCCCGCCGACCGTCACCCAGTCCTTGTCGCGGCGGTCCTCGAGCGCGGATATGGGACAGTCGACGCGCGCGCGCAGGACATCGCGCAGCGGCTTGAGCGGATGCGCGGACACGAACAGCCCGATCGCCTCCTTCTCGGCCGCCAGCAGCTCCGCCTGGTCGTACTCCTCGGTCGGTATCGCCGGGCGCACGGGGGCCGCGAACGCCGCGGCGGCCGGCGTGCCCGCCTTGGCGCCGCCGTCGTCCGCGAGCAGTTCGTCGAAGATCGACCCCTGCCCCATCTGCTCGTCCTGCTGCTTCTTCTGGCCGGCCGCCTGGGCCGCCTCGAGCACCGCGAGCATCCCCTTGCGGCTCGCGCCGGTCGAGCCGAGCGCGCCGCACTTGATCAGCGCCTCGATCGCCTTCTTGTTGACGGTGCGGCTGTCCACCCGCTCGCAGAAGTCCCACAGGGAGGTGAACGGGTGGGCGGGGCTGGGTTGGGCGGGACTGGGGTGGGCGGGGTCCTCATCGCCGCGCGCGCGCTTGATCGCCTCGACGGCCTGGTAGCCGACGCCCTTGACCGCGTCGAGGCCGAAGCGGATGTTGCGCTCGACGACCGTGAACTCGTGGTCGGAGAGGTTCACGTCGGGGGGCAGGATCTCGATCCCCATCTCCTCGCAGCGGGCCACGAAGTACGGCACCTTGTCCTTCGTCGACATCACCGAGGAGATCAGCGCCGCCATGTACTCGGCGGGGTGGTTGGCCTTCAGCCAGGCGGTGCGGTACCCGATCAGCGCGTAGCAGGCGGCATGGGACTTGTTGAACGAGTAGTCGGCCGACTTTTCGTTCGTCTGCCAGAGGAACTCGATCACCTCCGTGCGGGTGCCCGACGCGCGGCAGCCCTCGACGAACTCGGGCTTCAGCGCGGCCATCGCCGCGCGGTTCTTCTTGCCGATCGCCTTGCGCAGGTCGTCCGCCTTGGCGCCGGAGAAGCCGGCGAGCTCCTTGGAGATCTGCATCGCCTGCTCCTGGTAGAGGATCACCCCGTTGGAGGAGCTGAGGATCGCCCGCAGCCGCTCGTCCAGGTAGATGATCGCCTGCGGGTTGTGCTTGCCCTTCGCGTACACCGGGATCTGGTCCATCGCGCCCGGCCGGTACAGCGCGTTGAGGGCGACGAGATCGTTGAACTCGTCAGGGCGGACCTTCTTGAGCGCCTCGCGCATGCCCTCGGACTCGAACTGGAACACGCCGGTGGATTCGCCCCGGGCCATCATCTCGTACGTCTTCTTGTCGTCGAGCGGGAGCGTGGTCATGTCCGGGCGCGTCCCCGTCGAGCGCTCGATGATGTCCAGCGCGTCCTCGATCACGTCGAGGTTGCGCAGGCCGAGGAAGTCCATCTTGAGCAGGCCGATCTCCTCGATCGGCTTCATCGAGAACTGCGTGACGGTGCGGTAGGAGCGCTCGCCGTCCCCGTCGGTGCCGGCGTCGGCTAGCTGCAACGGCACGATGTCCGTCAGCGGACGGTCGGCGATCACGACCGCGGCGGCGTGGATGGAGGAGTTGCGCACGATCCCCTCCAGGCCCTTCGCCACGTCCACGATACGCCGCGCGTCGGGCTCCTCGTCGTAGGCCTTGCGCAGCGGTTCGCCGGCCTTCAGGCAGTCCTCGAAGGACGGCGAGCGGCCCATGATCGGGTCGGGGATCAGCTTCGCCAGACGGTCGCCGGTGCCGTAGTCGAAGCCGAGCACGCGGGCCGCGTCGCGGGTGGCCGCGCGCGGGAACATCTTGCCGAACGTCACGATCTGGGCGACCGACTCGCGCCCGTACTTGTCGGTCACGTAGCGCATCACCTGCTCGCGCCCGCGCACCGAGAAGTCGATGTCGATGTCCGGCATGGACACCCGCTCGGGGTTCAGGAAGCGCTCGAACAAAAGGTCGTAGGAGAGCGGATCGACGTCGGTGATGGCGAGGCAGTAGGAGACGATCGACCCCGCCGCCGAGCCACGACCGGGACCGACGGCGATGCCGTTCGCCTTGGCGTAGGAGACGAAGTCCCACACGATCAGGAAGTACGCGTTGAAGCCCATGCCGTCGATGACCTTCAGCTCCATCTCCATCCGCTCCACCGCCTGCGCCGGCGGCGGGTCCCCGTAGCGCTTGCGCATGCCCTCGTGCACCCGCGCCCGCAGGTACTCCTGCTCGCTGCTCCCGTCGGGCGTCTGGAAGCTGGGGATCAGCTGCTTGCCGAGCTCCAGCTCGACGTTGCACCGCTCGGCGATCTCCACCGTGTTGGCGATCGCCTCCGGCCACTCGGCGAATGCGACGAGCATCTCCTCGCTGTCGCGCAGGTAGAACTCGTTGGTGTCGAACGTCAGCTTCGGTTCGGCGATGGTGCTCTTGGTCTGCACGCACAAAAGCGCCGTGTGGTGCTCGTAGTCCTCGCGGCGCAGGTAGTGCACGTCGCCGGTGCCCACCAGGCCGCCCCCCAGCTCCCTGGCGATCCGCACGATCCCCTCGTTGCACTTCTCCTGGGGCGCGAGCCCGTTCTTCTGGACCTCGAAGTAGACGTTCTCGGCCCCGAACACCCGCAGCAGATCGTCGGCGTGCGCGCGGGCCTCCTCGGGGCGGTCCTCGAGCAGCCGCTGACAGAAGCGCGAGGCCAGGCAGCCCGTGAGCGCGATCACGCCCTCGGAGTACCGCTCTACCTGCGCGAGGTCGACGGTGGGCTTGCCCCGCTGCAGCCCTTCCAGGAACCCGGCCGAGCACAGCTTGACGAGGTTGCGGTAGCCGGCATCGTCGGCGGCCAGCAGCGTCAGGTGGTTGCGCTCGGTCCTGCCCGTGGCGGTGTGGTCGTCGACGAAGTAGATCTCACAGCCGACGATCGGCTTGACGCCGTGCTTCTTGCACGACTTGTACAGCTCTACCGCCCCGTTCATCACCCCGTGATCGGTCAGTCCGAGCGCGGGCTGACCGAACTCCGCCGCGCGCCCGGCGAGCGCGTCGATCTTGCACGCTCCGTCAAGGAGCGAGTACTCGGAGTGGACGTGCAGGTGGGCGCAGGAGGTGTTGCTCACTGCCACCGCATGCTATGAGCCCGAGCGGCGGAGAGCGCCCTCGCGCTCATCGCGTCTTTCGCTGTTTGCGTCGATTGCGAAGGCGCCCGATCAGCGACAGGCTGTGCTTGTGGGGCGCGGGCGCCGGGGGACGCGCGGGCGCCTCGTCCACCGCCTCCCGCTCACCCTGCGCGGGCACCGGCGCCGGGGCTGCCGTGGCGTCGGGCGCGCCGCCGGCAGGCGCCAGCGGGGCTCGCGGCGCGGCCTCGAGCGGCGCCGCCTCCGCCCGCGCGCGCAGGCGCTCGACGGCCGCGGCGAGCGCGTCGGCCATCTCCGGATCCTGCGCCGCCGGCGGCTCCGTGGCCGCGGGCCGCTGGATGACCTGGGGCGGCTCGCTCGGGGGTCGCTCGACCGGCGGGCGGACGACCGCCTCGGGGTCGAGGCCGGTCTCGGGCGCCGGCGCGGGCGCCGTGCCGGCGCGCTCCTCGACGGCGAACGCGGCGATCACCCGCGCGAGGATGCCCTTCATCTCGCCCAGCAGCAGCTCCATGCTCCGGTGGCCCTCGCGCATGCTCTCGAGCAGCCGTTCGGAGTGCTCGCGCGCGGCGCGCTCGGCCTCGAGCCCGCGCTGAATCTCCAGCGCCCGGCGCTCGAGCTCGCCCAGGCGCGCCTGCAGCGCCCGCTCCACGCTCGCACTGGCACGCCTGGCATCCTGCTCCTGGGCCGCCCCGGCGCGCGTGCGCGCCTCCTCGAGCTGGCGCTGCAGGCTTCCCAGTCGCGCGGAGAGATCGCGCGCGCCATCCTCGCTGGCGCCCAGACGGGCATCCAGGCGCTCGATCTCGGCGCGGCTCTCGCGGTCGATGCGGGCGCCCACGGCCGTCAGCTCGGCCGCCCGATCCTCGGCCTCGATCCGCAACTGCTGCTCGGCGTACTCGCGCTGCTTGACGCGCTGGAGCTCGTGCTCGCGCTCGCGTGCGGCGGCCCGCTCGGAGGCGAGCAGCTCGTCGGTACGGGTGCGCTCCTCCTCGACCTCCCGCAGGCGCTGCTGCAGGCTGGCCACGTGGCGTTCGAGCGTCTGCACGGTCGCCTCCGCGGCCTCGGCGCGGCGCATGAGCGCGACCTCGCCGCTCTCCGCCGCCCGGCGCGCACGCCGTTCGGCGAGCAGATCGCCCTCGCCGCGCCGCGGGCGGCCCTCGGGCCCCAGGCCCTGCTCGCCGTTGGGGGTCTCGCTGCCTTCAGCCATCACGCGGGCCAACTTAGCCCGGCCGCCGGACGGCCAGGCGGCCAGCGACCGTGCAGCCGGCCAGCCGTTCAAGCGCCTGGCGAGCCCGGCGGTCGCGCTAGCCGTTGCGCAGGCGCCAGGCCATGCGCGACTGCAGCGAGAACAGCTCGATGAAGCCGGGGGAGGCCGTCTGCGCGAACAGCCCGCCGGACTGCGCGAACGACGCCAGGCTCGCGTCGTACACGGCGTTGGGCGAGGCGCGCGTGACCACGCGCGCGTGTCCCTTGTAGAGCTTCACCCCGATCGTCCCGGTAGCGCGCTCGTTGACGGCGTCCATGTAGGCGTCGAGGTCGGTTCGCAGCGGCTCCCACCACAGACCGGCGTACACGAGATACGCCCACTGCCGGTCGAGCTCGGGCTTGAACTGGTTCTGGTGGATGGTGCACACGAGGTGCTCGAGCTCCTGGTGGGCGGGCAGGATGATCGCCGCCGCCGGGACCTCGTAGATGTCTCGCACCTTCAGCCCCACGATGCGGTCCTCGATGTGATCGACGATGCCCACCCCGTGGCGCGCGCCGATCTCCGCGCAGCGTTCGATCAGCTCGACCAGGGACATGCGCTCGCCGTCGAGCGCCACGGGAACTCCTCTCTCGAAATCCAAGGAGACGGTTTGCGGCTCGTCCGGCGCCTCCTCCGGGCGGGTGACGAGCTGGAAGACGTCGTCGTCGGGTGCATGCTCGAGGTCCTCGATCCAGCGACCCTCCGAGGAGCGCCCCCAGAGGTTGTCGTCGATCGAGTACGGGGCTCCGCTCTCGGTGCCCTGGCCCGGGCTGGTCTTGATCGGGATCCCGTGCTCGCGCGCGTACGCGATCTCCTCCTCGCGGCCCATCTGCCACGAGCGCACGGGGGCGATCACCTTGAGCTCGGGCGCGAGCGTGGCGATCGTCGCCTCGATCCGCACCTGGTCGTTGCCCTTGCCCGTGCAGCCGTGGGCGATCGTGTCGCAGCCGCTGGCGCGCGCCTGATCGACGGCGAGCTTGGCGATCAGCGGGCGCCCGAGTGCGGTGAACAACGGGTAGCCGCCGCCGTACAGGGCGTTGGCCCTGATCGCCGGGGCGACGAAGTCGCGTGCGAACTCCTCCCTCGCGTCCACCACGTGGCACTCGAGCGCGCCGAGGCGCATGGCCTTGTCGCGCACCAGCTCGTAGTCCTCCCCCGGCTGCCCGAGGTTGACAGTCAGGCACACCACCTGCGCGTCGTAGGAGTCCTGGATCCACTTCAGCATCACGCTCGTGTCCAGGCCCCCCGAGTACAGCAGCAGCACGCGCTGGACGTGCTCGGGATCGGCCTCGTAGGAGGCGCTGCGGGTGGTGGGTACGGTGTCCTCGCGGCTCACGGGCTGGAATCGTAGTCGCGCGCGCGTTCCATCAACGCGTAGGTGGGGCGCTCCGTGCCGAACCCGAGCCTCGCATACAGCCCCTGGGCGTCCGCGGTGTGCAGCAGCCAGCGCACGCTCCTGCCCGCGCAGCCGTCCACCGTCTCGCGCACGAGCTCCAGCCCGAGCCCCCGTCCGCGACACTCCGCCAGCACGTACACGTCTGCGAGGTAGGCCACGATCGCGCCGTCGGAGATCGCGCGCGCGAAGCCCACCTGACGCCCGCCGCTGTACAGCCCCACCACCCTGCTCGAGCCGCGGATGGCGCGTTCGGTGAGCTCGCGCGAGCGCCCCCGGCCCCAGTAGGACTCGCCGCTGATGTACGCGTGCACGGCGTCCACGTCGATCCGCGCGGGATCGTCGTCGAGCTCGAAGCCGCCGGCGAGCTCCCGTCGCACCGCTCAGCCCGCCAGCGCGCCCGCGAGCCGCTCGAGCGCATCCTCCACGTCGTCCTCGCCGATCGTCAGCGGCGGCAGCAGGCGCAGGGTGGTAGGTCCGGTCGCGTTGGTCACCAGCCGCTGCTCGCACAGGGCGCGCTCCACCACCGCCGGCGCGGGCACGTCCAGCTCGCAGGCGAGCATCAGCCCGCGCCCGCGCACCGAGCTCACGTGTGGCAGGCGCTCGAGGCCGGCGGCCAGCCGCTGGCCCAGCTCGCGCACGGACGCGAGCAGCGCCGGGTCGTCGGTCAGCTCGAGCGCCGCGAGGGCGGCCCTGGCGACCACGGGGCCGCCGGCGAACGTCGAGCCGTGATCGCCGGGCTCGAGGACGTCCGCGAGCCGCTCCCCGGTGACCAGCGCGCCGATCGGCAGGCCGCCGCCGAGCGCCTTGGCAACCGTCATCGCGTCCGGTCGCACGCCCGTCTGCTCGTAGGCCCACAGCGTGCCCGTGCGCCCCATCCCGCACTGCACTTCGTCGAAGATCAGCGCCGCCCCGTGCTCGTCGCACGCCTCCCGGGCGGCGGCCAGCAGCTCGTCGGAGAGGACGTGCACCCCAGTCTCGCCCTGGATCGGCTCGAGCAGCACCGCGGCCGTCCGCCCGTCCACTGCCGCACGCAGCGCGTCAGCCTCGGCGGCCACCGCGCGAAAGCCGGGCACGAGCGGCACGAAGGGCGCCTGCTTGGCCTCCTGCGGGGTCGCCGACAGGGCCCCGTATGTGCGCCCGTGGAAGGCGCCGTGGACGACCACCACGTCGCCCGCCGCCCGCTCCTTGCGCGCGAGCTTGATCGCCGCCTCGCTGGCCTCCGCGCCGGAGTTGCAGAAGAACACCCTGCCGCCGAGGCTCGACTCCGACAGGCGCGCGGCGAGGCGCATGCCGGGCTCGGTGTAGAACAGGTTGCTCGTGTGCATCAGGCGCCCCACCTGCTCCCGCACCGCCGCCACCACGCGTGGATGGCAGTGCCCGAGGCTGGTCACGCCGATCCCGCACAGGAAGTCGAGGTACTCCACCCCGTCCACGTCCCACAGGCGCGCGCCCTCGCCCCGCACGAACTCGACGGGCATGCGCGCGTAGCTCGCAATCACGCTCGAGCGCTCCAGCTCCTGCAGCTCCGCCAAGCTCATGGCTCGATCTTCGTGCCGATGCCGGCGTCTGTAAAAAGCTCGAGCAGCAGTGAGTGGACGATGCGTCCGTCGAGGATGTACGCGGCGCTGACGCCGTCGCCGATCGCCTGCACGCACGCCTCGAGCTTCGGGCGCATGCCGCCCTCGAGCTGCCCCAGCGCCTTCTGGACGCGCTCGACCCGGGCCTGGCTGATGAGGCTGGCGGGATCCGCGGGGTCGGCCAGCCAGCCCGGCACGTCGGTGAGGAAGATCACCTTGTACGCGCCGAGCGCGCCCGCCACCGCGCCGGCGGCCTCGTCGGCGTTGACGTTGTAGGAGTTGCCCTCGCGGTCGGCCCCCACCGATGCGATCACGGGGATGTAGTCGGAGGCCACGTGCTCGATCACGCCCACGTTCACCCGCTCGATGCGGCCCACGAAGCCGATGTCCTGACCCCCGGGGGCGGCGCGGCGGGCCACGCGGAACAGCGAGCCGTCGTCGCCGCACAGGCCGACCGCCGGCTGCCCGTGACGGTTCAGGCGCAGCACGATCTCCTTGTTGACCTTGCCGACGAGCACCATCTTGGCCACCTCCACGGTGCTCTCGTCGGACACCCGCAGGCCGCCCACGAACTCCACCGGCAGGCCCAGCCGCTCCATGTACCCGGTGATCTCCGGGCCGCCGCCGTGCACCACGATCGGGTTCAGCCCGACGTACTTGAGCAGCACCACGTCCCGCGCGAACTCCTCGCGCAGCTCCGCGTCCTCCATCGCCGCGCCCCCGTACTTGATCACCACCGTCCTGCCGTGGAACTCCCGGATGTAGGGCAGCGCCTCGAGCAGGGTTGCTACGTCACGCATGGCGTCCTCTCATGTTGTGTAATCCGCATTGACGGTGACGTACTCATGTGAGAGGTCCGAGAAGAACACCTCGGTCTCGGCGCCCTCACCACCCAGGGTGATCTCATACTCGACCTCGGGACGCTGCACGGCCTTCGCGACGGCCGCTTCGTCGTAGGGGATGGCGGCGCCGTCGGAGCACACGTCGATTCCCTCGATCCTGACGGCGAGCGCCACGGGCGCGGGGTTGGGTCCCTGCCCGGGGAGCGCCCCGCCGACGGCCTGCACGATGCGCCCCCAGTTGGGGTCGCCGCCGTGGAGGGCCGCCTTCACGAGGGGGGAGTTGGCGACGGCGCGGGCGGCCGCCTCGCAGCTCGCGGGCTCACCGCCGCGAACGAGCACGCGGGCCATCCGACCGGCGCCCTCGCCGTCGGCGACCATCATCACCGCCAGTGCCCGCAGCAGCGCGTCGAGCGCCTCACCAAAGCGCAGCTCGTCCTCGCTCTCGGGTGCGACGCTCACGCGGCTGGCCCCGGAGCACATGAGGATGGCGGTGTCGTTGGTGGAGAGCTGGCCGTCGACGGAGGCACGATCGAAGGAGCGTTTGACGCACACGTCGAGCAGCAGCTCGGCGGTCTCGGGTGCGAGCTGGGCGTCGGTCTGGACGAAGCACAGCATCGTGGCAAAGCGCGGCGAGATCATCCCCGCGCCCTTGCATTGGGCGCTCAGTCTCACGCTCCCTGACGGGAGCTCCACCTGCAGGTTGGCGCGCTTCTCGAACGCGTCGGTGGTCTGGATCGCCAGCTGGAAGTCGCCGTCACCGTCGGCGCGCAGCTGCTCGCGGGCGGCGAGGATGCCTTTGAGCATGGCGTCCATTGGGAGGTGCTGGCTGATGCCGCCGGTGGAGGCGAGGGCCACCTCGCTGGGGTCCACGCCCGCGGCGAGCGCGGCCGCGCCCTGGGTCTTGGCGGCGTCGTCGAGCCCACGCCTGCCGGTGGCGGCGTTGGCGCAGCCGGAGTTGACGAGCACGGCGCGCAGCCCGGCGAGCCGGCAGCGCTCGCGGCTGACGAGCACAGGGGCGGCGGGGGCGCCGGAGGCGGTGAAGCGCGCGGCGCTGGCGGGCGACTCGGCGTCGCACACGAGCAGCCCGAGGTCGTGCCGGCCGCTGGGCTTGATGCCCGCGACCACGCCCGCCGCGCGAAAGCCGCCGGGCAGGCCGGCGCCGAGTCCCAGTTCGCGCACGTGGGCCGGCGCCTGCACCCAGCGCGAGCGGAAGAACGGCTGCGCGGCCGGCGCGTGCTCGGGGGCGCCGCTCACAGCAGTCCCGTCGTCTCGGGCAGGCCGAACATCACGTTCAGGTTCTGGACGGCCTGCGAGGAGGTGCCCTTCCAGAGGTTGTCGATCGCGCCGAACGCGATCACCTTGCCGGTGTGGGGGTCGGCGGCGGCGAACACGCGGCAGTAGTTGGTCTCGCGCACCTCGAGCACGCCGGGAGGGGCGTCCATGACCTCGACGAACGGCTCCTCGTCGTACGCGCCGGCATACAGCTCGCGCAGCTCGCCATCGTTGAGCTCGCGGGTGGTGGTGACGTAGCAGCTCGCCATCTCACCCTGGTCGAGCGGCACGAGGTGCGCCTGGAACTGCACCCGCAGCGCCGGGTCGGCTGGATCCGCCTGCGGGGACGATGCGAGCTCGCCCAGCTGCTCCTCGATCTCGGGGGTGTGCCGGTGGGCGGCGACCTTGTAGGGAACGATGTTCTCGCCGGCCATCGACAGGTGGGTGGTGTGGTCGAACACCCGCCCGGCGCCCGAGATGCCCTGCTTTGCGTCGATCACGAGGTCGGCGATCAGCCCGGCGCGGGCGAGGGGCGCGAGCGCGAGCAGCGATGCGGTCGGATAGCAGCCCGGATTGGCGACGATCCCGGCCCCGGCGATCCGCTCGCGGTGCAGCTCGGTCAGCCCGTACACGGCCTCCGCGAGCAGGTCGGTGCGGGGATGCTCCCCGTACCAGCGCGCGTAGGTGTCGGCCGAGCGCAGGCGGAAGTCGGCGCTCAGGTCCACCACGCGGATGGCACGCTCGCGCAGCGCCCCCACGGTCGGGGCGGCGGCGGCATGCGGGTAGGCGACGACGGCTGCGTCGACGCCGTCGAGATCTGCGCCCTCGAGCTGCTCGATGGCCATCGGCACGCGATAGCGCGGGTAGAGCTCGCCGAGTTGGCGGCCGAGCTCCGAGCGCCCGGTCACGGCCACGAGCTCGAAGTGCGGGTGGCGCCACAGCAGATGCGCGGCGAGCGCCCCGGCGAAGCCGGTCGCCCCGGCCACGATCACGCGGGGGGCGTCCTGCGCGTGCTGCTGCACACCGGGCCTAGCCACGTAGCTCACCGCCGATCTCGCCGACCGCGGCGAGTACGCGCTCGCGCACGGGCGCGATGTCCGCGTCCGTGAGCGTGCGGTCGAGCGCGCGGAAGGACAGCGCCAGGGCGAGCGAGCGCTTGCCCTCCCCCACCTGCTCGCCGCTGTAGGAGTCGAACACCTCGACCCGGTCGAGCGTGTGGCCGCCGGCCTCGCGCACGAGCGCGACGAGCTCGGCGGCGGACACGCTCACGGGCAGCGTGACGGCGAGGTCCTGGCGCAGGACGGGGAACGCGCCGAAGGCGCGGAACGCGCTGACCTCGGGCGCGGCGGCGGCGAGCTTGCCGAGGTCCAGGAGGAAGGTGGCGGCGCGCTCGAGGCCCCACGCTTGGGCGACGAGCGGATGCACCTCGCCGAGCAGCCCCAGCCGCGTGTCGCCCCCCTCCGAGGACGATGCGGCGAGCACGGCGGCGCTGCGGCCGGGGTGCAGGAACGGCGACTCGACGGGCCCTACCGACCAGTCGACGTGGAAGTGCTCCAGCAGCTCACCGAGCAGCGCCTTGGCGGCGAAGAAGTCGGCCTGGATGCGCTCGCCGCGCCACGAGCGGGGGGAGGTGTGGCCGCTGAGCAGCACGCCGAGCCCGTGGTGCTCGTCGGCGAGCATGCCCTCCGGTGCCCCCGCCGGGGCGGCCCGGTACACGGTGCCGGACTCGAAGATGGCGATGTCGGGACGGCCCCGGGAGACGTTGTGGCGGGCGACGTCCAGCAGCGAGCCGACCAGCGTGGGGCGCATGATCGACTGGGCGTCCGAGAGGGGGTTCTCGAGCGCCACCACGCGGCGCAGCGGGTGCTCGCTCCCGACCAGCAGCTTGTCGAGCAGGCCGGGGTCGGCGAAGCTCCAGCCGACGACCTCGTGCAGGCCGCGCCCGACCATCGCGTCCTCGGCGGCGCGGCGCACGCGCTGTGCGTGGGTGAGCCTGCCGGCGGCGCCGCGCCGGGCTGGGAGCGTGGCGGGCAGGCGGTCGAGCCCGTCGATGCGGGCGACCTCCTCGATCAGGTCGATCTCGCGGGTGACGTCGTCGCGGCGCAGCGCGGGCACGGTCGCGTCGAGGCCGTCCTCGCGGCGCACGCTGGCGAAGTCCAGGGCGCCGAGGATCTCGGCCTGACGCGCCACGTCGACGGGAACGCCGAGGATCGCGCGCACGCGCGCCTCGCGCAGCCGGATGGTGTTGAGCGGGATCCCCACCCACCCAGTCCCCGCCTGCGGGCCGCCACAGTCGATCGTGCCCGGGGCCACGCGCGCGCCGCAAAGATCGACCAGGAGCGCCGTGGCGACGGCCTGGGCGTGCATGCACTGCTCCGGCTGGAGGCCCTTCTCGAAGCGCCCCGAGGCCTCGCTGCGCAGGCCGAGCGCCCATGAGGTGTCGTGGATGTTGGGTCCATCCCAGGTGGCCGCCTCCAGCAGCACCCGCGTGCTGTCGTCCTGCACCTCGGAGCGCGCGCCGCCCATCAGACCGGCGATCGAAGTGGGGCCGTCGGCATCCTCGATCAGGACCATGTCGCCGGTCAGCTCGCGCTCCTGCCCGTCGAGCGTCTGCACATGCTCGCCCTCGCGCGCCCGGCGCACCGTCAGGCGGGCGCCGGCGACGCGGTCGAGGTCGAACGCGTGCAGCGGCTGACCGGTGAGCAGCATCACGTAGTTGGTGATGTCCACCACGTTGTTGATCGGCCGCTGCCCCGCGGCGCTCAGTCGCGCCTTCAGCCAGGGCGGCGAGGGGCCGATGCTCACGTCCTCGAACACGCGGGCGGTGAACCGCGGGCAGAGCTCTGGGCACTCGACGCTGACCGCGGCGCCGGCCACGGGCCCGTCGGACCCGGGGTCCTCGCTCCAGGGCGCCGGTGCGAGCGCCGCGCCGGTTGCCGCATGGAGCTCGCGGGCGACGCCATACACGCCCAGGCAGTCGGGGCGGTTCGGGGTGATCTCGAGCTCGAGCACGTCCATCGCGATCGCCAGCACCTCCGCGAGCGGCGTGCCCGGCGCGAGCTCGGTGTCCAGCAGTTGCCCGTCGAGCACCATGATGCCCTCCCCTCCCACCCCGATCTCGAGCTCGCTCTCGGACAGGATCATCCCTTCGGAGACCACGCCCCGCAGCTTGGCCTGCTTGAGCTTCGTGCCATCGGGCATCACCGCCCCCGGGCGGGCCACCGCCACCGTCTGCCCGGCGGCGACGTTGGGGGCGCCGCACACGATGGTCGCGGGCTGCTCCTCGCCGATGTCCACCGAGCACACCTTCAGGCGGTCCGCGTCGGGGTGGCGCTCGGCGCTCAGCACCCGCCCGACGACGAAGTTCTCCCCCGAGGGCACGCCATGGTGGTGGATCGCCTCGACCTTCGTGCCGGTCATCGTCAGGCGCTCCTCGATCGCGTGCACGTCGAGCTCGGGATCGCAGTATTCGCGCAGCCAGGGAAGCGGGACGCGCATCTAGAATTGCTCCAGGAAGCGGAGATCGTTGTCGTAGTACAGCCGCAGGTCGGGGATGCCGTGCTTGAGCATGGCGATGCGCTCGACCCCCATGCCCCAGGCGTATCCCTGGACCTTCTCGGGGTCATAGCCGGGGGCGTTGGCGGCCGTGGTGGGCACATGGGCGTACACGTTGGGGTCGACCTCGCCGGCCCCCAGCACCTCGAGCCAGCCCTCGCCCTTGCACAGGTAGCAGCGCGAGCCGTCGCCGAGGAAGCCCTTGCCGACGCAGTGAAAGCAGGACACGTCGACCTCGACGCTGGGCTCGGTGAAGGGGAAGAAGTGTGGGCGCAGGCGCACGTCGCGCTGGTCGCCGAACATCTCGCGGGCGAACCTCAGGAGCGTGCCCTTGAGGTCGGCGAGGGTGATGTCCTCGTCGACGGCGAGGCCCTCGATCTGGTGGAACTGGGGCGTGTGGGTGGCGTCGGAGTCCGGCCGGTACACGCGGCCGGGGACGACCACGTACAGCGGCGGCGGGTGGGCCTCCATGGCGCGCACCTGCATGGGCGAGGTGTGGGTGCGCAGGACGACGTCCCCCTCCCCCGCCGCCGGGGACGATGCCGCGGACGATGCCGGCGCCACGTAGAAGGTGTCTGTGCGCGCCCGCGCGGGGTGCGTGGGGCTGTGGTTCAGCGCGTCGAAGTTGTAGTGGACGCTCTCCACCTCGGGGCCTTCCATGACGGTGAAGCCGAGGCCGAGGAAGATGTCTTCGAGCTCGCGGCGGGTGCTCGTGAGGACGTGCAGGCGCCCGATCGGCTGGGGCGGGGCGCCGGGCAGGGTGACGTCCACGCGGTCCTCGAGCAGGCGCGCCTGGAGCTCCTCGCCGGCGAGCTCGCCGCCGCGGGCCTCGATCAGCGCCTCCAGCGCCTGGCGGGCCTCGTTCGCGGCCTTGCCCACGGCGCCGCGCTGGGCGGGCTCGAGCTCGGCCACGCCGCGCAGCATCTGCGGCAGCTCGGCCTTGCGTCCGAGGTAGCGCACGCGCAGCTCGTCGAGCACGTCGCTGGAGTTGGCGGCGGCGATCGCCGTCTCGGCCTCGCCGCGGAGCTCGGTGATGCGATCGATCATGACGCGGGGACCCTACTTGTGTGGCCGCGCGTGGGCGCGCCGGCGGGGGACGTTGCGTGGGAGGCGTTGCGGGTCATCTCGTACAGGGCGACGGTGGCGGCCATGGCGGCGTTGAGCGAGTCCGAGCTGATGGGTATGCGGGCGGAGCGCCCGCAGGCGTCGAGGAGCTCGGCGGGGAGTCCGTCGCGCTCGCCGCCGACGAGCAGCGTGACCGGGCCGGGCGCCGGGCGCAGCGGCTCGGGTGCGCCGGCCGCCAGCGCGATCCGTTCCCCTGGGAGCTCGCCCACATCGCCGACCCGGGCGAGGGCGACGTCGAAGATGGCGCCCATGCTGGCGCGCACCGCTTTGGGCGAGTGCGGGTCCGCGCAGCCCGGCCCGAGCGCCACGCAGGAGGCGCCGAAGGCGTGGGCGGAGCGCAGCACGGTGCCGATGTTGCCGGGGTCGCGGACGCCGTGCAGGTATACGCACAGGGGACCCTCCGGGGCGCACCAGCGCTGCTCGTACACGCCGATCACGCGCGTGCCGGAGCCGAGCGCGGACACGCTCGCCAGCGCGGAGCGCTCGACGTCGTGGAAGTCCTCGCCGCCCAGGCCGGACCCCGTCAGGCGGTAGCCGGCGAGCGGCGCCCGCCCCGCCCGCGCGGCCGCGGCGATCAGATCCTCGCCCTCGGCGAGGAACGAGCCGGTGCGGGCCCGCTCGCGCCTGGTGTGTAGGCGGCGGACGGCCTTCAGGCGGGGGTTGTGGGGGGATGCGATGTGGCTCATGTGCTTGTCGTGGGGGTGGGCTTGTGGGGGTGGATCGTGGCTTGTGTGCGGGTCTGAAAAAGAAAAAGGCGCCGTCCCTTTCAGGAGCGACGCCCGGGAGGCTTGCTGTCGGCGCTGGGGATCAGGCAGCCGACGCCTCGCGGGCGGTGTCGGCAAAACGTCGGAACGTGTCGGCGTCGCGGACGGCGATGTCGGCGAGCACCTTGCGGTCTAGCTCCACGCCGGCGAGCGACAGACCGTGCATGAACTGGGAGTAGCTCATGCCGTTGACGCGGGCGGCGGCGTTGATGCGCGTGATCCACAGCCTGCGAAAGTCGCGCTTGCGGTTGCGCCGGTCGCGGTAGGCGTAGGCGTCGGCCTTCAGCAGCGCCTCCTTCGCGCGGCGGTAGTTCGAGTGGGCCTCGCCACGGAAGCCCTTGGTCAGCGCGAGCGTCGCCCGGCGCTTCTTGCGGGCCCCGACGGAGCGCTTGACGCGGGTCATTTGCCCGCTCCCAGCAGCCGCTTGACGCGCGGGACGTCGTCGCTCGAGAGCAGCGCAGGCGTACCCAGCTGGCGCTTGTGTTTGGGCGACTTCTTCTCGAGGATGTGGCTCGTGAAGGCATGCCGGCCGCGCACCTTGCCGGTGGCGGTGACTTTGAAGCGCTTCTTCGCGCCGGAGTGGGTCTTCATCTTGGGCATATGGGATCGAGGATTGAGGGACCCGGCTCGTCGGCCTACAGCCGGCTGCGCCACGCTCAAGGCGATGATTATGACACGGTGGTGCCGGCAGCCGCGTCCTGCACATCTGCCTGCGCCGCCCCGTCCGCCCCATCGGCAGCCGCTGCGCCTGGAGGATCCGCAGGCGCCGGCTCCGCAACGGGCGTGCTCTGGTCGCCGCCCTCGAGCGGCGACTCGAGCGCCTCGGCGGCCACGTCGCCGACCTCGCCGACCGGGAACACCTCGTCGGCGGCGGGGCCCACGCTGGCCTTGCCCGCCAGCACGGCCTTCGACGGAGCCATCATCATGGTCATGTTGCGCCCTTCCTGCATCGGGCGCTGCTCGACGACGCCCAGCTCGGAGAGCTCCTCGGCGAGGCGATCGAGGATGGCGGTGCCGCGCTCGGGGTGGGTGACCTCGCGCCCGCGGAACATGATCGTGACCTTGACCTTGTCCTTGTGGCGCAAGAAGCGCTCGACGTGGTGCTTCTTGGTGTCGTAGTCGTGCTCGGCGATCTTCGGGCGGAACTTGATCTCGCGGACGGTGATCTGCTGCTGGTGCTTGCGCGCCTGCTTGACCTTCTGGGCCTGCTCGTACTTGTACTTGGAGTAGTCGAGCACGCGGCAGACGGGCGGGCGCGCCTCGGGGGCGACCTCCACCAGGTCGAGGTCACGTTCCTGCGCGAACGTGAGCGCGTCGGGTGTCTTGAGCACGCCGATCTGCTGACCCTGGTCGTCGATCAGACGCACCTCGGGCACGCGGATGCGCTCGTTGATCCTCGTCGTGTCCCGCTCGGGCGGGCGCCGGTCGAACCTGCGGGGAACCGGCACTAGCTGTGGTGGCCTTGCGTCAAGCGGACGCTACGGCTGGGTGTTTGAGGATCTAGTCGGCTTCAACCCGGCCTACTATAGCTCGCCTGAAAGCCGATCTGTGAACTGCTGGACACTGAGGCTGCCCAGGTCTCCGCCGTGGTGCGCGCGCACCGACACGCTGTGCTCGTCCTGCTCGCGCTCACCGACCACGAGCATGTACGGGACCTTGCGCAGCTCGGCATCGCGGATCTTGCGCGAGATCGACTCGCTGCGGGCGTCGAGCTCGACGCGCACATCGCCCGCGCCGAGCGTGTCTCTGATGCCGGCGGCGTAGTCGTTGAAGCGATCGGACACGGGCAGCACGACCGCCTGTACGGGCGCCAGCCACAGCGGCAGCTCGCCGGCGTAGTGCTCGAGCATGATGCCGATGAAGCGCTCGTAGGAGCCGAGCATCGCGCGGTGGATCATCACGGGCGTGTGCTCCTGGTTGTCGGCGCCCGTGTAGGTGAGGCCGAAGCGATCCGGCATGGAGTAGTCGAGCTGGACGGTCCCGAGCTGCCAGGAGCGACCGAGCGAGTCGGTCATGTGCATGTCGATCTTGGGCCCGTAGAAGGCGCCGTCGCCGGGGTTCAGCTCGTAGCTGAGGGCCAGCTCCTCGAGCGTGCGCGCGAGCTTGTCCTCGGCGCGGTCCCACATCTCCTCGCTGCCCACGCGCTGCTCGGGGCGGGTGGAGAGCTCGAGGCTGACGTCGAAGTCGAACAGCCTGTAGGTGTCGAACGCCATTTGCAGGCTCGCCCTGACCTCGTCCTGCACCTGCTCCTCGGTGCAGAAGATGTGGCCGTCGTCCTGGGCGAAGTGACGCACGCGCAGCAGCCCGTGGAGCACGCCGGAGGGCTCGTTGCGGTGCAGTAGACCGGGCTCGAAGTAGCGAACGGGAAGGTCGCGGTAGGAGTGGCGGCTGAGACCGAACAGGTGGGCGTGGCCGGGGCAGTTCATGGGCTTGACGCCCATCTCGCGCTCCTCGACCTTGACGGTGAACATGTGCTCGCGGTACTTGCCCCAGTGACCCGAGGTCTTCCACAGCTCGGCGTCGTAGATCTGCGGCGTCTTGACCTCGGTGTAGCCGCGCTCGCGCCCCATCCGCCGCGACAGCCCGACGAGCTCGTTGAACACGCTGGTGCCCGCCGGCTGCCAGAAGGCGGCGCCGGGGGAGACATCGGAGAATGTGAACAGCCCGAGCTCGCGCCCGAGCTTGCGGTGGTCGCGGGCCTTGGCCTGCTCGATGCGCTCGAGGTGCTCGGCGAGCTCGGCCTTGGAGAAGAAGGCGGTGCCGTAGATGCGCGTGAGCATCGTCCGCGAGGAGTCCCCGCGCCAGTAGGCGCCGGCGACGGAGCTCAGCTTGAAGGCGCCCACCGACTTCGTGCTCGGCGCGTGCGGGCCGCGGCAGAGGTCGGTGAAGGGGCCGTTGGTGTACAGCGAGACGGTGTGGACGGGAGCGGCGTCGAGATCTCCTCTGCGCGCCGGACCGGCACCACCGCCGTATGAGGCCCCGCGCACGAGGTCGTCGATCAGCTCGACCTTGTAGTCCTGCCGTTCGGCCAGGAAGCGCTCGCGCGCGCGCTCGACGGGCACGTCCTCGCGCTCGAACGCCTCGGCGGCCTTGATGTGAGCGCGCATGCGCTCTTCGATCTTCGGGAAGTCCGCCTCGGAGATGGCCACCCCGTCGGGGAACTCGAAGTCGTAGTAGAAGCCGTCCTCGATCGGTGGCCCGATCGAGATCTTCACGCCGTCGTACAGGTCCATGACCGCCGCCGCCAGCACGTGCGCCGCGTCGTGGCGGATCAACTGCAGGGCCTTCGGCCCGTCTTTTTGAGTGAGGATGGCGATGTGGGCCCCGTCGGGCAGCTCCCGCGTGAGATCGCGCAGCTCCGCACCGTCGCCGCTTCCGTCTTGCTGCACCTCGACGGCCAGCGCGGCGCGCGCGAGGCCGGGTCCGATGGCGGCGGCGGCGTCGGCGCCGGTGGCGCCGTCGGGCAGCTCGAGCGCCTTTCCGTCGGGAAGTGTGGCCTTGACAGACATGCAGGCGCTGGAGGCTACCCGCCGGCGGCGAGACTTTCCTCGGGCGCCGCCAGCGGCGTGCCGCGGGCGCCGTCAGCCGTGCGCCGCGAGCGCCTCGCGCCGGGCGCCGGGCGCGTCGGCCGCGACAGAGGCAAGCGACCACAGCGCGTCGTCGGCGAGCGCCTCCCGGCGCACGGCGCCCTCGCCCAGCAGCTCGATCAGCGCCCGCTCGGCGGCGGGGCGGTCGGGGAGCTGGTTGTTGTGGGTCATGATCGCCGCCACCTCCTGGGTGACCAGCCCGTCGGGGAACACGCGCAGCGCGTCCGCCGGATCGTCGGGCGGCGCGTGGCGCTCGAGCCTGGGGTCGAGGTTGGCGATCAGCACGTCGTAGGCGTCGATCGTCTGAAAGCCGCCGGCCTCCAGGCGCCGTCCATCCTCGCTCTCGAACACGAGCGAGGGAGCGGAATAGCGCACGGGCCCGTCCGTCTGGCGCGCCTTGCCCTGGAACTCGGTGGGGCCGCCCTCGGCCTGGCGCGTCTGGGCCTTGTCCTGCTCGTAGGCGGCGAGCGTGGGCTCCTGCTCGATGGCGCTGACGATCGCGTCCGCGTCCAGCCCGTCCACGCGCGCGAGCGCCCGCGCGATGTCGGCGTCCTCGTCGAGCAGCAGCGTGGTGGTGAACCAGCCCAACTGCAGCGCACGCAGAACCTCGTGCTCGCGCCCGGGCGCGAGCAGGCGGGTGGCGACGATCGCGCGGCAGGCGCGCGAGCTGGCCATCATGCGCGTGCGGGGCTGCATCAGCAGGGGCATGCCGAAGCGGCTGAAGTAGCCCTGCTGCCCGAGGACCGAGCGCGTGGGCGTGTACCCGGCGTCGACGTAGCGCTGGGGGTCCTCGCTCAACCCGATCGTGACCAGGCGCCAGTCGAGCTGCTCGCGGTAGCGCCAGCGCAGGACGGCGAGCGCGGGGCTGGCCGAGTAGGCGAACGGGCAGGCCGGATCGGTGAAGTGCGTGACGGCGATGCTGCTCACAGGACCATGATTGCACCTACAAGCACTCTTCCCGGACACCCGCTGCGCGGAGGCGGTCCAGTGGCCGGGTGGCGCTGCTCTGAGCCCGGCGCGCGCCTCCTCCACTTCGTGGTCGGCACGGACGCGCCGGGCACGCCGTGCCGACCGTGGCCAGCGCCGTCTGTGGGGATGGCGTGACGGCAGCACGATACCAGCAGCGGGCTCTCTGGATCTTGCTACCGGCGAAATGAGATGTTTCTATTATGTCGTCCCCTATCCAGGCAGATCCAGCGCTCGCGGCGACCCTCCGGCGCATGCGCATCGAGCGGGGCGACACGCAGGAGGACCTGGCCCACCGCGCCGGTCTGACCGTGGCCGCCTTCGCGCGCATCGAGCGCGGCCACGCGAACCCGACGTGGACGACCGTGAGGCGCATAGCGGTGGCGCTGGAGATCAGCCTGTCCGCCCTCGCGAAGGACGTGGAACGCCACCGGCCGCGGCATTGAGGGGCGGGGGCTCGTCCGCCGCCGCGCGGCGCGGCGCTGCGGTCCGGCCACCGCAGACGCGGCGCGCGCGGGTCAGGGGGCGGCGACGTCGACCGTGGGGACGTTCCAGCCGGATACGCTGACCACGGGCTGCTGGCCATCGAGGGCGGCGGCGCTGTAGGCGGCGCTCAGCGTCTCCGATTCACCCGGCCACAGCGTGGTGTCGTTGGTGCTCCAGAACGTCGGCAGCACCTCGTCATCGCCGCCGGCGGGGGTGCCCTGGGTGTCGCCCCTGCGCACGTCCGCGCGCAGGAAGAAGGCGACGGTGGGCTGTGGAGAGGTGTTGGTGATGGTGAGCGTCGTCAGCCGGTTCGAGCCGGCGGGGCCGGCCTGGGACTGCGTGCTGGCGCTCACATGGAGCGTTGCATCGGGCAATTCGTGCAACCCCTGCAGGTCGGCGTACTGGGACATGGTGGCGTGCGGTTCGGGTTCGCCCCCCCGCAGCATGGCGCGCCAGTTGACGATGTCCGGCTGGGTGGAGAGCCAGTAGACGTTGCGGTCGACGAGCGTGCCCGACTGGCTCAGCAGGAGCTCGACGAAGTAGGTTCGGGCGGGTGCGGGCGGTGCGGTTTCGGCCGGGAGCTTCGGTGTGATCACGTTCGTGGCCAGGCCCTGCGGGCCCAGTGTGATCGGCCCGACGCGCTGATCATCGAGCAGTTGCCCGTCGAGCGCGTAGACCTTGGCTTGGACGGTCAGTCCCGTCTGCGTGGCGCCGGAGGAGTTGTCGAGTGTGACGCTGTGGGCGTCGTAGGCGTAAAGCGCGTGGAGGCCGCGGTTGGCCTCCTGCGCCCCGAAGTAGCTTCCGGCCTGATCGAATTCCTGATTGTAGAGGTCCCACAGGAGCGTCGGCCAGCCCTTGTCGAGCTGCCAGTAGACGACGCCGGTGGACGGCGTGGGCGTGGCATCGGCGTGAGCGATGTAGGCCTCGAACTGTGCGCGCTGCGTTTCGTAGTTCTGCACCTGGGCGTCCTCCACGTATTCCCCGAGGCTGGCGGGCGTGCCGAAGCGCGCGTCGATCGCCTGATCGAGCTCGAACAGCGTGCCGAACGAGTAGCCGCCGTTGCGCGGCCCGGGCAGTTCGGGCTCGTAGTTGGTGTGGTACTGGTTGTAGCCGGGGTCCTCCCACAGCTGTTCCTGTTCGAAGGGGGACATGAAGCGTTCGATCGAGTCGAGCGTGGGCACGGTGTCGCCGGCGCTGGCCTCGCTGTCGAAGCCCCAGGCGCCACCGACGTTCGTGCGCGTGGGGTCACCGAAATCGAAGTGGGTGTTGTCATACCAGTAGCTCGGCGGCACCCAGTCATAGGGCCCCTCCTTCTCTCCGGAGGGCCCGAGCCCGGGCGTGCCCTTGTACTCGGCCGAGGCGATCAAGGGGTCCTGGAAGTCGGCTTCGGCGAATCCCTTCAGCGAGACCGCTTCCTGCTTTCGCGTGGGCGGGTTGTCGCTCCAACTGAAGTCGAGCACGCTGGGGTGGTCGCGCAGCTGGCGGCCGACGGTGGCCGCCGACAGCTGCAGCACGCGGTAGTCCTGGCGGGAGAGCCTGGCGTGTTCGGGCTGCCACGCATCGCAGCACTGAAAGCCGGCGTCGATGAGGATGCCGGCGCGATCCATCTGTTCGTAGAAGTCTTCCGGCATCTGCTTGCCCTCGGTGCGGATGGCATTGAGGCCGAGGTTCTTGATGAGGGCGATCTGCTGCGCGGTGTTGGCGGCGGAGTAGCGCAGGAACAGGTCCTCGGCGAAGCCTCCTGCGCGCAGCACGAGCGGCCTGCCGTTGACGGCGAACTGGCGCACGCCGTGGGGAGCGAGCTTCGAGCGACCGACCAGGTAGGTGCTGATCGTGCGGATGCCGAAGCTCAGGGTGTGCGCGTCGGACGGCGCGCCGGGCTGGGAGACTTCCATCGAGAGGCCGTACAGCGGCTGGGCGCCCATCTGGTAGGGCCACCACACCTGGGGGTCGAGGAGGAGCAGCCGCGGGTCTTCGGCGGGTGTGAAGGACACCGGGGCGCTGGCCCCGGCGGGGACGGCGAGGAGCTTCGACACGGTGATCGCTGCGCCGCCGCCGGCGGGCGGCGTGACGGTGGCGGACACGGTCCCGGTCTGGGTGGTGTCGCTGTCGTTGGTCACTTCGCCCGCGAGCGTGAGGGCGGCGCTGGCGAGACTGGGGGCGTCGTTCTGGAGCACGTGCACGTCTTCGAGCGCGAGCGGGCCGGAGGTGTGGAGCTGCAGCGGGAACTGGATGCCCGTGTTGTTGTCGGGCGGGATCTGGTTCCAGTCGACGTCGTCGAGCGTGAACATGCTCGCGGGATCGTTGGGGTAGACCTCGAGCGCGAGCGAGTTGGCGCCGGGGTGAACGAGCCCGGTGATGTCGAACGTGTAGCGCGTGAGATCGCCCTGCAGCGCCGGCTGGGCCGCGCCTTCGCGCTGCGCGCCCGCGAGCTCATGGCCGTTGACCCACAGGTCGGCTTCGCCGACCACGCCGTTGACGATCAGCTGCGCGTGTTCCCCGGCGCCCAGGTCCTCGTCGAATCCGGTCCTGAACCACCACGGCACCGCGAACTGCGCGACGCTCACCGGCCCGATCGCATTCATGTATCCAAAGCAGTTGCGCATTTCTTCGCCCACGAACACGTTCGGGCAGGCGCCGTTCTGCAGCAGCGCGTTTATCTCGGTGCCGACCGCGCCGGCGTCGTCGGGCCTGACCGCGAGCCACGTGCCGGTGGGGAAGCCGGGTTCGGAGATCTCCTGGCCGAACGCCGGCACGAGGGCGCTGCTCTGCACCTGCCAGCCGCCGAGGCCGAGGGTCACCGTCTGCGCGCCCGCCGCGGGGGCGAGCAGACCGCCGAGCGCGCACAGCGTCGCGGCCAGCAACGGCACGCGCGCGCGGACGTCCAGGCACGGCGCCGTCAGGCGCATGCGCGCCCTGCCACCCGCAGCCCTCGTCCGAGCACCCATCACGGCGAAGGCTAGCCACGAGCGGTCCGCCGGGACGCCGCTCCAGGGAGCCGCGGGCCGCCGTCAGGCGGGCTGGGTCACGTCTGAGGCGTGGGTGGTGGGCACCTCCAGCGCGATCAGATGCTCGTCGAAGCGCCTGACCCACTCCTCGGAGACCTCGTCGGCCTGGACCGACAGGCGTGGCACCTCGAGGGCGTGATCCGGCGGTACGGGGATGCCGAGATGCTCGAGCACACGGGCGACCACCTCCTCGGTGCCCTGCGCGAGCTCCTCGTAAGTCAGCTTGAGCGGCTCGTGGCCGAGACCCAGGAAGTAGGCTTCCCAGGAGGCGTCGTGGGCGGTCAGCTGGCGCACCAGGTAGTTGATGGCGCGGAAGGAGAACACCGGCTCGACCGCGGGCCGCACCTCCTCGCCGGCCTCCCGCTTCCAGGCCTGCGTCTGCACCGCCTTCCACAGCGACACCGCCTGGCGGACCTTGTTCTCGCGGGTGATCTGGATGTAGCGCAGCCCGGGGAAGGCCCGCGCGAGCAGCTCCGGCAGGGGCCTGCCGCCCATCCCCTCGATGCCGCGCAGCAGCTCGGCGAAGTCCCCGAGGTAGCCCCACATGAGCTTGGCGCCGAACACGCCATTGGCGGTCGTGCCCTGCGCCAGGGCCCACGCGAGGTACTGGTCGTAGGTCTCGGGGTGCCACAGCGGGCTGGGTTCGGCCATACCGTCGGGCATCTCGCGGAAGGCCAGGCGTTCTACGATGTTGGCGTGACGGGCGGGGTCGAAGTACTCGTGGGGGCGCCGCGGCAGCCCGGAGCGACGCAGCGCCTCGAAGTACTCCTCGGGGTGCCCGGCCACGCCCGTCTGGTCGAGCGCGCGGCACAGTAGAGTGCTGCCGCTTCGCGGCGTCGCGCAGACGAGATAGGAGAGCATGGGCGTCATCGCGAGGATCCTGGGATCAAGCACACTGACTTGGTGAACAATACTTGAGCGACCGGCCGAACATCTTGTACATGCATTCGCACGACACCGGCCGCTACGTGCAGCCGTACGGCGAGCAGGTGCCGATGCCCAACGTGCAGTCGCTGGCAGACCAGGGCGTGCTGTTCCGCCAGGCATTCTGCGCCGCCCCCACGTGCTCGGCCAGCCGCGCGTGCCTGCTGACGGGCCAGTATGGGCAGAGCAACGGGATGCTGGGGCTGGCGCACCGCGGCTTCTCGCTCCGCGACTACCGCCATCACATCGTCAACGTGCTGCGCGGCGCGGGCTACACCTCGACGCTGATCGGCGAGCAGCACATCTCCAAGGAGCCGGAGGTGATCGGCTACGACGAGGTGATGAAGGTCCCCACCACGCACGTGAACACGGTGGCGCCGCTGGCGATGGAGGTGCTGAGCCGCCCGCGCGATCGCCCGCTGTTCGTGTCGGTGGGCTTCTTCGAGACCCACCGCGAATTCCTCGGCCCCGGCTCGCTGCGCGACGTCCACTACTCCAAGCCGCCGAACAACCTGCCGGACACGCCGGAGGTGCGGGCGGACATGGCGGCGTTCAAGGCGAGCGCGCGCGCGCTGGATCACGGCGTGGGCATGGTGCTCAACCAGCTCGACGCGCACGGGCTGGACAAGGACACGCTGATCATCTTCACCACCGATCACGGCATGCCCTTCCCTGGCGCGAAGGCCACGCTGTACGACCGCGGCCTGGGCGTGACGCTGATCCTGCGCGGCCCCGAGCCGTTCGACGGCGGGCGCGTGATCGACGGGCTGGTCTCGCACATCGACATCTACCCCACGGTGTGCGAGTACCTGGGGATCGAGCGCCCGTCGTTCCTACAGGGCGTCTCTCTGCTGCCGCTGCTGCGCGGCGAGGTCACACAGGTGCGCGAGGAGGTCTTCGCGGGCTCGACCTGGCACGCGGCATATGAGCCCCAGCGCGCGGTCCGCACCACGCGTCACAAGTACATCCGCCGCTGGGGCGAGCGGCGCACGCCGGTGCTGGCGAACACCGACGACGGCCCCAGCAAGGACCTGTGGATAGCGGCGGGCTGGGCCGAGCGCGAGATCCCCAAAGAACAGCTCTACGACCTCCTGTTCGACCCCAACGAGGCGAACAACCTGATCGACGACCCGGGCTGCGCCCAGGTGGCGACGGAGCTGCGGGCGCGCATGGACGAGTGGATGCGCGACACCGAAGATCCGCTGCTGGCAGGCCACGTGGATCCGCCTCCGGGCGTGGAGATCAACCTGCCCGACCAGCGCTCGGCCAGCGACCCGACGACGCGCATCGACTGAACCGCGGCGCGCATGCACGCACAGCGCGGCCGACTCGGCGCCATGCGGCAGGCGCCGAGTCTCCGCGCGGCCGCCGGTGGCGTCCCTGTCAGACGGCACCGACGGGCACCGTGGCGAGCCCGCCCGACGGGGAGGCCACGGAGCGCTCTAGCCTGCCTGCGCCGTGTTGCCCACGGATCAGGTCGAGGCGGACGTTCTCTGTTTGGGTTTCCAGGGACGGGGATTCGGCCCCTTGGACGCTCAGCGTGACGCTCAGCCCTCCGTGCACGGAGCGCAGGAGCGCGCGTCCCTTGCGGTTCAGGAAGAGCTTGACGGTGACGCTCTTGCCGGGTGCGATCGAGTAGGCCGCCACGCCGATGGCCTGGGGCGCCGGCGCGTGTGTCCAGGCGCCGACCGCGGCCGCGTGGGCGGCGCTCGTGCCGCCGGAGGCGGGCGAGGTGTGGATCCCCAGCTGCAGCGTTCCGGCGCACGTCTGCGCACCGGTGCAGGCGAGCGTGACCGCCGTCGTCGCCGTGGCAGGGGGCGTGTGGTAGACGTAGGCGGGTCCGCCGCTGGAGGTCCCGTCGGCGTCGGTCACGATCACTTCCTCGCTGCCGGCGGCGTGCGACGGCGTCTTGGCGGTGATCTCAGTCGCGGAGACGACGTCGACCGAGCTCGCTTTGTTGCCGATCTTGACGGTGGCGCCGGCGAGGAAGCCGGTACCGGTGATGGTGACGGTGCTCGCGCCCGAGGTGGAGCCTTCGGCCGGCGTGACGGAGCTGACGGTGGGCTTCGGCGGGGCCACGTAGGTGTAGCTCGGACCGCCGCTCGAGACCCCGTCCTTGTCGCTGACGAGGACTTCTTCGCTGCCGGCGGCGTGCGCCGGCGTCCTGGCGGTGATCTCCGTCGCGGAGACGACGCTCACCGCGGTGAGCCTGCTGCCGATCTTGACCGTGGCGCCCGATACGAAGCCCGAGCCCGTGATCGTCACGCTCGTGCCGACGTGGGTCGAGCCCTCAGCCGGCGTGATCGAGGAGACCACAGGCGGCGGTGGGGCGACGTACCGATAGCTGGGACCGCCGCTGGAAACGCCGTTGGCATCCGTGACCACCACTTCCTCGCTGCCGGCGGCGTCGGACGCCGTCTTCGCCGTGATCTCCGTCGCGGACACCACTTGCACCGCCGTGGCCCTGTTGCCGATCTTGACCGTGGCGCCGGCCACGAAGCCCGAGCCCGTGATCGTCACGCTGGTGCCCGCGAGGGTCGAGCCTTCAGCCGGGCTGACGGCGCTCACCGAGGGCTTGGGCGGGGCGACGTAGGTGTAGCTGGGACCGCCGCTGGAGACGCCGCCCGCGTCGGTGACGATCACTTCGTCGCTGCCCGCCGACCCCGCTGCGGTGACGGCCGTGATCTCGGTTTCGGAGTGGACCGTGACGGAGCTCGCCTTGCCGCCAATCTTGACGGTGGCGCCTTTGACGAAGTCCGTGCCCTTGATCGTCACGGTGGTGTGGCCGGCGGTCGGCCCTTCATCGGGGGTGACCGAGGAGACCGCGAGCGACGGCGGTGGCGCCGATGCGGAGATCACGCCGTCGGGGGTGCCGACGCCGGTGGGGCCGCGGTAGCCGGAGCCGCCGGTGCACAGGTAGGAGCCGCCGCAGCTGCCATTGGAGCCGGAGGTGACGGGGTAGAAGGAGGAGGTGTGTTTGTAGAAGGCGGCGGCCCCGAGCGAGCGCATTTCGCTTCCCGAGAGCGCCTCGTAGGCGGCGATGATGGGTGTGGCGGCGCTGGTCCCGCCGACGGTGTACCACCCGGACAGTTTTTCCCCGACGGTGCCCGAGGTGTCGTAGATGGAGAGGTCTTCGGCGGCGGCGGCGATGTCGTTGGTGGTGCGCTTGGAGCAGCCCGAGTCGGTCTGGTAGGAGGGCTTCGGCTCATACACGCTGCAGCCGCTGCCCGAGCGCGCCCACACGGTCTCGCTCCAGCCGCGGCTGTTGCCCGCCGAGGTAAGGTCGGTGCCGCCGACGGCGATCACGTATGGAGAGGCGGCCGGATAGCTGGGCACGCCGGCGCCGTATTCGTCGTTGTCATAGCCCCAGTCGCCGCTGGCGGCGGTGATCGGGACCCCGGGGTGGTCGAAGGCCGAGTCGTAGGAGCTCTCGCCGCTGAACTCGGAGCTCGCCCAGCTGTTGCTGACCTCGGTGGCGCCGAGGCTGGCGGCCTCGTTCTCGGCCGTGGCGAGGTCCGTGTCGCTGGCGGAGTTGGCCTCCACGAGCATGATGTGGCAGTTCGGGCAGATCGCGGAGACCATGTCCAGGTCCAGCGACTCCTCCACGGGCCAGTCGCCCTCTTCGGAGTTCGGCTGGGGCGGGTAGGTCTTGCCCCCGGTCTGGTTGACCTTGTCGAAGCAGCCGCCCGCGGTGGTGCACGACGGCAGGCCGTAGGCTGAGCGGTAGGCGGCGAGATCCGCTTCGGCGGTGGGATCGTTGTAGGCGTCCACGACCGCCACCGTCTGGCCACCCCCGGCGGTGCCAGACGGCAGATCGTAGGCCGACTGCAGGTCAGCCGGCGCCAGGCCGCTGCCGTCGATGCCGCTGGTGGTGGAGGAGACGGCGGGCGAGACAGCATCGAGCTCTGCGGCGGCGGGCGTGATCACGACCTGGCAGGCGGCTTCACCGGCGGGCCGTGGCGCGCATGCCGCGTACGGCTGGATGGCGGACGGCGTCATCGACAGGGGCTGCATGGACCCGAAGGCCGCCTGCGCGCTGCTTGCCGGCGACGCAACCCATGCGCAGCAAACCGCGGCGAGCGCCACGAGCTTCAGATTTCGCCTTCCCCGCCGATCTATGATCCTGGACACTGCTCGCCTCCGTTCGATACCTCGCGCACACATCGGAAGGGGGCCCGGAGACGATGAGGTATGCCCGCACGCCGTGGACGACCTGGCGACCTTTGGGACGACAGCGGTGTGCACCTTTGGGACGACACGCCGCCCCGGCGGCGATGTGGCCGCTCAGCTCAGCTCAGCCCAGGCGGCGGGCGAGGAAGTCCACGAGTGCGCGAGCGGTGCGCTCGGGCTGGTCGTCCCACACGAAGTGCCCGGCGTCGGCGAGCACGAGCAGCTCGGAGCCGTCGAGCTCCCGGTGGAAGCGTTCGGCCATCTTCACGCCCGCAAAGCGATCCTGCTCGCCCCACACGATCAGGGCGGGCACGCCCAACGCGACGAGCCGGCCGTCGTAGGGGACGAGCTTCTCGAAGTCGCCGGAGCGGTAGAGCTCGAGGTGCGCGCGGCGCCGCCGATCGTCGGCGAACGCCTTCCAGTACTCCTCCAGCGCCCGCTCGTCCATGCCGCTGGACACGGCGCCCATGGCCGCCCCGAAGCCCTCGCGCGTGTAGGAGGCGATCAGCTTCTCGCCCTCCCCGGGAGTGCGCATGACGTTGGCGAGGTCGTGCCAGCGCCGATCGGAGAAGAAGCCCCCGTCAGAGATCACCAGGGCGCTGACCGCGTCGGGGTGCTCGCAGGCCCAGCGCAGCCCGATCATCACGCCCCAGTCGTGCGTGACGAGCGCCACGGGACCGAGGTCGAGCTCGCGCACGAAGCGCTCGAGGGCCTCCACGTGGCTCTCCCATGACCCGCTCCCCGGCCCGCCGGGCTCGGAGTCGCCGTAGCCCGGGAGATCGGGCGCCAGCCCGCGCCAGCCCGCGGCGGCGAGCGCATCGAGGACGTCGTGCCACATGTAGGAGGACTCGGGGTAGCCGTGCACGAGCAGCACGGCCGGAGCATCCGTGTCGCCGGCCGCCCGATAGGCCAATCCGCCCGCGCGCGCCAGAGCGCTCATCGCGGTGATCCTAGATGGTCGCTGAAGCGCCGAGCAGCTCGCGCTCAGAGGCGCAGTCTGCGCTGGCCGGGCAGGGGCAGGTGGCGGATGTCAAGATACCCGCGTCGGATGAACCCGCGCGGGTACCTGGCTGCTTCACTGCAGCGGTGGCGTCGCAAGGCGCCACCGCTGAGGAAGATGTAGATAAGCCCCGATCAGCCTTCCAGGAGCTTCAGCGTCGCGTCAGGCAACTGGTTGGCCTGCGCGAGAATCGAGACACCGGCCTCCTGGAGAACCTGGTCCTTGGTGAAGTTGGTCATTTCAGTGGCCATGTTCACGTCGGTGATGGCGCTCACAGCCGAAGTCAGGTTCTGGCTGTAAACTTCCAGGTTGCTCTGGGTGAACTGGATGCGGTCCTGAACCGAACCGAATTCACCGGCGAGCTTCGACACGGTGTTGATCGATTCGTCGATTTCTTTCAGCGGTTCTTTTCCGGCTTCCAGCACGCCTTTGATTTTTTCGATTTCTTTGTAGAGTTCGATGGTTTTGACGCCGATCGTTTCTTTGTCGTTGGCGCCGACCTGGAAGGTGATTTCTTCTTCGCCCTTCAGGAGGTTCACGCCGTTGAACTGCGTCGTTTCCCCGACTCGCTTGATCTCTTCGACGAGCTGTTCGGCCTCGGCGGAGATCGCTTCCTTGTCTTCTTCGGAGGTCGTGCCGTTGAGGTACTGCACGCCGAGCTCGCGGATGCGCTGGAGCATCGTGTTGATGTCGTTCAGCGCGCCTTGGGCCGTCTGCGCAAGCGCGACCGCGTCCTGGATGTTCTGGCCGGCCTGGTTGAGGCCGTTCACCTGAGCCTGGAGGCTCTGGCTGATCGCGTAGCCGGCAACGTCGTCGGCGGCGGTGTTCACACGCAGACCCGAGGACAAGCGCTGCATCGTCCCCGAGAGCATGTTCTCGGTGTTGTTCAGGTTCCTCGACGCGTTCATGGCGTCGAGGTTGGTGTTGATCGTCAGGCCCATGCGTTCATCTCCTTGATGACGTTTGTTGATGTAGGTCCCGAACCGACTTCGTGTCGGCCTACGCACCTATCGTCAGAACGTGTGGAAACTTGAGGTCTGCAGCCCGCGCTCAGCGCGAAGGGTGCCGGCGAGCTGCCGGCCCGCCAGCTCGCCCGCGAGTGGCGCTTCTCGCGCGCGGCGCTGCTCGCGTGGCTGGCGGCGGGTCGTCGGTCGCAGGCGCAGACGCAGGCCGGGCTCTACGCCGGCGGCAGGGGGCGCGGGCGCAGGGGGTTGAACCGCCGCGCGTCGCGCTCGGCGCCGGCCGGCGCGCTACAGTGGCCCGGCCGTGCGCCAGCCCTTCTCACGCCCGGTGGGAATCCTGCTCGTGGCCGCCGTGCTCGCCGTGGTGAGCGCCGGCGGCGCCGGAGTGCCGGCAGCCTCGGCGGACGTGTGCACGGGGGGCGCCCCGGCCGAAATACCGAGCTCGACCCCTCCCCTGCTCGCCTCGGTGCCCTTTCTGGAGGGCCCGCGCTGGTCGCGGGAGGTTCTGCCGCAATGGTCTGAAACGCGGGCCTCGATTGAATGGGGCGATCAGCTCGCCTACGCCTGGTATCGGCGGGCCCGGCTGTGGGACGCGACGAGCACCGCAGCATGGTGGGTGATACCCGGGCTCGGCTGCGAGTTCACGAGCGAAGACGCGAGCGAAGCCTATGAGCACGAAGGCAACGCCTATGAGCCACAGGCCTGCGTACTGCTCTACGCCCAGCTCGCACTGGCCGGCTTCGACTGCCGCGACCCTCGGCAACTGGCCCTACCGGGCCCGCCGGTGTCGGTCGAGCGCGCGGGGCGCACACTGGTGGCGGGCTTTGCGCAGACAGGGACAGGATCGGTGCAGGTGGGCTTCCAGCACGGAGCAGCGACGTTCCCCGCCGCCGGGGGCGTCTACGGCGGGAGCGTGAGCGCGAGCCTCGGTCGGGCCCTGACGGCGACCGCCATGAGCACCATCCTCGGACGCGCGCGCACGGCGGTGGCGCTCGTCGACCAGACGGGGCTCAGCTCCCCGAGCCAGGGACCGTTGGCGAGCACGCCGCGCCTGAGGACACTCGCGGCTGAGATTCACGCGCGCATACCCGCCGTCGCCGCGTCCATCCTCGGCACCGCGGTGACGGGCCGCCGGGAACACGACGAGGTGCTCTACGGCGCGGGCGCCCGCGCGCTGGCATCGCGGGTGGCGCGGGCGCTGCACGCGGCCCCGCCGCGCGCGCTGGGCGAAGGTGCGCAGGCGATGTTCGCGGGCGTGGCGCGCGTGGTGGTGCTCGTCGGGCGCAGCGACTGAGCGGCGCTCAGCTCACAGCCGGCAAGGACGCGCGCGGCGGTCGACGCCGACCTCGGTGATGCCCGCCGAGGTGATCTTGATCCGCACCGGGACGTTGCCATGCTCGAGCAGCCTGCGCAGGACGGACTCGCCCTTGGACTCGATGCACGAGCGCAGTGGCTCGTCCAGCTCCTGCGATCGCAGTGCGTCGGCGATCTGGACGTACACGTGCTTTTCGGCCGTGCCGTGCTGCACCTTCCAGCGGTAGGTGTCGCCTGGGCGCAGGGAGATGATGGGCGTAGGCCCGCCGATGATCTCGGGATAGCCTTCCATGCCCCGAAGGATCGGCTCTTCGCCCACGGACCGGCAAGGGCCATCTGGCCAGCTTGGGCGGGCGGGCATTTGGACGTGTGCTCACGCGCTCGCGCGCTATTCGGCTTCGCCGCCGCCCAGCCCGTGCGCGCCGGCGATCAGCGCCGCGGCGAACAGGAGGCACACCACCAGCGAGATCGCGATGATCCAGACGCCGTGCCTGGCCCCCTGCCTGTCCGGACGCCTGAGAAGGACCACGCCGACGGCCAGCCCGAACAGCGGCAGCACGAACGCGAGGATGTAACCGGCGACGTCGAGCCTGGAGAAGCCGGCGACGGCACCGTCATCGGCGCGCGGCCGAGGGGGCGCCGACTCGCCGTCCTCGGGAGCGGACACGGCCGGCCGGCGTTAGCTGCGACGAGCGCGCGTGGACATGGACGCCAGACGATACCCCCCGGCCCGAGCGCCGAGTGTCCTGTGCACACATGCACCGGGCACTCAGCGCGACGAGCCGCCGGCGCGAGCTCTCACGCCGGCGGCAATGCGCTCGCGGGCTCAGCCCGTCGGAGCCGGTATGAAGCTCAGGTTGCCGTCCTGGAGCGTGACTTCTTCCAGTTCGCCTTCCATCCTTCCCCCGCCGAATTCCGCTTCTCCGGCGGCGTTGATGTGCGAACCCTTGTATTTGCACGTCGGCGTGATCTTCACGGTCGCCGTGACGCCTTTGAGTTCCCATTCGATGTCCAGGCGTTCGCGGAACTGCCCGAACTTCTTCATCGGCGCGCCTTCGAGTTCTTCCCGTTCGGTTTCGTAGGAGACCAGTTCGAAGGATTTGTCTTCGCCCTTCGTTTCCGCCGAAGCGGGGACCCATTGGGACGGGATCGTCACTTCGCACGTGCTGTTGCTCGCCTCGAACGTCACGTTCGAGGGGCCGAATTTGAGCGAGCCGTTGGAGTGGAATTCCATCCCGAGGGTGAAGCTCGCGACCACGGGTTCTTCCAGCCCGCCCCCTGCCGGCCGATCGGCGATGCAACGAGAGAACTTGACTTCCTGAAAGAAGGTTTCGGATTCACCGGCGACGACGCTGCCGGTGGGTTTGAGTTCCTTTTCGCATTCGGTGAACTTGTACGGACCGATGACCATTTCACCGGCTTCTCCTATGCCCTTCACCGTGCCTGACGCGCTGGCGCTGAATTTCCCGAAGACCGGCTTCGTTTTGAGCGCGAGTGCCGGTGATGCGAGGACACCCAACGAAAGAACCCCGACCGCGAGAGCGACAATCATCCTGATCCGTCCCATCCCCAACCTCTCCTTGCGTTTGTAGTGGCAGGAGCGGCCGAACCCCCGGTGGGCGTGGATGGCAGCCCACCACTCCCAGCTCATACGCTCGACGCCGCCCCTGTGATCAACGGCTGGAAGATATCACGATGCACATGCCCGATCGCCGGTTGGGGACTGGGGTTCTGGGGCATGCGCGGGGCGGCTGGCGCCGCTGCTGACGCCTCCTACCATCGGGTGCGGTGATAATCTCGGGAATGCCGCGTACCCCCGATCTCGCGGGCCGCGCGCTCGACGGGCGCTACGAGCTGCACGACGTCCTCGGGGAGGGGGCGTTCGGTCGCGTGTACAGGGGATTCGATCGCCGTCTGGCACGGGCGATCGCGGTGAAGGTGATCAAGCCCTGGTGGGCTGAGGACGATGCCTGGGTGGAGCGCTTCGAGCGCGAGGCGCGGCTGCTGGCACGCGTGAGCGATCCGGGTGTCGTCCAGATCTTCGACATCGGCCATGCGCAGGAGGGTCCGTACTACGTCGCCGAGCTCGTGGAGGGCGAGAGCCTCGCGGAGCGCCTGCGAGCCGGTCCGCTCCCGCCCGAGCAGGCGCGCTCGGTGGCCGCGCAGCTCTGTCGCGCGCTCGCCAGCGCGCATGCCCAGGGCGTCGTGCACTGCGACGTCAAGCCGGCGAACGTCCTGCTCGGCCTCGATGGGTGCGTGAAGGTCGGCGACTTCGGCGTGGCGCGACTCGCGGCCGCCACCTCGCAGGGGCCGTCGGCGACCATCGCCGGCACGCCCCGCTACATGTCCCCCGAGCAGGCGCGCGGGCGCCCCACGACCGCGGCCACCGACGTGTACAGCGCCGGTGTGGTGCTGTACGAGATGCTCGCGGGCGAGCCGCCGTTCGCGCAGGGCTCGCCCGTGGAGCTCGGCCTGCGCCACCTCCAGGACCGCCCGCCGCCGCTCCCGGACACCGTGCCGGCGCAACTGCGCGAGGTCGTGGACGTCGCGCTGGCGAAGGCACCTTCCGAGCGCTACCGCGACGGCGCCGCGATGGCCGCGGCCCTCGACGCCCTTGCACCTGTGAACGCCGGACTTGCGGACGCCCTACCGGTGAACGCCGTGCCCCGCCGCCCCCGGGCGCCCGCGAGCCCCGTGGGCGCGGCCGAGGAGCCGCACACCACGACGGGCGAGACGGCAACCGCGGCCACGCTCCTCACCCCCGAGCGAGCGACGCCCGAGCGGGCGCAGACGCGGGTGCTCGACCCGGCCGCTGCGAACACGCGGGTAAGGCCTCGAGACGGCGGCGCGGGGGAGCCCGTGCATGGCGGCCCGCGCGTGCACCGGCGTCGGCGGCTCGCCCTCCCCGTCGCCCTGCTGCTGGCGATCGGCGGCGGCCTCGCGCTGTTCCTGTTCCTGCGCGCGACGCCGCGTACCACCGTTCCCGAGCTCCAGGGGTTGCCGCGCGGCGGTGTCGAGGCCAGGGCGCAGCGCCTTCACGTGCGACCGGTGTTCGCGACGCACCATTCGGAAACCGCCGCCCCGGGCATCGCCATCGCTCAGAGCCCGCGCGCGGGAGCCCGGATCGCGGACGGATCGCCGGTCCACGTGGTGCTCAGCTCCGGCCCGCCACCGGTGAGCGTGCCGGGGGTCGTCGGCCAGCCGGAGAGCGCGGCCGAGAGCGCGCTCGCGGGCGCGGGCCTGCGCTACGCCGTGACCATGGTTGCGGCGCCCGGAAGCGAACCGAACGCGGTGACGCTGCAGTCGCCGAGCTCGAACGCAACCGTGGCACGCGGGACGACCGTCGCGCTCAGCGTCGCCGAGGAGCCACGCTGGCGGGCGCTGACGACGTTCTCGGGAGTCGAAGAAGGGCGCTCCGTCCCGTTTCGCATCCTCGGCAGCCGCTGGCGGGTCACCTACTCGATGAGCTATGAAGACACCTGTCTACTGCTGTTCGTCTGCTTCGGGCCGAGCGCCCACGCGCAGAACCTCCGGGACGGCTCCAGCGTGGGCAGCTTCGAACTCGGCGAAGGCGAAGGCCAGACACACGTGTTCGACAGCGGGCCGGGCCTCTACCGTCTGACGGTCTCGGGCGGTCACGACCCGGCGCGCTGGTCGATGACCGTCGAGGACTACTACTGATCGACCGGCCCGGGCGCGCGGGCTGGTCCGAGCCCTAGAATCGGGCGATGCCGCCGCCGCCCAAGAGCGGGCACGCCCATGCGCATCTGCACCCGCGGCGGATCCTCATCGGCGCGCTCATCGTGATCGTGCTCGGCGCCGGGGCAACCCTTGCCGGCTGGGACATCACCGCCTGGTTCGAACACCTCTGGAACACGCTCACCAGCATCTCCCTCGCCGCGCTGCTCGGCGCGCTCGCCCTCATCACCCTGCAGACCGTCACAACCGCATACGCCTGGTACTCGATCCTCCGCTACGCCTATCCCGACTCACACATCTCCTGGCTGCAGGTGCTCGCGTGCTATGCCGCCGCCGTGGCCCTCAACTGGGTGGTGCCGGCGAACCTCGGGACGCTGACGATGATGCTCATGTTCACCGCGATCATCGCCGCCGCAAGCTTCGCCGGGGTGCTGGCGGGCTTCGCGGTGCAGAAAGTCTTCTTCACGGTGATCGGGACGCTCAGCTACCTGTACTTGTTTCTGACGGTCGGCGGATCCTTCGACATTCAGTTCAAGTTCATCTCCGAACACCCGGGCGCGACCGTGATCCTGCTGGCGGGCCTGGCGGCGCTGATCTACATGGTGTTCCAGGTGCTGCGCGAGCGCGTGAAGAAGTGGTGGGAGGAGGCGAAGGTGGGCGCCCAGATCATCGTTCATCCGCGCGCCTTCATGCTGCGGGTCGTGCTCCCGGAGGCCATAAGCTGGCTGGCGGGACTCGGCATCATCGCGGTGTTCTTGGCCGCTTACAACATCCCCGTGAGCTTCCACACGATCATGCGCGTGGTGGCCGGCAACTCGATCGCCAACGCGACGGCGGTCACGCCGGGTGGCGCCGGCGTGATCCAGGGTTTCAACGTGCTCGCGCTGAAGGGCATCACCAGCTCCGCCAACGCGAACGCCTATTCGGTGGCCCAGCAGCTGGTGGTCACCGCCTGGAGCATCCTGCTTGCGCTGGTCCTGATGGCGCGTGCGTTCGGGTGGAGCGGCGGCAAGGCGCTCGTCGAGCAGTCCTACAGCGAGGCTCGCGAGAAGAGCTCCGAGCAGGCGGCGACCCGCCGCGCCAAGAGACAGGCGAGACGCGAGCGCTCGGCGAGCTCGTAAGATCCCGGGTCATGAGCTCGGAAGGCTATGCGGCAAGCCTGGCGCCGGCGCGGACGCAGACGCTGTTCGGTCGCGTCATGGGCCTGGTCGCCGTCACGGTCGGCTTCGCCACGCTGGGCGCGTATCTCGGGCGCAACCTCGGTGGCGCGGATTGGTTCATCGCCTGGCTGCTTGCGATCGGTTGCCTGATCGGGCTGAACGTGGCCAACGCGCGCGGCCACGAAGGCCCCGCCCTCGCGCTGCTGTTCGCCTTCGGGCTGCTGATGGGGGCGAGCATCGCGACGACCCTCAACTACTACTCGGCCACCGACCCCACGGCCGTGCGCCAGGCGCTGGGCGCCACAACCCTGTTCGTCGGCGGGCTCGGCGCCGGCGGCTACGCCATCCGCCGCGACCTGTCGTTCCTGTACCGCACGGCGTTCTGGCTGCTGGTGCTGCTGATCGTCGGCGGGATCGTGCTGATCTTCGTGCACATCCCCGCCCTGTACACCGTGTACGCGATCGCGGGCCTGGGCATCTTCGGCCTGTACACGGTGATCGACTTCAACCGCTTGCGCCGTGCGGGCACGAACGAAGCGATCCCGCTCGCGGCCGGGATCTTCCTGGATGTGCTGAACATCTTCCTGCTGTTCCTGCGACTGTTCGCCCGCTCCTGAAAGCACATGACCGACATCGGCGACAGCCTCTTCCACCGCGGCCAGGACGTCTGGGTGATGAACGCCGACGGCTCACGCCGCGCAGCCGAGTACGTCGGTCAAGGTGAGATGAGCGCGTGGTTCGGCGGAGCGCCGACGGTGATCGTGGTGTACCCCGATACCGCCACCGGTGAGGCGGTCGAGATGGACCGCGTGATCGCGCGGAACGACTGACGGCGGCAAGCGCTCCGCGCCGCTATCGTGGCGCCCACGATGCGCGTCATCCACCGCGAGCACGCAGGACGGCCGATCCGCGTGGCGTGGACGCTCGAGGAGCTGGGCGAGCCGTACGAGCTCACGACGATGACGCGCGAGGAGAGCAAAGCGGAGGAGCATCTCGCGCGCCACCCCCTTGGCCGTGTCCCGGTGCTCGAAAGCGACGAGGGCTTCGTGTTCGAGTCCGCCGCCATCTGCCTGTACCTCGCCGACCTGCACCCCGACGCGGGGCTCGTGCCGGAGCTCGGCACCCACGAGCGGGCGCTCGTGTACCAGTGGACGGTGTTCTCTCCCGCCGAGATCGAGCCGCCGCTGATCGAGGCGGCGATCTACGGCCAGAAGGACCCCGAGCGCGCGGCGCTTGCGCGCACGCGAGTGGACGCCGCGGCGCGGGCGGTGGCAGGTGCCCTCGACGGCAACGAGTTCCTGGTCGGCGACCGCTTCACCGTCGCCGACGTACTCGTCGGCTCGGCGCTCTCCTGGCCCGCGCGCGCCGGTTTCGCAGACATCCTGCCGGACAGCGTCACGGACTACACCGAGCGTCTCTCGCGACGACCGGCGTATCAGCGTGCCGACGCTCGCACGTCCGGCTGACGCTCACACCCGGCCCGCTGCTCGGTCGCTAGCGTGAGCGCAGACGCGAGCGTACGAGCCGACTGTCGAGGTGCAGTCGCTTCGCTGGCACCCCGTGGGTGTGTCCTGATCGGCGAACGCCCGGCGTAGGCTGCCGGCCGGCGCGAGCCTCGGCACTCGGCTGTTGGAGGTAGCAGCCGGCGGCTTGGCCGGAGGGCACCGCGGGAAAGTGCCCTCGCGCCCCCACAACTCGACTGTGGCCAGGAGCGGTGGGAGATGGCACAGCGAGCATCGAGCCGCCGTCTGCCCATCCGGCGTTGCCGACCGCCGCGGCGCGGCAAAGCGCGAGCCACAGCGTCGCGTTGGCGAGCCAGAATGACAGCGCGATAGCGAGAACCACGTCGCCGAGTGTCATGCGCCCAAGTGAGAAAGTCCAATAGGTCTTCGATCGCCTAACATAAGCGACCGCCTATCCCAGGTCCACATGATGATGCGACTCCGCTAACCCTCGTGCTGCTCGAGACTGTGACGACGTGCGCGGTAGGACTTCTGCCCGGCTACGGGCGCGCTGATACGCAGTCGGTACGCGTCGATGGCGTCTAGGCACAGCCAACTTCGCTACCTGGTCACGGTCGCTGAAGAGGGCCAGATAACACGTGCCGCCAGCAAGCTCAAACTGGCGCAACCCACGGTGTCACAGGCGATCGCTCAGCTCGAGCGTGAGCTGGGGGTCGAGCTCCTCGAACGCCAGCCCCGCGGCGTCACGCTCACACCGGCGGGCGAGACCTTCATCGTCAAGGCGCGGGCCGCGCTGGCCGCGGAGACGGATGCTGCCCAGACGGCCCAATCGCTGGCGCGCGCCGGTAGGGGTGCGCTGGCGGTCGGGTTCATCGGGCCACCGCCTGTGACCAGCACGCCAGAGCTGTTCGCGGCGTTCGCCGAGAGGCACGCGGACGCGCAGATCACCTATCGAGATCTTCCCTTCCCGAGCGGAGCAACCTCGAGCTGGCTCGCGGCCGTGGACGTCGCCTTCTGTCATCCACCGCACCCAGAACAGGGCGTCAGAACCCACGCGGTGCGAGTCGAACCTCGGGCGATCGTGGCTCACCGCAAGCACCCGCTCGCCCACCGAGACGCGGTGACCGCCGCAGACGTCCTCGATGAGACGTTCGTCAGTTACGACCCGGAGATCCAGCGGGAGTGGGCGGGCTTTCATACCCTCGACGATCATCGCGGCGCGCCGCCCGCCCGCACGACCGCTGACCACGCACTCACCTCACTGCAGATGCTCGGGATCATGTCGTCATCGACGCACGCGATCACCGCCGTGCCCTACCGCGATGCGAGGGTCGCGCGGCAGGTACTGCCCGACGTCGTGGCAATGCCGCTGGCCGAGCTGGAGCCGGCCGCGGTCTCGCTCGTCTGGCGCGCGGACAATCGCAATCCGCTTCTGCAGTCCCTGCTCGCAGCCGCCAAGCAGCTCCCGCAGAGCGTCGATGGAGTTTAGGCGGGGACATCTTCGGTACTTCATAGCGGTCGCCGACGAGGGGCAGATGACCCGTGCCGCCAAGAAGCTGCATCTGGCTCAGCCGGCGCTGTCGCAGGCGATCGCTCAGCTGGAGTCCGATCTCGGCATCGTGCTGCTCGACCGCCACCCCCGGGGCGTCACCCTGACGCCGGCGGGCGAGGCGTTTCTGGTGAAGGCTCGAGCGGTGGTGTCAGCCTGGAGCGACGCAATCGAAACCACCCGGTCGGTGGCACGCGTGAGCCCGGGGACGATTGAGTTCGGATTTGTCGGCAGCCCGCCCGGACTCGACAGTCCGGGCCCCCTGGAAGCGTTCGCGCTCGCACATCCCCAGATCGACGTGTGCTATCGGGAGCTGCCGTTTCCATCGGCGTCCACGGGGTCGTGGCTCGCCGATGTCGATGTGGCGGTCTGCCACTCTCCGCCTGACGATCCTGACACATGGAGCCAGCCGCTGCGCCGAGAGCCGCGCGTCGTGCTCGCACCGAATCGTCACCCGCTCGCAACCAGGAGCGAGCTGACCGTTGCCGAGGTGATCGACGAGACGTTCATCAGCTTTCATCCCTCGGTCGAGCCGGGCTGGGCCGGCTTCTGGAGTCTGGACGATCATCGTGGTGGGCCGCCCCAGCGCGCGACCCTGGATCGCGCGGCCAACGCGCAGGAGGTGCTGGCGGCCCTCGTCATGCGGCGCGCGATCACGACCGTGCCGGCCTCCGTGGCGCGGGTGATCCTCAACGCCCTGGGCGGTGTGGTGGCGATACCCCTGCGCGACGCCGAGTTCGCCACGATCGTGCTGATCGGGCGCGAGGATCGTCGCACAGCACGCGTCGAAGCCCTCCGCGCCTTCGCCGGCAGGTCCCCCTCGCCGGACTCGCACGCCAGGGTCCGCCAAGGGCGCAGCGCGAAGCGCTAGCTCCGCGTCGCGCTGCGAGCTCGCCTGTCCGCTCGCGCCGGGAGGCCCACGGCAGCCGCACGCGCCTCGTCGATGTCCCGGTAGGTCGCCACTTTGAGGGCCACGCCGTCCACCCACACGAACACGGCTGCGTGTCGCAAGCGAATGTGCGCTGCTCGCCAGCCAGCCGACCGGCCTTCCTGGCGACCGACCGTGAACACGACGCCCTCACCGAGGTCCACGATCTCCTCGGGCAGGATCTCATAGGTCTCGTATGCGCCGAACCAGTCTCTGAAGAATCGGCGTATCGCCGCCGGGCCCTGGTAGGTGCCGAGCCCCCATCGCGACATGTCCCACACCGACTCGGGGCCGAAGAGGCTCATCAACTCGTCGAACTCGCCGGTGTTGGCGTATTCGAAGGTGCGACGGGTCAACTCGACCGCGTCCGGTGTGGTGGCCCCCGGGTCCATCGACGCAAATGGTATCCGGCAGACGCCGGTCGGCTTGCCATAGGCCGCGGCCTATGGCAGTACACCACCCAGGGGACTGCCCGGCGAGCGCGATGGCTCGCTCTCAGCCGCTCTCGGACCGTCCGAGATCCGCACGATCTCGAGCGTCACGAGATCGACCGTGGGGCGCCGCGGGCCGGCGCAACCACCACGTGGGTGGACCGCCTGCCAGGACGACGTCCGTCGCCTCGACGAATCCCCGGCGTTCGTAGAAGCGCCGGTTTGCCTCGGTTGAGGTCTCGAGGCAGCAGGCCATGGCGCTGCTGTCGGCCTCGGCGAGTCCCGGCGCGAGCGCGGCGGTCGCAAGGCCCTCACCCCGGCGCGCCGGATGGGTTGCCAGCACGCCCAGGTACCAGTAGGGGTCCGCGGGCGCCACCGCAGCGAGAGCGTATTTGTAAGCGATGAGGCGGTCGTGGGCGGGCTCGCCGGCTGCCGCGACGTAGCGCGCCCATACCTCTCTGACCCGTGGCGGCTGCTGATCGCCGTTGGCAGGGCTGTCCCACATCGACACCGTCGCGAGATCGTCACTCACCCAGACGTTGCCGGAGTCGACCCTCAGATCGAACAGGGCCCCCGCGAACTCGGGCGCGAGCCGCTCGTACCCGCCGTTCAGCAGAAACGCCCACGCCGGATCCTCGGCGAAGGCCGCCGTCACGGTCGCGAGCACCCCTGCCCGCTCGGCCCGGGACGCTCGCCGGATCACGGTCTCAGGCGCCGATCGACGGCGCGGGCTCGCCCAGCGCCTGCGAGGAGCGCACGTCGGAGTCGACACCCGGCGCGCCGGCGCGCGGGTCGATCAGGATCTTCGCGTGGGTGTCCGGCGTAGCGAGCGCGGTGAACGCACCAGCAACGCCGTCCAGTCCCACCGTCCCGGTCAGCAGCGGGCTGGGATCGACTGCGCCCTCGGCGAGCATGTGCAGCGTGTCGCGGAACTCGAGCGGTGAGTAGGCGAGCACGAACCGCAGGTCGATCTCCTTGTTGATGGCCATCGCCGGCGTGAGCTGATCGGCGCCGACGCACACGCCGACCACGACCACACGCGCGAGCAGGGGAGCGCCCTCGATGATGCTCTGGATCACACCGGGCACGCCGACGCACTCGAAGATCACCGGGTGCTTGGGTGCCGCGCCGAGCTTCTCGGCCAGCCGCCACGCATGCCACCAGCCAACCGGGAGGCGCTCGAGCTTCTCGCGGGTGCCGACGACGAGCTCCGCCCCGGCGGGCATGTCGGTCAGGTGACCGCCGTTCACGGCCGTGAACGGCGAATCGTGGGCCGGGTCGATCACCACGTCCGCGCCGCAGGCGCTGGCGAGGGCGCGGCGGGCCGGTGAGTAGTCACCGGCCACGACCGTTCGCACCCCGTGGGCCTTGAGCATCAGGATCACTCCAAGCCCGATCGGCCCGCAACCGACCACGATCGCCACGTCGCGCTTGCCGACCTCGCCCCGGCGGACCGCGTGCCAGCTGACGGCCAGCGGCTCGGTCAGCGCCGCGACGTCGGGGCGCAGGCCGTTGGGGACCGGCATCATCAGCGACTCCTCGACGACCGTCTGCTCGGCGTAGGCGCCGGGGGCGTGCACGGACAGACCGACGGCATCGATCGCGCCGCCCGCCCGCAGCAGCGGCACAGCCACCACGGGCGTGCCGGTCGGCGAGCGGCGCCTGCACCCGGGGCCGTACTCGGCGACCTCGCCGCAGAACTCATGTCCGAACACGATCGGCTCGTCCGAGCGGGCAAACCGGGCGTAGCCCACCCGCGCCGCGTCATCGGCCATCTGGTCGCAGTTCTGGCGCGCGTGCAGGTCCGATCCACAGATCCCGCAGCGCAGCACCTCAATGCGCACCTGCTTGCGGCCGGGCACCGGGTCGGGCCGCTCAACGACCTCGAGCTCGCCGTTGGTGCAGACCACCGCCCTCATCGCTAGTCGGCGAAGTCGGCGGCGCGCTTCTCGAGAAATGCGCCGGCGGCCTCGGGCACCGCGTTGCTGAAGGTGGCCATGATCTGCTGGCGGTCCTCGTACTCGACCGCCGCCTGCTCGGAGGGGATCTCGAGCGCGCTCCAGATGCCGCGCTTGGTCAGGCGAACGCCCCAGGGCGCCAGGGCCGCGATCTGCTCGGCGGCCTGCAGCGCGCGCTCGAGCAGCCGCTCCCCGGCGACGACGTCGGCGACCAACCCGATCCGCAGGGCCTCCTCGGCGTCCAGCCTGCGCCCGGTGAGCATCAGCTCGTGAGAGCGCGACGCGCCGATCAGTCGAGGAAGCAGCCAGCTCGTGCCCATGTCGCAGTTGGACAGGCCGATGTTGATGAACGCGGCGCGGAACACGGCCGTGTCGCTGGCGTAGCGGATGTCGCAACCCAGCGCGAGTGTGAGGCCGAGACCCGCGGCCGGGCCGTTGACGGCGGCGATCACCGGCTGCGGCAGCGCCCTCAGCCCGAGCACGAGCGTGGACATGTGTTCCTGGTTGGCGAGACGGTCGCGGGGCTCGTCGCTGCCGTCGTTACCCGGCCCCGCGCCGTAGCCGCGGAGGTCCACGCCGGCGCAGAAGCCGCGCCCGGCGCCGGTCAGGATCACGGCCCTGCACGCGCGCTCCGCGGCGATCCTGCGCAGCTCCACGTGCAGCGCCTCGCACAGATCGGCGGTCATGGCGTTGAGCTGCTCGGGCCGGTTGAGCGCGAGCTGAACGACGTGCGGGGCGGGTTCCTCGACGAGCACCAACGGGGTCATCGCGCGGGAATCCTATGCGTCGAGCCCGCCGCGCGGGTTTCGCCCGCTTCGCCGGGCAGCTACCGTCTAGCTGACGCAGGCCGCATCTGCACGGGGCCGGCGAGCCCGCAAGCGAGCCGATCGGCCCAGCCCACCCGACGAACCAGAGGAGTCAGGAGCGCCCACATGCCGAGCTACACGATCAAGAACATGATGGACATAGACGATGCGACCCCCGCGGACATGCCGCAGGTGGAGGGGCGCTTCGCGCGCAGTCACATCGACTCGCGCGAGCTCGGCGTCAGCCACTTCCGCTACGGGCCCGGCTTCAGGTCGCCGATGGGCCACAGCCATCGCGAGCAGGAGGAGGTCTACGTGGTGACGTCCGGTTCGGGGAGGGTGAAGCTGGACGATGAGGTGCGAGACGTTCGCCAGTGGGACGTCGTACGCGTCGCACCTGAGGTCGTGCGCGCGTTCGAGGCCACGGATGACGGGCTCGAGCTGATCGTCGTCGGCAGCGCACGCCCAGAGGAGGGCGACGGCGTGCCCGTCCCCGGATGGTGGACCGACTGAGCCGCGGGTGAGGAGCTCAGGGCGCGGCTGAGCCGCGCACCCCGCTCGAGCGCTGCTCGTCGCGCTGGCGGCGCTCCGCGGCGACGCGCTCGATGCGCTCGCCGAGGGCGGGCAACTGGGCGCGGACCTCACGCATGAAGTGCGCCGTGAGCAGCATCGCCCGCAAGGGCGAGGTGGCGATGACACTCGCCGTGCGAGGTCCGCCGACGTCGAGCACGGCCAACTCCCCGAAGATGTCACCCGGGCCCATCACCGCGACGCGAGCACCGCCTTTGAGCACCTCGGCGGCGCCCTCCTCGAGGACCAGGACCTCATAGCCGGGTTCCCCCTCGCTCATGATCGTCTCGCCCGCCGTCGCAGTGACCTCATCGAGCACTCGGGCGAGCATCAGCAGCTGCCCCCTCGACAGTCCCGCGAACAGCTCGATGCTCGCGAGCCTGCTCGCCCCGTCGCTCCCGATCTGCTTTCGGTGCATCGCGGGAATGCTCGCAGACCGGCGCGCCCGACGGCCTGCCGGCAGCACGCTGCCGTCCCCAGCGCGATCGCTGCGCCAGCCCCGAAGCGGGCGGGACGAGTCCCGCGCCGGCAGCGAGACGTCAGCTCAGCTCGAGCTCGTCGGCGCCACCCGGCACCCGACGCATCGTCACGTGTGCTTCCACGGTTGAGTCGGCGTCGCCGGAGAACGTGCCCTCGACGGGTGAGACGTCGCCATACATGCGACCGTGGCCGATCTTCACATGATCGGCGCCGGCGATGATCGCGTTGGTGGGGTCGGTCGCGAACCACACCGGCTCGCTGTCGCCGTCGACCGGCAGCAGCCCCTCGATCCACGCGTGCGTCTGTACCTCCGCGCTGGCGGCGGTGAGATCGTCGGGCGCGGTGAAGAAGTAGCCGCTCACATACCGCGCGCCGATGTCGTGCGAGCGCAGCAGCGCCAGCGCGAGATGGGCGAAGTCCTGGCAGACCCCCGCTCCCAGCGCAAGGAATTCGGGGGTGGTCGTCTGCGAGTCGGTCACGCCCGCCTCGTAGCGGAAGCGCTCGTGGACGAGGCGGGTGACGTTGCTGAGGGTCGCCGTGGGCGTACTGGCACGAACCTCGTCGACCAGTGGGGCGAGCTGCGAGTTCTCGTGCAGGTAGCTGTAGGGGTGGTAGCGGTAGGGGCCGGCGGCCAGGCGGTAGCGCTCGTCCTGGAGGTCCGACCAGGAGCCGTCGGGCGGCGGCATCGGCTCGGTGGTGGCCACCGTCGCGTCGACCTGGATACGCAGGCGCTGCACCGGTGCGGCGACGAGCAGCTCTGTCACCTCGTTGCCGAACAGATCCTCGTAGGTCGCGAGCCGGTCCGGGGTGGGCGTGACGCTCACGTCGAAGTGCTCGCAACGCTGCGTGCCGCCGCTGCGGGGACACATGCGCAGCCGGTTGAAGTTGCCGACCACCGGCGCGCTGTAGCGGTAGGTGGACTCGTAGGTGATCTGGTAGCGCACCGGTCGGAGAGACTAGCGCGCACCGGCACACTGGTTTTTGAGCATCGAGCCGGCAGCACACGTGCGAGCGCGATGCGCTAGACATCTACATCTGGGGCGGGCCACGCACGCGGCCGCGAGACTCGACAGGGAGAGGACGTACCAAATGACGCAGGCAGAGACGGCTACCGAGCTTCGCTTCGATCCCCCGGGCCCGGGGTCCTGGAAACTCGACGCGGTCCACTTCCCGCGACCCGTGACGCGGTACTGGGTGGAAACGCACCCGGAGCCCTTCAGGCGCGGGTTCGGCGACTTCACCCGCTTCTACGGGATGCTGATCGACTCGCTCGACACCGCATATCCGCAGGGGTTCTCCTACACGATGATGCGCCCGGTGAGCCCAGAGGAGGTGCCGAGTCGGATCGCGCGCGCCGAGGAGGTCTTCCGCAACAGGCTCTGGCGCGAGCAGCTGAGGGAATGGGATGACGTCGTCAGACCCGCGTCGATCGCGGCGCACCGCGAGGTGCAGTCGGTGGACCCGGACGCCCTCGAGAGCGATGAGCTCGCGGCGTACCTCACGCGCTGCCACGAGCACCACGCGGCGATGATCGCCCAGCACATGCGCTTCACGGCGGCGGCGATGATCCCGACCGGAGACTTCCTGGCGCACGTCGGAGCCTGGACCGGCCTGCCCTCCTCGGACCTGCTCGGGCTGCTGCGGGGCGCGGCGCCGGTCTCAGCCGGGGCCTCCGGCGAGCTCGACCGGCTCGTGTCGGCGATTGCAGCGGACGATCAGGCGCGCGGGCTGCTCGAGGAGTCCGACACCGACGCCGCCCTGACACTGGAGCGACTGCGTGGGCTCGAGGGCGATACCGGAGCAGCGGTGAACGGCTACCTCGATCTCGTCGGCTGGCGGCTCCTGGACGGCTTTGACATCTCGGGGCCCTGCGCGCTCGAGCTCCCGGACGTGCTGCTCAGGGCGATCCGGATCGCGGTGGCGGGAAGGGACGCGGGCACATCGAACGTGGAAGAGCTGATCGCCGGGGTGCGCGAGAAGGTGCCCGCCGAGCACCGGGACGAGTTCGACGAGCTGCTCGGGGAGGCGCGCCTGACTTATCGCGTGAGGGACGAGCGGGGCGTCTTCAGCGACATCTGGGCATCCGGCCTGATGCGGCGCGCCGTGCTCGCGGCCGGGCGGCGGCTCGCGGCCGCCGGACGGATCAGCGACCCCGAGCATCTCATCGATGCGAGCGTGCCGGAGATGCGGGCGCTCCTGGCAGGCGCCGAGGAGCCGACGGCCGAGGAGCTCGCGATGCGCGCCGAGTACCGCGCCACACACACCGCCAAGGACGCGCCGCCGTTCCTCGGGGACCCACCCTCGCCCCCACCGGACCCCTCGGGGCTGCCGCCGGCCGCCGCCCGTGTGATGGGTGCCATGGGGATCGCCATGGGCGAAATGTTCGGCAGCTCCGAGGAGGAGCACGAGGAGCATGTGCTCCGCGGGCTCGCCGCCAGCCGGGGCGTGTATGAAGGACCCGCACGGCGCGTGGCGGGACCGGGCGAATTCGACCGGATCACGCAGGGCGACGTGCTCGTCACGGAGTCCACGAGCGAGGCGTTCAACATCCTGCTGCCGCTGCTCGGGGCGATCGTGACCGACAGCGGTGGGCTGCTCTCGCACTCGGCGATCGTCGCGCGCGAGTACGGAATCCCCGGCGTGGTGGGGACCCGCGAGGCCACCGACCGGATCGCGGACGGCACGCGTGTGCGGGTGGACGGCGATGCGGGAGAGGTGACGGTGCTGGGGTGAGCGGAGTGGTTGCGCTGCTCGACGCCGAGGACACGTCGCTGTTCGGATCCAAGGCGGTCGGGCTGGGACAGGCGCTGCGTGACGGACTCCCCGTCCCTCCCGGAGTCGCGCTGGCGGGGCCCGTCGTGGACGCAGTGGCCGGCAGTGATGCGCAGGCGATCGAGCAGGTCCTCGAGTCGGTGCGGCCGTTGACGGGCCCGCTCGCCGTGCGCTCCTCGGCGGTCGACGAGGACGGCGCGGAGGCGAGCTTCGCGGGTCAGCACCTGACGCTCCTGAACGTCACGGGCGAGGCCGGGTTGACATCGGCGATCGGCGAGATCTGGTGGTCGGCGAACTCCGACTCGGCGATCACCTACCGCCAGCGCGTCGGCCTGTTCACGCGGCCCAGCGTGGGCGTGGTCGTGCAGGCGCTCGTCGACCCCGAGACGGCCGGGGTGATGTTCACGCAGAACCCGATAACGGGTGCTGACGAGCTGGTGATCGAGGCGAGCTGGGGCCTCGGAGAGGCGGTCGTCGCCGGTCGCGTGATCCCCGATCACTACCGCGTCGAGCGGACCGGCGAGGTGCTCGAGCGCACCCCGGGGCGCAAGGACGTCGCGTTCCGCTCGCTTGCGGACGGCGGCACGCGCGAGGAGCAGATCGCGCCCGAGCGCGTCGAGATGCTCTGCCTGCAGGACGAGCAGCTCGCGGAGCTGTGCGCCCTCGCGGACCGCTGCCAGCAGGTGTACGGCCCGGCTCGGGACATCGAGTGGGCGATCGCCGATGGAACCCTCTACCTGCTGCAGTGCCGAGCGGTGACACGGGCGGGGTTGTGAGGCGAACGGCGGCCGACGGGTCACCTCCATGAGCGGAGCCCCGATCGAGGTGCTCCGGCGCGTCCCGCTGTTCGCCGATCTGAATGAGGACGAGCTCACGCAGGTGGCGAGCGTGTTCAAGGAGCGGCGCTTCAGCGATGGCGAAACGGTCATCCAGCAGGGTTCGGGCGCGGCCGCCTTCTTCGTGATCGTCTCGGGCGAGGCCACGGTGTTCGTCGACGGCAAGGAACGAAGGCGCCTGAACGAGGGTGACTACTTCGGCGAGATGGCGCTCATCGACGCGGGCACACGCACCGCGACCGTGGTCGCCTCCAGCGAGCTGTTGTGCTCCGGCGTCGTCTTCTGGGACTTCCGTCCGGTCGTCGAACAGAACGGCGCGGTCGGCTGGAAGCTGTTGCAGTCGTTGATCGCGATCTACCGCTCCGAGCGCGAGGCTCAGGCGGGCAGCTCCCAGGAGCCGGACTGAGGTCGCGGCCGCGAGCCCCAGACCGCCTGGTTGCGGGGCCTTGACAGCTATACGACCGTGAAGCGGACCTCGACCCGCAGCCCCCCGGCCGGCTGGGCGTGGACGGCGAGCTCGGCCCCGTGGGCGGTTGCGATCGCGTCGACGATCGACAGGCCGAGACCATGGCCGCCGTCGTGGCTGGTGCGGTCGCTTCCGAGCCGCTGGAACGGGCGCACGAGCGATGCGACTTCCTCGGGCGCGATCACGGGTCCGCTGTTGGCGAGCGTGAGCAGCGCCTCCCCTTCCTCGAGCGAGCTCGCCACGCTCAGCCAGCCCTCCTGGCTGTTGTGAACGATCGCGTTGTCGAGGAGGTTGGCGATCAGCCGTTCGATCAGGCGTCGGTCACCGACGATGGGGGCGCGCTGGAGCTCGCTTTCGAGGCGCAAGCCGTGGCGGGCGATGTCCTCGCGGCGCTCGTCGAGGATCTTGCCGGTGAGCCCGTCGAGCAGCAGCGGTTCGCGGCGCTCGAGGCCGCGCTCGCTGCGTGCGAGGGCCAGGAGCGCGTCGATCGTGCGCTCCTGCTGCTCGCCGATGGCGAGCACCCGCTGGCAGGCGGCGCGCAGCGAAGCGGCGGTGGCGTCCGGGTCGGCGAGCGTGACCTCGATGATGGCGCGCTCCAACGTGAGCGGCGTGCGCAGCTCGTGTGAGGCGTTGGCGACGAACTGGCGCTGGGCCTCGAACGAGGACTCCAGACGGCCGAGCAGCTCGTCGAAGGTGTCCCCCAGCTCGCGCAGCTCGTCGTTGGGACCGTCGAGCGCGAGGCGCTCGTGCAGGGTCGAGGCGGACAGCTCGCGGGCCGCGGCGGTGATCACCTGCAGCGGGCGCAGCACGCGACCGGCGATCACCCACCCCAACGCCATCGACGCGACCACCATGATCGCCAGGGCGACGAGCGAGAAGATCAACAGGTGGTGCAGGTCGCTGTTGTTGACGGTGACCGCGAGCGCGCCGAGCTGATGGGCCTGTTCGCGGGCGCGCTGGACCGTGACGCCTTCGGGCGTCGCGTGAAGCGTGGCTCCGGGCGCCAGGTGGACGTGGACGCGCGGTTCCACGAGCCTGGCGGCGGCGCCCTGCGCGGTGGCGACGGTGCTGTGGGCGGAGGAGCGCACCGTGAGGAAGATGAGCGCGAGCAGCAGCGTTCCGGTGACCATGAAGACGCCGCCGTAGAGGACGGCGAGACGCAGGCGGATCGTGTAGCGGGGAAGGCGCAGCCGGCGCCTCATATTCGGTATCCGCCGCGGGGCACGGTCTCGATCAGCGGCGGCTCGCCGAGCTTTGCGCGCAGACGCTTGATGGTGACCTTGACGGTGGTCGTGAACGGGTCGGTGTTCTCGTCCCACACGTGCTCGAGCAGCTCCTCGGCGGAGACGACGCGGCCGTCGGCGCCGAGCAGGTACTCGAGCACCGCGAGCTCCTTGGGGCTGAGCGACAGGCGTTGCCCGTTGCGACTGGCGAGGCGATTGGCGGGATCCACGCGCAGGTCCCCGTGGACGAGCACGGGCGGGAGCTGGGTGCCCGAGCGGCGCGCGAGCGCGCGCACGCGGGCGACGAGCTCGGCGAAGGCGAACGGCTTGGGCAGGTAGTCGTCGGCGCCGAGGCTGAGGCCGTCGACCCTGTCTTCGATGGAGCCGGCGGCGGTGAGCATCAGGATGCGCCCGTCGCGGCCCTCGGCCACGAGCGAGCGGCAGATCTGATCGCCGTGCACGCCGGGGATGTCGCGGTCGAGCACGAGCACGTCGTAGTCGGTGAGCGCGAGGTGCGCGAGCGCGTCGTGACCGTCGAGCGCGACGTCGACGGCCATGCCCTCGCGGCGCAGGCCGGTGGCGACCGTGTCGGCCAGCTCGACGTGATCCTCGACCAGGAGTACTCGCATCCGACCACCAAGCGTGGCGCATCTGTGGTTACAGCGCGGTTACAGCGTCACTCACCGTGGTGTAACCGGCCGTTCCGTAGAACTGCCTCGCACGCACCATCAAGCCAGCGCGAGGAGACGACGAGATGAAAGCGATAAAGCCGATTGCAGGGCTCGCAGCGCTCGCGCTGCTCGTCGCTGGGTGCGGTGGCGGCACGAAAACACCGACCGTGGCGAACCTGGGGTCGAAGACTTCCTCGAGCGGCTCGTCGGCCAGCTCGGGCGGCTCATCGTCGAGCTCGGCCAGCTCGCAGAGCGGCTCGGCCTCGCCGGGCAGCCAGGCGGTGGCGTATTCGGCGTGCGTACGCGCGCACGGAGTGCCGAACTTCCCCGACCCGAAAATCAAAGTCAACGGCAACGAAGTGCAAGTGGCGATCGGCGTCAATCCGAGCATCTCGGGCAATCCCCACTTCAACTCGGCCCAGCAGGCCTGTAAACACCTGCTGCCCGAAGGCGGTCCGGGCCCGGAAGGCAACCACCAGGTCAGCCCCAGGGAACAGTCGCAGTACCTGAAGGCTGCGGCTTGTATCCGCTCGCACGGGATCCCCGACTTCCCCGATCCGACGTTCTCCGGCGGTGGCGTACACATCCCGAAGACGGCCGGCTTCAACCCGCATTCCCCACAGGCGCGCGCGGCCGAGGAAGCATGCCAATCGCTGATCCCGGGCGGCCTGCACGGTAATCACTAGTGAGCGCGAAGCGTCCGCGCCGGACCGCGCTGGCGGGCCTGGGGCTCGTGCTGATGGCGCTCGCCGTGGCGGTGGTCATGAGCGACCCATTTGCCGGCCCCGGCAAGCCGAGCGGGATCGCCGACAACGCGAGCGAGACGTCGCTCGTGACGGTTACCCGGCGGTTGCTGTCCGCGCAGACACAGGTGAACGCGACGCTCGGCTACGCGGGCGCGGCGAGCATCCGCGTACCGGCGGGGACGCCACCCTCCGAGGTGGCGCAGGCCGAAGCGGCGGTCACGAACGGCGAGCGCATGGTGCAGGGGGCGCGGGCTTCGCTGTCGGCGGACGGCGCGACGCTGGGGAACGCTCAGGCGACGGTGTCGGCGACGCGGGCGAAGGAGGCGGTCGACTGCGCGGGGGACAACGCCGCGGAAGCACCGCCCAGCTCCTCCCCACCGAGCGGCGAAGCGGCGTCCAACGGCCCGCCGTCGAGCGGCGCGAACGCCAACGCGAGCGTGTGCGCGGGCGACGTGCAGACGCTGACGAGCGACGAGCAGAGCGCGAGCGGCGCGGCGACGAAGGTGCAGGGCGAGGAAGCGTCGCTGTCCTCGGCACAGGCGGCGCTCACGAGCGTCGAGGCGTCGGCGGCGACGGCGCGTTCAGCGGCCGCGGACTATGGTCAGGGCTCGACGTTCACGATGCTGCCGGCGGTCGGCCAGGTGATCGGACTGGGGCAGAGCGTGTTCGCGCTCAGCGGCCAGCCAGCGGTGCTGCTGTTCGGCTCGGTGCTGCCGTCGCGGGCGTTCGTGGCGGGGATGTCACCGGGCAGGGACGTGGCGGCGCTGAACGCGAACCTGCAGGCCCTCGGCTACGACACAGGGCCGAGCGGCAAAACGTTCAGCGCGGCGACGCAAGCGGCGATCAGAGCATTTCAGTCGACCCGCGGCATTACGGTGACCGGCGAGCTGCCGCTCGGCTCGGTGGTGTTCGAGCCCGGACCGGTGCGGGTGACGAGCGTGACGCCTGAAGTGGGCGCGAGCGTGACGCCGGGACCGGTGCTGGGGATCACCTCGACGCGCCCACAGGTGACGATCGCGCTGAGCGCTGCGGAGCAGTCGAGCGTGCAAGTGGGAGATCGGGTGTCGATCGCGCTGCCGAACCAGCGGACGACGTCGGGGGTGATCAGCTCGGTGGGGACGGTCGCGAAAACGCCGGCGAACAAAGAAGCCGGCGGTGGGGGTGGCGGTGGCGAAAACGGTGAAGAAGGCGGGCCGACGATCGCAGTGGACGTGACGCCGAGCGAACCGCGGGCGATCGGTCACCTGGACGAGGCGCCGGTGGCGGTTTCGATCACGACGGCGAGCGTTCCGGGCGCGCTGGCCGTGCCGGTGGATGCGCTCCTGGCGCTCGCCGGCGGGGGCTATGCGCTGGAGGTGGTGCAGGATGGAGTGCATCACCTGGAGGCGGTCACGCCGGGGCTGTTCGACGACGCGGAAGGTCTCGTGCAGGTGAGCGGGGAGAGCGTGTCCGCGGGTCAGCGCGTGGTGGTGCCCTCGACATGAGCGCTGCGGACGTTCTGGAGCTGCGAGCGGTGAGCAAGGCGTATGGATCAGGGGCGGGTGGGACCCTAGTCAACGCGCTGCGGGACGTGAGCTTGCTCGTGGGCGAGGGTGAGCTGGTGGCGATCGTGGGTCCGTCGGGGTCGGGCAAGACGACGCTGTTGCACGTGATCGGCACGCTGGAGCGTCCGAGCTCGGGGGTTGTGTCGATCACGGGCGTGGACGTGGCGGAGCTATCGGACCGCGAGCTGGCGAGCCTGCGGGCGCGGAGCATCGGGTTCGTGTTTCAGCAGTTCTTCCTGGCGGAGCATTCGACGGCGCTCGAGAACGTGGCGGACGGGCTGCTGTACGCGGGGGCGGGCGCGAGCGAGCGGCGTGAGCGGGCGGGGCAGGCGCTGGCGCGGGTCGGTTTGGCCGATCGTGTGGGCTTTCGCCCCAGCAGGCTCTCCGGTGGCGAGCGCCAGCGGGTGGCGATCGCACGAGCGCTGGTGGGCCGCCCGGCGATCGTGCTCGCGGACGAGCCGACGGGCAACCTGGACAGCGCCGCGGGGGCGGCGATCGTGGAGCTGTTCGAGGAGCTGAACGCCGAGGGAGCGACAATCGTGGTGATCACCCATGATCGTGAGCTGGCGTCACGCCTGCCACGTCAGGTACAGATGCTCGACGGGGAGATCGTGGCGGACACGGGGGTGTCTAGTGTTTTTTATTAGTGGGATGGCGTGGCTGCGAACCGTCGCGGCGCGGGTGCGTGTCCCGCTGGTTGTGAGCGCCGGCGTGGGTTTGGCGGTTGCGACATTCGCCTGCGGAGCGCTCCCGGCTGAGGGTGAAACGGAGCCGCCGAACAGCACGGGCGCGGCGACTTGCCCGTCGGCGAATCCACCGAACGAGCTGGCGTTGACGGCCGGCACACCGCAGACCGCGACGCTCGGCAGCGCCTTTCAGACCGACCTGCAGGTGGCGCTCGCCAACAGCGACGGCTGCCCGGTGACCACGGCCGTGGCGGGAATCCCGGTCACCTTCAGCGCGCCATCCGCCGGCGCGAGCGGGCTCTTCTCGGCGAGCGGATCGAACGCGGTGACGGTCGGTAGCGATGCGTCGGGCATGGCGGCGGCGCCGACGTTCACCGCCGACAACGTCGCGGGTGGCTACACGGTCACGGCGAGCTCCGCCTATGGCTCGATCTCGTTCTCCCTGACGAACACCGAAGCCGGCGATACGAGCGCGTGCGGAGCCGCCACGTCGACGAGCAACGCGCCCACGAGCGTCGCGGACAGGCCGACCAGGCTCACCGTGGGAGTTGGCGCCACGCAGTCCACACCCACGGGAACGCGCTTCCCGATCCGCCTTGCCGTGACCGTCACCGACGCCGAGAGGAATCCTGTGCCTGGTGTGCTGGTGGCGTTCGTGGCGCCCAGCCGCGGCCCGAGCGGATACTTCACGGTCCGCTCGGGCGGCGCTCACACGCCGATGTCACACACGCCCAACTCGGGCAGGTCGCGTCCACGCCGGGTCCAGGTGAGGACCGACGCGTGCGGCATCGCGCTGGCGCCGGCCTTCACCGCAGATGATCGCGCCGGAGGCTACGTCGTGGTGGCGAGCGTGGAACGCGTGCAGGCGGCGTTCGCGCTGGTGAACGAAGGAGGGTGACGGTGCCCGCGAGCACCGCCAACCTCGCTCCCGGACGGCTGCGCCCCGCGGATGTGGCACGGGTGGCGAGCGTGGGCCTGCGCACGCGGCGACTGCGGGCGAGCCTGTCGGCGCTGGGGATCGCGATCGGCGTGGCGGCGATCGTGGCGGTGCTGGGCCTCTCCTCCTCGAGCCAGGCCGGTCTGCTCAGCCAGATCGACCGCCTGGGTACGAACCTGCTGACGGTGACGAACGGCCAGGGCCTCACGGGCAAGACCTCCGAGCTGCCGCTCGCCGCTCCGGCGATGATCGCGCGGATCGACCCCGTGACGAGCGTCGCCGAGACGGCGAAGGTGACGGCTAACGTGTTCCGCACACCGCTGATTCCGACGATCGACACGAACGCTCTGAGCGTGCAGGCGGCAAGCCTCGACCTGCCGGCGACGCTCGGGGTGAAGGTCGTGCAGGGGAGCTATCTGAACGCGGCCACCGCCACCGAGCCGGTGGCGGTGCTGGGCGCGGCGGCGGCGCAGCGCCTCGGCGTCGACCGCCTGTACCCGGGTGAGCGGATCTGGATGGACGATCAGTGGTTCTACCTCGTGGGCGTGCTCGGCCCAGCGGTGCTCATACCCGAAATCGAAGGCTCGGTGCTCGTGGGCTTCCCCGCGGCGGAGCGGTACCTCGCGTCAGACGGTCATCCCAACATGGTGTATGTGCGTGCACAGAACGAACAGGTGGCGGCGGTACGGTCGGTGCTCGCGCAGACGACCAACCCGGAAGCGCCCAACGAAGTGGATGTGAGCCAACCGTCAGACACGCTGGTGGCGCGCGCGGACGCCAAGAGCGCGCTGAACGGGCTGTTCCTCGGGCTGGGCGCGGTGGCGCTGCTGGTGGGCGCGGTCGGCGTGGCGAACATCATGGTCATCTCCGTGCTGGAACGCCGCTCGGAGATCGGCCTGCGCCGAGCGCTGGGAGCCACCAGAGGGCAGATCAGGACCCAGTTCCTCTCCGAGGCGATCCTGCTGGCGCTCGGTGGGGGCGCCGTGGGAGTCGGCCTCGGCGCACTGGCGACGGCCGCCTACGCGACCACCAAGGGCTGGGCGATCGTGATCCCCGCCTCCGCCTGGGCTGGCGGCTTCGCCGCCGCGATGCTGATCGGCGCCGTGGCCGGCCTGCTGCCGGCGATCCGCGCCGCACGGCTCGCGCCGGCCGAGGCGCTGAGGACGGTGTGAGGCCGGCGGCGGCGATTCTAGGCGTGCGGCTCGACGAGCGGCCCGACGGCTGCGATCACGGCCTCGAGCAGTTCCTGTCCATCGGGTATGGCGTCGGGCTCGATCAGCGATGCGAGCATGAGTCCGTCGACGAGTGCGAGGACGAGCAGCGATACGGCGTGCGTGTGCTCGTCGGAGAGCTGGCCTTCAAGCCCGAGGCCGCCTTTGACTGTCGCGGCGATGCGCTCGACCGCCAGGCGGCGATTTGCTGCGACGCGTTCGCGCAGGGACTCGGAGTGGATGGCCTTCACATGGGCCTCCATCAGAGAGCTCAGCAGCGGCCCGGCCTCCTCGAAGGAGTCAACGGTCGCGATCAGCGATTTCGCGAGCGCCTGCAGCGGCGGGGCGTCTCCGGCGAACGCCTGGCGCTCGACGTGCTCTGAGTAGCGGCGGATCGCCTTCAGCAGCGCCTGGTCCAAGAGTGCGTCCTTGGAGCCGAAGTGGTAGGGAATCGAGGCGAGGCTCGCACCGGAAGCGGCGGCGATGTCGCGCGTGGTCGTGTTGGCGACGCCGCGCGTCTGCACGCACTCGATGGCGCCCTCGAGGATCTGCTCGCGGTGGCTTGGTGGCATCTACCAGCCGTCCTTTCGACATGATCGTACGATCGTGTAGTACATTCTACCAGTACAGATGATCAGCAACTGGGCTTGGGGCGGGCGCTTCGAGTCAGGAGAGGCATCATGCAGAGAGCCGCTGAGGTTGTTGTCCCGCGTTCCGAACTGGGGCTCGAACGCAGTGGAACGGGGCCCACGCGCCGAGCCGCGCCAGGGCAAGCTCACCGAACTGTGCCCTCTCGTCATATGCGTACACAAGGTAGGCAAGTGAACAGGAGGCCGTAAATGCGCCGCACCCGATCGGTTCAGCTCGCACTCACGGGCGCCCTCGCGCTTTTGAGCACACTCGTACTTGCCGGCTCGCTGGCCGGTCCTGCGACGGCGGCCAACCTGTTCACGCTCGATCCATCCGCGGAATCGATGGGCCCGGTTGCGGTCGACGCGAGTGGCAACGGCTACGTGGCGTGGCTGCACAAGGGGACCCCCGACACCGTGATGTTCTGCAAGCTCCCGCCGGACGCGCACAGCTGCCCGGCGCCGATCACGCTTTCGATCGGGGGCGCGTCGCCCAACACGCCGTTCCCGGTGCTCGGGCCAGGAGGCGATGTGTACGTGGTCGCGCCGAGCTACGACACCGACGAGATGATCATGTGGCAGTCGGGCAACGGCGGCGCGAGCTTTGGCGCCCCATGGATCGCGGGAGCGCCCCCCGGCGGCGAATACGAGTACGTGTGCCAGGTCGAGACGGACCTCGACGACGTGCTGGCGTTCAACGCCTACGGCGGCCAGTACGATCCCAGCCAGGGCTTGACGACGCTCGGCGGCAGCGCGTCCAACATCGAGTTCGAGATGAGCTCCGCCAATCCGGACATCAACTGGACGTTCGCGTTCTACGGCCAGGGCTGCGTCGAGCCATACCCGGAAAAACCGAAACAGGTGATCCCCGAGCAGCACTTCTCGTTCGGCGGGGGCGGCGGTGAGGAGTCGAGCCTCGGCTGGGTCAGCGGCCCCGCCGGGGAATGCGGGCTGTCCTACCCCGGCGACGAGGTCGAGGCCTACGAAGACGACGACAGCCACCCGGCGAGCGTGCGCTTCTACCACTACAGCTCCCCCTCCGGTCCGTGCGCTGTGACCGAAAAAGACATGGGGCCAAGCAGCGCGGCCAACTGGAGCGGCCCGACGGTGATCACGCAGGGTGCGTTCACCCGGCTGGCCGGGGGCGCCGCCGGGCTGTTCCTGCTCTCCGGCGACGCGGTCAGCCCGCCCGCCACCGAGCCGACGGCCGTGGACGTGCGTCACTACGACCTCGCCACCCACAGCTTCGCCGCGCCGCAGCAGCTCGCCGTGGTGACGAAGCTCGACTACGAAACGGGCGGACCGGCGGGCGGCATCGGCGAGAGCTTCACGACCGGCGAGGTGGCAACGGTGTGGCCGGACGTCGCCGGCGAAACCCACCAGCTGAGCCTGTACATCTCCACCGACGGCGGCACACACTTCTCCAGCGCCCAGGACATCGCGCGCATCGGCTCCGGCTACGAGGACTGGGACAACGCGCGCGTGGCGCTCGCGCCCAACGGCGAAGGCTTCGTCACGTGGGAGGACGCGGGTGGCCTGCACGTCGCGAACCTCGAACCGGATCCCTCGCCGTTCGCACGTCTGGTCGTACACCACCCCTCGAAGCTCGAGCTGGAAGTCACGTGCGAGTCGCCGAAGGGCACGTGCATCGCGGGCGCGATCGTGAGGGTCAAGGGCACGATCGTCGCGGTGGGTCACGGTAGCGTGCCGTCGGGCACGACTACGCTGCTGCCGGTGCGGGTGAACGCGACCGGCAGGACGCTGCTGCAGGCGGCCCACGGACACCTGCACGCAACGCTCCACCTGACGATCACCGATCCGGGCGCGAGCACCGAGCGGCTGACGACGCCCACGGTGATCGTCCGCTGAGGACACGCACCTCTACAGCTCGCCGATCGGCCAGGTGTGATCCGCGGCTGTCGGCGCGACGGTAGTGTTGGGAGAATGCGACGCGTCGCGTGTGATGGTCTTGGTCTCCGGGCACTGCCAGCGCACCAGACACGATGAACGGGTTGAAGGCGCGAGCGCGAATGGCGCGCCCGGCGAATCATCCGTCTGCAGCGCTCGCCCATGACATTCTCCGTCCACGGCGTCTGCTGCTCGGGACGATTGCCCTCGTGGTGCTCGCACTGGCCCCCACGGCGGCCAGTGCGGAACTTGTGACCCTCGGGGCGACGAACCGGACCCAGACGACCATCGGTCCCGCGTTCGCCGGGTCTGAGGTGGTGTGGGGTGAGCGGAGCGTTCCGCACACCTCACACACCCACTTCTCGATCCTCGCGGCTGTCCCGGGGTCGCACGGCTCGACGCTGTTCTCGGCGCAGCCTTCATCGTCGGCTGAAGAAGAAATCACCCCACTCGGTCTCGTCGCCTCAGCGACACGGATCGCATTTGCATACCAGGTCGAAGCACCCGAATGTGGCCTCATGTCAGGAGCATGCGGTCTACCAGATCTACCAGAAGTGCTATCCGTCGCGGCATTTGATGGTCTGCTCGGTGGACCGTTTCGTCCGCTCGGCGGACGCTCACTCAAGAATGGCGCCATCGGACTTTCGGGCGAAGAAGTGGTGCTCGCCGAGCCGATGAAGAACGGTGGCGGCGGCGAGCGCGCGTACGTCGAGGACCTCGCGACCGGGGCGCCCGCGCGGGATGTCGGGCCGGTTGGCGCCTCCGGCCTGTCTGTCGCTGGCCCCTATATCGCGAGCTCGTCGATTGAGCTGACGGCCGATCCTTCGGTCACCGAAGACTTGATCACCGTGATGACTCTCGCTGGGACGCCCGTGTACCAGGTGCTCGTGCCGCGGCCCGGCGCATGCATGGCTGACTCAAACGGCGTCGGGAGGGATCTGAAAGGAGAACCCGCAGCAGACTGCGGCTACGCGCTGGATGCGGACGGGACACTGGCGATCACGACTGACGGACCCAGGGACCTCTACTGGGCTTCCCCGGCGCATCCGCAGCTACATCCGATCGCGGTCACGCTCGCCAGTCCTCTGGTTGCGATCGCCGACGACGAAATCGTGTACGTCACACCTGCGGGGGCCGGCGGCGCGCAGCTGGCGCTCACCGATCTGTCCGGGAACACGCGGCCGATCAGCTTCCCGACTGCCGGTGGCGCGGAAGGTATCTCCGGGATCGCGTTCGATGGCACGAACGTCGCGTGGACGGACGGCTGCATCTACGCTGGCAGTGTCCCTGCCAGCGTGCCGGGCGCTCCACCGGCCCCTGCCTGCGAGGCGGTGACCGCTCGATCAGCGAGGATAAAAGTCGCTGACAACGGTCGGGTGAGGATCAGCTTGAGCTGTGAATACTCGCCGTGCAGCGGCACGCTGAGGCTGACGACGCCGGTCAAGAAGGTGACCGGGAGCGGGACGCACAAGAAGGTCAAGTCAACGACCGTGACCATCGGCTCCGCGGAGTTCACAAGCCTCCCGGTCGGCAACAGGGACAGTGTCTCAGTGACGCTAAATGCCAGTGGGCTGAGGCTGCTCGAGCGAAGCAGCCACGACCTGAACGCCATGGCGACGGCCACGGTCCCGGCCGGCTCGACACCGCAGACCACGAAAGCAACGGTGTCACTGGAAGCGAGATCACCGCTTCGCTCTCGCTAGAGCACAATCGCTATACCACTTCGCAAGTTGCTCCTGTGTCAAGCGAGGAGGGCATCCGGCGGCGATCCGGGCAAACGCGCGGCTATGGCCTATGTCCAGAACTCCCTCGTCGAAGCCATGGTGTGCATCCCGCGATCGAGTAGGCTCGTCCGACATGCCTACCGTGCTCGCCACCTACACCTTCGCGGACTCGCTGCTAACGGTCCTCGAGTTCGCGATCCTGTTCGTGTGGATCTGGGTCGCGGTCGGCGTTGTGTTCGACATCTTCCGCAGCCGCGATCTGTCCAACTGGAGCAAGGCGCTCTGGATGCTGTTCATCATCATCGTCCCGTACATCGGCGTGCTTGCCTACCTAATCGTTCGGGGTCACACGATGCACGAACATCGCGAGCAAGACCGGGCTCAGGCTCAAGCCTTCCAGCGCTTCGAGGCGAGCGGCGGCGGATCGCGCAGTCCTGCAGACGAGCTCGCCAAGCTTGCCGAGTTGCACGACCGAGGCAAGCTGAGCGACGAGGAGTTCGAGCAGGCGAAGGCTAGGCTGCTCGCCTAAGGGTCCTCCGGCCCACGGGCGCCGGTCAGAAGGCGCCCACGGAAATGGGCGATACTGGTTGGGAGGGGGTGCGAAACTTGGCTTGGTAGAGCGAGATTGCGACATGACTTGCGACAGTCGGCGTACGCGGCAAGCAACTGTCGGCCCACCATAGACCACCTCTGTAGTCGCTGCGATGCTGCTATAGTGCCTGCATGGCAGTAGCGATTACAGTCCGAGACGTGCCGGACAATGTTCGGGACGAGCTTGCAGCACGTGCGGCTAGAGCCCATCAGTCTCTCCAGGAGTATCTACGCACCATGCTGATCGACTCTGCAGCGCGCCCGCCCGTGGGCGACGTGATCGCGCGCGCTCGCGCCCGCGTCGAGGTGACTGGCTCCACCGCGAGCGCGGCGTCGATCCTTGCCGCACGCGACACCGACCGCCGGTGAACTCAAGCTTCGTCTGCGACTCATCCGCCGTTGCCGCGCTGCTGATCGACAGCGGACCCGACGGTCAGTGGGTCACGCACACCATCGACTCGGGCACCATCACGGCACCGACTCTCGTCACTTACGAGACAGCCGACGTCATCCGCAGGCTCGAGCTCTCCGGCCAGATAAGCCCCGACCAAGCAGTCCAGGCCCACGCGGACCTTCTCGACCTCACAATCGAACTATGGCCCTACGAGATCTTGGCTGCGCGCGCCTGGGAGCTCCGACACAACCTCTCCATCTACGACGCCACTTACGTTGCACTCGCAGAGACGACCGACCTAACACTAATCACACTCGACAAACGCCTTGCGAAAGCCCCCGGGGCCAAGTGCCTGATCGCAGCACCGTAGACCTACGGTTCTGCAAAGCCGACTCCTGCAAGCCAGGCTTTGGTCACCTTGGACAGGGCCAACGCCTACGGTCCGTAGACGGGCAAACCCTGACCTGACCCCCACTCTTGCGGTTTCGCGCGCCACATCGGCCTCCCGTGACGCACGAGGGCTTATACGAGGCTAGACACTTTGACCTCCGCTCTCGCGCCCCCCAGCAAGCAAAAACCCGGTACTGTTCAGCCGGCCCAAAACAGCACAGGAGCTTGACTGCAATGACGGCGTACCGGCTTCGCAGAGTCACCCTGCACGGCAATCGCTACGCCTATCGCCAGGCCGGAGCCGGCCCGGTGGTGGTGCTGATTCACGGCATCGCGTCGGACTCGACGACCTGGGCGCAGGTCATGCCCGGCCTGGCCGAGCACTTCACGGTCATCGCACCCGACCTGCTCGGCCATGGCGGCTCCGCCAAGCCGACGGGTGACTATTCACTGGGGGCCCACGCGAGCCTCGTGCGCGACATCCTGCAGGAGCTCGGACATGACCGGGCTACTTTCGTCGGACACTCGCTCGGGGGCGGCGTTGCGATGCAGATGGCCTACCAGTTCCCCGAGCGCTGCGAACGGCTGATCCTCGTGGACAGTGGCGGCCTGGGCCGCGAGGTCAGCCTGCTGCTCCGCGCGGCCACGCTTCCCGGTGCCGAGTACGTCCTGCCGATCCTCACCAACGGGCGGCTGCTCGATGCCGGGCGGTGGGTGGGAAGAGTGATGGGAGCGGTGGGCCTGCCGCCCGGCACGGATCTGCGCGAAAGCGCCCGCGGCCACGCCACGCTCGCCGACAGGTTCACCCGTGAAGCGTTCCTGCGCACGGTGCGCTCGGTCGTCGAGCCCAGCGGCCAGCGGGTCGACGCCACTGATCGCCTGTACCTGGCCGAACGAGCGCCGATGCTCTTCGTCTGGGGCCAGCACGACACGCTGATCCCCGTCTCCCACGCCCACAGCGCGCACGCCCAGGTCCCTACCAGTCGTTTGGAGGTCTTTGAGGACTCGGGTCACTTCCCCCAGCTGGACGAGCCCGAGCGCTTCGTCGAGGTGCTCGGAGAGTTCATCGCCACCACCGAGCCCAAAGCGCTCGAGGCGGATCGCTCGACCCGTCGGCGCCTGGCGAGACTCTCGTGAGAGCGAGAAACGCAAAGGCGACGCTCCGCTGAGCGCCGCATCCCTCCTGCCGCTCGGCCCGGGCTCGGCGCGCCGCGCGTTTGGAGGGGTCCGCATCCACGCCTACAATCCTCCAGATGCTGTCCGTCGCCGAAGCCGCCGAGAAGATCGGGAGGAACCCCGAGACGGTCCGCCGCTGGATCAGGTCCGGGCGTTTGCCGGCGCGCCGTGTCGGAAGGCATCACGAGATCGAGGCGGGCGACCTTCGCCAAATCGAAGACGAGCTATTCCCAATGGCAGAGCTGCCCGACGAGTGGAAGGTCGGCGATGACGGCTCGCCGGCACCGAACTGGATAGCCGCACTGCATCGCTCCCGCAGCGGCCACTGACCCCAGATGCTCGTAGTCGACGCGTCGGTGGCTGTGGCCGCCTGCCACACGCCTGTGGGCTTCGCGCGGCTTCGCGGAAATGAACTGGTCGCACCTCAGCTCATGCTCATCGAGGCAAGCTCGGTACTACACGAGATGGCCTGGCGCAAAGAGATCTCCGCGCAGCGCGCCAAGACAATGCTCGACCGTCTTCTCAATGCGCCTGTTCAGATCCAAACGCCCGACGGTTTGGTCGAGGCAGCGTGGCGCGTCGCCGATGAACTCGGCTGGGCCAAGACCTACGACGCGCAGTACGTGGCGCTCGCGCAAATACTCACATGCAAGCTCGTGAGCGTAGACGAGCGGCTACTCCGCGGAGTCGCCCGACTCAACATCGCTGTGCGCCCACGCGATCTCTAACAACGGCCCGCCGTTTGTCTCGCTTGACCCACCTCGGACAACTGTCATGGGCGATACTGGGCTCGAACTCGCCTCTGGCGGTCAGGAAAGGTCAGATTGCCCAGTTTTATTGGGCTTCGGTGCTCTCAGATCAGCTCAGGTTCGCTCAAATTGCTACCAAAATTGCTACCAAGTCCGCGCCGTTCGCGGCGCTGGTAAGGATCGCTCGCACGCCTCCTGTTCGTCCTCAAGCAGCGACGCCATCAACGCCGACGGCGGCTACCTCTCGTCAAGGGAAAGCAAGCGCCGCGGCCCTGCAATTGGGCGAATCTCAGGACGGCTACGTTGCGGTCGGCGGGTCTTGATTCTGGTTTGGTGTTACTCGGCCGGCGCGCACAGCGTCAAGTCGCGGCGGGCCTCGGTACGAACTGCTGGATCGCCTCGTATGCGTGGGCTTGGATCTCAGGGTCGCGGAAGTCGGGAACGATCTCGGCCTGGTCGATGACCGGTCCGGTGATCGTCTTGGCGGCGCTTGCGTAGAAGACGCCGCTCTGCAGTGACTCGTCCGTGAGGGCTTTGACGAATCGCTCGGCCCCGACGTCCAGCTTGTGCCCGATGCGAAGGGCAGGCAGGACGTATGGGAGCACGATCCGGCTGGCGATGATCCGCACGGGCGCGGGCTGGTCGCGCAGCACGTCGGTTCCCGCGGTGTTTCCCGGCGACATCGTGATGAACCTGAGCTCGGGGTGCATGCGGGCCATCGCGCTCATCCACAGCGCGCCGAGGTACTTGATCTGGCTGTAAGAGAGCATCATGTCGAACTTGCCGCCCTCGAAGAACGAGCCGTCGATCACCGACGCGAACTCCTGTGAGCTGTGATCGGTGAACCTTGGTCGAGCGATCCGCAGCTTGGGGATTCCGCGCGCCCCCTCGCTGCCTGCGAGGACCGCGACGTCCGTGAGCAGCCCGGCTGCCAGCAGATTCTCGAGCAGAGCCACGTGACCGAGCAGGTTCTGGGCGAATAGCTCAGTCACCCCGTCTTGTGTCAACGATGCTGGCGTGCGGCCGCCGATGCCGCCGGCGATCATTGCGAGCGCGTTCAAGGGAGCGGCGATCGCGGCCACCGCAGCACGTACCGACGCAAGGTCTTCCAGGTCGATGATCACTACCTCGAAGATCTTGCGCCCGCTGACCTTCTCCAGGTCCTCCTTTGCGCGCTCCGCCTTCTCCGGATTGCGGCAGCCGAGGTAGATCCGCTCGAAATCATCGTGCAGCGCCAGCTGCCTCGCCGTCTCCTTACCGAGGCCGGTATTGGCGCCCGTGATGAGGATTGTCTTTCCTGCGGTGGTTTGCATTTGAGTCATCTCCTGCCCTCTCAGACCGCAGTGCGGCCGCCGTCGACGTGGATAATCGCGCCGTTGATGTAGCCGGCCGCGGGGGTCGCGAGGAATGTGATGACGTCGGATAGCTCGTGCACTTCAGCGACGCGGCGGAGCGGAATCGTCTTGGCAAACTCCTTGGCCATCTCCAACCTCGGCTCCACCGCCGGGGTCAACGTCGGACCGGGCGCGACCGCGTTGACGCGCACGTTCTGCGGCCCGAATTCGGCAGCCCAAGCCTTGGTGAGCAGCTCGATCGCCGCACGCGAGGCGCCGTAGGCACCCAAGCCCGGCTGGCCGTAGCTCGCGACCATCGTGGAGACGTTGATGATCGATCCGCCGCCGCGGGCAGCGATCTTCGGGGCGAGCGCGGCGACGAGGAAGAACGGCACCTTGACGTTGATCTGGAACATACCGTCGAACGCCGCCTCGTCGGTGTCAACCGTCGGGCCCATGGCCGCAACGCCTGCACAGTTGACCAGAACATCGATCTCCCCTGCCGCGTCGGCAACGCGCCCCACCTCGGACATCTCAGAGAAATCAGCGGCGATGAACTGCGCATCGTGTCCACCCGCCCGGATCTCCTCCACGGTGCTCGCGCCGCGGGTCTCATCGCGGCCGGTGATGATCACCGACGCGCCCTTCTCGACCATCGCCAGTGCGGCGGCGATACCCATCCCTGATGTGCCGCCGGTGATAAGGGCCGTCTTGCCTTGAAGTGCCATATCGTCTCGTGCTCCCTTCGAGTGGTTTGCTCAGCAATGGAATACGCATTCCACTCTAACACAGAATGGATAGTACGATCCATTCTGTTGGTAGAATCTGCGATATGAACACGACTAGCCCCTCCTCTCGCCCGTTGACGCGCAAGGGCGAGAAGACCCGTCAGCGCATCGTCGACGCGGCGGCCGGCTTGATCTTCCGGCAAGGCGTCGCCCACACGACGATCGAGGACGTACGCGCGGCCGCGGACGTCTCAAGCTCGCAGCTCTACCACTACTTCGACGACAAGCCGGCCCTGGTCCGCGCCGTGGTCGACCACCAGTCCGAGACAATGGTCGGCGGGCAGGAGATGTTCGATTTCAGCACCCTGGAGGGCCTCCGAGCCTGGCGCGACTTCGTGATCGCGGCCCAGCGCGAGCACCACTGCATCGGCGGCTGCCCAATCGGCTCTCTCGGAGGCCAGCTAGCCGAGACCGATCCCGACGCGAGAGGCCACGTCGCCGAGGGCTTCAAACGCTGGGAAGCCACGATCCAGAGCGGTCTACGAGAGATGCACGCACGAGGCGTGCTCCCGCCTGACACCGACCCCGACACCCTCGCCCTCGCACTGCTAGCCGCCCTGCAAGGCGGCCTGCTCCTAACTCAGGTTAAACGCGACACCAAGCCGCTAGAGGCCGCGCTTGACGCAATGATCGAACTGGTCACCCGACTCAGCGGCGACAGCTAGCACGAAGATAACGTCGGACCGCCGTGGCGTCTCACCGAGCGAGCAATCGAGGGCGCGACGACTCCACGCGCACGCGGCTGCGAACGCTGTCGTGTGCGTGCGCGCCGAGGGTCAGACGTGCGCGAGGGCGCGCATCTGGCGCACCGGGTGACGCCCCAAACGACTCAACGTCGCATAGGACGAGGCGTGCCCATGCGTTCGAGGCGCGACGCTCACGGGCACACGACCCCTGAGCCGGTCGATCACGCCGCGGCGCAGCGGTACCAGCAGCAGCTCCGTGTCCTCGCCCACAAGGACAGTCGCCTGCCCTTCGATCAGGTTGCGCCACAGAACATCGTCGGTCCACTCCTCATCGCTGGGGACGAACGCGACATCCGCCGGGTAGCCGAGATCGTCGTCGCTTCGCGACGCAGCCATGAACAGCTCATCGGTCTTATTGGTGATCTCGCTCATTGCCGGTGCTCCCAACCGTGAACGATATCGCGCCACTCGCGCAGCAGCTTGAGTTCGGCGGCGTGCATCGCGTCGTTCACCGAGCCATACGTGACGACCGGAGACTGCTTCTCCAAGCCGACGTACGCGTGCTCGTGGTGCTCGCTCGGGCCGTGCGCGTTGTCGAATGTGCGCACGGTGCGCCAGCGACCATCCCGCGAGACGAGGAGCACGATCGCGTACTCGACGGGGTGCTCACTCGACCGCTCTACCACGAGCTGCACATCGGAAGCCAAGAAGCGGCGTCGAGTCCGATCCTTAGGCATCTTCGAGCGCCGTCACGTCGTCTGCGAGGCGAGCGGTCGGCTGCTGCCACCCGACCCAAAAGCCGCCTCTACAAACGCCGACTCGTGCGCGCTCGGCGAGTAATCCGCGTAGCGCTGGGTTGTCTCAATGTCCCGATGCCCCATCCACTCCTGCAAGGTCCGCATGGGAACGCCGGTACCCGCCATCGCCGTGCCGAACGTGTGGCGTAGATCGTGGAAGCGGTGCGACTGCTCGAGCTGCGCGGCCTTGAGCGCCCGGCGGAAGCGCCGCAGGATCGCCGCCTTGTCGAGCGGCCCGGCCGTGTGGGGATCGGCGAACACGAGCGCATCGCCACCGCTCTCCCCCGCTGCGCGGCTGAGCCGGTCAAGCTCTCCCGCAACCTCGTCTGCCATCGGAACACTGCGCGTCGAGCGACGGGACTTCGGAGTGCCGAACTCGCCCAGCACGTAGTTCTGGCGGACCCTGATCCGGCCGGCGGTCCAGTCCACGTCGCGCCATCGAAGCGCCACCAGCTCGCCCTGCCGCAGGCCGGTCATCGCGGCCGTGAGATACATCGCACGGTCGATCTCGCGGTAAGGCCCATCGACAGCGGCGTCAGCCAGCGCACGCACCTCAAGCGGCTCAAGGAACCTGATCTCGGCGCTCTCGGGCTTGCCGGGCAGCTCAATATGCCGAGCGACGTTCACGGGCAGCCACCCCTTGCGCTCGGCGAACCCGAGCAGCGCCGAGAGGTACCCCATGTAATTGCGGACCGACTTTGCGCCGACAGGACGCCCATAGCGACGGTCCCCCTTCGCCTTCGGTCCGGGCCTCTCGCCCTTCTCCATCATCGTCATCAAATCCTGAACGTCCTGGGCCGTTATCCGGCGTAGATCGCGCTCCGCAAAGAACGGCTCAAGCCAAACGCGCAGGATCGACTCCACAGCCGTCGTCGTCGCCTTCTTGCGACTCTGACGCTCCAGGTTCGCGAGGTAACGGCGCCCCAGCTCGGCCATCGTCAGCGCGTCGCCAGTCGTCACCTGGGCGGGCTTCGTCTCCGCGATGAGCCGGCGCAGCTCTGCCTCGGCCTGACTGCGTGTCAGGCCATCCCGCGAGCCCTCGACGCGCATCTGGCCGACACGACGCTTGACCTGTCGTCCGCCATCTGCGCGCCAGTGCCCGTACCACACGTCCCCACGCGCGTAGAGCGAGCCAGCGCCGTAGGGGCGTCGGGCGGTCGTCCTCGCTGTCGCCATCACTCATCGTCTCCTTGATCGCGCGCCACCATCGGCCGCCCAAGGTAACGGGCGCTGCGGCTGCTTCAACGCGATAGTCGTCTCGTTAGTCAGGGACGCCTCCCGTGCTCTGCCTGTCGATCGACAAGTATCGAGCGCGCCGTACGCGAGGCTGCACCTCGTGTACGCCACGGCCCCCGCATCCGCGCTCGCCACCATTCCTCCAGATCGTCCGCGCTGAACCGCACATAGCGACCGAGCCGCACATGCGGAATCCGGTTCGCTCGTGCCTCAGCGAGTACCCACGACGCGGGTACCGACAGCAGCCGCCCAGCCTCCGTCGCATCAAGAAGCGGCGAGATAGGCGCGGCTGCTGGCGCGGGCGCGTCCTGTGGTGGCTTCGTGGCGGCCATCATGGTTAATGACCCCAACTCGCTGAAAGCGGCCAGCGAATTTCTGTCCACCAACCACAGGACCGTGCAGGCGGCCGATCAAATCGGCGCGTCCGGTCCCTCAGAATCCGCGTCCGACCAGAGCCGAATGTTGCGTCGTCCAGCGCGACGGGCTTCGCGTTGCTGACGCTCGCGCGGGTTGAGCGTCAGATCGGCCGGACTGACGTGGTCGTCGATGTCCGCCCGATCGTCGTCGGGCTCCATCCACTCGTGCAGGCAATAGGTCGCCGACCCGAGTCGCCTCGCAGCGCGTTGGAGCCGCTCCGCCAGCTCGAACCACGCGTCGGAGCCCGGCGTGTCACTGAGTAGCGCGCTCGCCTCGCCGACCACGTCACGCATCGAGGCGCGGAACCGCTCGATCTCCTGCGCAGCGAGTGTGCGAGCGTTGCGCCACTGACAGTGCTGAGGGGACTCCGGGAGGTCCACCCGTCCGGCGCCCTGCAGCCGTCGCCGACCGCTTGGGGCGAGCGCCCAAATGTCCACACCGTGCGCTCGCCGCTGCTCGATCGCGCCGTCTCGCCCAAGCGCTTGAAGCTGGGCGCGCACTCGCCGGGAGCGCCGTGGGATGCCCAGGTGTTCGAAGATCAGCCACACGGGTACGCCCGGCCGGCCTCGGTGGCGTTCCGCGCGATCGATTGCGGCCAGCACGGTCACGTCGGGGATCTCGGTAGTGCTCATCGGTTCCTCCTTGTCGTCGGAGGCTCCGGGAGGGCTGCTCGGGGCGAAGAAGGCACCCCTCGCGCCGCTAGTAGGGTGCCTGTGCGCCGGGAGTTCAGGCTCTCGGTGCCACGCCCCCGGCAGCTCCAACTGCGCGGGGGCACTTTGATGTGTGCGATGACACTAGCACGAGAACCAGACCATAAATACCCTGGCGCCTAGCAGGGCGCCTCGTGAGTGTTCCCGCCATGCCTCAACGCTCAGAACTAACCGCCGAACAGGATCAGCTCATTCTCGGGCAGGCCCTCCGCGCGCTACGCAAGCGGGCCGGGATGACCCAGGAACAGGTCGCCGAGCGGTTGGGGGTAGATCCCACCTTCGTCGGCCGTCTCGAGCGCGGCCAACGCGGCGCACACTGGCGCACCATTCGCCGCATCCTCGTCGCCGTCGACGCGAGCGCCAGCGACTTCGCCGGCGAGATCGACGCCGCCGAGAACTCACGCCGTCGCGGCTAGAGCCAGGCCCGACCTCCACACGCGGCCCCAGCCGCTCCAACTGCCCGTACAGACGATATGCACGGGTGTGCGCCTGGTGTGCGAGCGCTGTGTAATTCGTTGGCCGTTTTGGCCCGCTCAGGGTCATCACTTATGTGATGACTGCATCGAGCATCCCTGCGGCTGGAGGTGGCGGCTACGCGCGCTACTTGGAGAGCAAGACGGTCGCGCCAGAGCGAGGCGACTACTACCTGACCCCGGACGGGGAGATGACGCAGGCCCCTGGCCGTTGGCTCACGGACCCCGAGACGCTGGCTCGGCTGGGGGTGCGGGCCGGCGAGCCGGTCGAGGGTGCCGACTTCATCGCGCTGATGGATGGTCGCCACCCAGGTACGGGCAGGTGGCTGCGACCGGAGGGCGCGGGTGGCGGCAGAGGTGGCGGGATCGATGTGACGTTCAGCGCCCCGAAGTCCGTCTCGACGGTTTGGGCGCTCGGTGATCCGTGGCAGCGCGAGCAGATCGAGGCCGCGCACGCCAGAGCCGTCGAGAACACCGTGCGGTATCTGCGCGACCAAGTGCCGGTCGTGCGCCGCCGCTATGACGGCCAGGTCGTGGAGGAGCACGCCAAGGACGTGATCGCTGCCGAGTACCTGCACACCACCGCGCGAGGGGTCAGCGGGGCGCGGGCGCCCGACCCCCAGCTGCACAGTCACGTTGTCATAAGTGGCGCGGTCAGGGAGGACGAGCGGATCGTCGCGGTCGCTTCTCGGCCGATCTTTCGGTCAGCTCGCGAGCTGGGCGCGTTCTACCGCTCCGCGCTCGCTGAGGAGCTGGCCGGCGAGGGCTACGAGATCGAGCGAGGCACCGGCAAGGACGGCCGCTACTTCGAGATCGCTGGCGTGCCACGAACACTGATCGAGGAGTTCTCTGGCCGCTCGCGTGAGGTCGCCAGGGCGGCCGAGCGCTTTCGTGCCCGCTACGGCCGTGCGCCGGAACGCGGAGAGCTACGCAGCCTCGCGCTCGAGAACCGCCGGGCGAAGGAGCTGACCACACGCGCGGACCTGCAACGTGTGTGGAGCGAGACGGGTCGTCGCCACGACTTCGGCCCCGACGAGGCCGTGCGCCTGATCGGGGCACCCGAGCGGCCCAAGGTTGAGCGGCCGATCGAGGACCGCATCGAGGCGCGGCTGACAGAGCAGCACGCCGTGTTTCACGCACGCGACCTGCACGCCGTCGCGCTGGAGCAGACTGCGGGAGAGATGGCACCCGAGCAGGCGCTCACCGTGGCGAGGGAGATGATCCGCGACCGGCGAGTCCTCACGCTGGAGGGCGGCCGAATGACCACGCTAGCCGTGCGCGCCCAAGAGCAGGCGATCGAACGACGCGCTGAGCTGCTCGCCCAGTCAGCCGGCCGAGACATCGGCGAGCTAACACGCGCCCACGCAACACGCGAAGTCGCAGAGCGCATCGGCGCACCCTTCAGCGCCGAGCAAAGAGCCGCCCTGGAGGTGCTCACCGGACCGGAGCGCCTTACAGTCCTCGTCGGCCCTGCCGGGACCGGGAAGGGCGTCGTGATCGACGCCGCTGCTCGCGCCGAGCAGCACGCCGGCCATCGTACGATCGCCATAGCCGTGTCCGGGTCTACGGCCGAGCGCCTCGGCGCTGACAGCCCAGCCCTCATCGGACATACGCTCACCCTCGACGCGCTCGTCGCCCGTGCAAACACGGGGATAGTCGAGATCGGTCGGGACACAGTGATCGTCTTGGACGAGGCGGGGATGATCGATCACGCTCGCCTCGACGCCCTCACCGAGCTTGTCGAGCGCTCAGGAGCGAAGCTGATCGCGGTCGGTGACGGCAAGCAGCTCCCATCGATCGGCCCTGGCGGGATGTTCGACAGGCTCACCGGCCATGCGCCGACCGCCGAACTCGCGGACATCCACCGCACCAGAGACGCGGGCGAGCAGCAAGCCTGGAGAGCGCTACGAGCCGGCGAACCCGAGCGCGCGATGGCGCACTACCACTCCCTTGGACGGCTGCACCTCGCGGACACCCGCGACCAAGCAGCCGAGAACGCCGTCCAAGCATGGGGGCAGCTCACCAGCGAACACAACGGCATCCGTTCGGTGGCGCTGATCGCGGACGCCTCAAACCAGGAGATCGATCGCCTCAACGCCCGCGCGCAGCACCTACGAGCCGAACGCGGCGAACTCGGCCACCAAGAGATCGTCCTCCCCACCGTCCACTACGGCCTGCGTGACGGCGACCTCATCGCGTTCAACGCCCAGCACCGGCCGCACGGACAACCCAGGATCGAGAACGGCACACGCGGCCAAGTCACCCACGTCCACGAACACGGCGTGACGGTCACGCTCGACGGATCAGGGCGACGAGTTCAGCTCGCCAGCGAGCACCTCGACGCGCTACGGCTGGCCTACGCCCAACACGTCTATCGCCAGCAGGGCGCGACCGTCGAGCGCTCCATCGTCCTCACCGGCGGCTGGCAAGCCAGCAAAGAGACGGCCTACGTCGAGGCCACGCGCGCCCGCCACGGCACCGACTGGTACATCGCCCGCGACCAGCTCGGCAACGACGGACAAGACCCCGACCGAATCAAACGACTCGCCCAGAACATGAGCCACAGCCGCAGACAGACACCATCACTCGACTACCGAGAGGCCACCGACCTCGGCTGGCAACCCAGCCGAGACCCACTACGACTGCGACACATACTGCGGCCCGCCCACTGGCTCACCCGACAGTCCGCCCGCGACGCGCCCGACCACAGCGTTGGACGCGGACGCTGACTAGTGCAGCGTTCCGCTCGTCCATGGCAGCTATACGCGACCGCTCGAAGCAGACGCTTGCTTTCTGTGCAGTGAGACGTCCTTCCTCGGTTCAGGATGGCTGATAGGCGGCAGCGCACCGCGTGGCGTTGGTGCGGATAGAATCCGACGGTGCGCGATCGGCGGGGGACATTGGCGGCTCGGTCGCTTGCCCTCGCGTACGGGCTGCTTGCGGCGCTTCCGCTATCCGCGGCAGGGGCTTCCACTCACGTTGAAGTGGCCGAACTTGGCAGCGTCAGCGCGACGTTCACCTACCAGGAGTCGCGCAACCAGTACGGAGGTGAAAAGACGTCGCATCCGGCACTGACCATCTCCCGGGCCGGCAGCATCGTCTACAGCTCGCCGGTAACTTCGCCGTGGTGCGAAATTGAAGAATGCAGCCCGGCCTATGGTGGTCCCGACGTTCATCTGGCGACCCTCGAACCGGGCCACGAACCCGACGTAGTGCTCGACCTCTACACCGGCGGTGCGCACTGCTGTTATATCGAGCAGGTCTTCTCGGGCCCCGGAGCGAACGGCGTCACGATGGCCGAGCGTGACTTCGGCAACGGCCGAGCACGCCTCGAACCGCTCGGGCCCGAGGGGCAGGACGTGTTCGTGTCGGTGGACAACCGATTTGCGTACGCCTTCACCGACTACGCCGACTCCGGGCTCCCCGTGCAAGTTTGGGCGTTGAGCGGCGCTGTGTTCATCGACGTGACGCGGCAGTACCCGTCGCTGATCTCGGCGGACGCCGCGAGAGAGTGGCGCTACTACAAGGGAGACAGTCATAACGACGTCGGGTTCTTCGCCGCCTGGGCGGCAGACGAGGAGCTGCTTGGACGGGGAGCTCTCGTCAGCCAAAGGCTGAACGCCGAACTCAAGCGCGGTCGGCTGCGCGTTTCCGCGGTGCTCGAACGTCTTGGCTATGCAGGGGGGAAGCGCTTCGCCCGCAGTCTCCGGAGCGATCTACGGCGATGGGGCTACACACCGGCGGGCTCCTAAAGGAGCGAATGCGATGAGGGGGCGACTTGCCACGCTCGTACTTGGAGCGCTCGCCGCGGCGGCCACGGGCTGCGGCGGTGCCGCGACTCGCACCGTCACGAAGACGGTGCCCAGCCCAGCGGCGCCGGTGTCGCCTACCCATTCTGTGAGCGCGATCGTCCTGGGCACAAAGAACTTCGTGACTGGCGGAGAAGGCTGGGGCACGAGCCAGCCTTCGACGATCTACAACGGGGGCGATCCGAGCGGACGCGTCACCGATATCCGCTGGAGCACCTGGGGACAGAGCACCGCGCTTGGCTCGGGGCTGAATGCGATCTTCAAGCCCGAAGGCGGCTACTACAGCCAGCTCGTGCCCATCACGCTGCGGGCCTATGACATCGGGACGTGCGCGGCCGGCGGGCCTCGCGCCTACCTGAAGCTCTCGACGAGGGAGCCTGTGCGGCCTGGCGGCCCGCTGGGACCCTGGAGTTCATGGTCTGAAGCGCCCAACTTGTGCCACTACGGAGCGAGTACGACGAGCCCATCCGAAACCGCCACATCCACCTCCACGGCATCCCCGCCGCCAGCGTCAACCCCGACGCCTGAACCGGAGACGTTCCACGGCAACGGCGTGGAGAGCCTCGGGAGGATCACGGTCGCCGTTGCCTCGACGCTGCATTGGTCGTGCCCTGAATGCAGCATCTTCAGCATCACCGCGTCGTCCGAAGGGAGCGCCGTCATCGCGCTCGACTCACAGAAACACAGCTCCGGTGTGACCGCTGTCGAACCTGCCACGTATCACTCCGTTGATGTGCAGGCTTACGAAGAAAAGCTAGGCGGCGTCGAATGGACGATCACGATCACGCCGGGCCAGTAGCGGTGCCGAGCGCCCTGGCGCGGCAGTGGATAGATTGACCCCGATGGCGGAGCCAGATCAAGCGAAGGACCACCTCATGAAAGCCCTGGCGACGGCACTGGAGCCGATCGCTCGGGAGGCACTCGAACGCGTCGATGAGAAGCCCTCCGAGAAGGACGCGCTCGCGTGGGCCAATGCGATCGAGCAGGCGATAGTCGCGGGTGCACGGCTGGGCATGGCGGAGGCCGCTGCACAGGTAGACGAAGCTCTTCCCGACGCGCATGTTGTCCTGCGGATGGACCTCGAAGCCACGGATATGTGGGCGGAGCGCTACGGCTGAGTCAGCAGCCCGTGCCCTTCGGCGATGCGGAGATACTGATGATGGCATGGCCGATGTTGCTCGCCTGGTAGACCGGTTCGTCGCTTGAGCTGTACGCGGAGAGCTCGATCCCGAGCGCACCCTGCGAGTCGCCAACCTTTGGACCAGCTTCGGCGAGCCATCGCCCGAGCGTCGCGCTTTTCACGTTCCACAGCGCGCACGAGCCGTCGGCGCTGTGCACAACTTCGTAGGACATCGTGCGCGTGTCGGGCGGGAGCAGCTTGAGCACTTCCGCCTTGGCGATCGCGACCGGAGTGCCGTCGCCGAGGGATTGCCGGTAGCCGTCGACGCGATAGGCCGGCGAGCCTGTCGTTGTGACACCGGAGAACTGTGCCGTCGGGATTCCACCCTCGGTGACCGACGACCCGTAGCAGGGTGTTTCTTCGCACTTGCCCGCGTACTTCGGATGCGCCGAGGTCCAGTCGGCCAGCGCGGCGCCCATCCCGGTCCAGGCGCCCGGCGACGACACCGTCGTGGGGTTCCCGCCTGCGCTCGACGAGCTGCTGCTGCTGCTGCTTGACCCGCCACCACTGCTGCCGCATCCGGAGAGTGCGAGAGCGCCCGCAGCGATCATTGCCCATGTCGTCGTGTGTAGTCGCATGCTGATGGCCTTCACGCGTGGTTGAGCGCCTGGGAGCGTACTCCGATCGGGCCGCATCGGAATCGTCGCGGGTTCTGCATCTAGCCGAGCCCCGGCCCGCCGGAAGCCGCCAGAACGTCGATTAGCCCCTTCGCGATCTCTTGCATCTGCTCTCTGGAGAGATAGCCACGCTTGGCCGCGAAGATAACCGCCTGCGGCAGCGCGACGATGGGCACCTCGCCGCCCCGAGCCCGCTTGCCGTTCTTATCGGGCCACGCGTACTTCAGAGATTTGTCGGCTCCCCCGTGCCACGACGACTTTCCCAGCACCAGAGTGTCCGTTGGCCAA
>Ga0302325_10000359_pt1 | contig 128788 bp, 112 predicted proteins | sample Palsa_T0_2_FD_201948 | JGI IMG/M metagenome (GOLD analysis project Ga0302325, IMG submission 201948) | Peat permafrost microbial communities from Stordalen Mire near Abisko, Sweden - Palsa_T0_2 | ecosystem: Environmental > Terrestrial > Soil > Palsa > Peat permafrost | place: Sweden: Abisko...
TCTGGTCGAGCGTGAAGTACGGCGCCGGGTGGCAGTCGGCACAACGCGCCTTGCCCTCGAAGAGCGCCATTCCTGCGCGCGGGTTTCCGGTCCGCCCGTCGGGAAGGGTGAGGGCCGTGGGAGGGGCCCCATCCGGTCCGACGAAGGGGTTGGGGAGCAAGGAGAGGGTGGCGGTGAAGAGCGCCAGCCGTCCCACCTCCCCTCGGTCGAGGCGCGGGTTGAAGAAGCGGTTGCGGTCCCCGACAGTGATGATTGTCTGCTCGATGGTGAAGGCGCTGGCCGGGGTGAAATAGGGCGGCGTCTCGCGGGTGCCGCGAACCGTGGGATTGCGGTAGATGCGCAGCGGCCGCGTCTTCTCGAAGAGGACCCCGTCGCCGTGTCCCTCGATGTGGCAGGCGTCGCAGGACATGGAGGAGTGTCCCATGTCGGTGAAATAGAGAATCTGCCCGAGCCGGCGCTCGGCTTGGGGCCGCGTATCGAGGAGCGGGACCTGCCGCCGCACGGTGGCCTTTCCTTGACGGGCTCCGGTGACGTCCAGCTCGGCGAGCGTTCCGGTGAAACGGTCCAGCACCCACAGCGTCCCGCCGTCCGGTGAGAGCGCGAGCGCCTGCGGCCCGGAATGCATTTCCAGCCCGGCGCGCCCCTGGACGCCGTAATCCCCAGGCAGCCGTGCGGTGGGGAAGCCTTCGGGGGGCAGGACGGGCGTGGCGAAGAGCGCGGCCTTTCGCGCCGACGCGTCGTCCCGGGAGAGGGCGCGCGCATCGACCCCGCGCACCAGGCCCGTGCCGATGTCGGCCACGTAGAGGACACCGGCCGAGTCGTCGAGCGCCAGGCCCTGCGGCACGCCCCAGCCAAAGCCCAGGTGGCGCTCGAAGACGCCGTGGGCCACGTCCACCACCCCCACGCCTCCATTCATGGAGACTTCCATGCGGTCCGGGTTGGGACCGATGTTCGGGCCGACGGAGGTGACGAAGAGGCGCTGCAAGGAAGGCGACCAGGCGAGCCCGCGCGGCGCCTTTCCGCCCATCGCGTAATTGGCGTACGGCTCGGTGTGGCCGCCGAGAATGGGGGTGCCGGGCCCCGGGGAGATGGGCAATTGCACCTGGCCGGTGTCCAGCGACACGGCTTCCAGTTCTCCTGACAGCTGGCTGCCCACCACCAGCACGTCCCCGGCGAGCGCGAGGGCCTTGGGATTTGGAGCGACGGGTGCGCGCCAACGGACTTGGCCGTCGGCAAGCGACAGGGCGACGACGCTGTCCCGCGCATGTTCCGTCAGAAGCACCAGCCCCCGGCCCGCGTCCACCACCACGCCGGTGGCGTAGGCGGGCGCAGCCAGCGTCCGGACGTGAGCGCCGGTGAGGCCGTCGCACACCCAGAGTTCGGGGGCCCAGGCGTGCGCCACAGCGAGCCACTGCTTTCCACCGGAGCTCCAGGTGGCGAGTGCGGAGGGCCCGTCTCCGCCGGGGACGACGGACACCGTCCCGGTGCTCGGGTCCACCCCCACCAACGCGTCCGTGGTGACGGAGGCGGCCCACACCCGTGCCCCGTCCGGCGTCACCGCCAGGGAAGTCAAATCCGGAAAGCCCGCGTCATTCACCACCAACAGCGTCACCGCCGGCGCCGAGAGCGCGCGCGAGAGGTGGAGCGGGACTGCCACCTGCACCGTGGCCGAAGGCAGCGTGAGGTCCGCCGGCAGCCGGGCGTAGGCATGCCGCGCATCCACCACCGTCACCGGGAGGGTGCGTGCAAAGGGAGGCCCCAGGGACAGCGTCATGCCCTGGTAGAAGTGGTCACCCACCAGTGCCAGCGGTTGGGATGTCTGGTTGCTCAGCTGCCGAGGCCCGACGTCGCGAAGGACCGGCGCCGGGCCGTGCACGTGCATGTACAGCTCGCCTGCGGCGATGGCGGCCGCTGCCACGACGGCCGCCAGGAGCAGCCCCGAGCGACGTGGTCTCATTCCCCGTCGGACTGGACCAAACCGTACTTGTGAAGCAGCGAGTAGAGGTGCTTGCGGTCCAGCTCTGCTTCGCGGGCGGCCTTGGCCACGTTGCCCTTGGCGCGGGCCAAGAGCCGGGTGAGGTACTCCCGCTCGAAGGCGCGCACCAGCTCCTCCTTGGACTCCTTGAAGGGGCCGCCGTACGCGGCGGGGAGCAAGTCGCCGGCCGCTGCCGCCGGCGTTGCAAACTCGCGCAACAGGGAGTTGGAGGTGAGCTCCGGCATCTCCACCATGTGCCGGGCCCGTTCCAGCGCATTGCGGAGCTCGCGGACGTTGCCCGGCCAGGTGTGGGCGGTGAACTGGTCGCGGACGCCCTGGGGAAGCCTCTCCCAGAGCGCCTCTCCGGCGAAGGCGTCCACCAGAAGCGGGATGTCCTCCTTGCGGTCGCGCAACGGGGGGAGGGTGACGGTAAAGACGGAGAGCCGGAAGTAGAGGTCCTCGCGGAAGCGTCCGGCTTGGGTCTCGGCCCAGAGGTCTTTCTTGCTCGCGGCCACAATTCGGGCGTCGAAGGCCACCGGCGTTCCCGAGGCCCCCAAACGACGGAATTCGCGGTCCTCGATGGCCCGCAGCAGCTTCGGCTGGAGGTCCATTCCCAAGTCGTCGATTTCGTCCAGAAACAACGTCCCGTTGTTGGCCCGCTCGAGGCAGCCCACCCGCTGGGCCACGGCGCCGGTGAAGGCGCCCTTCTCGTGACCGAAGAGCTCGCTCTCGATGAGACTGTCGCTCACCGCGGCACAGTCGAAGACGACGAGCGGTCCAGCCTTGCGCGGACTCAGCTGGTGGACGCCCTTGGCCACCACTCCCTTGCCGCTGCCGGTCTCGCCCACCAGAAGAAGGGTGGAGTCGGTGGGGGCGATGCGCTTGAGGAGCGCGAAAATTTGCCGCATGGGAAGGCTCTTGCCGACCAGCTCGCCCAGCCGGTCCTCGTTGATGGGGGCGATGCGTACCGGCTGCAGCGTGGACTGAAAGCGAAGTTGCACGTCGCCGAGCTCGAGCAGCTGCCCGGGCTTGAGGTAAGCCTCGCGCACCTGGGCTCCGTCGATGAACGTGCCGTTGGTGGAGGCCAAGTCCTGCACCAAGAAGCGGTCCCCCTGGCGCCGGATGATGAGGTGGTTGCGGCTGACGGTGGGCGAGTCGATGACCACATCGCTGTCCGGTGCCTTGCCGATTTTCAGCGTCTCGTTGCGGAGCGGAAAGGACTCCCCAGCGTGCTCGGTGTTCACCAGCACGAGGTGAAAGTCCTGAAACCCGAGGCGTTCCCCGAGCGCGGACCGCGTCCCGAGGACGGTGTGGGCTGGGATGGCGGGGTTGGGCGCAGTGGTACTCATTGGGGGGTTGACTCCACATTCTACGGGGTTCGGCGTCGACCGCCACGGCCCGGACGAGGTGCGAGCGGCTCCCACGTCGACTCCACCGCCCCAGCCCCGAGCGTGCTAGGGAGCCGGCGCGAGACGCTTCTATGAAACGCGGAGAAGGTCGCAGAAGAGTGCTTTCGCTGGTGAGCGACGTGGACGCCGATGTCGGGCGCTATGCCGAGCACTTGCCGCCGGCGTCGGGTGAAGTGCTGGTGCTCGGAAGCGCGGATGGCCGCGTGGTGCGGGCCCTCGTGAACCGGGGCGCCCAGGTGACTGCCGTCGACCCCAGCTTGCGGATGGTGGCGCGCGCCGAGGAGGCGAGAAGCGAGCTTCTGCCCGACGCTCAGGGGAGGTGGCAGCTGATGCGCGCCGACCTCCGCTCCCTCCGCCTGCCGAGACGGTTTGGAGCGGTGTTTGCGCCGCAGAATGCCGTGGCGCTGATGGGCAGCAGGATGGACCTAGAAGCGCTCTTCGCCACTGCCGCAGCGCACCTCGGCGCCGAGGCGCCCTTCGTGTTCGACGTGGCCCTGCCGCCGAGGCGTTACCTGGCCGCGGAGGACGAGGAAGGGCCACACGACGCGGTGGCCTCCGAGCGGACGGTCTTCACTCCCCACCTTCGTGAGACACGCCGAGGTGTCAACGCCGCCACCGGCATCCGGCGCCTTCTGCTGCGGCCCTTCACCGCCTGGGAGGTGGACGCCGCGCTGGCGGCCGCCGGGCTGCAAGCCCATACCCGGGACGGCGCCTTCAGTGGGCAGGCATGGAAGCCGGGCGACCCAGCGATGCTGGTGGTCGCCCACCTGCGGCCCTGAACCAGGACTGAACGGCGCTGGGGCGAGCCGTGGCTCAGGGGCCGTGTCCGACGAGCCGGACGGAACGCGGGGGGGGGAGGGGTTACCGCGCCTTGTCGTCCTGGCTGGACTCCATCTCGAAAGCCAGCTCGAGGAGGTCCAGCAGCTGGGCCTTGGCATCGAGGGTGTCTGCGGCGAGCACGGTGACCTCGACCGGCAGTCGGTCCTCGGCCGCGACGGGCTCGGCGTCGATGGGCTTGCCGGAGGGGTCGAGCTCTTCCACCAACAGGTCGCCATCGCGGTGCACAGTGTAGCGGCGGTACATACAAGGTGGTCTTACGTCGCCAGCGCGGGAACTTGAAGCGCTCCGGGCGCTGGCCGATGCTTCGGCGCACCGTGGAGCTCCCCACCGTCTCTCACCTCACCGAGTACGTGCGCCGGTTCGTCGATGGCGAGGACGCGCTCGCTCAGGCGGTCACCACGCCGGTGCTGGTCTGGGAGGCCGGCGTCTTCGATGACGCCGACTGGGCGCACCCTCCAGCGCAAGTCCCCACCGCCGACAACCCGGTGGTGTTTCTCCTGAGGAAGACGGAAGCCCGCCCCAATCCCTTCGAGGGAGGCATTTCGCTCGGCCGCGCCTCGGTGAATGACTTGGTGCTCCCGCACAAGAGCATCAGCCGCTTTCATGCCTACTTCCAGCACGAGGCGACGTCGGCTCGCTGGGCGGTGGCGGACGCTGCCAGCCGCAACGGCACGCAGGCCGACGGAATCTCGCTCAAAGCCAATGTGCCGGCGGTGCTCGCCAGCGCGCATCGACTCCGGGTGGGCGACCTCGACCTCACCTACCTCTCCTCCGAGGCCTTTGTCCGCTGGCTCAAGAAGGTGGTCGAGACCGTCTGAGGCGACGCTTGCCAGCGAGAGCCGCTCACTCCGGCGCGGCGTCGCCTTCGAACCGGTAGCCGAGCCCGCGCGCGGTGACGAAATAGCGCGGCTGGTCCGGGTCGGGCTCGAGCTTCGCCCGGAGCTGACGCATGAAGGTGTCCACCGTGCGGGGCGTCCCCTCGTAGTCCAGGCCCCAGGCCCCAGAGAGCAGCTCCTCGCGGGTGAAGATTCGGCCCGGCTGGGAGAGCAGATGCACCAGAAGCCGGAACTCCTGCGCCGTCATCTCCAGTGGCTTTCCCTGCCGGAGCACCCGCTTGCCGTCCAGCTCCACAGTCACCTCTCCGAAGCGGATGAGCGTGCCTTCCTCGCCGTAGCGGCGTCGGAGCAAGGCCTTCACCCGAGCCAAGAGCTCGGCCACGCCGAAGGGCTTGGCGACATAGTCGTCCGCGCCGAGGTCCAGCCCGGCCACCTTGTCCCGTTCCATCCCCTTGGCCGAGAGCATCAGCACCGGCACGCGCTGACCGCGGCGCCGGAGCTCACTCAGCACCTCGTAGCCGTTCATCTTGGGCAACATGATGTCGAGGATGACCAGGTCCGGCGACTGCTGCACCGCCAGCTCCAGCCCCTGGGCGCCGTCCTGGGCCTGGAGCACCTCATAGCCCTCGAAGCGCAGGTTCATCGAAACGCCGGTGAGGATGGAGAGGTCGTCCTCGACGATGAGGATGCGTCCGGCGTCCTCGCTCATAGGCGCGCGGTGGGCAGATGAAGGGTGAAGGTACTGCCCCGGCCAGGCTCGCTGACCAGCGTCAGGGAGCCCCCGTGGGCCTCGGCGATTCGACGGGAGATGGACAGGCCCAGGCCCGAGCCCTCGGTGTGGCGCGTGAGGAGATTGTCCACCCGGTAGAAGCGTTCGAAGACGCGCTTCCGGTCGCGCTTCGGGATGCCCACGCCGTGGTCCTCCACCTCGATGGCCACACCCTTCTTGTCGCCGTGCGCGCGAAGCGCGATGCGCTTGTCTGACCCACTGTACTTGTAGGCGTTGTGCAAGAGGTTAAGCAGCGCGCCGGCCAGGGCCTCGCGGTCGCCCTCGATGGCCGGCAAGTTCTCCGGTACCTCGGTGGACAGAGCCATCGTGGCCTCCAACCGCTGTGCGCGGAAGGCCTCCAGGGAGGCGTTCACCACTTGCCGGACATCGAGGCGTTCCTTCTTGAATCCCTGCCGACCGCTCTCCAGGCGCGACCAGTCGAGCACGGCCTCAATCATCGCCGAGAGTCGCTCCGTCTCTCGCTTCAGCAGACCGAGCACCTCCTGTGTCTGCCGCTCATCCTTCACCCGACCGAGGGCCAGCGTGTCGATGAACATCCGGATGGAGGTGAGTGGGGTGCGGAGCTCGTGGCTCACCAGGCTCACGAAGTCCGTCTTCAGTCGCGACAACCGGGCGTGCAGGTAGAGCGCCCGGGCGGTGTAGACGACGCCCACCACGAAGGTGACGTAGAAGATGGCGAGGAGTAGCCCGTACACCAACCGGTTCCGGGTGGAGGCCGCGGCCACTGGGTCACCGGACTCGGGGACGACCTGAATCTGAAACTCCTGAAACGGTGGGGAGAGGGGCCGGCTGGCCAACGGGGTGGGAGCGAGCGCGGTCCGCGCCGTGGCCACGCCGGAGATGAGCCGGCCCACCAGACTCGGTGGCGGTCCTTCCCGCTTGATGGGGACAAGCACCAAGTGGACTGGCTCGTCCTTGCCCAGCAGCGAGCGGCCGGTCTCAGCGAGGAGGGATTCGAGCTGGGTCTCGTCCAGCCGGGCGCCCACCACGCCCGACGCCGTGCGCTCGGCGACGATGAGGAATGGGCGGTCCGGCCCGGTGACGGACAGAAAGGACGGCCGACTGGGGAGGAACGCCAGCTGGCTTCGCAGCGGCGTCAAGGCCGCCACCAGGTCGCCGTTCGCCGCGCGCACCGTGTCCCCCTCCAGCTGAAACCCCTCCGTCGTCAGCACCTGGCCAGAAGGCGTGCGGACCTCGAGCGTTCCGTCCGGCCCAGCGGTGACGGTGCAGGCGTCCAGCGTCTGGCGGAGCTGGCCGGCGAGCAGCTCGAGTCGGCTGCGCCACACCGCGCCCAGACGCTGCTCCACCGCGGCGCGCTCGTTGAGGATGGCCACCACCCCCAGCCCGGTGAGGCCTGCTGAAGGCAATGCCACCAGGACCATCAGCAAGGCGAAGGTCCGGCGGAAGCTCAGAAGGTCGTAGATGGGTGAGGGCACGGTGACTGGCGCTTGTTTTCACCGGCCCGCTCCCAAGGCGCAAGGCCCCCCGGGGCTCATCGCCCCTCCCTGGGAGGTCTCTGTCCGTTCCCCGGGCAGCCGGGCTACGCTTCTGAGTCGTGGTGGCCCCTTGGGGAATGGGCGGCCGCCAAGGGGTGCGACTGGATGCGTGCGGCGGTCCTCGGCTCGGGCTCCTTCGGGACGGCGCTGGCCAACACGCTGGCCGTCAACTGCGCGCAGGTCAGGGTGTGGGGGCGGGATGCCGACGCCGTGTCGGCAATCAACAGCCGGCACGAGAACCCGGGCTACCTCCCCGGCATCCGGCTGAGCGAGCGGGTGCAGGCCACGGGCGAGCTCTCCGAAGCGCTCGATGGCGCCGAGCTGGTGGTGCTCGCCATCCCCAGCCAGGCGACGCGCGAGGTGATGAAGCGCACCCTGCCGTGGATTCCGCAGCAGGTACCCATCGTCTGCGTGAGCAAAGGCATCGAGAACGGCACGTTGATGACCATGACGCAGCTCCTCGAGGACTGCCTCCCGGAGAGCGTCCATCCCTACCTGGCCATCCTCTCCGGCCCTTCCTTTGCCAAGGAGCTGGCCCAGCGCATGCCGACCGTGGTGACCATTGCCAGCCGCTGGGACAAGGTTGCCTTCCGCGTCCAGAAGGCGCTCCAGACGGAGAGCTTCCGGGCCTACACCTCGACCGACGTGGTTGGCGTAGAAATGGGCGGAGCGTTGAAGAATTGCATCGCCATCGCCGCCGGTATTTCCGACGGGCTGGGGTTCGGGGACAACGCGCGCGCCGCCCTCATCACCCGGGGGTTGGCCGAAATCACCCGCATCGCCGTGCGCCAGGGCGCAAACCCCCTCACGCTGGCGGGGCTCTCCGGGATGGGCGACCTGGTGCTCACCTGCACCGGTGAGCTTTCCCGAAACCGCCGCGTCGGTGTCGAGCTGGGGAAGGGCCGTCCGCTCAAGGACATCCTCGGCGAGATGCATCAGGTGGCGGAGGGGGTGAAAACCGCCAAGAGCGCGCGGGACCTCTCCGAGAAGGCCGGTGTGGAGCTGCCCATCTGCGCGCAGGTCTACGCCATCATGTACGAGGACAAGGACCCCAAGCGCGCGGTGGTGGAGCTGATGACCCGCGCGCCCAAGGCGGAGAGCTAAAGCAGAGCAGGCAACCAGTCCAGGGCTCGTTCGAATTCTCGCCCGAGCAGCATGGGTGAATTCGCACGCACTCCAGCGGACATTCGCGCGGCCGAGACTGAACTGTAGAGTCTGGTACTCGCTGGGCTTTCTGATTGCAGAAGGCACGTCCGTTGGGGCTTTTCAGAGGGCCTGTTTTTCAGCCACTTTTCGCGTATAGCAACCAGGATGCCGTCCTCTGCCCCACTTAGCTTCGACACCGTCACCTACCCAGAGCCACACCTGGAGCGCACGCGTACGTTGCTGCGGACGCACCCCGAAGTCCGCAAATTGTTTGGGCGGGAGCCCTGGACTGCGGCCTGGGTGGTGGCCTTGGTGGGCGTCCAGGTCCTCGCTTCCTGGGCGCTCCGCGCCCAGCCGGTCTGGCTGCTCCTCGTGGCCGCATGGCTCGGGGGGGCCTTCGTGGTGCACGCCCTGTGGGTGCTCATTCATGACAGCACCCACAACCTCGTCTTCAGGCGGGCCCGCGACAATGCCGTCCTGCAGATTGTTGCCGGGCTTCCCGTCATCTTCCCGGCCGCCATTCCCTTTCGGAAGTACCACCTGCTTCACCACCGGTTTCAGGGTGACCCGGACCTGGACGCGGACCTCGCCGGACCGTTCGAGGCGCGCGTGGTGGGCAACGGAACCCTGCGCAAGGCTCTCTGGCTGCTGACCTTCTTCGCCTGGCAGGCAGGGCGCGTTCCCCGGCTGAAGCGAATCAAAATCTGGGACGCCTGGTACGTGGCCAACGTGGCCGTGCAAGTCGCCTTCGTCGCCGCGGTGCTCGGGGCGTTCGGGTGGCGGTCCTTCCTCTACCTCTTCATGTCCAGTGTCTTCGCCATCGGCCTCCATCCGGTGGGAGCGCGCTGGATTCAGGAGCACTACCTCACCGCGCCGGGCGACCAGGAGACGTTTTCCTATTACGGACCGCTGAACCGCATCGCCTTCAACGTGGGCTACCACAACGAGCACCACGACTTGATGATGGTGCCCTGGTCGCGCCTTCCACGAATCAAGGCCATCGCCCCGGAGTTGTACGAGCCGCTGCACGCCCACCGAAGCTGGACCCGGCTGTGGCTACGCTTCATCTTCGACCCGAGCCTCAGCCTCTACAGCCGACGGCTCCGGGGCACAGGAGCTCCGGTGACGGAGGCGCGGCCAGCGGACAGGGCATTCACCGAGGCCATTACCGTCTCTGCGCGCGAGCAAGTGCAGAGCGCTTGAGCAACCCAAACGACGTCAGGGAGATGCGACGCATGCGGAGGACGCTGGGGACGCTGGGGATGCTGGCAGTGGTCAGCGCAGGAGTGGTTGCCTGTGACGACACTCAGGGAATCACCACCATCCCTCTCGGTTTCACCATCGCCGAGGGCCTCCTTCTGGTCACGGCGAGCGATCCCACCGCTGGGACGGTGGTCTTCGCCGCCAACGCGGGGAACTGTCCAGCCTTCCAGGCTGGGGCGCAGTTCAATCAAATCCTGCTGTCCGATTTTTTGACCTTTGGCTTGGCGGTGCAGGATGGGAGCGGGAACGCCCTTCCGCTGACCGCGGGGACGTACAACATCAGCCCTCCCCCCCTTCCCGCTGGCGCGGGGCTGTTCTCGTTTTCGACAGAGTATGAGACCACCGCGGAATGCGCATACTCACCGACGGGCGCAAACAGCGGCACCATCACCGTGCAACCGTTCGATCCCAGCGCTAACGGGGGCTCCAACGGGAGCTTTTCGGTGGTCTTCGGCTACGACCAATTCAACGGCGGGTTCGGGCTCTCCACGTGCGTCCTTCCCACACCGGTACCCGTGCTGGGAGCGGACGGCGGTCCTACCTGTCTCTACCCTGGAACGCTGGAGTGACGTCGGGGTCAGAGGTCGCGGCCTGGGACTCGCAACCGAAGCATGCACGCGCTGGAGACTGCCCCTTGTGGCGCGAGCGCTGAGACGCTCTCAACGAAAGAGGATGACGGCATGCGGAGCGTGTGGTGGATGCTTGGAATGCTGGCCGTGACGAGCGCAGGGCTATCCGCCTGCAGCTCGGACAGCGTCGCCAACGGAACGCTTGGCTTCACAGTCGCAGAGAGCCTCCTGGTCCTCTACCCGGAAGACCCCACGTTTGGCGTTGCGTTGCTCTCCGAGGGAACCGGCACCTGCGCGGCGCTGCAGTCCGGTGTCACCATGGGGATAACCCCGAGTGCAGGGGCGGCCGAGGTCGCGGGCCTGGAGTACCTGTACATTCCGATCGAGCAAGTGGACGTGAACAACAATGCCCTGCCGTTGGCGGCGGCGACCTACACCGTCTTCGACCCGACTGTCGGGACGAGTCCTCCCGGATTCTTCGCGCTGGTGGCAGCCATCGTCACCGACGACGCCTGTGACCCCATCGAGGAAGACGCCAACAGCGGCACCCTGACGATTTCTCCGTTCGACACGACTGATGGCGGAAGCTCGAGCCTCAATTACTCGGCGGTCTTCGGCGGTACGACGCAGGTCAGTGGCACCTATACGCTCACCACCTGCTTGGTGAGCCTGGATGCCGGGGTCGCTCCGGGCACCTGCGTCCAGTGCGTCCCTGTAGGGGACGCCGGGGCGTGCGCCATCCAGTGACCTCCAACCGCGCGCTGACTTGGCTCAGCGCTCGCTAGCTCGGGTCGAGCCCGCCTCCCCGAAGGGAGGCATCCAGAATCTCGATGGGATGTGCGGCTTTGAGCCGCTTGCCCTGGTCCCTGAGCAACTTCTGGATTTGGAGGGTGCAGCCGGGGTTGGCGCTCGCCAGCAAGGCGCACTGCGTGCTGAGAACATTCGCCACCTTGCGCTTCCCAATTTCCGCCGCACTGGCAGGTTCCATGAGGTTGTAGGTCCCGGCGCTGCCGCAACACGTGTCGCCGTCGGGAATCTCCACCAGCTCCACTCCGGGGATGGCGCGCAGCAACTTCCGCGGCTCGGCGCGAATGCCCTGGGCGTGCGCCAGGTGGCAGGCGTCGTGGTAGGCCACCCTGGCGTTCAGCGGATGGCGCACGGCGCGCGGTTCGAGGGCTGCGAGAAACTCATTGACGTCGCGAACCTTGGCGCTGAAGGCGCGCGCGCGCTCCGCCCAGGCCAAGTCGCCGGCCAGGAGGTGGCCATATTCCTTGAGCGTGCTGCCGCAGCCCGCGGCATTGACGATGATGGTCTCCACGCCCGACCGCTCGAAGCGCTCGATGAGGGCGCGCGCCATCGCCAGGCCCTCCGAGGCGCGCCCGGTGTGCAGGGAGAGGGCCCCACAGCAGCCCTGGCTCGCAGGCACGCGGACTTCGCAGCCCTCAGCGGCAAGGACCCGCACCGTGGCGTCGTTCACCGAAGGAAAGAAGACGCGTTGCACGCACCCCGCCACCAGCCCGACCGTGGCGCGCTTAACTCCCTGGGCAGGGACGTGAGCGGGCAGCGTCGCGGTGAGGTGTGCCCAGCGCACCTCCGGAAGCATGGCCTCCAGCTGCTGCAGGCGGGGCGGAAGGAGCCGGAGGAGCCCGCTCATCCGCACCAGCCGCTGCAGGCCCGTGATGACGTAGAGCCAGAGCGGTAGCAGCATCGCCTTGAGCCGCGCCGGGTGCGGGAAGAGCGAGAAAACCAGCCCGCGAAATGCACGGTCCGCCAGACCGCGCATGTGGCTCGCCTCCACCCGCGCCCGGGTGTGCTCGATGAGCGTCCCGTACTTCACCCCCGACGGGCAGGCGGTGACGCAGGCCATGCACCCCAGGCAGCGGTCGAAGTAGGCCACCACGTCGGAGGTGAGCGAGACGTCGCCGTTGCGCAATCCCTTCATCAGGTCGATGCGGCCCCGGGGGCTATCCATCTCCTCGCCCCACGACTGGTAGGTGGGGCAGTGCGGGAGACAGAAGCCGCAGTGGACGCAGTCGTCCAGCAATTCGCGCTGCGACATGGCGTCAGAGGCCTCCCACCGTGCGTCCAGAAGCGAGTCGGTGCTCCGGGTCGAGCGCATCCTTCACCCGCTTGAAAAGCAGCTCTCCGGAGGGAGGTGGGCCCCAGACGTCGGTGCGAGCGCGCAGCTCGGCAGGAGCAGCGTGGAGGACGAGGTGTCCACCTCGAACGGCGAGCGCCTCCCGCGCCCGGGCGACGGAGGCGGCCAGGGCACCAGCATCGGTCATGTTGCCGGCGACGAAGGCCAAGCCGAGCGTCGGGTAGAAGACAGCGCGCGGTGTCTGCAATGCCTCGCGCAGAAGCGGCCACACCGCGCCTGCGGCCCGCGGAAGCTCGGTGGGAAACGTGGCCAGCTTGATGCGCACCGTCGCCGGGGACTCGCGCACCGAGGCCTGGCGGCTCCAGAAGCCATCCGCCGCCGAGCCGTCGAGGACTTCCACCGCAAGGTCGAGCTTTCGCGCCAGTGCCATGAGGGTATCGCGCTGCGTGCGCACCCCGGCCTCGAAGCCCTCGAAGCGGCAACCAAGGTCCAGGCCATTCTCGCTCCACAGCGCCGCGACCGCGGCCGGTTCGAGCTGGCCCTGGCGCATTGCTGCCACCACCCGTCCCGTCCCTTCAGGAGTCGCGCGGGGAAAGAGGACCGTGCTCGCCGCCTCGGGCAGCGGGTGGAGGCGAAAGGTGACCGTGGCGATGAGTCCGAGGCTTCCCAGGGAACCGACCATCAATTTGGGCAGGTCGAAGCCGGCGACATTCTTCACCACCTTGCCCCCACCCCTGGCGCGGGTGCCGTCGGCGCGGATGAGGGTCACGCCGATGATGAGGTCGCGCACGCTCCCGTAGCGCGTCCGGCGTGGGCCGAAGGCGTTGGTGGCCACCACGCCGCCCACCGTCGCTCGGTCGGCCCAGGGCGGGTCCAGGGCCAGCATCTGTCCCTTCTTCTGCAACAGCGTCTGCAACACGCCAAGCGGGAGGCCCGCCTCCACGGTCACAATCTGGTCCAGCGGCGCGTACTCCAGCACCCGTGCCAGTCCCTGGGTGGAGATGACGGCGTCGAGCGCGGTGGGCGGAGCGCCGAGCTCGAGCTCCGTGCCGCCACCGACGAAGGCCAGGCGGAGGCCTTCCTGTGCGCTCTGTCGGACGGCCGCCTCGGCCTCGTCGAGCGAGGCGGGGCGAAAGACGCGGGAGGGCCGGACGCCGAGAAACGTGTCGGCCGCGGTGCTCGGCAAAACCAGCACGGCCACTAGACGCGCTCCGCGAGGCCGGCCATCTCGACAGCGTGAGGTTTGTGGACGCCGGGCCGGTCTCCGCACAGGTGTGGCGTCGGGAAAACCTTCCCCGGGTTGAAGCGTTGCTCCGGGTCGAAGGCGCAACGGACCCGGCCCATGGTGTCCAGGTCGGCCTCGGTGAACATCTCGCCCATGTACATGGCCTTGTCCGCGCCCACCCCGTGCTCACCGGTGATGGACCCGCCGTGGCGCAGGCAGATGCGCAAAATCTCCCCAGCCAGCGCCTCGGCGCGCTTCTCCTCGCCAGGCAGCTTGGCGTCGAACAGCACCAGGGGGTGGAGATTCCCGTCGCCTGCATGAAAGACGTTGGCCACCCGGAGCCCGTCCTTCAAGGACAGACGGCTAATCTCCGCCAGCACCTCGGCGATGGCGGTGCGCGGGATGACACCGTCCTGGACCAGGTAGTTGGGGCTGATTCTCCCCACCGCGGCGAAGGCACTCTTTCGGCCCTTCCACATCAACAGGCGCTCGTTCTCGTCCTTGGGGACGCGGACCTCGAGCGCCCCGGTCCGGCGCGCCAGCTCGACCGCCTTCTGCGAGGTGTGCTCGGCCTCGGCCAGGGGCCCGTCGACGTCCATCAGCAGTGCGGCCCCGACGTCCGGCCAGTCCAGCCCAGTGGCCGCCTTCGCGGCTTCGATGGCCAGTCGGTCCATCATCTCGATGGCGGCCGGGATGATGCCCGAGCCAATAATCTCCGAGACACAATTCCCGGCCTCGGTGGTGGAGGGAAACGTGGCGAAGAATGTGCGCGTCGCCTCCGGCTTCCGAAGGATGCGCAGCGTCACCTCGGTGACGATGCCGATGAGGCCCTCGCTCCCCACCAGGACGCCGAGCAAGTCGAAGCCCGGCGTGTCCGGCACCGCCGAGCCGAGGTCCACCACCGTCCCGTCATAGGTGACCAGCCGGGCGGCGAGGACGTGGTTGACGGTGAAGCCGTACTTCAGGCAGTGGGCCCCGCCGGAGTTTTCCGCCAGGTTGCCGCCAATGCTGCAGACGCTCTGCGAAGAGGGGTCGGGCGCGTAGTAGTAGCCAGCCGGGCCCAGGTGCTTGCTCACATCGAGGTTGATGACGCCCGGCTCGACCCGCATCCAGCCGTTCTCCAGGTCCACTTCGAGAATGCGCTTCATGCGCGACAGGCCCACCAGGACGCAGCCCGCGACGGGAAGTGCTCCGCCGGAGAGGCCAGTTCCAGAGCCGCGCGGCACGATGGGAAGGTTGGCCTGACGGGCCGTCTTCACCACCTCGACGACTTCCGCGGTGGAGGCCGGGAGCACCACCACGCCCGGCTCGACAGCGAAGGTGGCCAGAGCGTCGCTGGCGTAGGTGTGGAGCGCGCCCGCGTCGTGGAGGACATGCTCCTGGCCGACGATGGACGCCAGCTGACCCACCACCCAGGCCGGGACTGGCCGGGAAGGCGTCCGTGCGACAGGTGAGACAGCGGAAGGGTACGACACCGGAAGCGTGCTCCGTCGCCCTAGTCGAGCAGCGCGTAGGCGGGCAGGGTGAGGAAGTCGGGGAACTCCTCGGAGAGCACCATCTTGTCGAGGAGCGCGGCCGCGTCCTGGTAACGCCCAGCGGTTGGTCCTCCCAGCTTCGCCAGCTCCTCGGTGCGGATGGTCTCGTAGAGCGCGCGGGTCGCCTGCCGTCCGTCGGCCAGCGTCGCTCCGTGACGAATCCACTGCCACAGCTGGGCGCGGGAAATCTCCGCGGTGGCCGCGTCCTCCATCAGGTTGTTGATGGCGGCCGCGCCATTCTCCAGGAGCCACTGGTCGAGGTACTGCAGGGCCACGCTAACGTTGAGGCGAAACCCAGCCTCGGTGATTTTCCCGCCGGGGATGGCCGCATCGACCAGCTGCGCCGCCGTCACCCGGACCTCCGAACGGCTCTTTTCCTTCTGGTGAGGACGCTCCCCGAGCACCTTGTCGAAGACTTCCATGGCCACCGGGACCAGGTCCGGATGCGCGACCCAGGTGCCGTCGAAACCGTCATTCACCTCGCGCAGCTTGTCCTCGCGCACCTTGACAAGTGCCTTCTCGTTCACCTCCGGGTCCTTCCGGCTGGGGATGAAGGGGGACATGCCGCCCATGGCGTGCGCGCCGTGGGTATGGCAGCTCTTCACCAGGAGCTCGGTGTAGGCCCGGAGGAAGGGGACCGTCATCGCCACCTGGACGCGGTCCGGGAGGACCTTGTCCTTCCGGTTCCGGAATTTCTTGATGAACGAGAACATGTAGTCCCACCGCCCGGCGTTCAGCCCGCTGGCGTGGTCCCGCAGCTCGTAGAGAATCTCCTCCATCTCGAATGCTGCCGGCAGCGTCTCGATGAGTACCGTCGCCCGCACCGTCCCCTGCGGAATCTTCAGCGCGTCCTGAGCGGCACGGAAGACGTCGTTCCAGAGCCGCGCTTCGAGATGGCTCTCCATCTTCGGAAGGTAGAAGTAGGGCCCGCTCCCAGAATCGAGGAGCGCCCGGGCGTTGTGGAAGAAGTAGAGCCCGAAATCGAAGAGGCTGGCGCTGATGGGCTTCCCGTCGACGGTGACATGCTTCTCCGGGAGGTGCCAGCCACGGGGCCGGACCACCAGCGTCGCCGTCTTCGCCTGGAGCGCGTAGGACTTGCCCTCCGGACTCTTGAAGGTGAGCGTGCGTCGGACAGCCTCGATGCAGGCTTGTTGCCCGGTGACGACGTTTCGCCAGGAAGGCGACAGCGAGTCCTCGAAGTCGGCCATGAAGACCGACGCGCCCGAGTTGAGCGCGTTGATCATCATCTTCCGTTCGGCCGGACCGGTAATTTCCACCCGGCGCTTCTGGAGGTCCGCCGGCGAGGGGGCGACCTTCCAGTCGCCTCCGCGGATGGCCTTCGTCTCGGAAGGAAAGTCCGGCATCGTCCCGGCGTCGAAGGCCTTCTGCCGCTCCCCACGGCGGCTGAGCAACTGCTCGCGGGTGGGATTGAATTGCCGGTGAAGCGACTCGAGGAAGGCGAGCGCCTCTCTGCTGAGCACCTTCTCGGTGCCCTCGGGAGCGGCGGTGAGAACCTGCAGCGACATGGTGAACCTAGGGGTAGGGCGGAATCATGCCCGGGAAGACGTAGGCCTGGAGGTAGACCAGGATGCCGACCAGGACTGCAAGGGCGAGGGAGTGGAAGAAGACGAAGCGGAGGATGGTTCCCTCCTGCCCCTGCTGCCCGGTCGCCACGCCGGCGACCACAATACTCTGCGCGTCAATCATCTTTCCCATCACACCGCCCGAGCTGTTGGCGCCGGCAGTCAGGATGGGGTTGAGACCGAGCGCTTGGGCACTGACTTTCTGGAGGTTTCCGAAGAGGACGTTGGAGGCGGTGTCACTTCCAGTCAAAGCCACGCCGAGCCAGCCGAGCATCGCGGCGAAGAATGGGAACGCCTTTCCACTGGCGGCAAAAGCGAGGCCCATCGTGGAGTCCGACCCCGAGTAGCGGGTGACGGTACCGAGGGCCAGCATCGCGGCGATTGTTAACAGCGAGTACTTCACCCGGTTGAGCGTCTTGAAATACACGCCGAAAAGCTGTCCGACGCTCAGGCCCAGAAGCAGCCCGGAGATGATGCCGGTGAGAAGCAGCGCCGTTCCGGTCGCGGTGACGAAGTTGAGCAAATAGATGGCAGACTCTGGCGTTGGCTTCGGCGTCAGCGGAGGCGCACGGAGGACCAGGTTGTGGAGGCCCCAAATTTGGAACTTGGGGGCGAGGAGGCCGTTCCAGGTGGTGTTCAAGAAGTTCTTGATGGGCGGCGCGCCCCAGATGCCGACGATGACGGAGAGGATGAGCCATGGGCTCCAGGCCTTCCAAGCCTCGGCTCGGGAATGCACCTTGGCTTGCTTCGCCTCGGGCTCCCCCTCGAACCGCCAGATGCGCTTCGGCTGCCAGACCTTCAAGAGGAGGTAGGTCCCCAGGATGCTCACCGCGGCCGCGATGATGTCGACCAGGGAAGGGCCCATCAGGTTGCTGACCAGGAACTGGGGCACGGCGAAGCAGAGGCCCGCGACCAGACAGGCTGGCCAGACCTCCAGCATTCCGGCAAACCCGGCCATCGCCCAGACCAGCCAGAAGGGGATGATGAGCGAGAAGAAGGGAAGCTGCCTGCCGACCATCTGGCTGAGCAGCATCTCCGGCAGTCCGGTGACCTTGGCCAGCGTGATGACCGGGATGCCCAGCGCGCCGAAGGCCACCGGCGCCGTGTTTCCAATCAGCGAGAGGCCTGCAGCGGCCAGGGGCTTGAAGCCCAGCCCGATGAGCATCGCGGCGCAGATGGCGACCGGCGTGCCGAATCCGGAGGCTCCCTCGATGAAGGCGCCGAAGGAGAAGCCAATCAGCAGAATCTGGATGCGCCGGTCGCTGGCCAGGACCGAGAGCGTGTCTTTGACAATCTCGAACTTCCCGGTCGTGACCGAGATGTCGTAGACGAAGATGGCGTTGAGGACAATCCAGCCGATGGGCAAGAGCCCAAACAGCGCTCCGTTGACGGCCGAAGCAAGGGCCATCGACGTCGGCATCTTGTAGACCAGGATGGCCACCAGCAGCGCCGCCGCCAGGCCAAGGAGCGCGGCGATGTGCGCCTTGACGTGGAAGAAGGCCAATGCGCCCAGAAGGACGACGACCGGGAGGGCGGCCACCAGGGCTGAGACAAAGAGGTTGCCGAGTGGGTAGTAGTTCTGCGTCCAAGTCACGTTCGCTCTCCCTGAAGGTTCCCGGCGCCGCGCCGAGAAGCTCCTCGCCAAGACGGAAGACGACAACAGGACGACACCACCGCGCACTGAAAAACCGTCCAGGGCGCGGGACCTTCGACCGAGGCGGACTTCTAGTCCCGCGCTGGAACGCATCGCAAGGGTTCCGAGCGGTACCGCGGTGCGTCGTGGACCTGCCCGCCACACGTCCCCCGGCGGGGCGAGGCAGCAGCATGACAGTCATGCCTCTGCGCAGCTCCTGAGCGTCAGGCCTGGAGCCGTCAGCGGGCCAGGGCGCCGGCGACGGCGGGAAGTGCCGTCGGCAGGCACCCCACAAGGCCGTTGCTGGCGAGGGCTTCGAGCCGAGCCGTGGGGTGCGGGAGACGTCGCGCGTCGCGGGCCAGCTGACAGCGCAGCCCGCCATCGCCCGCGGCGTGGGCAGCCGACAGCGCGAGCTCATACGCCGCGGGCGTTGCGCGTCCGGCGAGGTTCAGCTGCGCCAGGGCGAGCGCTCGGGGCGCATCGCGCGTCACGAGGAAGCGCGCCGCGTGGTCAGCAAAGGCCTCGGGATGGCGCGCCACCAGCCCCCGGTACCGCTCCTCGACTTGCTGGCGCAGGAGTTCCGCCTGGGCCGGCCGCTGCTGCCGGTCCAGGACGTCGGCTCGCAGCGCCATCACTTCTGGGTCGCTCGAGGCGCCGAGCGGCGCAAGGACGGCTGCTGCCGAGTCGGCGCGTCCACGGAGGAGTTCGATGGCCGCCAGGTGCACGACCGCCTGGACGTGGCTCGGGAGCCGCCGGAGGACGGTGCGGTAACGAGCAGCCGCTCGGTCGAGCTCTCCGGCCTCCTCGGCCATCAGGCCGCGTTGAAAGTCGATGAATGCCAGAGGAAAGGGTGCCACGTCATGGAAGGCGTGCACGGCCGCGTCGAGGTCGGCCTTGGCCCGTGCCGCGTCGCCGGCCGCCATCTCGGCCACGGCGAGGGCCGTCAGGTTGGAGGTGCTCGCCCAGCGCTGGACAGCGTGGCGGCGCAGCGGAAGAGCATCATCGGTGCGGCCCTCGGCGAGCAGTGCAGAGGCGCGTAGCGCCTCGACTGCATCGGCCTCCGCGCCCCTGGCCTTCGCCTCCTGCAGGTCGCGCAAGGCGTCCTGGAAGCGGTGCAGCGTCAGCCGACTGCTGGCCCTGGCCAGCCAGGATTCGGGGAGGTGCGGGGCCTTTTCGACGGCTGCCTCGGCGACGGCCTCGGCCCGGTCATAGTCCTCGAAACGCCCGAGGAGTTGCCCGCGTGTTTGAAGCAAGTCGACCAGGACTGCCCGCTCCGAGGCCCAGCGCGGGTCGCGGGCGATGGCCGCTTCCCGCGCGTCGACCAGCGTGTCGAGATTGGAGACGGCGAGGACGCCATCCGTCGTGCGGAGGGCGTCCCCCAGCTCACCCGGCGGCGCGGCGGTCCTATGGCAGCCCGAAACGGCGAGCACGCAGGCCGCCAACGCACTTGCGCCGGATGTCCTCATGTCAGTTGGGTGCCCCGAGGAAGGGGAAGGCCGAGAGACTCGGGGTGCTGTCGGCGTCCGAGGTGATGCCGTTGGTGACGCCACTCGGTGCTCCGATGGCCAGCAGCGAGTAGGTCTCGTCGATGGTGTTTTCCAAGGGAGTCCTTCCGCCGCAGTCGTTGTTGGGGATGACCATGACGGCGTTGGCCTCGACACCGAGGTACGTGCTGCAGGTCCCGCTGGCGGTGTTCAGGTACAGCTCGTCATCGACCAGGACGCCGGCCAGGGTGTCGTACCGGGGAGAACTCGCATCGGCGATGAACTGGTTGCCGCAGTTTCCATCCAGCCCGTCGAAGATGGCGAGGTTGGACTTGATGTAGGCCTTGAACATCGAGCTCCACATCGTCGGGTCGCTGACCGAGTTGTAGAGGTCCTTGACCGCGTTCGGCGAGCTGCCGGTCACGGTGTCGAAGGGATTGGTGAGGGCCGTGTTGACGGCTGCTCGCCCCATCCGGTCGGTGATGGTTGCCCCCAGCGTCGGGGCGGGGGGATTGGCTGCGGGAGTGCTGCTGCAGGCGGCGAGCGCGAGCAGGCCGCTCAAGGTCAGGAGTCTGGTCATGGCTTCTTTCCTCATGGCGACACGTGGGTGGCTGCCCAGACGCTCACCAGCGGTCCGCCCGCGGTGAGGATGGACTTGTCGAGCTGGACGACGATGGCCAGGAGGTTGGCGCCCAGGAAGTGGTCCTGCGGCGGCCCTCCATCCGGAGCGGTCATGAGCTGCGTCACCAGCAACGTCGACGTCGGCATGTCGAGCATCGGGCAACCGTTTGTGTCGAAGGTGAGTCCGCCCTTGGCCGCAGTCACAGTGGCCACCGTGTTCTTGAAGCCGTCGAGGTTGAAGAAGAAGGGGTCATTGCGGAGTCCGGCGAAGACCCTGAGCTTCCCGCTGGCGCTGCTGAGCCCTGTCGTCGCGCTGGCGTTCCCGGTCACGTACTCATCGCCCGCCCAGCAGCTGATGTTCTGGGCGGTGTCGAAGGTGCAGATGACGTTGACGGTGCCCGCCACGGCAGCTCCGAAACTGGCCTGGCTCGAGGTGTGAAAGACGTACTGCACGGCGTTGGAGAACTGCGGGGTGCCGGTGGCAAACGGAAAGACGTCCATCACCAAGTTCACCATCGATGCGTCCGCGCTCATCCAGGCGAAGACGTCGGTGATGTCCGCGGAGGGGTCAGCCGTCGCGGCTGGCCCGTCCTGATGGTCCGCTGCCAGCGCCAGGGGCGCTGCGAACAGGGCGACGGCGAGCGCCGACCACCCGAATGCCTTCATGCTCATGAGACTTCCCTCCTGGGGGGCGCGTGGGACTGACTGCCCACTCACCCGTACGGGCCCCAGCGCAGCCCCGGATGCATCCAGTGCGTCGTTGGCGAAGAAAAAGCCCTGGCGCGGGGGGTGCCTTCAGCGGGCGCCGAGGCGGAGGACGAGCAGCACCAGCCCGAAGGCGGCGATGGCGCCCGAGAGGAGGCGCGGTCCCCAGGGCTGGAAGCTGTGCAGGCTCCGAAGCCAGGCCAGCACCGGGAAGGCCAGCGCCACGATGGTGACCTGTCCCACTTCCACACCCAGGTTGAAGGACACCAGTCCCGCCACCAGCGCCGAGCGCGGCAGCTTCAACTCCTGAAGCGCGCTCGCGAAGCCAAACCCGTGCACCAGTCCGAAAGCGAAGGTGATGCGCCAGCGGTGCTTCAGGGCGCTGGCCACCCGCGCGCTTGTGCCTTGTCCACCGCGAAGCACCCAGAGGTTTTCCGCCGCCACGGCGACGATGCTGGCAGCAATGAGCGCCTCGACCGCGCGGGCAGGCGGATTGAGGACGCCGAGAGCAGCCAGGGCCAGCGTCACCGAGTGGGCGATGGTGAAGCTGGTGACAATCTTCACCAAGTCCAAGAAGCGGCCGCCCAGCAGCAGGAGCGCGAGCAGAAAGGCGATGTGGTCATATCCGGTGAAAATGTGTTCGACGCCCAAGCGGAGGAAGCGCTTGGCCGCAGCCCAGACACTGGGGTTGACGTCCACGTCGAAGGTGGGCGTCGAGCTCCGGGCGATGCGCTCCACCACCTCTCCCCCAACGCTCACCCGGGCCAGGTGCGTCTGGCCCGCGGGCAGCAGCTCGAGCACGCCCAGCTTCACCCACCAGCGCTCGCCCAGGCCGCCGCCGCCGCACGTCCAGCTCGCCTCGACAAACCAGCCGTCCCCTTTGGGGGTGATGGTGCGGCTCTTGAGGGAACAGGCTGCGTCCCCTGTGTGCACAGAAGCCGTGTCCGTCACCAGCGACAGCACGCGGGCCGCGACGTCGGCCTCTGGAAGCCCCGGTGGAACCAGCCCGAGGAAGTCTCCCTGGAAGAATTGCAGCGTGGCCGAGGCTGCCCCTTCCTCCAGTGTCCACTCGCTGGTCGAGACGCGCGTCAGGTGCGCCGCTGTGGGCCGCCCCAGCAGCAAGCTTGCCAGGAAAAGGAAACCGGCCGCGGTGCAACGGATTGCGCTTCGAGCGCGAACGGAGGGCTTCATTTCCGAAGACACTGTACGCGTCCCGAGCGCCGTCGGACGCCAGCGCAGTGCAAACTAGGTTTCAGTTGCATCCGTTGTGGACTGGTCCGCGTAATCTCGCCGCCACGCTGACCGACCGAGCCGACGTGCCGTCCACGCCTCCACCGACCGAGCGACAGCACCGCCTCCGGGCCGCGCCCGTCGGGCTTCTGCTGCTTGGCTGGGGACTGGGCGTGGGGCCGCTGGCGCATGCCGTCCTGGCCCACGGTGAGCCGCTGCTGCACGACAGCGGCGACCGGGGCTGGGTGCAGCACACGGAGAAGGAGCGTAGCAGGCGGTCAGCCCAGAGCGAGCCAGCGCCTTCGTCCCATCACCACGCCCCCGGAGCGCTCGAGCACCTCCAGCTCGCCGTCTCGGCGGGGGCAGTCAGCCTGAGGGTAGCAGCCGTCTTCCTCTTGGTCGCGGTGGTGGAGCGCATCGCATGGCGAGCGCCCCTTCTCTCGCGGTGGCGACTTCCAGAAGTCCCCGGCGCACCGTAGCGGCCAGTCGACGTTTCTCTTCAGCGTCCGTCGGCCGCACCCTCGCCGTCTTTCCTGGGAGCTTCATGCCTCCGTCTTTTCGGGCGCGCCTCGTGCACGCCCTGATGTCTTTGCCTTCGTCTGTCCGGACGAGCCTTCTTCCTGCCCTCTTGCTGGCGTCCCTTCGGACAGGCGCGCAGACGCTTCCTCCTCCGGAGCCCTCATCCGTTTCCTCGGGTGCGCCGGCCGCCGCACCGGGAGCGCTTCCTTCGGAGCCGGTGGCACCGGAGCCGGAGCTCGTGCCAGCAAACGCGCCCGCGCCAGCACCAGCTCCCGCTGATGGCGGCCAACAACAGCCCTTGGCCCAGCCAGCCGTCCCCGAGAAACCAGTCTTCGAGACGCGGGTCGAGGCGCCCGCGCCCACGTCTGCGGCATCGGCAGAAACCATTCGCGACCGGGACCTCGCGCTCCGCTTCTACGCCACGCCGGAGGACATCCTGCGCGTCGTTCCCGGACTGGTCATCGCCCAGCACCAGGGCGGCGGGAAGGCGGACCAGTACTTCCTGCGCGGCTTCGATGCCGACCACGGGACCGACGTGGCCTTCTACATGGACGGTGTCCCCATCAACCTTCCGAGCAACGGCCACGGCCAGGGGTTTTCGGACCTGCACTTCCTCATCCCGGAAACCGTCGACCGGGTGGAGGTGACCAAGGGGCCCTACTTCGTCGAGACAGGCGACTTCGACACGGCCGGTGCCATCAACTTTCGGACCAGGCGGAGCTTCGGAGAGAGCTCGGTGACAGGGGAGTACGGCTCGTTCGACACCTGGCGTGTCCTCGGCATCGCCAGCCCCTTCGGCAAGGACTCGCCGACCTGGTTTGCCGCCGAGATGTACGGCAGCAACGGGCCGTTCCTCTCCCCGGAGAATCTGCTTCGCTACAATTTCTTCGGAAAGACGACGTTCAACGTGTCCCCGAGCACCCGCATCAGCATCCTGGCGACGGCGTACGGGTCGCAATGGAGCGCCAGCGGGCAGATTCCGCTTCCCCTCGTGCAGGCAGGACTGCTCAACCAGTTCGGGGCCATTGACCCGACAGAAGGCGGCCAGACGCAGCGACAGATGCTGATTTTGAGTCTGGACAGCCGTCCCTCGTACGCGGACGAGGTACAGCTCACCGCCTACTTCGTCCGCTACTCGCTGCGGCTCTTCAACGACTTCACGTTCCAGCTCGTCGACCCGGTCAACTTCGACGAAATCGAGCAAGACGACCAGCGCTACTACGCCGGCTTCAGCGCCCTCTACAAGAAGCGCGTCGACGTCGGCCAGGTGCGCACGGTGACCGAGCTCGGTGCCGAGGGGCGCATCGACACGATGAACGTGGCCCTCTGGCATGTCCGGCAGCGGGTCCGGCTGACCAACTGTACACCCGCTGTCCCGGCCACAGACGACAGCCCGGCCGTGCCGGCCGTGCCCAACCCGTGTGACGACGCGGACATTGTCCAGTCGGACCTGGCCGCCTTCGCCCAGGAAGACGTGCGCTTCAACCGCTGGGCCCGGGTGCTGCTCGGCGTTCGTTCCGACCTCTTCGAGTGGAATGTCACCAATCAGCTTCCAAACAACCCCAGTCCTCCGGCAGGCACGAATCCAAACCAGGGGACGGCCGTCATCCAGAAGGCCATCGTCAACCCCAAGCTGCAGGCTGTCTTCACGCCGCTACCCCTGTGGGACATCTACCTGGACGGCGGGGGCGGTTTTCACAGCAATGATGCTCGAGCCATCGTCGCCAACAATGGCCTGGGCGCCATCCCGCGCGCCTGGGGCGCAGAAGTCGGGACGCGCTTGTCCCTCTTCGATGGACGGCTCGACGTGGCCGGCGCGCTGTGGTTCCTCCACCTGCAGTCCGAGTTCGTCTTCGACCCGGACATCGGGACAAGCGAAGCTGCTGGCCCCACCAACCGCCGGGGCTTTGACTTCGAGGCGCGCTACCAGATTCTGTCCTGGCTGTGGGCGGACGTCGACGTCTCGCTGGCCCACGCCGTCTACACCGAGAACTCCGGCAACGGGAACGCCGTCGCGCTGGCGCCGACGTTCACCGGCCAGGCCGGGCTGAGCCTCTTCCACCCGAGCTGGCTCCCGGGGTTGAGGGCCCGCATCGGCGCTCGCTGGGTGGGAAACCGGCCTGCGAACCAAGCGGACACGCTCACCGCGGAGGGCTACTTCCTGGTCGACCTCTACGGGGCCTACCGCTGGCGCTTTCTGGAGTTCGGGCTGTCCATCCAGAACCTCCTCAACACCACCTGGCGCGAGGCGCAGTTCGCCACCACCTACCAAGTCGTGGAAGCCCCCTACAACCGCCCTCCTTACAACCAGGTGACCACAAACATCGCCTTCACGCCGGGGAGTCCCATCGCCCTCTACGCCACGGCGACGGTTTACTTCTAAGAGGAGGGCTCGCGGAGCCGACGGCTTGGAAGCGTCAAGCCACCGGGGGCAGTGGCTGGAGTGCCCGGAGGGACTCGCTCGACGGCAGCTCGGTGTGGACCGTCCCGAGCCGGTCGGCCGAGCCTTCGGCGAAGAGCGTCCGGTCGGCCTTGTGCAAAAGCGCATCGAAGCCCTGGCGCTCAAGCGCGCTGACGGCCACTCCTCCGCGGCTCCGGAGCAGGAGCGCCAAGTCCCCGGCGGCCACACGGTCCGCCTTGTTCCACACCAGCAGCCGGGGCGTCTCCTGCAGGCCCAGTGACTCGAGGATGCGCTCCACCGCGGCCACCTGCGCATCGCGGGCCGGGTCCGCTGCGTCCACCACGTGCAGGAGCAGGTCCGCGTCGTCCAGTTCCTCCAGCGTCGCGCGAAAGGCGGCCAGCAAGTCCTTGGGCAGGTCCCGGATGAAACCCACGGTGTCGGTGATGATGACTTCGCGCTCCTCGGGAAACCGCAGGCGCCGGCTGGTGGGGTCCAGGGTGGCAAACAGCTTGTCCTCCACCAGCACCGTGGAGTTGGTGAGGGCGTTGAGGAGCGTCGACTTGCCGGCATTGGTGTAGCCGACGATGGAGATGACGGGGAGCTCCCGTCGCTGCCGACGGCCGCGCCGGACCTGGCGCTCGCTGGAGAGGTGGGTAATCCGGCGGTCGAGGTGTGCGATGCGGTCGCGCACGCGGCGACGGTCGATTTCCAGCTTGGTCTCGCCGGGCCCGCGCCCGCCGATGCCGCCCGCCAGACGGGACAGCGAATCGTCACTCTGGCTGAGTCGCGGCAGGAGGTACTTGAGCTGGGCGAGCTCCACCTGCAGCTTGCCGTCCGCGCTCTGGGCGCGCTGGGCAAAAATGTCGAGGATGAGCTGGGTGCGGTCCAGCACCTTGAGGCTCGTCTCCTCGGCGATGTGCCGGCTCTGCGAAGGGCTCAGGTCCCGGTCAAGGATGATGACATCGGCCACCAGCTGCATCGAGCGCAGGACGAGCTCCTCGAGCTTGCCCTTGCCAACCAGGTACCGCGGGTCCGGCTGGCGGCGCACCTGGAGAATGGAGTCGAGCACCTCCACCCCGGCGGTGCGCGCCAGCTCCCCCAGCTCGTGCAGGGAGGCCTCCGCTGCCGCCCGGTCTCCGTCGAGGCAGACGGCGACGAGGATGGCTCGCTCGCGCCCGGCGACGGTGCGGGCCGGCGCGCCACGCGCCAGCTCGTCCTCGAGGGCAGCCAGCGTGGAGACCAGGTCCGGCTGCTGGCCGTGGACGTCGCTCAGCGTCTCGGTGTGCCAGTAGCTGCCGTCGCCGTTGGCCGGGACGAGGTGCGCCCAGTGCAGGACGCCCGGGAGCCCGTCTTCGAGCACGCCCACCGCTGCCACCAGGTCGAGCCGGAGAAGCGCCAAGTCGGTGAGGTCGTCGCGGGTGAGTGGCTCGGACTTGAGGTGAGTGTGGACGAGGCGCAAGCCGCGAAGGCGGACCTGTCCGGCGCGGGCGCGGCCAATGTCCGGCAGCTCGAGCTTCTGCGCATCGCCCACCACCACCTGTTCCACCTCTCCCTTGCGGTTGAGGAGGACGCCCACCTGGCGACGGGTGTCGCAGGAGAGCTCGGTGAGGTGGCGGGCCAGCTCGGCGCTGACAATCTCATGCGCCGACACACGCCGGCGGTAGGTGTTGCGCAGGCGCTGCAATTCGCTCGGCTTGAGCCCTAAGGTGTTTCCGGCGATGTCGTTCAGGCGGGTCTGTCTCCAGGGCAGGCTTGAGAAGCGCGCGGCCCCCCACGCTGGGGCCTCAAAGGAGAATGTAGCGCTGAAGGGCTCCGGGCGCTCGCGCGCCCAGGCGTCGGCTTCTACTGCGCGTGCCCGAGCCGCTCCAGACGGCGGGCGGCCTCGTCCAGCACCGCGTCCGTCTTGCAGAAGGCAAAGCGGGCGACTTGCGGGGTCGCGCCCGGGCGTGCGTAGAAGGCCGACAGGGGGATGGCTGCCACGCCCACCTCGGTGGTGAGCCAGCGGCAGAAGGCCGCGTCGCTCGGGTGGCCGAACCGCGAGACGTCGGCGCAGACGAAGTAGGCGCCCTCCGGACTCCAGGGCAGAAGGCCCGCGGCGCGGAGGGATACGAGGAGCCGGTCGCGCCGTGCCTCGTAGTCCGTCAAGAGTCCACTGAAGTAAGCGTCCGGAAGCCGCAGGGCCGCCGCGATGCCTTCCTGGAGGGGTGCCGCGACGGCGAAGGTGACGTACTGGTGGGCCTGGGCCACTGCGCGTCGGAGCGCCGCCGGGCCGATGGCCCATCCCACTTTCCAGCCGGTGTAGCTGAAACTCTTGCCCCCGCTGCTCACGCTCAGTGTCCGCTCCGCCATGCCCGGAAGCGTCGCCAGCCGCAGGTGACGCCCCGGCGGGTAGACGAGGTGCTCGTAGACCTCGTCGGTGAGGGCCACGGCGTCGTGGCGCGTGACGAGGCTGCCGATGAATTCCAGCTCGCCGCGGGAAAAGACTTTCCCGGTGGGGTTGTGGGGGGAGTTCACCACCACCACCCGCGTCCGGGGGCCGAAGGCGGCCTCCAGCTCCCCTCGGTCAAACCACCAGTCAGGGTGGCCAGAGGAGGGGGGCCGCAACGTCACCGGCCGAACGGTCGCGCCCGCCATCTCCACCGCCGCGGCGTAGGAGTCGTAGAAGGGCTCGAAGAGCACCGCTTCGTCCCCGGGGTCGAGCAGACCGAGGAGAGCGTCGAAGAGCGCCTCGGTGGCCCCGGCGGTGACGGTGATGTCCTGCTCCGGGTCGACGGCCTGCCCGTAGAAGCGTTCGGCATGCTCGGCGATGGCGCGTCGCAGGTTGAGGCTCCCCGCCCCGAGCGCGTACTGGTTGATGCCGCCCCGGAGCGCGCGCACCGCCGCCTCGCGGACCTCCTCCGGGCCGTCGAAGTCCGGGAAACCCTGCCCGAGGTTGACCGCGCCGGTGCGCGTGGCGAGCGCGCTGAACTCGGAGAAGATGGTGACCGGCAAGTCGCGCACCCGCGCGGCGATGCGACTCATTGGCTCGGCCGCGGGGCCGGCTCGGGCATCGTCACCGAGTCGCCCACTGTCACCTGGACGTCCCACAGGCACTCGCCCGTGGCCGGGGTGGGCACCAGCGGCCCGAGCCAGTCCAGGCCCCCGAGGTCGGCCACCACCGTGTCTGCGGCCTTGCGTGCAGCGTCCGCCTCCCGTGGACAGTAGAGCACCGAGGAGAGCTCGGCCGGTGTCTCCATGCGAGGTGCCCACCAGACGACTTCCGTGTTGCGTCCAACGTTTCGCTCGATGAGACGCTCGGCCGCAGCCCGCACCGCGGGCGACGGAGCGGTGTGCGCCACCAGGCGGACCCCGATGCGCTTCTCGCACCCCTGGTGGTGGCAATAGTAGGTGCCCCGCGCGAAGGGGACGTCGCTCGGCGCCGGGTCGACGCTGAGCGCGCGCTCTCCCACCACCGCCACCTCGGCGCTGAAGTTTTTTCCAAACGTCTTGCAGTGCGGCCCCTTGCAGCTAGTCACCGTCACGGTGAGGGTGCCACCATTCAGCTTCCAGACGCCCCGGGCCTGCGTCTGTCCGAGGGCGTCATGCCGCTCGGCCCGGTAGCCTCCCTTGGAGCTGAACGTCATCGACTGCTCGCGGTCGCCGATTTCCGCGCCCTCCAGCCAGTCGTGAACGCTCTGGTTGCCTTGGGCCAGCACCAGCAGCACGAGGGCAAGGGGCACGGGAAACCTCGCGAAAGGCAAGGGTGGACGACTGCCGGCGAGGGTAGCACGCACGGACCGCGTGCCCATGCCTTGACGACCCGGCGCACGCGTCTCCATTGTGCAGCCTCTTCACGATGGACCGCACGGAACGACTTCTGGACTTGGTGGCTTTGCTCCTCGACGCACAGGAGCCTGTCTCTTGGTCGGAGCTCAAGGAGGCCTTCCCCGAGGACTATGGCGCGGGGACGGACGAGGCCACCGAGCGCAAGTTCGAGCGGGACAAGGCCGAGCTCCTGGAGCTGGGAATCCCGCTCACCTACGTCCAGGGCGACGAAGACCGCAAGGACGGCTACCTCCTCGACCGCGATGCCTACTACCTGCCCGACGTCGGCTTCACCCCGGAGGAGATGGCCGTCCTCTATGCTGCCGGCTCGGCGGCGCTGGCCTCGGGTGCCTTTCCCGGGCGGCAGGACTTGCAGCACGCCCTTCGCAAAGTTGCCTTCTTCGCCGACCCCGACCTCCCAGCCCCTCGGGTGCGGATGGAGCTCGGCGCGGTGCGCGAGGCTCGCCATGTACCGCAGCACCTCGAGTCCTTGTGGACTGCCGCCAGCACGCGCAAGTCGGTGACGCTCGTCTACGCCTCGCCACGCTCGCCGCGGCCCTCCCACCGCACGGTGGACCCCTACGGGCTCGCGCTGCGGCGTGGCATCTGGTCCCTGGTGGGCTATTGCCACGAGCGCCAGGCGCTGCGGACGTTTCACGTCCACCGCATCCGCGATTTGAAGATGAATGCGAGTAAGCCCCGCACCGCCGACTTCCAGGTGCCAGCGGACTTTCGTCTCGAGGACCACGTTCCCCACTCCCCATGGCAGTTTCGCATCGAGCCTCCGACGGAGGTGACGCTGCGGCTGTCCGGCGGCCTGGCCGACCGGGCGGAGGCGCATTTCCCGGAGGCGCGGGTGGTCCGCGAGGGCGGACACACCACCGCGACACTCACCGTCACCAACCTCGACCCGCTGCTGCGCCACCTCCTGGCGCTGGCGCCCGACGCGCGTCTCCTCGGGCCGGAGTTGGCGGTGGCCCGAATTTCTGCCATGGCCGAGGCGGTGCGCAGCCGACATGGAGGGCTCCCGAGGTGAGCGACGTCCACGAGCGACTCCGGCGCCTGCTGCTGGTGGTGCCCTATGTCTCCCGCAACCCGGGCATCGGCGTGGATGCGCTGGCCCGGGCACTGGGGCTCTCGCGGGAGGAGCTGTTGCGAGACCTGGACCTGCTCACCCTGGTGGGCCGCCCGCCTTTTCAGCCTGATGACTTCATCGACCTCCACGTGGAGAACGACCGGGTGACGGTGGAGCTCGACCAGCGCTTCACCAAACCGCCGCGGCTCACCCCGGCAGAGGCCGCCGCGCTCGCCGCCGCCGGCGAGCTGCTGCGGCCGGCGGCCGGTGGGGCCCTGGCCACGGCCCTGGCCAAGCTGGAGAAGGTGCTCCCGGCCACGGCGCGGCTGCGGTACCACGCCCTGGAACGCACCGTGGACATGCGCACCACCGGTTCGGCCGACTTGGGAGAGATTACCCGCGCCATCGCCGAGCGCTCGGAGCTCACTTTCGACTACGCCGGCAATGTCCGCGCTGCGGTGGAAGCACGCCGCGTGGAGCCCCTGGAGCTCTTCAGCCACCGGGGCCAGTGGTACCTCAGCGCCTGGGACGCGGGCCGCGCCGACCAACGGTTGTTCCGGGTCGACAGGATGGCGCACGTGGTGGTGACGGCACGCAAGTTCGCGGCTCGGGTGGGGACCCCCTCCCACGTCCCCGACCCGGCGGAACGCGGCGAGGTGCGCGTGCGCTTCTCGGCAGTCGCGGCGCCATACTTACGCGAGCGCTTCGGGTCCGAGGCGACAGAGCTGCAGGACGGCGGCGTGGAGGTCCGTGTGGCTGGTGACTCGGAACGCTGGCTGACCCAGTGGGTGCTGTCTTTCGGTGGCGAGGCGGAAGTCGTCGAGCCGGCCTGGGCCCGGGCGGCCGTGGCGCGCGCCGCCGAGCACGCGCTCCAGGGCTAGGGCGCCCGGAGGGCCCGTCCCGCGCGGCGTCCGCAGTTAGAGACGGAAGGGCCGCCGCTCCTCTCAACGGGGCAGGGCGCGGAGCGCCCCGCCCCGAGGATGGGCGAAGGCTCGGGTCGCTCCTTCCGTGTTAGCGTTTGGGGCCGCGGGGCCGGTTTGGTTTCCAAGGCGTCGAGCCGTCCGCGGGAGCGTCCGTCGATGGTGTTTTCTGGCAAGCGTTGGCTTCTGTGCAGCGTCCTGCTCGCAGCCTGCGTGGCCGACGACCGCAGCAACCGTCCTCCTCTGCTGCCGCCGGCGCCTCCCCAGGACGTCATCACCGTCGGCGGATTCGACGACGCGATGCACATCGGCTCTGACTACATTTACGCCTCCAAGCTTCCGGACCGCGTCTTCATGGGCTCGCAGGAGCTTCCGGGTAACCTTTGGCTCTTGCGCTTCGGCTCGGGTTCGAGCGGAGGTCCGCCGGTCGACCTGGTCATCGACGCCAAGTCCGGCAAGGTGGTTCGCGAGGTGCCGGCCGGTGCCGAGGCCGAGCTGAAGGCGACTCCGGCTGCCATTCGGCCCGACGCGCCCTCCCTCCCCGAGAAGTGAAGGGCCCTGGCGGCGGGCGCATTCTCCCGATGCGTGCGACGCGTGTTGCGCACGGCGCACCCCAAGGTGCATAGAAGCCAGAGGGGAGACCCGCCATGCACACCGACTCTTTTCACACCAAGGGGACGCTGGAGGTCGAGGGGGCCTCCTACCAGGTGTTCCGCCTCGCCACCCTGGCCAAGAGCCACCCTGCCGCCGCCCGCTTGCCCTTCTCCCTCAAAGTCCTCCTGGAGAACCTGCTCCGGCACGAGGACGGCCGAGTGGTGCGAGCTGAGCACGTGGAGAGGATGGTGGCCTGGGACGCCAAGGCGGCACCGGAAACCGAAATCTCCTTCTACGTGGCGCGGGTGCTGCTCCAGGACTTCACTGGCGTTCCGGCGGTGGTCGACCTGGCGGCCATGCGCGAAGCGCTGGCCGCGCTCGGCGGCGACCCCAATAAAATTAACCCCCGAAACCCGGCGGACTTGGTCATCGACCACTCGGTGGTGGTCGACCAATTCGGCAGCTCCACCGCCTTCGCTGCCAACGCCGAGCTGGAATTCGAGCGCAACCGCGAGCGCTACGCCTTCCTGCGCTGGGGCCAGGAAGCCTTCCGCAACTTCCGCGTCGTGCCCCCCGACACCGGCATCTGCCACCAGGTGAACCTCGAGTACCTGGCCCAGGTGGTGTTCCGCGACGGGCACTCATTGTTTCCGGACACCCTGGTGGGGACGGACTCGCACACCACCATGGTGAATGCGCTGGGAGTGGTGGGCTGGGGGGTGGGCGGCATCGAAGCCGAGGCGGCACTTCTCGGACAGCCCATCACCATGCTCATCCCTCAAGTGGTGGGCTTCCGTCTCTCCGGGGCGCTCCCGGCGGGAGCCACCGCCACGGACTTGGTGCTCACCGTCACCCAGATGCTCCGCAAGAAGGGAGTGGTGGGAAAATTCGTCGAATTCTTTGGTCCGGGCATCGCTGCCCTCTCACTTCCCGACCGCGCCACCATCGCCAACATGTCGCCAGAGTACGGGGCGACCATCGGCTTCTTCCCGGTGGACATCCAGACGCTCAATTACCTGCGCTTCACCGGGCGCTCGCCGACGCAGGTGGCCCTGGTGGAGGCGTACTGCAAGGAACAGGGATTGTTCCACACCGCGGACATGCCGGAGCCGGTGTTCTCCGACACCCTGGCCTTGGACTTGGGGACGGTGGAACCCTGCCTGGCCGGACCGAAGCGGCCGCAAGACCGCGTGCCGCTCCGCGCGATGAAGACCGGGTACGCAGCATCGCTGGCCGAGATGCTGGCCGTCGCCCCGGCGCAGGACGAGGACGGCCCGGGCCCAGCCGAGAAGAAGGCCCCCCCAGCCTCCGCCGCCGAGCGGGCGGCCACCACCGTGGAAGTGGCAGAACGGGGCCTGCGCTACGACGTGGGGCACGGCGCGGTCGTCATCGCTGCCATCACCAGCTGCACCAACACCAGCAATCCGGCCGTCCTGCTCGGCGCCGGGCTTCTGGCCAAGCGGGCGGTGGAGCGCGGACTCACCACCAAGCCCTGGGTGAAAACCTCGCTCGCCCCGGGGAGCAAGGTGGTGATGGACTACCTCCGGGCGGCCGGGGTGTTGCCCCATCTGGAGGCCCTGGGCTTCCACCTCGTCGGGTACGGCTGCACCACCTGCATCGGCAACTCCGGCCCGCTGCCGGAGCACATTGTGGAAGCGGTGACGTCGGCCGACCTGGTGGTGGCCTCGGTGCTCTCCGGTAACCGCAACTTCGAGGGCCGCATCAACCCCCACGTGCGGATGAACTTCCTTGCCAGCCCCCCCTTGGTGGTGGCCTACGCACTGGCTGGCACCGTGGACAAGGACCTCACCACCGAGCCGCTGGCCGAGGACCGCAACGGGCATCCGGTCTACCTGCGCGAGGTGTGGCCCACGGATGCGGAAATCCGCGAGGCGGTGTCGAGCTTCGTCAAGCCGGAGCAGTTCCAGAAGCAGTACGCCCGGGCGCTGGACGGCGACGAGCGCTGGCGGGCGATGAAGGTGACAATGGCGGAGACATTCGCCTGGGACCCGAAGAGCACCTACGTCCGCAAGCCGCCGTTCTTCGAGAAGCTGGCCAAGGAGCCTGCCCCGCTGACCGACGTCCGCGGAGCCCGGGTGCTGGCGATGCTGGGCGATTCGGTCACCACCGACCACATCAGCCCGGCTGGCAACATCGCGAAGAACAGTCCGGCGGCGCGCTACTTGATGGAACAGGGCGTGGAGCCGAAGGACTTCAACAGCTACGGGGCCCGGCGCGGCAACCATGAAGTGATGGTGCGCGGCACCTTCGCCAACATCCGGTTGCGGAACCTGCTCGTGCCCGGGACCGAGGGTGGGGTGACGGTGCACCTTCCCACCCGCGAGAAGATGAGCATCTACGACGCCGCGATGCTGTACGCCAAAGAGAAGACGCCGCTCCTCGTCCTCGCCGGCGCCGAGTACGGCACCGGCAGCTCCCGCGACTGGGCGGCCAAGGGGACCCAGTTGCTCGGAGTCCGGGCGGTCATCGCCAAGAGCTTCGAGCGCATCCACCGGAGTAACCTGGTGGGGATGGGCGTCCTGCCGCTGCAGTACGAGCCGGGCGAGGACGCTGCTTCCCTCGGGCTCACCGGGCAGGAGACCTTCGACATCGACGGAATCTCCGAGTCGCTCAGCCCGGGCAAGAAGCTCGTCGTCGAGGCGAAGCCGGCGAAGGGCGACCACCGCCGCTTCACCGTCAGCTGCCGCATCGACACGCCGAACGAGCTCGACTACTTCAAGAGCGGAGGCATTCTGCCCTTCGTGCTGAGGCAGCTGGCCAAGGCCTGACCGCGCCGCCCTCGGGGCCCCAAAGAAAGCAGCTTTAGGCCTCGGGCTCGTCCTTGCGTCGCCGCTTCTGCGCGTACATCCGCGCGTCGGCCTGGCTGAGCAACACCTCCAGCGGCTCGGGCTCGGAGGGGTCGAAGGTGGATACCCCGGTGCTGAAGGCGATGGAGAAGTCCCGCCGCCCCCGGCTGTTGTGCTGCTCCACCCGCGCCCCGAGCCGAGCGACCAGTTCCGCTGAGCCGACGCCGGAGACGTCGGTGACCAGCACGACGAATTCGTCACCGCCCAGACGGGCCACCAGGTCGCGCTCCCGGAAGGTGGCGCGAAGCAGCGCCGCGAATTCGAAGAGGGCCCGGTCCCCGGCCTGGTGACCGAAGCGGTCATTAATCTGCTTCAGCCCGTCGAGGTCCGCGAAGATGACGAGCATCCCGCGCTGGGCCCGCACCGCCTCGTCGAGCTGCGTCCGGGCGAGGTCGAGGAAGGCGCGGCGGTTGTGAAGGCCGGTGAGCTCGTCGACGTGGCTCAGCGAGCCGTCATTCCGCTGTTGGCCGAGCGAGCTCCGCGAACGTTCGCGTTCGGTGACGTCCCGATAAATCCAGAGGTGCCCCAGGGCCTGACGGTCGCCGAGTACCGGCGCGTAGTCGCGCTCCAGCACCCGTCCATCCCCCATGGGCAGCAACTCTTTGAAGGTGCCGGTGCGATTTTTCTTGAGTTCCTCGACGCGAGCTTCGAAGCGGTCCGGCTCGACGAACTGGTTCCGGTAGCGGGCGCAGGCGTCCGCGCAGCTGAGGCCCACCAGCGACGGGGAGTTGAGCAGGCCGAAGAGACCGAGGAAGGCCTTGTTGCAGTGGATGCACATCCCGGCGTGGCTGACCAGGAGCACCCCGTCGGCCAGGGCGTCGAGAAGCGCGGTGAGGTGCGAACGCTCGACGCGGAGGGCCAGGGCCAGTGCCTCGGGCGCACCGCCCGGGCTGAGCTGGTTCAGCCCGCCACTGGCCAGCCCCCGCTCGGCCACCGACGTCCTGGCCTCGAGCTCTGGCAGGAGTGCGAGCGCCGCGTCCTCCAGTGCTTGCACGTCCTCGTCCGTCCAGCGGCGAGGGACAGAGTCCACGGCGAGCAATGCGCCGAGAACGCGTCCGGGGCGGTCTCGCACCGGCACGCCCACCCAGGCCTGACCTCCCAGGGCCGCCAGCCCGGCGTCTTCTGGGCCTCTTGCGTCCACCGAGGACACCATCACTGGCTCGTCGGCCTCTACCACTGCATGGACTGCGCTGTGGGGGACCGGCCCGTGGCCGCAGAGGGTCTCGGTGAGGTTGGCAGCGCCGCGGACGACGGCGCGACGGTCGCCGAGGAAGACGAGCAGCGCCACCCGCGTCTTCACCGCGCGCGCTGCCAGGCGGGCCACCCGGTCAAAGGGCGCCTCCCGTCCACCGTCGAGCAATCCCAGCGAGGCCACCGCTTCAACTCGCTCCAACTCCAACCCCGTGGGGTCGGACTTCGACTTTCGGTGGCGCAGGGCGGACATCGGTGCAGACACAACACCTTCTCGAGCAGAAGCTTTCACGTGACCCAGGGCAAGAAGCGTACGGAGAACCTCTGACGCCTAAACACGCAGGGTGAAAGAGAAGTTGGGGATGCGCCGAAGCGAATGGAAGGGTGACGGCTGACCGCGCGCCGCACGCTCGCCAGGTAGCTCAACCAACCACCGAAGCATCTGGTGTAGTCGCTGATGCGACCAGCTCCGCGACGACGCTGACCAGCTCTGCGGGTTCGACCGGCTTGGCGACGCACACCTTGAAACCCGAGCGGAGCGCACGCTGTTGTTCAGCGGGAGCCGCGAGGGCGCTGAGGGCCACCGCGGGGGTTTGGCCACCCTGCTGCGGCGCCAGGCCACGCATGCGCTGAAGGAGCTGGTGGCCGTCCTCGCCCGGCATGGCCACGTCGGCGACGATGACGTGCGGACGCTCCTCATGCAGGACGTCCATTGCCTCGGCGCTCGATGCCGTGGTGACCGCAGCCTGCTGCTGCACAAGCACCGCGCTCACCAGCTCTCGCATCTCCGCCTCATCGTCCACCACCGGTACACGCACGCCGGCCAGGGACGGTAGCGCGACGCGGACTCCCGTGCTTGCAGTCCGTCGGGTAGGACTGGGGCCGGCCTGAAGGCCTCGGGCGAGCAACAGACGCACGGTGAAAATCGCGCCCTGGCCTGCACCACGGCTTTGTGCCGACACCGTCCCACCGTGCAGTTCGACGAGGAGGCACGTGCACGCTTGGAGAAAAAAGCGAGGCCGCATGCCGCTTCTGTGGGGTGGGCCGTCAGTCCCCGTACACGGCCCGGGCGGCGCGGTACGTGCCGAGGTGGGCGTCGATGGTGCAGGCCAGAGGACGGGCGTAGCCGCCGCCGAGCGTCACCACCAGAGGAAGGCCCCGGTGCCGGGCGGACTCGAAGACGAAGCGGTCGCGCGCCTCGAGTCCCCCTTGGGTGAGCGAGAGCCGCCCGAGGGTGTCCTCGGCCAGCGGGTCGACGCCGGCCTGGTAGTAGACGAGTTCGGGCTGGGCAGCGTCGAGCACCCGCGGCAGGTGCCGGTAGAGCGCATCCAGGTAGGCCGCATCCGAGGTGCCGTCCTCGAGCCCCACGTCGAGGGAGGAGCGCTGCTTGCGGAATGGGAAATTGTGCTGGCCGTGCATGCTGAAGGTGAAGACAGATGGGTCATCGGCAAACACCGCCGCCGTCCCGTTGCCCTGGTGGACGTCGAGGTCCACCACGGCGGCCCGCGCGATGCGTCCTTGGGCCTGCAGCGCACGGATGCTGACCGCGATGTCGTTGAAGACGCAGAAGCCCTCGCCGTGGTCAGCAAAGGCGTGGTGCGTGCCTCCGGCCAGGTTTCCGGCGAAGCCCTGCTCGAGGGCGACACTGGCCGCGGCGCACGTGCCACCCACCGCGGCCCGCGAGCGCGACACGAGTGCCTCGCTCCACGGAAAGCCGAGTCGACGGACTTCGGACTCGCTCAGGCGCCCCTCCAGGACAACGTCCACCCAGCGCGCGGTGTGCACCAAGGCCAGGGCGGCGACCGGGACCGGTTCGGCCGGGACCAGCTCGTCTGGAGCAAGCAGGCCACCCTCCACCAGGGCCTCCCGCAGCAGGCGGTACTTGCCCATGGGAAAGCGGTGCCCGGTGGGCAGCGGGACGAGGTGACTGTCCGAGTGGAAAACGCGCAAGGTGGACTGCTTTCTATAAGGAGTGCCCTAGGGCCTGCACCCCAGGGGGGCCTGGGCACGGGCCTTTCCGCTTCATGCCGGTGCCGGCTTGAGGTAAGCCCCCCTCGGCAATGCGCGCCCTTTCCACGACGCTTCCGACGCTTTGCATGCTGGCCCTGCTCTCGGGCTGCTCGTTCAAGCACGGCCCTTTGAGCGACAAGCCCGACACCACCAGTCTGGGAGTGGCCGGGGGACTGGGGGAGGGTGGAATGAGCACCGCCTACGGCATTTACGAAAATTCTCCTTCCCTGAAGGGTGTGGACCTGGACCTCGCGGACCGGAGCACCTCCACCGCCGTCCGCCCCGCGCCGCTCGTTCCCGGCATGCCGTCCAACGCGGACGCGCCCAGGACGAGCAACGCCGTGCAATCCTGGACGAGCGGTCCCACCCTCCCCGTCGAGCCGGCCAACATGGCGCTCGAGCCGGAGGGCGGCGAGACGCCCGCCACCCACGGGGGCGCCGCGGGCCATCCTGGCTGAGCGGTGTCCGCCCCACAGGGGCCTCTTCAAGCCGCGAAGCGCACAATGCTTCTCACCCAGCCTCCCAAGGGAGAACACATGTCACCTCGCATCTGCATTTGGGCCAGCGCCCTCCTGCTGGCCGTCAGCCTTCCCGCGCTCGCCCAAGACGCGCCGCACGTGCACGGCTCGGACGCGGGGGCTGCGGTGCCGGCCAACCAGCCCCACCCGGTGGACCCCGCGCTCCCCAAGCCCACCGGCAAGGTGCTCTCGCTTCCCCTGGAAGGCGGCGGCTCGGCCATCGCCTACGTGGCCCGGCCGAAGCAGGCCGCCACCGGCGGCATTCTCGTCCTGCACGAGTGGTGGGGGCTGAACGACTACGTCAAGGCCCAGGCTGACGTCTGGGCTTCGAGGGGCTACCTGGCGCTGGCGGTGGACCTCTACAGCGGCAAGGTGGCCACCTCGCCGGACGAGGCGGGAAAGCTGATGCAGGGACTGGACGCCGCGCACGCCGCCGCCGTGGAGAAGGCGGGCGTGGCGTGGCTTCAGCAGCACCTGCACGGCAAGAAAATCGCCACGCTGGGCTGGTGTGCTGGCGGCGGCCAGAGCCTCCTGGCCTCGCTGGGCAGCCCCGACGCGGTGTCGGCGACCGTCATCTACTACGGGATGCCGGTGACGGACGTGGCCCAGTTGAAGACGCTGCGCGGGCCGGTCTTGGGCCTGTGGGCCAAGAAGGATGGGTGGATTACGCCGGAGAAGGTGGAGGCTTTCGACAAGGCGCTCACCGAGGCCGGGGTGAAGCACAGCTTCCACAGCTTCGATGCCGACCACGCCTTCGCCAACCCCACCGGTGGCCGCTACAACCCGCCGGCGGCGTCGGAGGCCAATGCCCTCGCCCAGAAGTTTCTGGCCGAGGCCCTGAAGGGCTAGAGCGTCGGTGGTCCAGCCGGGGAGCGGGGTTGCTCCAGACGCTCGAGGAACTTCCCCTGGGCGCCATAGCCGCTCCGGGCCAGGCGCTGGGCTTCCAGGAGCTCCGCGGTGCGGGCGCACAGGGTGCCCAGCGAGCGAAAGGCCTCGGCCAGAAGGCGCTCCGCTTGGTCCTGCGCCGCCTGGCTGGTTGGGAGTATGTCCTTGGCCGAGCGCAACAGTCGTAAGAACCGCATTGCCAGCACCTTAGGGGATTTGCTTTCAGGAGGCGACATGGGCACGACGGCACCGCAGCGGGTGGGGTTTCTTGGGATGGGTCTCATGGGGAGCCGCATGGCGCGCAACCTTGCGCGCAAAGGCTTCAGCGTGACGGTGTGGAACCGCACGCGAGCCCGCGCCGAGGCGCTGGTGGCGGACGGGGCCAAGGTGGCCAGCACGCCGGCCGAGGTGATGGCCGAGGTGGACGTTGCCTGCACCTGCCTCTCCACCCCGGCGGTGCTCGAGGAGGCCGTGGACGGCCCCCAAGGCCTCTTCCGGCGCGCGCGACAAGGGCAGCTCTACATCGACTTCTCCACCATCTCCCCCACGCAGGCCGGCTCGCTCGAGAGCCGAGCGCGGGCGCTGGGGGTGGACTTCGTCGAGTCGCCGGTGACGGGCAGCAAGAATGGAGCGGAGAAGGGAACGTTGCTCCTCATGGTGGGCGGGACGCCCGAGGCGGTGGCGCGGTGCGCGCCGGTTTTCGCCGCGGTGGGGGAGAAGGCCATCCATTGCGGCCCGGTGGGCGCGGCCGCGCAGGTGAAGCTGGCCGGCAATGCCCTCATCGCCTCCATGCTGCAGGGGCTGGGCGAGGGCATGCTGCTCGCGACCAAGGCGGGCGTGGACCCGGCCAAGCTCCTGGAGGTGGTGCAGGCCTCCGGCTTCCGCTCGCCCTACTTCGAATTCAAAGGCGGCCAGCTGCTGCGGCGAGACTTCTCCACGCACTTCTCCATCGACCTCATGCACAAGGACCTCTCGCTCTTCCTCGATGACGCCGCCACCCGGCGCGTCCCGACGCCGCTCACCGCTGCGGTGCGCGAGGTGTATGCGCTCGCCCGTGCCGCCGGAAAGGGAGAGCAGGACATCGGCGCCGTCATCACCGTCCTCGAGCAGCTGGTGGGCGTCGAGATTCGTCCCAAGCCGTGAGCTGGCCCCTTGGGCTTTACAGTCCGGGCACGCGCAGCGTTGACGGATTCACAAGGTAGCTCACATCCTGGCGCCCTTGTCTTACAGCCATGAGTGACTATCTTTAGCAAAACTGGGCGTTTACGCGGCGTTAACGCACGGGTGTAGACAAGGCACGCAGAGGGCACTAATTTGCTCTTACGCAGTGCGTGAGCGCGGGGGTAGGCACATGGCGGATGAAGGCCAACTCGTCAAACTCGGCAACGGGCGCTGGGCGCGCTTCCGACAGCTTCCCGTCTACGCCGGCGACGTCCGCGCAGCGCTGACGTTGCTGGCGGCCGTGGAGCTGGACCAGCGCAGCCAGGAGCTCCTGGAGGCGGCCGAGGTGTCGCTCGATGCGTACCGTCTGCGAGGCTTCGACATGGACGTCCGCCTCGATGCCGACGGCAACGTGCGCTTCGAGCAGCGCGTCGCCCTGCACTGACGGGGCTGTTGCCCCGTCCCGCGAGGGGCTTCCTCTAGCCCTTTGCGAGTCCAAGGAACGTGCCGGCATTGGCCCACGCCACCCGCCGCACCACGCGCCATGAGAGTCCAGCCTCCTGGAGCAGGTGCGCTGCGCGGGGGAGTGCGAGGAGGTCGCCGGAGCGGTCCCCGGCGTCCGAATTCAGCACCAGTCGCTCGCTCCCCACGCGCGCCACCAGGGCCACCGCGCGTTCGGCCTTCAAGGCGCCGTGCTGGACGGTGAGGCCGGCCCAGTGTCCGCACCCCAGCACCACGGGGAGTGTGCGGGCGCTGACGTGGTCCACCAGCACGCGTTCCGCCGAGGGCCCGTGCTCTCTCAACAAGGTGAGGAGGCGGCGCGTGTGACGCTCCTTGTCCCGTTCCGGGGTGTGCACCAGCACCGGGACGCGCAGGCGGCGGGCCAGGTGCAGCTGCTCCACCACCGCCTCTTCCTCCGCGGGTCCGCCGTGGTGGAGGCCGATTTCCCCGAGGGCCACCACCCGGCGGCTGTCGAAGGCCGCCAGAAGCAACTCCAGCACGGCCTGGAGGCCCCGCCGCGGAAGTGAGCGCGGGTGGACGCCGAGGGCCAGGGTGGCATCGATGCCTGAGCGCTCGAGCCGTGGCAGCTGCGTCGACACCAGCTCGCGGAATTGTGCCTGCAGTGCCTCGACGCCGGGCTCCTCGAGGAAGCGTCCCACCACGAGTGCCCGCTGCACACCGAAGTAGCGCAGCGTCTGGAGGTCCACATCCCGGAGGCGCTCCGGGTGGAGGTGAGAGTCGAAGAGCCGAGGCGCGGCAGGCACGGGTAGAGGCCTATGATGGTAGGCGATGACGGCCAGCAGCAGACGAGCGACTGTCTTCTGCGGTGCGCTCCTCGCGCTGGCTCCGGCCGCCCAGGCACAGTCCAAGCGGAAGCCGGCCCCCACCCCGACCGCCCAGAAGGCGCAGGCCTGCGCCAGCGTCGCTCACCGCCAGTTCGACTTTTGGCTCGGCAACTGGGACGTGGCCAGCCCGCAGGGCCCTCCGGCCGGAACCAACCGTGTGGAGCGGCTCCTCGAGGGCTGCGCCTTGCAGGAGCACTGGGAGGCCAGCGACGGCAGCAAGGGGACCTCGCTCAGCAGCTACGACGCCGTGGCACGCAAGTGGCGCCAAACCTATGTCGACGACACGGGCCAGGTGCTCGTCCTGGAAGGAGAATTCAAGGACGGCAAAATGGTGCTGCAGGGTGAGAAGGCGATGGGGCGGCAGAAGGGTGCACTGCAGCGCATCAGCTGGCAGCTGGTGCCCGGAGACAAGGTGCGCCAACGCTGGGACATCTCCCAGGACGACGGCCGGACCTGGAGCGTGCTCTTCGAGGGCCTCTACACGAAGAAGGCGCCGCCCTAGCGTCCGCTTAGCGTCCGCTACGGTGACGGCCGAGCCGCGTCCTGTCCGAGGGCGGTGCCCTCGTTGCGCGGGTCGGAGGCGGCCGTCCTGAGCCCCGTCTCCTCGCTCTCCATCACCGCCTCGGCGTCGCCGAGCGCCTCCACCACGCGGAAGGTGTGCCCCATGGCCTCCAGCGCCGCCTTCGTCGCCGGCTCGATGGACTCCTTGTCCACCACCACCGCGTCCGGGAGCCACTGCTCGTGGATGCGGCCGCCGCCCACCGCGCGGACCAGGTCCATGTGCGCGTCGAGCACGTTGATGAGTACCTGCAGGACGGTGCTGGGAATGGTTGCGCCCCCTGGGCTTCCCACCGCCAGAAGCACCCGTTCCGGGTGGGCCTTCTGGAAGACGAGGGTGGGGGACATCGAGGAGAGAGGCGTCTTTCCCGGGGCAATGGCGTTGGCCTCCCCGGTGACGATGCCGTAGCCGTTGGGCCGCATGGGCTGCGCTGCGAAGTCGTCCATCTGGTTGTTGAGGAGGATGCCCGTCCCGTGCGCCACCACGCAGCTGCCAAAGGCGCCGTTGAGGGTGGTGGTGAGCGCTACGGCGTTGCCCCAGCTGTCCAGCACCGAGAGGTGGGTGGTGTTTTTTCGCTCCGGTCCGAGAGCCGGCGTCGGACTCGCCGAAGTGGGTGCCGTCGCCAAAGGAAGCAGGGCGGCGGAGGAGGTCGCGGTGTGGACGTCGATGGAGCGCGCCACCTCTCCCAGGTAGGCGGCGGAGAGCAGCCGCTCGAGCGGAATTTCGGCGAAGGCCGGGTCTCCGAGCCAGCGGGCTCGGTCCACGAAGGCACGGCGCAGCGCCTCGATGTAGAGGTGGACGTCCGCCACCGAGCGGCGGTCGAGCCCGCCCGGTCGCAGCTGCTGCAGCATCCCCAGCACTTGCAGCACGCTGACACCGCCTGCGGTGGGCGGGGGAAACACCGCCAGCGCATGGCCGCGGTAGCTGCCGCGGAGCGGCTCGCGCCAGCGCACCCGGTAGCGGCTTAGGTCCTCGGCGGTGAGGACGCCGGCTGACTTCTTCACCGTCTCTTCAATGGCACGCGCCACGCTGCCTGACGTCACCGCCGTCGCACCCTCCTTGGCGATGCGCTCGAGCGTGCGCGCCAGCGCGGGCTGGCGCAGGAGGGTGCCCAGCGGCGGCACCCCCGGGGCACCGTCCGGACCGGGCCTCAAGAAGGTGCTGGCCGCCTCGGCGTCCTGAGAGAGGCAGCCCACCCGGGGCCCGGCCAGGGCCTGGTACTTGGGCGTGACGAGAAAGCCTTCCTTCGCCAGACGGATGGCCGGGGCCAGCACCACCGAGGGCTTGAGGGAGCCGGCGCGGGCGAGCAGCGCCAGGTAGCCCTGGGCCGCAGCTGGCACCGCAATGGCGAGAGCACCATCGGTGGAGAGCCCGGGAACCACCTTACCCTCGCGCAGGTACATGTCCCGGCTTGCGCCGGCCGGAGCCACCTCGCGGAAGTCCAGGGCCAGCGTCTTCTGCTCCTTGACCAGGTAGACAAGGGCGAATCCCCCCCCGCCAATCCCATTGTGGTACGGGCCGACGACGCCGGCGACGAAGGCCGCCGCCACCGCCGCGTCGAGGGCGTTGCCTCCGCGCTCCAGCATCTCCAGCGCCGCCTTGCTGGCGTCCGGGTACGCCGTCGCCACCACGCCGCCGCGGTAGAGGCGGTCGGCAGATGCCAGGTCCGGGTGGAGCAGAAGGGACGAGCCGGCGAGCAGTGCGACGAGGCGGTGGCGGAGCATGGGGTGTTCCTCTTCGCAAGGGGAAGCCCCGGGCGCAACCCTCTGCAGAGGACACGCCCCGGGCGGCCTTCTCAACCTCTCCAGGGAAAGTTTGACGCCGCTGGCGACTGCCTTGCATTCTCTGTTTCGGCAATGAGCAATGGACCGGCGGCGGTGGTGCTCTGCGCGGGCAAGGGCACCCGCATGAAGTCGGAACAGGCCAAGGTGCTGCACCCGCTCCTGGGGTGGCCCCTGTGCGCGTGGCCGATGGCGGCTGCGCTCGAGGCAGGTGCGCACCCCCTGGTGGCGGTGGTGGGGCACCAGGACGACGCCGTCCGTGCGGCCATCCAGGCGCAGTTTCCGTCCCTCGAGCCGCGCTTCGCCGTCCAGGCCGAGCCGCTCGGGACGGCCGATGCGGTCCGGGCTGCGGCCGAGCAGCTCCGTGACACCAAGGGCCCGGTCCTCATCCTCTACGGAGACACGCCGCTCCTCACCGCGTCCACCTTGCAACGGCTCCTGGAGGCCCTGCTGCAGACCCAAGGGCCGCTCGCGCTGGTGAGCAGCACCGCCGCCGACCCGAGCGGCTATGGCCGGCTCGTCCGGGCCGATGGGCGGGTGGTCCGGGTGGTGGAGGACAGGGACGCCACCCTGGCCGAGCGGACGCTGCATGAGGTGAATGCGGGCGTGTACGCGGTGGACTCGGGCTTTCTCTGGACGTCGCTGGCGGCGCTCCGGCCCTCCAATGCCCAGGGCGAGTACTACCTCACGGACCTGGTGGCCCTCGCGGCTGCATCCGGGGGAGTGGTCTCGGTGGAGGCGGACTTCGAGGAGACGGCCGGAGTGAATGACCGGGTGGACCTGGCTGCCTGCACGCGGGTGCTGCGCCGGCGCATCAACCAGGCCCACATGCGCGCCGGTGTCACGCTGGAGGACGCGGACAGCACCACCATCGAAGCCTCGGTGGAGCTGGGCACGGACGTGGTGCTGGAGGCCCAGGCCAGCCTGCGGGGCAAGACGCGGGTGGCCAGAGGCGCGCGCATCGGCCAGGGCGCCATTCTCGACACCGTCGAGGTGGGCGAGGAGACGGAGATTCGGCCCTACTGCGTCATGGAGCACTCGCGGGTGGGCGCACGCTGCGTCCTCGGACCCTTCGCCCGGCTGCGCCCGGGCACCGAGCTGGCCGAGGGCGTCCACCTTGGCAACTTCGTCGAGACCAAGAAGGCGCGGATTGGAAAGGGCAGCAAGGCCAACCACCTGAGCTACCTCGGCGATGCGGTGGTGGGCGCGGGCGTCAACGTCGGCGCCGGCACCATCATCTGCAACTACGATGGCGTGGCCAAGCACCTCACCGAGGTGGGGGACGGCGTCTTCATCGGCTCGGACACCCAGCTGGTGGCGCCGGTGAAGGTGGGAGCCGGTGCCTTCATCGGGGCGGGCACCACCGTCACCGAGGACGTCCCGGAGGACGCCCTCGCCCTGTCCCGGAGTCCTCTGGTGGTGAAGCCCGGCTGGGCAAAGAAGCGGCGTCTCAAGGGAAAGCCGTGAAGGGCAGTCGTTTCCTGCCGGGACACCTCGCGTGATTACGGCCGAGGAGCTCAGGGGAACCAGACTCTTCAGCAGCCTGGAAGAGGCTGAACTGCTGCGGCTGTCCCACGAGGCGGCCGATGTGCGTCTCAAACGTGGCGAATGGCTGCTTCGGGAAGGCGAGACGCCGTGCTTCTACATCCTGCTCGAGGGCCGACTACAGATGGTGAAGGATGTCCTTGGTCGTCAGCAGGAGTTGGCCGGCTACCAATTCCAGGTGGGCGACTTCTTCGGCGAGCTGCCGCTGCTGCTGGGAACGCAGTCGCTGGTCTCGTTGCGTGCTGAAACGTCTGTCCGTGTGGTCCGCTTCGACCGGCAGCAATTTCAGAAGCTCATCCAGGACTCGACAGCGGCCAGCGCAGCCATCTTGCAAACGATGAATGAGCGGCTCATTCGCCTGCAGAAGTATTCCCTGGCGGCCCCATCCTCCCGCGTGCTCATCCTGGGCACGAGGTACGACACCGACTGCCGGGACATCCGCAGCTTCCTGGCGACGAGCCGGATTCCCTACGAGTGGGTGGACCGTGAACGCGACCCGGAGCGCGTCCCGCCTTGCGTTCCCAAGGACGTCCCGGGTCCAGCAGTGGTCATCGATGGCACGCAGTGCATTCATCCGCCGAGCCTCCGGGAGGTCGCCCGGGCCCTGCAGCTGCAGACCGAGCCCAACAGCGACAGCTATGACGTCGTCATCGTCGGCGCCGGCCCGGCTGGCATGGCGGCTGGTGTGTACGGCGCCTCCGAAGGGCTGAAGGTTCTCATGGTGGAGCGCTCGGCAGCGGGCGGCCAGGCCGGAACGTCCTCACGGATTGAGAACTACTTCGGGTTCCCGGAGGGAGTCTCGGGGGAAGACTTGACTGGACGCGCGCTCAAGCAGGCCATCCGGTTCGGCGCGGAGATTGCGATGACCCGCAGCATCGAGGCGCTCCTGCCCGCGGAGGGCCGCTATTCACTGCAGCTCGATGGCGGGGAGCGTGTCTCGGCGCGCGCGGTGCTCCTGGCGACGGGCGTGGACTGGCGCCGCCTGGAGATGGATGGGGCGGACCGATTGCTCGGTCGAGGCGTGCTCTATGGCGCCTCGCGCACCGAGGCCGGCAATGTGTCTGGCAAGAGAGTGGTCATCGTCGGCGGCGGAAACTCGGCCGGACAGGCCGCGGTCTTCTTCTCCAACTACGCTTCCGAGGTGAAGGTCGTGGTCCGGGGCGAGGGGTTGAAGCACAGCATGTCGCAGTACCTCATCGGACAGCTGGCGTCGAAGGGCAACATCGAGGTCCTCCCCTTCACACAAGTCATCGCCGCCGAGGGCCAGGACTTCCTGGAGCGCATCATGACGCGCACCCGACACCAGGACGAGGAAGAGACGCTGCGCACCTACGAGGCGGACGCGCTCTTCGTGATGATTGGAGCCGACGCCATCACCGCCTGGCTGCCGGGCGAGCTCGAGCGTGACGAGAGAGGCTACGTCTGCACCGGACGTGACCTCACGACGTGGAAGCTACCGCGCGAAGCGTTGCCACTGGAGACAAGCCTACCGGGCGTCTTCTGCGCTGGCGATGTCCGGCATGGCTCCATCAAGCGGGTCTCCAGTGGCGTCGGTGAGGGCAGCATGGCGATTGCGTTCATTCACCAGTACCTGGCGCTCCAGCAGGACGCGCCGGTTCCCCTCAGCGCCTAGAGCAGCCGGGGTGAGGGCGGACCCCACTTTGCCGGGGGCCGGCCCTCGTGCGAGAAACGCACCATGTGCGGCATCGTCGGTTACGCAGGAAAGCGGCAGGCGGCGTCCATCCTCGTCGAGGGGCTGAAGAAGCTCGAGTACCGGGGCTATGACTCGGCCGGCATCGCCGTCGTCGACCGAGGCGCCCTGCACGTGGTGCGGGCCAGCGGGAAGCTGAAAAACCTCCAGGCGCGACTGGAAAACGAGCATCCGGCCGGGACGCTGGGGATTGGGCACACCCGGTGGGCCACCCACGGCCGCCCCTCGGACGAGAATGCGCACCCCCACAGCTACCAAGGCGTGGCGGTGGTGCACAACGGCATCGTCGAGAACCACCTCCAGCTGAAGGCCGAGCTGCGCGGGCGGGGGCACGTCTTCAGCAGCGAGACGGACACCGAAGTCTTTGCCCATCTCATCTCTCAGGCCCTGGACGAAGGGCAGGCATTGCCCGAGGCGGTGCGCACGGCCATGGCCCGGGTGAAGGGCACCTATGGGCTGGCGGTGGTTTGGGCTGGCGACCCGGGGCGGGTGGTGGCCACCAAAGACAGCTCGCCCCTGGTGGTGGGGCTGGCCGACGGCGAGAACTTCGTCGCCAGCGACGTCCCGGCGCTCCTCGACGTCACCCGTGACGTCATGTTCCTCGAGGACGGGGACTTGGCGGTGGTGAGTGCCTCCACCGTCGAGGTGCTGGACCGCGCCGGCCGTCCTGCCCAGCGCGCCGTGCGCCGCATCGACTGGACGCCGGTGATGGCGGAAAAGGGCGGCCACAAGCATTTCATGCACAAGGAGATTCACGAGCAGCCGAGGGCGGTGGCGGACACGCTGCGCGGCCGCGTCCTGCTCAGCGAGGGCGACGTCTTCTTCGAGGGCTGGTCGCCCTCGCCCGCCCAGGCGTCCGCCTGGTCGAAAGTCACCATCCTGGCCTGCGGCACTTCCTGGCACGCCGGACTCGCCGGGAAAGCCATGGTGGAGTCCATCGTCCGCATGCCAGTCGAAGTCGAGCTGGCATCCGAGTTTCGCTACCGCAACCCGCTCATCGGACCGGACCACCTGGTGTTGGCCGTCAGCCAGTCGGGGGAGACGCTGGACACGCTCGCCGCCCTGCGGGAGGCGAAGGCCCGGGGCGCCTACATTCTGGCCATCTGCAACGTCATGGGCAGCGCCATGACACGCGAGGCACACGCCAGCCTGCTCACCAACGCCGGTCCGGAGATTGGGGTGGCGTCCACCAAGGCCTTCACCACCCAGCTCGCCACCCTGTACCTCATCGCCGTGAAGCTGGGTCGGCTCCGCGGACAGCTGGGCGTGGCCGAGGCGCAGGACCACCTCACAAACCTGGTGGAGATTCCAAAACACCTCGAGGAAGCGCTGCGGGTGGAGCCGGAAGTGAAGCGCATCGCTCGACTCTTCCAAGGCGCGCAGGACTTCCTCTTCCTCGGCCGGGGGCCCATGTACCCGGTGGCCCTGGAGGGGGCGCTCAAGCTCAAGGAAGTCAGCTACATCCACGCCGAGGGGTACGCCGGTGGTGAGATGAAGCATGGCCCCATCGCCCTCATCGACAACCGCATGCCGGTGGTGGTGCTCGCGCCACGCGACCCGCCGCTGCCGTACGAGAAGATGCTTGGCAACGTGGAAGAGGTGCGCGCCCGGGGCGGGAAAGTCATTGCCGTCGTGGACGAGGAAGACCACACGGTGGACGGGCTGGCGGACGAGGTGCTCCACATCCCAGCGGCGCGGGCCTTGCTGGCGCCCCTGGTGGCCGTCGTGCCGCTCCAGCTGCTCGCCTACCACGTGGCTGACTTGCGCGGGAACGACGTGGACCAGCCGCGGAATCTGGCCAAGAGCGTCACGGTGGAGTGATGCGCCAGTCCTGAAGTGTCCCGCTCGCCCCCCCCGGCGCCCCAGGCTTCGAAGCGTGCGAGGGGACGGTGGCTTAGGCGCCACTCCTTGCCCAGAATTCACCGCTGTCGCCGCTTTCCCAGCGGATAGACTGGCCAGGGCTGCAGTCGGCAAAAAAGGGGGCGACGGTGTCGGCACTCTCTTCTGCCGAGCGAGCCGCGAAAATCCGCTCCGTCGTGAGCGTGACGAGCGGCAACTTCCTCGAGATGTACGACTTCATGGTCTTCGGGTACTACACCCCGGCCATCGCGCGGGCGTTCTTCCCGGCCAAGAGCGAGTTCGCCTCGCTGATGCTGTCGCTGATGAGCTTCGGCGCCGGCTTCCTGATGCGGCCGCTGGGCGCCATCTTCCTCGGCGCGTACATCGACCAGCATGGCCGGCGGCGCGGATTGATTGTGACCCTGGCGCTGATGTCGATGGGCACGCTCTCCATCGCCGTCGTCCCCGGCTATGCCGTGCTCGGTCTCTTGGCCCCGGTCCTGGTGGTCCTCGGCCGGCTCTTGCAAGGCTTCTCCGCGGGTGCGGAGCTCGGCGGCGTCTCGGTGTACCTCTCCGAGATTGCGACCCCCGGCAACCGGGGCTTCTACGTGAGCTGGCAATCCGGAAGCCAGCAGGTGGCGGTGATTTTTGCCGCGCTGCTCGGGGTCTTCCTCGGTGGGCTGCTCTCGGCAGAGCAGATGACGGCCTGGGGCTGGCGCGTCCCGCTGCTCGTTGGCTGCGCCATCATCCCGCTTCTCTTCGTCATCCGACGCTCCCTGCAGGAGAGCGAGGCGTTTTCTGCGCGGTCCCATCACCCGGGGGCAGCGGAGATTTTTCGCTCGATGCTGGCCCACTGGAAGGTGGTGCTGCTCGGCGTGATGCTGGTGACGACGACGACGGTCTCCTTCTACACCATCACCGCCTACACCCCGACCTTCGGCCAGGCGGTGCTGCACCTCAGCAGCCTCACCAGCCTCGCCGTCACCCTCTGCATCGGCCTGTCCAACCTGTTCTGGCTGCCGGTGATGGGGGCTCTCTCGGACCGCGTCGGGCGTCGGCCGCTGCTCGTCCTTTCCTCCGTCCTCCTGCTGGTGAGCAGCTACCCGGTGATGGCCTGGCTGGTGGCCGGCCCGTCCTTTGGCCGTTTGCTGGCGGTGGAGCTGTGGCTCTCCTTCCTCTACGGTAGCTACAACGGCGCGATGGTGGTGTTTCTCACGGAAGTCATGCCCGTCGAGGCGAGGACGACGGGGTTCTCGCTCGCCTACAGCCTGGCCACTGCCGTCTTCGGGGGCTTCACCCCTGCCATCTGCACCTGGCTCATCCACGGCACCGGGAACCGGGCCATGCCCGGCGTCTGGGTGTCCGTTGCGGCAGCTGCCGGGTTGGCCGCGGCGGTGCTGCTGGCAAGGACACAGGCCCAGGACGTCGTCGCCACTGCGGCCCGAGGCCCGCTCCTCAGGCTCTCGACCGACCCACGAGAGGGGGCCCCAGCGCCCTAGTGCAGCTGGTGCGCGGTCTGTCCGTTGCCGGCCAGGGCGTAGAGGTAGATGACGCCGCGGGCGGTGCCCACGGCCAGCGTCTGGGCGTCGGGGGTGAAGGCCATCGCCGTCGGCGCGTCGTCGTGGGGGCCCAGGGCGAGGCGGGCCACGAAGGTGCCCTTGGGCCAGTGGCGCAGCCGGAGCTCGCCGCCGTCGACGTCGACACTCAGGTCTCCGCGGGGCGAGAAAGCCACCGGTCCCGGGGCCTGGGCCCGACGGGGGACGGCTTGCACCGGCGCCGAGAAGGCCGCCGCATCCCAGACCGAGAGCGAGCGCGGGGTGGCCACCAGCATCTTCTTCCCGTCGGGCGTGGCCTCGCACGCCGACACCTTCCCCAGCACCACGCCGATGCGGCCGCTGAGAGTCCCGGAGGCCGCCCACAAATTCATTCCCGCCCGGTCATCGCGGGTGACGAAGGCGCCGGCGGGCGGCACGCAACCGCCGAGCAGCTCCTCGTCGACCTCCAGCACCTGCAGCGTCTTTCCGGTGTGGAGGTCCACGCGCTCCAGGTGGTAGTTGCGGTGACACCCCGACGGGCAGCCGTTTCGGGAGAAGGTGACGCACGACTCCTCGGCCACGGGCGCAAGCACCGACTGGCCGTCCGCGGCCAGGGCCAGCTCGGGGAGCATGGTGACGTCGGCGTAGCGGTCCGGGTCGCGCACCGGCAGGGGCGAGGCGTGAGGCTTCATCCCCGCCAGCGCGGCGCGCATCTTCTCCTCCTCGGCGCGGCAAACGGGCGAGCGGGCGGCCGGGTCGGACGGTGGCGGCGCGACGAGCACCGAGAGAAGCTTGCCGTCCGGGCGCCACTGGCGGACCCCGTCGTCCTCGTGCTGCGTGAGGACGTGCTGGTCCTTGGTGAACTCAATGTCGAGGATGGCTCCGTCCGGCTGGGAGGCGCTGGTGGTTTCCCGCCCGGTGTCCATCGCCCACTTCTTCCAGGTGCCGGCGGCGTCTCCGGAGAGAAGCGCGCTTCCGTCCGGAGAGAAGCGCATCACGGTGATGGGGGCGCGATGGCCGGCGGGCTTGTCCAGGGGCGCACCCGTCTTCGGGTCCAGGCGCACCACCGTCGAGGGGTTGGCGTCCCCCGGCTCGCCCGGGCGCAGGGCCACCGCCACGGCCAGCTCGCCGGTTTGGGCGAAGGCGGCCGCGCTGGCCTGGACGCCGCGCAGCTCCCAGCGCACCTTTCCCTGGGGCAGCTCGACGAGGCGCAGGTGGGCGGGGACTGCCGCGTCGGGGCACGGCTCGAGCCCGTCTCCGGCCACCGTGCTCACGAGGACGGCCGAACCGTCCTGGGCGAAGGCCGCCATCATCGGCGTCTCGCCCTCGCACGCCGTCCCCCGGAAGCGTCGGTTCGGCGGAAGCCCATCCACCGAGCGCACGCGCCGGCCCTGAGCGTCGAAGGTGCGCACCGCGCCATCTGCCCCGGCGGTGAGCAGCTGCCCCTTGGCGTCGAGGTGCATGGCGAGCACCTCGCCCTCGGCTGCGTGGATGCGAAGCGGCTCACCGCCCGGCAGCACGACACGCACCACCTCGCCGAAGGCCGTGCCCTCTGCCACCACCGTGCCGTCGGCGGAGAGCGCCAGCGCCGTCCCATCCTCGGACAGGGCGGGAACGGCCACGTCCGTCTCTGGCCGGCCTCCGGAGATGTCGCACAGCCTCAGCATGCCTTCGGCGGCGCGGCCCATCCGGCCATCGGCGAGGGCGGCGAGGGGGCCCTCGAGAAGACAGCCGCGACCGGGCGGGGCGGACTTCAGTCCGGAGGGTGTCAGCACCACCGGCCCGAAGACGAGTCCACGGCGTTCGGCGCGCTTCACGTCCCAGAGTTGCGCGGTGCCGCTGGCATCCTCGGCCAGGAGGTCCGAGGCGCCCTCGACGAACGTCAGCTCGCGGATACGCGCCGGCGCGGCGAGGTCAGCCTGCCCCAGCACCGCGCGTAGCTGCGGGCTTGGGCCGGGCGGCTGGCTGGCGGATGGGGACGCGGCGAGAACGGCGAGCAGCGGGAGGCAGAAGGTGGACACGAGGAAAGAAGCCCTGAGCGAGAGAAAAGGAGACTGCTGGAAGCCTAGCGCCCGTCGCCCGAGCAGGTACACAGCCGGCGGCAGGGGTGCATGCGACCCGGCGGTGTGCCCGCGCCCGTTTGAATTTTGGCCCACCAAGGACGTCGGTTTGCCCTTCCTCTGCCGGGGGCTGTGGAAGCCACCGGCGTCGGGAGCCAAGAGCGTCTCCCCAGGTGCACGCTTCGCCGGCCTCGCGCTCCCCCGCCCCCGGGAGGAGTGGCTCCGCTGTCACGGGTCGGCCCGGCGTTAGGGGTTGCGCTCCACCCGGCCTTGTCACAAGAAGAGGCCAGGAAAGCGGCGTCCGGCGGAGGGGGCTTCACCAAGACGATGGTGCGGGTGTGCGCCAGTGGGCTGCAGCGTCGCGTCTCGGCGCAGCCAGCAGCCGCTGTGCCCGCCGGCCGCGGCCCTCGGGCGCTGAGGTTTCTGTCCATGGCCGCAGCCCTCTGGCCAGGCCCCACGCCGTTGAGCCCCACGGACATCTTCGCCCCCGCCTCGACGCCGGCCAAGTCCATCTTCGAGCTGTCGCTCTTCGTGCTGTCCGCCGCAGCAGCCATCTTCCTCGTCGTCTTTGGCCTGCTGGTCTACGCGGTGCTCCGCTTCCGGAAGAGGGCCAACGACGATGGCCGCGAGCCGGCGCAGGTGTACGGGAGCACCCAGGTAGAGCTCGCCTGGACCATCATCCCGGTGCTCATCGTGCTGGTGCTGTTCCTGACGTCGGCGCGGGTCATCCTCAGCGTCCAGGATGCCGTCCAGCCTGCCGGCGCGCTGCAGGTCACCGTCATCGGACACCAGTTCTGGTGGGAGTACCGCTACCCCGGGCTGAATGTCGTCACCGCCAATGAGCTGCATGTCCCGGTCAGCGACCCACAACACCCCACGCCCACGGTCCTCAAGCTTCTCTCCGCAGACACCGACCACAGCTTCTGGGTGCCGCGCCTGGCGGGCAAGACCGACCTCATCCCCAACTTTCCCAACAGCACGTGGATTGACCCGCATGAGATTGGTCTCTACGAGGGGCAGTGCGCCCAGTACTGCGGCACGCAGCACGCGAAAATGCTGCTTCGCGTCTACGTCGACAGCCGTGAGGACTTCGAGCGCTGGGTGCAGAAGCAGCGTCAGCCGGCGGAGCTGTCGGAGGCCGTGTCTCGGGGGCGGGCCGTCTTCGAGCGGACCGCCTGCATCAACTGTCACGCCGTGCAGGGCACGGCGGCCAATGGCACCTTCGGGCCGGACCTCACCCACCTCATGAGTCGCGACACCATCGCCTCCGGAGCGGCGCCCAACACCGAGGAGGAACTTCGACGGTGGGTCGAGAATCCAGACTCCATCAAGCCCGGTTCGAGGATGCCGGCCATGGGGCTGGACAAGCAGCAGCTGGACGAGGTCACCGCGTATTTGGTGAGCCTGCGCTAGGCAGTTTTCTCGAGGGGAAGAGGCGTCCAAGGATGTCGACCGAATCCATGGGATGGACCGCGACCACGGACGTGCCCCGCCCCCTGGTCGAGCGGCTCCACCACTGGGTGACCACCGTCGACCACAAGCGGCTGGGCATCCTCTACGTCGTCTATGCGCTCATCTTCCTGGTGGTGGGAGGCATCGAGGCGACGCTGATGCGCATCCAGCTCATCCGTCCCCACAACGCCTTCGTTTCGCCCCAAGCGTTCAACCAGCTCTTCACCATGCACGGCACGACGATGATTTTCTTCGTCGCCATGCCGATGGTGTTCGGTTTCGCCAACTACCTCGTCCCGCTGATGATTGGTGCGCGGGACATGGCCTTCCCGCGCTTGAATGCTTTCAGCTTCTGGATGACGGCCTTCGGCGGGCTGCTTCTCTACTTCAGCATCGTCGGCGGCTACGGGCTCTACGGGGCCGGCGGCGCCCCGGACGTGGGCTGGTTCGCCTACGCACCGTTGACCGCCAAGACGTTCTCGCCCGGCCACAGCACCGACTTCTGGACGCTCTCGCTCCTGGTGTCCGGCGTGGGCAGCATCGGCACGGCCGTCAACCTCATCGCCACCATCCTCTGTCTGCGCTGCCCGGGAATGACGCTCGGGAAGATGCCGCTCCTGGCGTGGATGAACCTCACCATGGCCGGGCTCGTCATCCTCGCCGTCGGCCCGCTCACCGCGGCCCAGCTGATGCTCGTCGTCGACCGGTACCTGGGCGGCCACTTCTTCGACACCCAGGCCGGCGGCTCGGCAGTGGTCTGGATGCACTTCTTCTGGGTCTTCGGACATCCAGAAGTCTACGTCCTGGCCATTCCCGCCTTCGCCTTCGCTTCGGAGATTATTCCGGTGTTCTCGAGGAAGGCCATCTTTGGCTATCCGGTGATGGTGGCGGCGACGCTGGCCATCGGCTTCATCAGCATGAGTGTGTGGGCGCACCACATGTTCACCGTGGGGATGACGTCTTTGGCCAACACCTTCTTCGTGCTCTCGACGATGGCCATCGCTGTGCCCACCGGCATCAAAATCTTCAACTGGCTGGCCACCATGTGGGGCGGGAAAATCTCCTTCCGGACGCCGATGTTGTTCGCCACGGCCTTCTTGTTTCAGTTTCTCATCGCCGGCCTGACCGGGGTGATGCTCAGCTCGGCGCCCTTCAACTGGCAGCTCAGCGGCTCGTACTTCGTGGTGGCGCACTTCCACTACGTGATTGTGGGGGCCATCCTCTTCATGGTCTTCGCGGCCTTCTACTACTGGTTCCCCAAGGTCTCCGGCCGCATGTACGACGAACGGCTGGGGAAGCTGCACTTCTGGCTCTTCGTCATTGGTTTCCACCTGACGTTCGACTTCATGCACGTCCCCGGCCTTCTGGGGATGCCTCGCCGCATCTACACCTACGAGCCGGGCCGCGGCTGGGACGTCTGGAATCTCATCGTCACCATCGGAGTGCTCTTTCAGTCCGCGGCGGTGCTGGTCTTCGTGGCCAACCTCGTCCTGTCTTGGTTCCGTGGCCAGCCCGCCGGGAGCGACCCGTGGGACGGCTGGACATTGGAGTGGTCCACCACCTCGCCGCCACCCGAATACAACTACGCCGTCCTTCCAGTGGTGAGAAGCCGCCGTCCGCTGTGGGACCTCAAGCATCCGGAGGACCCCGACTGGAAGTACGAGTAGGGGAAACCACCCATGGCTTCAGAGACAGTGGCCAGTCCAGGCAGCGACCTCCGCTGGGAGCTGCCTTCCCGTGGGCCGGTGGGGATGTACTGCCTCATCGCTGCCGAGGCGGCCATCTTCGTCATCTTCGTCGTCGCCTACCTCTTCTACCTCGGCAAGAGCGTGAGCGGCCCCACGCCCAGCATCCTCGCGCTCCCAGTCTTCATCAGCGTCTGCCTTTTGAGCAGCAGCCTGAGCATTCACTTCGCCGTGCGCTCCTTGAGAAGCGGCCGGGTGACGCTGTTCCTCCTGTGGTGGGTGCTCACCCTTTTGCTGGGAGCCATCTTCCTCGGGGGGACGGCGCGGGAGTGGCGCCATCTCATTGCCGATGAAGGGCTGCGCATCGACACCAACCTCTTCGGCACCACCTACTACAGCCTGGTCGGCCTGCACGCCCTGCACGTCACGGTGGGGCTCCTGCTCATTGGCACGGTGGCGGTCTTCACCTTCTTGCGGCAGGTGCGCGCCCAGCATGCCGGCCGGCTCGAGGTGCTGTCGCTCTACTGGCACTTCGTGGATGCGGTGTGGGTGGTGGTCTTCACCGTGGTGTACGTCATCGGACGTTGAGGAGAGCCATGGACCGGCAAACCCCAGAGAGCGTCGTGCTTCCGGCGCCGACGGCGTGGCCCATGGCCTTCGCCTTCGGGCTTGCCCTGCTGGCCGCCGGGATGGCCACCAGCGGGTATGTCAGCATGCTCGGCGCGGTGCTTGCGCTGGCCGGGGTGGTGGGGTGGTTCAGGCAGGTGCTTCCGGCCGAGGCGCATGAGCCGGTGAGCGTGGAGGGGGACGTGCCGCAGGTGGTGACGGTGCGGCCGCTGGTGGAGCGACTGGCGCTGGCGCCGGACGTGCAGCGCGCCTGGCTTCCCCTGGAGACGTACCCCATCACCGCCGGGCTCAAAGGTGGGCTCGCCGGCAGCGTGGCCATGGCGCTGCTGGCCATCCTCTACGGGCTTCTCAGTCGACATGGCCCCTGGTACCCCATCAACCTGCTCTCGGCGGGCTTCTTCCCCGCGGAGATGACGTCCAGCACCGCCCGGCTCGAAGCCTTCCAGCCGGCGGCCTTCGCCATCGCCGCCGTCATCCACCTCACCACCTCGGTGGTGGTGGGGCTTCTTTACGGGGCCATGCTGCCCATGCTTCCCCGGCGCCCCATCATCCTCGGGGGACTCCTCGCGCCGCTCGTGTGGTCGGGCCTCCTCCACGGCATTTTGGGCATCATCAACCCCGTCCTCGACGCGCACGTCGACTGGGGGTGGTTCGTGCTGTCCCAGGTGGGCTTCGGACTCGTCGCCGGCGTGGTGGTGTCCCGGCAGCAACGCATCCCCACCTGGCAGGGCATGTCCTTTGCCCTCCGTGCGGGCATCGAGTCCCCTGGCGTCATGGGCGAGGGGCGGCACGGAGAGAAGAAACCGTGAGCCGCAAGGTCGCTCTGCTTTTTGCGCTCGGCCTGGCCGGGTGCGGAAGCTGCGTCGGGCTTCCGGGGCGACCGGGCCGGGAGTCGGTGGCGTTGCGTCCCAGCCAGGTGATGGACTTCGGCGTCCTCTACGGGAGCAACTGCGCCGGCTGCCACGGCCCCGACGGCCGGGGTGGCGCCTCGGTGGAGCTCGGGAACCCCACCTACCTGGCCTTCGCTGACGACGAAGTCCTTCTCCGGGTGACGGCCAACGGCATGCCCGGCACGGCCATGCCCGCCTTCGCAATGAGCGCGGGGGGAATGCTCACCGATGCGCAGGTGGCCGCGCTCGTCCAGGGCATCCGCGCGCGCTGGGCAACGCCAGACGTCCTTTCCGGTGCGAAGCCCCCGCCCTACGCGGCGACACAGCCCGGCGACGCAGGCCGGGGCGCCCATGCCTTCTTTGTCTTCTGTGCTGGCTGCCACGGGGCGGATGGCCGGGGCGGCGCCCGGGCGAGCTCCATCGTCGACGGGACTTACCTGGCGCTGGTGAGCGACCAGCACCTGCGCACCACCGTCCTCGTCGGACGGCCGGACCAGGGCGCGCCGGACTGGCGCTCGGACGTCGCGGGCCGGCCTCTTTCGTCCGAGGACGTCTCGGACGTGGTGGCCTGGCTGTCCTCCCAACGAATGGCCTTCCCGGGCCAGCCCTACCCGAGCGCACACGCCTCGACTGGAGAACGCAAATGAGTGTGCCCGAGGGAGTTTCCAGGCGTGGTGTCTTCGTCAGGCTGGGACTCCTCTTCAACGGGGCCGTGGCCCTGGCCCTGGCCGTGCCCGTCCTGCGCTACGTCCTGTCTCCGGTGCTGCGGGCGCACGGGCCGGGGGACGAAGCCTGGGTGTCGCTCGGTGAGGTGGTGCGCTTTCCACCGGGCCAGACGCGCTTGGCCACCTACCGGAACCCGGTGGCTCGTCCCTCGGACGGCGACACGGCAGAGCTGCCCTGCTGGGTGCGCCACGTCGAGGGCGAGCATTTTCAAGTCTTCGCCATCAACTGCGCGCACCTCGGTTGCCCGGTGCGCTGGTTCCCGCAGTCGAGCCTCTTCATGTGTCCCTGCCACGGGGGCGTCTACTACGCCGACGGCTCGCGGGCCTCGGGCCCTCCGGAGCGCGGCCTCTTCGAGTACCGCTGGAAGGTGGAGAAGGGGCAGCTGCTCATCGAAGCGGGCGAGCTGCCGACGCCCGGGGGGCGCGCGCTGGCCAGTGTCGCGGCCGGGAGTTCCCGGTGCGCCTAGGAGGACGGCTGGGAGCCTGGCTGGAGGCGCGGCTTCAGCTGGCCGAGCCTCTGAAGAAGACGCTGGAGCACCCCGTCCCGCGCAGCAGCGCGAGCTGGTTCTACGTCTTCGGCAGCGGGGCGCTCACCGTCCTCATCCTCCAACTGGTGACGGGCGTCCTGCTGGCGCTCCTCTATGTGCCCTCCGCCGGGGAGGCGTGGGGCGTCCTCCAGGTCCTCAACCACCAGGTGGCCGCCGGGTGGTTCATCCGGGCCCTGCACGGCTGGGGCAGTAACTTCATGGTGGCCATTGTCCTCGTCCACATGGTGCAGGTGTTTCTCTTCGGGGCCTACAAGTTCCCCCGGGAGCTGACGTGGGTGGTGGGCGTGTGCCTTCTCCTCATGACGCTGGGGATGGCCTTCACCGGGCAGGTGCTGCGCTTCGACCAGGACGCCTACTGGGGCCTGGGCATTGGCGCGTCCATCGCCAGCCGGGTGCCCATCCTCGGCCCGGCCATCGTCAACATCCTCCTCGGCGGACCCATCATTGCCGGAGCCACGCTGGCGCGTTTCTTTGCCCTGCACGTCTTCGTCGTCCCGGGGCTTCTCCTGGGCCTCGTCGGGCTGCACCTCTGGCTGGTCCTCAAGGTGGGCATCAACGAGTGGCCGATGCCGGGGCGTATTGTGCGTCGCTCGAGCTACCTCAAGGAGTACAACGAGCTCACCCACACGGATGGCGTGCCCTTCGTCCCCGACGCGGTGTGGAAGGACGTCGTCTTCTCCGGCTTCGTGCTCCTGGCCATCGTCGCCTGCGCGGCGCTCCTCGGCCCCTTCGGGCCCAGTGGGCAGCCGGACCCCACCATCATCCAGACGGCGCCCAAGCCGGACTACTTCTTCCTCTGGCTCTACGCCCTGCTCTCCTTTCTTCCGCCAGCGGCGGAGACGCCCATCCTCCTCATCGGCCCGGCAGTGGCCCTCCTCGTCCTCTTCGCGCTCCCCTTCATCGCCGGCGAGGGGGAGAAGAGCTGGAAGCGCCGGCCCATCGCCGTCCTCAGCGTGCTGTTGGTGGCCGTCGGGTTAGGAGCCCTCACCCACGTGGCCCAGCACACGCCGTGGAGCCCGGTGATGGACGCCTGGAGCAGCGAGCCCATCCCGGCCAAGGACTTAGCCCAGCGGACGGCCGTGGAGCGGCAGGGGGCGCTCGTCTTCCAGGTGAAGCAGTGCCACAACTGCCATGCGCTCGACGGCCTGGGCGGAGAGCGCGGGCCGGGGCTGGACGACGTGGCGTTGCGGCTGACGCCCGACCAGCTCATCCGGCAAGTCATTCAAGGCGGCGGCAACATGCCGGCCTACGGGAAAAACCTCAGCCCCGCCGAGACGACGGCCCTGGTGGCCTTCCTCAAGACGTTGCACCCGGCAGGACAGTCGCCGGCCCGTGACGCGTCCCGCGCAACGGGGCTGGACACGCACCCCTGAGGGGGCGGACGGGGGCTGGAGGGGAAAACGTGCACCAGGTGCCCACTTCCCTGTCCGTCGGCGTGACGCTCGCACTGGGACTCGTGCTCCTGGCCTATGTGCGCGGCTGGGTACGGCTCTGGCGCCTGCAGCCGCAGGCCGCGTCCCGCTCACGGCTGGCCGCCTTCCTCGGCGGAGTGGCTTTCCTCTGGCTGGCCGTGGCGTCTCCGCTGGCAGGGATGGACCACCAGCGCCTGACGTTCCACATGCTGCAGCACCTCCTGGAGATGAATGTCGCCGCGCCCTTGCTGCTGCTCGGTGCCCCTTTCCTTGCCTTCCGGGCCGCGCTTCTTGAGGTCCAGCCCCTCGGCGGCTTTGGTCGGTGGCTCCCGTCGAAGGCCGTGCGGCGGCTCGGACGGTGGCTCACCCACCCGGCGGTGTGCTGGCTTCTCGGCACCACCGTCGTCGTCGGCTGGCATGTGCCGGTGGTGCTGGAGCTGACACTGCGCTCCCCAGCGTGGCACGCGGTGCAGCACGCAAGCTTCCTCTTCGCCGGGCTTCTCTTCTGGTGGCCGGTGGTGCTGCCCTGGCCGGCCGTCCCTCACTGGCCGAGGTGGGCAATTCCGCTCTACCTCTTCTTCGCCACGCTGCCGTGCGACGCGCTGTCGGCGTTCCTGGCCTTCTGCGGTCGGGTCGTGTACCCGCACTACCTCGTGCACGCAGCACCGGGCGATGTCTCCCCGCTCGCCGACCAGGCCGGTGCCGGGGCACTCATGTGGTGCTTCGTGACGGTGGCCTACCTGCTTCCAGCCGTCCTCATCACCCTGCAGCTTCTGTCGCCGAGACGTCCGCCCGCACGCCCGGTGGTGGCGAGCTGAAAAGGGGACGCCGCCGGTTCGCCGAGGTTGGGCGCGCGGGCCGTCGCATTTGGGAAGCGCGTTCGTGCGAAGCGAATTCGGACCGGCGGCCTACCCGGACGGTGACTTGGTAGCGCCGCCTAGGAGGATAACCAACTTCAGCGTTCCGCAGCCCAGCTCGGTGAGTTGCGCGTCGACTCTGAGCGTCGTCCCCGTCAGCGTCCCGATGAGGGAGGTAAACGTCAGGACGGTGGACGCGTTGCAAGCGTCCAGGCCAGCATCGCCTGGCAGGCAAATGGACCACTCAGGGCGAACTCGGTTTCTGAAGTGACGGTCACCGTCGGGCCAGGCGCCATGTTGGGACAGCCGAAAGAGCCGTCGACGACGAGCATGTTCACGCCAGGGCTGCTCATGAAGACGCTACCGCCAGGATTCAAATGGATTGCCCCCGTGACCGGGTCGCTGAAGGTGAGGAGTCCGGTCCATTCCCCGATGAAATTCGGGGCGTTGTCGCCGCCTCCACAACCACTCCCGCCTGTGCACACCAGTGCTGCCACAAGGAGCGCCCGACTCCACATCGTTCCCCCCACCGCTCCGTGCCGTTTTCGTACGGGTTCAGCGCGGCGTGCGAATCTCAATTTGTTCCGGGAAGAGGTCTCTATTCGCCGAGGTTCGGCGCTGGGTGCTCCTCGGCCGCGGGCTGCAGCTGGGGGTAGCGCGCCAGGAGGCGGACGCAGGTGTTGAAGCGGAGGAGGGCCTCGTCGTCCCCGGACGGGCGGGCGGCCTCGGCCTTCTCGTAGAAGTCCATTGCTTCGTGCAGACAGTGGTAGGCGATGCCACTCGAGCCCGGTCCACCGTGGTCGAGCTGCGCCTTGGCCCGACGCTCGGCGATGATGCCGGCGTAGTACAGCCGTTTGTACTCGTCGGAAAGCCGAGGCAGGAGCTTCTGGGCCCGGTCGACGTCAGCGCCTCCGCGCTCTGGAAATTGGTCGGTGAGGGCGAGCAGCAGGGTGACGAGGAAGTCCTGGTTGCTCGGGTCCACCTCCAGTGCGTCGAGGCAGATGCTCTCCGCAGCCCAGGACTGGTTGATGAGGCGGTACCGCTCGGCCTTCTGCAATGCCGCCGGCAGGGCTTCCTTGGAGATGGGCTTGAGTCGAAGCATGGGCCCTCACTTCCCGAACAGCCGCACGAGCCGGCGAAGGGGGTCATAGGCTTCGTCGACGACGCGTTCCTTGAGGGGGATTATTGCATTGTCGGTGATGGTGATGCTCTCCGGGCATACCTTGGTGCAGCATTTGGTGATGTTGCAGAAGCCAATGCCCTGGGATTCCCTCAGCTCCGGCAGGCGGTCCTCGACGTCCAGGGGGTGCATCTCCAGAGCCGCCACATGGACCAGGAAGCGCGGGCCGATGAATTGCTCCTGCTTGCCGTGGTCGCGCAGGACGTGGCACACGTCCTGGCACAAGAAGCACTCGATGCACTTGCGGAATTCCTGGACCCGGTCCACGTCCGCCTGGGCCATGCGCCACGTCCCGTCCTTGGCGTCCGGGGCGCGGGGCTTGAAGGGTTTGATTCGCTTCTTGACCCGGTAATTCCAGGAGACATCGGTCACCAAGTCCTTGATGGGGGGGAAGGCCCGCATCGGCTCGACCGTCACCGGCTTGTCGAGCGGGACGTCGCTCATCCGCGTCATGCACATCAGCTTCGGCGTGCCGTTGACTTCGGCCGAACAGGAGCCGCACTTGCCCGCCTTGCAGTTCCAGCGCACCGCCAGGTCATTGGCCGACTCGGCCTGAATCTGCTGGACGGCGTCGAGCACCACCATGCCCTCGGACACCTCGGTGGTGAAGTCCTCGAGCTTTCCGCCCTCGGCATTGCCGCGCCAGATGCGGAAGGTGGCTGTGGGCATAAAGGGTTCTCCCTTCCAACGCTTCTGTCCCCAAAGGTGACTACTTCATCTCCTCGATGACCTTCTTCAGCTCGGCAGGCACGGCCGGGACGGGCTCACGGGCAACCAGCATCTCCCCGGCCTGCCCCTTGCGCAGGACAATGTTGACCGAGCCGAGGGTAGGGTCCTTGTCCGGAAAATCCTCCCGGAAGTGACCGCCTCGGCTCTCCTTGCGCTCCAGGGCCGCCCGGGTGACGGCCTCGGAGACGGTGAGGAGATTCGTCAGGTCGAGCGCCGTGTGCCAGCCCGGGTTGTACTCGCGGTTGCTCTGGACGCCGACCCGTCGGGCCTTCTCCCACAGAGGCTTGAGCCCCCCCAGCGCCTGCTTCATCTCGGCTTCCGTCCGGACGATGCCCACCAATTCCTGCATCAGCCCCTGCAGCTCATGCTGCACCTGGTAGGGGCCGTCGCCGGGCGCATTCGAGCGTTCGAAGGGAGCGAGGGCCTCCTTGGCCAGGGCCTCCACCGCCTTTTCATCGATGCGCCCCGGGCCATGCTCACGAGCGAATTTCGCGGCGTACTCGCCGGCGCGCTTGCCGAAGACCAGCAGGTCCGAGAGCGAGTTTCCGCCGAGACGGTTCGCGCCATGGAGGCCGGCGGCGCACTCACCGGCGGCAAAGAGACCGGGCGCGGTGGACATCTGCGTGTCGCCGTCCACCCGGATGCCGCCCATGACGTAGTGGGTGGTGGGCCCCACTTCCATCGGCGTGGTGGTGATGTCGATGTCCGCCAGCTGCTTGAACTGGTGGTACATGCTGGGCAGCTTCTTGCGGATGATGTCCGCGGCGTTGGGGAGCCGTTCCTTAATCCAGCTGATGTCGAGGAAGACGCCGCCGTGGGGACTCCCGCGCCCTTCTTTGACTTCGCGCACGATGCACCGCGCAACATGGTCCCGCGTCAGCAGCTCGGGCGGTCGGCGCGCGGCCTTGTCCCCTTGGGTGTAACGCCAGCCTTCTTCCTCGCTGTCGGCGGTCTGGCTTTTGTAGTTGTCGGGAATGTCGGCAAACATGAAGCGCTTGCCGTCCTTGTTGCGCAGGACGCCGCCCTCGCCGCGCACGCCTTCGGTCACGAGAATTCCGCGCACCGAGGGTGGCCACACCATCCCGGTGGGATGGAACTGGACGAATTCCATGTCCATCAGGTCCGCGCCGGCATGGTAGGCCAGTGCATGGCCGTCCCCGGTGTACTCCCAGGAGTTGCTGGTGATGCGGTAAGCCCGGCCGATGCCTCCGGTGGCCATCACCACTGACTTGGCCGAATACACTTGGAAGCGCCCGCGCTCGCGGTCATAGCCGAAGGCGCCCACCACCCGCTCGCCGTCCTTGAGCAGGCTGAGCAACGTGCACTCCATGTGCACGTCGATGCCCTGGTGGATGCCGTGGTCCTGCAGCGTCCGAATCATCTCCAGGCCAGTGCGGTCGCCGACGTGCGCCAGCCGCGGGTAGCGGTGGCCGCCGAAGTTGCGCTGGAGAATTCGCCCGTCCGGGGTGCGGTCGAAGAGCGCGCCCCAGGCCTCGAGCTCGCGGACACGCTCCGGGGCCTCCCGGGCGTGGAGCTCGGCCATGCGCCAGTTGTTGACGTACTGCCCACCACGCATGGTGTCCGCGAAGTGCACCTTCCAGCTGTCGCGGTCATCCACATTGGCCAGCGCCGCGGCGATGCCCCCTTCAGCCATCACCGTGTGGGCCTTGCCGAGGAGTGACTTGCACACCACGCCCACGCTGACGCCGCTCCTCGCAGCCTCGATGGCGGCGCGCAGCCCCGCTCCGCCTGCGCCGATGACCAGCACGTCGTGCTCGAAGCTCTGGTACTCGGGCATCTAGAAAAGCCTCAAGTCGGTCCAGACTCCCATCGAGCAGAGGCGGATGTAGAGGTCGGTGAAGGCCACAAAGACGAGGCTGGGCCAGGCCCAGCGCATGTGCCCCCGGTTGAGGCAGCTCACGCAGGCGTAGCTCTTCATGCGGAAGGGGTGCTCGCTGAGCCTGTCCACCCGTCCGCCCACGAGGTGGCGCAGCGAGTGACAACCGAGCGTGTAGCCGCCGAGCAAGACGACGTTCACCGCCATCAGCAGGGTGCCGACCCCCACCCCGAAGCGCACCGTGCCGGTGCCCGGGTCGGCAAACCACAGCGCCTTCCATACGTCGTGCACGAGGACCAGCAGGAAGAGCAGCGCCACGTAGAGAAAGTAGCGGTGGACGTTCTGGAGAATGAGGGGGAACGACTGCTCGCCGCGGTAGCTCTTCCGCGGCTCCCCGACCGCGCAGGCCGGCGGGTCCGCCCAGAAGGCCTTGTAGTAAGCGCCGCGATAGTAATAGCAGGTGAAGCGAAAGCCGGCGGGAAAGCCGAGGATGAGGAGCGCCGGGGAAAACGGTAGCCAACCCGGCCAGGCCGCGGGCTTTGGCCCGAAGAGCGCATGGGGCGAGCTGCCGAAGAGCTCGGGCGAGTAGAAGGGCGAGAGGTAGGGCCCGAAGGTGTAGTGGGCATTCTGGAACGCTGCCCAGGTGGCGTAGACGAGGAAGCCGCTCAGCACCACCAGCACGACGAAGGGCCACGCCCACCAGGCGTCGCGCCGCGTCGTCTGGCCGAAACGGCGCGGCATCGGTCGAGAGGCGGCATCGCTCATGCGGCTCCGGACCATAGATGCGCAGCACCCGCGCAGGCTAGGAAGGAATGCGCTCGCTGCGTCGCGCCGCTCTTCAAGCATGCGCGCGTTGCGCTTGCGCGGCTCCGCCAGCAACTGGAGCGCGCACGCTGGGCGCGTCGAGGACGCTCGTCGAGCTGTGCTGGGCCCTTCGGCCCGGGCGCACCGTCGTGGCTGTCGTTTCACCTGGGCGACGAGCGAGTACCGCTCGACCAACTGCTCGGGGTTTCAATCTCTCTCGACTTCTCCCTTTTTCGCTCGCTCATTCATCGAAGCCTCACCGTGTGCTGCAGGGCTGGACATTGCGTCATGGATAGAAGCGGCAGCCGGACCCGACGGAGCATCCATCGACGCGCGCCGACGCTTGGGCCCGACGAGCCCCGCCTGGTGTCCTTCAAATCCGCTAGCGCAGGTTGACGCCCAGCAGCCGCCCAATGAGGAAGGTGGTTCCCCCGGCGAGTGCTCCGACGAGGAGCAGCCGGAAGCCGCTGAGGAAGGCATTCTTCCCGCTGAAGAGGCTCAAGGCGGCTCCCACCCCGAAGAGGCCGAGGGCCGATAAGCCCAAGGGGAGGCTCAAGCTGCGCTGGCCGGTTCCGAAGAGAAACGGCAGCACCGGGAGCAGCGCGCCGGTGCCGAAGGCGAGGAAGGAGGACAGGGCGGCGCCCCACGGCGAGCCGAGCTCGTCGGGGTTGAGGCCGAGCTCCTCCCGGGCCAGTGTATCCAGGGCCTTCTCCTTGTCCCTCACCAGCGTGGACGTCATCGCCCGGGCCTGCTCCAGCGGCACGCCTCGGGCCGCGTAGATGAGCGCCAGCTCCTCGGCCTCCTCCTCGGGAAAACGCTCCAGCTCGGCGCGTTCCTCGGCCATCTGTCGCTCGAAGAGCTCGCGCTGCGAGCGCATGGAGATGTACTCGCCGGCGGCCATGGAGAACGCTCCGGCCAGAAGCCCGGCGACGCCGGAGAGAAGCACCTGCCCGGAAGGGGCACCGGCGCCGGCCACTGCCAGGATGAGGCTGGTGTTGGAGACCAGCCCATCGCTCACGCCGAAGACCGCGGCGCGCAGGTTGCCTCCGCCGCCCCGGCGGTGCCGGGCCCCGACCTCGGCGGCCGAGGTGGGCATGGGGTGGATGGAGGGTGCCGCGGACGGCGTCACCGCGGACATGCCTCGCAGGCGCAGGGCCACCAGCATCGGCCGCGCGCGCCGGACGCCGATGCGACGCGCCAGCGCCGCCACCAGCCGCGCCCGCACCGATGGGCGCCAGGCCGGCGGAGGCGTGGCCAACGCCCCCAGGGCCAGGGCGGCCTGGCGTTCCGCCGCCTCCCCAAGCGAGGCGAAGAGGGCCCGCAGGCGCGGGTCGGCTTCGCTCTCGACCAGCCGCCGGTAGAGCCAGACGGACTGCCGCTGCTCCTCCCACTCCTCGACGTGCGGAGGGCCGAGCGCTGGGCCGTCGCGGTCCGTCATGAAAGAGCCTCCCTCTGTGTGGCTGGGCGCTCTTTTCGCTTACCCCGCGGCCCGATGCGAGCCTCCTGAGGCCGCACCTCGACGTCTCCTCGGGTCGGCCCGGCTCCCCCCCCCGGGGGGCTTACTCGTCCGGTGACAGGAGCAGGAGGTCCAGGACGTCGCTTTCAGGAAGGTGTTCGAGGAGGTCCAGATTCTCCACCACCTCGAGGTCCTCGAGGGTGAGGGGCGAGTGCCGCTGGCCGCCGTCGTGCGCCGAGGGGGACACGAGAGGCCCCGCATCCCGGGCCGCGCCGGGCGCTCCTGCGTCCTGGGAATGCAGGGCCAGGGCTGGCGCGGGCTGCTCGGCGGCGGACGCCGCCGCCAGGGCCAGCGTCCCGCACAGCGTTCCCAGCGCCGCCCAGGAGCGGCGAGCGGTCAACGGTGACGCCGCTCGCGGAGCCTCTCCCGCATCTCCTCTCGCTCCTCCCGGCTCATGCTGCGCCACCGCTTGAGATTCTTGATCAGCTGCAGCTGCTGGGCAGGATTTGCCTTCAGGTAGGCCCGGAAGCGTTGCCGCACTTCGGCCTGTTGCGCTGCCGGGAGCTGCCGAAAGGTGCGAGCGGCCACCCTCAGCTGCTCCTGCGCCTCTGGCCTGAGGCTCTGGAAGGCGCGCAGGTTCTGCGCCACCCGCGCGCGCTCCTCCGGAGGAAGGGACTGCCAGCGCTTCAAATTCTCGCGGACGCGGACCTGCTCCTCGGGGGGGAGCGCCTTGAAGTCGCGCAGCCGCTGACGGAGGGCCTCCTTCTGCTCCTCGGGGAGGTTCTCAAAGCGCGTCGTGGCCTCGGCCTGCGGTGTCTGCGCCAGGGCCGAAAGAGGCAGCAGGAGGAAGCCGAAGGCGGCCAGGAGGGCCACCCTCTGCAAGACGGAGGACGTCATGGCCTGCCCTCCAGCTCGTCGAGCCGCGCCACCACCTCGATGTCATCCGGGGATTCGAGCCCGAGGACCTCGTAGTTGCTCACCACGTCGTAATTCATGGCCACGTCCAACGCCGCGCCGTCCTGCAATTCGGCCGGGAGGTTCTTCTGCGAAGCAGGGCCAGCGACGAAGAGTGCCACCACGCCGGCCGCGAGCAGGCCTACCGTGGACGGCAAGAGGACGCCCGGCCTGAGCCAGCCTCGGAAGCGTTCGCCGAAGGGCGTCCGCACCGCGTCCAGCCGGCCGAGAACCGTCCGCCGCAGGCCGAGCGAGGGCTCGAAGGCGGGGAGTGCCGCGAGCGTCTGCAGGGTGCGGCGCAGGAGTGCCTCGGTGGACCGGCAGTCCGCGCACTCGGTGAGGTGGGCGCGCACCGTCTTGGCCTCGGCCTGGTTCAACTCACCGTCCACGTACGCCGTCAGCTCCTCTTCCAGTTTGCAGCTCATGCTCGACTCCGGAGGGGCTCGTCGGCCCCCGCTTGAAAGGCTTCGATTTTTCGCGCCACCGCCAGCGTCGCGCGGTGGATGAGACTCTTCACTGCGGACTCGCTGGCCTGCAGCACCTCGGCGATTTCCAAATACGCCATGCCCTCGAAACGGCAGAGGGTGAAGGCGGTCCGTTCCCGCTCCGACAGACAGGCCAGCGCCGAGCCCACCGCCGCCTCCAGCTGTCGACCGGCGAGGTGCATGTCCGGGCGGTCGGCCTCGGGCGCCGGCGTCTCCAGAGGCTCGCCTTCCTCCGGACCTTCCGACACGTGTTTCACCCGGTACTCCCCGCGGCGCACCTCGTTCAGGCAGTGGTTGGCCGCCACCCGGTAGAGGAACGTCTTGAACTTCGCGCTGGGCCGGTAGCGGCTGGCGTTCCGGTACAGCTTCACGAAAATGTCCTGCGTCAGCTCCTCCGCTCGCCCCCGGTCCCCGACGAAGCGGAAGGCGAACTGCGCCACGCCCCGCTGGTGCCGGTCGAACAGGGACGCAAAGGCACGGCGGTCACCGCCGGCGACCCGGAGCATCAGCTCCGCATCTGCATCTACATCCACACAGTCCTCGAACACCGGAGCCCAGGGGGGAGTTGCGGGGCCTTTGGGGGCGTGGTGCGGTGCAAAAGGATGCCTTGCTCCTCCCAGCCCGTCCAAAACGCTGGGGCCGGCTGTCAGAGGGCTCGACTACGACTCGGAGTTGGGCTACAGGAACAGACGTTCAGGTCTGTCCACGAGGAAGGGCACGGCGAACATGTCGGAGAACCAGGAGAAGGAAAAGGCCATCGAGTTGGCCATGGGCGCAGTGGAGCGGCAGTTCGGCAAGGGCTCCATCATGCGACTGGGCAAGGACGAGCCACTCATCCGCGACGTCCAGGTCATCTCCACCGGGGCGCTCTCCCTCGACATCGCGCTCGGGATAGGAGGGGTCCCCCGGGGCCGGATTGTCGAAATCTACGGCCCGGAGTCCTCGGGAAAAACCACCCTCTCCCTTCACGTCATCGCCGAAGCCCAGAAGAAGGGCGGCATCTGCGGGTACATCGACGCCGAGCACGCCATGGACGTGGGGTACGCCAGAAAGCTCGGGGTGCGCACCGACGACCTGCTCCTCTCCCAGCCGGACACCGGAGAGCAAGGGCTGGAGATTGCGGAGATGCTGGTGCGCTCGGGTGCCATCGACGTGCTGGTGGTGGACTCGGTGGCAGCCCTGGTCCCCAAGGCGGAGCTGGAAGGGGAAATGGGGGATGCGCACATGGGGCTGCAGGCGCGGCTGATGAGCCAGGCGCTGCGCAAGCTCACCGGGACCATCTCCAAGAGCCAGACCTGCGTCATCTTCATCAACCAGATTCGAATGAAAATCGGGGTGATGTTCGGCAACCCGGAAACCACCACCGGCGGAAACGCGCTGAAGTTCTACGCCAGCCAGCGGCTCGACATCCGGCGGGTGGGCGCCATCAAGAATGGCGATGCCGTGGTTGGTAACCGCACCCGGGTGAAGGTGGTGAAGAACAAGATGGCTCCGCCGTTCAAGGAGGTGGAGTTCGACATCATGTACGGCTTCGGCATCTCCCGGGAGGGCGACCTGCTCGACCTCGCCTCCCAGGACGGCATCGTGGAGAAGAGCGGCGCCTGGTACGCCTACGATGGCGAGCGCATCGGCCAGGGCCGGGAAAACGCCAAGGACTACCTCCGTGACCACCCCGAGGTGGCCCGGGCGGTGGAGGTGAAAGTCCTGGAGAAGTACGGCGTCACCCGCCCGCCTCCGGTGGCGGTCGTGCCGGACATGCCCGAGGAGGAACGGCGTGTGCCGCGCGTCAAGGCGGTGAAGTAGCGCCGGGCCTCCCGCGCGGTGCGCGCCCCTTGCAGTCGCTGTCTCCTGAGGGTTAGAGCCCGTGCCGCACGGTGATTGACCTCGGAAAGTCCGGCTGGCTCCAAGCGTTGCTCGACGACGTCGTGGCGCGGCAGGCCCGCGCTCCTGCCCCCGAGGCCCCGCGGCTGGCACGGCCGGCGGCCCGGGCCCGCGCCTACCTGCACCGCGCCCTCCGCGACAGCGGCCTCGTCTACGGGACGCCCGAGCTCCCCGAGGACGCGCGCCGTGACGGGGCCCCGGAGCAGACACTCTTCCTCGCTGTGCTGCGCACCCTGGCCCAGTTTGCCCTGGACGTCGCCGTCCTCTTCGACGCACCTCCTGGGCCGCGCTCCTTCCAGCTGGCCCGGATGTTTGCCCTCTGGACGGGTGAGCTGAAGCTCGCCGACGCCATCGCAGCGCAAGTGATGCGAGGCGCCCCCGTCTCCAGGCGGCTCCTGGGCCGCGTCGAGGCGGCGCTCGGCCGCCAGTCGCTCTCCATCTCCTCGGACCCCGTCTACGGCCTCTTGCTCCACAACGGCGCCACCTACGTGGATGCACAGCTCTTCGCCCACCTCATCCTCGATGTCTGGTCCGGCCGGCGGCTGCAGCGCGCGGACCTGCAGCGGCTGCTCGCCGTGGCGGCGCGCCAGAAGGCGCTGCTGGTGGAGGTCCTCACCGCACTGGCCTGCGTCGAGCGTCCGCCTTCGGCACCGGTGCGGCGCGCCATTCTTGGCCAAGTGGAGGACTTGGGCCTTCCCCGCCGACTGGCCACCGAGCTGCGCTCGAAGCTGCGACGCGCCTTCGACGAGCCGCTCGACTTGCCGGCGCTCGTTGCTCCGGTGCGCAGCCGGGAGATGAGACGCTTCGTCGTCGAACAGACGGTGCTCGCCTCGCTGGTGGAGGGCCGGCGCTCGGAGAAGGAGCAAGCCTTCATCCACGGGCTGGCGACAGCCCTCGGCTTCTCGCAGCAGGCGCTCAGGGACGTGGAGCTGGAGGTCGCCGAATTCTATGTGCACCACCGCTCGGTGGTGGACGTCTTCACCGTGCAAGGCAATGCCGCCCTCCTCGGAGAGGAGCTGGTGGGCTCGATGCTCGGGACAGTGGACAGAAGCATCCACATGCTGCTGGCCGAGGCGCACCAGATGGGGGAGCTCAAGTACCTTCTGGGGCGGCTGGCCCGCGGTCAGACGCTCACCGCCCAGGAGCGGCGACGGATGCGGGAGCAGCTTCTGGACCTGGCCAAGGTGCTGCCGGCGGTGGCGATTTTTGCTGCGCCCGGCGGCATGCTGCTGCTGGCCGCCCTGGCCAAGGTCTTGCCCCAAAGCTTCCTGCCCGTTGCCTTCCAGGGGGAGACGCCGGCGCGCGTCCCCGACGCGGCGAGCGACACCACCGGCTGAAACGACGACGAGGCCCCCAGGGGGGCTTTGGGCCTTGTGAAACGGGGTGGGGAGACTCAGCCGCCGCGGCGGCGGATGTCCACCAGGAGCCGGCGGAGCGCGTCGCTGGCCGCCAGGTAGTCCTGCTTGCCCTTGTCGTCGGCGAGCCGCTGCTCGAGCTTTGGCACCATGTCCTGCAGCGCCATGGCCGCGGCCGTCCCGCCCTTCACCAGCCAGGAGAGGCCCTGCACGACGGCGATGCGGGTCTCGGCGTCCGAATCATCCACCACCTGGGCCAGCGTGGTGGCGAGCTCGGCATGGCCGGACCGGCCAATCTCCAGCGCTGCCCGCTGGCGCACCGGCGCCGAAGTGTCCTTCAGCTTGCCCGTCCAGCAGGTGAGGTCCTGCTTGCAGGTGCCGGCGGCTTCCAGAGGCGCGCGGTAGACGGCGAACACCTTGGCGCGCTGCTGGGCCACCTCGCTGGCCGAGGTGGCGCACCCGTACTGTTTGCACTCCGAGGCGGCGAGCCCAGGCTCGGCGGCCGCCAGCCGGTCGAAGGCAGCCTTCTCTCGGTCATCCCCGAGCATGCTCACCGCAGCCGCGGCGAAGACGCGGGCACTCCAGATGCCCTTGGTGGCCGCTTTCAGGAGCGCCGGGAGGGCTTCTCGGTTGCCCACCAGCACCAGGTCGCGGGTGAATTCGGCGCGCGGTGCCGGGTCATTCTCCTCCACCATCCCCATCAGCGGCTGGACTGCCGCCGGAGCCCGCAGTCGTCCGAGGCCGTTGGCGGCGAACATCCGCCCGTACCACTGCATCTGGATGTCGGGGTTCTGGAAGGAAAGCTTCTTGAGCAGCACCGGCTCGGCGTCCGGGGCGACGAAGTCCTTCAGCACGCCCGTGGCCTGCACCATGAGCACCGTCCCGTCGACGTCGCGGGGGCGCGCCCAGGCGATGAGGTCCGAGTCCTCGCCCTGCACCACCTTCACCAGGGCCGCGACCGCCGGCTTGCCCACCTGGTAGAGCGAGAAGCTGGCCTCGCTGGCGAAATTCTGGGTCCCGCGCTGCTTGTAGAGGGCCTTGAGCAACACCGGCACGGCCTTGGCATCGCCGATGTCTCCCAGCGCAGCCACCGCCCGCCGGTTGACCTGGGGCGAGCTCGCATCGTCGAGGGCCAGCTCCATCAACGGAGTGACGGCTTCGGCCGCCTTGAGGGCTGCCAGGGCCTGGATGGCGTCGATGCGGACGTAGTCATCCTTGGACTTGAGGAGCTTGAGCAGCGCCGGAACGGCGCGCGGGTCCTGGATGCTTCCCAGCGCCTGGGCAATGGCCGAATTCATCCGGCTCGTCGCGCCATCCGACGCCGAGACATCCAGCGCGTCCGACAGCGCCGGGACGCTGGAGGGGTCCTTGATGTCACCCAGGGCGCGGGCCAGGGTGCCCTTCTCCTCGGGGCTCTTCTCCTTGGCCAGTTCGGACTGGAGCAAGGGGAGGAAGGACTTGTTGAGTCTCCCCGAGCTGCGCAGCGTGTCCACGACGCGCACCCGTTCACTGCTGCGCTTGGCAGCGTCGAGCTGCGCTGCCCAGTATTCAGGGGTGGCGGGGTCCTTGCTGCACGCAGGCAGCGCCATGAGGGCCAAGAGGAAGCAGACGAGCGTACGCCGTTGCATTTTCCCCTCCAGCGGGAGCCCCCGGGGTGACCGACGGACATAGACGAGCACCCCGCGTCGGTCAATTCGTGTTGCAGGGTACCACGTTGACCGACCTCCTCTGAGGCTTCCCCTCGGGCCGCGCGCTGGCATACGAGAGGGAGCCCCGTCCCCCCTTTGAGCTCGCCCATGGACCGTCCGCGCATAGTCTTCATGGGGACGCCTGCCCTGGCCCTGCCTTCCCTGCAGGCCTGTCGCGCCGTGGGCGAGGTGGTGGCAGTGGTGACCCAGCCCGACCGTCCACGGGACCGCGGCCAGGCCATCCAGGCCTCCGCCGTGAAGCTGGCCGCCGAGGCGTTCGGCATTCCCGTTCTGCAGCCCCCGAAGTTGAAGGGGACCGACTTCGCCCAGACGCTCTTGCGCCTGCAGGCCGAGGTGGCGGTGGTGACGGCCTACGGCCGCATTCTCCCTCTGGAGGTGCTGGCCGCTTCGCGGCGCGGCAGCCTCAACGTCCATGCCTCCCTTCTGCCGCGGTGGCGGGGCGCGGCCCCCATCCAGTGGGCCATCGCCGAGGGGGACCAGGAGACCGGGGTATGTCTCATGCAGATGGAGGCCGGGCTGGACACCGGGCCCGTCCTGTCTGTCCTCCGGGAGGAGATTCTGAAGGACGACACGGCCGAGAGTCTCGGGGCGCGGCTCGCGGTACGCGGGGGCGAGCTGCTTGCCGAGGCATTGCCGCGCTTCTTCCGCGGTGAGCTGCTGGCTGTGCCCCAGGCCGCTGAGGGGGTGACGCTGGCCCGGGTGGTGGCCAGGAGCGACGGGTGGCTGGACTTTCAGCTGCCGGCCCGCCTCCTCGAGCGACGCATGCGGGCCTTCACCCCCTGGCCGGGTGCCTGGACGATGCTTCAGGGACGCCTCCTGAAGGTGCACCTGGCCCGGGTCGGCCAGGGGCACGGGCCGCCGGGCACCCTGCTTCCTTCGCCCGGGAGCTTGGAAGTCGCCTGCGGCGAGGGCTCGCTCTTCCTCCTCCAGCTGCAGGCGGAAGGAAAGCGCCGGTTGGGGGTAGAAGACTTTCTCCGGGGCCACCCGCTCGCCCCAGGGACGCGACCCTTCGCCGACAGGCTGCCTCAGGACGGAAAAAACCCATGAATGTGCTCGTCCTCCACGGACCGAACCTGGACTTGCTCGGGCGACGGCCCGGAGATGACCCCGCGCTGAGCCTGCCGGCCCTCGACCGGCGCATCGCCGAGCGCGCCAGGCGCCTGGGCCTCTCGGTGCGCTCGCTGCAGAGCAACCACGAGGGGGCACTGGTGGATGCGCTCCGCAACCCGGGTGCCTGGGCGGAGGCGGTGGTGCTCTCCCCGGGGCTGTTGGCCCTCACCTCCTTGGTGCTGCACGAGGCGGTGGCCTTCAGCGGGCTCAAGGTGGTGGAGGTGCACCTGCAGGACGGCTCGGGCAAAGCCTCGGTGCGCCGCCACTCGCTGCTGAAGGACGTCTGCCTGGCCCGGGTGGTGGGGCAGGGCCCAGACGGCTACCTCTTGGCGCTGGAGCGCCTGGTGGCCGGCGTCGCCGCCGTGGCCAAACCGACGCCCAGCGTCCAGAAGCAGGCGCTGGGGCGCAAGGAGAAGCCACCCGAGGGCGCGAAGGTGGCCCAGCTGGCTTCGATGCCCGGTGCCGTCCCGACGCGCGGCGCACCACCGAGGACGCCGGGAAAGACGCTGGGCCGCCGGGTGGGCAGTACGCCCCTTTCGCGCGCGGTCTCCGCGCACGTCGATGCAGCGGCGCAGGGGGTTGCCGTCAGCCGGGCCAAGGTGCGCGCCCGCATCGCCGACCGCCTCTCGGGGCGGCTGACGCCGGCCGGGCTTTCCAGCTGGGCGCGCGCCCAGTGGCTCGAGCTGCAGCGGGGGGCCCCGGCCGAGAGCGGGCAGCGCGAGTTGCTCGAGGACACGCTACAGCAGCTGTTGCTTGGCCTCGAGAAGTCCTCCCGGCTCTCTGATGAGCAGCTGGTGGAGCTGATGGCGGCGCTGGACGGATGACGGCCCGTACCCTGGCCATCGACGTGCTGGCGCGCGTGGAGGCCACCGACGCCTGGTTGACGCCGGTGCTGGACGCGCGGCTGTCCGAGTCTCCCCTGAAGGACGTCCGCGACGCTGCCCTGGCGACCGAGCTCTGCTACGGCGCCACCAGGAGGCGGCTGGCTCTCGACTTCGCCCTCACCGGCGTGTCGGACAGACGGCTGCCGACGCTCGAGGACAGGGTGCTGGCCGCGCTCCGGGTGGGCGCCTACCAGCTCTTCTACGGAAGGATGCCGGCCCGGGCGGCGGTGGCGGACACCGTGGAGGCCATCAAGGACTTGGGGCTGGGTCGCGCCGCGGGCTTCGTCAATGCCATCCTCCGCAAGCTGGCGGCGCTCCCCCACCAGCCGCTCCCGCCGGCCGAGCCACAGGCCGACTACCTCTCGGTGAAGGAGAGTCACCCGCGGTGGCTCGTGGAGCGGTGGCTCTCTGGCTTTGGCCCGCAGAAGGCGCAGGAGATGCTGGCCGCAGACAACCAGCCGCCGCCCCTGGTGCTGCGGGCCAACACCACCCGCACGTCCCGGGACGCGCTCTTCGCGCTCCTCAATGAGGCCGGACTCCAGCCGGTGGCCACCCTGGCCTCGCCAGTGGGCGTGGCGCTCACTTCCAAGGGAAAGGTGGAGTCCCTCCTCGGCTTCACCGAGGGGCTGTGGCAAGTCCAGGACGAGGCGGCCCAGCTGGTGGTGCACTACGCCGAGGTGCCCGAGGAGGCCCGGGTGCTCGACCTGTGCGCAGCCCCGGGCGGCAAGAGCTGCCAGCTGGCCGAGCGCGGGCCGGTGGTGGCGCTCGACCTGCACGCCCGAAAACTCGAGGGCGTCCGTGCCGAGGCGGTCCGGCTCGGGGTGGAGAAACGCCTGACGTTGCGCGCGCACGACGCCACCCAACCGCTGCCCAGGGACCTCGGGCACTTCGACGCGGTGCTTCTGGACGCGCCCTGTTCCGGGCTCGGCACGCTGCGCAGAAACCCGGAGCTCCGCTACCGCCGGATGGAGGCGGACATTCCTCGGCTGGCCGAGCTGCAGCGGCTCTTGCTCGAGCGGGCGCAGGAAGCGGTCCCCCGGGGCGGCTTGCTCGTCTATGCCGTCTGCTCGACCGAGCCGGAGGAGGGGCCGCGCCAGCTGCAGGACTTCCTCAAGGCCTGGCCGGACTTCGCGCTCGCCCCACCCGAGGGTCGGGCTGCACAGGACTGCCCCCTGGAGAATGGCTGTCTGCGGACGCTGCCCGGGCCCGAGGGAAGGGACGGCTTCTTCGCGGCCCGCCTGCGGCGCCAGTAGAGGGTGTCGCCCTGTCCTTGAAAAAAAACGGGGCGTCCCTCCTTAGGAAGCGCTACCCCGGCTGCTCAGCGTTTCGTCTGTCCTTCGGCGGCCGGAGAAGGGCAGACTCGCGCCCGCGCCCACTTGCGCGACTCACGGAGCTCACGCATGCGACTTCTCCTCCTCTGCCTCACCCTTGCCGGCAGCACGCCGGCCCTGGCCAAGGATTTCGAAGGCGTCATCACAGGGAAGTCCATCAGCAGCGAACCGGGGAAGGCCTACCTCGACTCCATCAAGATGTTTCTCTCGTCGGCCGGAGCCCGGGTGGAGTTCACCCTGCCCGCGAGCGCGACCGGTACGGCTGTCGGGACGCAGTACATCATGGTGTGGCGCGCAGCAGACCCGGACACGGCCTACATCCTCAACCCCGCCAACAAGACGTACCTGAAGCACGACATTTCCAAGGCGCGACAGAGCGCCGGCGCCGCGGACGCGCCGACGGTGGAAAAGCTGGGCAAGGCCACCGTCCTCGGGCATTCGGTGGAGCGAGCGAAGGTGACTTTTTCCCCCACCCGGACCCGCGAGATTTGGGTGGACACCTCGCTGCACTTCCCGTCCGCCGCGCTGGCCGCCTTCGGGATGGAGCGAAGTACGAAGAACGGGACCTGGGCCGCCCTCGACAAGGCCGGCATCGGCGGGATTCCGCTCAAGGAGTTGAGCGCGGACGGGACGTCGGGCTGGGAAGCCACCAACGTCGAGCAGAAGAGCCTGCCAGCCTCGCTGTTCCAGCTCCCGGCCGACTACCACGAGGGGAAGAGCTCGCTGGACATGTTGCCTCCCGCCCAGGCAGAAGCGATGAAGAAGCGCCTCGACGCCATGACGCCCGAGCAGCGCGCCAAGGTCGAGGAGATGATGAAGAACGCCCAGCACTAGGGCAGCTCCCCCCTCCGACGAATCCTCAGCCCCGTGCAACCTGCCCTGCTCCTGCTGCTCACCCTCTCCTCGGCGACGAGTCTGGCCGCCGAATTCGAGGGCGTGCTGGAGATGAGAATTCTTCCTGACCCGACGGCCAAGAGCGGCACCGGTGGCACGGTGCGCATCCTGGTGGGCAAGGGCGGCATGCGCTCCGAGGTGGCTGCCCAGACCGGGACGAAAGCCTTCACCATGGTGTCGCTGGTGCGGGCCAGCGAGCCAACCACCACCTACACCCTCGATGATGCGAACAAGAGCTACCAGAAGTTCGACAACGCGGCCGGTGCGGAGAAGGCCGGCGCTGGACCCCCGAGGCTGAAGCGCCTCGGGACGGAGAAGCTTCTGGGCCGGACGGTGCAGCACGTCCTGCTCACCTCTGCCTCCAAGGGCAAGGAGGAGGAGCTGTGGCTCGACACCACCCTCGTCCCGCCGGCCCGCTTCATCTCCGCCTTCGAGCGCGACGGCGGCGATGACTGGTGGAGCGCCCTCAAGGCAGCCGGGCTGGAGGGAATTCCTTTGAAGATGGTGTTCCGCTCCACGGCCCCGGGCAGCAAGCAGACGGCTGTCGAGGCGACCAGCGTGCAGCCCAAGCACTTGCCGGATTCCACCTTCGCCATCCCGGCCGGCTACACCGAGGCCAAGGGGCCGCTCGGCGCGCCGTAGTTTCAGCGCGGAGGCAGCGGTCCTGCTTCCCCCGGAGCCAGCACTCAGGTATCGGCGCCCGCCGCCGCCTTGAAGGCGTCGAGCACCGACTGGGCGGCGCGGTCCAAGTACTTTCCCTTGCGGATGAGAATTCCAATCGGCCGGCTCAGGGTGCCTTCGGCGAAGGGCTTGGCCACCAGCGTCCCGTTGGAGACCTCGTGCTGCACGCAGGCCAGCGGCAGCACGGCTGCACCGAGGCCCAGTTCCACGGCACGCTTGATGGTCTCCACGTTGTCAATCTCCATGGCCGGCTCCACCACCACGCCCTTCTCCCGAAACATCCGTTCCAGCGCCTTGCGCGTCGGGGACTCGCGGTCAAAGGAGATGAAGGGCGTCCCGGCCAGCGCCTGGACGGAAACCTTCGCCTTGGAGGCGAAGGGATGGGTGGGGGAGGTCACCACGCCCAGCCTGTCGTCGCGGAAGGCCAGGACGTCCACCCCGGCGCGAGCCAAGGGGTAGGCCACCACCCCAATCTCCGCCTGACCGAGGATGACGTCGTCATACACCTGGTCTGCCCGGCGGTAGAGGAGCCGCATGTTCACCTTGGGGTGCGTGCGCAGCAGGCTCTTCTGCAGCTCCTGCAACTCGTGCAGCCCCACCGAGTAGATGGTGGAGACGTTGACTGTCCCCACCACGTCGGCGGACTGCTCCCGTATCTCCATCTCCACCTCGCCGAAGCGGGTGAGGATTTCTTTGCTGCCCCGGAAGAGCCGCTCGCCAGCCGGCGTGGGCGTCACCTGGCGCGCGCTGCGGCTTAGCAGCTTCTGGCGGTAGCGGGTCTCCAGTGCCCGAATCTGCTGACTCACCGCGGACTGGGTGACGTGGTTGAGCTGCGCTGCTCGCGAGAAGGAGCCCGTCTCCACCACGTCGCAAAACATTTTCAGCGACTCGAGCTGCATTAGGACTCCTCCACGCACTGCCCCCTTGCATTAGCCTAAGTTCTTGGAAGTTTCAACGCTTCTTGCTTTCCAAGGGTGCCGCGGTGCCGCTCAGGCGGACTCGCCCCCGTCGACCGGGAGCGCCGCGCCGGTGAGGGACGCAGCCAGGGGCGAGGCGAGGTGGAGCACCAGGGCGGCCACCTCCTCCGGGAGAGGATGGCCGAGCGGGCCTGCTCCTTGGTGCGGCCCGTCATCTCGGTGACGGTGGCCACGGCAGTCTTCAGCATGTCGGTGTCCGTCCAGCCAGGGCAGACGGCATTCACCGTGACGCCGCGGTCCGCCTACTCCACCGCCAGCGCGCGGGAAAGGCCCACCAGGGCATGCTTGCTCGCGCAGTAGGCCGAGGTGTAGCGAAGCCCGCGCAGGCCGGCGATGGAGGCGACATTCACCACGCGGCCCCCGCCGGCGCTGGCCATGCCTGGCAGGAGGGCGGCGCACAGCAGGTAGGGCGCCACAGTGTTGATGGCCAGCACCCGCTCGAGCTCGGCTCGGTCCGTGCGTTCCACGGGCGCCGAGAGCGAGACGCCAGCGTTGTTCACCAGGACGGCCGGTGGAAGCGTCCGCGCCTTCAACACGGCGCAGGTGCGCTGGAGTGCCTCGGCGTCGGCGACGTCACAGGCCAGCCGTTCCAGCGCCTTCTCCGAGGGCCCGGCCAGCTCGCGGAGGCCCTCCAGAGAGGCCAGCGTCCGGGCCACCGCACCACCCGCCAGCCTTCCTTGAGAAAGGCCAGCGCCACCGCCTGGCCGATGCCCCGGTTGGCGCCCGTCACCACCACACCACGCGAAGCGAAGGAGGAGGCGTCGGCCATGGGCGGGCCCAGGAGGTTAGCGCTGTCCGCTGCGGCCCGTGGGCCCACAAGAGACAACGGGCGCGGGACTGGGGCAGGCTGTGCCCAAGCTTCTGCTTCTGCCCCCACGGGGCAAGCGGGCGCTCGCACAAGGGGGCTCGGGCTTGGCTAGCACCGTTGCGCTTCTCACCTCTGGCGGGGACGGGCCGGGGATGAATGCCGCGCTCCGCGCTGCCGCCAAGACGGCCAGCGCGCGCGGGGCGCGCGTGCTCGGCGTCCATGATGGCTATGACGGGTTGATTGATGGGCGCTTCGTGGCGCTCGGACGCAGTGCCCAGGACGGGGACCCCTTCGACACCAACGGGCTGGACTTCGTCGCCCGACAGGGCGGCACCGTCCTCGGCACGGCGCGCAGCGGGCGCTTCCGGAGCGCGGAGGGCCGCTCGCGGGCCGCCGAGCAGCTCGCCAAGCAGGGCGTCATGGGCCTCCTGGTGGTGGGCGGGAACGGCTCGCTCACCGGGGCCCACCTCCTGGCCGAGGAGACCGGCGTGAAGGTGCTGGGCGTGCCCGGCTCCATCGACAACGACATTGGCTGCACCTCCACCTGCATTGGCGTGGACACCGCCCTCAACACCATCGTCGAGGCCTGTGACCGCATCTCGGACACGGCGCGCTCCCACCGCCGTGCCTTCGTGGTGGAGGTGATGGGGCGTCAGTCCGGGTACCTGGCCATGGCCGGCGCGGTGGCGGTGGGGGCCGACGCGGTGGTGTTTCGCGAGCAGCAGCGCGAGGAGAAGGCCCTGGTGCAGGCCGTGGCGGACGTCGTCCGTCGGGGCTTCGCCGAGCGCAGCAAGCGCCGCGTCCTCATCCTCAAGTCAGAGGGGGTGGAGATTCCCACCCTGGCGCTGGTGCGCCTGGTGGAGGAGGCGGTGAAGCCAAGCCTGCCGGACCTCGAGATTCGCGGCGTCATCCTCGGGCACATCGTGCGTGGCGGAAACCCCTCCTTCCTGGACAGGATGGTGGCCGCCCGGCTGGCCTTCGCCGCCACCACCGCACTGCTCGAGGGCGCCACCGACGAGATGGTGGCCTGGCAGTCGCCGGTGCCCGGAGGCATCACCACCGTGGATGCCTCGGTGAAGCGCTTCCCGCTGGCTGCGGTGCTCGAGGAGACCGCACGTTTGCTCGACGGCAGTAGCCCCGTCACGCAGCGGCGGGTGGGGCTGATGTCCAAGGTGGAAGGTGTCCTGCAGCTGTAGCGCCTAAGGGCGCCGGCTGCTTTTCTTGCCCGCAGGAGGGCCATCGAGGATGGGCGGGGCCGACGTGAAAGAGCTGTACCGGCTGGACGACCGGCTGAGCGAGACGGAGCGCGCCACCCGCGACGTGGTGGCGCGCCTGGTGGATGCAGAGGTGCTCCCCATCATCGCCCAGCACTTTCGCAACTCGACGTTTCCCAGGGCGCTGGTGCCTCGCCTCGGCGAGCTGGGCGTGCTCGGCGCGAACCTGCACGGCTATGGCTGCGCGGGGATGTCCCAGGTGGCCTACGGGCTTGCCCTGCAGGAGTTGGAGCGGGGTGACTCGGGCCTGCGCAGCTTTGCCTCGGTGCAGAGCTCGCTCGTGATGTGGCCCATCCACCACTACGGCTCCGAGGCCCAGAAGCAGCGCTGGCTGCCCCGGCTGGCCCGCGGGGACGCCATCGGCTGCTTCGGGTTGACGGAGGCCGAGGCCGGCTCGGACCCATCGAGCCTTTGCACCCGCGCGGTGCGCGACGGGCAGGGCTGGGTGCTGAACGGAGGAAAGGCGTGGATTACCAACGGCGCTCTGGCCGACGTCGCGCTGGTGTGGGCCAAGACAGCGGAGGGGGGGCCGGAGTCGGTGCGCGGGTTTCTGGTGGAGGCCGGGACGAAGGGTTTCAGCGCCCGGGAGATTCCCGGAAAATTCTCGCTGCGCGCCTCGTCCACCGCGGAGCTGTCCCTGGTGGACGTCCGGGTGGCTGAGAGCAGCGTGCTTCCGGAGGTGCAGGGGCTGAAGGGCCCGCTTTCCTGCCTCAACAACGCGCGCGCCGGCATCGCCTTCAGCGTCACCGGAGCGGCCATCGCCTGTTTCGAGGGCGCCCTGGCGCATGCCCTCGCCCGTCGCCAGTTCGACCGCCCCATTGCCGGTTTCCAGCTCACCCAGGCCAAGCTGGCCGACATGCTGGAGCGGATTGTGCTCGCCCAGGGGCTGGGCCTTCACCTGCTGCGACTCAAGGATGCAGGGACGGCCTCACCGACGCTGGTGTCCCTGGCCAAGCGCGCCAACGTCCGCGCGGCGCTGGAGACGGCACGCGAGGCGCGCAGCATCTACGGAGCGAGCGGCATCACCGACGACACCCCGCCCATCCGCCATCTCCTCAACCTCGAGTCCGTCTATACCTATGAGGGGACGCACGAGGTGCATACCCTTCTCTTGGGAAAAGCCATCACCGGCCTCGACGCCTTCAGCTGAGGAAGGCTAGCCGCTGCTGGAATTCGGGCACGGGGGCACCGCTTCGTCCGAGCCGGAAGGTGAATTTCGCGCGTCCTCCCTCCGTCGCTGATGGGGGCGGGGACTCGAGGGATTCGGTGGGGCCCCCACCACGCCTGCGAAGCAAGGGAGGGCCATGAAAAACGGAAGCGCTGTCGCCGTGGCCTGGGGGCTTGTCCTTCTGGCGTCGGGTTGCGGTGGTGACAGTGGCGTCCCGGCTCCCTCCATCACCAGCATCTCTCCGAACGAGAGCTTGACGCGGGGTGGGGCCCCGGTCGTCATCACGGGAACCAACTTCCAAAATGGCGCGGTCGTCTACTTTGACTCGTCGAAGGTGGCCTCCCTGTTTTTGAGCACCACCAGCATCTCCTTGACGGCGCCAGCCTATGAGTCCCCTTCCGTGGTTTTTTGCTGCGAGGTCGTGGGTAGTTTCAGCGTGACGGTCGTGAATCCGGACTTGCATTCGGTCACGCTGGGGAATGGATTCACCTATTGGAATTGCTTTGGCTTCATCGCGACCTGCGGTTAGTCGCGACCAGGCTGCCTGGGCGCGCTGCAAGCCCGCCTCTCGCTGGACGCTGCTGCGCCCCCCCTGGGAAACCTCGCGTCGGATTCTGTTGGCCGCACCAAGTCCCTGGCCCTGCGAGATGCACAACCGCTGGCCGGCCCAGGTGCCGCGCGTCGCCCGGGGAAAGCCGTCCTCGAGTTACTGGAGTGGCTCGGCGTTGGATTGGGCCGGCGTGGGAGACGGGTTTGCGGCCTGCTCTCTTTCCGTCTCTTGCCGTGCTCGCAAGTCCTCCTCGGAGAGAAACCCCACCGGCTCGCCGGGCCGGTTGAAGAAGCGCACCGCGCGGGGAAAGTCACGCAGAAGGGCCTCGGCGGCGTCCCGCGGAATGAGGGCATGCCCAATCTGCCCCGGCTCCGGCCGCTCCGCCACGGCCAGCGCGCCCGACTCGAGTGCCGCGGCCTGCTCGGCCGAGAGCTCCAGGCGGCGCAGCCTGTTTTTCCGCGTCACGAAGTAGAAGGCGCGCTCCCCGGGCGAAAGCGGCACCTCGGCCGCGCTCACCCGCTCATTCAGGGCGCGGTCCTGCTCGAGTTGTTTGCGCGACTCGAGCCGCTGCGCCTCGCGGCTTCCGGGAAGCGGCGGCAACTTGGGGACGCTCGGCGGAAGGGGCTCCCGGCGCACGGCGATGAGGGGGCCGAAGGGAGGGGAGGACGGGCGCCTGGGCTGCGGCCGGGCAGAGGAGGCCTGCGCGACGGGCCGCCCTGCCGGCGCCTTCTCGGGCGCCGTGGCGGCCTCGGCCGCCTGGTCGGCGGAGACGAGGCCTGCTTGAAGCAGCTTGTCGCGGAGGTTCTGCATCCCTGGAGAGTGGCTGGCCCGGGAACACCGCATAGGGGAAGCCGTGTCCTGCTGGCAAGCCCTTCTCTTCTGTTGTGCCCGCGGGCGTGCTCGATGACGTATGGTGCCCGGCCTCGGCACGTGCGGAAGCTTTCCAGGCAGCTGTCTTTCGGGCTTTCCTGCGTCGCCGCCGCGGCCGTCCTCTGGCTCGCGCCCGGCTGCCACGACCCACGGGAACGGGCTGCCAAGCAGCGCATTTTTTCGCCGGAGGACCCACCGAGGGTGGTGGCCTCGGCGCAGGAGCCGCTGGCGGCCGAGCAACTGGGCGCTGAGCCTCGGCTGGCCGAGCGCGTGCTCAGCATGGGTGCAGCGGAGATGGCAGAGCGGCTGGGGGCTCACCGCTTCAGCGCCGCGGTGTCCTTCGACTGGAGCACTCCGTCGGCCGCGCCGGTGAAGCTGACCGAGTCCCGCCTCCTGGAGGCGGATGCTCGGGGTGTGAATGGCGACTTTCACGCCAAGGTGGACAACAACCAGGACCTCGGCCTGGAAGTCATCCGCGTCGCCGGCGAGGTGTATGCGAGAAACCGCTTCGGCAAGTTCCGACTCAGGCGGCGCGACCGGGGCATGGCCGAGCGCACCCGCGAGGATGTCGTTGCTCCCTTGCGCGAGCTCGACACGCTCTTCGACCGGCGGATGAAACTCGTCCCGCAGGGCCTGGTGACGTACGAGGGCCGAACGGCGCTGCGCTACGAGGTGTCCTTGGCAGCCGCCGCACCGAAGGAGCCACAGCCCTCGCTGCCTCCACTCCTTCAGCCGCGGGGTGGCGTGGACGAGACGACGCGCCGACGCCTCGCCTTCCTGGCCGCCAAGGCCCCGCGCGCCTTGAAGGGCGAGGTGCTCGTCGACCAGGCCACCGGGGTGGTGGTGCGTGCCTCGCTGGATGGACGGCTGGAGGTCCCCGGCCAGGGCAATGGCCCGCCCGCGGCCCTGCGGGTGACGCTGGACGAGAAAGTCACCCGCATCGGCCAGTCCCTGGAGCTCAAGCCGCCTCAGGGGGCCCTGCCCGATGTGGACAAACCCCTGGGAATTGCCGATGCCCTGGACCGCTTCGGCATCCCCCGCGGGGGGAAGGCCGACGCCGGCGTCGAGGCCGACGACGACGAGGGGTAAATGCCCGGTGCGACAGGCTTCTACCGGGCTGTCCTCCTAAAAAGTTGACCCTCACCGATGCGCCCGTAAGTTGTTGGAACACCGCGGGTCTTCCGCGGCTTTACTGAGCTGGTGTTCAGGTATACGGGTGCGGCGCTATGACGGAACGCAAGGGCGGAACGAGCACGGTGGTGACGGAAGAAGTCCGGGCGGGACTGGTGCGTGCGCCGGCCCTCACCGTGGAGGAGGAGCGCGTCCTTCGCCTTCGCCACGGCGTCTCTCCAGACGCCAATGCCCCGCTGGCGCGCGTTGTCCCGGCGGACTCGGAGCTGGGCGACGAGCTGCTCGTCCTGGAGCTGCAGCTCCTGCGCGCCGTGCGCGCCCGGGCGGCCCAGGCCGCCGCGGCGAGCGGCACGGCGGACCCCTCGCGGAAGAGCAAAATCATCCGCGCCCTGCGCAAAAAGCGCTGACGTCTCAGCCCCTGCCCGGGGCCTACGCGCCGAGCACAGCCAGGAGTCGGTGTGCCACCGCCGACAACGAAAGCGGTAGGCCCGAGACGTCCTTGGCCAGCGCGTCGGCGTCGAGTTCTGCCCCGCGCGCCCACAGCTGTTCGAGCCACCGAGCGGCGTCGGGGTTTCTGAAGTCCTCCGCATCGAAGCGCTCGTCGGCCTCGTGTTTCAGGCATTCGGCGAGCGCTGCGGCGCGCAGCCGCTCGGCCTCGGCCGGCCAGCCCACCAGCGAGGGGAGCAGGGCGCCCTCTGGCACGTGGAGGAAGAGCGCCTCGGAGACTGCATTCGAGAGCGCCTTCAACCGGGCCAAGGAGGGTCCTGAGGCCTGGAGCTCGCGCACGCGGGGAAGCCGGGCGGCCAGCATGCGCAGCTCGCCCAGGTGCGCCATCGCAGCAAGCCTGGCCACCTCGCGGGCCAGCGACTTGCCCTGGCCGAGGAAGCGGCGAAGCCAGGGTGCGGACAGGAGCACGCCTTGCACCAGGTTCCCGGCCGATGCCCACACGGCTTCGTCCCCCAGCCGGCGGGCCATGAGAGACGCGGACGGAGACACCGCCGCTGCCGCGCGCGCACGCCCGGTGGCGTCGAGCAGCGCAGCGAAGCTGCCGTGGTCCGGTGCCGGCAGGACGAGCAGCACGCGCTCCGGCACTTCCACGGCAAAGCAGGCCGCCTGGGGCAGGCCGGCCTTGGCTTCCTCGTCGAGCCTTACCCGGCCCTGGGCCGGCAGGGTGAGCCCGGAGGCCTGCAGCCAGCGTCGTACCGCGCCGAGGCGCTCGGCCGGTGGGAAGACACCGGGCAGAGGGGTGTCGGAGAGCCGCAAGAAGTCCTGCAGGCCAGCGTCTCCCTGGGGGAGGGGGCGCAGCTCGGGGTCGAGCCGTCTCAAGGCGTAGCCGAGCACATCCCGCCACGCGTCCTCGGTACTCCTCAGGAAGTCCGCTGCTTCCGCCTCGAGCTCGACAGCCGGGGGCGTGGGCTCGGCGCCGAGGCCTTGCGCTGCCGTGCGTGCCGCCTCCCAGCGGCGCTCGACGGCGCCGAGGAGCTGCAGCTCCGCCGCATCCGCCGCGCCGGCCAGCGCGGCGCGCCGAGCGGTGTCCGGCTCCTCCTGGACGGCTGCCCAGGCATTCGTCAGGGGAAACGAGGCGCCTGCGGCGGATATGACACTCGTCCGGCGGGCGTTGCTGAGGGCGTCGTCGGGCCCGCGGACAGCCGCCTCACTGGTGGCGCGCACCAGGAAGGGCACGAGCGCCGCGACGCGTGGCCGCTGGGCCTCCGGAGTCCGGGTGCTGGATAGGGCCGCCTTCATGGCTTGTGCTGTGTCCGCCGAGACGACCAATGGGTGGGCGCGCTCCACGGCTCCCAAGTCCGCCCGCGCCGTGCGCCCGGTGGCTGTGTCGGCGAGCGCCTGCGTCCGGGAGCGGCAGAAGGCCTCCACCTCGTCCTCCAGTGCCTGGAGCGAGGCCATGGCGATTCCTCCCCGGGGCGGCTTTCGAGCGCCGCAGCCTCCCCCGCTGTCTCAGACGCGAGGGGCATTGGCTGTTTCAACCGAGCCTAGAACATCTCACAGCTGCGCTCTGCGACGTCGCGCCAGGGCCCTCGGGCAGGGCGGAGCGTGCTACGCCCTGCAGGGGGTACCCCCCGAGTGAAGCGCCGCCTCCTCGAAGTCACTCCCCTTGACGCCGGGCCTCTTCTGCCGCTGCTTGCGGCACGGCTCGGCCTTTCCTCCACCGACGCCGAGGCGCTGGTGCGGCGCGGCGCCGTGTACCTCGGCGGGAGGAGGACGCAGGAGCCCTCCACGCGCCTCAAGGCTGGTGACCGGCTCCTGGTGGTCCTCGAGGAGTCCGGGCGCTCGGTGCTGGCGCCCCAGACGCCGCCGCCCTCGTTGCGTGTCCTGTTTCAGGACGCAGCGCTGCTCGCCGTGGACAAGCCAGCCGGCCTTCCGGCCATCGCCACGCCCGGGGGCGCCACCAGTCTGGCCGCGCTGGCCAGCGCCCACCTCGGAGGCGGCGCGGGGCTCGTGCATCGCCTGGACAAGGGGACGACGGGCGTCACCCTCTTTGGCGTGACCGACCAGGCCACCTCCGCGCTGGCCGCCGCCTTCCGCACGGGCCAGGTGCACAAGCAGTACCTGGCCGCTACCGGGCCAGGCCTTGCCGAGAGCGGCACGGTGAGGCTTCCCCTGTCGCGGGACCCGAGCCGCACCGGGCGCTGGCGCGCCTCGGCTCGGGCGCACGGCGTTCCGGCGGTGACGAGCTTCCGCCGCCTTGGCCTCGCCGAGGGGTATGCCCTCGCCGTGCTGTGGCCGAAGACAGGCCGGACGCACCAGCTCCGGGCCCACCTCGCCTCGCAAGGAGCGCCTCTCCTCGGAGATAGGCTCTACGGCGGTGCACCCACGGCCGAACGTCCGCTGCTGCACGCGCACGCGCTGCGCTTCCCCCACCCGGAGACGGGCGTGGCCCTCACCTTGGTGGCACCTGTGCCGCTGGACCTGGCCCGCCTCTTCGTCGAGAGCGGCGTGCCTCTGCCCGAGGGCCTGCTGTTGGAGGAGTAGCTGGTGTTGCCTGGGCCGCTAGAGGACTATCCGCAGCGAGGCGACGAAGAGGCTTCCGTCGCCGCTGAGCGACTGCCGGTAGCCGATGTCGAAGCCGCCCTTGTCGATGTTGAAGCCAAAGCCGGCGGTGAGAAACCAATCCTGCGCCGCCGTTGTCGTGCGCGTGTAGAAGTCCGTCCCCGCGCGCAGGAGGAATATTTTCCCCAACGCCACCTCGGCTCCGAAGAGGAACTGGGGGTGGAACTGCTTGGGTCCGAAGTTGCTCAGCGTGTCGAGTGCCAGCGTGAGGGGGCCCAACTGCAGACCGCCGCTCAGGTCGAAGTACCGACCGAGCTCCAGCGGGTGGTGGGTGTCGAGGAGGTTGTGGCCCGCGAAGCCGAGGGTAGCGAGCTTGCCGAGCTTGAAAGCGGCGCCCACGTCCAGGCTGGCGGCGTTGATGTTGAGGTCGCTCTCGATGAGCCAGTGCGAGGAGACACCGACGGTCATGTAGTCGGCGACGGGCAAAGCCAGGGCCAGCACCTGCTGGATGCCGGTGACGGTTGTGGTCCCGGTGCTGGTGTCCATCTGCTGCGAAAGCAGATGGAAGCTGTAGCCGCCGGAAAGCACCGAGGTCTGGCTGTCCCGCACGTAGCCGGCCACGTACCAAGTCTTTTCGGCGAAGTCGTAGGCGCCCCCGACGTCCACCTGGAAGGCCTTGAAGAGCCCCAGCGCCGCCGGGTTCCCGTCGATGGCGACGGCGCTGGTGCCGAGGGCGCGGTAGGCCCCCCCCATGGCCACCTCCCGGGCTTCGAGTGCCTGGTCGAAGCTCACCGGTTGCGCGGAGGCCACGGCAGCCACGAGGAGAGAAGCGAGGAGGAGCGCGGACCGGAACATGAAGAGCGGTGCCATCATCGGCACCGAGGACGCGGTTTCCAAAAAACTTTCAGCCCACGGTGAGGACGGAGGCACCGGTGGTGCGCCGCGCTTCCAGCTCGCGATGCGCCTTGGCAGCGTCCTGCAGGGGGTACTCCTGGTTGAGATTGGCCTTCAGCACTCCCCGCCGGACGAGGTCGAACACTTCCGCCGCACCCGCCAGGAGGTCCTCGCGCTTCGCGGTGTAGGTGGCGAGGGTGGGGCGGGTGACGAAGAGGGAGCCCTTCTGGGCCAGCAAGCCGAGCTCCACGGGCGGTGGCGGCCCGGAGGAGGCGCCGAACACCGCCAGCAACCCGAGCGGCGCGAGGCAGTCGAGTGAGAGGAGCACGGTGTCCTTGCCGATGGAGTCGTACACCACCCGTGCTTTCTTGCCCGCCGTCAGCTCGACCACCGAGGGCACGAAGCGCTCGCGCGTCGAAGCATCGAGCACCAGTGGGTGCTGGCAGCCGTTGGCCAAGGCCAGCTCCGCCTTGGCCTGGGTGCCGACGCTGCCGATGACGTTTGCCTCGAGGTGCCGCAGCCACTGGCAGAGCAACAGCCCGACGCCTCCTGCCGCGGCGTGCACCAGCACCGTCTCGCCCGCCTGGACGACGTGGGTGCGCCGCAGAAGGTAATGGGCGGTGAGTCCCTTGAGAAGGACAGCCGCCGCCTGCCGGTCGGTGACGCCTTCCGGGATGGGCACCAGGCGGTCTGCCGGGAAAAGCCTTTCCTCGGCGTAGGCCCCGGGCGGGCCGCCGGCGTAGGCCACCCGCGCGCCGACCTTGAGCCCCTCCACGCCAGCACCCATCTCGCTCACCACGCCCGCGCCCTCGGAGCCGAGCCCGGAGGGCAGCGTCAGCGGGTAGTGGCCGTTGCGGTGGTAGACATCGATGAAATTGAGCCCCACCGCAGTCTGCCGCAGCTTCACCTGCCCGGGCCCGGGGTCTCCCACCACCACCTCGTCGGACTGCATGACTTCTGGCCCGCCCGTCTTGTGAAAGCGGATGGCTAGACTCATGGGCGGTGGTCTCCTGGTTCCTGTTGAAGTGCGGGCCAGCTCAGACTTGAGCGGCGAGGCGTGAGCGACGGGCCTGGATGAAGGAGCGGACGGCCACCACCACATACGCCACGCAAAGCACCGCGGTGGCGGACTGGGCCACCACCGCCAGCGGGCGCGTCACCGGTTGTCCGGACAGCAACGCGGGAAGTCGGAAGACGCCTGGGAGGGAGCCCAGAAACCCAAGCAGCGCCAGCAGGACCGCGGCGTGCATGGCATGCATCCGGGCCTTGGGGTTTCGCGCCACCGCCGCGCAGACGCCGAGCAAAACACCGAGGGCGGCCGGGATGAGCGCCGTCGGTGCGTGCGCTCCGGACGCGATGAAGCCCCCCAGGCCCACGGCGAACAGCAGCATGGCGACGAAGAAGGTGATGGCCGGCATGGCGGCCGAGGTGTAACCCGGAGAGGGGCCTGCCTGCTATGGTGCGAGGCCCCCCGGATGAAACGGCTCCTCTTGGTCTGCCTGCTCGGGCTGGCCGGCACGGCCGCCGCCTACGTCCTGCCCGGCGGAGCAATCCTGCGTCGCCTGGTGGACGCCCGCGAGGACCTCCATCTCAGCGGCGCCCGTGTCGAGGGGACGCTCTCGCTCTCCGGCGCCGCGATGGGCGAGCTCGGGACGGAGCTTCCGGATTCTCGCACCGACGCTGTCTTTCTATTGCGGCTCCCGGGTCGTTGCCGGCTCGACACCAGCACGCCCGAGGGCAAGCCGCTCTCGGTGGTGGAGGCCACGGGGCGGCGCCGCGTCGAGGGGCCGCCCGTCACGGCCTTGGCGGTGGGTGTCCGGGAAGTCTGTGCACTGCTTGCGCTCCGCTCGGGTTCCGAAGGGGATGCGCGCTCCGTACTCGTGGAGCACCTGCACGCCCTGAAGGTAGACACCCACCAGACAACGCTGGGTCGCATCGGCGGGCAGGTGGCCTACGTCCTCGGCGGCGCGGGCGCCACCGACGGGCAGCTGTGGGTCTTCAAGGACAATTTCCTGCCCGCGCGGGTCCGCTTCACCGACGAGCACGGAGTGCTGTGGGACGTCCGCTTCACGGACTACGCCTCGCCGGCCACGGGCACCTGGTTCCCGCGGCTGGTGGAAGTCTCGCGGGGAAATGACTTGCAGGCGCGCTTCACCACCCTGCGGGGCGACAACCGAGCCACGGTGCCGGAGCGCCTTTTCTGAGGCAGGGCGGCTGTCGTGTGGCCGTTGCCGTACAGTCCCCGGGCACGGGGAGGGGTGCGGCATGCACGGCTCGACTCTCAACACGGCGTTGGCGACGCTCTTTCTGGTGGCCAGCCCCGGGTGTTCTCTCATCCTGACGAAGGGACCCGAGCCCGAGGTGCACCCGCCCCCCGAATGCACCACCTCGGTGGCAGCGCCGGTGACGGACACCATCCTGGCTGCGACGTCGGTGGCCCTCGCCATCGCTGGCCTGGCGGCCGCGAGTTCCAGCTGCCCCTCGACCGGGCAGTTCGGCAATTGCGGCCTCGGCCAGGGGTCAGGTGAGATTGTGGGCATAGGCGGTGCCGCGCTCGGGGTCCTCTTTGGCGTGTCGGCTGGGCTGGGCTACGCGCGGACGAGCGCGTGTCGGACGTCACTTGCCCCGGGCTATCTCCCGCCTCCAACGCAACTCGCGCCAGCGCCCGAGACGGCGCTCTGGCCCATGCTGCCGAGCCCCGGCTGCCTCCCCACCGGTGACGCTCCGCGCCTGTGTGCCTTGAAGGCTCCGACGGAGGTGTCCTGGGCAGTGGGTGACTCCGGGCCGCGCTAGGACGCGAGGGGGGCTTGCGCCTGGCGCCGAGGCCTGCGTCCCTGGCTGGCCCTCCCCCGGGGTGAAAGAGCCTCTCTCCGGGGGGCCGTGGTGGGTGTGGCCTCCGTCCACCAAAGGCCCCTTGAAGTCGGAGGCCGGGGGTAGCAAAGCCCGACGGTGGTGGACGCACGCCCTTGCGCATCGGTTGCCGTCGGACGGCCCGTCGCGGGTCCGTTTACGTACCTCCTCCCCGAGGGCCTGGAGGGCGCGCTGCTTCCGGGGCAACGGTTGCTCGTTCCCTTCGGGCGCGGGCGCGCGCTTGGCTTCTACCTGGGGCCGGCCGAGCCACCCCCCAACACGCGGCTCAAACCCATCGCCCAGCTGCTGGAGGCCGAGCCGGCGCTTCCGGGCGACGTCTTCCGTTTGCTGGCCTTCGCCGCTGCGCACTACCGCTACCCGCTGGGCGAAGCCCTGCGGGCGGCGCTTCCCCCAGGCCTCGCCCGCGCCGTCGAGGACACTCCTGTCACGCCCGAGGTGGTGCAGACGGCCGTTGCCACCGAGGCGGCCGCGGGGGCGTCGCTCGAGCGCGCACCAGCCCAGGCGGCCGCCCTTTCCTACCTCCTCGCGGTGGGCGGACGCGCCGAGCTGGGGGAGCTGGCCCACGCCGTCCCCAAGGCGCGCGAGGCCGTCCGGCGTCTGGTGGCCCGCGGCCTCGTCAAGCTCGAGCGCGTGGAGGTACAGCCCCTCCTGCGGGCCGGCTTCGGGCAGGCACGGCCCGAGCGTCTCACCGCCGGACAGGAGGCGGCGGTGCAGGCGCTGACCCGGGCGCTGGACGCGGCTAGTTTTCGGGCCTTCCTCCTCCACGGTGTGACGGGAAGCGGGAAGACGGAGGTGTACCTGCGCGCCGCCGAGCATGCGCTCGCCAGCGGGAAGGGCGCCTTGGTGCTGGTGCCGGAGATTGCGCTCACCCCGCAGTTGGTGGGGCGCTTCCGCAGCCGCTTTGGGGCCCAGGTGGCCGTCTTGCACAGCGGGCTTCGGGAGCGCGAGCGGCGCGGCCACTGGCAGGCGTTGCGCGCGGGCAGGGTACGGCTGGCAGTGGGCGTGCGTTCGGCCGTCTTCGCCCCGGTGGCAGCCTTGGGCCTCCTGGTGGTGGACGAGGAGCATGACCCATCCTTCAAGCAGGACGAGAAGCTGCGTTACCAGGCACGGGACCTGGCGGTGGTGCGCGCGCGCGACCTCGGAGCGGTGGTGGTACTCGGCTCGGCCACGCCTTCCTTGGAAACCTACGAGAATGCCCGGCGCGGCCGGTACGAGGTGCTGGAGCTGCCGGTCCGCGTGGACGACCGGCCCATGCCCAGGGTGCAGCTGGTGGACTTGCGGCACCGCCCGCGTGTCCGGGGCGAGGCCCCGCCGGCGCTGGCCGAGGAAAGCGCCGCGGCCCTCGTCGAGACACTGGCCAAGGGACAGCAGGCCATTCTCTTCCTCAACCGGCGGGGGCACAGCACGACACTCCTCTGCGAGGCCTGCGGCCAGTCCGTCTGCTGCCAGCACTGCGACGTCGCCCTCACCTTGCACCTGCAGCCAGAGGCCCTGCAGTGCCACTACTGCGGTGCCACCCGCGCCGTGCCCGCCGCCTGTCCGGGCTGTGGTGGCTCGCTCATCCGTCTCGGCACTGGCACCGAGCGGGTGGAGGCGGAGGTCGCGGCCCGGTGTCCCACCGCCAGGGTGGCGCGCCTGGACCGGGACGCGGTGGGCACCGGCGAGCGCCTCACCGAGCGCCTCGCCAGCTTTGCCAAGGGGGAACTCGACGTGCTGGTGGGCACGCAGATGGTGGCCAAGGGCCATGACTTTCCCGGGGTGACGCTGGTGTGCGTCGTGTCCGCGGATACCGGGCTCCTCCTGCCGGACTTCCGGGCCGCCGAGCGCACCTTCCAACTCCTCACCCAGGTGGCGGGCCGCGCAGGCCGAGGCCAGGACACCGGCCGGGTACTGGTGCAAACCTACAACCCCGAAGCCGAGCCAGTGGTCCGCGCCGCCGCCCATGACTTCGTCGGCTTCGCCGCCCGCGAGCTGGAATGGCGACGGGCACTCGCCTACCCGCCCTTCTCCCGACTGGCCGCCATCCGCCTCGAGGGCGCGGACCCGGCCAAGACGGCTGCCAGCGCCCGTGCCCTGGCCCGTCTCCTGGCAAGAAGCCTTCCCCCTCCGGCCTCCGGGGTGCGCCTGCTGGGCCCAGCACCGGCCCCGCTGTCCCGCCTCAAGGGGCTTTCCCGCTGGCAGCTCCTCCTCAAGGCCCCGCAGCACCGCGTGTTGCGACCGGTGCTGGATGCCGCCGAGCGCGCCCTGGCCTCGCTTCCCAGAGGGGTGCGGGGCGTGCTCGACGTGGACCCCGGGGCGATGCTGTAGACTTCCTTTCGACTGTAGGAGCGCCGGACTTCTGGCATGCCCCAGCCCCTGCTGCTGGTCCACGACGACCTCGCCACCATCGCCTCGGTGCGCCGGGCGCTGACGCGCGCCGGGCATTCGGTGCACCTGGCGACGTCCACCTCCGACGCCCTGAGCGCCTGCCAGCAGCTCTCCCCGGCAGCCATTCTCTTGGCACCTTCGGTGGAGGGTGGACGCGGGGCACAGCTGCTGGCCGAGTTCCGTGCCCGGCCGGCGTCGGCGGGCACGCCCATCATCCTGCTGGGAGAAGGCGTCGAGGGTGTCAGTCTGCCTGTCCTCTCGCTCCCGGTGGACAGCTTGGCGCTCCTGCAGGCGGTGGAGTCCGCGCTGCACGGGCCGGAGTTGGACGACGAGCTGCCCCTCGATGCCGGGCACATGGAGGAGCTCCCGCCACTCATGGACGCGGCCCTGGCGCAGGCCGAGGCGGACCTCGAGGCGGAGGCCTTCGCGGGCTTGCCCGGTGCCCTTGCCTCGGCAGCCTGGGGCGGCCTTCCTTCGTCTGAGGCCGAGGCCCAGCCGGACGTGGCGGCGGCCGAGGCCCTGACGCAGGCCGCCTGGGAAGAGGCGGACCAGGCGCGCGCCCGTGCCGATACTGCCGAGCGCGCGCGCGCCGAAGCCGAAGCAGCCCGGGCCGAGGCCGAGGATGCGCTGCGCACCTACCAGCGCGGCGAGGGCCAGGAGCGTGCCCGTCGCGCCGGGGCCGAGGCACGAGCCCGCGCCGACGCCGAGGAGGCCCGCCGGCTCGAGGCGGAGGCACGGGCGGCCCACGCGGAGGTGGACGAGGCGAGGGCGCGGGCCGAGGAGGCGCAGACAGCGTTGCGCGCCGCGCAGGCCCAAGGCACTGCCGAGGCGGAACTCCTGGCCGCAGCGCTGCGCGAAGAAGCGACGCGCCGCACCAGCGAGCTCGCCGTCCAGGAGGGTCTGCGCGCCGAGGCCGAAGCGCGCGCCCAGCGGGAGGCGGACGCCAGGGCCGAGGGCGAGTCGCGCGCGACGACGGAAGTGGCTCGGCTGACAGCGCTTCTCCGGGCCCGTGAGGAGGCCGCGCAACGGGCCCAGGGACAAGCAGAGGCGCGAGCCAAGGAGCAAGCCACCCGGCTGGCGACGGAGGCCGAGCAGCGCGACGCTGAAGCCCGGCGCGCGCGCTCCGAGGCCGAGGACTCGGCGGCGCGGGAGCGCCAGGCCCTGTCCCAGGCCGAGCGTGCCCAGGCCCAGGCCCAGGCCCTGGAGGTGGAGGCGGCCCACCTCGCCGAGCGACTAGCCCAGGGTGAGCGCGCCGCGCTGGAGGCGCTGGGCAGGGCAGAGGAGGCGCTGCGGCGCGAGCGGGCTGCGGCCGAGGCGCTCCGCGGGGAGCTCGCAGCGGCACGCGCCAAGGGGGTGCCAGCGCCTAGCGTGGCGGCGCCTAGCGAGACCCCGCCTCCTCCGAGGTCTGCCACCGAGACTCCCCCTCGTCGCTCGGCTGTGAAGCCTGCGCGGCCCGCGCCGCCGGGCCCGGGCCTGGCGAGCGACCGGCTGGCCTGGGGCGCGGCCGATGGCGGACAGGTAAGCCTCGAGCAACTCGCAGCCCTCGTCCTGCGCCTTGCCGAGGTGCGCGCCACGGCCCGGCTGGAGCTGCGTGCGCAGGAGACGCTGCGCATTCTCTGGCTCGCCGAGGGGGCGCTGGTGGGGGCCGCCTCCACGCACCCCTCCGAGTCCCTGGTGCAGCAGGCGGTGGCCGACGGGCTCCTCGACGCGGCGAGTGCCGCCGAGGCCCGGGCCCTGCGTCTGCCCGACGAGGCACTGGCGGCGGAGCTCGTGGAGCGGGGCGCCCTGCGAGAGGCGGAGGTGGTGCCGCTGCTCCAGCGGTGCACCGAGGCCCGGGCCCTGGAGGCGCTCTCCGAGCCAGACAGCGCTTACCGGCTGGCCGCCGACGCCGCGCCGCCCGCGGGTGGCTGTGCCTCAGAGCGTCCTCTTCCTGCGGTGCTGGCCGAGGCGCTCCGGCGCGCCCTGCCCCCGGAGGAAGTCGAGGCGCGCAGCAAGGGCGTCCGGGCCGTCCCCCGTCTCCTGCGGCGGCTGGACTTGGGGCCCTTCGAATTCGGAGAGCGGGAGCGGCGTCTCCTCGAGGCCGTGGACGGGGAGCGCACGGTGCTCGAGCTGCTGAGCCGGACCGGCATCCGCCAGGACGCAGGACTCCGAGCGCTGGCCGTGGCGGAGGTGCTGGGCCTGCTCGACGTCACCGCCCCCGAGGCGCCGAGCGTCCCGGAGCTGGACTCGGAGGTGGAGCTGCAGCGGCTTGCTCAGAAGACGGCCGCCACCGAGGAGGCGGACTACTTCAGCGTGCTCGGGCTTCCACGCACCGCCGGGACGGAAGAGGTGCAACGGGCCCACGCCCGGCTGGCGGCGGAGTTCGACCCACTGCGCTACGCCGGCCACCCGGACCCGGAGGTCCCGGCGCGAGCCGCCCGGTTGCAGTCGCTGCTGGACGAGGCGGCGCAGGCCCTCGGCGATGAGCGGCTGCGGCACGCTTACGCCCGCTCTCTCGTGGACGGGGAGGGCGGTACCCGTGTTAACTAATTGTCATGGTTCGCGACATTCTCCTCTGGCCTGACCCGGGACTGGCCAAGCGGGCCGCCCCGGTGGAGGCGGTGGAGGCGTCAGTCCAGAGTCTCATCCGCGACCTCTTCGACACCATGTACGCGGCTCCCGGCGTGGGGCTGGCCGCGCCCCAGGTGGGAGTCCTTCTCCAGGTCATGGTGCTGGACACCCGGGCGCGACAGCCGGACTCCCGGCCCTTCGCCATGGTGAACCCCCGCATCCTGGAGCGGCTGGGCACCACCACCTACCGGGAGGGTTGCCTCTCCATCCCCGGCGAGGCCGAGGACGTCGAGCGGGCCGAGCACGTCACCGTCGAGTACCTCGACGAGCACGGCGAGCCGCAGCGCCTTGCCTGCGAGGGCCTGCTGGCCATCGCCGTGCAGCACGAGACGGACCACCTGCAGGGGACGGTGTACCTGGACCACCTTTCACCGCTGACGCGCGTCCTCATCCGGAAGAGGATGCGAGCGCGGAAGCGGGAGCGAGCGGTGGTCGAGCAGACGGTGCAGCTCGGAGACCAGCTCTAGAAGCGCTGCCTCCCTCGGGCCCGTCAGCGCCGGCCGGACGCCCTTTTGGGCGGTGCGGATGCCCGGAAGCTTTTCGCCCGGGGCTTGGCCACGCCCAGCTTCGGACAGAGGGTGGCCACCACGCAGCGGTCGCAGGCCGGCTTTCGCGCGAAGCACGTCCGTCGTCCGTGCCAGACGAGCAACTGGTGGCCCTTGGCCCAGTTTTCAGGAGGCAAGAGCGCCTGGAGGTCCTCCTCGATGTGGTCCGGGTCGAGGCTCCGGGAAAAGCCGAGCCGCCGCGAGAGGCGCTTCACGTGGGTGTCCACCGGGAAGGCCGGCGCGCCGCCAATGTGGATGCTCACCACGCCCGCCGTCTTGTTGCCGATGCCCGGAAGCGCCGCCAGCTCGGAGCGGGGCAGCGGGACTTCGCCCGCATGCCTTTGCAGCAGCGTCTGGGACATGGACTTCAGGGCACGCGTCTTGGCGCGAAAGAAGCCGCAGCTGCGGATGAGCTTCTCCAGCGCCGGTGTGGGGGCAGTGGCCATCGCCCGGGCGTCTGGAAAGCGGGCGAAGAGTGCCGGCGTCGTCAAATTCACGCGCTTGTCGGTGCACTGGGCCGCGAGGAGGACGGCCACCAGGAGCTCGAAGGGCGTCCGGTAGTCGAGCTCGATGTGGGCTTCGGGCATCACCCCGTCCAGGGTCTGCAGGACTTGGAGCGCACGCAGGGACCGTGCGGAGTTGCTCTCGCGGGGCATGGTGGTGCCGCCTTATAACCCTGAGCCGCGCCATGGCTCTTCCGCTCTCCGACTTTCGCTCCGACACCGTCACCCGTCCCACCGAGAAGATGCGAGCCGCCATGGCGGCGGCGGAGGTGGGCGACGACGTCTACGGCGAGGACCCCACCGTGCGCCGGCTGGAGGAGGCCACCGCCGAGCGCCTCGGGCACGAGGCCGGCCTCTTCGTCACCTCCGGGACGCAAGGCAACCAGATTGCGGTCGGCGTCTTCTGCCGCCCCGGTGACGAGGTGGTGCTCGACGCCAACAGCCACACCGTGCACTACGAGGGAGGAGCCACCGCCGCGCTGTGGGGCGCACAGCTGTACCCCCTCGCCTCGCCCAAGGGCATTCTCAGCGAGGCGCAGGTCCGCTCCGCTGTCCGGCCCGACGACGACCACGCCCCGCACACCCGGATGCTGGTCCTGGAAAACACCCACAACCGCGGCGGCGGCACGGTGTGGCCGCTGGATGCCTTCCGGAGCGCGCTCAAGCCGGCCCGCGAGGCGCGGCTCGCCGTGCACCTCGATGGGGCGCGGCTCTGGAACGCCGAGGCGGCCACCGGCGCCGGCGCGCGCAGCTGGGCGGAGCTCACCGACTCCACCACCGTCTGCTTCAGCAAGGGCCTGGGGGCTCCGGCGGGCTCTGTCCTCGTCGGCAGCCGCACCTTCATCCACGAGGCCCGGCGGCTGCGGAAGCGCCTCGGCGGCGGCATGCGGCAGGCCGGCATTCTGGCCGCAGGCGCGCTGTACGCACTCCAGCACCACGTGGAGCGCCTGGTGGAGGACCATCGCCACGCCCGGACGCTGGCCGAGGGTTTGGCCGCACTTCCCGGCGTGAAGGTGGACCTGGCCCGGGTGGAAACCAACATGGTGTACGCCGAGTTTCCCTGCGCTGCGGCCGAGGCTGCAGCCCGTCTCAAAGCAGCCGGCGTCCTCGGCCACGCGGTGGGCCCGAAGACGCTGCGCTTTGTCTGCCACCTCGACGTGGGGGTACAGGACGTGAAGCGTGCGCTCGAAGCGGCCGCTCGCCTGGCGGCCGAGGACCGCTAGCGCTACCGCCCGGGGGTGCAGGCCTCACAATTAGCGCTTCCAGCCTGGCCCGGAGGTGGGTACAAGGCGCCGGTCCCTCCCTCGGGGGGGACGGAATGCCTCTCCGCTCGCTCTCCGCTCCTCTGGCCCTGGTGTTGTGCGCGTGCGCCACCACCGCGGGGATGGTCCCTGTGCCGAGCAGCGCCTCAAGGTTGAGGGACGACCAGGGGCCGCTGCTCACCCTCCCGCCGGCTCCGCCCACCGTGGAACCCCTGGCCAGCGAGGCGGTGACTGGGGAAACTCTCAGACGATGCCTGGTGCGCTTCGTCTCCGACGCCCAGGCGGCCCGGGCAGCGGCGTTGCCCGGCGACGCCATGCCAAGCGTGGAGCTGGCGCGATGGGAGTCCGTGCAAACCGATGTCGAGCGCTTTCTCGCGCAGGAGGCGTCGGCGGATGACCTCTCGGCCGTCCGGGCGCTCCTCCAGGCGGTGCTCGACCTCGACGTGCGGGCCTACCGCGACCTGCCCGAGCCGCTGCTGCAGGGCCTCGATGCGCGCCTCGCCGCCCTCGATGCGCGCTTTCTGCTGGCCAGCCCGGGCGGCGTCCGTCCCGGTGGCTTTCGCTGGCCGCTCTCCAGCGTCCGGGTGACGAGCCGCTTCGGGAAGCGCTTTCACCCCATCCAGCGGCGCTGGAAGCTGCATTCTGGCGTGGACCTGGCCGCGGACCCCAACGAGCCGGTGCTGGCCGCCGGCGCGGGCATGGTGGTGCGGGCGGGGTGGACCGCCGGCTACGGCTACGAGGTGGAGATTCAGCACGTCGACGGGTTGCTGACGCGCTACAGCCACCTCACCTCCACCCTCGTCCTCGAGGGGACGCCGGTGCAGGCGGGGGATGCGCTGGGCCTCGCAGGTCGGACAGGCACGGCCACCGGCGTGCACCTGCACTTCGAGTTTGTCCGCGCCGGTACGCCGCGAGACCCGCTCAAGGAATTTCGCAAGCTGGTGGCGACGCCGGCGCCAAAGGTCGTCATCCTCGCCCCGCCCCAGCGCCCAAGGACGAAGAGGGGGAAGGACGCACACCCCGAGGAGCCGGGCGCCTAACGCCGGACGGGCCTAGAGTCCCAGCACAGAGTGGGCGCCCATCGCGTCGCGTGTTTGGGGTGGGGGGCGCTTCTCGGAGCAGCCTTCCTCGTGTTGGCCCTGTCCTGCACCGGGGCCAGGACGCGCGCCGAGCCGGAGGCTTCCCTTTCCGTGTCGGCCCCTCCTTCGCTCGTGCTGTGGGTGGATGCCCAGGCCCAGGACGGTGGCGACGGGAGTGCCACCCACCCGCTGCGGCGGCTGGAGGCCGCCCTGGCGCTGCCTGCGCCGCACCGCCTGGTGCACCTTTCGGCCGGACTCTACAGCGGCCCCTTCCTGGCCCTCGAGGGGACGGAACTCGTCGGGGGCAGCGCCACGGTGCTCACAGGCCCGGCCGGCGTGACGGTGCTCGAGACCCGCGGGGCGGTGAGCCTGAGAAGAGTCCTCGTCCAGGGAGGGACGCTCGGGCTCGTGAGTACCGGTGCGCTGAGGCTCGAAGAGGTGCGCTTCAGCGGTCAGCGCGCGGGCGCCGTCTCCATCTCCCAGGGAGGAACGCTTCTGGCCGAGCGTGCCGTCTTCGAGGCCAGCGTTTCCGGCGCGGTGGGGCTTCACCTTTCGCCCGGGGGCAAGGCCGAGCTCACGGGCTGTCGCTTCGAAGGCCCTTGGCAGCGCGGTGTCGAGGCGCAGACGCCCGAGCGTCTCGCCGTGGAGAAGTCTGCCTTCCGCGGGGCGGTGACGGCGCTTCACCTCCGTGGCGGCAGCGCCACGCTGTCCGACGTCAGCATTGCCGAGGGCCGGGGCCCGGGCCTGTATGTCGGTGGGGGCACGCTCGAGTTGCACCGCGTCGAGGTGAGCGGTCACGAGTACGGACTCCTCACTGGCGCAGGCGCAGTGGTGGAGGGCGAGGACTTCACCTCGACAGGAGCGGACCGAGCCGGAGTGGGGCTGGTGACCGGCATGGCCCACTTCCGGAGGCTCACCATCACCAAGGCCGGTCCCCTCGGCGGCCTGCAAACCATCTCCTCCCAGGTGACGGTGGAAGGCCTGCGGGTGCAGGAGGTGGCCGGCGTGGGCGTCTCCATGCGGGATGGGAGTCTGCGCTTGGACGGAGCGGTGGTGCTTGGCACCAAGGACCCGGACGGCACAGGGGGTGAGGGACTGCAGCTCCGAGGCGGTCGAGCGACGCTGAGCAACCTCGCCATCCGCGAGGCGTCCGGAGCGTGTCTCTTGGCGGCAGAGGCCGCCGACGTCGTCCTCTCCCACGCCACGCTCGAGCGCTGCCACACCGCTGGACTCGTGTCGGAAACGGGTGCTCACCTCGTCACCTCGGATGTCTCGGTCCTCTCCTCCGACGGGCCGGGGGCGGTGGCCACCTCGGACGGCGAGCTCGTCCTGCGTCGCTTCAGGGCCCTGGCCACCGACGGCGTGGTGTGGGCCGAATGCGCCGTGGGCGCGCACGTCATGGCCTTCGAGGTGGCCGGAGTGCTCCCGACGCTCCCCTGCATCGAGACGCCCTAGCGTGGGTGCCCCCGAAAGGGGACAGCCCACCCTGGGCCCGTCAGCTGTCCGCACCACCCAACGGCTTGGTGAGCAGGCGCCGCGTCCCTTCGCGGAAGCCCATGCCGAGGTAGAGCGCGAGGGCGGTGGCGTTTTCGGGTCGCACCATTAGATGCAGGGCCCGCGTGCCGCGCGCCTCGGCCGTGGCCTCGGCGGCTCCCAAGAGGAGCCGGCCGAGACCGCGCCCTCGCGCCTCGGGCACCAGGTAGAGCTCGGTGAGAAACGCATCGCGCCCGTTCCATTCCAAGTCATACCCGAAGGTGAGCACGAAGTAGCCGCACGTCCGCTCGTCCACCTCACCGAGGCCGACGAAGCCCAGCTCGGCGCTGCCGAGGAGCTGGCGCAGGGCGCGCTCGCCGCGCTCGAACGTCCAGGGAATGGACTCCATGCGGTTGAAGTCCACCATCATCGGGAGCAGGCGCGGGAGGTCGGCTTCGGTCGCAGTCCGGACGAGGAGCGTCATGGCAGCCCTGCTGTGCCTAGCGCAGCCGAGGCGCCGGCTGCCAGCGGCCCCTGGCTCTCCTGGGAGTCCCCTCCTTTGACCTCGAGGAGCGTCGCGCGCTTTGCCACCCAGGCCACAATTCGGGGGTACACCTCGCTCGGGGCGCCCACTCCAAAGAGGAGGTCGCCGTGTCCGTACTCCAGCTGGTCGCCGTTCTCCTTGCCGAAGAGCATCACCGTCTTGTCCACGGAGCCGAGTAACGCCGCCTGGCCGTGAATGGCCTTTGGCGGCGCGAGGCCGTCCTTGGTTCCGCCCAGCACCAGCACTGGCCGGGTGACATGGGAGAGGCGCGCCCGGTAATCCGTCGCCGCGTCCCGGCTGCAGAAGCGGTCATGCCGCGTCCAGTCGTCGAGCTGACGAAGCAGGCGGTACCCCATCGAGTCGATGAGGTTCGCGTAAATGCTGCGCAACACCTTGGGCGCGATGGCCTTGGGGTTGACGAGGACGTCGGAGAGAGGAAGCGTCAAGTGCCCGACAAAGGGAGCGCAGGCCAGGCTGAGCAGACGCTGGCGGAAGGCCACCGGCCAGGCGAGCCAGGTGCAAGCGCGCATGAGAAGGGCGAGCCAGCGCGGGTAGTGGAAGTACACCGGCGCACCGAGGGAGCACAGCCCACGCACCCGCTTGCCCTCCGCGCCGCCGAGGACGGCGTACCCCACCAGGCCGCCGAGCGAGTGGCCCACCCAGAAGAGCTCCTCGGCGTGGGCTTCTTGCAGGACGAGGTCCAGCACCGCCGGCGCGTCCTGGTGGATGAGGTCATCGGCGTCGAAGGCAAAGCGCCCGCGTCCGCGCGGGGGACGCGAGTCCCCGGCGCCTCGCCAGTCCAGGCTGTAGACGTCGAAGCCCGCCTCGGCGAGGGCGTGGGCCAGAGAGTAGGGGGGCTGGAAGTCGAAGTTGAGGTGGTTGGTGGCAAGTCCGTGACACAGCAGCACCGGCTGGGCAAAGCGTCGCGCGGGCGCACGCCGGCGGTGCACGGCAATGGACCAGCCGTCCTTGGTGCAGGCGAGCAGTCGCTCGGGCCGTTCTCCGGAGAGCCGGTAGAAGCGCCGGACAAGCAGCAGGTACGCCACCGCGGTAAACGCCAGGCCGGCCACAATCGCCAGGGCGAGGGCCAGGTGCATGGGCTATACTCCGAGGCCGTCTTTTGCTGGCAGAGGCCGTCCACCGTCCGCCCGCAGCGCCGCTGCCGGAAGCTCGATGAAGCTCGAAAAGCTCAAGTTCGTCCTGCCCAATCTCTTCACCGTCACCTCCATCTTCTGCGGGTTCTATGCGCTTACCCTGTGCGCGGGGGAGGCGTCCCCGGCCCAGCTTTACCAGGCCGCGCTGGCCATTTTCTTCGCCATGTTCTTTGACGGCTTCGACGGGCGGGTGGCCCGCCTCACCAAGACGCAGAGCCAGTTCGGTGTCGAGCTGGACAGTCTGGCCGACCTCGTCTCCTTCGGCGTGGCGCCGGCGATGCTCGTCTACAAGTGGGCATTGGGGCCCCTTGGTTTCATCGGCCTCTTCGTGGCCTTCCTCTACACGGCCTGTGGGGCCCTGCGCCTGGCGCGCTTCAACGTTCTCTCCCAGCGCGCCGACAGCTCGCGCTTTTTCGTGGGCCTGCCCATCCCGCTGGCCGCCGGCGTCATCGTCAGCGTCGTCATTGCCCACCACCTCACCCGGGGCCGTGAGCTCGGCACCGGGGCGCGGGTGCCGTACCTGGTGGTGGTCACCGTCCTCGCGCTGCTCATGGTGTCCACCTTGCGCTACCGGACGTTCAAGGACCTTCGGCTGAACATGGCCTCCCTCGGCGTCTTCGCAGCCATCTGCGTCACGGGCGTCCTCATCGCCACCAGGCTCCACCCGGCCTACGTCCTGGTGACGTACTTCTGCGCCTACCTGGCCCTGGGCTTCGTCGAGTCGGGGCTCTGGCTCGGCCGCCACCTCCAGGCCCGCCACGTCCAGCCGGCGGTGGGCGTCCTCGAGGAAGAGGACGCGGACGAAGGCGACGACGAGCAGGACTTCCTCTAGCGCCTCCGTGGCGCTTACAAAGAGGGGGCCATGCGCATCGAAGTCCTCTGCACCGGCGACGAGCTCCTCACCGGGCTCACGGTCGACACCAACAGCCCCTACTTCATGGAGCGGCTGTTGCCGTACGGGGAGCAGGTGGCCCGCACCACCATCGTCGGGGACGTGCGGGAGGAAATTCTCGAGGCGCTCCGGATGACGTCGGCGCGCGCCGACGTGGTGCTCGTCAGCGGGGGACTCGGGCCCACGGCCGATGACCTCACCGCCGAGTGCGCGGCGGAGGCCGCCGGCGTCCCGCTGGTGGAGAGCGCCGAGGCGCTCGCTGCGCTCGAGGCGCGCTTCGCGCGCCGTGGAATTCTTCTCACGCCCAACAATCGCCGACAGGCCCAGGTGCCGCGCGGGGCGGAGGTGGTGCTCAACCCCAACGGAAGCGCGCCGATGTTCGTGCTTCGCTTTGGCCAGGCCACGGCCTTCTTCCTTCCCGGCGTTCCGCGCGAGTATCGCCACCTGGTGGATGCCGAAGTCCTCCCGCGCATCCAGCGGCTTCGCGGCGAGCGCCCCGACGCGAGCTTCCTCGCCTTCCGGCTCCTGCGCACGGTGGGACTGCCCGAGTCGCATCTCGATGCCCGGGTGGCTCCGCTGGCAGCCCAACACCCCAGCGTCGCGTTCGGCTTCCGCACCCAGGCGCCCGAAAACCACCTCAAGCTCATGGCCAAAGGACACACCCAGGACGAGGCGGATGCGGCGCTCGCCTCCGCTGAGCGGGCCAGCCGCGCTGTCCTCGGCGACTACGTCTTTGGACAGGACCAAGAGCGCCAGGCCGGCGTCATTGCCGCGCTCCTGCTGGCACGGGGCGAGACGGTGGCCCTGGCCGAGAGCTGCACCGGAGGCAGGATTTCGGACCTCCTCACCTCCGTCCCTGGCGCGAGCGCCTGGTTTCCGGGGGGGGCGGTGGTGTACGCCAACGCCATGAAGGAGGCCTGGGTGGGTGTGCGGAGGGAAACGCTTGCCGCCCACGGCGCGGTGTCCGAGGCCGTCGCCCGGGAAATGGCGGAGGGCGTCCGTCTGGCGACGTCGGCCAGCTGGGGCCTGTCCGTCACCGGCATCGCCGGCCCCACCGGGGGCACTGAGGAGAAGCCAGTGGGGACCGTCTTCACTGCACTGGCCGGCCCCCTGGGGACGAGTGCGCAGCGGCACCGCTTCCCGGGCGACCGCGAGCAGGTGCGTGCCTTCTCGGCCGCGGCGGCCCTGGAAACGCTTCGGCATGCGCTCCTGGTGGGCGCCACGTGACGGAGCCGCCCGTCGAGCCCCCTCGTCCCGTCGTGGGGCTACTGGCCGCGGTGCGGGTTTTCGCCTTCGCCTACCGCACCGAGCTGACTCTCTTTTTCATCTGCGCGGCCGTCCTGGCCTGTTTCAGCGGCCCGCGCTTTCTTCGCCAGAGCGCCGCCCCGCATTTCGTCTATGCCAGCAAAGCCTGGCTCGATGGGCGCCTGGACGTCGACCCGCGCGACTTACCCAACCTCGAGGACTGGGCCTGCGTGCGCGACCACGCCGGACAGAAAATGCGTTGCGAGGGTGCGCCGCAGCGCGATGACCGCTGGTACGTCAGCTTCCCGTCCTTCCCCTCGGTGGTGATGCTTCCCTTCGTGGCGGTGAATGGCTGGCAATTCAACGACACCAGCTTCGGTGTCCTCATCGGGGCGGCGGCCATCGCCCTCTTCTATGCACTCTGCCGGAGGCTCGCCCTCCTCGGAGAGTCCGCCCGCACCGGCAGCGAGGACGTGGTGCTGGCGCTGACGCTGGGCTTCGGCACGCTGTTCTTCTCCTGCGCCATCAGGGGCGAGGTGTGGTTCTTCGCCGAGGTGCTGGGCGTCCTCCTCACGGTGCTGTACCTCCTGGCAGCCGTGCGCGGCCGACAGCCGGTGCTGGCCGGTGTCTTCTGGTCGATGGCCACCCTCACCCGGACGCCGCTCTTCTTCACCGCCCTCTTCTTCGTCCTGGAGGTGGTGTGCCCAGGTCCGCTCGACCGCCGTGGCCAGCTGCGCGAGGTGCTCCGCGCGCCGGCGCCCACCCTGCGGCGACTCGGCGCTTTTGCGCTGGCCGCGGCTCCATTGGGCCTCCTGGCGGCCTGGTACAACTGGACGCGCTTCGGTTCGCCGACCGACTTCGGACACCGTTTTCTCTACAACAACCGTGTCAACCAGGACATCGACACCCACGGGCTCTTCAGCTTCACCTATTTGCCACGCAACCTCGAGGCGGCCTTTCTCAAGCTTCCGGCAATCCAGCTGCACCCCTTCCACCTCTCCTACGACCCGAATGGGCTGTCGCTGTTTCTCACCATGCCCTTCCTCGTCTTGCTGTTCGTGCCGCGTCTGCGCCCGCGGCTCCACTGGCCGCTGTGGCTGACGCTGGCCGCCACTGCACTGCCGGGATTTCTGTACCAAAACACTGGCTACATGCAGTTCGGCTTCCGCTTCTCCTTGGACTACACGCCCTATTTGGTGTTGCTCCTGGCGGTGGGGGGCTGGTCCTTCCGCGCCCGGGGCGTGCAGCTGCTCCTGGCGCTCGGCTTCCTCGTCAACTTCTGGGGAGCCCTCGCCTTTCGCGGCTACACGGAGCTCGTCCGACGCATGGGGCCACCCTAGGTGAGCGCTCTTGAAGTCCCGCCCCAGGGGCCGCGGGTGCGCTGGCACACCCGGGAGGACAGCGGACTCTTGCTCGACCGGGAGCTCCGCTGGTTTCACGACGGAGAACCGGTACAGCACCCGAAAATTGTCGAGCTCTTCAACGAGAGCCTCGTCCCCACGGACGACGGGCGCTTCCAGCTCCGCATCGGCAAGGACTGGGCTTTCGTCACCGTGGAGGACGCGGCCTACCGGGTGACGGGCCTCGACACGACGGAGACAGCCGTTTTCCTGCGGCTCAGCGACAAGACGGGCGAAGCGCTCGTGCCCTCCACGCTGGCCCTCGAGCCCGACGGCGTGCTCAGCGTCCGGGTGAAAGAGGGGCGGGCGAAGGCACGCTTCTCGCGGGCCGCCCAGGTGGCGCTGGGGGCGCTTCTGGAGGAGTCCGAAGGAGGACTCAGCCTCGCGCTGCGCGGTGCGCGCCTCAGCGTCCCACTCCCACACTCGGTGCTGCACGAGGGGTAGCCGCCCCGGGGAGCGTGCGGGAACGTCCGGCGCCGAGTATGTGTTCTTCCTCCGTGCGTCCTGCTGGCTGGCTCCTCTTCGTCGCCCTGTTGTCGGGGGCCAGCCCCGCGGACGCGACCCCGGCGGCCGCCTCGAGTGCCACCGGCGCCGTCCAGGACGGCGTCCCCCGGCTGGAGGCGACGCTCCTGTCCGAGGTGCGTCAGCTGGCCCCCGGGGACCGCTTTCGCGTCGGGGTGCGCCTGCAAATGGCCCCCGGCTGGCATGTTTACTGGCGAAACCCTGGAGAGGCCGGAATGGCGAGCGAGGTCAGCTTCCAGGGGCCGGGCCTGGCTTTCGGGCCCCTAGGGTGGCCGGCACCTTCGGTGCTGCGCAGCCCGGACGGCTCCATCCTCACCTACGGCTACTCGGACGAGGTGGTTTTCTTCGCCGAGGCCAAGGCCGCCTCGCTGCAGGGACAGCGTGTGCGTCTCTCGGCGCTGGCCGACGTCCTCGTCTGCGCAGTGGAGTGCATCCCTGCGGTGCTGGTGCTCGAGCGGGAGCTGGCCGTTGGCCCCCGGGCGGTGCAGGACGTCGAGGGCAAAGCACTCCTCGACGCGGCGGCGGCCCAGGTGCCGGTGTCCCAGGCGCAGGCGGGCCTCACGTTGAGCCTGCGCCAGCCGCTCTCCTTGCGCGCCGGGGACGCCTTCGACGCCGAGGTTTCCGTGACTGGCCCGGATGGAAAGCCCGTGGCCCTCCGCGAAAAGGACGTCTTCATCCCGGACCGGCTGGTGAGTGTGCCCTTGGTGATGGCGGAGGGGCAGGCCGGACGCCTCTTGCTTCGCGGCAAGCTTCTGCCTGAAGCCCAGCCGGGCCCACTCGTCCTGCACGGACTGCTTTTCCTCGAGGGCGCCCCAGCGCCCCCGGTGGAGGTGGACGTCCCGCTGGGCACCCTCCGCGGTACCCAAGCGCCAGCGCCGCCGGTGGCAGCGCTCGGCCTCCTCTGGGCGCTCCTCTTCGCCTTCCTCGGTGGCGTGTTGCTCAACCTCATGCCGTGCGTCTTTCCAGTCCTGGCCCTGAAGGCCTACGGCTTCGTCCGCACCGTCCAGCAGGGAGGCAACCGGGCCTCGGCCCACGCCCTGGCCTACAGCATGGGCATTCTTGTCGCCATGCTGGTGCTTGCAGCCGGCGTGCTCGTGCTGCGCGCGCTTGGGCACGCGGTGGGGTGGGGCTTTCAGTTTCAAGAGCCCCTCTTCGTGGCTGCTCTGGCGGCGCTGCTGGTCGCCTTCGCGCTCAACCTCTTCGGCGTCTACCGCGTCGGGGCGGCCAGCTCCGGACTGGTGGGCGTGGTGGACAGCGCGCACGGCGCATGGCGGAGCGCCGGGGAGGGCGTACTGGCGGTGGTGCTGGCCACCCCCTGCACTGCCCCGCTGCTCGGCACGGCCATCGGCTTTGCCTTCGCCGCGCGTCCCTGGGTGGTGGTGGCTGTCTTCGCGCTCGTCGGCCTCGGGCTGGCGCTCCCCTTCTGCCTGCTGGTGCTGCTGCCTCGCCTCTCGCTGCGACTGCCGCGTCCCGGGGCGTGGATGGAACGAGCGCGCCAGCTTCTGGGCTTTGCGCTGCTTGGCACCGCGGTGTGGCTGGCCTCGCTGGTGGGCAGCCTTTCCGGCGTCGATGGCCTGGTGCGTTTGCTGGGTTTCCTGGTGGCGGTGGGCGGGGCCTGCTGGGTGGTGGGCAGCTGGCAGGACAGTCGCCGGGCAGCCCTGGCCGTCGGGGCGGCCGCCGCACTCCTTCTGCTGGCTGGGGGCGTCACCTTGCGCTTCCAACGGGCGCACCCCGAGGCCTCGGCCGAGACATGGGCTCCGGAGGTGGTGGCCGCGGAGCTGCGCGCCGGCCGTCCCGTCTTCGTGGACTTCACCGCCGACTGGTGTCTCACCTGCAAGTACAACGAGCGCACTGTCCTCTCTCGCCCTGGAGTGCAGCGTGCGCTCGCGTCCACGGGCACCCGGTTGCTGGTGGCGGACTGGACGCGCCCGGATGCTCGCATTGCCGCCGAGCTCGCCGCCCGGCAGCGGGCCGGCGTCCCCATGTACCTGCTCTTCAGCCCACACCGCCCCGAGTCGCCCGAGGTGCTTCCGGAGTTGCTCACCGAGTCCCGGGTGGTGGAGGCTCTGCACCGCGCCGCAAGCCAGATGTCCGCGGGGCTTTCACCCGCGCCTTTTTCCGGGGAGAAAACACACCCATGACACACCCTCTCTTTGCACTCGGAGCCGTCGTTGCAGTGACTCTTTTCGCGCTCCCTGCCAGCGGTGCCGAGGTCGGCCAGCCGGCACCCGACTTCACCCTCAAGGACGAGAGCGGCGTCCAACGCTCCCTGGGCGACTACCGCGGCAAGGTGGTGGTCCTCGAGTGGACCAATCCAGAGTGTCCCTTCGTCCAGCGCCACTACGCGGAGAAGACCATGCAGAAGACGCTGGCCGCCTACGGCGGCAAGCCGGTGGTGTGGCTCGTCGTGGACTCGAGCTACTTCAACACCCCGGAGAAGTCCGCCGCCTGGAAGAAGCAACAAGCCTTCACCGCTCCGGTGCTGCAGGACCCGAGTGGCACCGTGGGACACGCCTACGCGGCGAAAACCACCCCGGAAATGTTTGTCGTCGACGCCCAGGGCGTCCTTCGCTACCAGGGCGCCATCGACGATGACCCGCGCGGCCGGAACGCCTCGGCCACCAACTACGTCCGTCAGGCAGTGGACGCCCTGCAGAGTGGCAAGACGGTGCCCGTCACCTCCAGCCCTCCCTATGGCTGCTCGGTGAAATACAAGGGCAACAGCTAAGAGGCCGACGCTTCCGTTTTCGAGGCTTCAGCGCGACGGGGCAGCGCTGGTGCGATTTTTCTGACTCCGGCTTCCCCCCTCGGCCGTGTACGCTCCAACGGCTTGGGGGGCAAACCGAATTCCTTCTCGCTTGGGGGAACCGTGTCTCATGGCTTGCTGATGGTGCGCGTGGCCGGCTTCGGCCTTCTGTTGCTCGCGTCGATGACGTTGGCTGCCGAGTCGAAGACCGGTTGGTCCGAGGTCAAGAGTCCGCACGTCACGGTGAAGACGGACCTCGGTCTCGATGCGGCCGAGCGAGCGGCCGTCCTGGCGGAAAAGACGCGCTCCCAGCTTCTCGCCGCGGCCTGGGGCGGAGCCAAGCTGCCGCAGGAGCGCATCGAGCTCGTCGTTTTCGCCGACCACCAGGACTTCGAGCACTATTTTGGCGACTTCGTCGCTCACAAAGTGGGCGTCGGGGACTATCCACCGACCGTCTTTCTCTACGGTGCGCCCGAACGGTGGGAGAAACGCTCATCGGCTGAGCTGCAGGAGACGACGTCGGTCTTGAAGCTGGCGCTGGCGCAGCATCTGGCTTCATTTTTTTTCCGGCGGCAGCCGCGGTGGTTTTCGGTGGGACTCGCCGAATTCTTCGAGACGCTGCGCGTCTCCGATGACGGGACGAGGGCGACCATGGCGGCCATCAATCCCCAGGCCATGGGGAACTACGTCACCCACCGGGCGGTGACGGTGGCTGAGGCCTTGGCCTGGGGAAGTACGCTGAATCCGCACGACGAGCCAACGCTGCTCGGCCTGCACGGCTTGAGCTGGCTGATGGTGCAATGGATGTACAACACCCATCAACCGGAGTTCGTGCGCTTCCAGAAGCTGCTGGTCTCGGGAATGGACCCCACCAAGGCCTGGAACCTGGTGCTTCCCAAGGAGGTGACGGACAACATCGACAGGGAGCTGAACCATTTCGCCCAGTACGGGCCGTTTGGGATGGCAACTGTTGCCCTTCCTGAGGGCGACTTCACGTTCGACAGCGAGCGCCCGATGACGTCCGCAGAAGTGCACGTCATCCGCGCCGAAGCAGCGCTGGCTGCAGAGCGTCCCAAGGAGGTCCAGACCGAGCTTTCCGCAGCGCTGGCCGATGACCCGGGCAACGTGGCCGCCCTCCGAAGGCAGATGGCGCTGGTCAAACCTGAGGAGCGTCTGGCGCTGGCCCGACGCGCCACGGCGGCGCATCCAAACGACGGCCTGGCCTGGCTCATTCTCGGCGATGCGTTGAAGGAGGGAGCCGAGACCTCGGACGAGCGGATGCAGGCCTACCAGCGGGCCGTTCAGCTTTCGCCGGACCATCCTCTGGTCTCCAACGCGCTGGCCTCGATGGACATCCAGAAGGGAAAACCACAGGAGGCCCTGCCGCTGGCGCTCATCGCGGTGCGGATGGCTCCCTGGGACGCTGTCCTCCTCGACACCTTGTCCGCAGCGCTGGCGGGCGTGGGACGGTGCAGCGAAGCGGTGGCCATGCAAGCGCGCGCCATGGACAGGGCTGCCGAAAACGGTAGCGCGACGCAGCGGGCCGCGTACGCTACGCGCCTCACCGACATCCAGAAGAGCTGCACCGAAGCTTCCCCAGCTCCAGTGGCTCCGGAGGTTCCGGCGCCTCCAGCAGTTCCAGCAGCGCCCGCCGCGCCCTCGCCAATCCCACCCAGACGCTGACTCCTTCTGAGAAGGGGGGAGCCGGGCGCCGGGGTGCACTGGGGAAGGCCTGAGTCCAGCGCCCGGGAGTGCTTCTCTTGCTGAGGGTGAAGCAGAAAGTCGTCGTCGGACGGGGGAAACTCCGTACATTCGTCCGGTGCCGGTGGCGCTTTCCTCTCCGCGGTGGCTCGCCTGGGGGCTTCTCCTCCTCGCTTCGGCGGGGTCGGCCGAGGAGTCGAAGACTGGCTGGACCGAAGTTCAAACCGCTCACATCACCCTGAAGAGCGACCTTGGCCCAGAGGAGACCCGGCGCGCCGCGCTGGTGGTGGAGCGCACCCGCGCGACGCTGCTGGCGGCGGCCTGGCCCGGAGCCAAGCTGCTCCAGCCTGAGCGCGTCGAGGTCATCGTCTTCGCCAGCCAGTCGGATTTCCTCCGCTACTTTGGCGCCAACTTCCTCGGCCTCTTCATCCACGGCCAGTACCCGCCCACAGCCTTCCTCTATGGCCCTCCGGAGAAATGGGAGAAGCGCCAGACGCTGGCCCTGGAGGAGACGACCTCCGTCCTGAAGCACGAGCTCACCCATCACCTCGCCGCGTACATCTATCGACGCCAACCGCTGTGGTTCGCCGAGGGACTGGCCCAGTACCTGGAGACGTTGCGTGTCTCCGAGGACGGGAAGTCGGCAACGTTGGGCGACGTCAACCTGGTGGCCATGGGGGGCTACAGCCGGTTCCCGCAGCCGGTGACCGACGTGCTTGCCTGGAATGGCAAACTCGACGCCAAGGACGTCACCAAAGTCGCAGGCCTCTACGGCACGAGCTGGCTGCTCGTCCATTGGCTCAACAACGTGCATCCCGAGGAGTTCGCCCGCTACCAGACACTGCTGGCCAAGGGCATCGACCCGGACAAGGCGTGGAAGGCCGTCTTCCCCGGCCTGTCAAACAGCGACGTCGACGTGCTGCTGCACCAGTACGTGCACACTGGCGAATACCACTACTTCGTCGTCCCCATCCCCCCAGCCGAAGGGACACTCAGCACACGTCCCATGGCTTCGGCCGAGGTCCACGCCACCCGCGCCGCAGCGGCGCTGGCCGGGGGCCTCACGCTGGTGACTGGCACTGCCCAATTCACCGACGCCCAATCCGAGCTCCGCGCAGCACTGGCCGATGACCCGGCCAATGTGCGGGCCCTGCGGATGAACATGGGCGTGGCCCGCCCCGAGGAACGCTTGGCCATCGGCCATCGCGCCATCGCGGCCCATCCGGAGGATGGACTGGCCTGGCTCCTACTCGGAGACAACCTCCCGAATACCCCCGAGTCCTGGGACGAGCGCGCACAGGCCTACCAAAAGGCCACGGTGCTCTTGCCGGACAACCCAACGGCCTTCAACAACCTGGCTTGGATGTACGTCCTGAAGGGCCAGCCACAACAGGCTCTGCCCCTGGCCCTCACCGCCGTGCGAATGGCTCCCTGGAACGCCGCCATGCTCGACACGCTGGCAGCTGCCCTGGCCGGTCTCCGCAAATGCTCCGAGGCGGTGGCCACGGAGGCACGGGCAGTGGACACGCTCTCCGAGCGCACGCCAGCGACGGTACGGGCCCAGTACGTGGGGCGCTTGGCCGACTTCCAGCAGAAGTGCAGCGAAGCTGTGGCGGCGCCGCCGCCCCCGCCCAGTGCAGTGCCTGTCCCCAGCGCCAAGCCTTGAGAGGAGGCACGTTTGCGCTGCGCTCCCTGGAGAACTCGGGACCAGGCCTCCAGGTTCCAGGGCGCCCGACTATTTCGGAGGTTCAGGCGCGGGAGCCGGCGGTGCGCCTGGAGCCGGCGCTGGAGCGGTTCCGTCAGGAGACGGCGCCGGAGCCCCTTCAGCACCGGGGACGGGCGCGGTGACGACGCCCGTCACTGGCTCGGTGATGACGCCCAGAATTTTTGCGCCAGCCGCACGCGCGCCGTCGAGCGCGAACACGACGCGCCCGTAGTTCGCCTTCTCCTCGGGAATGAAGAAGACCAGCCGTTCGTCCGGTGCCTTGGCAGCCAGCACGCGCTTCATGCGCTCCACGTAGGAGGCATCATCGACCGTTTCCGTGTTGAGCTTGATGGAGCCTGACTCCTCGATGCTGACCACGATTTGGTCGGGGTCCGGATCGGGAAGGACTTCGGTGTCCTCGTCGGGAACGCGCACCTGGATGTCCTTCTCCAGAAGCGGAGTCACCACCATGAAGATGATGAGCAGCACCAGCACCACGTCCACCAGCGGCGTGACGTTGATGTCGGAGTTCGGCCGTCCCTCGCTGATGGAGAACTTTCGCTTCTTAGCGAGGTGTTTTCCGAGTCCGAGGCTCACTGCTGTTTCTCCTGGACGCCGAGCTTGACCGTCTTCGCGCCCGACTTCTGCATCACGCTCAACACCTTCCGGACGTCCTCGAACGTCAGGCTGACGTCACCTTTGAGCAGGATGGGTTTGAAGGGTTCGGTCTGCAGCTTCGAGGTCATCGCCAGCCGCAACCCCTCCTCATCGAAGGGGTCCTTCTCCAGGTAAATCTTCTTGTCCGCGGTCACCGAGACAATCATCGGGTCGCTCTTGGTCTCGTCTTGCTTCTGTTTTGAGGCATCGGGGAGCTTCACGTCCTTGCCCCGCTGAAGCATGGGCGTCACCACCATGAAGATGATGAGCAGCACCAGCACCACGTCCACCAGGGGCGTGACGTTGATGTCCGACTTGACCTTCCCTCGCCCACCGCCGGCTGCCATCGCCATGGCGTTTCACCTCGAATGTACCGAACGCCGCCCGAGTCCTCTTCAGGACCTGGCCTTCGGAGTCTGGATGGTACCGCTACTGTGCTGCAGTTCCCGAAACGTAGGCGTGGCCGCCGAGCTGCTTGGCCACCACGTCGAGGAACTCGTTGGACGACTCGCTGATGTCCACCGCGCGCGCGTCCACCCACCCCTGCAGGTAGTTGTAGGCCATCACCGCGGGAATGGCGACGAGGAGGCCGAAGGCAGTGGTGATGAGCGCCTCGGCGATGCCGGCGGACACCGTGCCCAGACCGCCGGAGCCGGTGATGGCCATCGACTGGAATGCGGACACGATGCCCATCACCGTTCCCAGAAGGCCCACGAAGGGGGCCGTGGAGCCGACGGTGGCCAGAAGGCCAAGCCCGCGCTTGAGGCTCTGCACCTCGCGCTGCGCCTGGCGCTCGAGCGCGCGAGCGACTGATTCCACGAGGAGGTCCTTGTCCTGCCCCGGTGCGAACTTCAGCGCGTTCAATCCGGCGCCGATGACGCGGCCGAGGTGGCCCACCTTGTCGCCCATCTTGGCGTTGGCGGCTGCCATCAGGTCACCCTTGGAGAGGACCGCGGCCATCCGCTCGGCGAAGTTTCGCGATTCGCTGCGCGAGCGGTTGAACACCACCAGGCGCTCGGCCATCACCACCAAGGAGAGCACGGACATGATCGCCAGGACGAAGACGATGAGGCGGGCGAAGAGGCCCATGTGGGCATAGAGGTCGGTGATTGTGAATTGCATGGTTGGGAGACGCGCCTCCGTCTGGGCGGGAAGAGAACCGTTTGTCGTTCGTGTTCTAGCGACCGCAGAGCGCGGTCACTTCAGTCTGAACCTGAAGTTGAAGACGTAGCTGACCGTCTGGGGGTGGCCCTGAAAAGTCACTGGCGTGTACTTGGCTGTGGCCAACCACTTCAGCGCTGCAGCCTCCATGAGTGGAACCGGTTTGAGAATCTGACAGTTGGTGACGGCGCCTTCGGCGGTGATGGTGCACTTCACGAGCATGATGCCCTCCACCTCGGCCGCCCGGGCCTCCGGTGTGTAGCTCGGCCCCTGTTCCCCATTCGAGCTGGAGACCATGACCGGCCTGGTCATCCCTTCGCCGAACGGGAGGAGTCCGGTGCCCGTCCCGCCGAGCGTCCCGCCCACCACGCCCCCCACCACACCGCCCTTGACGCCGCCCTCGACGCCTCCCTCGACGGCATCCTCCTCGTCCTTCTTGTCGGGTTCCGCCTCCGGCGGTTTTTCCTTCGGAATTTCCTTGGGCTGGACGATTTGGTTCTTCTTCGGAGTCTTCTTCTCCTTATGAGAGCTCGAAGCTGGAGGAGGGGGAGGCGGGGGCGCCGCGGCGACCTTCAGGACGACGGAGATGTCCTTCTCCTGGCTGCGCGCCTTCTGGGTGCTCAAAAAGATGGCGAGCCCGAGCACCCCGATGTGCAGCAGCACGGAAACAACTGCACCGGTGCCGAACCGAGATTTCGCAGTGGTGCCGTGGCCTAAGACGGAATCGAACATCGACAGGGCTCTCCCAGTGCTCCTTCTGATCCGACCATCGGAAGGCGCAACACCCTTCCGGCTACATCAGAAAGGCCGCAGCGCACAAGATCTTCCGTGGAGCACGACGGATATGCAGCCAAACAACAGGGTGGCAGCTTGACGCCGTTTTCTGCGCCAGAATCACAGGCGGTCTGAAAACTTCTATTGACAGGCGCCCTGAGCCACGACAATCCTCGCCTTTCGCTTTCCCGCTTTCGACCACACTTGGAGGGGTTCGGTGAGTCCAAAAAGGGAGTTCGTTGGGAGGAGCGCAGGCTATGTGCTTGCGCTTCTCGGATTGCTCGTGGCCGGAACGGTCAGAGCTCAAGGTCAAGGTATCGGCACACTCACCGGTACCGTGGTCGACGCTACAACACACGCACCGGTTCCGGACGTCGTCGTCACCGCGACCTCACCTCAGTTGCAAGGTGAACAGGTCGCCGTAACGGACTCGACGGGCCTCTACCGGGTCCCGCAGCTCCCTCCAGGCACCTATTCGCTGAGGTTCGAGAAGGAGCAGTACAAGCCCTACGCGCGCGGCGCCATCAGCCTCGACGCCGACCGGACACTGCGCCTCAACGTCGAACTCCTCCCGGAGTCCGTCACCCTCACCGGTCAAGAGGTGGTCGTCGTCGGCAAGGCGCCGGTGATCGACGTCGGTTCGACGCAGACCGGCCTCACGGTGACCAGCACCTTTACCCAGAACGTCCCCATCTCGCCCGCGGCGGCGAACAACGGCGGCATCCGAAGCTTCTCCGGTTTGGCTCTGGCCGCTCCGCAAGTGGCAGGAGACCTCTTCGGTATCTCCATCGCCGGGACGACGTCTCCTGAGAACTCCTACCTCATCGACGGCTTGAGCTTTTCCGACACCGGCTTCGGTGTGAACAACAAGAACGGCTTCCAGGGCACTGGCGGCACGGCCGGCAGCGATTTCTCGGTGGAGTTCGTCGACCAGATGAACGTCATCACCGGCGGCTACATGCCGGAGTACGGTCGGACGACAGGCGGCGTGCTCTCGGTCACCACCAAGAGCGGCGGGAACGAATTTCACGGGTCGGTCTTCGCCACCTGGACGCCGGGCTTCCTGGCGCAGACCGGTGCATCGATCGGCACCACAAACAGTGTCATTGGTGAGGCCACCAAGCTCTACAACGCCGGCGACATTGGATTCACCTTGGGCGGCTACATCATCAAGGACAAGTTGTGGTTCTTCGTCGGCTTCAACCCGTCGCAGTACAAGACGGAGGCCATCCGGACGGTGAGCCCCTACACCCTGGACGGCGGCGGGAACACCATCACCCTGCCCAACGGGACCCTGCAGCAGACCGCCCTTCCGTCAGCCACCCGGAACTATTTCCAGACCCAGACCAACTACAGCTACATCGGCAAGTTGACGTACCTCATCAACTCCGACCACCGCATCAGTCTCTCGGTCGCCGGCTCGCCCGATAGCTACACCACGCCGATGGGATTCCCCGGTAGCAGCGGTGGCGACTACAGCTCGCAGGGCTTTGCCGGTAACGACAACACCGTCGATGCCATCTTGCGGTTGAACTCATCGTTCCTCGACAAGAAGCTGCTCCTCGACATCACCGTCGGCTGGCACCATCAGAACAACAACGTGACCGGCATCGACGGCAGCACCTTTGGCCAGGGTGAAGCAGCCATTCCGGGCGTCCAGCAACTCGCGAACCTCAACCTCAACGAGTTTCCCAACGACCCGGCCTTCAATGACCCGGCGCTGCAGGCGATTTGCAACAACACCACCGCCGCTACGGGTGGAGGCACCTACGGCTTCAATGCTTGCCAGACGGCCGGCTACTCTCAGGGCGGTCCGCTGCAGCTCATCCGGGACGTCACCGAGGACCGCATTCAGGCCAAGGCCGTCCTCACCTACTTCCTCAACGCCCTCGGACACCAGACCCTCAAGGCCGGTGCCGACGTGGAGTACATCAGCTACGAGAACAAGATTGGCTACTCGGGCGAGGACGGGTACCTGGGCCTCGGCGATGCCGTCCAGCCAGGCGTCTACCTCGACTTCCGCACCATCGGTTATCTGGCCGGTCCAGATAACCCGGTGTTCCTGCCCTATCAGGACCAGAAGCCGACCGCCCTCCTGCCGGGGGCCTTCCTCCAGGACAGCTGGAACATCTTCGACAAGGTGACCCTCAACATCGGCGTCCGGTTCGACAGCGAGTACATGTACAACCAGACCGGCGCCCTCGCCTTGGCCCTGAACAACCAGTGGGCCCCTCGCCTAGGCGTGATTTGGGACCCGACGTACCAGGGCAAGTCGAAAATCTACGCGAGCTACGCCTTCTACTACGAGGCCGTCCCGCTCGACCTTGCCGACCGGTCTCTCATCGGCAACGAGTTCATCAGCGCGCTCCACTTCAGCTGCCCCAACCCTGCGACGACCGGAAGCCGTTGCAGCAACGCGCCCGGGACCCTTGGTGGTGGCGGCGCCGGCCCGAACCAGTTCTGGGGCGCGATTGGTGCCGACAAGGAGCTCATCGATCCGAACATCGGCCCGCAGAAGACCGACGAATTCCAGGCCGGTGCCGAGTACGAAGTCTTCCCCAACGCCCGCCTCGGGGTGAACTACACCCACCGCGGCCTGTCACGGTTGATTGAAGACTTCAGCAACAACTCAGCGGCCAGCTACGTGCTCGGTAACCCAGGCCAAGGCGTGGGGAGCAACTTCGTCAATCCGGCGCGCATCTACAATGGCTACACGGTTTCGCTGACCAAGACCTACGCCGACCACTGGCAAGCGCAGGCCAGCTACACCTTCATTACCCTCAACGGGAACGTGGACGGTCTCTTCACGCCTGGACAAGGACAGCTCGACCCGAACATCAACGCCACCTACGACCTGCCGCAATTCCTCATCAACGGCTTCGGTCCTCTGGCGGCGGACACTCAGCACCGGGTCAAGTTCTACGGCTCCTACCAGTTCATCTTCACGCCGACCGTCGGCTTGACCCTCGGTGGTGCCTACAATGGTCACTCCGGTGCGCCCATCTCGGCCCTCGGTGGCGACCCCCTGTACGGCGGCGACACGGTGTTCATCATTCCCCGCGGTTCCTACGGACGACTGCCCTGGGTGCACGAGGTCGACCTCCACGCGACCATCGACATCGGCCTCGGCCAGGACATGCGACTGCAGGTCGGTGCTGACTGCTTCAACGTCCTCGGCAGCCAGCAGACAACCGCAGTTGACCAGTCGTGGGTCTTCCCGACCAACACTGCGGTGGCGGCCATCCCCAATGGGACGATTGCCGACCTCCAGCACATCAAGAGTCCGTTGGGAAATCCGATTCCCACGAGTTTGTTCAACTCGAACTTCGGGCACCCCACTCAATTCCAGGCACCCCGAAACTTCCGGCTTCTCGCCCGGTTCACCTTCTAAATGGAAACCCGACCCATCATGAGAACACGAAAAGTCATCGCTCTTTCGCTCCTCTCTGCGGGCGCTGCGGTTCTGTTTAGCGGGTGCCCCAATCAACCTCCGGGTCCCTGCGTCGTGGCCCGAGCCTTCGCCAGTCAAATCGAAGGTACCAACCCCGGTGCTAACTACGTGGTGCAGTACTACTTCCTCAACGAGGCGGCCGGCAGCGACTGTGCAACCGCTTCGCTGGCCGATCCGGCTGTCGCCGCTTGGCCGTCGGGGAACTTCGTTGGCGCGCTGTGGGCGGAGGCCTACGGTCCTGTCACGGCCATCGACAAGGTCACCGGCCTGGTGCCAGAGGAGTTCGGCTGGACCAACTCCTACACGGGAGACTACGTCCAGGGTAGCCCGATCACCGGATCGTCCACCAACAGTCCCATCATCCTCGGAAACTTCACCACCGACACCGAGGACCCGAACGGGACGTGCACCATCCAGGGCACGGATGCTGGCGTCCAAGTGGTGAACACCGTGACGGTCACCTACGCCTTCCCGAGCACGCTGGTCTTGGTGCAGTCGGCGGCTGGCGAAGGAACGCAAATCCAGGCAGCCGTCACCATCACCCGTCAATCCGGACTGGCGGCTGTTCCGGCCTGCATTCGCAACTACACGGCTCTTGGCTTCTGGCCCACGGCCATCTGCAATATCGACAACGACTGCAACCCGAACCCTCAGCCGGACGCCACGCCGCCCCGGCCCATTGGCTCGGGACTCCTGCCAGGCGTTCCCTTCGCCTGCAACATGGGGCTGGTGGCCCAGGACCCCATCTTCGCGCCCGACAACGTCAATCAGACTCCGTTGACTCCCTGTGCCATCGACGGCATGGGCACGGACACCTGCGTTGCCTTCGCGGACATGGACGCCGGCGTCGGAGACCCGGGGACCGCATGCCTTAACCAGGTTGCCACGGACCTCCTTGTCCCGTGCACGGTGGACGCGAGTGGGAACGACAGCTGTGATTCGGCGACTGGCCCGGGCGGGGTCTGCGTGTTTCCTTCGGCCACGGCCACGACAGGCTCCTGCAACAGCGTGGTTGGCACCTGTGCCTTCCCGTACCTCGATGTGGATGGGTGCGGCGACGGCATTCCCGACGGCCCTGGCTTCCCCTTCATTCTGCAGACCGGGGGCTGCGGCGGCGGGGCGAAGAACAACAACTCAATCGCGAACAACGAGGGTCCGCCTCCCACGACGGGCCTCTGCTTCTTCGCCAACCCCGCGGTTGGGACGTTCCCGTACATCTCAGCGCAATAGCGCTTCAAAACCCTTGAAGCACTGGGGCTCCGCCGGACTTCGGTCCGCGCGGAGCCTTCGTTTTTTTGGAAGGCCCTCTTGTTGAATTCCCGCCAGCTCCTGGAGCGCTCTGCCCGGCTGTTGGCCGCTGAAGAAGGGACGCTTCACAAGGTGGCGGCCTGCCGGGTGGCCCTCTGCTACCCGAGCCCGTACCACGTGGGGATGAGCAGCCTCGGCTTTCAAACCATCTACCGGGAGATTCACGCGCACCCGGACGCCAGTGCCGAGCGCGTCTTCCTCCCCGAGGATGTGGACGCCTTTCGCGCGAGCCGCACGCCACTCTTCACCCTCGAGTCCCAGACGCCGGTCTCCGCTTTCCCGGTGCTGGCCTTCTCCGTGGCCTACGAGTTGGAGCTGACCGGCCTGCTCAGCATGCTGGCGCTGGTGGGGCTTCCATTGCTGGCTTCGGAGCGCTCCGGTGGCCACCCGTTGGTGGTGGCCGGCGGTCCACTCACCTTCTCCAACCCGGCGCCCCTCGAGCCCTTCGTCGACGTCCTCATCCAGGGCGAGGGGGAGGAACTCATCCATGGCCTTCTGGACGCCGTCCGGGCGTTCCCTGACCGCGAAGCGCTGCTGGCACACCTGGCGCGCATCCCGGGCTTCCGGGTGCCCGGGCGTGGAGGCAACCCGCTGTACGTGACGCGGGCCGACGACTCCCGGCTCCCGGCGCGCTCCCAAATCCTCACGCCCCACACCGAGCTCAGGAGCATGTTCCTCATCGAGCCGGAGCGAGGCTGCAGCCGCGGGTGCCACTACTGCGTCATGCGTCGCACCACCAACGGCGGCATGCGCACCGTCCCTCCGGAGCGCGTGCTGAGCCTGGTGCCGGCGGCGGCCCGGCGGGTGGGCCTGGTGGGGGCGGCCGTCACCGACCATCCCCGCATTGGCGAGCTGTTGCGGACGCTGGTCGACTCCGGCCGCGAGGTGGGCGTCTCTTCCCTCCGGGCGGACCGGCTCTCCCAGGAGCTGGTGGACACCCTGCGCCGCGGCGGCGCGCGGACGCTCACCGTGGCCTCGGACGGAGCCAGCCAGAGAATGCGGGACCTCGTCGACCGTAAGCACTCCGAGGAGCAGATTCTCCGCGCGGCTCGCTTCGCCGCGCAGGCCGGCTTCGAGCGCCTCAAGGTGTACAGCATGGTGGGGCTGCCCCTCGAGGAGGACTCGGACGTCGACGAGCTGGTGCGCTTCACCCGGGAGCTGTCCCGCATTCTCCCTGTCGCCCTCGGCGTGGCTCCCTTCGTGGCCAAGCGCCACACGCCGCTCGACGGGTCACCCTTCGCCGGCATCAAGACGATAGACGCCCGTCTGGGTCGACTGCGCGCGGGCCTCAAGGGCCAGGCCGTCGTCCGGCCCACCTCCGCCCGTTGGGCCTGGGTCGAATACATGCTGGCCCAGTGCGGGCCGGAGGCCGGCCTTGCCGCGATGGACGCCTGGGCCGCCGGCGCCACCTTCGCCGCCTTCCGACGTGCCTTCTCCGAGCGCGGCTGCAGGCCCTTCCTCGCGGCGCGCGTCGAGGATGGACGGCGCCATCCCACCCTCTGGCCCGTCGTCCAGGACGACAGGCGCAACCTGGGGCACCAGCCCCTCGCCTAGAGAGGCGGCGATGGAGCCAGGCCGGCCCCCACGGCCCACACCGTGCGGGGAACGCGGCGCGCGCCCGCCACGCCGCGCAGGACGTCCCGGACTGGCACCAGGGCGCCGACGGTGGTGTAGCCCTCTGCCCCGAGCCGCGTCTGGGTGTGGCGGAGTGGGTAGCCACTGGCGCTGGCCAGAAACCAGCTCCGCGTCGCGGACAAGGGCAGTGCGTGCACCTCCAGCCGCTGGAGGAAGACGTAGAGGAGGAGGTTGGCTGTCGAGTAGAGAAAGCAGCCCGGCGTGTTCTTCTCGAGGTTCGAGACGAGCTCGAAGAAGTAGTTGCCGCGCCGCGCCGCCTGCCGGTCTCCCTTCACCTCGACACCGAGGAGCTCGCCCGCGCTCGTCGCCCAGAGCAGGTCAATTCCTCGGGCCTGGAAGCGTGGGTCCTCCTGGACGTCGTGAATCTCGGCGTGCGCATCCTGCGCCACGAGAAACGACCGGGCCACGGCCACGGCCCGGTCCGCTGCGCCACGGCAGGACTGCATCGTGTAGCCATGGGCCATCTACCTGCGAGCACACCATGCGGCCCCGACGCCCATAGTCCTTGCCCATGCTTGAAGAGCGCCTCTAGGCTGCTGTGCCGTCGAGGGGAGGCTTCATGCAAGCTCGGTGTCCACGCTGCGCTTCCGTCTTCACCACCGACCGCAGCGGGCTCCAGTTCTGCCCCAACTGCGGACAACAGGTGGACGTGCCTTCCTTTCCGGGTGCGCCGCCGGAGGGGGCTGGTGCCGGCTGGGGCGGTCCCAGCGGCCCGGCGGGCCCCGGAAGCTTCGGGCCTGGCCCTGCCATCCGCGAGGACACGCCCTGGGAGCGGCGCGCCACCGTCGGTTGGTTCACCGGGTTCTTCGAGACTTGGAAGCGGACGCTTTTCAGCCCGCAACTCTTCTGGGCGTCGGTGAAGCCGAACGGCTCCTGGACCGATGCGCTGCTCTACGGCTGGATTGTTCTCGCGCTGGGGTTTCTGCTTTCGCTTCCCTTTGACGCGCTCAACCTGGGGACCTCCGGAGTGCAGTCGATGCTCGACCAGATGGGGAAATTACCCCCTGGTACACGTGACGCGATTCGACGCTACGCGACCGGTGCAATTGGGTTCCGGTTCCTCTTCAGCATTCTGCTGTACCCCATGTGGCTCATCATCGGCGCTGCCATCCAGCACCTTTTCTGCATGCTCTTCGGGGTGGCAAAGAATGGCTATTTCGCCACCCTTCGGGTGATTGCCTATGCCAGCGCCACCAGCGTCATCGGGCTCATCCCGTGCATCGGGGTCCTGGCGAGCCTCTACTACGTCGTCCTGGTCATCCTCGGCCTGTCGAGCGTGCAGGAGAGCAGTCTGGGCCGCGCTGCTGCGGCCGTTCTCTTCCCGATGGTTCTTGTCTGCTGTTGCATCGGGATAGCTGCTTCGCTCTTCGGCGCGGCTCTCCTCGGCTCGCTGGGTAGCCATTGAGGAGTCCCAGGTGACGCTTCGGTGGTCTCCGCGCTCGCGCCAGTTCGGCTTTCTGCACGCCCTGGGACTGGCCGGGCTCCTGGGCCTTCTGACGGCGCGCTTCGTCCCGCTGCAAGGGTTGCCTTTCCTGCGCTGCGCGCTGCGGGAGCACACCGGCTGGCCCTGCCCGGGGTGCGGCCTCACGCGCGTGGCGGTGCGGGTGGCCCACGGAGACTTCGCCGGGGCCTTCGACGTGAACCCGCTCGGCACGGTGGCTGCCCTGGGCTTCGCCGCCTGCACCCTCCTCGCGGCGGTGCAGTTGCTCTTTGGGTTACCGCTGCCACTCTGTAGCTTCGCGGCGCGCGAGGCGCGTGCCGCCCGCCTGGCAGTCCTCTCGGCCGTGGCGGTGAATTACGCAGTGGTGGTGGTGCGGGTGCGCTTCTTGGGCTGGCCGTGAGTTCGGCGTGGACCGCGGCGGCTCTGGCCGTCGCCGGCTACCTGCTGGGCAGCGTCCCCTTCGGTTTCCTCGTCACCAAGGGTGTGCGCGGCGTGGACGTCCGCGCCGCCGGAAGCGGCAACACCGGGGCCACCAACGTCACCCGCGTGGCGGGCATCGGCCCGGGGCTTCTGGTCCTCGTCCTGGACGCCGGCAAGGGGGCCCTGGCGGTCCTCCTGGCGCGGGCCGTCCTGCCTGGAGCGCCCTTCGTCCAGGCGCTGGCCGGGCTGGCCGCCGTGGCTGGACACGTGGCGCCTGTCTGGCTCGGCTTTCGCGGAGGCAAGGGGGTGGCCACCACCCTCGGCGTCCTCGCCGTCCTGGTCCCGGCCGCCGCGCTGGCCGGAGTGGTGGCCTACGCCGTGGTGTTTGGCCTGACGCGCATCAGCAGCCTCGGGTCCCTCATCGCCGGACCGGCAGCGGTAGGGGCGGCATTTGTCTGGCCGGGGACGCGCCTTGCGGTTGGTGTCACTGCGACTCTGTACGCCGCCATTCTCTTCACCCACCGGGGAAACATCCGCCGGTTGCTCGGGCGGGTGGAAGGCCGACTGTGAAGCAATCTCAGGGGCCGTCCGTTCTCGGCCTCTTGGGGCGCTGTGCCGTCCCCGAGGCTTCCGCATCCCCCGGGCCAGGGTAGCTGAGCAGCGTGCAGGGGATGGAGCCATTCCACAGCTCCCGGCGCTCGCTGGGCCGGTGGTGGAAGGCGCTCTCGAAGGCGGGGTTTCCCGCGAGGATGGCCGCCCGGAAACGCCCCAGCGCGTCGAAGCGCTCGCCGAGCTGGAAGTAGAAGGACTTCATGCCCTTCTGGCCGCCCGTCCCCATGCGGTCGCCGTAGGGGGGGTTGGTGACGAGGAGTCCGCCCGCGTCCGCCGGCAAGGGGAGTGCCCGCGTCGCGTCTCCCTCCTGGAGCTGAACCGGGCCGGTGACTCCCGCCGCGCGAACGTTGACGCGCGCTGCTCCGAGCGCCTCCTCCTCCCGGTCGAAACCCCATAGCGGAATGGCGATGGGACGCTGGGCGGCGTTGGCTTCGGCCCGCAAGTCCGCAAGCAGAGGACGGGCCGCAGGACCGAGCTCCGGCCAGCGCTCCACGGCAAAGGTGCGTCCGAGCGATGGGGCCCGCCGAGCCGCCATCCATGCCGCCTCGATGAGCAAGGTGCCCGAGCCGCACATCGGGTCCAGGACTGGCTCCTCGCCGGAGAACCGGGCGGCGCGCAACACCGCCGCAGCGAGCGTCTCCTTGAGCGGCGCAGTCGTCTGACGAATGCGGTAGCCGCGGCGATTCAGTGGCTCCCCGGCGAGGTCCAGGGAAAGCTGGAGCCAGGTCCCCGCCAGGTGGGCCACCACCCGCACATCGGGCGAGCGGCTGTCGACGTCCGGCCGTTTGCCGGCGCGCGCTCGCATCCGGTCGACGATGGCGTCCTTGATTTTGAGGGCCACGAAGCCGGAGTGGGAGTGCTCGGACTTCTGGAGATTGGCCTCCACCGCGAAGGTGGTGGCCGGCGTCAGGTAGTCCTCCCAGGGGATGGCCTCGGCCACGGCGTAGAGGCCTTCTGCCCCCGGGGCCTCCCCCTCGCCCACGGGCCACAGCACGCGCATGGCAAGCCTTGTCCACAGACAGACCCGGAGCGCCTCGGAGAGGTTGGCCTGGAAGCGGACGCCGCCCGGGTCCCGGCGGATGTGAATCGCGCCCAGCTCCTTGAGCTCGTCGGCCAGCAGCGCTTCCGTCCCTCGGGCGGCGGTAGCGAAGAGTGGCAGACGAGGCGGCATCGGCGAAGGAAGGCTGCTGCCATGCTAGTCCGGGACAGCCTCGGGTGAGGTTTGCCCGAGCGCGCCTGAGGGACTCCGGAGCTAGCGAGCTACGGAGCGCCGGCGCCCGGCATTTCGCCCAGAGGCCGGAGAAACACGTCCCGCGGCTTGGCTCCGTCCGCCGGGCCAACGATGCCGTCGCGCTCCATCCGCTCAATCATCCGTGCGGCGCGGTTGTAGCCGATGCGCATCTTGCGCTGGAGCATGCTGATGCTCACCTGGCGCATGTCGCTCACCGTCGCCAGCGCCTGGTCGTACAGCTCATCCGAGAGCTCGTCCTCCACCGCGCCGTCGCCAGCGTCCTCCTCCCGGGCTCTGAGGATGGACTCGTCGTAGACAGGCTTGCCCTGGGCCTTGAGGTGGTCGACCGCGGACTTGATTTCAGCCTCGGAGACGTAGGCCCCATGCACCCGCGTGAGATGAGCGCTGGTGGGAGGCATGAGCAGCATGTCGCCCATGCCCAGGAGTGCCTCGGCGCCGGTGGTCCCGAGGATGGTCATCGAGTCCGGCTTGGTGCGAAGCATGAAAGTGATGCGCGTCGGGAAATTGGCCTTGATGACGCCTGTCACGACGTCGGTGGAGGGCCGCTGGGTGGCCACCATGAGGTGGATGCCCGCGGCGCGGGCCATCTGGGCGAGCCGGGCGATGGACGTTTCAACCTCTCGGCTGGCCACCATCATCAAGTCGGCCAGCTCGTCGATGATGACCACCAGGTAGGGAAGCTTCCGGAGCTCACGCGTCTCTGCGGGTACCAGGGCACCTGTGGCCGCGACGTCGTCCGGAGCGCTCGGGCCCGCCTCGAGGCTGGAGCGCAGGTCCTCCGGGCTCTCTTTTGGAATGGGGACGCCCAGCGACTCGGTGCGCGCCCGAGAGAACGCCTCTTCCTCGGATTCGCCCTCGGCCACGTCAACGATGAGCGCTGAAGCCGGGCGAGAGGACTTCTTCGCTGCCGCCTCGGTCTCTTTCGTCTGGAGGAGTGCCCGGGCGTCTCCGCCTGCACCCTCCACCAGCTTGTTGAACCCGGCGATGTTGCGAACCCCGGCTTCCGCCAGGAGCGCGTACCGTCGCTCCATCTCCTCCACCGCCCAGCGCAGCGCGAGCGCCGCCTTCTTCGGGTCGGTGACCACCGGCAAGAGCAAATGCGGGATGCCCTCGTACACCGAGAGCTCGAGCATCTTGGGGTCCACCATCAAGAAGCGGACCTCCTCCGGCGTCGCCTTGAGGAGGATGCTCATAATCATCGCGTTCACCGCGACGGACTTACCGGACCCGGTGGTGCCGGCGATGAGCAAGTGCGGGGCCTTGGCCAGGTCGAAGACGTAGGGCATGCCTTCGATGTCCTTGCCCAGTGCCATGGTCAGCTTCGAGGCGGAACGCTGGAAGACGTCCTGCTCGACAATCTCTCGCAGGTACACAGTCTCCCTGTCCCGGTTGGGGACCTCGATGCCGACGACGCCCTTGCCGGGGATGGGGGCGACGATGCGGACCCGCATCGCCTCCATGGCCATGGCCAGGTCGTCGGCGAGCGAGGCGATTTTCGAGACCTTGATGCCTGGACCGGGAAGAAACTCGTACATCGTCACCACCGGGCCGGGACGAATCTCCACCACCTCACCGTCGATGCCGAAGTCGGCAAGCTTGGCGCGCAGCTTCGCGGCGGTGCTGAGGAAGACTTCCTTGTCCAGAGCCGTCCGTTCCTTGCGGTCGCAAGTCAACACGTCGAGCGGCGGGAGCGTGAAGCGCGTCCGCCCACCGACGAACTGGAACTGCTCCTGGTCCTTCCGCGTCGTCGGTTTCGGTGGTGCCTTGGGCTCGACGATGAGGGGTGTCCGTGCCGGAGCCAGCGGCGGTGCCTCCTCGGGGAGCACCACCGGTGCGCCCGGCGCCTCCTGCGGACTTCCGCCGTCGGCCCGGCGGCGTCGACGCCCGGAGGGCTCCTCGGCTGGCGCGCTGACGCCCGAGGCGAGCGAAGCAGCCCAGGCCGGGTCGGAGGGCCGGGACTCCGAAGGGGTCGCTCGGAGTTGCTCGGCCTCGGCGGCGCGGTGAAGCCGCATCGCCTCCTCGGCCACTGCCTCGGCTTCCCCGGCGTCGCGCTCGGCGTCCGCCAGCTCCTCGTCATCGGCCTCGAGCTGAGCGAGGAACGCCGCTTCTTCGAGCTTGGCCTCGGCCCGGGTGCGACGACGCGTCTCGAGCGCTCGCTGCTTGGCAGCGATGAGGGCCGCCAACATCTCCTTTGCCAGAGCGCCGAGCGAGGCGAAAGCGCGACCGGCGGAGGTCAGCCACCGCAGCAGCGCAAAGCGCGTCGCGACGAGCAATGCTGCACACCCGACGGCGGCGACGACGATGAGAGTGCCGACCACCGAGAACCAGTCCCTCAACCCGTCGGCCAGCCAGGCGCCGACGGCACCGCCGGGTGGGTGCGGGGTGCGCGGGCTTCCGGCGAAGAGTTCGGCGAGGACTGCCACGCAGAGGAGGAGCACGACTGCCGAGGCGACCTGGGCCCACCGGCGCCGGCCACGCATGCCCACCAGAAGGGCTCCCGAGGCGTAGAAGCCAGCGAGCGGGATGGCTGCG
>Ga0302325_10000361_pt1 | contig 128446 bp, 91 predicted proteins | sample Palsa_T0_2_FD_201948 | JGI IMG/M metagenome (GOLD analysis project Ga0302325, IMG submission 201948) | Peat permafrost microbial communities from Stordalen Mire near Abisko, Sweden - Palsa_T0_2 | ecosystem: Environmental > Terrestrial > Soil > Palsa > Peat permafrost | place: Sweden: Abisko...
TGATGATGTGGTTGTTGGTGATGTCCAGCACGCCGCTGCCGGTGATCGACAGCGAGGTGATATTGACGTTGCTGGTCGCCGGCGGCGGAGTGGGATTGGCGCTGCCGGCGGTGACGTTGGGTTCCAGTTGCACTTCACCGCTGCCGCTGATCGACAGCGCGCCAGTGGGCAGCGCGCTGGTGGTGGAACTGGTGGGCGCGATCTTCAGCAGACCCGCGCTGACGCTGGTGCCGCCGGAATAGGTGTTGGCGGTGGAAAGCGTGAGCGTTCCGCTGCCGGATTTGGTCAGAGCGCCGGTGCCGCCGATCGTGCCGGTGCCGCTGATCGTGTAATTGCCGTTGCTGTTGTTCACCGTGACCGAGCCGGGCGTGACGGTGGAGTTAAGCGTCACCGAATAATTCGCCGGCGTGCTGCTGGGATTGTTGTCCGTGAAATTGACGTTGTCCTGCGCGTTGAAAACGGTTGTGGATGATCCGTTGTTCCAGTTGGCGCTGGTGGTGGTATCCCAGAGATTATTGCCGGCGCCGTTGTTCCAGGTAAGGCTTTGCGGGCCGGATACGGCAGCGACGAGATCGATATAGCCGGGATCAACCCCGTTGTTGCTGAGATAATATTGATCGCCCATGGGAGCGGCGGGCAAACTGAAGTTGTTGACGTTGATTCCGGAGATGGCGCCGCCGATAAGACGGTAATCATCGCCGATGACTGGCGTGCCGCCGAGAGTGATCTGCGTCGTCGCTCCGATGCTGGTTCCCGAGCCCACGGTGAGCAGGTCGTTGCTCGTGATCTCCGGACCCGTGCCGGTGCCGAGATCGAAATTGATCGTGGTGTTGCTGGTGGTGGTGAGCGCTCCGACAGTGAGCGTGCCGACGGTGCCGATGCCGCCCGGCGCGATGGTGTGCGATCCGCTGCCGGCCGAGACCGGCCCGGTGATGATCCCGCCGGCGGCTCCGCTGGCGAGAATCCCGCCGTTGAGCGTGACGGTGCCCGAGCCCGTCGCCGAGCCGGTGGTGTTGTTAGCGATCAGCGTGCCCGCGCTGACGGTGGTGCCGCCGGTGTAGGTGTTGCTGCCGGAAAGAGTCATCGACCCACCGGTGACGACGACCTTCCCGCCCGAGTTGGCATCAGCAATTGTGCCGCTGAACGTCCCGCCGCCGTCCACCTGCAGCGTGTTGCTGGTGAGATTGACAGTTCCAGCGCCGTTCAGCGAAGCGATCTCCATCGTGGGGATATTTGAATTCAGGATGCCGTTGTCGGTCATCGCCGCGGCAGTGCCGATGGAGCCGTTGACGGTCAATGTTCCGGCGCCCTGGACGTTTATAGCGGTGCTGGCAATCGCTCCCGTGGAGCCGATCAGCAAAGTTCCACCGCTGATGGTCGTGGTTTTTGTGTATGAGTTGACGGCGGAAAGCGTCAGCGTGCCCGCGCCGGCCTTGGTGAAGCCGCCGTTGGCGGTCGCGGGAACGATCGGCGACGCAAACGTCACGTTGTTGGAATTGGTATTGACCGTGCCGCCGTTCACATTCAAGGTGATCGTCTGCGATGTCGAAACGTCCTGAGTATTGTTGGGGGCGTACAGCAGCGTTCCCCCGTCGAGGAAGATCGGCCCCGTGCCCAGAGTGTTGGACGCAAATTCGATTGTGCCGTTGGGATTCAATAACGTACCGCTGGAGTAGGCATTGGCGGTGTTGGTGAGGCTCAGCGTTCCGCCGGCAGCCTCGACCTCCGTGCTGCTGGTTGTACCCGCAATCCCGGGCAGCGCATTGTAAATGATGCCGGCGAAGGTCGCGAAATTGGATCCACCGTTGAAATCGAATATTGCCTTAGTGGCAGTGCCGGTGTATCCGGTGCCAATCACCAGGGCGCCCGTTCCCACGGAGGTGATGTTGCTCACCGTGACGGTCGTGTTGTACAGGTCGAGCGTCGCCGAGTCGTTGCTGTTATCGCCCAGGGTCAGGGCGGTATTTGTCGGTATCGCGGTGGCGGCGTCGCTGATCAGTCGTCCGGCTTGGATTGTGGTGCTGCCGGCGTAAGTGTTGCTGGTGTGCAGAGTCATCGTGCCGGTGCCGCTTTTGATAAAGTTAATGTTGTTTTGATTTGTTCCGCTGCCGCCGATGACTCCGTAATACGTGATCGAGTTGCTTATATTGGCATTAATCGTTGAATCGCTGCTGGAGCCGCCGACGATGGAGCATCCTGTGAGGCTAGACGCGGCAGTTTGAATTGAAGTAAAGGTTTGGCTCACCGGCCCAGTGGAATCGCCGAGAATAAGCTGCCCGGTGGTCGCCGCGGTGCTGTTGCCGAGATATAGCCCGCCACTGCCGATGCTGCCGCCGGTGCCGATCTGCAGCACTCCGCTCATAACCCAGGTCTCGGCGGTAGTGTTTGACGCGGTATAGGTCGCCGCGGAATCAATTACCACAGTTGAAGTGGAAGCAGGTCCCGGGGTCGTTAGCGAGGGATTGGCTCCAAACACTGCGCCAACCGTTCCCGTAAGGCCACCGGTGAAATCGATACCTCCAGTTGCCGCATCGACCGTGTGGCTGCCGGTCAGTGTCACCGGCACCGCGATCGTTTGCGTGCTGGTGCCGCTATTGACCATCGAGCTGGCGCTGCCCGCCGAAAGAGTAAACCCGTTGCCGGTGATGTCATACGCCTGTGATCCGCTGAGAAAGTTAAACGTTGGCCAGGTCTGACCCGTGAGATCGTTGACAGGAGCGTTATTGCCGGTGGCGCCAAAATACAGATTGGCGCTGGTCTGACCGCTGACGCCGGTGGGATTGTTCGACCAGTTGGCGGTGGTGCTGAAATCCGCATTGGTATTGCCGATCCAGGTTACGCTCGATGCGAAGGCATCATGGCCTGCGATCGCAAGCAGGGCGGAAGCAACGATCAATTCAGCGCCATGTCGCGCCGGGGTGCGCAGCTTTGATTTGCGCGACGTCGCGTTTGGACAAATGTTCCTGCCAAATCCGGGATTTCTTCCGCGCTTCATCGAACCCTCCAGTGAAATGGCTGCGTGGCGGCGCGCTCTCGCGCGGCTTTTGCCGGCAGCAGTCTCCGATCCGCAATCCTAAATCGCCCGCGGCGGTCCCGAGGACTTGCCCGGACGCAGCGCACAGGAAAATGTCACGTGCGACGGCTCCAGCGCGGGATTCTTGAGTCTCTCCACCGCGCGCTTCAGCGCTTCAGCGCCCATCGCTTCCATGGGAACCGACACCGTGTCCAGCGGACTGTCCGCAATCGCATCCGTCTGAGCGGCGTCGAATCCGGTGATGGACACATCCTCGGGAACGCGCAGCCCGCGGCGCATGAGCCCGCGGCGCAGACATTCGGCGGCATAGTCGCTGGACGCCATCCACGCCTGCACTCCGCCGCGAACTTTCGCCTCGATGCGGTCCACGTACTGCGACCACATCTCATCCTCTTGTTCGTCATAACCCGCCAGGCTTTCGGCGGTCACATCCACCACACGGTCCGGGGAATATTCCAAACCAAACTGAGTCAGCGAATCGACATACCCCGCGAACCGCGCCCGCGACCAGGAAAGATCACCGCAGCGGCCGACGAAGCCGATCTGTCGATGGCCGAAGCGATACAAACGCTCCATCATTTCGTGCATCGCCTGGCGGTGGTTGACGCCGATTACGTCCAGGCGAATGCCCGGATATTCGTGCTGCATGGAGATGCAGGTGTACTGGCGGGACAGCTCGCGCACGACATCGTCCGGCCAGCGGAAAACGAGTACCAGCGCCTTGAGCAGGCCATTACGCATGACCGGCGGTTGAAATCGGGGGAAAAGGATTTGCCGGCATTCCTGCGAGCGGATGTGCTGAAGGACGAGAGTGACGTCAAGATTGGGCGCGGCCGCGCTCATGCCGATGAGATATCCCTCGCGGCGCCACCGGGCGTGGGGCGAATGCACCAGCACGCCGATGATGTGCCCCTGTGCTTTCACCTGGGCATCCTGCGATGAGCCTTCGAGGCTGGGCAGTTGATATCCATGTTCGCTGGCGGCCTCGAGAACCTTGGCGCGAATCTGGGGCCGAATGCCGGGCCGATTTCGCAGTGCCCGCGAAACGGTGCCCTGCGAGAGATTCAGTTGTTCGGCGATAGCGGCCTGAACGGCGGGCTTCATGGAAATACTTATCCCATGTCATGCGCATAAATGCAACATAAAAATGCATAGAGTGAATAAAATTCTGGAGATTTGGATTCTGCATCCGGCGAGGATAGATCATTAAATCAATCAAGATTAGTGGGTATATAAGCCATCAACATTGAAGTGGAGAATTACATTTTATGCGGATTTATCAATAATTCCGTTGACAATGCTTGGGTCGCATGGTTAGTCTATGCGCATTAAATTCCATTGCTACGTTAAATAAGCATAATATGCGCAACATGGCAAACAGGACAAAAAGCCTATAATGATTCCGGTTGGTTTGGCGGAGAATCAGAAGTAGGCGGGCAGGAAAAACCGGATTGATTCATCTCTTCGGAGGACGGCCATGCCGGAAATGCTAGCAGGAAAAAATCCCCCCGCACGCAGGGCCGGTTTTACACTGGTTGAGCTTCTGGTGGTGATTGGGATTATCGCGATCCTTGTCGCCATTTTGTTGCCGGCCCTGAACAAGGCCCGCCAACAGGCGGCAACAACACAATGTCTGTCTAACCTCCGGCAAATCGCAATGGCCTGCTACAATTACGCAATCGATAATAATGGATATGTCGTGCCGGTGGGGTGGATCCACTGCGCCAGCACTACTTCCATTGATGCGACTCCCGCCACTTGGTGGGATGATATCCTGGTCGAACAGCATTACCTGCCACGGCCCGCCACGATGGCGACAACCAGCATTACGAATGATCCCAATGAGTACACCGGCTCTGTTTTCTACTGCCCCGCGGATTACCACACGAACAATTCCGCGGTTGGCAGTGGAGTCAGCTCAACTCAACCCGGCTGCTGGCATCGCGATCAGGACCGTATCATGGATACAACCCTCTATATCGATTCGTGGTACATCATCAACGGCCAGAGCCAAGGCAATTCGCCTGTCTACGATCCCAATGAACCGGATACACCATCGGTGACAAATGCTGAAAAGGCCTCGAAGCTCGCTCCGAGTTATCGACTGGATTATCTTAATGCCAGTACCACGGTAAACCCTCAAAACCTGGGACCGTATCTTACGGGGTACTTTCCAAAGCTAAGCAATATCCACCATTCCTCCGCGTGTGTACTGATCGCGGAGTCAAACTCTCTCAACATCAAAAGCCAGTCAGCGACGGCGTTGCGGTGGTTCACGCCGCATAACGGCAATACGGCGACCAATCTCGCCTTCTGCGACGGACATGCTGAGACGCTCGGCAACTTGAACAATAATGGCAATATCGCCACCGCGCCGAATTCAACCTACAACTATTTTCTCAATAATCAGAACCCGAACGAAATCGATTTTTTCACCGACCAATAGATTCTGTGGTAACGTGCTTTGGGGCGACGTAAATCTTTTCCATGAATAGACGAACTTTTTTTCGTCCCCTCGTCTTCACCGCAGCCGCCCTCGCCGCGCCTCGCGCCTACGGCCAGCTATACCACGAAATCACCGCCAATAACGCCACGCTCGACGCCAGCAATGATGTCGTCGAAAACGGCACCACGTATCTGACCGTCTACAAACCCACCCCGCCCAGCAGCAATGTGATCGGGCCATGGATCAGCACCAACGGCGGGTTTGCCAGCAACGATTCGTTTGGTTACGAGATTCAGCCGTCGCTCGCCAACGAAAATTCCACCACCGACAAAGTGGACACGCGCGTGTCGCATGCGGATGACTCCGATGGCCTGGGGTTCGACGCCCCGAAATATCTCGGCTTTGCCGTGAATATTCCGCAGGCGGGATTTTCAGCGCCGACCGTCGCCAGCACCAACGGCACCAGCACCGGTGTGCAGATCGCGCAGTGGTGGCAGGGGTCTCCATACTCTCCGCCGCTGGCGCTGGATATCGAGCCGGGCGAAACCGATGGAATGGTGAACTACGCACTGCTCGTTCATAACGACACCACCGACGGTAATCCTTCATCCGTTCCCGTCACCATCGGCACGGGAACGATTCCATTCGATCAGTGGACCACCTTCGTCGTAATGACGGACATGGACTACAGCGGCGACGGCCAGGTGGAACTCTGGCAAAACGGAAACCTGCTGGTCAACTGGACCGGCGCCGTGGGCTACAACCCCAGCACGATTCCCTATAAAAATCCGCCCGAAGGCACGGCCGACCCCAACTCGAAATTTGATGTGTTCCTCGGCCCGTACCGTCCGGTGCAGGATACGCAGCAGGAGGAATTCTGGGACGAGGCGCGCTGGGCGGATGATTATGCCGATGCCGTGCCCATCCCCCAGGCGGTTGTGACGCTCTCTTCCACCTCGTCGCTCACCGTGCCCACGGACGGCGACATCGGCGGCAGCCTTTCCAGCGGGTTGTCCTTCTCCGGCGGCGAGCTTTCCACCACCAGTTCTTTCACGTCCGGCAGGGCGGTCACCATCGCCTCGGCCGGCGGCACCGTCAATATCGCGCCGGGCACCACGCTGGGCATCGGAAATTCGCTCACCTGGTCCGGCGGAACGCTGAACGTCGTGAGCACCGGAACGCTTTCGATCGCACAGACCAGCGGAACAGTTTCCGTTTCGCCGGGATCGGCTCTGAATATCGCGGCTGGGTCGAGCGTGCATGTCGGCGGGTCGGTCGATCCGTTCACCGATTCGACCCACTCCGGCAATCACGTCACGATCAAAAACAACGGCACGTTCACGGTTGCCGGCCTTAATTCCACCATCGCGGGCATCACCGGCGGCGGAACGCTGGTCGTCGGCGATGGAGTGGTCACGAACACCCTGGCCCTTGCGACCAACAGCGGGCAAAGCACGGTCGATTCCCTCTCGATTTTGGGCAACTCCAGCCTCGACATCGGCAACAACAGCCTGATCATCGACTACGGCAGCGGGGCCGATCCGATCGCGTCGATCGAGGCGGACATCAGCAGCGGATACCACATAGGCCCGTGGACCGGGCCGGGGATTGATTCCTCCGCCGCCCACACAAGCTACGGCAGCTACGGGGTCGGTTACGCGGACTCGGCCGATCCCGGCAATCCCGCCGGCCTGTCCAGCGGCGCGATTGAAATCATGTATACGCTGCTGGGCGATGCGAACCTCGACGGCAAAGTGAACGGGGCGGATTTCACGCTGATGGCGACCAACTTCAACGACAGCGGCAGGACGTGGGACGAGGGCGATTTCAATTACGACGGCGACGTCAACGGCTCCGATTTCGTGATTTTGACGGATAATTTCAATCAATACGCCTCCCAATCCGCCACCAGCGCCGCGGATTTATCGGCGCTCGACGCCTTCGCGCAAGCCAACGGCATCAATCTCACCGCCGTCCCGGAACCGGCATGCGCGACGATCATTCTGCTAACGGCGGCCGGCGCGCTGGCCAGACGCCGGCGATAGGGTGGGGACCGAGCCAATCGGTACAATCCCCCTGCGATGACGGTTGACCGATTATTCGAATCCGCACTGGCGCGTCATCGCGCCGGGCGCTGGGGGGAGGCCGAAAAATTCTGCCGGCAGATTTTATCGCAGAATCCCGATCACACCGGCGCGCTGCATCTGATGGGGCTCCTTCTGGCGCGCGGCAGCCGGCTCGACGAAGCAATCCAGTTTCTGCAGCGCGCGATCGCGCTTTCGCCGGATAACGCGGTTTATTACGTCGATCTCAGCGCCGTCTTCACCATCAAAAAGCAGTTGAGCGATGCGATCGACGCCAGCCGCCGCGCCATTGCCATCAAGCCCGACCTTGCCGAGGCGCACCGCAATCTCGCCAACGCGCTCAAGGACAGCGGGCAAACGGGCGAGGCGATCATCGCGGCCCGCGAGGCGATCCGGCTAAAGCCCGAAATGGCCACGGCCCATGCGATTCTCGGCGATGCCCTGAACCGCACCGGCCGGCATGATGAGGCCGTCGCGGCGTTCCAGAAGTGCCTGGCGCTTCAGCCCACGCTGGCCATCGCGCGCGTCAATCTTGGCATCGCGCTGGCCGACAAGGGCCAATTCGACGATGCCATCGCCCAATACCACCAGGCGATCTCGCTTCAGCCCAATATGCCCGAAGCCCACAACAACCTGGGCAGCGCATGGAAGGAGAAAGGAAAACTCAATGATGCCATCGCCGCCTATCAGCAGGCGATCCGCATCAAGCCGGATTTTGCCGATGCGTACAGCAATCTCGGCGTAATACTGAAAGACAAATGGCAGCTCGATGAGGCGCTGCCCTACCTTCAGCGGGCGACGCAGCTCAGTCCCGGAAGCGCCGAAATGCACAACAATCTCGGCGGCGGTCTAAACGACCTGGGCAGGCTGCACGAGGCCATCACGTGCTATCGCCGGGCGCTGCAGCTTAAGCCGGATTTCGCCGAAGCGCACAGCAATCTGCTGTTCACGCTGACGAGTCTGCCCGACATGGACGCCGAGGCGATTTTCGCCGAGCACCGCGCATGGGCCGAGCGCCACGCCGCTGCCTTTGCCCGCCAAACAATCGCGCACGCCAACGACCGCTCTCCCGATCGCCGTCTTCGCATCGGATATCTCTCCGCCGATTTCCGCCGCCACTCGGTGGGATATTTCCTTCTGTGGCTGCTGGAGCGGCATGACCATCAGAATTTCGAGATCGTCGGTTATTCCAACGTCCAGCGTCCCGATGATTTCACCGAGCGGATGAAGCGTTCCTGCGATAGCTGGCGAAATATCCGCGCGATGAAAGATGAAGCCGTTGCCGACCTCATTCGCCGCGACGGCATCGATATTCTCGTGGACCTCTCCGGTCACACCGCCGGCGGACGCCTACTCGTGCTGGCGAGAAAGCCCGCGCCCGTTCAGGTGACGTGGCTCGGCTATGCCAATACCACCGGCATCCCCGCCATCGATTACCGCCTGACCGATGCCCTGGCCGATCCGCCGGGAGCGGCCGATGCGCTGAACGTGGAGAAACTCTGGCGATTGCCCACCTGCGCGTGGTGCTATCATCCGCCGGATGAAGCGCCGGATGTGCAGGCGCGTCCGGCCGGTCCGATTACCTTTGGATGTTTCAACGCCTTCGCCAAGATCAACGAAAAGACGATTGCGCTCTGGGCCGATCTGTTGAATCGCGTTCCCGCGTCGCGCCTGCTGCTCAAATCCGCCGGCGCCGGGCAGGAATCTTCGCGAACTTGTCTCACCGCCCGATTCGCCGAGCTTGGAATCACCGGCGATCGCATCGAAATGCTGGGACGGACGCCCGATGCCCGAGATCATATGAAATTGTACGGGCGCGTGGACGTCGCGCTGGACACTTATCCCTATCACGGCACGACCACCACCTGCGAAGCGCTGTGGATGGGCGTGCCGGTCGTCACCCTCGCCGGGCGTACGCACGTCTCGCGCGTGGGGGTGAGCCTGCTGACCAGCGCGGGGTTGCCGGAACTGATCGCGCAATCGCCGGAGGATTATTTGCGGATCGCCGCGTCCCTGGCGGATGATCTGCCCCGCCTGACCGAATCGCGTCAAACCCTTCGCGCAAAACTTCGCGCATCGCCGCTAATGGACGGGGCGCGCTTCACCTCGGACATGGAATCCGCCTATCGCCAAATGTGGCGCGCCTGGTGCGCGCGGGCGTGATTCAATATCCGATATTCTTCACCGCATCGGGGCCCAACCGCTGGCGCAATTGCGCCAGATATAAACTCGCTGGCGAGACGGGCGTGCCCTGCGAATCAAACTCGCCGCTGGGCAACATCGGCTGCTTTGTGCCCGGCATCGGCTGGTTGGTGGGATTGCCCTGGCATCCGATGGCCCAGTTCATCGCTCCGGGCGGCTCCTGGATCAGCAGCTCTTTCGCGGAGCAGTTCCACGCGACGCCCCAGCCCATCGTCCAGCCGTGGCCCGATCCCATGATGCCGCGGTTCATCAGGTCGATCCCGCCGCTGCCCACCACCTTGCAATTGTCCAGCAGCAAACCGGTCGACCAGCGCATGTGCGGCTCGATATGTCCGTTGCCGTGAAACGTGCAGTGCAGCGCCACGTTGGGGCCCTGAAGCCGGCCCATCGTGATCAAATAAAACAAATTGTTCCCCGTCCCCGTGCATTGGTCGAACAGCGTTTGTGTCCCATCCGCGCCGAAGTCGCCCGGCTTGGCGGCGCCGATGGTCGCTTCCTCGTGCGTCACGCTCACCCGCTGCACCGTCACCCGGCTCGCCCCGGCCAGGATATCCACCGCGCCGATAGTGTTGGCGATCTGCACATCCCGCACCCACGCATCGACCGCATCATCCACATGAATCGACTGGTAACTCGGAAAACTGATCCCCACCGCCTGCGGCGGGCACTCGATCCGCACATGCTCCAGCCCCACCTGCGAAATTACTCCCGAAACAGTCACCTTTGCCGCCGTCGCACCCGGCGGATCGAGATATTTCGCATCATAACTGTCACTCAGCGGCACCGTCACCGTAATGCGATTGCCGTCGACGCTTTTGATCACCCGCTCCGCATCAAGATTGCCCGATAGCCACCGCTGCTGCCGATCGTTGCGCAGCAGGTTGGCCATCCCCATGAACTCCACCCACGCACGGGTGACCGGCCGCACGATCTGAATCGTATCCCCCGCAGCCAGACCCTGAGGATATTCGACATTAAACGCATCTGTCCCCGATGGAACATATTCATCTTTGATGCGCAGCGGATGCCCGACCGGTGTGACGGTTTTCTTCCCAGAGATATTAATTGCCAGATGCGCCGGCCCGGAAAGTCGAAGGATGGTTCCCTCGCTGCCGCGCAGCACCACGCCGCTGGCGGTGATATTAAGTGTGCTCCGGCAGTTAAAAATCCCCGGCGACAGCAGCACCGCGCCGCGATGCCCGCGGGCGATCTCCATCCGCGAAACCTTGTCAATCGCATCCTGGATGGCCGGCGAATCATCCGCGTCCGCGTGGCCCGGGCTGACGGTGGCTTTGACGGTGAAATCCGGAATCGCCACACCGCCTCCGCCATACCCCGCGTAAGAAAAATCCATGATACGGTCGCCGCCGGGAAGCGTCTGATACACCAGCTTTCCGTGCGAATCGAAACAAGCCCATTGGCTGATGGCGTCATCGGCGCGGCAAACGGTCTGTGGAAGCAGAAGTGCGATGAATAAACAGGTGAAGAATTTCATTGAGTGGGGGAGATTATAGCGATTGATGATCGAACTCTTCATTTTCCCCGTTCCCGAATAACCGCGCAATGTTCTAGCATTAACGATGTATTGCCATGAACCCTTCCACATCGCCTGCTCTCAACAATAGGTCTAAAATCCGCTGGGGAATTCTGGGAACGGGCAATATCGCCTGCCAGTTCGCGCGCGGATTGCGCGACGCCGCGAGCGCCGAACTCGTCGCCGTGGGATCGCGCTCGCTGGAAAAATCCCAGGCATTTGGCCGGGATTTTGGCGTGGCTCACTGTCATGGATCGTACGAGCGGCTGGCCGATGATCCGGATATCGACGTTGTCTACATCTCAACCCCGCACGCAATGCACCGGGAGAATGCCATCCTTTGCCTCGAATCCGGTAAGGCCGTCTTGTGCGAAAAACCGCTGGCGATCAACCGGTCGCAGGCCGCGGAAATGATCCAGCTGGCCCGGCGCAAAAATCTGTTCCTGATGGAAGCGATGTGGACGCGATTTCTTCCGCCCATCGTCCGATTGCGGGAATTGCTCGCCGAAGGCGTCATCGGAGACGTTCGGCTCGTTTCGGCAGATTTTGGCATCCGCATTCAGCGCGATCCGAATCATCGCCTGTTCGATCCGTGCCTGGGCGGTGGATGCCTGCTGGACGTGGGCATCTATCCCATCAACCTTGCCAACATGATCCTGGGAACTCCTTGTGCCGTCGCGGGAGAAGTAACCATCGGACCCACGAACGTAGATGAACAGGCGGCGATCACTCTGAAATACTCCCGCGGCCAGATCGCAACGCTCCTCGCCGCCATTCAGACCCAAACCGCCCATCACGCCGGGGTCTTCGGCACCAATGGATTCATCCACATCGGCACGCACTGGTGGAAGGGCGCCCCGATGCTCATCACCGCCGCCGACAAGACCTGGCGCGTCGATGAGCCCATCCTCGGCGAAGGGTATCAATACGAAGCGGATGAAGTCGCCCGCTGCCTCGCGGCCGGCCAGATCCAAAGCGACATCATGCCCTGGGACCAAAGCCTCGCGGTCCTCAGCACAATGGACCAGCTTCGCGCCATGTGGGGCGTGAAATATCCGATGGAATAGGCGAGCTATTCTTCCCGGATCAACAGCGCCACTGGCCACTGAGCAAAAAGCTCCGCCGCCATCAATGTCTTCGCGGCCGCGCCGGAAAAATAATTTCGAAACGTTCCGGAATCAATTTTTTCGGGCAATTGGATCGACGTATCCCCCCACACCCTGCTTCCGCATGGCATTCCATCCGCGGATTGAATCAATCCCCCGAGCAGGCGAGGCGCCGCCACGATCGCAACGCGGCTTCCCTCCATTCGCGCAAACGCAAACAGATGCCGCGCTTTGCTTCCGGCCGTCTGGATTGGCAGATATTCCCCGCCGGTGAAAAGACCGGGAAATTGCCGCCGCAAATGAAGCACCTTCTGGTGAATCGCCAGCTTGAGTCGCCCCGATTCCAGCGAGGCCGGAGAATTATCATTTGCCCCACGTTCGGGTTCGTCCAGCATTTTCCGCTGCCGCTGAAAATCCACGGGTCTGCGGTTATCCGGATCGACGAGGCTAAAATCCCAGATTTCATTTCCCTGATACGTATCGGGCACGCCGGGGGCGGTCAGCTTCAACAGCGTTTGTGCCAGCGAGTTGAACATTCCGACGCGGCTGATCCTCCTCTGCATCGACCGGAAATCCTTCAAAAATTCGGCGCTGCGAGATTCATCTAAAATTAAGTCAATAAACCGCTCGACGGCTTTTTCCCGCGGCTTATCGGGATCGGTCCAGCTCGTGTGAACCCGCGCCTCGCGCATGAACTTTTGTATGTAGGCATGGATACGCTTGTAGAAGGATTGCATATCAGTCGATTCGATCGGCCATGCACCCAGCAGCGTTTGGTAGAGCGCGTATTCCTCGTTGCGGTCAGGCGCGGGTTTGCCGTCAATCGTGGCGCGATGCGGGGTGTTCATTTCCGCCCATCGCCGCAGGCACAGCTCCCACTCCTCGGGAAATTCCGACAATGCGTTGATCCGCGCGCGGACATCCTCGCTGCGCTTCGTGTCATGCGTGGAGAGCGTCGACATCGCCCGCGGCCAGTCGCGCTGCCGCTGCTGAAAGAATTCGTGAAGTTCATCCGATCCGACGCCGAACTTGCCGGGATTTCCCCCAACTTCATTGAGCGATGCGAGCCGGTTGTAAATATAAAACGCGGTGTCCTCGATTCCCTTGGCTGTCACCGGCGAGGAAAGCTGCTGGAATTTCCCGGCGAAATGAAGGCGCTGGGTCCGTTCTTCGTGGGAAATCTCTCCCTCGGCCAGCAATATGTTGCGGATGAACCGGAAGATTGCCGGCTCCGTCTTCGGATTGCGATTGCTCGCCGCCTCCACCGCGCGGTCGATCTGCAGTCGATCCGTTTCCGACGCCCCGGCCTCCGAGACATACGTCCGGTATACTCCAAAACAGGCAATCAACTCTCGCAGAGCCTCCCGCAATCCGCGCAGCGAAAAATCGATTCCATACCGGCTTCTCTGCGCAATCCGCTTGAGCTGGATGGCAAGCATGTTCAACTCGCTGGCCAGGCTGATCTGAAGGATCATCTTCTTTTTCTGATAGATGATCTCGCCGTAGCTCGTGTCATCTGCGATCCACTGTTGATAAATCCGGTCAAATTTCCCGGCGGCGGATGCGTCGACGAACAGCCCGCTGGTCATGTTCAGAAATTCATATCCACTGGTGCCGTCGATCGGCCAGGTCCTGGCCAGTGGTTCATCGAGCGCCAGGATTTTCTCGCCGAGGATATACAGCGGCCTTTCCCGGTTTTTTTCTTCCAGCCGCTTGAGCAGCCATGGTTTGATTTCTTCCCAATTCCCCTCGAATAATTCCCGCGCGATGGCCATCACGTAATGCGATTGCAGCCTTTTGAAATATATTTCGGGATCGTACAGCCCATCGGGATGATCGACGCGCAGCCCGGCGATTTTATCCTGCGCCAGCAAACCGAGGATGAATCCATGCGTCGCCTCGAACACCTCCAGCCGCTCCATCGACAGTGCTGCCAGGCTGTTCACATCAAAAAAACGGCGATAATTGATCTCATCGGGCGCGGTCTTCCAGCTTGCCAGGCGGAAGCACTGATGCCGCAGCAGGTCGTCCAGCCGGTCGAAGCTGCCCGGCTCGTCCGGTGTGCCGTTTAACTTCTGCAGGTTTGCCGCGATCTGATCTGCGATGGTGCGATTTGTTTCCGCCAGTTCAGCGAGTTTGCGCTTGATCTCCTGCTTGCGCTGATGACGCTCGCGGGCGACGGCGGCTCCTTCGCATCGATCCGGCAGTGCATCGCACTGACTTTTGATTTCCCGCAACGATTCATTACCGGGCAAAATAGCCGAATAACTCTTCGGCGAAATCGGCAGCTTCCGCTCATAATACGAAACAAAAAATCCGCCCCCCTCAAACGTCAGTTTTAGTTTTCCCTGCTCCAACTCCTCCCCATACATCGCGCCCAGGATCGGCATCAGCACCCGCCCGCCCAGGTCCGACAGGGGTAAACCGATCCAGTTGATGTCGAAATAGTTTGCATATATCGATGCGGGCCCGTTCTCCAGCACATCGTTCCACCAGGTATTTTCATTGGTCGCGATGCCGACGTGATTGGGAACGATGTCTGCAATGTGCGACATGCCATGTGCCCGCAACGTCGCCACCAGTGCGTCAAAATCCTCCATCGACCCCAGCTCGGGATTCAAGCGGCAATGGTCGATCACGTCATATCCGTGCATGCTCCCCGGCGTTGCCTTCAGGTAGGGCGATGCGTACAGATGCGTGATCCCCAGCTTTGCCAGATACGGCACGATCGACGCCGCATCGCGAAACGTAAACCCCGCATGAAACTGGACGCGATAGGTCGATTCGATCGGCCGCCGCCGCGATTCGATCTTTTCCATCGCCGCATTCAGAAGTTCATCGATCGCCTGCGAATCGTGCGGCATGATTCAACCCGGCTGATTCGATTGATTCTTCGGCTTGGGCGCCTGTGCCGATCCCGCCGCCTTGATGCGCGTGACAATCTGCCCCTCCGCCGCATCCACCGGTCGCATCACCACCGTGCACCTGCCGGGGACCAGCCACCCTTCCATCTCGGTATCCACCGGCGCCGTTCCCGATCCGCCGTAGGGGGGATCCTCCGTCGAGAGCACTTTTTTCCATCGTTTTCCCATCGGCGGGGCCAGCAGCGGCTCGGGCGCCACGCCCAGCGGAAGATCGCGCTCCAGGTTCGTCACCACCAGCCAGTCGTTTTGGTCCTCAGCAAAATATCGCAGCACCAGCGCTCCCGGCCCCAGCACCGCGCCGTCGATGTCGCCGCGTTTCTGCACCCGCTGAAACACCGGCTCGGATTTCCGCAATCTCAGCAGGTCCTTGTGCAGGCGATAAATCTCCGCGTGCATCGGTTTTTTCCGTTCCGATAAATCCAGCTTGCAGCGGCGAAACACATCGGCGTCCCCCGGATCGTGCAGACATGCCTGCATCTCACGCGATGCGACGCTGGGAAACTGGCTGAGTTCCCGCGCCCGCCCGGCGCATACCAGTTTCGCAAGCTCGGGGTTGTGACAGGCGAAATATAAAAACGGCGTCGAAGCCGCGAATTCCTGCCCCTGAAACAGCATCGGCGTCTGCGGCATCAAGAGCCACAGCGCCGTCATTGCCTTGAACTGCCCCGGCGAAGAGATATGGTGCGCCCGGTATCCGCGCCCGCTGTTGGCGACCTGGTCGTGATTCTGCAGAAAATGCACGAACGCTGTCGGCGGCAAATCCATCGACGGTGTTCCCCGCCGCTTTTTCTGCCACGCAAATCGCTGCCCCTGGAACAAATATCCCCACTTGGCGGATGAAATAAATTCCTGCGGAGTGCCGGGATGATCCATGTAATACGCCTCGGCATGCCCCGACAATGTCGCCAGCGCGCTGTGATGGAAATCATCGTTCCAGAGCGCATCCATCCCAAACCCGCCGTCTTTCACCGGCCGCACCAGCTTTGTGTTCTGCGGCTCGTTTTCGTTGATGAGATAAATCCGCCGACCCTCCGCCGCCGCGCGTGACGCCCGCGTGATTTCCGCCAGGATATGATCCGCCGAGGTATCGACAATCGCCTGCGTCGCGTCGAAGCGAAACCCGTCCAGGTGAAATTCCGTGATCCAGTAGACCGCGTTGGAAACGAAAAATTCCCGCACCGATTCGCTGCCATGCGCATCAAAATTCAGCGCCTCCCCCCAATCTGTCTGATGCTCGATATTAAAATACGTATCCGAAAACTCCTTCAGATAATTCCCATCCGGACCAATGTGGTTATAGACCAGGTCCAGAATCACGCCGATCCCCGCCGCGTGAGCCTGATCGACGAATCGCCGAAAATCATCCGGCGAGCCGTAATGGTGAAACGGCGCGAACAGGTCAACCCCGTCATATCCCCAGCCGAATTCACCGGGGAATTCATTCACCGGCATCACTTCCAGACAGGTGACGCCCAAATCCTTCAGCTCGGGCAACTGCCGCGCGGCGGACTCCCACGTTCCTTCGGGCGTGAACGTGCCGATGTGCATTTCGTACAGCACCTGCCCGTTGGGCGGCACACCGCGCCAATTCTGATCGGTCCAGCGGAATGATTCGGGATCAATCACCTGCGAAGGCCCGTGCGGCCCGCTCGGCTGAAAGCGCGAGACCGGGTCGGGCAGCAGCGTCTTGCCCCCGTCGAGCCGAAACCGATAAAGCGTTCCCGCCTTCGCATCGGGACAAAGTCCACTGAAATATCCGAGCGCCTCGGCCTGCAACTCGATTTCGGGGCCATCTTCGCAGACCAGTTCCACCTTTCCACGCTTCGGCGCCCACACGCGGAAGTGGGTTCCCATCTCGCGCAGCGGCTCGGCGCCGACCGCAAGACGCCGCGATACCGGCTGGCCGTCGCCGGTTCCGGTCCTTTCCGCTTCAAGATTCCCACGCGACATGACTCACATCTCCGAACAAAATGGGATGAGCCTATTCATGGCATCAGCGGCTGTCTCGAGGGCGCGGTTGCGGGCACGGTGGGTCGGTTGGCATCACTGCGAATGCCCGCAAGCTGCGTCGAGCTTAACTTGTCCTGTGCTTCCTCCGGCCGCATCGTGCGCAGCAGCACCAGCGATCTTCCAAACAGAGGAAACTGCGTCTTCGCCTGCCGCACCCGCGGAACTTCCGGGCGATCGACCTCGGCCGTGTCCATCAGCGTTTGCCACACATCGCCGTCGGTCGTTTCCGGAAGCGTGAAGGCGATCTCCTCCCAGTGCGCGTTGATCATCATCAGAAGCGTATCCCCCTTGACCGGATTGCCGTTGTCATCCACGTCGCTGAGCATGTCACCGACGAGGCGAACCCCAAGGCATTGCGCGAACCCCGCGCTCCAGCTCTTGTCGCTCATCTCCGAGCCGTTGGGATCGAAAAACGTGATGTCCTTCACGTTTTTGCCTCGAATGGCCCGGCCCAGGAAAAAATTCCGCCGCTGCAGCGTCGGCTGCTCCGCCCAGATCAGCGTGCATCGGCAAACAAAATCAAAAAACGCCTTCTGGCGGTCATCCAATTGCCAGTTCAACCAGGTCAATTCGTTGTCCTGGCAGAACGTGTTGTTGTTTCCGTTTTTGGTATGGCTCAATTCATCGCCACCCAGAATCATCGGCACCCCCTGCGAAAACATCAGCGTCGCAAACAGGTTCCGTTTCTGACGCTCGCGCAGGGCGATAATCGCCTTGTCTTCCGTCGGTCCCTCGGCACCGCAGTTCCACGAATCGTTGTTGTCGGCGCCGTCGCGGTTCTCCTCCCCATTGGCGTCGTTGTGCTTTTTGTCGTAGCTCACCAGGTCCTGAAGCGTGAACCCGTCGTGGGCCGTGAGAAAATTGATGCTTGCGTACGGCTTGCGCCCGCTGTGCTCGTACAAGTCGCTGCTGCCCGCCAGGCGCGTCGCCAGATCGCTGGCCAGCCCGCCGTCTCCTTTCCAGAATCGCCGCACGGTGTCGCGGTACAACCCGTTCCACTCGGTCCACAGGACGGGAAAATTCCCTACCTGGTATCCCCCCGGCCCGACATCCCATGGCTCGGCGATCAGCTTCACCTGCGACAGGATCGGATCCTGGTGAATGATGTCCAGAAACGCGCCGAGGCGGTTTACTCCATGCAGCTCGCGCGCCAGCGTGGAGGCCAGATCAAAACGGAACCCATCCACGTGCATCTCCGTCACCCAGTAGCGCAGGCTGTCCATGATGAGCTGCAGCACGCGCGGCTGCACCATGTTCAGCGTGTTCCCGCACCCGGTGAAATCCGTGTAATACCGCTCCGCCTCCGGCGATAGGCGGTAATAGTTGACGTTATCAATCCCCCGGAACGACAGCGTCGGGCCCATCTGGTTGCCTTCGCAGGTATGGTTGTAAACCACGTCCAGAATCACTTCGATGCCCGCGGCATGCAGCGTCCGCACCATCGTCTTGAATTCCCGCACGCATTCGCGCGCGGAATCGCGCGATGAATATTCCGTGTGCGGCGCGAAATAACTGAGCGTGTTGTAGCCCCAGTAATTCGTCAGCTTTTTTTCCAACAGGTGCCGATCGTCCATGTGCGCGTGCACCGGCATCAGCTCAACGGCCGTGACGTGCAATTTTTTCAGGTGGGCGATCACCGGCTCGGACATCAATCCACTGTACGTCCCGCGCCGATCCTCTTCCACGCCGGGATGCAGCTTGGTCAATCCCTTGACGTGAACCTCATAGATCAGCGTCTTGTGCCACGGTATGCGCGGCCTGCGGTCGTCTCCCCAGGTGAAGGCCGTGTCCACCGTCGCACCCAGCGGGCAAAACGCGGCGTTGTCCCGGTCGTCGAACGTCAGGTCGTCCGAACCCATCTTGTACCCAAACAGCAGGTCGTCCCACCTGGGCATCCGCCCAACCGCCTTGCAATAGGGATCGAGCACCACCTTGTTGGGATTGAACCGATGCCCATGATCCGGATCGTATGGCCCGTGCACGCGATATCCATAAAGCTGTCCCGGCTCCATCTGCGGAAGATATCCATGCCAGATCATGTCCGTTTGCTCGGGCAGCGGCAGCCGTTCGGTTTCCTTGATGGCATCGGGGCTATCGAAGAGGCAAAGCTCCACCTTGGTTGCGTGTTCCGAGAAGATCGCGCAGTTCACCCCCGCTCCGTCGAACGTCGCGCCAAGGGGATACGGTCTGCCCGGCAATACTTTCATGCGCTGCCTTTGCTGTGCCTGCCGAATCTAGCCTCTGAAATCTCTGCTGCATACGGTGAAAAAATCGCGGTGCTTCGGAGAAATTTCTGACACTCCCGGATGGGGAGATCGAAACTATATTGAACCGGAATGCGATGAGCGGAATTGTTGCCACCACAACGCGAACGCCCCAACGGGCGGTTGAACGGCTTCCGGAAACGGGACGCAACCGCGTCGTCATTGAAAATATCAACCCCAGCGTCGATGGCGGGCGTTTCGCCATCAAGCGCGCCGCTGGTGAATCTGTCCGTGTCGAGGCCGATGCGTTCATCGACGGGCACTCGAAAATCCGCGTGGTGATCCGCGACCGTGCCGCTTCCGGCGGGGATTGGCACGAAACCGATATGACGTCCCTGATCAACGACCGATGGCAGGGGAGCTTTGAAGTGCACCAGGTCGGCGTGCATGAGTTCGCCATCGCGGCATGGGTCGATCCGTTCGCCACCTGGCAGGCGGACATGCGCAAGCGCGCCATGGCCGATGCCGTGCAGGAGATCGACCTGACCACCGGCGCCGAGATCGTCAGGCAAGCCGCCGCCGCCAGCGAGGGGGACGCGGCCCGTTCGCTGGATCGCCTGGCGCAGATTCTCATCTCCGGCCGGCGCGGTGAAGCGATGGAGGCCGCCATCAGCGAATCGCTGACACACCTCATGCGCGAGCACGCGCCGCGCCCCTTCGTCACCGAAACCGCGCCGATGAAAATCCGCGTCGATCCCGTGCGCGGGCGGTTCAGCAATTGGTATGAACTTTTTCCGCGCTCCGCATCCTCCGATCCCAATCGTCTTGGCACACTGGCTGATGTGCGCGATCGCCTGCCCACCATCGCCGCGATGGGGTTTGACGTGCTCTATCTCCCGCCGATCCATCCCATCGGCGTGATGTTCCGCAAGGGCCGCAACAATTCTCCGCAGGCCGACCCCAGCGACGTCGGCAGTCCCTGGGCCATCGGATCATCCGCCGGCGGTCACGATGCGATCGATCCGCAGCTCGGCACCCTCGATGATTTCGACCGGCTCGTTCAATCCGCTTCCGAGCTGGGCATCGACATCGCGATGGACATAGCTTTCCAATGCTCGCCCGATCATCCTTACGTCCGCGAGCATCCCGACTGGTTTGTGCATCGCCCTGATGGCTCGATCCAGTACGCCGAGAATCCCCCCAAGAAATATCAGGACATCTACCCCTTCGATTTCGAATGCGATGATTGGAAATCCCTCTGGAGCGAACTGCGACGCATCGTCCTCTTCTGGCATGGCCACGGCGTTCGAGTGTTTCGCGTCGATAACCCGCACACCAAGCCGTTTGGGTTCTGGGAATGGCTCATCGCCGAGGTGAAGGATCGCGATCCCAGCGTCATTTTTTTGTCCGAGGCATTCACCCGCCCCAAGGTGATGCATCGCCTGGCCAAGCTCGGCTTCACGCAGTCGTACACTTATTTCACCTGGCGCAACGAGCCGTGGAGCATCCGCCAGTATTACACCGAGCTGACCACGCCGCCGTTGGTGGATTTTTTCAGGCCCAATGCCTGGCCCAACACGCCCGATATCCTGCCGGAATATCTGCAAACGGGGGCCCGCTCGGCATACATCGTGCGCGTCGTGCTGGCGGCGACTCTATGCGCCTCCTATGGCGTTTACGGTCCGGTTTTCGAATTGCTCGAAGGCCGCGCGCTCCGTCCCGGCGCGGAGGAATATCTCGATTCGGAAAAATATCAGGTCCAGCGATGGGACATCAATCGTCCCGATTCACTGGCCGACCTGCTGACGCGCCTGAACCGAATCCGCCGGGAAAATCCCGCGCTCCAGCATGACCGCACGCTGAAATTTCACGATGCCGACAACCCGCACGTCGTCTGCTACAGCAAAACCCACGGCGACAGCGTCATCCTCGTCGCGGTCAACACCGATCCGTTCCACACGCAGTGGGCCAATCTCAAGCTCGATCTCAATGCCCTGCGTCTGCCCGGCGATCAGCCGTTTCAGGTTCACGATATTCTCACCGATGAACGCTACCGCTGGCAGGGCGAGCGGGCGATCGTGAAGCTCGATCCGGGCCTCAGCCCCGCGCACGTCTTCGCCGTACGCCGCCGCATCCGCACCGAAAACGATTTCGATTATTTCACGTGATTTCCCCATGAGCCAGACGCTGACCACCCCGATGCCCAGGCCCGCCGCCGCGACCAGCCCGCCGCAGCTTTGGTATCGCAACGCCATCATCTACCAGTTGCACGTGCGCTCCTTCAGCGACAGCGACGGCAACGGCATCGGTGATTTCGCCGGACTGGTCTCCAAACTCGACTATCTTGCGGATCTGGGCGTCACGGCCATCTGGCTTTTGCCGTTTTATCCCTCACCCCTGAAGGATGATGGCTATGACATCGCTGACTACACCAGCGTTAATCCCATGTACGGCACCATCGAAGATGCCCGCCAATTTATTTCCGAGGCCCATCGCCGGCAGATTCGCGTCATCACCGAATTGGTCATCAACCACACGTCGAGCGAGCATCCCTGGTTTCAACGCGCCCGCCGCGCCCCCAAAGACAGCCCGCACCGCGCGTTCTACGTCTGGAGCGACACCCCGGAAAAATATCCCGGCGTGCGGATCATCTTCAAGGATTTCGAAACCAGCAACTGGTCGTTCGACCACGTCGCGGGGCAATATTACTGGCATCGTTTTTTTAACCATCAACCCGATCTGAATTTCGACAACCCGCAGGTGCACGAGGCGGTGCTTCAGGTGTGTGATTTCTGGATGGCCGCCGGCGTCGACGGTGTGCGGCTGGATGCCATCCCTTATCTCTACGAGCGCGACGGCACGAGCTGCGAAAATCTTCCCGAAACCCATGCGTTTCTCCGCAAGCTCCGCAAGCACGTTGATACGCACTGGCCCGGCCGCGTGCTGCTGGCCGAGGCCAATATGTGGCCCGATGAGGCCTCCGCCTATTTCGGCGCGGGCGACGGCGACGAATGCCAGATGAACTTCCATTTCCCGCTGATGCCGCGGCTGTTCATGTCCCTCCGCATGGAAGACCGCTACCCGATCGTCGATATCCTCGAGCAGACGCCTCCGATCCCGCCGCTCGGCCAGTGGGCGATGTTTCTTCGCAATCACGATGAACTCACGCTGGAGATGGTCACCGATGAGGAGCGCGATTACATGTGGCGGGTGTACGCCTCCGATCCCGCCGCCCGCATCAACCTGGGAATCCGCCGCCGGCTCGCGCCGCTTCTGAGCAACAATCGCCGGAAAATCGAGCTGCTCAACGCGATCCTCTTCTCGATGCCCGGCACGCCGATTATTTATTACGGCGACGAGATCGGCATGGGGGACAATATTTTCCTGGGCGATCGCAACGGCGTCCGCACCCCCATGCAGTGGAGCGCCGACCGCAACGCCGGTTTCTCCCGCGCCAATCCACAGCGGGTTTTTCTCCCCATCATCATCGACCCGGAATACCACTACGAAACGATCAACGTCGAGGCCCAGTCCGCCAACGCATCGTCGCTGCTCTTGTGGATGAAACGGCTGATCGCGCTGCGCAAGCGGCATCCGGTGTTTGGCAGCGGGGAGATGAAAATGCTCCGGCCGGAAAACAGCCGCATCCTCGCCTTCATCCGCCAGGACAACCGCCAGCAGGTCCTCGTCGTTGCCAACCTCTCCCGCTTTGCCCAGCCGGTGGAACTCGATCTTTCCGAATACGCCGGCACTGTCCCCGTGGAGATGCTGGGAAACGTGCCCTTCCCCAGGATTGGCGAAAACGGCAAATACGGACTGTCGCTTGCCCCACATGGGTTCTACTGGTTTTCGCTGCAACACGGCGAGGAAACGGCCGCGGCGGAAATTCCCGCCGTCCCCGAAATTCATATCGAAACCGATGGCCAGACCGCACTGCAATCCGGCGAACTCGATCGCGAGATCGAGTCGCGCCTGCCCATTTTGCTGCCTACATGCCGATGGTTTTCCTCCAAGGCCAGGTCCATCCGCGCCGCCCGCATCATCGGCCGCCTGCCGGTCTCGATCACGCAGATATTTTTCTTCATCCAGGTGGAACTGGACGATGGCGAGCCTGAAATCTACGCGCTGCCGCTGTCAATGCGGAAAGACAATCCCGCGGAAACCGATGCCGCCGCGTTGGTGCATATCGTCGATGCGGATCAGAACCGCTGGACGGTAATCGATGGACTCGCCGACGAGAAATTCGCCCGGCAGCTCCTGCAAGTCGCGATCGAAGGGCGGGAAATTTCAGGCGCGGGACTTCGCCTGGAAGGCCGCTTGATCGGCAATAGTTCCTCGCCGCTCCCCGATCTCTCCAAAATTCCCGCGAAAATTCCCAAAACCGAGCAAAGCAACAGCAATATCTTCTTCGGCGAGCAATTGATTCTCAAAGTCTATCGCCGCCTCGGCGAGGGAACCAACCCGGAACTGGAAATGGGGGAGCATCTCACGCAGACCCATTTTCCGAACACCGCGCCGCTGGTGGCGGCCATCGAACTACGCGGCCTGACCGGCAGCATTATGCCGCGCACGCTGGCGCTGGTGCTCACCTTCGTTCCCAACCAGGGGGATGCGTGGCAGACATTCGTCGATCATGCCCATCGGTATTTCGAAGCCCTGGTCGCCCTCAACCCCGAACAGATCGCCAAGCTCTGCATGCCCGATGATGCCGGCTGTGTCGATGCCGCCGCCGATCCGCCCACGGCGATTCAAACGCTCATCGGCTCGCCGCTGGAATTAGCGCGCCTTCTGGGCCAGCGCACCGCCGAGATGCACGCCGCGCTGGCCGATGACCGCTTCGACCCCGCCTTCGCTCCCGAGCCATACACCGCCAACTATCAGCGGTCGCTTTTCCAATCGATGCGAAACACATTGCGCACAACCACGCATTTGCTGTCGCAGAAACTGTCCGCGCTCAGCGGCGAAGCCGGGGAAATGTCCCGGTGGCTGCTGGACCACCAGGAAACCGCCATCGAATTGTTCCGCCGCCTGAGCAATCTTCCCGTGCGTCTGCCGCGGATTCGCGTTCATGGCGATTATCACCTCGGGCAGGTGCTGTGGACGGGGAAGGATTTCATCATCGTCGATTTCGAGGGGGAACCGCTGCGATCGGTGGGGGAGCGCCGCCTCAAGCGCTCGCCGATGCGCGATGTGGCCGGGATGGTGCGTAGCTTTGATTACGGCGCATGGACCGCCCTGCGCCGCCACTGGGCGCTAATGGCGCCCGCGACCAACCGCAACGCGCGCGATCCCTTCGGCGCCAACCTCTGGACGGCCTGGCTCAGCCGCGAATTCGTCCGAGCTTACATCGGCCGCCTGGGCGCGCTGCGTCCCGATCTGGTCTGGAAAAACATGGAGGAAACTAAGCTGGTTCTCCGCTGCTGGGTGCTGGACAAAGCGCTTTATGAGATCGCCTACGAGCTGAATTCCCGGCCTGACTGGGTGGATATTCCCCTCCACGCCGTCGTCGCGATTCTAAAGGATGGCCACGCATGACGCGCGCCATCGCCCAAAATCCCGATGCGTCCTGGCAGCTTGGCGAGCAGGATATCTATCTTTTCAACGAGGGTACTCACACCCGCCTCTTCGACAAGCTCGGCGCCCACGTGCTGCCCCGCGGCGGGGTCCACTTCGCCGTATGGGCGCCCAATGCGAAGTACGTTTCGGTCATCGGCGATTTCAACCAGTGGAACAACCGCAGCCATCCCATGCGCCCGCAGGCGGCTTCGGGGCTGTGGGAGCTGATCATCCCCGAAGCAAAAGTCGGCTCCGTCTACAAATATTACATCGAATCCAAAAACGGCGGCTACCACGTCGATAAGAACGATCCGTTCGGTTTTCGGCACGCGGTGGCGCCGCTCAAGGAATCGGTGGTCTGCCAACTCGATTACGAATGGAACGACCGCGCCTGGATGTCCGGACGGGCCAAACGACAGGGGATCGACAAACCGCTGAGCGTTTACGAAATGCACCTCGGCTCATGGATGCGCATCCCCGAGCAGAACAACCGATGGTTCAGCTACCGCGAAATCGCGCCAAAACTGATCAGTCATCTCACCGATCGCGGTTTCACTCATGTCGAGTTTCTCCCGCTCATGGAGCATCCGTTCTACGGCTCGTGGGGATATCAGACCACCGGATATTTCGCCCCCACCAGCCGATACGGATCGCCGCAGGACCTCATGTTCCTGATCGATTCCCTCCACCAGCATGGCATCGGCGTTATCCTCGATTGGGTTCCCTCCCACTTCCCCAACGACGAGCACGGCCTGGCGTATTTCGACGGCACGCACCTCTTCGAGCATCACGACCTCCGCCAGGGGTTCCATCCTGACTGGAAGAGCGCGATTTTCAACTATGGAAGATATGAGGTGCGATCGTTCCTGATCTCAAGCGCGCTCTTCTGGATCGAGAAATATCACATCGATGGATTGCGCGTCGATGCCGTCGCATCGATGCTGTATCTCGATTACGGCCGCCAGCCCGGCCAGTGGATTCCCAACAAAAAAGGCGGCCGCGAAAATCTTGAGGCAGTCGATTTTCTCCGCCAGCTCAACCAGGAAATTCACAGCGCTTTCCCCGGCGTGCTCACGATTGCCGAGGAATCCACCGCGTGGCCGAAAGTTTCCCGGCTCGTCTCCGAAGGCGGTTTGGGATTCGATCTCAAGTGGGACATGGGCTGGATGAACGACACGCTGAAATATTTCAGCTTCGATCCGGTCTACCGCTCCTACCACCACAATCTCCTTACGTTCCGCGGCGTGTATCAGTACGCGGAAAATTATCTGCTGCCGCTCTCCCACGATGAAGTGGTCCATGGAAAAGGCTCGCTGCTGGGCCGCATGCCCGGCGATCCGTGGCAGAAATTCGCCAACCTCCGCCTGCTGCTGGTCAATCAGTACACCCAGCCCGGCAAGAAGCTCCTGTTCATGGGAGATGAATTCGGCCAATGGGCCGAGTGGAACCACGATGCGAGCCTCGAATGGCATCTGCTCGACTGGCCATCGCATCGCGGCGTGCAGAAGCTCGTGGACGATCTCAACCGTCTCTACCGTGACCAGCCCGCCCTGCACGAAGGGGATTGCGAACCCTTCGGATTTGAGTGGATCAATGCGGATGACAGCGTCCGGAGCGTCGCCACATTCCTTCGCCGCGGCAAACGCCCCACAGATATTCTTCTGATCGGGATCAATTACACGCCCGTTCCCCGTCACAATTACCGTATCGGCATCCCTCTCGGCGGCACCTGGCGCGAGCTGCTCAACACCGATGCCAAAATTTACTGGGGCAGCGGTCAGGGCAACCTCGGCTCCATCGAAGCCTCGCCGATGCCCTGTTACCGCTGGCTGAAATCTCTCACCCTGACCCTCCCGCCGCTGGGCGCGGTAATCCTGCAACCTGTTCCCGATTCGCCCGGTAAGAAATAATTTTTCCGTTACCTGCATTGCGGTTGTGCCATTAACCCATCACCGATGCGGAGTTTTGTGGCATCGCATCGCGCAACGAGGGCTGATTACGGAGGATGAGATATCCCCCATTTGCGGCGGACGGCGGCGTTTGCCCCCCCTCAATTTATCCCATTTTTGGAGGTCTGCTCGTTATGGCGCGTGTTCGTCATTTGCACGTGGAAGGTGCATCGTTCCTCGATTTTTTTTTGGAGGCCGTATGCAGAGTCGAAAGACACGATTCAATTTCATGGCGTTGTTGGCGACGGTGGCCGGGGGCGCGGCGATGGTGTTCATGGGGGTGGTGCTGGAGACGCGAATTTTTTCCGCGCGGGCCTTTGCGCAGGAGGAGGCAGCGGGCGATGTTGAGCCGGTGGATGGGTCGGGGAATAATCTCGATAATCCCAATTGGGGAATTGCCGGCGGCGACTTGCTTCGGCTCGCGCCGGCCGATTACGGGGATGGAATCGATACACCTGCGCTGTCGGGCGACCTGAGCGCGCGCGAGGTCAGCAACCTGATCAACAATCAGGCGGAGCCAAACGACGCCGCGGTGGACATCTCCACCGTGGACCGCAACAGCCTTTCCGATTTCGGATATGCGTTCGGGCAGTTCATGGATCATGACATGGACAACACGCCTGATGGCGGGGCATCGTTGCCGATTGCGGTGGCGGCGGGTGATCCCATCGGGCCCGATCCGCTCCCCTTCACACGATCGCTGACCGATCCCGCCACCGGCACGGGGACGGGCAAGCCGGCGCAGCAAATCACCGTCGTCACCGCATATTTTGATCTCTCACAAATCTATGGATCAAGCCAGGGGGTCGCCGATGCGCTGCGGACGTTCACCAATGGTCAGATGAAAACCAGCCCAGGCAACATGCCGCCGCTGGACAATACCACGTATTTCACCGCCGACCAGATCACCGCGCTGAATATGGAAAACGATTCGCAAGCGGTGCCGGAGAATGATCTCTTCGCCGCCGGCGACGTGCGGGCCAATGAGAACATTGAACTCAGCGCGCTGCAGGTTCTATTTTTGCGGAATCACAACCGGATCGCGGCGATTTTCCAGGCCGATCATCCCGACTGGACGGATGAGCAGGTTTATCAGGAAGCGCGCAAGATCAACATCGCGCAATATCAGTGCATCATTTACAGCGAATGGATTCCGGCCGTCATGGGATATCGGGCGCTGATGCCTTACTCGGGATATAAGGCGAATGTAAACGCGACGATCGCCAACGAATTTTCCACCGTGGCATATCGGTTTGGCCACAGCCTGGTGAGCCCGTCGATTGCGAGAGATGGCAACGACGGGCAGGAAATCGGCGATTCGGCGGAAGACGGAGATATCCCGCTGGCGCTCGATTTTTTTGATCCCTACCTGCTGAATCCCAGCGGGGCCGTCGATCCGTTGACGGGCCTCGTTTCAACGAGCATCGGGCCGATTCTCAAAGCCGATGCCGATGGCAATGGCCAGGCAATGGACGTGCTGGCCGTCAGCTCGCTGCGGAACCTTCTATTCGGCAACGGCATCGAAGGGGGGCAGGACCTGATCGCGCTGGATGTCCAGCGTGGGCGCGATCACGGTGTTGCCAGTTACAACGGCCTGCGAACCGCTATGGGCCTGCCCGCGGTGACGAGCTTCGCGCAGATCACCAAAGACGTTGATGTCCAGCAGGAGTTGGCCGCGGCTTATCCCGGCGGCGTCAGCACGATCGACGCATTCGAAGGCGGCATCGCCGAAGACCACGTACCGGGTTCGGATGTCGGGCCGCTTTTTCAGGCGATCATGGCCAATCAATTTCAGCGTTTGCGCGACGGCGATCGATTTTTCTATCTCAACGAAGACTTCGATTCCGAGGAAACCGGCATCTTTCAGCAGGCCAATACGCTGGCGGACGTCATCATGGCCAACACCGGCGTAACAAATCTGCAGAGCAATGTGTTTTTATTCCAGGCGTCGATCAGCGGCACGGTGACGCTGAGCAGTCCACCCGGCGCAAATGGAATGCCCAATCCGCAAATGACATCCATCATCGTTCAATTGGAAGACACCAGCGGCGACGTTCTTGCCACCACGAATCCCGCGAAAAATGGCTCGTACAGTTTTAACCAGTTGAGCGGGCCGGCGAACGACCCGAGCATTACTCCGGGCGTAAGCGCCACGGGGTTCTATCAGGTCGTGCTGGCGCTGCCGGCCGCGCTAATGCAGGTTTCACAGTCGCCATCGACGATCGAGATCACCCGCGGCGACACCAATGTGACCGGCGTTAACTTCACAGTGAATCGGGCAACGTCTGCAAATCGAAGTCGCCGAGGAGGTTAATCGCAGCTTGCGCTACCCGCTGGTTGCCACTCACCCCGGCCGACTGAAAGCGGCCGGGGTTTGTATTTGGAATAACTGGAATTTGCCATCAATGCGTCACAGCCGTTGATTTTTCTGGCCACCGGTGGCGGCGTGAATTATCATGTCATCCCGGCTTACGCCGCTTGGGTTCATCTCTGGGAGGGAAAAACAATGTCCTGTTTTTTGCGCGTCCGGATCGCAGTCACGGTCATTCTTGCTTTTGCCGCCGCCCGCGGTTCTCTTGCTGACGTCCCCGCATCTATCGACGAAACACCACAAGGCAACGGCGCCACCGAGTACACAGTCTTCAACACTTCCGGAAGTTCAGCTCAGCCTTTCGACATCACGCTCTTCGCCGTCGCCACCACCGGCAGCGATCCCACGACGACCAATTCCAAATGGTCCGCCGAATCCGTCGATGCAACATCATGGGATCAGGACATGACCGGCGAGTCGCTCACATGGCAGCAGTACACGGGATTAACATACGGCCAGGCCTTCCCGCTCGACCCGGCCCAGACGAATGGATATTTTTTGAATTACACCCTTGGTCCCGCCGGCGAACTCATATTTGTACCGCTCGAACAATTGGGCCCGGGCACGAATCTGAGCGGATTCTTCTTCCAAGGTTCGCCCAGCTCCACATTTCTCGTCGCGGGAGCGCCTCACGGCAGCACGCAATTTGGCGTGAATCAGGTCATTACATACTCCGGCACGAGCACCGATGTTCCCGAACCAGCCGGCATCGCGGGTTTGGCGGCTGTCGTGGTTTGCTTTGCTGGATCGCGCCGAGTCCGCCAATCATATTTCTAAGTGCATCTCTCCACCGCTTGCCTTCTGAGGCTCTATGAGTTGATGCAGGGTGGTATCCATGCGGACTTGAATGGCGGGATCGAGCGGCGGTTTTCCGTCGTGTGGGATGAATTTGCAAATCGCGACGCCTCGGGGAGACTTCCAGCAACCCTTGATCGACCCGTATCAGCAGGTACTCGGTTCGGGATTTCCATTGGCGGGCTTCGGTCAGCGGGACGGGGCCGACAGTGTAGGTGACCTGTCGGCCGTTGTATTGAAACAGGAGCGGTAATCGCCGTTGCGAAATTGCAGGGATGCCACGGGCAAACTCCTCTGCCTGCCAACGCCACTGCAACGTTCTTACCAAATGCCCTGTGGGTCAGGGCCTCATTCAAAAAAAACCTCGGAAATATGGGGGGGAAAATCGAACTGGGGAACTAGGATTCGAAGCTAATTTTTCCATATTGGCTTCGCATCGCAATCGCGTTGGAAACACGCATTTTCTGGGCGTATTTTGCGAATTTTAGACTGTTTGGCATTGTATCGGTATTGGGTCGGCATTAGCAATATGTGCAGAAGAATTGCAGAAAATCCGAGGTGATGATTTCGCCTTGATAAGGGATTTGAACCCTCCCAAAACGGCCAGAATATCCCTCAAAAATGCGATTGTCCAACATCGGGCGCAGCAAATGCGTCAGCAGCAATATGCCCGCCGGTGGTTGCCGATGCTGAACTCCGGACCCTGGTGGAGGCTTGGCCGACCTTGGCGCCGGACCTGCGAAAGTTGATCTGCGCTGTTGTGGAGGTCACTGCGAATAGCCGCCTCACGTAATGTGCGAGAGCAAAATCACTTGGGGATCACCAATCGCGCTCAAACATCGCGGCCGGACGGCACAAAAACATTAGAGTCACGTCGACCGGCCAGCGGGTTTTGAACTCGGTAACACAGCCAGCGCGTTTTCTGCGAATCACGGTTAAAATCTCCAGAGAATCGTGACTTAAAGATATCCCACAATCGACGGCCATTGTCGGCGAGGAGGAGATCAAATGGCTTTTACGCCAAAACGCACCGTAAAGGTGTCTTTCGACAGCCCTGAGGCTTTATTTCACGACCTTCGGAGCCGATCCGTCGAAGGTCTGCTGGCGCATCAGGCCGACATCCTTCGGCGATATCAGGCAGAGGCGTTCGAGAAGCCAGACGTGGCAATTGAGTTGCCGACAGGAAGCGGAAAAACATTGGTGGGCTTGCTGATCGCCGAGTTCCGTCGCGTTACGCGCAACGAAAGAGTCGTTTACCTCTGCCCAACGAGGCAGCTGGTCCGCCAAGTGGTTGAACAGTCGGAGAAGAAGTACGGCATCAAGGCAACGGCGTTTGTCGGCAGGGTCAAGGACTTTGACCCGACGGATAAGGCGAAGTTCCTCGGTGCCCAGACGATTGCTGTTGCCCCCTATAGTGCATTGTTCAACACGAACCCATTTTTCTCGTCGCCCCAACTGATCATCCTTGACGATGCTCACGCGGCGGAGAACTATATCGCGTCGGCGTGGTCGATCGATATTAACCGAGCCGTCTACAAGAGCGTGTACGGAAGTCTATTGGAACTGCTGCGACCTCTCCTGCCGACGCACGTCTACGGTGTTTTTGCTGACGACAGCCCCCGGCCCACCGATGCGCAATGGATTGAAAAAATACCGTCTCCGAGAGTAGCCGATCTCCAAACGACCTTGGATGCCTTCCTCGACGCTCATACCAGCGATACTGACCTCCAGTATCCGTGGAGTTTCTTAAAAGGGCATCTCGATGCCTGCCATATCTACGTCAGTCACGGCTCAATTCTGATCCGCCCGTACATTCCACCGGCGATGACACACAAACCTTTCGCGAAGGCGACTCAGCGCGTCTACATGTCTGCAACTCTTGGTCGCGGGGGCGACTTAGAGCGCATTACGGGAGTACCGAACTTTCATCGCCTGCCGATTCCCAAAGGTTGGGACAAGCAGGGAATCGGCAGGCGATTCTTCATGTTCCCGGAACAGAGCCTCAAACCTGAATCGGTTAACGAATTGCTTCCGCGATTGATGGAGCAGGCCCAGCGATCGCTCGTTCTCGTTCCGAGCGATAAGGCTGCCGAGTATTACCGTGGTATAGTGGAGAAGACGCTGAAGTATCCTGCCTTCGACGCTCAGGCTATCGAATCATCCAAGGTCGCATTCACGAAGGAGCCGAAGGCGGTTGCCATTCTGGCAAATCGGTACGACGGGATTGATCTAATCGGCGACGAATGTCGGCTATTGGTGATCTGGGGGCTCCCTCGTGCGACAAATATCCAGGAGCGCTTCCTGATGTCACGCATGGCGGCCGGAAATCTTCTTGATGACCGCATTCGCACGCGAATCATTCAGGCGGTTGGACGATGCACGCGCAGTGCGACCGATTACGCCGCCGTTTGCGTTCTCGGGGACGATTTCGATGACTGGTTGATCCTTGACGAGAAGCGGTCGCTCTTTCATCCAGAGCTACAAGGAGAACTCCAATTCGGGTTTGGGCAATCGATGGACAAGACGGCGAAAGACTTTGAGGAGAATCTCGCCATCTTCTTGGAGCACAAAGACGCATGGAATGCCGTAGACGCCGAGATTCTGGAGCTACGCGATAAGGCGACCCAAGCGAAGATTCGAGGCGAGGAGGCTTTGCTATCCTCGGCGAACCGCGAGGTTCAGTACACCTACGCCCTCTGGAATCACGATTACGCCAAATCTCTGGCCCTCGCGGCCGAGATCGCGTCGCTCCTCTCTGGCGACGATACCAAGGGATTCCGTGGGTTCTGGTACTATCTTGCAGGCGCGGCTGCTGAACAGGCATCGCGCGAAAGCAGTGGTAAAAAGCATCTTCGGGAAGTTGCTGCCGAACACTTTGTCAAGGCCGCGGCTTGCGCGCCGTCTGTCGCTTGGCTTAGAACCCTTGTTCCGCCTGCCAAGGAAGAAAAGGACGCCGAGGCGATTTTTGCCGAAGAATGCCTTCAGTCGAACGTGGAGCGCATGGAACTAATGTTCGAGCGGCGCGGCTTCGCGTCGCCGAAGAAGTTCGAAAAGGAAGCGAAAGCGGTCCTCGACGGTCTCGCAGGCATTGACGCCGACAAGTTCGAAGAAGCCCATCGAAGTCTGGGGGAGCTTTTGGGATTCGACGCTGGCAATTCAAACTCGGACGCTGCCCCAGATCCCTGGTGGATTTCTGCTGGGAAACTATGCCTCGTCTCTGAAGACAAATCAGACTCGAACCCTGAGAATCCCGTAGCGGTCAAGCACACCAGACAAGCGGTTACCCATCCGAAATGGATGCTTGAGCACGTGAAGCTCGCGGATAAGCCGATAATCTGCTGCGTTATGATCACACCCGCAACTTCGATTCATCCGGAAGCTGCGACGTACGCCGATGACGTGAAGTACTGGCAGATCGACGACTTCAGGAAATGGGCCCAGGGGGCGCTTGCGAAGGTTCGCGAATTTCGTAACGAGTATCCCGGTCCTGGCAATTTGGGATGGCGAGCTGCCGTCTGCAAGGGGCTTCGAGACGCGAAACTTGACCCAGCATCGATCTTAGCGAAGGTCGCAAGATTCGACCTCAAGAAGTTACCGGCGAAGGGCGGCAAGCACGACGAATAGAAGTGGCTCCTCTGGTTGAAGTGGCTCCGCCCGTTGCATGCAAGCTGCGACATGTCGCCCCATCACCGAACCCAAGCGGACGAAGAGCATGGCGCCCGCTGAGCGTATGTTATGCGAAACGGCAGCTTAAATTTCAGACTGAGATCCCTTCTATCGACTTTATGGCCGCAAGCGCATATCGGGCAAAGGGATGTCCATGGCTTAGACGGTGCAGGCGGTCTAAGTCACTTCGATCGCCATAACGTCCCAAAGTGCGGAACGCGAACGCGGGGCCTATTTCGCGCATTGGAATCCGATTGAAATACTCAGCCTCGACGCCATCATCTACGAAAAGTCGGGCCACCCTTAGACAATCGGCCGGATAGACGTCGGACAGGCTCAGTGACTCATAAACTTTGTTCGACTTATTCCACGGCAGCTCTGTCAGCGCCGTCTGGACTTGGCCCAGGCATCCAACTACCAGTTGCGTGGGCATCGTGTGCAGCGTATGCCATGCCAATCGAGCAGCCTCTATGTCAGGCCCTCGCCGTGATTCCGCGGCATAGATCAGTGTCCGAATGTTCGCAAGGCAGTGAGGAGCAGGATCTTCACTATCGATTTGCGGAAGCTCAGCCCCATGCCGCCCCAAAAAACGTGTGGCCAATACAAATCGACCCCATTCCTCCTGCGGGAATGGATTCGACGACTCTGGTAACTTTGCGAGCGGTTGCAGTAACAGTGCATCCGTGGAGTCTTCGTAAGAGGCTACTTGTAGCGTGAGCCAAGCCGAACTCATGCAGCAGTTGATATCCGGCGCGGCAAGTGCTCGCCGATACAATCGGCGGCGACGATTCTCGTCGAGTTCGTGAATCTCCTCCCCGTAGATCCAGTCGAATGGGTGATCGAACATTCTGACGCAGATCGACAGTGCGAGGTTTTTGTCGACCATGGCCTCATCGTCAACGAGTACGGAGGCAAGCTCGCGCTTGATCTGCGCACGTGCGTCGTCACCTTCATCGTCGAGGGCCCCGAGGACCTTCAGCGCATCAATTATGCAGGTATTGATTGCCCAATTGGTCCGGCTCACATCAAGGGCGTTGATCGCTTCCACCAACTGCTGAACCGTTTTCTTCGGGGCTTCACGAGCGAAGCCAACCGCCTGAAGCGCAGCAAGTTGAACGTGATAGGGTTCCCAACGGAACCGCTCCCGCATCACATAGATGAGTTCTTCAGCGAAGCGTCCTTCATCGTCGCCGCCAAAGAGGCTGCGCCTGTTTTCGAGGAAGAAGTGCAGTTGACCTGAAGTCATCTCTGCAAGGCTGATCTCTAGTTTTTTTATTATATCGGATGATCTGCGCGCGGGGATATAACCAGTGCGGGCAACGTATGTGAATCCAATTCGGCGGCCGAATCCATAATAGGCGAGGGCAAAACTTTGGCTTCTCAGCGGAAATTTCACCTCCCGCGCAGCTTCCGCCAAGCGATGTCGTTCGCTTTTCAAGCGCTCGTCCATCGCGGCGCAGAGTTCAAGATAAGATTGGAGCCCTGTTTCAGATGTAGCGAGGTGACCGATCGCACACAAGCGCGCTCGTTCGGATTCCGACCATTCCCGTTGGCAGTGCGACGCCCAATCGACTCGAATTTCTTCTTTCTCCTTGATGAGAATAAGACAAGCGCTTCGAATTTCGGCCGCACAAGCCTTAGCCGTATCGTCTAACAACGCTTGCGCGGTCGATTTCGGGATGGTGCCGAACTCTCCATCGGCGGCAGCAGAAAGCAAAGCGGCGCTGGTCACTTCCTTAAGGACAGCGCGGCAGACCGAAGCGTCTTCGATGGCCGAAATGACGTCACCAGCAATCGTTTCAAGAATGGGCGTCGACAGCTTGGCCCCGAATGTTGTTGCGTCCGTGACTGCATTGCGGGCCAGTTCGAAAGCCGCGCATGCATTCTGAATCATTTCGTGGGAGAATGAGATACGGCCACTGCGCCTGACTAGGAGGCCGGCGGCGAACAAAGCATCGCAATCTTCGAATTGCACGGCCTGCTGTCTCATAAATTCATCGAAATTCGCTTCCGACATTGAGAACGTCAGCTTCTCATGGAATGAACCGGCGAGCCGGCGCAGGCCGAACGAAGCGATCCGGGCGCGATGGCCAAGACGCATCCGAATGTACTGGTCGAACAGAATCACGCGGGTTGCATTCGCATTAAGTTCTGCGCCAATCTGCCCAATAATTCGCGCTTCCAAGCCACTCCCGACGGCCTTCAAAGCTTCGAGGGCGATACTGCTCAATGCAACAAATTCTGATTGCGCGATAAGGTGTTTGAGATTTATGCTTGGCCGTTTGACCGCGATGGTGCGCAGTCCAACGAATTCAGATGTGTTTTCCCTTTGTGAAGTAATAACGAGCTTGGCCCCCAGACGCCGTGCCAAGGCGCGAATCCCACGCAACGCATTTGGCTCCTGTGGGCCGAACTCATTTATGCCGTCCATTACCAGGAGAATAGGCCTGTCCACTCGGACAATGGCGTGATGTAGAGCGAACGGATTTTGATCTGAGAGAAGCGCGACTTCCCGCCGAATCAGATCGGCCCACGAACCCGTGAAGTCTTTCGCGGAAAAAAAGAACGTCGGGTTCCCAGCATTTGCAAAATTGACGGCAATCCACTTTGCCATCAAAGTCTTGCCGCAGCCAGAAGCACCTGAAATGAAGCAACCAGCGCCGGTCGTTGCTTCCGCGAGCAAGGCGCTCCGCTGTTCTGCATCTTCAGGCAGCCAGCGGGCGGCATCCCTCTCATATTCTGCTACAAAGCTGGCATTGTACTGCCGGACGAGTTCCGCTCGCTTACGGTCTTCCGGCAATGCGGTAGCTGCGTCGATCGGTGTAGCGATCAACCCGAGATTAATCGCGAAAACCTGCCAGTCAATCAGGGACCATGGTGAATTGCCTCTGACTTTGAAGCTCGACAGGAAATTGTCGAGGGTTGCGACCGCAACCTTGAAATCACCGGAAGTGATCTGCGAACCCTCGGCAAATCCGCTTGTAAAAACGACGTATCCATCGGGATAGAAGTTCCCAACTTGCTTTACATCCATCATGGCGTCTCTGAGTGCATTCTTTGCGTTCAACGCCTGTTGATATGCATTGGTATAGTTTTGCCACTTTCCGGACGAATGCATGCGTGCCCATATTCCATTGAGGTCTCCTCGCACTGGCAGATAGCTCGACTTGACCTCAACAAGAGACACGGTGTTTTCAGTAGCCACGACGCAGTCTATTTGTCGTCCTCCAATGTGAAGATTTGCCAGAACAACGAAAGATATTTGCTTCTCTTCGAGCCACTGAACGAAGGACGCCAAGAACTTCCGCTCTGAATCCGGCTCGATTGGCGCGCCGACATATATCGACCTGACCTTTACGTCACCGGCCATAAGAATACGATAGCCGTTTGCATGCACGCGAGGAATACGGGTCGAAGAATATCCGATGTGCAGTGATCGGACGACGATCTCGGGCTTTGTGTCACGGCACCGAAATGCCTGCATATTCCGACGATGCTGTTCTGGCGTGAGTACGTCCGCCATGATTTGATCGCCCTCCCCAACAGAGGCCGGGGCATCCCGGACAGGTCACACGGCGCTTCGCGCCGACGGCAAAGCTGGGCCGTCTATCCAGGATGCGGTTCTAAAGCGGAATAATAATCGAGCTCGATGGCGATGATGCTCAGGTCTGCTTCGACGTTGGCGGGCATGCTCGTGAATGCTGAGAAAAATTCGATTTTTTTTGCAAGATTCTCGGCGGATAACCCAATTAGATGATGTGGACTGTCGTGCGGGCTCGGATCGCATCCGGCATTCGGCCAAAATAAATGATCGCGGGAGGCTGGGCATGGCGCCCGGTACCCTTCATAAGCATACGAGTCGGGTTCGATTCCCGATCCCCCTATTCGGCTCAACCGGCATTTAGCCTGCGATCACGTAGATGGGATTGATGACCTAAACGGTTTTCACCATCTTTTGACGGTGGTTGAGGGCAATGGCGTCCATAGTTCCGACAACCGTCCTCGTGACGAAAGGAGAATCAGATGAACGAGTTTCATGTACCAGTTGCTTGTCGGGTTGGCGGGATCAGCCTTTTGATCCTGCTGGTTTTGTGTGCGTTGGCCTCATGCATTATGGGGTGCGATGGGGGCGTGGGTGAGGTGGCGGCGGTAGACGCGGTCGCCACCGACGCCGCCGCTACTGCGGCAACGGATGTTGCTGCCGAAGCGGCCGCGGCCGCTGTGACCGAGACCGCGATTGCGGGGTCAACGGACATCGCTCTCGACGTGGGAGGTGATATATCCACAGTCGAGCCATTCAGTCCTGCTTTAGGCACAGGCGATGGTGCAGAAGAAATGGCTGTCGGATTGAGCGCTGCCGACCCCGACGGCTCGACGATCACTGAGTTGAACAACAACACCACTGGCGAACTTCAGATGGTAGCGCTGACGACGCGGAACATTTACCGCGTGGAAAAAGCGTTTTTGGACGTTCAACACAACAGATTAATAGTGCAAGCGATTGAGAAAATGGGTGACGCTCCGTCCTGGGGCTTCTTTCGGCTGGGCGATAAAGCCGTAAGTGAATTGGAACAGACAAAGCAATTAAAGTTTACCGGCTCGGACGGAAGTCCCATGGTATTTGAACGCCCACGGTGAACGCGCAGCAATCTTGTCCTGATCTCGCTCCTTCGTCGCCTTCGTCGTCGGTCGGGGTATGCAGCGACCCATGCCGCGAAGCGGCTACAATCGGGAGCGTCCCGACCGATGGCGGAGGCGGCATAGATGTCTTCCCCACGGCACTTCAGAGCCTGAATCAGAGGGAGGGGGTAGGTTCGCAGCACCCCGGACAGGTCACACGGCGCTTCGCGCCGACGGCAAAGCCGAGCAGTTTACCCAGGACAGGAGTCGAACATTGGAGGCACCGATCAAGAGTGGTCAGTTTGCGCCGTCCACATCGACCGGCTCTGCTCCCGCTAGCCTAGCCAAAGCGCTCTCAACTTCGTTAGAAAGCCATCTAGAGTATATTTTAATCCCGAGTTCGTGCGCACCCGAGCGAAGGCCGCGATACGAGAGGAAATTGTAGCTTGACACGATGCTCACCCAGCCGTCGACAACAATGATTTTGGCATGCACTGGTTTCGGACTGAGATTGATGGAAAACCGACCAGTTGCTGCAAGACTTGCTTGCAGTTCCTGAGCTAGTCTGTCAGCATCCTGCTGCTCCAAAGGATCGCGCGTCTGACTTCCCCAGTGAAGCGTTACCTTCACTCCTCGGTTAACGGCAGCACGTATATACGCTTGAACAACGGCATCCAATGCGGAGCGGGTTAGATCTCCCGATGAAACAACAATAGTACGCTCGGCCGTCAGCAACGCAACCAATAGTGCATCTCTGTGCGTCTGATTTGTTACTGTCTCCCAAGCACAGGACGGCGCCTCGCCAGCAGTACCGTGTAAGTTTCGAAGAGATTCAAGCCAAGAAGTCAGATGGGATATAAACGCTTGAGGTCCGGTGGACGAGAATGCAAACGCATTCTCATCAATGGTTTCAATTTCCGATTGTCCAATGTATCTCGTAAGGTTGTCAAACAAAGCACCGGGCGGAGCGTGCGTCATTAGATTGCGAAGAATCATAGCCGCACAACAGGTGTCAGAATCTCGTCCGGGAAGGACCAGCAAACCTATGTTGAGTTGCCGATTGTCAACAGTAGCCCCGAGGAAATTAAAACTGGACACGATTGCACATCGTCCATCGGAAACTACGAACTTCGCGTGTGAATGGTGCGGCATTTCGCTAATGTGCAGTCCGCCACTTGTCGAGTTAGTATCGGAGAGAAGGCGATTCACAACTGGCGGTGGCTTCAACGGGCCATCACCATCACCGTCTCCAAGCCCGCGGAGCAGATATACTTGAACGCCGCGACGAACAGCCTCGCGGATTGCCTCCTCATATTGAGCAATACCAGCTTCAGACCAAAACGGCGAGTGGACTACGCAGAAGTCGCGAGACTTCTGGATCATTTGACGACAGAGATTTACGTGGGCAGCATCACAAACGAGTTTGAACCGCGTCCGCGTCCTATAGAAGGTTTGACACTCTGCCAGAATCGCCTCTGATTGTTCGTCCTGGTCATCGCCTACCTTCCCTTGTAGCCGTCTCCATTCAGCCAGGGCGGGCGGGTCACTAAAAGGCACGAATGATACGCTAGCGGCGCGGCTTGGACGGTGAACCACCGAGCGGCCAGATTGTTGGTACTGATCGGGGTGCTCGTCTAACCACAGTCGTACCCGAGCTATCAGCGATCGAACTGAAAACGGAGCCGCCGACAAAAGTGACGGTTCGGAAGGCCACCATTGCACTTGACCCTCATGAAGGGTGGGAGAGAGCTCTAGTAATATGTTCGTGGTTGAAGGGACGCTGATGACTCTCCCATCGAGCGCCGCAAGAGGATCGCCACGCTTACGTGTCAAAAATGTGTGCGCATTGAAGAGCGATGCAACTCGCGATCCTGAAATCTGCAAAATTGAATCATGAAACTCATTTCGTTTAAGGCAAATTGCATCAGGCGGAGCCATCCCGAACGACACGGCCCGGCGTAGCCGGTCTAGAATTACAAATTCTCCCCACACGAGTTCCTGCATTGCGAGAAAAGTCTCTCTCCAACTATCGCCTCGAAATGCCAGTCGGTCGACTTCCCCTTCCTTAAATGCTATCTGAGCTCGGTCAGTTAGCGACAATTCACTTGTCTGCAAATTTATGTTGAGCAGGTCTTCTTCGACAAGTAATAATACAGCACTATCAATCAAACGCGATGATAGTCGAAATCGATCTGCAAGGCGATCCGGCGATGTGAAGCCCTCGTGTACACCGGTCATAACGAGCAGGTCGATAGGGAGCAGCCTGCTTCGCGTATGGACGTCGACCTCAAGCCTAGCTCGAATAATGGGAATCGCGACTATGATATTTGTCACCGCAAGACCTCCGGAAAGACCACCGGCGCCGGGACAACAAATTGGCTCAACTCATCTACGAGGATGCGAACAAAATCATCTTGGCTGCGTCCAGACTCTGCACGCATTTTGAGCATTTCGAAACAACCGACGACGACGAGCAGACGCCGGGCACGCGAAAGGGAAACATTCAATTGTTTACGGTCTAGGAATCCGGCATCGAACTGAAGATTGTTGCGCACCATGCTCAGAAGCACAATGTCGGCTTCCCTCCCTTGAAATGCCGTTGCGGTAAACGTACCCGCAGGCGGAACGATTTCGAGCCAATCGGGGAACACGTGACTTCGGAGGAGTTTCTTAAGTTCATTGACTTGGAGTTTATATGGAGCGAGAGCCGCGAATGACAATGTTGATTCAGCAGATATTCCGTCGGGTCGGTGGGTATCCAAATAGGTGAGGAATCGGCGAACCAGATCGAGTTCCGAAGCATTACTGTACGAGAATCCTTCGGGTTCTCTTTGCTCGACTGTGGTGTGGCCATTTGGCCAATGACGGTGTGGCACATCGAGCCAAATCACGGCTCTCTGTGAAAGCAGCGAGTCATCATTATAGAGAAACGGAATCTTCCCAGCGGTTTCCGCGTCGTCTGTCAACTCCCGCTGATAAAATACGTGGCTTACCACTTGGCGGATTTGCGGGTGCATCCGATGCTGCTGCGTTAGCTTCTCTTTTTGCTGGAATGGCAAGCTTTCGAAAAGTGTCTCAAATGGACCAAGAAGGCGATGGCAATCCACTTCTAGACGATCCTTTTCCAAAGGTGACAACTGGCCGGCCTGTAGTTGCTCGGTTGCAAGACGAGAAACGACCTCTCGGAAATCCTCACGTCGGTAGGGTCCAAGTTGGTTAGGATCGCCGATCAAGATCCATCGATGCCCAAGGCGCATTGGTATGACCAAATCAGAGCCGACCAAGCGTCCCGCCTCCTCAATTATCACCCAATCGAATTCCGTGCGACTAATCTGGTCTAAATGACGGTCGGTACATGTCGTAAAGACGATATTCGCCGCGTGAGTAAGCCGATCTAAGAACTCTTCCGAGGGTCGCTGGATCTCGAGTAGAAGAGCGTTGTAGATTGCGTCGTATGGCGGTTGCGTTCGAAGTCCCTCAATGGCTTCGGCACAACTGTGAAGTAGCTCGGTAGATTTTTCGGTCATTTCGCGGTCGGCTCGTGCTTCGTCCACCTCATCTCGTGGCGAGCGTAATCGGAGAACCAACGGACTGACCGATCCGTCGGCATGTACCTTTTCGAACATTGTCTGGACTTTTGTCGCCAATTCGTCGATAGCCGAATGCATCTGTGCGACGACCAAGATTCGGGCGCTCGGGTCTTCTTCTTGGGAAAGAATGAATCGCATGAGTCCGGCGACAAACGTCGATTTGCCTGTGCCTGGTGGTCCTTGGACAAGAAAAAGCGGCGCGGTCGCAAGAGTATTACTTACGAGTCGGTTTTTCTCCTCGCTCCATGGCTCATAGGAGAGACTCAGCGGCGGGGGTTCGACACGGCGTTGGCGAACCGCGGGATTTCGCAGCACATCAGCCAAGATGGCATGTCGGGATAGTAAGTCCACAGCCTGCCGGCGCCGACGAAAAAGACCCATCTGCCATCCCTGATCTTTCGTCTTAAAGTATCCGCGCCAGCCAAGTATAGTCCGACTATCGTTCCTGGTTATGGCCCGTGACAGCCTCAACGTTCTGGCCGGTCCTGCGGCCCGTTCTGGGATTTCCCGAACAAAATAGAGCGGCTCTATCCAACGCTCTTGCTGCCGTTCGCGATCCCATAGATCACTTGTATCGGAAAGTTCAACTTCGATTGGCGGTCTTTTGTCTTGTAAAATAGTGGCGAAATCGGGTGGTTCCTTCTGGCGAATCGGTGGGTTGATTGGAAACTCCGCGTCGCCGAATAGCTGCTCTATCTCTACGAGTTCTTCCCCGCGGGTGGCCGTCCATTGCTCTTTCACATTCGTGACTCGAACGGGAACCACGTGCTCCTCCCAGAAGGACAACTCGGCAAAGTTCAGCACGTCCAAGGCTTTCTGTGCAGGAACTGTCGGAGTTTGCGGTGGTAATGCCTGGTCGAACAGACCCCTCCAAGAGCGAGCATTGGTTGGTTGCAATTTATTGGCGCTGAGGATCTGGATGCTGAATGTATTAAGCGGCACTGATATGCCCTGCTGAGTGCCGCCGAATTCTTTGATGCCTTGAATGAAGAAGCGGTTCCAATCCAGTCGGCCAGAGGAGCTTCGAAAGATGGCACCAATTAGCGTCCAGCCGTTAGGCAATAAGATACGGCCCCGGTGTTGCGCACTTTCCTCGTCGTGCTCACTGACAACGAAGCGGCCTGCGCGACATGCTTGACATAGCCACTCTTGCCATTGAAGAGTTGGATTTTCATAGAGTCGCTTCACGGCATCTTCGGTCTGCCGCAACATCGAAATGTGTAAAGGACCGCCAGCATCGCGGGCCATTCGTCTCATATGTCGGATAACTGCGTTTGCCTCGTCATGGTATTGAGCCGCGGTGACGGCAATGGGAAATCGCGGCATATTTAGAAGCGCGAAGAAGGATCTTTCCTCGGGCGTTTGAAGAGCTTGAATGGCAGATTCTGTCACAGCCTTTCGTATATCTGCAGCAGCTGAGGCGTTACCGGATGTTAATGATCCAGCAAACTGGTTCAGATCTTGGCCATCAGGTTTGCCTGCGCACAACCAAAGCGCCGATGTTAGTAGGCTATAGACATCGCCAGCGGGAGTACCCGACAATGGCGTCGTTATGGTTGATGGGGGTTGTAGCTCGAAATTGTACCATAGATGCGATGGATCGAGTCGCTTCGTGGAAAATGGGGCCGCAAGTCTCTTTGCTGCATGGAAGAACGTACTCGCTTCAAAGCGGCCCAGCTTTAAGAAGCCTGATTGGTCGCGAGAAAGCGATACATCTACAAGAATATTCGCGGGCATTATCCGTCTATGGACGATTCGGCTTTCGTGCATCGAAGCAAGCGCGCGAAATAGCCCAGCGATATGCTCCCAAAGTTCGGCTCGATTCGCGGTGTGTGTACCTCGCCATTGGTTCGCACATTGCTTGCCGTCGGCCTCGGATAGCCATCCCTGGACATTTGGCAGTAGTGAATCCTCCATGACCAACACAAGCTGTCCGCCGGCGTCATCGTTCTTGAACCCTCCGGTTACAAAACCGATCATAGAGGCATCAAACGGAAGACAGGAGAGGCGAAAGAGCTTGCGCAATTCTGCAGACCACAATGCACGAGCAGTTCGAGATGTTCCTCCCGGAGATGACAGCCGGTAAGTAATGATTGTCAGGGGACGGCTATCGTCTCGGTGGGTTGCCTGCCAGACTTCGGCACCCGGATAGAGCGCCTCGAAGTCTGGCTGACGAATCGTGAGGGAGTAATCAGTAAGCATACCAGCTTTCTCCTTACACCATAGCACGTGGACGCTCATCAGCTTAAAGTGTTGTGGGGTGTATAAGTCGCCAAGCGGAGCGCAACTCCAAATCCTTGCTCCCGCAGTCGGGCTGTCGCAGCTGTGTCAACGAAGACAATTTCACCGCGAAATCTCTATCTAGTCCAGCGGCGAGCAAGCTGGGTCAACCATGCCGAAATCTTAGCCTGATTTCGCTATTTCGTCGCCTTCGTCGTCGGTCGGGGTATGCAGCGACCCATGCCGCGAAGCGGCTAAAATCGGGAGCGTCCCGGCCGATGGCGGAGGCGGCATAGATGTCTTCCCCACGCCACTTCAGAGCCTGAATCAGAGGGAGGGGGTAGGTTCGGAGCATCCCGGACAGGTCACCCGGCGCTTCGCGCCGACGGCCATTTAGAGCCGTCTATCCAGGATGCGGTTCCAACGCCGAATAATAATCGAGTTCGATTGCGAATATGCTCTGATCTGCTTCGCCATTGGTGGGGCATGCTCGTGAATGCTGAGAAAAATTCGATTTTTTTTGCAAGATTCTCGGCGGATAGCCCAATTAGATGATGTGGAATGTCGTGCGTGCTCGGATCGCATCCGGCATTCGGCCAAAATAAATGATCGCGGGAGGCTGGGCGTGGCAGCCGGTAGGCGCCCACGCAATTAACCGGAGGCCATATGCAGAGATATCGTCCGATCATCGCAATCAACATTGTGGTGTTGCTAATCCTATGCGTGTTCGTCGTGCACTTTGCAGGATTCCGTGGCGGCGCCGGTCAGGCAACTGCTGGTAACGTGGCATCCGAAGTCACCACTGCGAAAGACGCGACTGCCGAAGCCACGACGGCTTCCGGTGTTGCTGCAGCCGCTGACGACGCTGTGACCGGGACAGCAACCTCGGGATCGCCGGATCTTATTTTCAATTTTGGCGGCGAGAAAGTGACTGTCACGCCTTTCATTCTCGATTCCCATCCGGATGACTATGCGCGCAATCTTGTGGAGGTGCATAGGGATGTGAACCGCGACAACGGGGAGTTTTACGACGGGGCAACGGGTCAACTCTGGGCAGTGTCAATTACGACCCAAGCTGTTTACGAAGTCGAGCAGCTCTATTTGAACGCGCAGCACAGACGGCTGTATATGAAGACAATCGGTAAGCAGGGAGAGCCGGCGAGGTGGGGATATTTCCCCCTGAGCGACCCTTTTGCCAGCGAAATGGAGCAAGCGAGGAAATTAGAGCTTACAACTGGAGACGGAATTCGACGGATTTTCGTTCTTGCCGGCTCATCCGAACTCTCCGGGCAGTAACTGTCGAGGGTTTTAGCTCTGATTTGCTTCGTCGCCATCGCCTTCGGTTTGGGGTATGCAGCGACCAATGCCGCACCGCGGCTAAAATCAGGGGCGGCCCGACCGATGGTGATAGTATCCGGCTGAATCGGAACAGATACGGATTTCACTTGAATCTCGCGCGCCCAGTGCTATGCAAATACCGCAGACAGCGGAGAATTCGTGTGCGAGAGAATCAGTTACAATCAGCATAAGTCGCACTTGGGAAAATAATCAATTCGGAGGAAATGAGCGATGGCCCACAACATCAATCATGGCAACATGGCATACGTCGGTGAGGAGCCCTGGCATGGCCTGGGCAAGCGGGTGCCGGCGAATGTTAGTGCTGAAGAAATGATTAAGGCGGCGGGCCTCGACTGGCTGGTCGAGAAGCGACCGGCGCGTGGAGCTGCGATGGTTTGGGCGCGGAATCCCGATCTCATGGAGCCGGGGGCGGTCGTCGGACCCCAGGATGAAGTGAAATACAGTCGCTACGAGTTGGTTCGACCGCCGTACCAGGGCCAACCGCACGAGACCGTGCTTGGCATTGTGAGCGATCGATACGAACCGCTCCAGAACAAGGACGCGTTTGCCTTCTTCGATCCCATCGTCGATCAGCAAAGAGCTAGCTTCGAGACTGCGGGAGCGCTGAGCGACGGAGAACGTATATGGGTCATGGCGAGAATGCCCGGAGACATCGACGTCGCGCGCGGCGATACCTGCAACAAGTACCTGCTCCTCTCGAACACTCACACTGGACAAGGGTCCGTAATCGTGAAGTTCACCGCCATTCGGGTCGTGTGTCAGAACACGCTCATGATGTCGCTGGAGGACGGCCAGACGGCGTACCGGGTCCGCCACAGCAAGAAGATGACCGATCGACTTCAGGAAGTCGCGAAGCTGATCGCGGCGGCAAACGAGGTTTATGCAACGGCTGCGAAGCTGTTCAAGGCAATGGCCGCAAAGAAACTTGAAGAGACGGCGTTCGATAAGTACCTCAACTTGATTTTCCCGAAGACGCCTCAGCAGAAGAAAAAAGGCCTGGAGCCGGAGCGGTGGACACACATCCGAAAGCTTTTCCACACGCACGAAGACCTGCAATTACCCGGCGTGAGGGGAACTCTCTGGTCCGCGTACAACGCGATCACCTACTTTGAGGACCACAAGCGCGTTGACCGGGAGAGCGCAGCCGCACGTTTAGACCGAGTGTGGTTCGGCGGCGGAGCAGAAACGAAGTACAAGGCGCTAGACAAGGCCCGTGAGTTCATTGGTATGAACTGACCCGAACGAAGGCGCGGACCATTGCATCGAGAGCGGTCTATTCAGTTTGCGGTCGTTGCAATCTGTGATTTGTCTTGTTGCGCCCTATAGAAGAGCGTGATATAATGGCGTATGACAATGCCACCCAGATATTTCCTCCATGAACTCGGCCCCCAAGCCCAAGAGATGTCGAGAAACTGCAACAATGCGCGGTTGGCAATGACCCTGCAATATGTCGCGCTCGGCTCCATGATTGTGATGACCGGAATCGCTGCCGCCCAGATGCTGCGGGATACGTTCGGGCCATCAGGCCGGGACCACGGCCAGGTGAGGTGATCATGCCCACCACCCGCCGCGTTGAAACGAAACAATCAATGCAGCAATCACGGTGGGCAGGTCGCAAATCTTTCGCCATTAAGGAGCCTTATCATCCCCCAAATAAAGTCCTCGTCCGGGAACGCCAATCTCTGGCGTATTCCTGACGATGGTGAAAAACCGGCACTCGGGTCAGTACCCGTCTCTTTTTGAATTCGATTCTGACCCCGCCCTTGGATCGAAAACTGCCGTCGCAAATGAAGGAGAGCAGCATGCAGTACAAAACGATAGCCCTGGAACTTATACGGGAAAGAGCGGACCTATACGAGCAGCTACGTCTGACGCATCGGTTACTGCCGACGCTGGAAACCTTGGGAACGGAACTGAAGGCCAGCCACGAGAATTGGGAGCAGGTGCTCGCGGTGGCGAAGCCGGGCAGCGAAGCGAGCCAGCTCGCGAGCGAGGCAATGGAAATGGCTCTGAAAGAGCTGGAGGATCGTCTACCGCCGGTGGTTCCTGGGGACGAGAAGGCGCCTCTCTCACTGGAAAAAGCAATGGCGTTCGTCCAAAGTCATACCTCGAACGGCTAAGGGCGTCTCAACGCGAAGCCAGTCTTTTCGATGTCAGGCCCGAATATATCGCAACCGACACGCGTGCTCCGCCCGAGTCGCCGCCATCACTTACAGAACCTGCCGCAGTCACCCCCGAAGCAACCCATCCAAAAATCATTTTCGCCAGCGGCGAGAATGCCAAGGCACGCGACATCATTGCCGCCATTCGCACGCTAAAGAAGGTCGAGAACGAGCAGCGCCCTGCGACCTCTGAAGAAAAACAGACGCTTGCCCGCTTCTGCGGATTCGGTCCCGTCGCCCTCTCGATCTTCCCCGATCCCGGCACCGCCAAATACAAGAACGCAAGCTGGCAGGCACTGGGCGAGGATCTGGTGGCGCTGCTGACGCCAGCGGAATACGACAGCGCCAAGCGCACGACATTCAACGCGTTCTACACCTCTCCCACCGTCATCACGGCAATCCACGAGGGCATCGCTCGTCTGGGTCTGCCCACCGATGCCACGATTCTGGAACCGGGCTGCGGCACGGGGAACTTCATGAGTTATGGCCGGCCGGGGTCACATTTCATCGGCATTGAAATGGACTCGATTTCCGGCCGGATCGCCAAGGCAATTCATCCCGACCAGGACATTCGCATCGAAAATTTCCGCGACACGCGGCTGCCAGAGGACCGCATCGATGCGGTGGTCGGCAACGTGCCGTTCGCGGACCTGAAGCTCGATTATCAGGGCCAAAAGCTCTCGCTTCACGACTACTTCTTCGCCAAGTCCATTGATGCCCTCAAGCCCGGCGGCGTGATGGCACTGGTCACGACGCATTTCACGCTCGACAAGCAGAATGCCGCCATCCGCGAGTATCTGGCGTCGAAAGCCGATTTCGTCGGAGCGATCCGACTTCCATCTGATGCCTTCAAACGGGAAGGCACGACCGTCGTCACGGACATCCTTTTCCTACGCAAACGGTCCCCCGGCGACCGGGCAAATCACGTCGATGCCGATTGGCTGGGCGTTGCCCCAATGTCCATCGACGGCATGGACATTTCCATCAATGGTTACTTCCTGAACCATCCCGAAATGGTTCTGGGCAACTGGACTCGGAAAGACACGCTCTACGGCGAAGGCTACAGCGTCACCGATAACGGCGATCTTGCCGGGCAGCTCAAGGATTCGATCCACCGCCTCCCTCAATTCGCGCCGCGGCAGGCTTCGCGGATGGAATCCTCGACGATCCGGGATGAACCGGCAGAGGTCTTTGTACTCCCACCGCCCGAGCGACATATCGCAGAGGGGAGTTTTTTCGTCGGCGACGACCGGGCGATTTATCAATCCCAAAGCGGGCGGGGAGTGCCGGTGGTTCATGGCGGTACGACGCTGAAGGCGTACGGCTCGCTGATGGGCAAACGCTTGGCCGCACTGATCGGCTTACGCGACCGTGCCCGCCGCGTCCTGCAATCGCAGAACGAAGGCTGGCCAGAGTCTCACCGCAACGAGGCGCGCCGCGAACTATGCCGTGCCTACGACCTGTTTGACCTAGCCTACGGCCCGATCAACAAAACGACATTCGGGGAAACTTCCGATGGCGGCGTCGTCCGGCGCATGCCCAACCTCGTGAAATTCCGGGAGGACCCGGACGCGATGCTCGTCATGTCGCTGGAGGACTATGACGAAGTCACGGACAAGGCGACCAAAGCCGCCATCATGCTCCGGGACGTAGTTGGCAGAACGCCGCCGGTCACGCATGTCCGCAGTGCCGAGGAGGGATTGCTGGTATCGCTGAATCAACGCGGTACGGTTGACCTGCCTTTTATTGCCACGCTGTACGGCAAGCCCGAACAAGAAGTAATTGCGGAATTGGGCGATCTGATCTTTCATGATCCGGAATCGAAGAGCTGGCAGACCGCCGATGCGTATTTGTCCGGCAACGTCCGGGCTAAGCTAGCCGCAGCCGAAGTAGCAGGGCCAAACTATTCCCGCAACGCCGACGCCTTGCGGGCGGTTCAACCCGAGGACGTTCTGCCCGGCGATATTGACGCGAATCTCGGTGCTCCCTGGATACCGGCAGACGACATTCAAGCTTTCGCGGCCCAGCTGTTTCACGTCGAGCCGGCTTCTGTCCGAGTTGCCCATCTGAAGAAAGATGCGGTCTGGAGCATGGAAGCGGACTATGCCGCCAAGGCATCCGTAGCCGCCACGAGCGAATACGGCACCTCGCGTGCCAACGGCACATCGCTTCTGGAACTGGCTTTGAACATGAAGACGCCGACGATCTACGACACGATCGAGGACGGCGACGGTGAAAAGAAGGTGGTAAACCAGGAAGAAACCCTATCAGCCCGCGAAAAACAAAAGGCCATCAAGGAGAAATTCCACTCGTGGGTGTTTGCTGAACCTGACCGTACCGAACGACTGGTGCGAATTTACAATGACACCTACAACAATCTGCGTCCCCGACTCTTCGACGGTTCCCACCTGGACTTTCCGGGAATGAATCAGGCCCTCACACTGCGGCCCCACCAGAGCGACGCAGTGTGGCGGGGCATGAGTTCCGGCAACACGCTGCTCGCCCATGTGGTGGGCGCTGGCAAGACGTTTACGATGGCCGCGACCGGCATGAAGATGAAGCAGGCGGGGCTGATCAAGAAACCGATGTACGTGGTTCCCAATCATTTGCTGGAGCAGTTCTCCCGCGAATTCATGCAGCTTTACCCCAACGCCAAGCTGCTGGTCGCGGCCAAAGAGGATTTGACCCGTGACCGCCGCAAATTCCTGACGGCCAAAATCGCCAGCGGCGAATGGGATGGCATCATCGTGACCCATAGCAGCTTCGAGCGGATCGGCATGTCACGGGACTATCAGAAGAATTTCCTCCTGACACAGATCGCCGAATATGAGGAGCTGCTACTCGAACACGCCGCCGACAAGGGCGCCAACCGCAACCTCATCAAGGCCATCGAGAAGCAGAAGGCGGCCAGAGCCGAACGTCTGAAGGATCTGTTGGCCGAGGATAAGAAGGATGACGGGCTGGTGTTCGATGAACTGGGGGTCGATCACGTCTTCATCGACGAGGCCCATTATTTCAAGAACCTGGAGACGCCCACGAAGATGGAGCGCGTCGCCGGCATCCAGACGGGCGGCTCCGAGCGGGCCTTCGATGTGTACATGAAAGCCCATTACCTCCATGAGCAACACGCCGGCCACGGGGTGACGTTCGCCACGGGCACCCCCATCAGCAACACGATGGTCGAGATGTTCACCATGCAACGCTTCCTCGACCCCGAAGGTTTGCGAAGCCGGGGACTTGAGCATTTCGACGCCTGGGCGGCCACGTTCGGCGAAGTAGTCGACACCATGGAAATCACACCAGACGGCGCGGGCCTGCGTCCGCGAAGCCGGTTCGCCCGATTCACGAACCTGCCGGAACTTCAGCAGATGTTCCGCGCCTTTTCCGATGTGCAGACCGCCGAGATGCTGAACCTGCCGCGTCCTGATCTGGAAACGGGCAACGCCATCGTCGTCGCCTGTCCGATGTCCGATGAGCAGCGTGCCCTCCAGCAAGAGCTGGTTGAACGCTACGAGCGCATCCGCTCACAGAAGGTGGACCCAAGGGAAGACAATGCCCTGGCCATCACGACGGACGGACGCAAGCTGGCAACCGACGCGCGGATGTTGTCGGCCACGGCACCGGATTTCCCAGGTTCGAAGGTAAACCGCCTCGTCGAAAACGTCGCGGCTATCTGGGACAGAACGACAGCCACACGTGGCACGCAGATGATCTTCTCTGACATGGGAGTCAATCCGACGCCCTGGGGCTACTCACCCTATGAAGAAATAATTCGAAAGCTGGTCGCCCACGGCATCCCCCGCGAACAGATCGCCGCCATGGGTGACGCCGACTCCGACGCCAAGAAACAAGCCCTATTCGAGAATGTCAGGAATGGTTCGGTGCGTGTACTGATCGGAAGCACGCAGAAAATGGGCACCGGCACCAACGTTCAGAAACGCCTCGTCGCCCTGCATCATCTCGACGCCCCTTGGAAGCCGGCCGAGGTCGAACAACGTGATGGCCGTATCCTCCGCCAGGGAAACGAAAACAAGGAAGTGTCGATCTGTCGCTACGTCACCGAAGGATCATTCGACGCCTATATGTGGCAAGCCCTCGAAACCAAGGCCCGATTCATTTCGCAGGTAATCACCGGCGACAACGCCTCCCGCCGTGCCGAGGACATCGGTGGTCAGGAACTTTCCTATGCCGAGGTCAAAGCAATCGCGTCGGGGAATCCGGCGGTACTGACCCTCGCCGAAGCAGATGCAGAACTGCAACGCCTCTCCGTGCTGAAGAAAAATCACCTTGATGAACAATTCGTCGCCCGCCGCAAAGTACGGAATTTGCCCGAGAGCATCTCCAGTCTGTCCGAGCATTTGTCCAACCTCTCGGCGGACGAGGCCACCGCGAAAGCTCACGCCGCCGACACAATCGCTATTGATGGCCGGGTGTACCCGCGCGAAGACATTCCCAACATTCTTGGCGGCAAGCTGGATGGTCTGCCAAGGCACGTCGTTGAGACGACCCGAGTCGCGATCGGAACCTATCGCGGGTTAAAGTTCGGTCTGATCGTTCGCCCCCAGTTCCCACCCGATGTGTATCTTGAAGGTAAAGCGATCCGCCAAACCATGTTTGCGCGGCAGTTTCCGGGGCCGCGCGCGGTGCTGAACGAATTGGAACGGCTGGCCGATTCCTATGGCCCCTCATGTGATCAAGTCCGGCAAAACCTCGCCATCGCTGAAGGGCAACTTCGTGACTATCAGGCAAGGCTCGGTAAGCCCTTCACCTATGACGCCTACCTGTCCGAACTGACGAGCTTGCGTGATCAGCTCAAGTCCGCACTTTCCGCCGCGCCGCAGAAGGAAGGAAAAGAACGCGGGCCGAGCAGTTCCGAACTCGCCGGGCGCATCAAAGCGGTAAAGGCCGCTCACAGCGTTGATCCCACGGCAGAGCGTGTTCGACAGAAGCATTCTTCTGCCGAGGAACCAATCACCGCCCGTATCCGCCGGCGAAAGACTGAGACGTTTCGGATCTCCGACCGAACATCCGAACCCGACACTGGCGTGGCGCCGACACTGGTATCCCAGTCGCCGGTAGACGCGGCGCACGCCGCACACCGACACCTCACGGATATGAATCGTGCTGTCCAGACCGGCCCAAGTCGAGATGGCTCCATGAGGCCGACGCTAACTTTCAGGGAACGTGTTGCGAGGAGTCGGCAAGAAAGGAAGGTCGGCTCCGCAGTGCAAGATTTCAGCGGACTGGACGATGGCACGTCTATTAATAAATGACAGCCCAAGGATGGGGTATGCAGCGATCCATGCCGCGAAGCGGCCACTATCGCGAGCCTATGAACAAACACCGATATCAGACATGTCGTTTGCACTTGTAGTTGCGACAGATGATGGGTAATTTCGCCGAGGCCAAAGTCATCAAAAATGGGTGATTTCGACTGCGAATGACGCGGGCATTTCGACGCGCCTCGCCGAAAGGTTCAACTTTTTTGGCAATCCTATGAGGCGCATATGCAAAAACGTGAGAATGGAAGCTTCCTGTTCTCTCCCACGGACCTTGTCAATTTCCTCGGCTGTTCTCATTCTACCGTTCTCGATTTGAGAGCATTTTCAGAATCCTTAAAAAGGGACGAGGTGTCGGAGAGCGACGAGCTTCTGCGCCGAAAGGGTGAAGAGCATGAAATGGCGCATCTGGAAAGTCTTAAGAACACCGGCAAGAGCGTGGCCGCAATTGGAAAGGACATTTCGGTCGCTGCTAGGTCCAGGCTGACGAGGGAGGCAATGGCGAAAGGTGCTGATGTCATTTATCAGGCTGCATTGCTCGACGGAAATTGGGGCGGCTATGCCGACTTCTTGGTAAAGACCAACCGTTCATCGAACTTCGGAGCTTTCAGTTACGAAGCGACTGACACCAAGCTGGCGAAACATGCCCAAGCAAAACACATTATCCAACTAGGCGTCTATTCAAGTCTCTTGGCCAGTGGACAGGGGACGGATCCAGAGCGGTGTGAACTCGTTCTTGGCGATCAGAGTAGAGCCAGCTATTTGGTCAGTGACTTTGCTTCCTACGTTCGCCATGCCATGCACAGGCTTGAGACCTTTGCCGGATCACCGGCGATTGACTCGTATCCAGAGCCTTGTTCGCACTGCTCAAATTGCCATTGGAAGGAAACCTGTGACCTCCAATGGAATAGGGATGACCATTTGAGTTTGGTCGCCAATATCCAGCGGACCCAGATAACCAAGTTAGAACGGGCAGGGATAAACACTGTCGTGCAGTTGGCCGTTCTGCCCGTTGAAACGCGTGTCGCTGACTTAAATCCTCAGGTTCTTGAGCGACTGCGAGCTCAGGCCGGCCTACAGGAATACAAAAAGCGGACCGGAGAGAATAAGTTTGAGCTGGTCGACTGCGAACCGGGTCACGGCTTCTCTCGTCTGCCGAAACCTGATCCAGGCGATCTATTTTTTGATATGGAGGGTGATCCATTACACCTTGATGGGCTCGAGTATTTGTTCGGCTTCAGTTTTCTGACTGAAGGGAAAATGGAGTTCAAGTCATTGTGGGCGCACGACCACGACGAGGAGCGCGTCGCTTTTGCGAAGTTTATGAATTTCCTACAACAGCATTTGGTTGCGCATCCCGCCGCGTATATCTACCACTATAATCATTACGAAACCACGGCTCTGAAGCGATTGGCTTGTCGTTATGCTATCGCCGAACATCAGCTCGACGATCTATTGCGCCGCATGAAGTTTGTTGATCTGTATAAGGTGGTCCGGGAAGCAATCCGGGTGTCCGAGCCGGCATATTCGATAAAGAACCTCGAAACCTTTTACATGGGAAAGCGTGAGGGTGACGTAGCTACCGCGAGCGATAGCATCGTTGTCTACCACAATTGGCGCGAGTCCGGCGACACAAAGCTCTTGCAGCAGATACTAGATTATAATGAGGTCGATTGCATATCGACCTCGAAACTCCGAGATTGGCTTCTTGCGCATCGTCCACAGGCGGTGGCTTGGTTCAACGGTCCGCCTATACCAACTGACGTGGATACGGCAGCCGAGAAGATGGCCGCGCGTCTTGAGCGAGAGACGCGGTACGCGGAATATCAAAGAAGGCTCCTGGATGCAGCGAACGGAGATCCGGCCGATTATCGTCGCCAACTTGCTGATTTATTGGAATTTCACGCGCGGGAAGGAAGGCCACAGTGGTGGGAGTATTTTGACCGGCAATCCCGGTTTGAAGATGAGTTGATCGATGACACGGAGTGCCTGGCCGGGCTGCGGCTGGTGGGGCCACCGGAACCGGTGAAGAGGTCCCTTCTGCATAAGTTCCAGTTTCCATCACAGGAGACCAAGCGGAGGCCAGGCGACCAAGTTGTCGATGTGGCAACGTTATGCGCTGCAGGTACGATCGAGGAGGTCGACGAGGATAATTTGACCGTTTTCATCAAGCGGGGCGTTAAGAGCGGTCCGTTACCCGAAAAACTCAACGTCGGACCAGGCGGACCAATCAATAACGATGCCTTAAGAGAAGCAATCTATCGTTTCGCGGGCGATGTGCTTGCGGGGAACGATAGCTACCCCGCCGTTCGCGACATTCTTAGCAAGGCCTCCCCTCGAATCCACGGTCACAATCCTGCGCAGGCGATTGCCAGTGGGGACGACTTGCTTGGGGCAACCACCGACGCCGTGGCAGGCCTTGCCGATTCATACCTTTTCATACAGGGGCCACCTGGTGCCGGAAAAACCTACACCAGCGCCCGCGTGATTGTCGAACTGATCCGCCGTGGCAAAAAGATTGGTGTGGCATCCAATTCGCACAAGGCGATCCACAATCTGCTCGATAAAATCGAGGAGATGGCCGAGAAATTCGGAGTTACCTTTGAGGGAATCAAGAAGTCATCGGGGCAGAATACCGAGTCAATATACAACGGCAAATATATCCACAGCGAAGACAAAAGCGAAAACATAAACCTAAATGCCTCACTTCTGGCGGGGTCCGCTTGGCTATTTGCACATGAACGATTTGACCGACATTTAGACTACCTCTTCATTGATGAAGCCGGCCAAGTGTCGGTGGCCAACGTGATTGCGATGGGAGTCGCTGCCCATAACATTGTTCTTGTGGGGGACCAAATGCAACTCGGTCAGCCAATTCAAGGTGTCCATCCGGGCCAAGCTGGTCTGTCAATACTGGACTTCCTGCTTGGCAATCAGGCAACGGTCGCGGAGAACCGAGGCATTTTCCTCAATCACACGCGACGGCTTCATCCAACCGTATGTAAGTTCATTTCCGAAGCATTCTATGAAGGCAGGCTCAAGGCTGATCCCGACAATGAGCGGCGAACATTAGTATTCGACTCATCGATAGAGGGAATCGCGCCTGACGGGATTTATTTTGTGCCAGTCAACCATACCGGCTGTTCGCAGAAGAGCGAAGAAGAGGGCGTCACCATTAAGAAATACTTCGAAAAATTAGTGGGCCAAAACTTCGTGGACAAGGATGGATCATCTCGCACAATAACGGCCGACGATATCCTGGTAGTCAGCCCATACAACGTGCAGGTCAATCACTTGAAATACGTTCTTCCCGTCGGAGCCAGAGTCGGTACAGTCGATAAGTTTCAGGGCCGGGAAGCACCCGTCGTTCTTGTTTCGATGGCTACGTCGGACGCTGAATGCCTGCCGCGCAATATCGAGTTCCTTTTCAGTGCCAATCGTCTAAACGTGGCTTTGTCTCGTGCGCAATGCCTGGCGGTTGTAGTTGCGAGCCCGAGGCTGCTGGAAACGCCGTGTAAGACGATTGATCAAATGAGACTGGTAAACAAGTTTTGCCAGCTCGTCGAATTCGCGACAGATTATGATAAGGGAGGGCGCGTTGGCTCGACGTAATCGAGATCGTCAAAACAGTTTGGGACACACGCTTGCTCAGGTACAGCGCCGGTTCGAAAATTCCCCGCTCGCCAAGATTGGTGACCTGTTGGCTGGGATGATTGCAGACGTTCAACGGTCAATCGAGACTGGAGGAAGCTCGTCAGCAGACGCAGAGGCGATGGCCAGGTATGTTGCGGGAGTTCTGGAAATGCTACCCAACAGTTTCGGCGATCGCTTCATGTTTGACGGGCAGCTTATCCACCACTTAGCGGAAGAGTGTTCGCAAGGTAGAGCGAAGCTTTCAGGGATGCTGGTTCCAAAGCCGTCACAAGGTTGGGGACATCAATCGCTTATCATGCCCTCATTCGATAAAAAGACGGCACATGTGGTCGACGTGATTCATTTGCCTGGCGATGATAACCTAGCGGACATCGATTTGCTTGATTACCCCTTCATTTGCCACGAGTTGGGCCACAATATACTTTTCCGCGACGGTGGCAACTTTATCAACGCATTCGGCCAAGAACTCGACGCCGCGGTAGCAGCAATCCAACAACAAACTCTGGGCATTCGGGGGGCGGCGAAGCAAGTGGCTGACAGCACTATGGCTCATATGAAAAGATATTGGACGCCAACTGCAGATCAGTACAACTGGGCCCACGAGATTGCCGTCGATGTAGTTGCGCTGTGGCTGTGTGGTCCTGCGTATCTGGCGGCGTTACAGGATGTGATGGAGACAGACAGTTTGAGACCCTATCAGCTAGGGCAGAGCCACCCGCCTTACGAAATTCGGGCCAAGGCATTGATTGAGACGGCCGGGCGCCTTGGGTGGGCGTATTACACAGGGGCTATTCAGACGCTGGTTGACCGATGGTCTTCGAATGCGTCAATTGACACAAAAACGAACCTGCACGTCGCATGTGCCGACCCGCGGCTTTTGAGCGGAGCAATTTCGGCGGCTCTGCAATTATGCAAATCACTGTTGCTTCCGTGTTGCACGCCCGCCCGTATCAAATCGCTCGATGAGAAGGAAAGACAGGGACAGGGCGCCGAATTCGGAACCGATTTAATCCTCGCTGCCTGGTTGACCCGTAGCCAGTCGACTGAGGCAGCATATGAAGAATGGGAACGATCGATCATCCCTCGGCTTTTGGCGGACATCACAGAGTGATGCCGGTTATCCGATACGAGCGGGCCGCCTGGAGGGCACCCACGTCTGACACATGCAGAACCCAAGGCAAACTCATGCCGATGTCGGGTTTCGTGAAGCACATATCCGCTTCCCAGACCAAATCTCGGACAACCTTGCGGCGGTCTGCGTTGCCGGCAATGTCGAGAATTCTGATCTTTAGCGGACAAGCCGTTCCCTGCGGCAAGTAAGGATCACCGGTAGTGCAGACGAGGGCAGTTGACTGGTCGTCGAACGGAAAGAGGCATTGCCCTACAAGCGGGTTAGATATTCCATTCTTTCCGCTCATGAGGCGCCACTGTTCGGCGTTTTTCATGACTTCAACTGCAGTCCAGATCGCTTTGTCGCTTACCCAGCCCCGCGCGCGCAATTGATTGAATACGTTATGAATGGCATCAATTTCATTCCAGTCGTCGCCGGCTCCAAGAAGCTTGCCATCACGGAACAAAACAAGACTGTCGAAGTCGGGTTTCACACGGAGGGCGACGAGTTCCGAATGCGTCTGTTCAATTAACTGCAGCAACCCCCGCGTTAAGCATGCCGTCGGAATCGGCTCGGCTTTCTGCACATCGATTGGAATTTCTTCAGGCCTGAAGAACAAACCATTTTTGGGTGACGAGAAGCCGTAGCCAAGGCAAGCCATCGCACGATTATTGTGGCGCCCTCCCACGTCCAGCCCAATATGGACGTTGTAATGAAATGGATCGAGCGGCGCAAACGGTATCCAGTTCAGCTTCGCCAGAAGGTTCCATAAGCAAAGTTCATAGCGCTGCTGAATGCGCCGCGCCAGTCTTTGGTCTTGCTGGACTATATCTCTGTGTGGGCGATTCACCCAAAGTTCCGGCAACGTATGGTCGTGCTGAATACACTGCGAAGGCACATCAATGCGTTTTTTGATCTTTTCGTGCGTACTGTCGTCGCCGTGAGGCTTCCTCCACCCTTCTGGCAAAACCGCCAAGATCGAGTCGTGGCCGTTTTTTACGGCGAAACGGCTAAGGTCATCAACACTGTCGTATAGCGTCCAGTTGAATCTATATTCGATCCCAGCGTTTCGCATGAGATGGTTGAGATCATCCGCCATTCTTTTGGCGCGATCCTGCCCAAATCGCTTCGGCCAAGCGAGCAGAGGATTGATTGGTCTGCCCTGCAAATAACCGAATAGTTTCAATGCTTCTGTTCGTTGTCGTCCCCGGCTTCGCAGTGCATCCTTGGTCACCGGATCGGGGGACGCCAGCACGCGCTCGCTGGTTCCCTCAGCTCGGACCCGCAGCGAAGGGAAAGATACGATTTCGCCCGGAAGGGTAGCGGCATCGACCGGCGATTCAGACAATTGGAGCTCTACACCATTGACATCGACACCATTCACGAAGTCGCGCAGTTGGCCCGATAGGTGGTGGCGATCGGCCGGGTCGAGAATTGTTTCGGAGTGATCGCCCTGCGTAATCTGAGTGTCGAGAATCAGCCGCAGTTGCTCCATCGGTACATCAATGGGGGGGCTATTGAATCCACGGCAGCGAATTGTCTCTCCGGACTTCTGTGCCTGTTCATGCCGAGAAAGTGATGCAATGCCGATGAGGAGATTGGGTTCCTCCAGTTCCAAAACGCTGGCCTTGGTTACGTGATCTGTGCGTTCATCACGAAAAACTCGGATGGCCGTGGGCCGGTTCCGGCGATCGAGACGGTTCATTTGCTTCGCTTCGATCATTTCCGTCAATGTCGCCACTTCACCGTTTCGAAAATATTCGGCGAAAGTCTTACCATCCAATGTTGCGGTTGAAATTAGGGGCTGGATCACCCACCGATCCCCGAGCAATACTTTCGCAGCAGCGCCGAATTTCCGGCAGAAGTGGAATTCGGTGGCGTCCTGGCAGTTGGGCATCTGACAGAAACGGTCGTAATCTTGCCACCAATCGCCGAAAGCAACTGATCGGTTGTCCTTGAAGTGCTTCTTTATCGCCTCGCGAAGAACGCCCATGATTACAGTTCGATGACGCCGGTTTGTCGGATCGGTGGTAAAATCAGAATCGAAGGTAACGACGTGCTCACCTTCACGCACGTCACCCGGAAGGGCCCAGCCGGAGGGAACCGCGACGGTTTCCTCATCGACATCGACCACGAAACCGTAGCCACGACATAGGTCTTTGTGCTTTTTCCGAAGAGACCAGATTACCTGCTTGGCATCACCCCGTTCAGCATGGCTTTGTCCGCCGCCGTCACGGCGTACTTTATATAATCTCACGGCCCACCGAAGAGCACCAGGGTTCAAGATTTCATAGCAACTGAGAAAAGTTACTTGGCGATCGCTTCCGGATTGCAGGTCCTGTACGAGCGGTTGATTTTGGGAAACAGTGGGCATCATTTTTCCCTTGTGAAATAGTATGTCGCAGCGGCGCTTACCAGGCTTGAAATGGCTGGTAGCCATGCATTAAAAATTGCGTTAAGACCCTTCATAGCTTCGTCTTTTCCCGCAAAGGCGAGTAATACGAAAAGAAGATAGTGGAGCGCCACACTCACTCCAAGAATGAGCACTAGCCATGTCGCGAGCGACTTGGCGGTTTCTGCTCGGTGCCTAGCTTCCTCAAACGCGAGGTCACGAAGTTCTCCAACTTCTCCGGCCTCTATAGGCGGTTGGTCTTCGGGTCGTGCCTCGTCTTTTGGTTGTTCCGCCATTGGATTCAAGCCTCAGATTTGGCGCCGGCGGCCTGTAGTGTTGGGATGACTAGCACCCGCTCTTCGTTGGTGTCGGGGTTCCTAACAAGAATCTCAGTGAATCCCTGCCCTGCTTGCGACTGTAATGCGCGACTGATTTGTAAGGATTCCCGGACCGTATCGGCCATTGACGAAAACCTACCTTGCTCGGTCAGCTTTTCGAGGCTTTCCAGACTCCGCTCGTCAAAACTGAACACAACTCGTCGGCTCTTTGACATGGTTTCTCCTTTTCAGTGACGTTATTATTGATGCACCATAAGTGTATCGTCAGATATCGGATATGTCAACACAAAGATATCACTTATGATGCCTACAGGCTCTTCTCGGTTTTATGTGTCCTTTGTCGTGCGGTCCCTGTCACGACGGAGATCCCGCCGTCTATTCGGGATTCTGACCTTTGAATTGGCTCAGATACTTGACGGGGAGGCGATAATAGAGAAACTGAATCATTCGCCGGCCAGTTTGCCGGCTAAAGGAGCAGGTTCGTTTGAGCGCGGACCCAATCAGCATCGGGCTTGCAATTGCAGGCGATCGCTTGGCCGAAGGCGCGAATCCAAGCGTTGGCTTTCGGTTCGGGGACAAAGGAACTCATACGAGCCGAACCCTAATGTTCGATGACCTATCCACATTACTTAAAGTGTCAGAATCGGATGCCGGTCGGGCGGACTACCGCAGACAGATTTTGGAAGAAAACTGTCTTTCGAAACGCACCGCTTCGACACGCAAGCTTTCAGATCAACGTCTTAGTGAGCTGTATACTCTGGATGCCAGGGTGCTGCTTTTTCGTGTGATGCGCCAGTTGTGGCAGTCAAGTGAAGATGGTCGTCCACTTCTTGCCTTGCTGATGGCCCTGGCTCGGGATCCCTTGCTGCGGATGACGGCGCCGGCGATTGTTCGACTTAATCCTGGCGAGGAATTGGGGCGGCAGGCGCTTACCGACGCGCTGAACCGGGGGACTGGTTCCCGATTCAACGAAGCCGTACTGGACAAGATTGTGCGGAACACGGCGTCGTCGTGGACGCAGTCCGGTCATCTTGAGGGAAGAAGCCGCAAGATCCGGCGAACCGTGGCGCCGACCCCGGCGGTCGTCACTTTTGCCGTGGTGCTGGGATATGCCCTTGGTTCGCGGGGGGCACTTCTTTTCGAGACGCTCTGGTCGCAGATTCTGGATGCAGGGAAGGATGAATTGATTTTCCTCGCAATGGATGCAAAGCGGTTCGGCTACCTGGAAATGAGGGCCGCCGGTGGTGTCGTAGAAGTCTCGCTTGCACGACTGCTGACTGAAGAGGAAAGGCGGTTGATTCATGGGACGGATTGAAGACCTAGCCGGTCGATATCAGAGCCACATTTCAGCGCCCTGGCAACGAAACCTCGCGGGCGCTCAACGGACGATCTTTGTCGTCCATGACAAGGCCGACGAGCGAAAACTTCGCGCCAAGCTTGGCCTCTTCGAGATTGCGACAAAAGAGACCGGCCACGGTTGGCGGCTTTTCGATTTCACCAACACGTTTGCCCGGTGGATGGCTGGGATGGATTACCGTGAAGCATATTTTGAGGAGCCGAGCGACTTGCCGCTGAAGCTCCAGAGCGACTTCGTGCGTTACGCCGCGACGGAATTGCAAACAGTCTTGACGGGCGAAGATGTGACTGCCGATACGGTGGTCGCTGTGCATGGCGTGGCATCCCTTTTCGGTTTCACGAAAGTGTCGTTGGTAATCAAGGAAGTCGAACACGACATTCGGGGACGCCTTGTCCTGTTCTTTCCGGGCGAATTTGAAAACAACAACTATCGTCTTCTCGATGCGCGGGACGGCTGGAACTATCTGGCTGTCCCCATCACATTGCATAGCGGAGCACTAGAACAATGAAAAACCGCGAAGTCTTCCAGCGTGATCCGGCCGCATCCAAGTTGCTCAATGACGGCGTCGCGGCAGTTGGTGAATCGCTCACTCCCAAGGAGATCGAAACGCTTCGATATGAGCTTGAACACTTTGTTTGCGAGGGCCAATACAAGGCGGGCATGGTGCGCATCCTTGAATCCTACCTTGGGGCGGTCGATGCGACGGTTCAACCGGCGGCGTGGATCAGCGGCTTCTACGGAAGCGGAAAGTCGCACCTGGAAAAAATGCTCCGTCACTTGTGGATCGACACCAAGTTTTCCGACGGCGCAACGGCGCGCGGACTGGCAAGGCTCCCTGCCGAAGTGAAGGATTTGCTGAAGGAATTAAGCACGTTGGGCAAGCGTTGTGGCGGCCTTCACGCGGCGGCTGGAACGCTTCCGTCTGGTGGCGGCAACAGCGTCCGGCTGACGGTGCTGGCGATCATTTTTCGGTCCAAGGGCCTGCCGGAAACATTGCCCCAGGCCCGCTTCTGCCTGTGGCTCCAGAAGGCTGGCATCTATAACAAGGTGCGAAAGGCCGTCGAGGCGGCGGGGAAGGACTTTCTCCGCGAACTGCAAGACCTCTACGTCAGTCCGGTTCTGGCAAAGGCGCTGCTCGCCGCTGATTCAGACTTCGCTCCCGATGAAAAGCAAGCCCGCGCGACAATACGGGCACAGTTCCCGGTTGTGACGGATGTATCGACAGCAGAGTTCATCGGCTATGTCCGCGAAGTGCTGACCGAGAACGGGCAGATTCCGGCCACGGTGATCGTGCTCGACGAGGTACAGCTTTTCATCGGCGACAGCACGCAACGGTCCACAGACGTTCAGGAAGTGGCTGAATCGCTTTGCAAACAAGTGGACAGCCGAGTGATGCTGATCGGCGCCGGGCAGACCGCGCTTGCTGGCAGTTTGCCGCTGCTCCAGCGACTCCGCGGGCGTTTCACCATCCCGGTGGAACTGTCAGACTTAGATGTGGAAACGGTGACGCGGCGCGTCGTGCTCGCCAAAAAGGCTGACAAGGTCAAGCCTGTACAGGATTGCCTCGACTCCCATGCCGGGGAGATTGATCGGCAGTTGGCCGGCACGGCTATCGCCGTCCGCATGGAAGATCGCGGCGTCATCGTGGAAGACTACCCGCTCCTGCCGGTGCGCCGGCGGTTTTGGGAGCATGTGCTCCAGGCCGTTGATGCCGCCGGTACGACAGCGCAACTCCGCACTCAGTTGCGAATTGTGCATGATGCCGTTCGTGACATTGCTGAGCGGCCACTTGGCGTTGTCGTGCCGGCGGATGTCATTTTCGAGCAGCTCCAGCCCGACTTGCTTCGCAGCGGTTTTCTGCTGCGGGAAATCGATGAAACCATCCGCAAATTGGACGACGGCACGGCAGACGGCAAACTCGCCCGGCGGCTGTGTGGCCTGATCTTCCTGATCCGCAAACTGCCGCGTGAAGCCGCCGCTGATATTGGCGTCCGACCGACGCCGGAAATGCTTGCCGATCTGCTGGTGAGTGACCTAGGCAGCGACGGCGCCATGTATCGCAAGGAAGTTCCTCGCGTTCTCGACAAGCTTGTGCATGACGGCAAGTTGATCAAGTTGGAGGACGGCTACGGTCTCCAGACCCGCGAAAGCAGCGAGTGGGACCGCGAATTTCGCAATCGGCAGACGCGGTTTCTGGCCGATGTGTCCGGAATTTCAGGCAAGCGCTCAGCCCTGATGGCAGCCGCGCTTGATGAAGCCATTGGCGGCATTAAGCTCGTCCACGGCAAGAGCAAAGAGCCGCGCAAACTTGTCTTGAGCTTCGGCGACACACCGCCTGCCACCAAAGGCCACGAAATCCCGGTATGGGTTCGTGACGGCTGGGGCGAGTCAGAAACAACAGTGGTCAACGATGCCCGCGCCGCCGGCGCTGACAGTCCTATCGTCTATGCCTTTGTTCCCAAGGCCAGCGCGGACGACTTGAAAAAGGCCATCGTCGATTTCGAGTCCGCCAAAGCCACCATCGACTTCAAGGGCGCGCCAAGCACCGCCGAAGGCCGCGAGGCCCGCGACGCAATGAATGCCCGCATGAGAGAAGCTGAGGCCCGGCGGGATGAAATCGTCGAGCAAGTGGTGGATGGCAGTAAGGTCTTCCAAGGCGGCGGAACGGAAATGTTCCAGCTTAACGTTGTGGAAAAAGTGCGGGCTGCTGCGGATGCTTCATTGGACCGGCTTTTTCCAAATTTCCGTGACGCCGATCACGACCGCTGGGATGGTGTCATCAACCGTGCCAAGAATGGCGATGAAGACGCCCTCAAGGCCGTGGGATTCACCGACAAGCCTGAAAAGCACCCCGTCTGCTCTGGGATTTTGTCCTTGGTTGGATCTGGGAAAAAGGGCAAGGATGTCCGGTCCGCGTTTGAAGACAGTCCCTACGGTTGGCCGCGCGATGCGGTAGACGCCGGCTTAATCGTGCTCCACACCGTGGGTCATTTGAGAGCCATTTACAACGGCAATCCGCTGGCGGTTGGGCACCTGGATCAGGCGAAAATTTCCACGACGGAGTTTCGCGTTGAATCGGCCACACTGGATGTGGCGCAGAAGATAAAGCTGCGGAAGCTGTATCAAACCGTGGGAATCACCTGCAAGCCCGGCGATGAAGCGGTCCAGGCAGGTCCGTTCCTGGCCAAAGTGAACGAGTTGGCCGATCGCTCAGGCGGTGAGGCACCGATGCCGGCTCGTCCGTCCACGGTTCATATTGATGGCCTGCGGGCTTTGGCCGGCAATGAACAGCTTACGGAAATGCTCAAGCAGCATGACGTTCTCGCCAAGCAGGTCAAAGATTGGGGCGCTGCCGCTGACTTGGCAGCGAAGCGCAAGCCAGCTTGGGAAACGCTCGGAAAATTGTTGTCTTATGCCTCGCCGCTGAGCGAAGCCGTCGATCTCCAAAAGCAGTCAGACGCCGTGCGCGATGAACGCCGGCTGCTCGATGCGAGCGATCCCGTTCCCGCAATCCACAAGGCAGTAGCCTCGATGTTGCGGACGGCGGTGAACAAGGTGCATGACGAGTACGTCGCTGTTTTCAACCGAGAAAAGGGCGCTCTGGAGTCGAACGACAACTGGAAGAAGCTGACGCCGGTGCAGCAGCAAAAGATTCTGACCGATGAAGGCATCAGCAGCGTGCCGGCGCTGGACGTTGGCGATGACACCACGCTGCTTCACTGCCTAGGGGAATGTCCGCTTGCATCTTGGAAGACGCGTACTAACGCACTTCCGCAACAGTTCGCCAGTGCCGCCCTTACCGCGGCCAAATTGCTAGAACCGAAGACGCAAAGCGTTCATCTAACCAGTTCTACTCTGAAGACGCCAGAGGATGTGAAGGCGTGGCTTGGTAAGACCGAACAGCATTTGCTGGCAAAGCTCACTGCCGGTCCGGTAGTAATTTCGTGATGAGGGAGTTGAATGTCCGCGTTGGAGGCTCATCTTCGCAACACGCTCGAACGTACAATCATCGAGGCTCGCGATGTCGCTACCACCGGCGCAAATGCGGCCCTCGAAGCTCTGGCGGTTCATCATCACGAAGCCTATCCACATCAGAAATCGGAACAGCGTAAATTGCGTAGCACACTACGTGCTCACGCAAAGCAGCTCGGTGATCCAAAGAATGACAAGGGAGGTTTTGAATCCATCGACCATTTGGTCCATGAATGCGCGTACGAGCACTGGCATCGGATGCTGTTCGCTCGGTTCCTGGCTGAGAATGATTTTCTGATTGAGCCAGACAGCGGCATGGCGATCAGCTTGGCCGAAGCCGAGGAACTGGCTAAGTCGGCAAAGGTTGACTTGTGGACCTATGCCAGTCGCTGCGCCCAGCAGATGCTGCCGCAGATCTTCCGCCCGGGCGATCCTCTGCTACAGGTCAGCTTGGCCAACGAACATCGCGTGAAGTTGGAGCGGCTGCTCGGGGGCTTGGATTCGGCCACGTTCAAGGCCGACGATTCGTTGGGCTGGGTTTATCAGTTTTGGCAGTCGGCAGAGAAAGAACGGGTGAATACGTCAGGCGAGAAGATCACTGGCGATACCCTGCCGGCGGTGACGCAGCTTTTCACCGAGCACTACATGGTGCTTTTTTTGCTGCACAACACCCTTGGCGCTTGGCACGCGGGCAAGGTCCTAGCAGGCAATCCCACTTTGGCCGAGTTGGCTGCCAGCGAAGAAGAAGTTCGGAAGGCGGTGGCTCTACAGACGCCGGGAGGATATGAGTTCGAGTACCTCCGCTTCGTACGCGGCGCTGATGGCAGCAGTGGCCACTGGCGTCCCGCCGCGGGGATATTCGACAGTTGGCCCAAGACCGCCGCCGAGCTAATGCTGCTAGACCCTTGCTGTGGCAGTGGGCATTTCCTTGTTGCAGGCTTTGAATTGCTCGTGCGTCTTCGCATGGAAGAAGAAGGTTTGATCGTATCGGAGGCCGTCGGTGCGGTTTTGCGACAAAACATTCATGGGCTGGAATTAGACGCTCGCTGCACCCAAATTGCTGCATTCAATTTGGCGATGGCGGCATGGAGGATAGCCAGGCATCAACCGTTGCCGGCGCCAAACATCGCTTGCGTGGGCATAGGGCCGCAGGCGACGCGGTCGCAATGGGTAGATATGGCAGATGGGTCTACAGCGTCTCCAATATCTGTGGGGCGTGACTTAATCAGGAATGGTCTCCTTAAGCTGCACGATTTATTCTCTAAAGCCCCGACTCTAGGATCATTGATTGACCCAACTGGAATAACGGGTGACTTAATCAGCGCGGATTTTGAAACCCTGAGACCCTACCTGAACTCGGCGCTCGCTTCTGAGGCAAGCGACGACGAAACGAAGGAACACGTTTTTGCCGCTCAGGGAATGGTTAAAGCTGCGGACCTGCTTGGTCGCAAATACACGCTGGTCATTACCAATGTCCCCTACCTTGGGCGAATCCGGCAGAATGAAGATTTACGAGCATATTGCCAAGAGCATTACCCTGAGGCAAAGCTCGATCTCGGTGCTTGCTTTATCGAGCGATGCAATCAATTCTGCGCCCGTGGCGGAACAACTGCGATCGTTATTCCGCAAAACATCCTGTTTCTAGCAAGCTATAAAAAGTTACGGAATTCGCTTTTGTCGGATGTGACCTGGCATGTCGCGGCACGCCTTGGGGCGAAGGGCTTCAGAACGCCGATGTGGGATTTTGGGGTCGCCCTCTTGGCTCTGACTCCCAGAACACCATCAGTGGACTCGACTTTCGTGGGGATTGACGTTGGCGACGCGCCCGGGCCAGAAGCAAAGAGCAAGTTTTTAGCATTGAGGCTACTCGCGACGGCGGTTCAAAGTCGCCAGCTTGGCAATCCGGATGCCGCAATTACCTTTGAGGAAGCTTCCGAAACCGACCTGCTGTTGAAATATGCGAGCTCGGTGCAAGGTGCTTCGACGGTCGATATCGAGCGATTCTGCCTATTCTTTTGGGAAATTCTCCTCAACGATAACTGGAATCTGCACCAAAGTACGCCCGCGGGCGGCACTGAGTTTTCCGGACTTGAATTTGTAAGCATCCACCGCAGGCCCGGCGGTGACTTTGAGAAACTCGCGGAAGATCTGAAAGCCGAAGGCAGGTTGGGTGGCGCCTGGTCAGGTCAACCAGTCTGGGGAAAGAGCGGCATCGCCAGTTCTTGGATGGGAACCTTGCCTGTCGCGTTATATCTGGGCGCGGTGTATGACAACAGTATCGCGGCCATCATCCCGGAAAATCCAAAACACCTTCCTGCGATCTGGTGCTTCTGCTCGTCGCCTGAATACCTCAAAGAAGTTCGAAAAATCAATCAGAAGACGCAGGTAGCGAATGCGACGCTCGTGAAGGTGCCCTTCGATCTGGAGCATTGGCAGAGCGTCGCGTCCGCGAAATATCCGAAGGGTTTGCCAGAACCCGAGAGTGATGATCCGACACAATGGATTTTTCACGGCTGCCCCAAGGAATCAGCATCGCCTGTGCAGGTCGCTGTCGCCCGATTGCTCGGGTATCGGTGGCCGGCGGAGGTCGATACGAAAATGCGCCTAAGCCAACGGGCTAGACAGCTTGTTGAGAATTGCCGCGACCTCGAATCATTGACTGATCGGGACGGGATCGTCTGTATCCCAAGCGTTCGTGGGGAAGAGCCTGCGGTCGATCGATTGATTGCATTACTGTCGGCGTGCGATATCGAGCCTGACCCGAATGTCGATGATTATTTGCGTAATGAATTCTTTCAGGAACACAACGAATTGTTCCACCAGCGGCCGTTTATTTGGCATGTCTGGGATGGACGTAAGCGAGATGGCTTCCACGCGCTGTTGAACTATCACAAGCTGGTGGAGGGCGAAGGGCGTGGCAAGAAGCTCTTGGAAAGTCTGACCTATAGCTATTTAGGGGACTGGATCAATCGCCAACAGGACGGAGTAAAACGCGGGCTGGAAGGAGCCGAAGATCGGCTTGCCGCCGCCACCGAATTGCAGAAACGGCTTATCGGAATTGTCGAAGGCGAACCTCCCTTTGATCTGTTCGTCCGCTGGAAGCCGCTGGATCAGCAGGCGATTGGATGGGAGCCGGACATCAACGATGGCATCAGGGTCAATATCCGGCCGTTCATGGCGAGTGATATTCCCGGCGGGCGTGGCGGAGCAGGCATCCTGCGATGGAAACCGAAGATTGATTGGGACAAGGATCGCGGCAAAGAGCCCCATCGCGATAAGCGACAGTTTCCCTGGTTCTACGGCTGGACCGAAGGCTCCGTCGATTTTCTGGGTAATGGTGAATTTTCCGGAGATCGCTTTACTGATTGCCACTACACACTTTCTGCAAAGCGCAAGGCACGCGAAAGCTCCGGGGCGTATGCAACTGCAGGGGGAACGTAATGGCGGCTCTTCCGACTGATCTTCGCAACAAACTCGAACGCGCGATCATCGAGGCACGCAATGTGGCTGAGACCGGGGCCAAAGCTGCGCTTGAAGCACTGGCGGTTCACCACCATGAGCCGTATCCGCACCAGAAACCTGACCAGCGGAAACTACGCGTTCAGCTTCGCGCCCATGCCCGTCAGCTTGGCGACGCCCAAAATCCTAAAGGCGGGCTGGCCATCGGCCATCTGATCCATGAATGCGCCTATGAGCACTGGCACCGAATGCTGTTCGCCCGGTTCCTGGCTGAGAATGATCTCTTGATCGAGCCGGACAGCGGCATGGCGATTAGCCTGGGTGAAGCCGAAGAACTGGCCAAGTCGGTAAAGGTCGATCTATGGACCTATGCCAGTCGATGCTCCCAACAAATGCTGCCACAGATTTTCCGGCCAGACGATCCGGTGCTTCAGGTCGGCGTGGCCAATGAACATCGTGTGAAACTGGAACGGCTTTTGGCGGGTCTCGCGTCCGATACGTTCAAAGCGGATGACTCACTGGGCTGGGTTTATCAGTTCTGGCAATCCGCCGAAAAGGACAGGGTCAACGCCTCCGGTGAGAAAATCACCGGCGATACGCTGCCGGCCGTAACTCAGCTTTTCACCGAGCACTACATGGTGCTCTTCCTGCTTCACAACACCATCGGCGCATGGCACGCCGGTAAAGTGCTGGCCGCGAATCCCAAACTTGCCGAGACCGCCGCCAGCGAAGATGCGCTTCGCCAGGCCGTCGCGCTCAAGACTGCCGGGGGATACTCATTCGATTATCTCCGCTTTGTGCGAGGCGCGGACGGCAAGGGTGGTCCCTGGCGTCCTGCCGCTGGAACCTTCGACGGATGGCCAAAGACCGCTGCACAATTGAAGACGCTCGATCCTTGCTGCGGCAGTGGCCACTTTTTAGTGGCTAAGTTCGAGCTGCTCGTACGGCTGCGGATGGGCGAGGAGAATCTCTCTATCGGCGACGCGATCGATGCTGTGATCCGCGACAACATTCACGGGCTAGAACTGGATGCCCGGTGCACGCAGATCGCCGCATTCAACTTGGCGATGGCGGCATGGAAATTCGCTGGGTATCGCAAGTTACGCGCGATGCAAATTGCCTGCACCGGCATCGCTCCTCAAGCGACGCTCGACCAGTGGCTTAAGCTTGCCGAGCCGGCGATCATTCGGGCTCCGCTGCGCGATCGCGATCCACTGCGCTTGGCCATCCGTGGATTACACGGACTATTTTCCGATGCCCCCACGCTCGGCTCTCTGATCGACCCCAACCCCGCTTCTATGATCGGCGCGGCTGATTGGGAGACGGTTGAGCCGTACCTCATTTCCGCCATGCAGGCCGAGGTCGACGATGAAGAACACGAACGCGCGGTTGCGGCCGCTGGTATCGTCACCGCGGCGAAACTACTTGCGGGAGAATATACGCTCGTCATTACCAACGTTCCTTACCTCAAACGAGGAAATCAGGGCGACTCGCTTGCGAGCTTTGCACTTTCAACATTCCCCGAAGCCAAGGCAGACTTGGCCACCATGTTCGCACAAAGGTGGCTAGACTCCTCACCGCAGCACGGGAGTGTCGCCATGGTGATCCAGCACAACTTCTTATTTCAGGATTATTATAAATCATTTCGCCACAGACTCCTGAATCAAGCGGAACTGAGCTTGCTTTCGCGTCTTGGAACTCACGCATTTGAAACTATTAGTGGCGAAGTGGTAAGCGTCTGCCTCCTCATCACTCATCATTTTCCGCTAACTGGCGAGTTGAGATCATTTGGAATTGACGCCTCCAGTGGCGGCGCGACTCCAGCCAAGGTTGACCAACTACGCGATGGTCCTATCGTGCCTTTTGAACAGAAGGCAATGCTTCAAAATCCTGGTTATAGAATCTCCTTCGCGGATTCCTGTTCAGTTGATCGATTGTGTAACCGTGCGTCGCACTCGCGGGGTATTAGCAGTGGAGATGATGTGCGGTTCTCCAGACATTTCGCGGAACTCGGCGCTATGACGCCCGACTGGTCGTACTTTCAGAATTCGTGCGATGAAACGAGTGCTTTTGGAGGTTGCGGCGAGGTCTTCTACTGGCAAGGTGGGACCGGAGAGTTTTTCAAATTCGTTTCAGAACGCCTGGGTGCCGAACTGGTAGGACAGTGGATTCGTGGACGCTCGGCTTGGGGCAGAATGGGCATCGCGATTAGCGCAACGGGGAAGATTAGCTCGACATTGTATCTGGGTGATCTTTTCCATCAGAACTTGATTGTTGTCACTCCAAACGTCGATGCGGACCTCGCAGCTATCTGGTCCTGCTGCTCTGACCCGACTTACGGGGCGGAAGTCAGGAAGCTTGATCAGTCACTCAAGGTCGGAAATGCTGTTGTTCAGGTGCCCTTCGACGAAGAGGCGTGGCAAGCGATTGCGGAAAGCCGATATCCCCATGGCCTCCCCGAACCTGAAAGCGACTATCCGACGGAATGGCTCTTTCACGGCCGGCCAGAGTGTTCGACTGCGCCGCTGCAAGTTGGCGTCGCTCGCCTCCTCGGCTACCGCTGGCCGGCCGAACTCGACGACAAGATGCGGCTGAGCAAGCGCGCTCGTGGTCTCGTTGCCAAAGCTGAGTCACTGCTCAAGTTCGCTGATGAAGATGGCATCGTCTGCATCCCGTCCGTGCGCAGCGAAGAGCCGGCAGCAGATCGATTGCTGGCGCTGCTCTCCGCTTGTGGTGTTAAGCCGGACCCTTCGACAGGCTCAGGGCAGAGCCGTAATCTCGACGAATGGCTGCGCAATGATTTCTTCAAGGAACACTGCGATCTGTTCCACCAGCGACCATTCATCTGGCACATCTGGGACGGCCGAAAGAGGGATGGGTTTCACGCGCTGGTGAACTACCACAAGCTCGCCCACGGCAAAGAGGGAAAGAAACTTCTGGAGAGCCTCACATACAGCTACCTCGGTGACTGGATCAATCGGCAGAAAGACGGAGTGAAGCGCGGCGAAGACGGCGCTGAAGACCGGCTGGCCGCGGCAACGGAATTGCAGAAACGTCTTGCGGCAATTATCGAAGGCGAGCCGCCGCACGATATCTTTGTTCGCTGGAAGCCGCTGGCGGAACAAGCCATTGGCTGGGAACCGGATATCAACGACGGCGTGCGAATGAACATCCGTCCATTCCTGGCCAGCGACCTCCCAGGGGGCCGCGCCGGCGCCGGCGTACTGCGCTGGAAGCCGAACATCAAGTGGGACAAAGATCGCGGCAAAGAGCCGGAACGGAAGAAATTCGAGTTCCCATGGTTCTGGGGCTGGGACGAAAGCACCGCGGATTTCATTGGCGGCAGAGAGTTCAAAGGCGAGCGATTCAATAATTGCCATTACACGAATGCGGTGAAGCAGCAGGTACGTGAGGCTGCGAAGAAAGTGGGTCGGTGATGGCTCATTACACCGATAAACAAGCCAAAGCGATTCTGCGTGACAGCCGTTACTGGCGGGTGAGGACGCAGCATTGGGGCGTGGCCAGTAATTCTGAATACTGGATTCGGTGCCGGCCAAGTGATGCGGACGCAGACAAAAGGCCACTCCCACAGTTATCGCTTCCGGGTGCTGAGTTGTTCAAGACTCAACCCGACGGGATGTGGGCCTATTTCCGCGGTACCACGTGCGTTGATGTATTGGCGATAGAGATTTGCGGATCGATGCAGAATCTGAATGACAAGCGATCGCGTTATGTCTCAACGGGAACAGGATTAATGCTTGTGGTGCCGGCAACCTGGTTTACTCGCCCGATCCAACTTCAACATGGCGGCCAAAAACCGCGTGGTGAGGCATCTGGATGTTTGAAGAAGGCAACCCTGCCGACGAAAGGCGACGTGAATATCCCGGTGAGATTCTTGCGATCTCTCTTCGTAATCCCGGACGCGAAATATTCTAAGTGGATGACTAACCACGTACCCGCTGGCCACGAGTTCTTCATGAAACACAATTCGCTGAAGTCGGGTACGGCGACCCCGGTGCAAAAGTTCTTGGGTGGAATGTCGTTTCAATCGCACTTCTGCACGCGTCGTTGACCGTCTTAAACCGAGTTGGGATGGCAGACAAAGCATAGAAGTTAGGTTTGATGATTCAATGTAAGAAGACACATGCTGTGAAGTGGAACGTGCGTAAAATCGGCGAAGGTGCAACGAATGGCCGATGACCAAAACACTCTCTTCGCGAACGAACCGCAAGTGGACGCGGTGATGGGCATATTGCGCGAGCTAGCGCGTTCACACGCCCAGCCTTCGGCGTGGGAACTGCTTCAACATCTGGACAACAAGGTTGATCTCAAGGCGCGGTGGGCGGTTGAAGACGCAATTCGCCGGCTCATGAAAGATTCAGATCTGACGACAGCAACACGAGATTATTTCCGCGATCTGCTGGAATCAGGGGATTTAGCGAAAGCGCTAAGAGGAAAAGCTCGACCGGGCCGTGAAATCGAATCCAGTATTGATGCGCTTGTGAGAGCGAGCACCGTCTATCGAAGTTCGACTGCGTTCCAAGAAATGGTCGATTTCATGGCCAATTTTCGTGATTACGCGCCGTTCAACAACATGCTGGTGCGACTGCAGAATCCAAGTTGCAGTTTCTATGCATCGCGTCGGGATTGGGAGCGGCGTTTCAGTCGCGCGCCGATAGAGGATGCCCGCCCGATGTTGATTCTGGCGACCATGCACCCTGTGATGCTTGTCTACGACGTGGATCAGACCGGCGGAAAACCATTGCCGGAGGAGTTACGGAACTTCGCCAAATTCGAGGGCGAATGGAATCCGAAGCAGCTTGATCAAACTGTGGAAAACGCGATGGAGCGCGATCGCATTCGTATCGACTTCAAGAGATTATCATCCACCAACGCTGGCTTCGCGACACTGGCTTTGGGATCTGGCGAGAGCAAAATGCGAATCGCCATCCATGAGGAATTGGATTTGCCCAGCCGTTTCGGGGTCGTGTGCCACGAACTGGCGCACGTCTATCTTGGGCATCTTGGTGGCGATAAGGATGGCTGGTGGCCGAGTCGCGGTGACTTGAATCATAGGGCGATGGAAATCGAGGCTGAGGCGGTGGCTCACGTAGTTACTCAGCGTGCCGGTTTGAGCGGTGCCAGTTCAAGATACGTATCCCGATATCTTCAGGGTGATAAGCCGATGGAGGCAGTGTCGATCGATCTGATTGCGAAGGTTTCGGGCCGGATAGAGGAAATGGCGAAGCGGCGACAAGCCAAGCGCCGCACGCGCGATAGGAAGGCAGTAACCGAATGAGTAGCTCCACGACGACAATCAATACGCTTCTGGAAGCCATACAGGTGTCATTGGCGAGCATCAGTCGGCATGCTCCTGGGGAAGTCGCGCCGTCGGCAATACTCTGGCCTGATGCGGACGGCCAGTGGCAAGCACTGATCCCACAGCTTCAAGCACTCATGCCCCACCTTATCGTGTTGGGCAATTACTTGCCTAAGAAGAAACAGGGGCCGGCGATATGGGTTCGATGCGTGGTTGAACGGGAACTGCCGGAAATCGTGTTGCCGGAGCGCGTCGTTCCCGTCGTATATCTCCCCAATGTGAGCCGGCAAACGCTTCGGGCGGTGGAAGAATGTCCGAACGATCTGTTGCCGCTGGTGGAATTGCAATATCGCGGCGCGGTGTGGAGCCAGCGCAACGGAAAGGATTGGACTGTCGAGGCATTCCTTGTCTCCGAAGATTCGGGGATGGAATTGGATGTCTCGAAAGACGCGCAAACCCGGCGGGCAATGCTGGGTGCATTGGCGCAATTGGCGGTGACGCCGCTGTCGCGGCTGCGAGCCAAGCGGTTGGAGGCGGAGGACTTTGACAAGTTGATGATCGAAGACACTCCGCGAAACCTGCTCGAATGGATGAGCGATCCGCGGGGCGTGCGGGAAAATTGGGACGATGGTCAATGGGCGGCGTTCCGCTCGCGGTGCAAAGCTGAATATAAGTTCGACCCGGAAAAGGATGGCGAATTGGTCGCCGCCGAGCGATTGGGGACGCGGGAAGTGGAATGGCTTGGGGTTTGGCAGCGGTTCGTGGAAGCGCCTGCCCTATATCCTGGGTTGCCGGACCTGCTCCGCAAGGCAAAACCATCCGGCCTGTTGTTCGTCAAGGAAACCTGGCCGAATGAGAATGATGAAGCTGAGAAGGCGCTGCGAAAATCACTGAACCAGCTTGCCGACAAAGGTGCGGTTGAGGCGCGGCGAGACGTGGCGAAACTGGAGGCCGAACACGCTCCACGCCGGCAGTGGGTATGGGCGAAATTGGGCCAAAGTCCGCTGGCCAAGGCGCTGGCGCACGTCACGGCGATGGCGACGCACACGGCGGTCGGTCTGGGCGGCGACTCACCAAAGGCGATGGCTGATTTGTACGCGCATGGTGGCTACCTGGCCGACGATGCGGTGCTTCGGGCACTGGCGGCTGTGAAAGCGGCGGAAGATTGTGAAGCGGTTTCCGTCGCGGCTCGTGCAATCTATTTGCCCTGGGTGCAGGATGCGGCGGAGCATTTCCAAAAGCTGGTCGCGACGACTCCATTGCCGGCGAGAGGTGCGGGCGATGATACCGTCGAGGCTGATGCCGGGACTTGCATCTTATTTGTCGATGGCCTGCGCTTCGACCTGGGCCGGCGTCTGGCGGTACTTGGGGAAGACCGAAAGTTCCGGGTAACTGATGGCCGGCGCTGGGCCGGCGTTCCGACAGTGACGGGCACAGCCAAGCCGGCAGTAACGCCGGTGGCCGACCAGATCGTCGGGAATCGACTCGGCGAAGATTTCACGCCGGAAGTCGTCGGAACTGGGCAGCCCGCGACAACCGACCAAATCAGAAAAATTCTAGTAGTAGCCGGCTATCAGATTCTAGGGGCATCGGAGACAGGTCAACCGCAACACGGGCGCGCTTGGACGGAATATGGTGAATTCGACAGTCTGGGTCACAAAATCCAGGTGAAGCTGGCGCACCGAATTGACGAGCAGCTTGAATTGCTGGTGGACCGAATCGACGCGCTGCTCGCGGCCGGGTGGCGGCAGGTAAGGGTCGTCACGGATCACGGCTGGCTGCTTGTGCCCGGCGGATTGCCGGATTCGCCACTCCCCAAATATCTGACGCAAAGCCGCTGGTCCCGCTGCGCGACGATCAAGGGTGGCTCGCACGTCACGGCGCCAACGGCCAACTGGTATTGGAATCCAGCCGAAGTATTCGCGTTTGGCCGCGGGGTATCGTGTTTCGGCAAGGGCAATGAGTACACGCATGGGGGCCTGAGCGTACAGGAGTGCGTCGTGCCTGACTTGGTGTTTAGCTCGGATATTGGAGCCGCTGAAATCGCCGCGAATATTGCTGCGGTGCAATGGCTTGGCATGCGTTGCCGTGTGACTATCGAGCCAGCCGGCGTGTCCGCAGCCGTTGATCTACGGACCAAAGTTGGCGACGCCGCCTCCAGTATTTTGAATCCGAATACGCCCAAGCCGGTGGATGCTGAGGGCAAGGTCGGGTTGCTTGTCGAAGACGAATCACTTGAAGGCACGACGGTAAGCGTCGTGTTGGTTGATAATGCCGGTCGCGTTGTGGCGAAGAAGCCGACGACGGTCGGCGGTGAGGAGTAAATATGGAACTTGATGCGTTGGATAAACTTGCGGCTTCCGCTTTTGACGGCTTCCTAGTGCGAAAGGACCTGGTGCGTCGTTACAGCCGGCAATATCCGGTGCCGACCTATGTGGTCGAGTTCCTGCTTGGGCGTTACTGCGCGACCGTAAATGAAAAGGAAATCGCCGAAGGTTTGCAGGTTGTGGAGCGTCAGCTCACTGATCGGGCGGTTCGCACGGGCCAGGAGGAACTGTTCAAAGCGCGTGCTCGAGAGAAGGGGTCGGTGAAGCTGATCGACATCGTGAAGGCGCGGCTCGATTCAAAGAACGACTGCTTCCTGGCGGAATTGCCGAGCCTCCAATTGAAGGATGTGCGGATCGACGACAAGCTTGTGCATGAGCACGAGCGAATGCTCACCGATGGATTCTATGCGGAAGTGACCCTCACTTATGATGCCGCGATCGCCCAGGAGCAAAATGGTCGGCCGTTCGCGATTGACAGTCTGCGGGCCATTCAGCTCTCGAAGTCCGATGTTATGAATGTACTGGCAAAGGCAAGGGCGCAGTTCACGGTAGAGGAATGGACCAATTTCCTGATCCGCTCAATCGGGCTTGAGCCGGAATCGTTGACGGAACGCGCGAAAATTGTGGTTCTACTACGTATGATTCCCTTCGTTGAGCGTAATTACAACATGGTTGAGCTGGGGCCACGTGGAACAGGAAAGAGCCATCTCTTTCAGCAGATTTCGCCCTACTCGCATTTGATTTCCGGTGGCAAGGCGACCGTCGCAAAGATGTTCGTCAACAATGCGAGCGGCCAGCGGGGACTGGTCTGTCATTACGATGTCGTTTGTTTCGACGAGGTAGCCGGCATCTCCTTCGACCAGAAGGACGGAGTCAACATTATGAAGGGATACATGGCATCGGGTGAGTTCTCCCGTGGGAAGGAAAGCATCCGAGCCTCTGGCAGCATTGTGATGGTGGGAAATCTCGACCTGGATGTGGATCAGCAACAGCGAATCAGTCATCTCCTGGCACCGCTCCCGCCAGAGATGCGATTTGACACCGCCTTCATGGATCGCTTGCACTCATATGTGCCGGGATGGGAATTCCCGAAGGTCAATCCGCATGAAACGCTGACAAGCCATTTCGGGCTGGTTAGTGATTTTCTGTCGGAATGCTGGACCCGCCTGCGTGAGACGAGCCGCGTTTCGGTCTTACAAGGTCGCGTCAATTGGGGCGGCGCGCTGAGTGGTCGGGATATCGAAGCGGTGACAAAGACCGTTAGTGGGTTGTTAAAGCTGCTTTTTCCAGATCCAACAGTATCGGTGCCGGATGATGCCCTGGAAAAAGTCGTTCGCCTGGCTTTAGAATGCCGGCGGCGAGTGAAGGAACAGCAAAAACGCGTGTTGAAGACGGAGTTTCGCAATACGCATTTCAGTTACTTTATGGGCGTTGAAGGGGTGGAACAGTTTGTCTCGACACCGGAGCTTCACAGCGAGGACCGCATCGAAAGTGATCCGCTACCGCCCGGTCAAGTCTGGGCAATCAGCCCTGGTGGGCAAGATGCGGCGACAGGCCTTTACCGCATTGAGGCAAGCGTCGGCCCCGGCAGCGGCGTGAGAATTCTGAATGCGCCGGTGCCAGCGGCCTTCCGCGAAAGCGTCCGTTATGGGGAGCAGAATCTGTACACGCGGGCGAAGGAACTGGTCGGTGAACGCGAGCCGCGAGAACATGAATTCTCCATCCAGTTGCGAGCCATTGATTCGGACCGATCGGGTAGCAGTCTTGGTCTGCCGGTCCTAATTTCGCTATGCAGTTGTTTACTAGAGCGCAGTCTCAAAGGCGGGCTGATTGTCGTTGGGGCCTTAAACCTCGGCGGCTCGGTCGAATTGATTCCGAATCCCGTGACCATCGCTGAACTCGCGGTAGAAAAGGGCGCTACCACGTTGCTAATGCCAATTTCGGCTCGGAAGCAACTCTTCAACCTGTCAGACGACATGGCGACGAAGATCAGCATCGAATTTTATTCCGACGCTGCGGACGCCTTGACCAAAGGTGTGCTTGAATGATAGTTGTTTGACCCTAACGCGTGATATCGTGTCAGAGAATGAGCAGAATGTCGTATGTCGTGCCTGGCTGGTAATCGAACCTAAGGTCTTGGTCCAACTGGGTGCTAACCCAATGATGGAACCAACTCCCGCGCGGAGCGGTGACATAACCCTGAACGCTGGCTGCATACGTCGCGCCTGGATTCCGAGCAAATGTGGAAGTGCATTCCAAAGGAGTCTGATCAACTCCTACGATTATTACATTTCGGGAGTACCGTTCAATATGAGCTGGGTTGCCCCTGCCAGCATTGACGGCATCAACGAAAGCTTGCATCGTCGGGTATAGCGCGTGCTGGTCAGGCACGTTCACATGTGGGGCCAAAGCGCGAATCGCGCCGGCGTATAATCTCAAGCCCTGTTGGTCATCCCAAGTCCAATCCTTAGCACCGATTGTCATTCGCATAGTCAACTCCTCGAACCAGAGTTTAGTATCCTTTGGTGCGTGTTTTCCACGCTGGCCCTTTCCAGTTGCAGCACCGTTGCCATTGATCCATGATCTGATCGGCTTTTGGACGATTTATCCACAACTCCAATAAGTTATGCACAGGTTTGCCGACCTTCGGCCGGTCAACGGCAGTTCTCGCAAAGATCATGGCACCCCCGCCGTCGCCAGCGTCCTGGGGCGCGCTCCGGCGTCGGCTCAAATTACAAACGGCATTTTAGTATAAGAAAGAGGGAGGCCGTAAGCGGCTGATTTCGCTCAATCCGCAACGACACATTCAGGCGGGCAACCGTCACGATCGGTCGGTGAGACGACAGAATCCCCTTGCGCTTTTGTCGGTTGTGTGCCATGCTCCTGTCTGTTCAGTGACAGAATTGGAGGTGGAAAATGACGCTTGAACGCCAGATTGTTGAGATTCCCGCGAATCAGATTTCAACGAAACGGGGGTTCCCGGTGTATCGCACGAATCCGAGCGTGCCGCAAAAGAGCGGCCTGCCGACACGGACGAAGCGGATTCATGTTCCCGGCGGCAAGGCTGCCGTTATCGTGGACAACAGCAGTGGCGAGATCAAAGTCGGCGGCATGGGCTTTTGGTGGGAAGAAGAAGTGGACAGTACCCGTTTCGTCAAGCTGTTTCTTGATGGGATCAAGCAGGCAACGGGCTTGTCAAAGGCAGGCTTTCAGGTTTTCGAGTTGGTATACCACGAAATGCGAGCCAACCCCGGCCGGGACGAAATCAAACTCAATCAGTACGTCGCGAAGGATCACGGCATCAGCGACCGCACCTATCAGCGGGGCGTGCGGGAATTGCTGGAAAAGGAATTCCTCTACCGCAGCCCCAGCGATGGCGTCTTTTTCGTCAACATCCGTTTCATGTTCAACGGGGACCGCTTGGCGTTCGTCAAGTCTTACCACCTGAAGGGTACGAGCCGACGACACGAATTGCCGCTAATCGAGGTCTGAACGGCCTCCCGCTTATCTACATGCAACTGAAATTCTAGTTGCCAGCAGACTGCATTTCTCGTGCCCGCCATTTGGCGGCCTCCGCCGCATTCTTTTCGACCCCCAAACCCTCCTCGTATAGCCTCGCTACATTTCCGCAGGATTTGCGACATCCGGCCTCAGAACCCTTGCGATACCAGATCATTGCGGCTGCGTAGTCTTGCTTCACGCCAAGCCCCAACTCGTAGAGTGACCCAAGGTCGTTCATTCCTAAACCGTCGTTCGCGTTGGCAGCCTTGCAATACCAGATCATTGCCTTCGCAAAATCCCGGTCCACTCCGTTTCCAGCTTGATACGCTTGCCCGATCACCGTCATGGCCAAACCATTCCCGCCGTCCGCCGATTTTCGAAACCAAACTAGAGCTTGAGCGTCATCCGTCTTTACCCCGCGCCCGTAATGGTACATGAATCCGATTGCGTACATCGCGATATCGCTCCCCCGGTCTGCCGCTTTGAGATACCATTTCATGGCCTGACGGTAATCTCTAATAATCCCCAATCCCTCTAAATAAGCTACTGCAACATTCGCCAAACAAGTTCCGCAGGTGTTGTCTTCCGAGGCACTGCGAAGGCATCGCATTTCAAACTCATATTTTCTATTCTCAAGATCCTTCAGAGCATCTTTATTCACAAGCTGTTCAAGGTTTGCAACGGGATTTGGCGCCTCGGTATCTTGGGATACCGCCAGATCCAGCCGATGAAGAGCTTCAACCGCGTAGATTGCGAGGGTTTTATCGTCGCTTATATCGATTGCCTGGGCCATGTCGCGCCATGCATCTATGGATTCTGCATCTGGCACCGCCAGAATCTGTTTAAACTCAAATATGGTCTCATCGGCCTGCATCTTGGCGGTTTTCTGATCACCATTCGAAACCGCCATCCGCATTTTTCGGTGTGCTTCTCTCGCGCGCGATTGCGCAATTTCTTCATCAGGCTCCAACTTGATCCTTAAATTCATAAGCGCCATAGCAATATCTTCACAATGATGCTGTTCCACACGATCAATGACAGCCGCTCGCATATAGCGGTGCAAGGCCGCGAGTCCCTCCCATCGATGGTTTGTTGCTATCGCATTTACCGCAACGTCTAACCACAATTCACGTGCGTTGGGGTTGTCAATCGCTTTGTTCAAAGCAAGCCGAAAATGCTCATCAAGGACTGAATGTTGTGCCGTAACTGTTTCTATCTGATTCTTAGACGCATTTGTGGTTGCGCCTTTCTGGATCTGCCCATTAGTTAACTCCGCAAATCGTAAAATCGAACCGCAAGTTAATCCTATCACGATCACAATTACGCTGGATTTGCATCGGGTGCAGCGCATCATCAAATACCTACGCTTTATGACCTAACCCGCCTAGACACGTCAAGCATCATTCTCTCAACGGACAGCTCATACGAAACAATTTGCTCCTTCCATGGGCATCCAGCAGAGCGGCTCAACAATGACGCTCGATCAAGCCCGACAAATCGAAATAACCACGAACGCCCACATTCCCGTTGAACCACATAATCTTTATTTTGCAGTCTTTGCCTCAAAGATGAGAACGATTGCCTTCGAATCATCCGCGAATAACTGCTGCGTCATCACTAACGTAAGTCTATCACTAGGTTTACAAACAATTGGAACGTCGACTTGGCGAAACCCGAGGTATGGGACATTTTCCGCAGGCCCAAATAGATCATATGCCGCAGGATTCTGCGTATATAAGGCGTTATATCGAGCTACTATATCGTGAGCCCCAGGGGAGAGAGAAAGACTTAGGCGCCATCCGTCCTCCGGCCCAAATGTTCCAGCCATTTGACCATCCACGAACACCACAATATTGAGGCAATCTAGTATAGATTCATCACGCCGCTTAAAGTCTACGAGCGCAACGTCCCGGCCTGTGTATGGCTTGAAGGTGTCTCTATACGAGTTGGAAGTATCGTCATTAACACGCAGAGACTGACGGAGTTTCTTGGAAATAGCCTCCGGGGGCCCACTTAGATTACGCGTCAAAAGAATTGGATCAGAACCCGGTCCCGCTTTTGCGCTGCATTGAGCCTCATAAAAGAAAGTTTCCCCAGCTTTGGCAGTAATCGCGAGCGCCTTTTGCCATTTGATGTTATTTCCGGGCGTCCATCTGATTGCCACGGTGTGGTCGCCGGGCGCTATATCGTCTTCTAAGTACCCATCAGGTTCAAGAAGTCCGAAAGCATGACCATCGATGTACAAAATGAAATTAGTCCAGGGAGCAGTATCGGTATATTGCGTCCATGGGGGGGTGTCGGTATCCGAGAAAAATACCATCACATGAGCTTGGGCATCGGGAACCGTCGACGGTGCGTATAGTTTTCCCATTGCCCGATACCTATCTCGATATACAGTTGAACATCCTGCCAATATGGCGACCGAAAAGACTAACGGGATTGTCCAAATTCGATTCAATGTATCACCTCGTGTTAGTTGTTTACCGTCTTTCGAACCAGCTTGGCCTTCTCCAATCCAACGCTCACAGGCAATTCTTTTAGAGACAAAGTCGGTGCTAAGAGTCCAAAGGCCACACTGTACTCGACAAAGATCTCAGAACCCGGTTTGCCGAAGATCACAAGATTGCCGGCCGATTTCGTCAGGTTGCCATCGCGATCGACATATTCAGATCGAACAGCTATTGTGACCTGGCCCGGACTGACAATCGCATCTGCGTATCCCAACGGTTCCAGTTTTCCGATGTCAATACCATTTATGAGAACACGGGGAATCACGCCACTTCCAAAACTCTGATCAGTCGGCCATAGAACGACAACGCGGGCTTCTGAATTTGATAGTGGTCGAGATTGATAGCTAGGACCAAGTGCTACAAGCTCCGTACGGCCCGCGCACGCATTCAGAAAGCAGATTGCCACGAACGACAGCCAGAGCTTCCACTTCTTGTCGGCGTTATGCAATCGCGTCATGTTCATTTGCCCTTTAAGCGGTCGACCATGGCTTCAAAGTGATTGACTAGGACCGTTACATCCCCCCGCTCGGCCGCATCGGGCTTTACGATTAGCAGGCTCTCTAACGACGCACACGAGATAGTGTACTGACCGGCCAGCGCTGAAGATATTGCGATGCGCCAATAAACCTCGGGGCGATCTGGATCCAGCGAATCCGCTTCGAGGATCGCCTTTAAGGCGCTCTGCTGGTCGCCCGCAAGGGCAAAATCATCGGACTGCTCTATCTCTGAATCGGCGCTGCGACGCGACAAGGACAACACTCCGGGGTCGAAACCCTTCTTAATATTATTAAGGTCGATTCCATCGAAAAGCCTTCGGTCGAGCACTCGACCATTGGCATCGAGTGGGCCAAACTTATTGTCGCCTTCCTCGGAGCAAATTTCGCGACATAGTCTAACTCGAATAATGAACAAATTGGGATCTCCCGAGTTTGTCGTTACCAGTCTAGTGTGTGAGAGAAGCTCAAGTTGCTTCTTTAAGTCGATGATCTCTGTATCTGATGAGGATTCTGGAGAAAGTGCAGCAAGTCTATCTATTGAATAAAGACCTAGTTCGCGCTCTCTGGTAATTAAGGCGGCCCGAGCAATTCGATAATAGATGCCTTTCTCATTCGATTTTAGTTCGCACGCCTGGAGATATATATCCAATGCACGGTATGCATCACCACGTTCAAACAATTGATCCCCTTCAGTTTTCAATGGGGCAGTATCGACCATAGCCGAAGAATGCGCAGACGCCTGTTTCGCATTCCCCGCATTTAAATTACCCACGGATGAGCATGCCGATACGCTCATTAGTGATAAAAGAATAAGGAGCTTCCGCGAAGCCGATCTGACGCAACCCCCGCTTTGGAATTCGGTCATCACTGCCGCTCCTCACAAAAATAAGCTGAACCAAGCGATTTTAATGGTCGTATTTTGTAAGCGGCGATATGGGTGGCCGGTCCGAGATCTTCCTTACCGCCCCTGAGGAATATTGGATTTCGAAAACGCCACTTATAGAAAAGATGTTTCCAGCATTGGTCGCAAGATATTTTGAATAGACTTGATCCCAATTGTGGCCATCCCATACGCTACCGCCGCTGACTTGGTCTTTGCCTGCATTGATTACACCCGAGATGTTCCCTGCTCCGAGTGCGCCAGCAACAGGATCATGGTCGCTATATACGCGCTGAAACGAACCAATCATATTCCAAACGCTGGCATCTCGATTGCCATAAGCTCCGCCGAATGAAACGACATGGACAAGCTTCAGGCGATTCGCTGCATCTTGGGGTGAAATTCCGTCGTCCATTAATTGCTGCTCCACACGTTGAATCGCATTTGCCGTTGTGATTTCACCTCTGCTATGTACGACGATATCAGTTTCTTGGCCGCGGATGACCTGATCATAAATCTCTCGGCCCATTGAGAGGGTTGAGGGGCTCGATGGCGATGGGTTGCTCGGATCAATTGGTTCATCAAGATTACCGACGGCTCGACCACTTTTCACCGCGGAATCATAGGTCTGGGCGAGTGCTGACGAGCCGGGATCATCAAAAGTCGAAACCACGGCACGTCGCAACGCGTTGGCCAGGTCTTGCGATTGAGTTGCGTTCAGCTTCGCGTCGGTTAGTTGGCCGAGACATAGAAATAGAGGTGTCTTATTTTCGCCATTTTCGCCTGCCTGCGGACCGATCTCTCCGTTTTCAGTAGGCTCAAAAAGAGCAACATCGCCGCTTTTCTGAAACACATAACCATTATTGAAGCCGGCTTTTGCGGCCTCAATGTTGCTAAAAAGCTTCTCATCAATTTGAGGAGCGATTAACGACTTAGGCTGCGGATCAGTTGGCGGTTGACCGCTGGGCTGCGGAGCGGGGCCAGGTTGCGGATACGCTTGCGGAGATCCACGATCATTCGAGGATTCATTCCCACCGGTCAAATTAGCCCCTGCTTGAGCGGCTGGATTGAGCAATTGTTCCAAGACGGATTGTTGGGCTGCTTGGGTCACACTTATTGGAGTGTTTTGCTGAATCGCATCCGCGCTTCGCTGATCGTCAGAACGCAAATCTGGTGACCCGTTTGATTGCGGCAGGCGGTCTGGGGAAGGTCCCTGCTGTTGCAGCTTTTCGTTCGCAAGCTCATTTTGTGTCGCGTGCTGATTCATTGCGCTCATCGCCGCGTTAAATTGGCGGAGCGCGTCGGCGAAATTCTGCACCCTTTCAGCCGTAGTGGGCCCGTGAGGAATAGCTGGCACGTAAGGATTTGGAGCAGGAACTGGATTGGGAGTTGAGGACGATCGCTGCTGTGATTTAGCATCTTTTTCGGCCTTCAATTCGGCCTCAATAATCTGCGCACTTAGATCACTTGCCAACTTAATCGCTTGAGCACAACTCATGTGGTCAGTGTTTGCCCCATATTCCTGTAATAATGCTTTGGCCTTCTTACATGCAAGGCTGTCCTCCGGAGGGGATGGCGGATCCGGTATGTCATAAGCATCCTTAGCATTACCGTCAGGCCCCAGCAGGTCCTTTTGAGCGAAGGCGGCATGTGGAGATATGAAAAGGCTCAGGGCCCATACGATCACGGTAAGCAATGCGAGATTCTTCATCGGTCACCCCTTCACCTTGTCACTGCGGAGAATTGCCGCAGTTGCCTTATACGGTCCAAACAGTCAGGCAAGAAATAATAATAGATGTGACAGTGAATTGTCCCAAACGCATCTCCGCCAACGAACGTCGTCAGCAAACTGCTGATAGTGTACCGAGGTTCGGAGTCTCCCACAAAATTCATCAAGGCTTTTCGACTGCCTCGAATGACGAGGATGTGCGTAAAGCACGGACCCGTGGGAGCTTAGTAATTCCCAAACATGCCCCGGCGTTGGAAGAAAGGATTATTCACGCCCTAGCACCGTCGAAGTGGAGGATAGGTTGGCAATGCCAAAGTCGTGGCAGTCCTATGTCACCGGATGTAGCCGTTAGATTTGAGCCACGGCTCGATAGCCTGCTCAAGAATATCCTGCAACGTGTTTGGCTCGATGCCGTCCAGTTGCCGTTGAAGTGACGCTTTCTTTAGTGCGGAGGCATATTCTGAGCGAATCCGGGTACTGATTGGCACACGGCTAAAATGGTACTGAGTCGCGGGTATCGAGGTAGTCTTTTCGCTGGGCTTTGATCCCTGAACAAATTCTCGCTCAAGCCGCGAATTTACATTCGGAGTCGAAGTTCGCGTTGGATTGAGTCCGTCAGTCAACGATCGTCGTTCGGTCATGTCTTCTTCCCCATGGCACTGATGACGCTCGGGCCGGCTCGGGATACTGTCGCGAGCGGTAGGATTTCACAGAAAATCTGCGTTACTTCGCTCGCGGCCTCCCGTGCCCGAGACCCCATGTTCCAAACGACTTTGCCCTGTCCAGGAGCATCGGCATAGACTTGGCGAAGCGTCATCGCCTGGGATGCCAGCGGCAAATTCAGAGCCGCTGCGGCGTCAATCATGTCGGCCGTCAATCGGTACGTTTTGCCGACCATGCTCAGCACCATGACGGCTCTGGGCAATCCGCCCCGGATGTCCTGCGATACCCGCAAAACCTCAGTGGCCTGGGCCAGTGCCCGGACTTCCAGCATGGATGCCTTTGCAGGCACAATTGCCAGATCCGCTCGCAGCAATAGGGCGCGGCTGGTTTCCGTCTGGCTGCCCGGTCCATCGGCGATTACGTAGTCGGTGTCGGCATTCAATTGCGGCAGTTCGTTCAGAATCATTTCGGGATTGTCGAGTCGCACGGCCTTCACCCCCGGCACGGCCTCGCGAATCCACTCCATCGAAGATTGTTGGGTATCGCAATCGGCGAGCGTCACGCAGTGGCCCTGCTCATGGAGCCAGCCGGCCAGGTGGACGGCGAGCGTTGACTTGCCGACCCCTCCTTTGCTATTGGCGATGACGATAATCATGTTCCAGTGATAGCACGATTGCAGGCAAGCGCGCAAGCATTATTTCATGTCGGCGGACCGGCATCCTTTCACGCTTGCTCGATTGCATGTTTACCTGCCGTCGTGCACGCACGTCAGAAGGATTACATACCTTTCCGCTTGCCGGCCTGCTTGCTGGGTTGGTTTCTCGCAAGCATGCCGTCATGCTGACAAGCTGACCCAATGGCAGTCCATCTCGCAAACATGCAGGCAAGCCAGCAGCATGGAATGGATGCCGGCGAACCATCCATCATTCCTGCTTTCAGACTGTGCCGCTTGCTGGCTGGCACTGATTTTCACCGTGAAAAACGTCCTAAGCACTGCTTAGGGGAGAAGTGTGACATAAAAATTAGTGTTTGCGCATTTACATGGGCAGTGGATGCACATGGGACAGCCTAATGTATTGGAGTCGGTTGTTGGGTGCTGGCTTTGGCGTCCGCGTCTGCCTTGGCAGCCGATGCGGGATTGTGTTGGGAATGTTCGGCGTGACGCCTCGGCGCCACCGTCAACGATGTTAGCCGCGGCCGTTTTCAGATGCCCGCAAACAGGCATGGCGGCGGACGAAGGCTTCAAGCTGCGCCGCGGCCTGCTGGCCGAAGTCCTCGGCATAGACGGTGATGGCGGAACGGAATGATTCCCGCAGGCGGTCCGCTTCATAAGGAACGCAGGAATGGGCTGCCTGCTCAATCGCCTCCAGCAGGTCGATCAACTTTTCGGAGTGACATAGGGTGATGGCCCGCACCTCAGCGGCGGACGGACGGACGACGCCGTTTTCGTCCCGGCCGAAATGGCCGGCGGCGACGGCGGCGGCCAGTGGCTTAGGCACCGGAAACCTGGCACTGACCGTACGGGGATGGGGCGTTTTCCGAGCCAGTAGCTTCTTGATAAGGTCGTTGCCCGGAGGTTTCGGTTCGATCACCGGCTCGGCGGTCGGTTCCGAGCCCTTCATCGGCGGGGCGACGGCCTGTGTTTCCGATTGAGTTTCGGCGACTACCTCGATGCCGGCGTTGCGTGCGCGAATCGCCTTGCCAAGGGCGTCGGCGGCCTCTTCGCCAAAGGCCTCCGCATAAGTGTCAATCAGGGTTTGCCACCAGAGCTCCAGCCGCTGTGTTTCGCGTGCCAACCGTTCTTGCAATCGCTCCTTGTCCTCCGGCGAGTTCGGCGTCTTGCCGGTCCTTGGATCAAATAGACGGCGGCGGGCGTCCCCGACGAAGTTCAGATCCCGAAGTGTCGCGAGAAGCTGGCGAGTCTGTTCTTGGTGAATGGCCCGGATGTTTTCCGGTTCCGCGTCTTCATCGCTGACGATTCCGGCATCGATGGCCTCGGGCAACGGTTCCGGAAAACTCTCCCGGAAATCCCAGCGCAGTCGCTGCACGAGCGACTCCTCCGGTGTGGACGCGGGCGGCGGCGCGACGGCCGACGCGCTCTGCCCGGACGCAGGCAAAGCGTCGCCCCTCCAGGATATGCGAAGCTGGTTGGGGTCGTCGGCCACGCCGCTTCCGGAGCCACGGCGGATCATCGTCCTGCTTCAGGCGAACATGGTGACGAACGGACGCCGGCAGTTTGCCTGTCCCGCTCGTCATCGGTCCACTTGCGGACCCCGTTGCGATACCAATAGCGCGCCATCTCAGCGTCTTCGGGTGAGAGGACCTCGCCGCTGCCTTGAGTGGTGCGGCGATCCTCGCGCCAAAGACCCACCTCCCTGCCGTTGTCATAGAAGACAAGAAGGTGGGTATCGGTTGCATCGCTGCCGATTTCCTGATGGTCGCGGAATCGCCGGGCAAACTCCGGGTAGTGCATCACCGGCTGATGCCCTGTTCCACCCCTGCGAACTCCTGGGCCAGGCGATCGGTAAGCACGCGGTTTTCGGCGGTGGCGTTGACGGTCCATGCCTTTTCACCGGCTCGATACGTAAACCCATGCTCCTTCAATACGGCCAGTACATGCGCCTCGGGCTTCTCGACGAATTTGAAGAGACGCTGCTTGAACCGGCGGTCCTCTCCCATTTCAAAACCCTTCGCCGGACAAGAGAAAATGGCCTTGTAGGCGGGCCCCCAGTTCTTACCGGCCTGGCCCTCCTGGGTGCCGGTCTCGCCCTCGGCTGCCGGCGCCGGCTCCGCGACGGCGGTTGATGCTCCTGTTGTCTCGTTTTCGGCGGATGTGTCGGTGATCTGTTTTTTGCGTGTCATAGATTTCTCCTTGGTGTTGCGGTTGATATGTCGTCACAGCGAACTGCCGGACGATTTGGCCATCATGACAGAGAATGCTTAATGAATCGTTAACGCCGATGAAAAAAAGACCCAGAGGCCGCGAGCATTTTCATTACCGTGGCCGGTGAATCCGTTTTCCTTGAGAATCGCCAAAGTCCGGTCATCAGGCTTTTCTGTGAAGATCAAAACTCGCGGTTTGAACAAGTGATTTTCCCCCATCGCAAAGCGTTTCGCCTTGCTCACGACGATGGCTTTGTTTGCATCGCCCGGTTGCGGGTTATCCTCCCGCGACTGTTCTCCCGCGTTCTGCGTGGCCGGCTCGGCATCGGCGGTTGCCGTGCCGGCTTCGGTCCTCGTCGTCTCGGCCGTCGGTCGTTTCTTGCGTCGCATAGGTTTCCCCTTGGGCATGATTGCATCCGCCGGGGCGTCGCGCCGGCCGGTAATGCAATGTTGGCACAAAATAGTTGACAAATAGTAAACGCGGCCAAAAAAAAGCGCCGAGGACAGCCGGCGCTTCTCGATGAATAGGTTGGTGGGCGAGGGGACTATTCCGGATCGCCTCGCTCGTTGCGAATCCAGTCAGCGGCCCGCTGAGCCTGCCCGGCGGCGGGAATAACCAATTTCTTGTCGGATTTCAGTTGCTTGAGCCACCCGGACAGGTAGGCGGCCTGGTTCTCGATCAAAGTCGGTTGAATGCCGGCATGAGAGCAGAGAAACGCGGCCGACATTTCCGCGACAAGCTCCTCCTTGCCGTAGTCGGGCGAGCCGAACGGCTTGGGGGCGGTGTCGAGTTTCCTGTCCAGCCGCGAGCTGTGCCCGGTCGAATGGGAAAGCTCGTGAAACAGCGTCGAGTAGTATTCCTCGACCGATGCGAACCGGGTCCGCTCCGGCATGTGGACCGAGTCAGAAGCCGGGCGATAGAACGCCTGCTGACCGCCATCATGATTGACCGCCGGCCCGCCGGCATATCCGGCGGCGATCTGCTCGGCGGATTCAATCGGCTTGAAGTCCAGCGGTTCAAACTTCACCGCGTCGGGAATTTCGATGCCGTCGATTTGCTCGGCATTGAAGACGTTGTAATACCGCATGACGGGTACGGTGGTCGGCTGGCCGGTCTCCTTGTCGGTCGTCTCGTACTGCTTCCAGAAAACGACCATGGAAGATTTCTCGCCCTTCTTGACCATCCCGCCGCGTTCTTTCGCCTGGTTAAAGGTGATCCAGTAGGACGACCCGTAGCCGCGAGCAAAGGCGGTAAACGCCAGAAGGAAAACATTCACGCCGCGGTACTGCTTGCCGGTGTTGAGATTCCGGGGATGCCCGGCCTTGGACCGGCCAAGGATCGGGGATCGCCAGGGGACAACGCCCGCCTCCAGCATGGCCACAATCTGGTCGGTGACGGTTTGGTAAAGATCGAACGATGACATAACACGTACTCCTTCAAAACAAGGGACCGAAGGTCTCAGGGGTTGTGGACCAACCACACCCCCGCCTCAGCCTCGATGGAGGAAAGTCCGGCAGCGACCGTAGCGCAGGAGTCAGGGGCGCAGCCCCGGAAGGAGGAACCGTCGGAGAAGAGGCTCCATGTACTCATGGAGTAGTTCCTTGACGCCGAGCAGCGGTCGCTAAACTGAGCCTCCAGAGTCTGAGCGGGGGATTTCCGCTTAGTGCGTGCAATCGATGCGTGTCGTGTCGGCGGCGGCTTGTGTCTGGAAGGGAAGGGGTGCGGGGAAGCTCCCCGCATGGCATCGTTTCTGAACGAACTATTGAGCGAGAAATAGTGGAAACCGAAATCGAAGGACAAATCTCGGCAGGTCAGGGGTGGAAAGTATTCAAAAGGAAGTCGATTGAGCGTGGCGCGACGAACTGCTACCCAGGACGGCGGGCAAGCTGGAGATGATGTGAGCGACGAAAGAGGAGAATGCTTTCGTCACGAATTGAGCGGTAGTGTGTCATCCAGGAAGCCGCTGTCCCACCAGACGTGGTTATCCCATTCCTCTGCACCGTGAATGTGCTGGTCCATCAAGGCAAAGACGGCGCCGTTCCTCGCCCTGGTAACTGTCCCGGTTGCTCCTTTGCGGACGATGAAATCCGGGAAGCGGTCAATGTCACGCCGCAACCTGAACCGGTAGCCGGGCTGGATTTGAACATGAGTCATCACGATGTCCCCCTATTTGTTCTGACGGCTGGAACGTTGTTGTCGATCCACTCCGTGACGGCATCTTCGGCCGCCATCTGGAGCTTCATCGTGGGCCACGGAGACAGGTCGCCGGAGGTGGCTTGCGGGTAGCGTTTGACTATTGCTTCCCAGAAGGCGTCAAGTGCCTCGTCGGTCAATTCGCGTAAATCCTCTTTGGATAAAGTCATGACAAGATTCCTTCTGAGTTGGAGGAGCGAGAGTCGGGTTTCCTCGGTTGTTTTCGAACGGCGTCCGTCGCGGCCTGTATGGCAGCGGACCCTTCATTGCGAGTGTTTTGCTGGTGGTTCGTTATCCAGCACCAGAGGACGTGCAGAGGATGGAAGATGTGATCGGGATCGTCGGAGCCACATCGTTCGAAGTCGCCGGCTTCGTCCCGATAAAAGTGCTCCAGCACGAGTTCCAGGGCGTCACGAATCTGTGCCGGCAATTCTGCCAGCTCGCGGGTTTTTGGAACGGACTGGTCCTCTTCAATATCCTGGCTCATGGGAATACAGACACGAATCGAAACGTCTTGCGGCACTGGAATCGTGGTGATGAGATAGCCGACGCGATTGACCAGGTGGTACCCGCTGACAAGATGAAGATTTCCGTCATCGCCATCCAGCAGCGTCCAGATCGTGCGAGGGTTCTGACGGCGAACGAACTTGATTTCGTGCAGAGAGACATCGAAAAGGCAACCCGGTCCATCGCCGATTGCCCACGATGCGTTGGGATTCAAGTGATTTGGGCGTAGCGTGTAGGCGGCATCGAACTCGTCTTCGGTCATGTCGATTACGGTGGCGGTCATAAATGATTCCTTTCTGAGTGAAGGGCGGGCCTGATTCGGCCCGCCCAGTTGAAACTTGGAGTTAGTCTTTCTTTTCCGAAGGGACCAGAAGAGTGATGCGTCCATCGGTCGGCAGTGCGTCAAGCTGGATATTGAATCCCTTGCCGTCTTTGGTCGGCCACGCTGCGCCAACCCTTGTGAAGAAGGCCTTTTGTCCTTCGCGGTCACGGACCACGTAAGCGATGTGGCTTGGCAGCTTGGAAGTCGTGGTTTCGTTTTTCTCGGTAGTGCTCATGATAGTTCTCCTGTGTTCTAAAGTTTCGGACCGCGACCATCGCGGCCTGACGGCACGAGATTCAAAGCCGAGTGAGTCCGGGGCTTTAGCGCACCGGGCAAGTGCGAAAATTGGGGGCGACCTTCAGGGGGAACCGATTTTCCGCTTGCCCGGCCCGGCGTCGGCTTTAACGTGCCCGTCGAATAAGGCCCGCGTGTTGTCGGACTGGCTACGGATGAACAGGGGAAAACAGGTGAGCAACCGATCGATCTGAAACTGCGGCCAAGCGTCAGATCCATGCTGAGGCGCGTATCGCCTCCCCCGCAAAGCGCACCTCTTCACACCAAATGCCTTGGCGGAAGCGTTGCTCCCGTAGAAACGGGGACTAAGCGGTGGCGGCGCGTGCGACGGAGCGAGAGAAGAAACAGCGGCATTCCTGAAATTCGGTGAAAGAAAGACCGGGCGACGGCCATATAGATATTGGATGCGGACGCATCGCGTCCGCGGCCATTGGTGCAATCGCTGGCAAAGCACGTTTTTGCGAATGGAGATATATGAGCCAAGTGAACGACAGGTTGAAAGCCCTTGGCAGAGCACTGCGCGATAGAAACCCATTTGCGGGCAGCAAATCGACCGGCAACGGCAAACCACTGGTTTGCCAAAGGATTCTTATGCCTCAAGAGAACGACAAACGGGAAGGTGAGGCCTCCAGCAAAGAGAAGGCCGTTTGCGCGGGCACCGCCGTGCTGGCGCAGTTGACCGCGTGGATTTTAGCAGGCGGTCCCACATTAGGAATCGCTTGCGCGTTGATATGGGGGATTCAGGCCGCCACATGCGCTGCGTCATCGAAGGATGATGACTCCGGCAGCGTGGGTTGATACGCCTCCTCCAGTTAGGAGATTAGCTTGGCCATGTCTTCCTATGTGGCCGCACGAAAAGAGCGCAGCAAAAACAGTCATTTAGAAGGACGCGCGTTGGTATCGGAAAAATCCGGTGAATCGGTGGCAAAAATGGACCGTTTGGGTATCCGGGCATTAACCATTTATCAAGTATTTATGTGTTAGCATGACCCATGCTTCGCATCATTCAGAATGTTTCGTCGGCTGGTGCCAAGACGTACTACAGCACCAGCGACTACTACACTGAAGGCCAGGAACGCGCGGGCGTCTGGCGCGGCGAGGGTGCCGCACGCCTGAATTTAAGCGGAAAGATCGACCAGGCGGCGTGGGAATCGCTGTGCGACAATCGCGATCCGAGCACGGGACAGACGCTGACCGTTCGCCGCAAGTCCGAGCGTCGGGTCGGATACGATTTCAATTTCCATGTGCCGAAAAGCGTGTCGCTGCTACACGCGGTCACGGGCGACGAACGAATCGTGGCCGCGTTCCGGAGCGCGGTCGATGAAACAATGGCCGAGATGGAAGCGGAAATGAAAGGCCGCGTGCGGCGGAACGGAAAAAATGAAGATCGGATAACCGGCAATATGGTGTGGGGTGAATTCATTCACCTGACCTCCCGGCCGGTGGATAACGTCCCTGATCCCCATCTTCACTGCCATGCGTTTGTTCACAATCTGACGTTCGATCCCGTTGAGCAACGTTGGAAGGCCGGGCAGTTTGGCGATCTGAAACAAGATGCCCCGTATTTCGAGGCGGTGTTTCACTCGAAAATGGGAAGGAAGATGGAGGAGCTGGGGCTGCCGGTCGAGCGAACGAAAAAGGGCTGGGAAATCGAGGGCGTGGAGAAAGCCACGTTGGACAAGTTCTCCCGCCGTAGGGCGTTGATCGCTGAAGTTGCTGAAAGAGAAGGCCTCAACACTGGGGCTGGAAGGTCTGACCTCGGTGCCAAGACAAGAGAGCGTAAGAATAAAAACCTGTCGATGGGTGAGTTGCGTCAGGAATGGATGACAAGGCTGACGCCCAAGGAACGGTCTGCCCTGGCGAAAGTTGAAAGGAAAATAGGCGCGCCAGCGATCCCTGAAAGAGAATCGGTCGCGCGGGAAGCCGCATCGCTCGCGGTAGAACATTGCTTTGAGCGGAAATCCGTGGTGCCGGAGCGGATGGTCATTGCCGAAGCGCTCAAGCGGTCGGTCGGACAGGTCTCCCGCCAGCGTGTTGAGCAGGCCATCGCGGGCCAGAATTTGCTGCTGGGCGAGCGTGATGGCCGACGCGTCGCGACAACCGCAGGCGTTTTGGCGGAGGAAAAGGCCATGATAGATTTTGCCCGCGATGGACGCGGAACCTGCGCACCGTTCGCAAAGGGTGTTCACGCGTTCAAACGCGAATGGCTCAATAAAGAACAGCGGCAGGCCGTGCAGCACGTACTGCAATCACAAGATCGAGTGATCGTCGTCCGGGGCGCGGCCGGCACTGGCAAGACTGTCATGATGCGTGAAGCCGTCGAGGGAATTGAAGCGGGCGGAACGAAAGTATTCACGTTCGCGCCGTCCGCCGATGCCAGTCGGGGTGTCTTGCGAACCGAGGGGTTCAAAGATGCCGACACGGTGGCGCGTCTGCTCAAAGATGAACGCCTGCAACAATCCGTCGCCGGGCAGGCCATTTGGATCGACGAATCGGGTCTCATGGGAACCCGGACCATGGCGCAGGTCTTCGACCTGGCCGAGCGACTGGATGTTCGGGTGGTTTTGTCGGGAGATCGCCGGCAACATGGAGCCGTTGAAAGAGGTGCCGCACTCCGCTTGCTGGAGGAAGGGGCGGGGATTGTGCCCGCTGAAATCAGGGATATCCAGCGACAGAAAGGGAACTACAAGCAGGTGGTGAAAGCCCTGAGTGAAGGCCGGACCGAGGAGGCATTTCGCCAGCTCGACAAGCTGGGCTGGATCAAAGAGGTTGACCGGTCGGCCCGTTACAAGGCTTTGGCCAAGGATTACGTAGAGTCCGTATCCAAGGGTGAGAGCGTACTGGTGATCTGCCCAACGCATCTGGAAGGAAAGTGGGTGGATGAAGAGGTCCGCTCGGAACTGCGGCGGGTCAATCGAATCGGGCAGAATGAACGACAGTTCACGGTTCTGGAAAACGCGAATCTCACGGTCGCGGAGCGGGAGGATGAGGTCAACTATTTGCCGGGTGACGTGCTGGTATTTCATCAGAACGCGTCTGGCTATCGCAAAGGGCAACGTGTGACGGTGGGTGAGGGGCAGTTGCCGTTGAAACAGGCTGAACGCTTCACAGCCTTTCATGCGAATGTTCTTTCCTTCGCTGAAGGCGACTCGATTCGAATTACGCAAAACGGCAAGACGGCTGACGGGGCACACCGTTTGAATAACGGCGCGATTTTCAGGGTGGATAGGTTTACTGACTCCGGTGACATTCAATTGGCCAATGGCTGGGTCGTGGCGAAGGATTTCGGTCACCTCACGCACGGGTATGTGGTCACCAGTCACGCAAGCCAGGGACGCACGGTTGACCGGCTGCTGATTGCTCAGTCCACCGAGTCTTTCGCAGCCTCGTCGCAAGAGCAGGCGTACGTGTCGATTTCACGCGCGCGAAATCAAGCAACGATTTATACGGACGACAAAGGCGCGCTACTGGATGCCGTCTGTCATTCCGATGATCGGCTGACGGCGACTGAACTGCTATCGGGACGTGATCACCACGATCGCGCGGTGGCGATTGGCCGAATACAGCGGCAGGCGGAGCGATCCATGGAGCCAGAGCGAAAATTACCAGAAAGAGAAGGGATGACTTATGAGCGATAGACTTTTGGAGAGATATACCGGTCGCAGGCCTTCGACTGACGGTGAGCTCGACGGCGTGTCTGAACCGGACGGTAGCGAAGATATGGGCGCCTTCGGCTGGCTTCGCGGACCACGCGAGCGGGCTGTCATGCTTGAGCTGCGGAAAAGAGATGGCGCCGTCGTTGCTATCGCATATGGTTTCATCAACCGGGTTGAGTTCAATCCAATTGAAGGAATCACCCTGCGGTGCGGCCAGGATGCGATCCGAATCAAAGGGCGAGGGTTGAACAGTGAAATTCGCCCCCAGATTCGTCTGTTACAGGGGATCACGCGGCACCGAGTACCTTGGGTTACGGAAGCGGATCACTCCTCGGCTTTACAGGCAGGAAAGAATGGGGTTGTGATTGAGTCCATTGAATGGTGAAGTGTGGGCCGGATGTGGTAAGTTTTTCGCCGCAGACTAACGACTCAAAATCAGGAGTGTTTTTGGTTATGCTGCAACGCATGTCAGTAGGGATCGCACCAGAACATCGCGACGCGCTGCTTCGCCACAAACAAAGGTGCCTACGCGAGTTTGAATTTGTCGGCTTTCTCGGCTACCGGGGCGACGACAACAGGCTTCCGCGCGGCAAATGCTTCATCGGCCGGTCGACATTCGATGGCGCACTTTCGAGGAAACAGCAGGAGAAAGAGAAGTCGAAGATCACAGAGGATGTTGAGGCTGATGAAGAACAGGCGACTGGAGTTTTGAGAGATGAACAAGTCGTCGAACGCATTCGTCAAGGCGATCTCAAAAGCATTTTCATTACCGGTGAAGGCGGGATGGGCAAGACCGAGTACACCCGGATGATCACCTACCGGCTCGCCGAACTGCTCGATCCTAACAATCCTCGCGCAGTCCCCGTGCATTTTGAACTAAAAAAGCTCACTAAAGCCTATGATAACGGAGAGGAATTCTTTCAGAAAAGGCTCGCGCCGACTTCCCACATCTGGCTTACGCCCCTGGCGGACGAAGGTAAGGTAGTATTCATTTTCGACGGTCTCGATGAAGTGGGGATCGATCAGGTTGATTTCCATCACATCTTCAAGACTCTCGTCGAGCGGTTCCCGGAGTGCTCCTGGGTTCTTGCTGGCCGCCCCGGAACACTTGGCGATCTAGACCAACTTTTTTCTGACGCTGCTGAGCACGAACTCAAGCCACTCGAACTCTCTGAAATCCAGTACTACGTCAATGGCTATTTTGCCTATCGCGAAGTTCCCGATCTCGCCCCAAAACTGTTGTCGGAAATTCAGTCTAATCGGCGTTCGCTATTTCCAATCATCCAAACTCCGTTTATGCTGGCCTTCGCCTGCGATGGGTACTACGACCCCAAACGGACGGATCGGCACGAGCTTCCCTCCAATCCCGCCGAGCTGATCGAATCAGGTCTGAAACGAATCTTCGCTCGTCGTCGGCGTGGTAAGAGCGGCGCGGGCCTCAGCCTTCCTAAATCAGACGAACTTTGCTTCGAGGCGCTTTCCACCCTCGCCGCATTTACGCTGGTAGAACCGAAACCCGGCGATCCGGTTCGGCTTACCTTCTCAACCGAGGCGGCCGAAAAATGGTTAGTCCAAAACCGAATGTCCTTTGAAGTCCCTGGTGTGAGCTATCGGCTGCAAGACGACGGTGATGCCAAGGAACTGCTCGACCGGCTTGCGCCGCAGAGCGGTATCTTGGTTGGAACTGACGAGGGCAAGTTTGCCTTTAGCAATCGAGTCATCGCCGAGTTCCTTGCCGCTCGTTGGATTGTGCGGCACGGTTACCCGAACTGGCCATACAGTTCTGACGAGATGGATTCACAATATACGAAACCTTTTCTGAGCCCTGAAACGGCAGCCCAGCGGCTAGATCGCCAGATAATGGACTTCCTCGGCGATTATGTCTGGACGATAGATCGCAGTGCGCTTGTCCAAGCAGTCTGTTTTGAACTAGGTCGGCTCCCCAACGCCGGCAGCAGATTGATGCGATTTGTTCGATGGACGTGCAAACAGCTCGATTCATTTGAGGAAGGACAGGTAACGAATTTTCAAATTCGAAAGACGCTCGTCACCCGGGTCTTTCGTACATTCCAAGCATTGCAGGGTCCGCACACCGCCGAGCAAATCGCTGAGATCGAGACGTGCGCACATCGCCTTATCCCAGCGACTGATTTGTGGTGGAATACTGATCTCGCCAGCTTCGACATACAATGCCTTCCAGCGTCATGTAAAGCGGAATATTCGGAAGAGTTTTTGCGGGCGCTGGAGGAGGCCAGCAGGAACCCGAAAGAGAATTGGGGCAGATTCGTTTATCTTACGCTTGGGATCGCCTCGGGGCTTCTAATTGATGCGAAGCAGAAGGATCGGGCCTTTGCAGCCTTGTCGGCCGCGCTGAAGGCGGCAACCGAGGATCGGAAGGAAGATTGGTCGACGGTGGAAATTCTAGCTCGCGGTATTGTCTCGGGCTTTGCAACCGAGGTGACGTGGAAGAAGCAGGCCTTCGGTGCCTTGTCGGTTGCGCTGGATATCGCGATCAAACACTCAAATTCGATCGAGGTCAGCGACCTGACCGACGCGATTGTCTCGGGCTTTGCAACCGATGCAGAGTTGAAGAAGCCAGCTTTGGACGCTTTGTGCGGGGCGCTGGACATTGCGAGCAAGCGATCGATGATAATCGATAGTCTTTGCGGCGCAATTGCTTCAGGCTTCGCAGGCGATGCAGAATTGAAGACGCAGGCACTCGACGCATTGCTCGCTGTTCTAGAGTTGTCGAGCAAACACCCGATCTCTATCTACAATCTTTGCGATGCAATTGTTTCAGGGTTTTCGGGAGACCCACATTTGAGCGGCCGGACGCGCCGCGCGTTCTCGATTGCGCTGCACGCACTCGCCAATCGTCCAAAAGAGAAGTGGGATGCTATTAGTTGCGTCGCCTGCACGATCGCTTCGAACTTTGTAATGGATGTTGAGTTGAAAAAGCTGGCGCGTGAGTCCATGTTGGTTGCTCTAAACGCGGGCAGCAAACACGCAACGAATAGGTGGCACGCAATCAACGGGCTGTTTCGTGCGATCGCCTTGAATTTTCCAGCCGATGACGAGTTGAAGGGAAGGTCGCTCGACGTGTTGTTGTTGACTCTTGACGCGACCGGTGAGCACCCAACGAAGGAGTGGGATGGAATAGATTCAATTGTCCGTACGATTGTCTCCTTTGCGGTCGATGAAAAGCACAAGACGCGGGCAAGCAAGGTCTTGTTGGCGATGCTGGTCGTGGCCGAAAAAGATCGAGAGGGAAACTGGCTCGAAGTCTATTTCCTTGTAAATGCGATTGCCACGAGCTTTGGATGCGACGCGAAGTTGAGAGAGCGAGTGCTAAACGTCCTGTCGTCGTGGCTCAACGCGGCATGTATGGACCCGAAAGCAGAACTTAGTCATATCAATTTGCTGGCAAATACGGTCAGTTCGGGCTTTGCAACAGACGCAAACTTGAAAGGTCAAGCGCGCGACGCATTATTCGCAGCGCTGAATTCGGTCAGTACGGAGCCCAGGTACAGCTTTCGGGCAATCGGTAATCTCGCTGTCGAGATCGCATCGGGCTTTGGAGCTGACGAAAAGTTGAAGCACCAGGCTTGCGACTCCTTTTTAGCGGCCCTGGACGCGGCCGGCAAAAACCCAAAAGAAGAGCATGGCTTTCTGGAACATCTGGCAAACGCGATTACCTCGGGGCCCGTAGCGGATACGAAACAGAAGGAACGTGCGTTCGAGGCTTTGCTCGCGGCATTGGTCGGCGCTAGCAATCACTGGCGTCAGAACACGGAGTGGATCGGATTTTTGGCCAACACGATTGTCTCATGTTTCGGGCGCGAGTCGAAGTTCAGAGAACATGCACGCGATGCCTTGGTGACGGCACTATCCGAAGCCGCTAAGGATCGGCGGGAGAGCCATTCGGCATGCGGACGGCTGGCCCAGGCGATTGGGTCAGGCTTTCCAGGGGATCCGATAGCCGCCGCCGCAATTGTGGGCGCCGAATGTCGTAGCGTGCTTGATCGTGAAAAGTGGGACTTGTTCGTGACGCTGCACGGCGATTGGCAGGTATTGTGCGAATGGGCCGGTCCGCGAGGTGAGCGTTTGGGCCTCACGTCCGGAGATCAGATCATTGAGAAAGTACATACTCGTGATTCGGACGGCAAAAATTCGAGCTTGGCCGTGCTGGTAGCACCCCGAGAGAAGATTCGCCGCGGCCTGTCGGCGGAGTTATTGGAGAAGATCGTGCAGGAGGAGTCACTGGCACTCGGGCGCAATGTTACCTCGGACCGCGGCGAACCGCCGCACGCGGTATTGGTAAATGCTTCCAAACAGGGCCGAACAGTAGAATCTCAGACTGACTCAACATCTTCGCCGATGCACTATGTGTTCCGCCAAGTCTACCAGGGAACGTGGGAGATTGCGTTTAAGTCTCCGGTGCAGTGCAGAGACTGCGACTTGGAAGGGTTCGAATATATAGCGCGATTATTGGAGGTTCCGAATAGCCGAATTAGTGACCTATTTCTGCAAACCGGATCAGGCAAACTGGCCCGGGCGTTGGCGAGGCAGATCAGTGACTCGAAGATGGATCGTACCGCCAAAATTAAGATTCTGGAGCGGATCAAAAAGCTGGGAGACGAAGAGAAGTCACTCGATGTGGTAAAAGCCGCGAAGGCGACTGAGGAGCTGGACAAACTTAGGCTGTTAGTGCGGTCTTCCGGCAAGCTTGGTTCGCGAAAGGCACCCGTGAGGAATAGTGAGCTAGTCAACGCACAAAAGGCCGTCAAGAAAAACCTCAATAAGGCCTACGAATGGCTAGAAACACGTGGATTTGAGGAGTTGGCCAAACATCTTAGAGATTGCATTAAAGCCGACGACTATGCCCAAGTATATCGCCCTGTCGGAAAGCCTGAGCATTGGGAAGTCAGTTTGCTAAATCCAAGCGATCTCGTCCCACCAGGGAAATAGGACACGCCCACTCGAAAAGTAGCCCGTTGTCTTTCGAGCAGTAATAGTGCTGCGCGAAAGGACAAGCAGATGGAACAGGTTTCGTTTGGCGGCGATCCGAAGGACCGCCGGGACGTGGAAATTGCACAGACGCTTGGGCAAAACAAAACGCCGGCCGTGATTGGCGTTATTGCCCAATGCCGTGCGCGCAAGGAGAACCCGTCGTTAAGATACGTTCTCAACAATTATTGTGACAACAGCTCGGTAAGCTCCGGTTCACAATCGTTGGCAGAAGATCAGCGGGCGTACAACGCGATGTTCCAACGTGCTCGGCTTATGGCATACCTGGCAAATGAGCCGGCATTGGCGGTCGCCGAAGAGACACTTAGCCGCGTCTTCAAGGCGATTGGCGAATCCAGGATAGCCGAAAAATTTCAGCATCAGCAGCGGGGTATCAGACCTTATGTCAATCGGATTATTGAACGGACAAACTGGGACGTGATAGCCGAGTTGCGGAGCTATAAGCCGGTGCCCCTATCGGTTGAGATTGAGGCACCGGGCGTGGACCCTGCGCGAGTGGCCGAGCTGAAAGAATTGCCCAAGCGATGTGATCAACGCCTAGCACGCGCCGTCTCGGAGGTGATGATCGAAAAACCATTTAAAGAGGGTTCGTCCACGCCGTATGGGCGGAAACGTCGAGAGCGCCTGGGCAAATGGAAGCGAGTGGAAGACCTATTCCCCGGCATGCGGTTTCGACCTCGAAAACCCCAATGAAGGGCCGTGCTCCAAGGGTCAGACCGGTGGTCTGGCCATTTTTTTGTTGGCGAGGGTGAAAGAATGGCGTCCAGCGTGCCATTAAGTATTAGGTGGCAGCACTTTCATGCGACGCATTCTCGGGAGGTATTATGGTGCCATACGAAATTAAACAAATTCCGCTGACGCAAATCCGCCTGGGCTCCCAAGTGCGCCAGCATCCGGAAGAGGACCAGGAATCACTGGCGGGCCTGTCACAGGCCATCAAGTCGCGCGGCGGAGTGCTTCAGCCCATCGGCGTTTACGTTGACGGGGATGTCTTTGCTGTTATTTGGGGTCACCGGCGGTCCCTTGCCGCAATCGCGGCCGGCCTTTCCACCATTCCCGCCATTGTGTGGCCTTCAGCGCCTTCACCGAACGAACGGGCGGAAATTCAGTTGATAGAAAACACTCAACGCAAGAATCTGCGGCCACTGGAACTTGCCAGCGCTTTGCAGCAGCTCATCTCCATCGATGGAGCGACGGCGACCCAAGTTGCCGGGCGACTGGGGCTGTCCGTCGCCTCCGTGAGTCGCTCACTGAAGCTGCTTGAGTTGCCGGAAGCAATCCGACTTCAGGTGGACCGGGGGGAAATCTCTGCCAGCATCGCCTATGAAATAACCCGCATCCACAATCCGGAGGAACAGGCACAGGCCGCTGGCCAAGTCGCCAGGGGATTGACCAGGAATGGCCTGGCCACCGCGCGTAAGGCTGCTCGGAATGGGTCCGCTCACAATGCCGGTGGACAGCCGGCGCGCCGCACAGTGAAACTTTCATGCGGCCGTTCGGTCACTGTCTGTGCTGCAGGGCTGAATCTTGAAAGCCTGATCTTAACTCTGGAAGAGGTTTTGAATCGCGCCCGCGAAGCGAAAAAGAAGAAGCTGATGCTCAATACGTTCTGCAAGATGCAATTGGATCAATCCAATTCGGCGAACTGAACCCGATTCTGGGAGCGGTTACCTCGACACGATGTTTGTCCAAAAGGAGCATGGTCAATGTGCAAGCGAATTCACTCAAGGTCGCGTTCCCGGTCGAAAGCGGCCGGGCAAGCAAGCCATTTCCCGCCGGAAGAAAAGGTCCTAGCCCGTGATGAGGGCTGGATTGTTGGCTGTGCCGGCGCCGGCAAGTCATCGGGCAGTTGCCACGAAATCGCCAGGTCTTTTCTTGAATCTGGTTTCGGCAAACTGATCGTGTCAGCGAAGGGCGACCACCGCCCAACTGTTGGTTGAACTGAACGGCGGTTTCACCTGGTGAGTTGAGTCTGTTCGGAAGATCAACACGCTCGGAGACAGGTATGTGCAACGAATCTTTCAGGACACCAGAAATGCTTGCTGGAAGCTCATTGAAGCCGTTACGGCGGCTCCCGATCTATCTGCGTCTTACCGCATTTACGATTCCCAGCATTCCGCCAGGAATGGCGAAGAGCGGACCGAGCGGTGCGGGTATTGCAGTCAGTAAGCCGACTATCAGCGCTTTGATGAGGGCGGAGTCGTGATCGTCGCCGTACCATTTGATCTGGATTCGATAGACGATGAAGGCCAAGATCGCCGCGACGATAATCCCCAAGGGAATCAAAACGCCTAAGCTGAACGCGTCTCCGCCAAAGACCATTAAGTCAACGAAGACGGTAAGTATCGCCGCTCGAAAATCCAGCCCGAAGGTCTGTGTGAGGCCTTGTGAGGCTACGCTTCGCGGCGACATCCCATGGTGCGGCCCGCCAGACATGGCGGACGATCGTTGGACCTGCTGGATTGCGCAGTTCGCGACCGAAGGTCGGAGATTCGGGGGCCGCTGTTGCGTTGCGTGAAGAGCTTCCGGCTTGGTTTGCGTAAACATCATCATCTCGTGTTGGTGGGTAACTGAAAATTCAGATCGGCCATCCTTCAGGACGGCACGAACGTCTTCTAATACCTAATGCTCTTGGCCCGGGGATTCTTTCAATAGAATTTGCGTGCGGACAGAATTTGGTGGTTTCCGTGATGCTCAGCGCTTATTCAGCGATCCGCGGCTGATGGAAAATCTCGCGTCATTTCTTTGAAAGCCGAACAAGTCATTGCCCGACAAAAGCCCGCGGCGTTTTGCGCCGTCCTTTACCTGGGGTCTATGCAGGCGGCGAGGTTTTGAGATTCTCTTGAAAGAACTGCTCTGAAAAGAGCATTAAGAGCATAGAAGCGATGCGTATCACGAAGGTGACAAAAGGATTCTGCGAGAACGCGCCGTTAGTCCGAAGCCCGCAGATGTTGTTTCACCCGTGAAATCTATTCGGCCCTTCGGGCCATCAGAGAATGAATCGTGGCGTGGATGCGCATTGCATCTGCCAAACCGGTGGTGGTGTTCAATGCTCAATTGGCCCTGGTCGATCTTGAGGAAGACTCGGGAAACGGGCGGCCCCTGGTCATTAGACACGCGGCTGCTGAGTTTTTCGAAACGTGATCACCACACGATCCGTGATTCTGTGAACGGCATATTCGTCACCGGGATCAGCGGCTCCGGAAAAACTTCGGGTCCGGCGAATGCAATTAGTCTGGCGCACCTTCGCGCCGGCTTCGGCGGAATCTTTCATGCGGTGAAAGTCGACGATGCCGACATGGCACTGGAATGGTGCCGACAGGCTGGACGAATGGAAGACGTCATTCACTTCGGACCCAAGTATCCGGCACGATTCAATTTCCTGGACTATGAATTGTCCCGGCCCGGCGAGGGCGCCGGCTTAACAGATAATATCGCAGACCTGCTGCTCAACGTCGCCGAGATTCGCGATCGCAAATCGGGCAACAGCGGCGGCGGCGGAGACAACGCTGAATACTTCGCCGCTGCCAAGAAACAAATCCTGAGGGTCACCATTGACGTGTTATCGCGGGCGAGAGGCCACGTCAGCGTCCCGGATATTTACAATATGGTCACCTCGGCTCCCACCTCGCTCGATGAGTTTAACTCATCACAATGGCGCCAGGGATCGTTTTGCTATGCAAATATTGTGGAGGCCGTCCGACGCGCCAAAGCGAACGCCAAGGACGAATTCAAGAGCGATCTTGAATTAGCCGGAGCATACTGGTGCGCTGAATTCCCCCTGTTAGGCGATCGGACGCGCTCGTCGATCGTCAGCTCCGTGACGGGAACCATCGATACGCTCAACCGGGGGTATATGCGGCTGCTTTTCAGCGCGGGCACAAATTTTACTCCGGATGCCCTGGCCGAAGGGAAAATACTGATCCATACGATGTCGGTCAAAGAATTTGGCGAAGTCGGGGCCATGGCGCAAGTTGTCATGAAGTTCGCAGCGCAAAAGGCAATCGAGAGACGGGATATTCAGAAATCGCCCCGTCCGATTTTTCTGCACGTGGACGAATTTCAGACATTAATTACGTCAGCGGATAGTAGCTTCGCAAGCACATGCCGGGCTGCTCGCGGCTCGTTTGTCCTACTCACCCAAACGCTCCCAACTGTCTGGGCTGCTCTGGGCGGCGGCGATAGAGCAAAGCAGGAAATTAACAGCCTAATTGCTAACCTCGATCTAAAAATTCTGTGCGCGAACAGCGATCCGGATACAACGAAATGGGCGGCCGAACTGGCAGGAAAGGTTCGCCAGTTCACGGTGAATGCCAGTACCCAGCGCGGCGGCGCTGATCAGATGAGCGGGCTTTTTGGATGGCAGAGCCCACAGACCACCACCGGAGTGACGGAGATTTTTGAATACGACCTTCAACCCACGACGCTGAGCCGTCTGCGCACGGGCGGCCCGGCCAACAAATATTGTGTCGACGCCATCCTTCATAAGACGTTAGGTCAGTTTCGGAGCAGTGGGAAAAACTGGATGAAGGCGACGTTCAGTCAGGATTCTCATGGTTGAGTTTTCGGGTCTGTCGTTGGGACGGGAAGTGACCGTCAAAGGGAACGATTCGCACCAACTGTCTACGGAAAGAAAAGCAAAGCGAGGTGTTCAATGCGGCAACAAACACTGAATGAGCAGCGGGCGGCACAGTTAAACGAACGCATCTTCGCTGACTTGGTGGGGGGGCTGGCCCGATCAATAGCCCTCACGGTGGAGGTATTCCTGCATCAGGGCTTTGGCGCCGGTTACATCGGCTGCGGCTTCATGGGCGTCGTGGTCATGTACTTATTTACGCTCTGCTTTCCCGATCAAGATCCGCGACCCTTGCTCTGGTTTTCGGCGGCCTATGGCGTTCTGTGGTTGATCGCCATGGTCAAAACGCTGATTCGCTATTGGAGTGGTAAGGATAGGGTCCACTCCAAATACACGGGACGGCCACATCTCTGGCGGCTGCTGCCGACCTGGAAGGAATTGAATGTCAAGCAACTGGAAGCATTGGCAGTGATCCTGTTGGGCTATGGCATTCATCACCTCAACCGGGAACTGGGAGACTATCTCATGCTGGCCGCGTCGTTGGTGTTTCTGCGGGCCCACAACCTCGTCGTCGAGCGGCGCAGCCGCGCTATTGAAATGAACGACGCGGTGATCGAACAGAAGTTGATCGCGGATCGGTTCCGCGACATGCAAGAGCCGTGAGTCTTTTGAAATGAAAGAGGTGTCCTATGGGAAAGATCGGTGACCGATTCGTGGATGACATGATTGATCGAGGGCGTCGGGAGGTTGGAGCATTTTTCTTCCCGGACTCAAACATCGCCCAGCCTACATATCCGCTGCGCGGAGGATACGGGTTCGCGAAAGAAGCCCAGTCGCCCGGCGTGGAAGAACATGAATCGACCTTGGGCGACCGGCTGCAACAGGTCGGAGGCAGCCGCGAGGATCGCGGGCGGGATGAACGGGATCGAGGAATGGAATTGGAATAGGACGCCGAAGCGGTGTCGCACCGGCGAGAAAAGCAAACACTCGAACGAAAGGAGCAAGTGATGTTCACATTATTCCTAGTGGCAATCAACGTTGGAGTACTGGTCCTGGGTTTGGTCAACGGAAAGGAGAAGAAATCGGGGGACGACGGTCCTGACGATTTCATCCCATGTTGCTAGTGCGCGCGAAATGCCCGCGTAGTTTGTGGTCGGGATGAGCGAACCTCGTCCCGACCGCATTGACAGAATATTTACCCTGAAGGCCATCTATGAGTACCGACGAACGACTGGACAAAATCGAACGTCTGCTTGAGCAATTAGTCACGAAAACCGTGATCAAATCGTGGTACACGGTCGAGGAATTCGCTTTGCTCGTTGGTCGCTCATCCTTCACCTGTCGAGAATGGTGCCGGCTCGGCCGGATTAAAGCCGAAAAGTCGATGACTCAAGCCGGCTCGGCGACCACATGGTCAATCAGTAACGATGAGTATCTGCGGTATCAGCGCGAAGGACTGCTGCCGCTGCGAGGATCCAATGCGGCATGAAAAGTCGCGGCTGTATTGTGCCTGAGGCAAACGGCCCGAAAACGTTTAACGGTGATGGTGATTTTATGGAATCTCGAATTTGCGAACACTGTGGTCTGCAATTCTTCACGCCGAACAAATCGGAGAAGGAAGACGACAAATTTCTCCCGGTCGCGGTGATACTTTTCCCGCTTCTAGCCTGGTATTTCTTCGAAAAGGGCGGCTGGTGGTGGCTAGGGGTAGCATTTTGTGTCCTGATCGTTTTTAGCGCAATCATGCAAAAGTCCGAAAGAAACAAGGCGAAGAGAGGAAAGCTGGTAGCACCGGACCGCAACTGCCCATCATGCGGCGAAAGCAGTGCCGACGTGGATACACCGCTGGGGGGACAACTGATTTTGCAGTGGTCGGACCCGTTGAAAATGGATCCCGAATTTATCGACGTCCTGAGAACTATTGTCACATCTGTTGATACGGCTTCGCCGCCCAGGAAGCAATTGGTTGCGAAACAGTCATCGCCACCAGCCATCGATCCTCCGCGTACGGACGTCGGGTCGGAAATTATCCCCATCGTTGGCGATGAAGCAGGTGAAGTTGTGGTCGATCGCTAGGGACTCGCAGTTTCGGTCGACCGCTCGTTTTCACCTTCCTCGAAGGTTGCCACTTTGGCCGGATTCACGCTGAAAAGTCCATGAGGAAAGTTGGGTCGGCGTTAGTCGGCGAACGACGTACATCTGCGGTGTCAGCCCGACCGCCTGCTTTCGCTGTCGAGCCCGCGGGCGGATTAGGGTGGAACCGGAAGCAGATTATTGGGAGCGATTATGAGTAATCAATCATTGCATGATGCGGCGGGGGAAGGTGATATCGAAATCGGAATGTTCGTGGTGCCGACCTGCAAATGGTTGAGTGAATCCCGGATGCCGGGCACGGCATACCCCAAGCCGATCCCGAGCGCCATCGCGGCGAATATCCACACCGTCAGATAGCGATCAAGAAACGAAAGCTTTTTGGTTACGCTGTCATGCTTCATTGTCGTTGCTCCAAACCTGCTCTCTCGACCTCCGGCACCCATTCTTTCATCGCCTTGCCGATTTGGTCACGGACCCTTCGGAATTCTTCAAGCGTTTCTTGATCTGAGCCCACAAACACGGCCGGGTCGTTGAAGGGCAAATACTTTCGCGTGTAGGTGCCCGGCCAGATTCGAGGGCATGTGCCGTTTGCCTTGTCGCAGACGATGAGAAGGTGCCTTACAGGGGCTTTGCCAAGAAACGCGGTCAGCGCTTTCGCTCGCTGGTGGCTGATGTCGATGCCGATTTCATTCATCACGCGAACGGCCAGGGGATGCACCTCCGGTTTGGGGTCGGTGCCGGCGCTTTGCACGTCGTATTTGTCACCGTGGTAAAGCTTGAGAAATCCTTCAGCCATCTGGCTACGGCACGAGTTGCCCGTGCAAAGGATGAGAACCATCGGCTTGTTAATCACGGCTTGCCTCGGCCAAGCGCAGTCCATGCGGCAGCGTCTCGACGTATTGCCGGATTTCATCCCGCACTCGGCGGAAGTGACCGAGCGCTTCGGCCACGGTCTTCGCGTTTTTTGCGAGCCTCGGCGGGTCATCAAAGCCGGCGTGAATCATCTTCGTGTTTCCCGGGAAAATGGGGCAGCTTTCATGAGCGTTGTCACAGACAGTCACGACATAATCGAACGTCACGTCTTTCAGTTCATCGACGTGCTTGGAGCGTTGAAGGCTTATATCCACCCCAGCCTCCTTCATCACCTGGATCGCAAGTGTGTTCATCCCGTGCGATTCGACGCCGGCGGAGTACGGCTCGATGCTGTCGCCTTTGAGGTGTCGCGCCCATCCCTCGGCCATTTGGCTGCGACAGGAATTTCCCGTACAGAGGAAAAGCACCCGCAACTTTCCGTTGTCATTGGCCACAACAACCCCCTTTTTCCCTATTGCGATTCGACGCAGGACCATAGCTTTCCATCGCGTCTGCAAGAGCCCTGAGCTTTGCACTTAATTCGCCATATCTCACCGTGTAAAACACCGTGCGACCCTCCTTCGCGGACTCCACGATTCCGGCCCGTTCCAGAAGAGCTAGATGCCGAGATACAACGGAGAAATCGACTGAACAGCAATCGGCGACCTCACTCACCGAACAAGCTCGTCCGCACTTGGATAGACATGCAAGCAAGTTCAATCTGGTGGGATCGCATAGGCCCTTGAAAAATTCTGGGTCCAGTAGTTCGTCAATCGGACCGCAGCAATCGACTGCCAACTTCGGCGTCAACGGTCTTCGTTTGCTTACTTGCGTCATAATGCAAGTATAGCCGACCAAGAAACAATATTCAAGTTGCGTACGCATCGATTCCCACAGGTGCGGGTGAAAAGGTCAAATCCCGATGCCAGTGCCGAGGAACTTTTTGAACTGCAAGTCTGTCTGAAGAGTCGAGGAGATGCTTTGAACCAAGACATGAATTCCATTTCGCAGTTGAGTCGCCGCTATCCGAAAACCTGGCGGATGGCGGCTTCCTGAAGGCTCGGATACAGGTGCCGGTATCTGACCCGTTGCTCCTCTGTCTGATGGCCTACCCATTCATCCAGTATTCGCTGATCGACCCCTTTCGAGGCACAGGCGCTAATAAAGCTGTGTCGGAGCGTGTGCCAGCCTTTGATGACTGACCATTTGCTACCTTTCAGTGCTCGCCAGAAGGCCTTGTGCGTGGCCTGGACGGATAATGGCTGTTCGCCTTCTCCGAACAGGTATGATTTCCCGTTCTGCCGTTTCAGCAATGGTTTCAAAACGACGGAAAGTAGGGGGGTAACCGGAACTCTCCGCGTGGTCCGCGTGCCCCTGGCCCGCTTCTTTTCACGTATGGTGATGACGCCGGCGGCGAGGTCGATATCTTCGAGCTTAGCCCGGATCATTTCGGACCGGCGGGCACCAGTATGGGCGGCCATGACTATCATCGGATAGACCCAATCTGGTGCGTTCTTCGTTTTTACGAAGGCAAGCAATTCGGTGACTTTTTCGATGTTGAGATAAAGACACTCCCAAAGCTCATCAGCATCGCCCCCAGCCTGCACGCGGCGATCGATCTCGGCCCAAGTCATGAACGGTAGCTTTTCTTCGGTCTTGGGATAGACCAGACCGCTGGACGGGAAGGGCTGATCGATCCATTTCATCCGCAGGCCCCAATTCCACACCGACCGGAATGTGTCGAGTTCTTTCTTGATTGTTACGGCGGCGACTTCTTTTGACCGGCGCGTTATGTGCTCCTGCAATTTGCCAAGAGTCACACCGGACAGGATGAAGCTCTTGCCGAACGATTTCTCGATATGGGTAAGGTGAATCCGGGCGGTGGTCAATGTATTGGTTTCGATGGCGCCATTGCTGACCGTGTTCAAATACCCTTCCCGAAGCTGATGCAGGGTGGTGTCCTTGCGGACAGCAATAGCCGGATCGACGGGAGGCTTGCCGTCGTGAAGGATGAAATCGGTGATCGCCACGCCGCGGGGAACTTCGAGGCGTCCGTGTCTGATCAGCAGGAGGAGATTTTCAGCATTCCCCTTCCATCGACGGGCTTCGGTTGCGGTAACTTCTCCGATGGTGAAAGTGTGTCGCCGGCCGGCGTAACTGAACTGGCAATACCAGGCGTTACCCTTTTTCTGCAATGAAGCCATATCCGGTCTTTCGCAATGCCGCCGCAATACGGTTCCAACGATTGCAGAAGAATTGCAGAAAATCCTGTCTGACTTCTCAAATATAGCGTTTTATCAGGGGGGAAATCAACTGGGGAACTAGGATTCGAATACCGACAACCAATTCGGTCGGTAGGGTTTCTTACCAGCGTTGCGCTCTCGCTGCATTGTCGCCTTCGCTGTGGAGAGAAAAGCACCGCTGGCAATGCGGAATTTGAACCGTCCTATTCTCCGTTTAATTTGATGTCAATCGCCCTGATCCGCAATGGAGTCTCGGCTTGGATTGCTCGTGTTGCCGGAACTTTTTGATTACGATCCCGCTTTGGGTGCGTGGTTCTGTTCGCCTCGCAGGCATTTGGATGGTCGGGCCGCCATCCTTTCCTGGGCTTCGCGGTACGCGGAGTTCGGAAAGGTGCGCTTGGCCCTTCCTCAAGTCATCATGTTCTCCTCGCGGTTGCCGCGGGTTTTGCCGAAGCGATTGCCCAGAGCGATGCTCTTCGTGTCGCTCGTAAGCGTTGCGGTGATAGTCTTCACGTATGGTCTGCGCGCGGGCGTGCTTTCTGACCATCACCAAGTCGTCAGCCTGAGCATCTTCTGTGGTGTGATGTTGGGAATTCTGCTCTATGAGGAACACCGCCTTTTAGTGTGCTCAATTGCCGTCGCGGCCACGCTGGGATTTGGCTTATTCTCGTCCGTCCATCAATTCGTCGCAGCGGCCGGGCTGGATGTCATTCTCTTTCTTCTCGGGACATTCCTCGTGGCGGGATATCTGGAGCAGAACCTATTCTTTGAGCACCTGGCCAGTCAGATTGTGCGCCACGTCGGCCGCCGGCCTGCGATGCTGATGGGGGTGCTGATGTTCTCGGCGATGATCGCATCGGCGATCGTGGGTGAAGTCGCCGCCATACTGTTCGTCGGTGGCGCCATGCTGCACATCGCTCAGCGATACAGGCTCAAGCCGATCCCGTTTCTGATCATGCTGGTATTCGCCACCAATATCGGCTCAGCGGCCAGCGCGTTCGGACCTGTCGGTGTCACGATCGCGTTCAAGGCAAAATTGACGGTACTGGATTTCTTTCGCTGGGCGACGCCTATTGCCGTGGCTGTATTGGGACTGGTTTTCTTGATCTGCCGCTGGTGGTTCGCCTGGGATTGGGCAGCGCTGGCGCTGGCCGTGCATCAGCAGGACTTTGGTTCCAGTGTACCCGATCCGAGTCGGCGGCGATCACAGGCTCCGGGGTGGATTCTCGTTGGCATTATGACAGGATTATTTGTGCTTCATGCGCAGATCGAGCAGGTGCTGGGGCTGGGTTCAAATTCCGTATTACTGATTGCGGCGACGGGTGCCGGGGCGGTGGCATTGCTACTGTCGGGTTCAGGAGCCAAAGAAGTAATCCAGAACCGGGTCGATTGGGAGACACTCGCTTTCTTCCTGGCGCTTTTCGTGGTGGTTGGTGCGCTGCAGGCGACAGGAGTCACCACTGTGTTCGCGCGGCAACTGATGCGGGGCTCCGGCGGACATCCAGCGGCTCTGGTGCTGGAGGTAGGATGGTCCACTGGATTCCTCAGTGCTTTTCTGGCCAATATCCTTGCGGTCGCCGCGTTTATTCCAATCGTCGCGGACTTAAAAGCGCATGGCGCTGTTTGTCCTACAGCCATTTACTGGCTCATGCTTTTTGGCGCGACATTCATGGGCAACATGACCAGCATCGGTTCCACATGCAATATCATCGCATGTGGCATGATTGACAAACGCGGCCACGGAACGATCTATTTCCGTTCCTGGCTGAAGATCGGTGTCATTATCAGTTTGTCGTCAATGGCTTTAGCAACGCTGCTGCTGGCAGCCCAGACGCATGGGTTGCGGCGATGATGCGCCATCACGATAGAGAGACCAATCGCGCCGCGTGCGATGGACGGTGGCGGTCAAAAGTCCCTCATAGTCACCCTAGTCCCATTCGATCAAGTCTGGATTGGCGTCAGTATGATCAGCGAATCCGGCAAGTTGGCAAGTACGACGCACACGTAAATGCGGGCTGACGAATACTCGGGCGAACGTCTCACCTTTAAGTCTTGCCCCAAGGAGCAGAGCGCGCTGCTTACCGTCTGCATTTAACGGAATAGACCCGTGTGTTTGCGCGAATCAGACCAATCGGTATTGCCGTGGCGAAGGAGGAAGAGCCTTTGAGGCCGATCTGTTTCTTTCGCGGTCGTTGCCCTAACCCTTCTTGCTCTCGCTTGATGATTCGCTGGTCAGCAGCTTCCGGATCGATTTCAGTTCCTGCTTTCGCTTTGGCGTGGTCTCCGGGTACGCCATTTTCAGTTCCCCCATGGCATCAAGAACAATTCGGGAAACGATCAGCCGGGCATTTTCTTTGTCATCCGCGGGAACGACATACCAGGGCGCATGATGCGTGCTCGTAGCGCTGAGGCATTCCTCATAAGCCACCATGTACTGCTTCCAGTATTTTCGCTCGTGGATGTCGGCGAGGCTGAATTTCCAATTCTTATCCGGCTGATCAATTCGCTCCAGAAATCGTTTGCGCTGCTCTTCTTTCGAAAGATGCAGGAAGATTTTGATGGTGCGGGTGCTGTTGTGAAACAGATGGCGTTCCAAGTCTACGATAGATCGATACCGGTCTTTCCAGAAGGATTTGTCGTCACGCAATTCTTTAGACAGCCGCTGGCTCGCGAGAATCTCCGGATGCACCCGTACGACCAACACTTCCTCGTAATAAGAACGATTGAAAATGCCGATTCGTCCGCGTTCGGGAAGTCGGCAAGTTGAGCGCCACAGAAAATCGTGATCCAATTCCTCGGCACTGGGCTGTTTGAAACTAAAGACTTCGCACCCCTGCGGGTTGACTCCGGACATAACGTGGCGGACTGCCCCGTCTTTACCGGCAGCGTCCATTCCCTGAAAGATGAGAAGCAACGCATAACGGCTGGACGCATAGTGAAGGTTTTGCAGTAAAGACAACTCCTCGACGTGTTTCGCCAGCAGCTCTTGATACCGCTTCTTGGACTTGCGAAACGGCTTCACTCTTGTGGGCCATTTCCTAAGCTCAACGTGGTCGTCAGGGTTGACTCGGAAATCTTTTGAATTGATTCTCATCCAAATCTCTCAGCTTCGGTGAAAGGCACTTCTAAGCGGCCGCCACAGCGACCGGAGGCATCGGCACGACTGGCTTCTTCACGATTGATGTGGCGTTGGTCGGATCAAAGATTCGATACGCTAGCAGCTTGATGCGGTCGTTAATCAGGAACCACACCAGGGCGTAGCCCCAAACAAACCCTGCCCAACCCCAGCCGAGCGGCGTCATAAAGGCTCCGTATACCGCGATCAAGGTCGCAATGGCTTGCGTGCCGACGACGGCAATCCAGAGAATCTTCGCGGGCTTGATGGACCAGAATGGGCCGCGCGTGCGCGTGAGGAAGATGGTGAGATGCCCAGCCACGGATAATTTCAGATACATGAGCGTCTGAATATGTGCGCGATCCAGATGGAAAACGCGTTCGCCGAGGTAAAATAGGCCGAACGCGGACACGACGCCGATGACGCCCAGCACGGTTGAAATACCGAGCACTAGGCGCATATTCCATGCCTCAGGTTTGTCCTTGTAATGTACGTTGTCATACGCAATTGAAAGGATCGCTCCATCGTTGAGCAACGCCAGCATGACAATCATCACGGCAGTCAGCGGATAGAAATTGAACACGAGGATTGCCAGCGTCATAAAGAACAGCACGCGCAGAGTTTCCGCGATGCGATAGATGGCATAGCTGTTCATGCGCTGAAAGATCCGGCGGCTTTCCTTGATCGCATCGATGATGACCGACAGACCGTCGGTGAGAAGGACGATGGATGCCGCTGCGCGGGCTGCGTCGGTTGCTCCGGAGACCGCAATGCCGCAATCGGCCTTTTTCAAGGCGGGTGCATCGTTTACACCATCACCGGTCATTCCGACGATGTGGCCACGCTTTTGCAGAATGTCGACGATATGAAACTTATGCTCGGGGAATACTTCGGCGAAGCCGTCCGCCTTCTCGATGAGTTTCGTTTCCTCGGGAGTTTCCTTTTTTTGAGAATCACCGAGACTGCTCGCATCAAGGATATTGGAACCCAGCCCCAACTCTTTTGACATTTCCCGCGCGATGGCGATCGAGTCGCCGGTCACCATCTTAATGCTCACCCCCATCTGCCGAGCGCTGGCGATGGTGGCTTTAGCCGAATCGCGCGGCGGGTCGGACAACGGGAGTACACCGAGGAATCGCCACTTGCCTTTCTCATCCGCACGGGCGACGCCCAGTGATCGGAAGCCGCGAGCGGCGAAGTCATTAACGGCTTTTTCCACGGTGGTCTTGATCTGGCCGGCGTTTGCCGACATCTGCAAAATCACCTGCGGAGCGCCCTTGGCCACGTCGAATTGCTTTCCGTCCGCACCCTTTACCGTGGCTTCCGTGCGCTTATGCACAGGGTCGAATGGCTGAAAATGAACGACTTCAAAGCCTTTCAAGTCCTTATCATCTTTCACGCCGCCCAGAACGGCCAGATCGATGGTGTCCTTGTCCTCCGCGCGTGAAGCAAGAGCGCCGGCAAGGATGACCTGATCGGCGGGGATGTTATCGACAGTGAACGCCTCGCCCAGCTTGAGCTTGTTTTGAGTCAGCGTGCCCGTTTTATCTGAGCAAAGCACGTCTACCCCCGCCAGTTCTTCAATCGCTACCAGGCGGCTGACAATCGCTTTTTTCCTGGCAAGCAGACGAGCCCCGACAGCCATTGTCACCGACAATACCGTAGGCATCGCGACGGGAATCGCGGCGACAGTCAGCACCAGAGCGAACTGCAGCGTGGTAAGAATTCGGTCCCCGCGGTAGATCGCGACGGCGATAATGATCGCCACCAAAGCTACAGCCAGGATGATGAGGTAATTGCCGATCTTCATGACCGCGCGCTGAAAGTGGCTGACGGTCTGGACCTCTCCGACTAATTGCGCGGTCCTACCGAAATAGGTATGTGTGCCGGTGGCGTAAACCAAGGCATCTATTTCACCGCGACGCATGATCGAGCCTGAAAAGACCGCATCGCCTGATTTATGCGTTGCCGGCAACGACTCTCCCGTCAGCGCAGACTGGTCAACGGCGATTTCGTCGCCCGCCAGCAAGCGTCCATCGGCGGGCACAATGTCTCCCAATCGCAATCGAATGACATCCCCCGGGACAACCTCGCGCGCCGGGGGCGTGATCCATTTGCCATCCCGCTTGACCTTTGCCTGGATGGCCAGTTCTTTCTTTAACGCTGCGATCGCATTGCCTGCCTGCCGTTCTTCCCAGAATCCGACCACAGCGTTGGCAACAAGCAAAAGAAGGATGATGAAAAAATCCGGCCAGTGACGGACGATGCCCGACAAGACCACAGCCGTTTCGATCATCCACGGGATCGGTCCCCAGAAATAAGACAGAAATTTCAAAAGGAGATTCGTTTTCTTTTCGGTGATTTCGTTAGGGCCGTATTGCGCCAGCCGCTTCTTGGCCTCAACGTCGGTGAGACCGTCGGGGGATGAACTCAATCGTTTTTCAACTTCAGCGATCGGAAGGGTCTTTAGATCATCTTTGGCATCGGGTTTCGGCTGAGCAGCACTAGATTTAGTGGGGTCGGAAGACATATGGGTTCTCTTTCTTATCTAAGTGCCAGCCGCGACTAATGGCACCGGGGCTGAGAGACGTTCCATTTCGGAGCTGTATTTGCCGAGGTGGGCGGCCCGGCTACATTCGGCCCGATGGATCAGTGCTTCCTGTGCCGCATTCACTTCTGATTCGTGGCCGGACCAGACATCCAGTGCGGGGTGCTGGATCGCCCGTGCAAATGAGAATGTGAGCGGCCAAGGCATCTTGGAGGCGAAGCGAACATTCATCGCATTCAGTCGGGCGCACGCCAATTCGCCTGATTGACCACCGGATAAAAATGCAATGCCGGCGACCGCGGCCGGAACTGATCGGAGAAGGCATCGAACCGTTGCTTCGGCCACTTGTTCGAGGTCGTCCTGATGCGGACAATCCGTTCCCGGCAGGATCATATTCGGCTTGAGAATCATGCCTTCAAGCAAAACGTGCTGGACACGAAGTTGATTGAAGACGGCATGAAGAGCGCGTCCGCTGACTTCCATGCATTGTTGTAAATCGTGCGATCCATCCATCACGACTTCCGGCTCCACAATCGGAACCAGTCCGGCCTGTTGGCAAATCGCAGCATAGCGGGCGAGCGCGTGGGCGTTGGCGTCAATGCATGCCTCGCTGGGAATGCCGGCGCCGATCGCGATTACCGCGCGCCACTTGGCGAACCGAGCGCCCATCCCGACATATTCCTGAACCCGAGCGGGCAATCCGTCCAATCCTTCGGTGACTTTTTCGCCGGGGAAACCAAGTAACTCTTTTGCGCCGGCGTCGACTTTAATGCCGGGAATGATCCCCGCTTCAGCAAGGACCTCGACGAAGGACTTTCCGCTTCTGGTTTTCTGGCGTATTGATTCATCGAATAAGATCGCGCCGCTGATGGACATCCCGAGGCGAGGAGTCGTGACAATCAGTTCCCTATATGCACGTCTGAAAGGCTCGGTCTGGGGGATACCCAGCGGCGTAAATCGCTTGTTGCACGTTGGATTGCTCTCGTCCATCGCGAGAAGACCTTTGCCATCGGCGACCATCGCCCTGGCAATGTCTCTTAGATTTTGTGCAACCATCTCATCTTTCCTTTGCGCTCAGGGGTCCCAAACCGGAAATGACGCCTTTTCGCTCACTTCTCCACCTCGGCGAAGGTTTCATCTGAATAAAGCTCGTAACGCTTACCACTGACCTCGGCTATCAATGGGAAATTGCCTTCGTTCTGATCCTCCAAAGATGCCCATCGCCGGTCTTCCCAATCCAGCCTGAACGGGATATTCCGGCCTTCGACTTCAATCTCAATAGTCATGTTCGATCTCCTTCACTTAGTTGCAGCTTAATTTGTCCTTTATGCTCGTCTCGGATTGTTTACTGTCAGTTTGGCCTGTCGCAGCCGCCATTCTCACCAACGGGTTTTCGATCTGTGTTTCACACTGCTTGCTGTCTTCCGTGAATACGGATAGGCCGAACATACGCGCCCTGATGCGGTCGAGCAGGCGATCCGGAAGCAATCGCGGCAGGATCGTGAGTAGTTTGGCGCCCTTTCCTACGGTGTACCGAATTCGCGGTCGCCTGGCAGTCAGCGCGTGGTGCACGGCCCGCGCAACAACTTCGGGTGCGCTGCCGTTCAGTTCCGTCGCATAGGCACGTTTCGTAAAGGCTCTTAGCATGTCTCCATAGCAACGCGCACCCTCGGGCGGCAGGCGCCGGATGACCCCGTCCACATCGCCGAGCGTTTTGTCGACCGCCGGGGTCTTGATCGAGGCCGGCTCGATCACACAGACGCGTATGCCAAAAGGACGAAGCTCCATCCGAAGCGCATCGCTCAGTAAGCCCAACGCGCCTTTGGATGCGGTAAGAACGCCACCAAACGGAAGGGCAATGTGGGCGCCAACCGAACTCATGTTGACGATTCGACCGCGCGCGTTGCGGATCAATGGCAGAAATGCTTGAGTGACCGCGAGCTGACCAAATACATTGACTTGGAAGATTCTGCAGAGATCCGCAGCCTTGACATATTCGAGCGGCCCAGTAATTCCGATCCCGGCTACGTTGACCAGGCCGTCTAGGCCTCGCCCTTGCAGCGTGGCTGTAACTTCTTTCACCGCTGCTGCGATCGATTCAATGTCAGTAACGTCGATGATGAGCGGCATGAGACGATTCCCAGCCTCGATTGCGAGTTTATCGCCGTCCTCCGGCCTCCGAACACCCGCAAACACTTGGAATCCCGCTCGGACCATGAGCAAAGCGCAAGCACGACCAATTCCGCTAGACGCCCCGGTAATGACTGCTACTTGGCCGGACTTTTCACTCATGATCGCTTCCTACTTTGCGTCGCGACTCCACTTCCAGTTGCGAATTTCCGGCAGGTCCTCGCCGTGTTGATCAATGTAATGCTTATGCTCGATGAGCTTGTCTTGCATCATTTGCTTGAGATACGCCCCCTTGGCGCCAAGATGCGGCACGCGATCCACCACATCCTGCACCAGATGAAACCGGTCCAGATCGTTCTGAACCCTCATGTCGAAGGCCGTCGTGATCGTGCCTTCTTCCTTGTAGCCTCGAACGTGCAGATTACGGTTGGTCCGGCGATAGGTCAGCCGATGGACGAGCCAGGGGTATCCATGGAATCCAAAGATGATGTGTTTGTCTTTTGTGAACAGCGAATCGTAATCCGTCTCGTTTAAGCCGTGCGGATGCTCGCTGGCGGACTGAAGTTTCATCAGGTCGACGACATTGATTACTCGGATTTTCAGATCGGGCAGGTGCTGGCGCAAAATCGAAACGGCAGCGAGAATCTCCAGTGTGGGCGTGTCGCCGCAAGAGGCCATAACGACATCCGGCTCGGCGTTCTGATCGTTGCTGGCCCATTGCCAGATTCCGATGCCTTCCGTGCAATGGACGGTGGCCGCATCTATCGTCAGCCATTGCGGTAGCGCATGTTTGCCCGCGACCACGACATTCACATAATTGCGACTACGCAAGCAGTGATCGAAGACCGACAGAAGGCAATTGGCGTCAGGCGGCAGATAAACCCGCACGATGCTCGCCTTTTTATTGATAACATGATCAAGAAAACCGGGATCCTGATGGGTAAAGCCGTTGTGATCCTGCTGCCAGACGTGTGACGCAAGCAAATAGTTCAGTGACGCGATTTTCCGTCGCCACGGCAGTTCGGATGTTACCTTCAGCCATTTTGCGTGCTGGCTGAACATGCTATCGACGATGCGAATGAAGGCTTCGTAACTATTGAAAAGCCCGTGCCGGCCGGTCAGTAGGTATCCTTCCAACCAGCCTTCGCACTGATGCTCGCTGAGCATCGAGTCGAGCACACCACCCCCGGGGGCGAGGAATTCATCGTTCTTTACCTCTCGGGCGTCCCATTGACGATTGGTCACTTCGAATACTGCTCCGAGCAAGTTCGATAGGGTTTCATCCGGCCCGAAAACACGGAAATTACGTGGCTTTTCATTGAGCTTGACGACGTCGCGCAGAAATTGGCCAAGCACCATCGTATCCTGACCATTAACCGCACCCGGAGAAGGAACAATCACGGCGTGATCGCGGAAATCGGGCATCTTCAGATCGTGCAAGAGAATGCCGCCATTTGCGTGGGGGTTGGCGCCCATTCGACGATCGCCTGTCGGGGCAAGCTCGGCCAGTTCTGCATTCAACCGTCCGTTGACATCGAACAATTCCTCGGCCTTGTAACTCTTCATCCAGCTTTCAAGTTGTGCGACGTGGTCGGGATGATCGGCATCCACGAGCAGCGGAACCTGATGCGCGCGAAACGTACCTTCGCATGGAAGGCCGTCGACAACCTTCGGTCCGGTCCATCCCTTGGGGGATCGCAATACGATCATGGGCCAGCGCGGGCGGCTCGGGTCTTTTGTCGCTCGGGCATTGTTCTGAATCTTCTTGATGTCCTCGATCGCTTTGTCCAGCGCCGTGGCCATGAGTTGGTGCATCGTTGCCGGGTCATCCCCTTCGACAAAATAGGGTGTCCAGCCGCAGCCGCGGAAGAATTGCTCCAGTTCATCGTGTTCGATTCGAGAGAGCACCGTCGGGTTGCTGATCTTGAAACCGTTGAGATGCAGGATTGGCAGCACGGCCCCGTCAGAGATTGGATCGAGGAACTTGTTTGATTGCCAAGCGGTCGCCAGCGGCCCGGTCTCCGCTTCTCCGTCGCCGACGACGCAGGCGACGATCAGACCGGGATTGTCGAATGCCGCTCCGAACGAGTGACTCAGCGAATATCCCAGTTCGCCTCCTTCGTGAATTGAACCCGGGGTCGTCGGGGCAACGTGACTCGAAATCCCCCCCGGAAACGAGAATTGCTTGAACAGCTTTTTCAGCCCCGCTTCGTCCTGGGTGATATTTGGATATATCTCGCTCCACGTGCCTTCAAGGTAAACGTTGCCAACGATCGCCGGTCCGCCGTGACCGGGACCAGCGACATAGAACATATCCAGATCAGATTTGTTGATGACGCGATTCAGATGCACGTAAATGAAGTTTTGGCCCGGCGTAGTGCCCCAGTGCCCAACCACGAGTGGCTTGACGTGAGATAGTTTGAGCGGCTTTTTCAGCAGCGGATTGTCGTACAGATAAATCTGTCCGACTGAAAGGTAATTGGCCGCACGCCAATAGGCATTCATCTTGCGGAGTTCTTCAGATGTAAGCGGACCGCGCGCTTCGGATGACGAGGCGTCGTTGTTGAAAGCTTCAACGACGGGTTCCAGCAGATCAGTAGACATATTAGTTTCCTTGTTGTTAAACGATGAGGCGTCCTAAGGCGCGTTTGCCTCGGGGGTCGGCTGAACAGCGCGTTTGCCGGGTCTGAGGGACAGGTTGTCCGTCATTACATAGATCAGCATCGCAAGGAGCATCAGCAGCACAGTTATCCAGACGCGCCAATCTTTGTGCGCATGTTTCCAAAAGTGGTGGCGCGGGTGAGCGTGATCGCGCGGTTTGGCTCCTTCGCTTTCCACATCTTGATTGTGCGTGCTCATTTTGCTTCCCCTGGACGGTGTTTCTCCGAGCTGGTGTCGGCCTCGACAACCGAGCTCCGGTCATCTGAGTAACGCCTGCTCTTCAGGCTCGCCGTTCGCGGGAGGAATCACGACGCCCTTTCCGTTTCCTTTCGCGCCGTCCTGACCGATTCCCATGGTCAGGGCAGTCAACCCGGCGAGTCCGCCCAACTGCATGCTTTCTACGGCTGTGCTGGGAACGATCACGATGGTGGAATTCTGCTTCAACCCTTCATAAAGCATGTTCATGGCCCGGAGATGAAACGCGACCGGATTATGCTGGTAGCTCTTGGAAGCTTCAGCGAATTTCTCCGCCACCTGCCGCTCGGAATCACCCAAAATTACACGTGCTTGGCGCTCTCTTTCGGCCTGGGCCTGCATGGACATGGCATTCTCAAGCGCCTGGGGAATCAGGACATCCTTCACCTCCACTGAAATAACGTTGATGCCCCATGGTTCGGTGCGTTCGTCAATAATCTTTTGCAGCACGGCGCTGATTTTGTCGCGGCCTTCCAGCATGTCTGAAAGCATCGTTTTTCCGATCACATCGCGGAGCGCAGTTTGCGAGGCCCAGCTTATGGCGCTTCGATAGTCGGCTACTCCCAGGGCAGCTTTCTTTGGGTCGATGACTTTCCAGAACAGGACTGCGTCGACATCCACCGGGACCGTGTCTTTAGTCAGCGTCTTTTCAGCTTTGAAGCCGGTGGTGATTACGCGGGTATCGATCCAGTAGGGAATCGCATCGACAATAGGAATTATGAAGAAAAGCCCCGGCCCTTTTAGAGAGTGGAACTGACCCAGGCGCAGAATCACCGCTTTATCCCACTGATCGGCGACCCTGATTGAGCGAGCAGCGACGACGGCGATCACAAATGCAATGATCCCGATAATTATGCTCTTCTCCGGCGCTGCGGCGCTGTAGCCGACGAAGGCCAAACCTCCCCCAATGGCGAGTATTACGACAAAGATCAGTGTGGCGAAAGGACTGGGCGTTCTCATATGGAGTACCTTTGTGAGTTCGACATCTACTTTCGCGAAAACAAAAAAAGCCGACGCAAACCAATCCCGATATATCGGGACCTACTTGCGTCGGCTTACTCATTAACGGGTCGCCCGACCGATGGCCGAGCTACCCTTTATTTAGTCTTCCGCGAACTTCAATCTAAGTCAGTCTAGGCTGTGAGCTCCGTTCGGGCTAGAGGAATTCCAGCGTCGGGCTGAGAATGACTGAAATTCGCGTCTGGTTTAGGGTTAATGATCCGACCCATCGGTGGCTAAGATGCCGCCGAGGCCAATGAACAGGCGAGTGGTTGCAAGCTCTTCCGTAATCAAGTGCTTCGCGATAGCCAACCTCCATCAAATCCGGCGCGGCGCAAGCCCGTGGCAATATAAGGACAGTTCCGCATCAACTTCCACAGCAGACCGCTTCGATAGTTTTCGATCATCAGAACGACTGGCCCCTGGTTGATCCCGAAATGCCACGGCGAAACCGAGCCATACGGATTATTGGATTTTGACGGGTAAGTTGGATTGAACGTCGCTTTGAAGCCGTATGCATTGCCGGTCTTCAGATCAACCTCATTTACGAAATAGTCGATGGCCGGTAGCACGATCTCTGGCGCGAACGGAAGCGAAGCGACCACCGCCCAGGGCGCTACGCTGCCGTCATCCGGTCCATACGGCACGCCGCGCGCCAAGTATCCGAAGAATTGCCGCTCGACACCGGCTATTTTGATTGTGTCGGGGCCGGGGCCGTCGCTGGCGGTGATCCCCCAGCAATTACGGCCATACTCGGCGAACTTGAGCGGGTTCTCGATCGCGTACAGTTGTTGCACGTAAGTCGCGCGACGGCTGTTCTCGAAATAGTCGATCCGCTTCGTACGCATGAAAACATCTTGTATGCCACGAAAATCGATCCACAAATGCGAGAGTTGATGCGTGAACAACGGACCGGCGTAAAGATAGTCGAAGCCGTGACTATGTTCCCACCTGTAAGTTGAAACCCACGCGGGGTAGCAACTCTCTGGCAGCGGATGTGTGGGCGAACCCAAGCCCAGAATGTACAGGACCAGTGCTTCGTCATAGCCCTCCCAGCGGTACTTGAGAAAGCCAGACTCGGGATTCCAGCCGTGCGTCACTGTTGTGCCGCCATTCTGCGCCCATTGCCAATCCGCGCGGCAATAGAGCCCGTCAGCGAGCCTGCGGATTTCGTTTTCGTCGGACGTCTCTGCGGCAAAGTATACGCCCGCAGTCAAAACTCCCGCCAACAGCAGCGAGCTATCGACGGTAGACAGCTCGCATTTTCCGACGCGCCTTCCGCTGGTCATGTCGAGAAAGTGGTAATAGAAACCTTTGTAGCCGGTTGCATCGGGATCAGTGCCCTGTGAGCTGTTCCAGAAAAAACGTAGCGTTGTCAGTGTGCGCTCGACCGCCGCGGCGCGCGACATGAAACCGCGCTCGACGGCAATCGGATAAGCCGTCAACGCAAAGCCAGTCGCAGCGATGCTGGCCGGAGAGCCCGCCGCAGTCTTGTCGATCACCAGGCCATTCTCTGCATTCGTCTCCCGCAGAAAGTAGCTGAATGATTCGCGCTGAAGCTTTTCCAACTCGAGATCGCCGCCGCGCTTCCCGTCACTCATGATTTCTCCGTCGGACCCGCTGCGGCGAGAGCATCACTGACGATTGTCTGCGCCTCGTTCACGATGGCATGCAGATGTTTCTAATCACGGAAGTTCGCGGCGTATATCTTGTAGATGTTATCAGGTCCCAAGGGGACGGGCCGCGAACCATCCGCTATCAACCCACAGATAGGTCCGCCGTTGCCAGGCGCGCGAGTTAGTTTGGCGGTGATCGGTTCGCCAGCCAGTTTCGATTCCTTCACAGCTTCGGGCAATTGGGGATGCGTTTCTTGCCACGGCGGAGGCGTTTTACGGCGGGAACTACCACCACCGGGCATGGCGCCTTCCGGACCACTGCTGAGCTAACGCTTCCCATCAGGACATCATGGACGGGTCCGTGCCCGTGAGAGCCCACAACGACCAGAGCGGGTCTCACTCGGGCGATTTCCTGCAGAATCTTCCGGACCGGCTTGCCGCGCGCCGAGGTGCTGCGCACCAGCAGTGAAGTCGCATCGATTCCCGCATCGCGGTAGTTGCTTTCGAGCTTTTGGAGCTTGTGGTGATAATCGTGCATTTCACGTGACACGCCCCCGCGCGAAATGTCCATCCGCATTGTGTCGCCCTCATAATCAGATTCGGGTGTTGCTACATGCACCAAAATGAGCTTCGATTTGAATGCGCGGGCGAAGTCGGCGGAAGTCTCCACTACCGCATCGGTCACGTCTGAGAAGTCAATAAATGCCAATATGGTTTTCATGACACTCTTCAGGGCGTACTTGCCTGACTGGCTCAATCAAGCCATTGTATGCCGTCACTATCAGACTTGGGAAACAAGAAGGAGCATCGTACTTTATGTCGAAGCCGGAATTTGCATTCGATCCTGAGCGCAATGACCCGGCTAAATCTCCCAAAATGCGCGAGACGCCCGTCACGGCGTTGATGACCGGTATTGCTGAAGAAGAGGACCGCCTGCCACGGCGCCCTTTGCAATGGCTGGGGCTAATGGTGGCGGCGGCATTCGTCGGCGCTGTAGCCGGACTTGTCGGTGCCGGGTTTCGCATTGCTCTCTTCTGGCTCAGTACGCTGCGAACATCCGTTGTCGCCTTTGGTCATTCGCGCGCGCCCTCGTGGGCCGGATGGATCATTCCAACCGGGCTTTGCGCTGCCGGCGCGGCGGCCGGGTCTTGGCTCACCCAGCGGCTCGCGCCCCAAACCGCCGGCAGCGGTATCCCGCGCGTCGAGGCCGTTCTCCGCAATCACCTGCGCCCCGCGGGCGCACACATCCTTTTGGTAAAATTCATCGGCGGCTCGCTGAGCATCGGAAGCGGCTTGGCCTTGGGTCGCGAAGGGCCGACTGTTCAGATGGGAGGCACCATTGGCCGGCTTGTCAGCGACCGCTTGCGCCGTTTCGTCTCCGAGCCCTGGACGCTCATAGCCGCAGGCGCGGGTGCCGGCTTGGCCGTGGCATTTAACGCGCCACTAGCAGCGGTCATCTTCGTGGTCGAAGAATTGCTGCACCGTTTCTCCGCCCGCGTTTTCAGCGCTACGCTTGTCGCATGCATCACTGGCACGCTCGTGTTGCGCGCGGTGATCGGCAACAGGCCGGATTTCGGTGTCGCGCCGCAGCCTTACTTGCCCGCGGATGTCTTACCCGAATACCTGCTTCTAGGGATGGTCGCCGGTTTGCTTGGCGTCATGTTCAACGTGTCACTATTAGCGTCGCTACGGCTGTTCGATCGCGCCCGCCTGTGGCCGCCAGGAACCAAAGGGGCCGTCGTCGGTGCAGCGGCGGGATTGATCGCGTGGTTCGCCCCAAACGCTGTTGGGGGCGGCGAGAACCTCGCTCAACTGGCGATCGCCGGACGCCTGGCGTGCGGAGCGATTCTAAGTTTGTTAATCGTCCGGTTTGCGCTCACTATGGCATCGTACGGCTCCGGCGCACCTGGCGGAATTTTCGCGCCCTTACTTGCTTTGGGCGCTTTGCTCGGAAGCGCATTTGGTGCGGCAAACGCGGGCCTGAGGCACGTACCGTCAGACCCGGCCGCCTTTGCGATCGTCGCTATGGCGGCCTGTTTTACCGCGATCGTCCGCTCCCCGCTGACGGCTGTGGTTCTGCTCCTGGAGATGACCGGCAGTTGGACGTTGATCCTCCCGATGATGGCCGCTTCTGTCACCGCATATGCCGTGCCCGAACTATTGGGCAACCCGCCCATTTATGACTCACTGCGGGAGCGCGACGAGAAGTTAGAGCGGCAGGAACTCCGTTGAGCAGCCGTAGGGACCCGAGAGTGTGACATGTGCATCTCGCGACAGGCTGCCGACCGCCCACCAAGGAAAGAGGTATGGTCCGCGTATCGCTCACGATGCTTCCGGAAGCCAAAGCCAGTGGGGGCATCGAGGTTTTTATGCGCGTAACGATTGGTGGCGAAATTGAAACTGCTATTCGACGGTTCTCTATTTCCCGTCCGCTGGCGAACTGAGGGTCGGCTCAACGGCAAACGCTATAGCTCATCCGAAAACTTGCCGAATGGCTGTCTCTTGAATGCTCGGATACAGATGCCTATATCTCACCCTTTGCTCATCTGTCTGATGGCCAACCCATTCGTCCAAAATGCGTTGGTCAATGCCCTTGGACGCACAAGCGCTGATGAAGCTATGCCGGAGCGTATGCCAACCTTTGATGACCGACCATTTGCTGTCTTTAATCGCGCGCCAGAACGCCTTGTGCGTCGCCTGAACCGATAAGGGATGGTCGCCTTGCCCGAACAGGTATGATTTCCCGCTCTGGCGTTTCAGCAAAGGTTTCAATACGCCAGAAAGAATGCGGCTGACTGGAACTCTGCGGGTAGTTAGCGTGCCTCGCGCCCGTTTTTTCTCCCGGATTGTGATAATACCGGCAGACAAGTCGGTGTCTTCGAGCTTGGCACGAATCATCTCAGATCGGCGGGCACCGGTGTGGGCTGCCATGACCATCATGGGGTACACCCAAGACGGGGCGCGCTTCGCCTTCACGTAGGCCAGCAGCTCAGTTATTTGGCCGGTGTCAAGGTAAAGACATTCCCAGAGGCCATCGGCATTACCGCCTGCTTTGAGCCGCCGCGCGATCTCGTCCCAAGTCATAAACGGAAGTTTTTCTTCGGTCTTGGGATAGATCAAACCGCTAGACGGGAACGGTGGATCGACCCATTTCATTCGCAAGCCCCAATTCCAAACAGATCGGAACGTGTCGAGTTCTTTCTTAATCGTGACGGCAGCGACTTCCTTTGACCGGCGGGTAATATGCTCCTGCAATTTCCCCAGGGTGAGGCCGGCAAGAATGAAGTTCTTGCCGAGAGACTTTTCGATGTGAGTAAGATGAATCTTGGCGGTGGTGAGGGTGTTGGTCTCGATGGCACCATTGCTGACCGCATTCAAATATCCCTCGCGAAGTTGGCGAAGGGTGGTGTCTTTGCGGACAGCAATAGCCCGATCGACAGGAGGCTTGCCATCGTGGAGGATGAAATCGCTGATGGCGATGCCGCGGGGAAGTTCCAGTCGTCCATGTCTTATAAGCAAAAGCAGGTTCTCGGCGTTCGCCTTCCAGCGATGGGCCTCCCGTTCTGCAACTTTGCCGATCGTAAAAGTGTGCCGCCGGCCAGCGTAAGTGACCTGACAGTACCAAGCATCGCCCTTTTTCTGTACGGAAGCC